>BNJU01003984.1_pt1 | contig 213267 bp, 260 predicted proteins | sample 8539281 | NCBI WGS metagenome assembly BNJU01 (sample SAMD00202456, study PRJDB9452) | human saliva metagenome | isolation source: human saliva | place: Japan
GACACAAGGAAAGATTCGATCCTCTCGAATAGCGGACTTTAAGAGACGGGCGATGCGAAGCATATTCTTCTGATCCATCCCGCTTGTGGGCTCATCAAAGAAGAAAAGCTTTTGCCTCCTGATAGAGGGTTGCGGCAAGGGCAAGACGTTGCTTTTTGTCCGCCGGAAAGACTCATGGGATGACGGTCTTTTAGCTCGGATAGTCCTAGCGCATTGAGTAGTTCTTCTTTTGTCGTATTATGTACTTTGTCTTATTTTTGTTCATTTTCTTGCCCGTCTATTATCCCCTCGCATCTCTCTTTCAGACATCGTTTTTGTCCTGTCTTCCCCAGCTCCATCTCTTCTTCTACGGAGTCTCCAAACAATTGCTGATTCACGTCCTGCATAACCATGGCGGAAAGTGCAAGCCGTTGTCTTTTTCTGAGTTCTTTTCCGAAAAGAGAAAAATGGCTTCCTTTTTCGTTCTCTAAACCGCTGAGCTTACGAAGAAAAGTGGACTTTCCGATTCCGTTTTCTCCCACAATACCGTAAATCTTTCCAAAGGAAAAAGAGATAAAGCGATCTTCCTTTTGATACTTCAGCGCTCCTTCATTTTTCCAATTCGGAAGAGAAAGGCTCGGTTTCGTTCTTGCGCGAAGCCCCATGGCTTTTGATGCTTTTCCTCCGGAAGAGCCAGAAAATCTTCTTTGGAAAATAACTTGCAGAGTCTTCCCTTTTCTAAAAACCACCCGGTCAACTAAGTCCATCAGATAATAAAGGCGGTGTTCGGCGATAAGAATCGTAATTCCTTTTTCTTTCAGGGTATGGAGCATGGTTTTTAGAACGGCAATGGAGCCTTCGTCCAGGTTGGAAGAGGGCTCGTCCAAAAACAAGAAAGGGCAGCCAGAGAGATAGGCGGAAGCAAGGGCAAGAATCTGTTTTTTTCTCCGCCGGATAAGGCGAAGATATTTCGTCCAAGCAGTTTTTTTCAATGGGGAAAATGGAGAAGCTCTTCCATTCGCCTGTCCATTTCAGCTCGGTCCAGTCCCATATTTTTCCATGGTGAAAAGCAATTCTCTTGTGGTGTTGATATTGAAAAAAATGGGTTTTCGGATTTTGAAAAACGGTGGCAATCCGTAGGGCGATTTTGTAAATGGGAAGGGAAGACAAGTCTTCTCCCTTAAAAAGGAGTTTCCCCCTGCTTTTTCCGTTGTAGTACTGATAAGCCAGTCCGTTTACGGCATGAATCAGGGAGGATTTCCCGCTGCCGCTTTCTCCCGTAAGAAGGAGACACTCTCCTCTTTCATCGAGAGGGTTATGTCCTGCAGCACCGGGGCATTCTCCCCGTAGGATAAAGAAAAATCTTCGAAAGAAAGCATAAAAACTCCTTTTTATCACTTTTTTACTGTTTTTTTCATTAGAAGTTCAGCCCCAATCTAAGCAGGATAAGAAAGGGGATGAATCTTCCTCTTCGTTCCTTGATTGCACCGGGAAGAAATAGTGCAGTCACCGAATTCCCTAATAGTGTAGTCAGTGAACTCCAAAATAGCTTAATCCAAGTATCAGCAGGATTGAAAATAGAAAAACAGCGTCCACGATTTGCGGACGAACCGTATTGTAGCGCGTCTTTTTGACGGGATTCTCGATGCATTTGCATTCCGCCGCCTTCGCGATGTCCTCCGCAATATTCGAAGAAATGATGAGGAGCGGAATGGAAACATAGAGCAGATTCTGAATCGGGTTCCAAGTTTGAATCCCCCGAATCTTCATGGCTCGCTCAATAGCTTTTTTCTCCTCCGTGAAGGCAGGGAAAAAACGGAACATCACGGCAATGGGGATGGAAACGCATTGGGGGATATGGAGAAAATCCATGGAGCTTAAGATTGCACCCACATCTGAAGTCCTCATGAAAAAGCTTCCTGCAAGATAAGGTAAAAAAAGCAGACGAAAAATATAGAGAAAGGAAAAGAGGAGTCGCAAGAGAGGCGGCATAAAATACTGGGCAGAGTACCCCGGAATAAAGCAGAGCACGGCAAAAACAAGTGGAGCGAACAGAGCGGTTCTTCGGAAGCCATTCAGAAAGAAGAAGACAGAGAAGAGAAGCACCACTGCCCATTCGCTGTAAAAGGGGAGATAGTGCATAATCGTGAAGCCTAAAAACAGTAAAACGAGAAGCTTCGTTATCGGATTCGGATTAAAGGGATTCCGTTTTTCTGCCCAAGGTTTTTCTTTGATGCTACGCTCTAAATTACTTTTATTTTGCATTATTTTACTCCATACCGTTCTATTTCGTATTATTCTATTCCGTATTATTCTATTCCGTATTGTTTAGCTCCGTGTTGCTCTACTCTGCCTTGTTCTACTCGTATTGCGCTGCTCCGTCTTGCTATACAATTCCTGCTTTTTCAAAATGTTTCTTCAATAGCTTTCTTCCGAGAAAGGCACCGAGAAGACCAAAAAGGAAGGTGCAGACATAAACGATAGCCATATTTTGCACACTAATCAGCTTCTCAATGGCATTTCCGTAGTTCTCTCCCATTTCTTTTATCACAAACTCCATATAACGCTCTTTCAAAAGAAGCATTTGCAACAAGGAATTGCAGGGACAGAGACTGAAAATCGCATAACTTAGCATCGTGAAAGAGCCGGATTGATAGTTTCCTATCCGCCGGATTCCTTCTGCAAGGAGGCAGAAGAGAAGGGAGAGGAGAGGCACCACAAAGGTATGCCCAAACAGGAACATGATACAGGGACCTATCATGCCGAAAATGAGCAGTCCAAAGGGCTTATTCACCTTTGCCATAAAGAGCATGACGATAGGCCCACCGATAAGGGCGCAGGCAGCAGGATAGACGAGATATAAAATCGGAACGACACCCATCATCCCGACAGCAAACATACAGATAAAGTAAATCACGACAAAAAAACGCCGATGACAACCGGTCTTTAATAGTCAGTTTGTTTCTATTCATAAAGCAAATCTCCCTTCATGCGTTAAGTCTCTTTTCAAAAAGTAAGCCCCCTTCCAATAAGTTAGCTTTCTTTCCTACAGTATGTCTTTTTCCTACAGTATGCCTTTTTTCTACAGTATGTCTTTTCTCTAAAGCATATCCTTTTCCCTTGTTCCGCATATTTGAAATTGATCCTGCAAGGCTTTTGTTTTTGTCTCGAAGCGACCGGTTTTTAGTAGATGAATTCCTCTGCAAGCCTGCTCTTTTCAACCAGATTCCGATAGACTTTGGAGCGCTCCAGCAGTTCTTCGTGGGTACCCACCGCATCCACCTCACCGGAGGACAGAACCAAGATACGGTCTGCTTTCTCAATGGACTTCATTCGGTGGGAAATAAGAACTACAGTCCGGTTTTTTCCACGGATTAAGCTGCTGAGGCTTTCCTGAATTTTTTTCTTTCGTTATCAATATCCAGATTTGCGGCAATTTCATCTAAGAGAAGTATGGGAGCATTCTTTAAGAAAGCTCTGGCAATGGAAAGCCGCTGCCTTTCTCCGCCGGAGAGTTCTGCGCCGTTTTCCCCGATTCTTGTTTGGAAGCCCTCGGGAAGCTTTTCAATAAAGTCCAGGCAGTTGGCAAGACGTGCCGCTTCTCGCACTTCTTCGTCCGTGGCATCCGCTTTACCCAGACGGATATTCTCCAGGATGGTGGTATTAAAGAGGTTCACTTCCTGGAAGACCATGGCGATTTTTTGGAAAATGGAGTCGGTTGCCGTGTTTTGTAAATCCTTTCCGCCGATGAGAATCTTTCCGGCATCTGCGTCATAAAGTCTGGACAGTAGGCGTAAAATGGTGGTTTTTCCGCAGCCGGAGGGGCCCACCAAAGCGAAAAGCTCCCCTTCCTTTACCGACATGGAGACGTCTTTCAGAATCGCCCTGTCTTCGTTGTAGGAGAAGGACACATCCTGAAAGTCAATGGAGAAGTCGGAAAGCACCGTACTCTCTCCTTCCTGCTTCTTTGCGGCCTTGATTTCGGAGATACGCTGCACTGCCGGCGCGATATAGAAGATTTCCATCAGGCTTTCTTTGGAAATGTCGAAGATTTCCTTTAATTTCATGGAGGCGATGATAAAGCCTAAGAAGTAGAGAATGGAAATGCTGCCACTTCGATAGAGCGGGAAACCGACGAAAATTACTGTAGCCACACTTAAGAAAGCAAAAATGGCAGAGCATCCCACGACGATAAAGGAGCTCATTTCCGTCTTCAAGTGGAGCTTTTCTTGCTTGTCCATTTTTTGAAATAAGGCTTCTCTAACCTCCTTGTCAGGGAGAAAGCTGCTGATTTCCTGATGCAGGTCGATATGTTCCTGGAAAGCTTCCGCATTTTCCCGCAAAAGATGATAGTACTTTTGATTGTTTTGCAGTACGAGCTTTCTGGATAAGGGAATCAAAAGAAAGCTGAAAATCGCAGGGAGAAGGGTGGCAAGGGACAGCTTCCAGTTTGAGAAGCACATCAGGATTCCCATAATCGGGAAGAAGAAAAACATGGCCACGATTTTGGGAACAGAATGGCTTAGGGCGTGTTCAATCCTCTCCACGTCAGACATAATGCTTTCCGACAAATCACTTAAGTCATGCTTTGGAAAAAAATAGGCAATGGGAAGGTTCTGCTGAGGTTTCCGCAATGTTCTTTCTTAAGTTTGCGGATTCTTTTGTAGGTCGCATTATAGAGGCAGACATATTCCTTGGAAAGCAGGAGGTAGAGAAGGAGCAGGATACCGAGCGCCGGAACAATCAGCTCCCATGGCGAAAAGGCCGTCCTATCCCCATTTTCCAGAAGGAGCTTTGCGAGATAGAGTAAGAGCATAACGGGGCACATATTGATGCAATAGCTAAGAAAGCAGTAGAGGCTGGCTTTTTGCAGGTTTTTTTGCACCCTGCTCCGTAAGGGAGAACTGTTTTTTGAACCAATTCATCATTTGTTTATCCTCCAATCTTCCGTAGTTTGATAAAGTTCCCAGAGCTTTTTATAACGACTGTCTCTTTGCAGAAGCTCCTTACTGCTTCCTCGTTCCACAATCTTTCCCTCTTCCAAAAACCAGTATTTCATGTAAGCCTTGAATACTGGACAGGCGGTGAGCAATCATAATCACGGTTTTCCCCTGAATCAGATTCTTAAACGCATTTTGCAGGGCATACTCCTGATCCGCATCGATGGAAGCACTGGCTTCGTCCAGAATTACGATGGGAGCATCCTTTAAGATGGCTCTGGCAATGGCGATTCTTTGTTTTTCTCCACCGGAAAGGTAAACGCCTTTTGCACCGATTAAGGTATTTTCTTTCTCGGGAAAACGCTCCAGAATTTCCCTGCAACCTGCCAAGTCCAAAGCCCGATGCACTTCTTCCGGAGTAGCATCCGGTTTTCCTAAGAGCACATTTTCATAAATTGACTTATGGAAAAGCTTGCTATCTTGGAAAACAAAGGAGATGGCCTTACACAGGGCATTCTTGCTATAGCTTTCAATGGGGAGATCCCCGATTCGAATCTGTCCTTTATCTACTTTGTAGAAGCCGGAGAAAAGCTTTGCGATGGTGGACTTTCCCGACCCGGAGTGCCCCACAAGGGCATAGCTTTTTCCTTCTTCCAAACGGAAGGAAAGCCCTTCCAAAACTTTCTTGTCTCCGTAGGAGAAATCTACATCTTGGAACTCCATGCTGTAATTGGGGAAATTTTCCTCATTGCCGTATTGTAGGCTGTCTTCCTGCATTTCCTTGTAGAGCTTTTCCATTTCGTCGATGGCAAAGCTAGCGTTGAAAATGTACATGCCGGACCACATGATTTTCATGAAAGCCACCATGATGACGCCGTCCAGAAAGAAAATCATAATCAAATCGATGATCAGTTTTTCGGGTTGGGGTTCTTTTACCAGAAGAAAGGACAGGGGAATCGAAAGAATCGGAATTAAGCCTAGGAAGATCCATTGGTAGAGAACATAGGGCGTTTTACAGCTTAAACTGTATTCAAAGGCGTATTTTGCATAGTTTTCAATGGCTTCTTTCATGGCTTTGAAGCTTTGCAAGCGATTTCCGAAGAGCTTTACGACCTGAATACCCCGAACATACTCCACGGTTTCTGCACTGAGATGGTTTAAAGATTCCTGATAAAACTTCATAAATTGGCTGCCGCCCATCATTTTCTGGAGAAAGAAGCCGCTAACGAGAACCAGAAGCAGGAGAATCACTCCCACCCGAAGACTCACAAAGAAGCCAAGAGCCAGGGTAAGGAGGGGCACAAGAAAAGCCTGAGCACTGTCCGGAATCATGTGGGCTACTGCCTGATGGGTTTTCTCCGCGTTACTGTCGATGGTTTTTCGAATATAGCCAGAAGAATGCAGGTCATAAAAACGAAATGAAGCGGATGCCAGTCCTTCAATCCCTTTCTTCCGGAGATTCGTCTCCAGGCGGAAGGCAAAGATGTGGGATAAGACACCGGAAAAGAGATAGCAAAGTCCTGCCAGGGTAAGGGCAAGAACAATTTTCAGACTCATGGCGTAGCTTTGCCCTTCATCTCGGAAAAGGATGAGATTTTCCAGAAAGAAGTAGAGGAGCATATAGGCGTAGACCAGAATCACTCCGGAAAGAAGGGAAGTCAGGATTGAAAGGATTCCCGGCACGATTTTTTCCGGAACGTAGTGAAATACTTTTTTGTAAACGTTCATGGGTGCCTCCTAAGAATTGTTAGTAACAACTATCTAAAATAGTGAATAGATAAGCATGATATTAATAAATATCATATAATAGTTAGTTGCATATAACAATAGAAGGACAAGTATTTTTCTAATCGTTCTATATAAATAGTTTATTTTCAAGGATAAATTTTTGAAATAGAAAAATGGGATGGGGAAGCAGGGTAAACATGCTTGTGATGACGATGGACCGAATGAGCAGAAAACTCTTGAAAGAAGCATAGAAGTAAAACTTATCAAAGGGGCTGTAAAAAACCATTTTGATTTTTTACAGCCCCTTCAAGTATTTCAAGTATGACAGTCTTTGGTATTACATAATTCTTCGCTTTATCCCACTACTTCCACGCCATCCGGCAGAAGCTCCGCATTCACGATGGAGTTTCCGCTCATTTTTACTCTCTTTAAGTTCGGAAGATTCCGAAGGACGGAAATATCGGTGATATAGTTATTCGAGATATCCACCTCTTCCAGTGTAGAAAGCCCTTCCAGACAATCCAGACTTTGCAGTTTATTGTTACTGATATTGAGACTCTTTAAGGCCTTGTAATGAGAAAGAAAAGGCTTAATATTGGCGGAAAAATCTTCCGACTCGTTATCCACATTCCTAAGAATAGCCTGTGTGAGGGTCAGGCTCTCCACCGTGTTGTCATCCGCCATGCGGCTTAGGGAAACGGGAAGGACAGGATCACTACTTGCTACTTGGCTTTTATTCGGAGTGAAAAGAAGTTCTTTTACCCCGGTATTTGTAAACGTCTCTGTATAATCCTTATAACGGCTGAAGGGGGAATCCTGAAATTCCAGCCTTGAAAGAGAGGGAAGTGCCCGAAGGACAGACCCGAGGTCCGGCTCTACCTCATCGGTAATGCCGTTTCCTATGATGGTAAGGTTCGTTAAAGCATTCATTCCCTGCAAAAAATCGGCGCTGTATTCACTGCCATAGTTATCGATGGTGAGATTCTTTATGGAAGGCATGTGGGAAATGGAATCTCGGTCCATGGAATAACACTTCACATTTTCCAGCGCGCTTAACCCGTGTAAGTCGGGAACATCATACGTGTGATAGCCGATGGAAAGTGTCTGTAAAGAACTGAGGGTGCTGAGCGCATTGACATTTTCCAGAGAAGAGCAGTCAATGGGAGAGGCTATTTAAGGAAAGATGCCCCGATAAACCGTCCAGATTCAAAATCGCAAGATCTTCCAAGTTCAAGGACTTTAATTTCGGCATGTTCTGCACGAAGTTTAAGTCCTTCACATCCTTTAAATTCCGTAAGGAAAGCTGTTCCAGCTGCGGCATACCGGAAAGTACCCCGAGATTTTCCACGGTAGAATCATTCGTTCCCAGTAGGTCCAGCTTACTCAGGCTACTTAAAAGAAGAAAGAGGGGAAAGGTCCGTGGGCTTGTCTCCATAAAACCCCAGAGCAAGCGTCTTTAGCTTCGGAAAGTTTCGAAGGAACAGAAGCCCCTTCGTATAGTCATCATCGATATGGACGGTGAGCTCTTCCAGAGAAGAAAATGCCTTAAAAGGAGCGTCCGGGTCTTCCCCTTCCGTATTCTCGTCGGAGTAGGAATCACCGGTAGCATCATCGTCCAGCATAATGTTGTAGAGACCGAGAATCTGCTCGGGGTGTGCGAAAAGTTTCGAGACAGTTTGAAAATCCTCATTTTGTCCGGAAAAAAATAGCGGAGATTGGTCAGATTCTCCAAGGTCTTCGCATCGGAGTCGGCATCATAGTTGAAATGCACCTGATATCCAAGGGTGAGCGTGGTGAGCCCCGTAAAAACCTGCATATCCGCTTCATCAATGGTATCTGTAGCGGGAAGATAAATGGTTTCCGGGTCCTTCGCCGTGCCGTCCTCATTCACAGACTTTGCAAAAGTCAAACTGCCATTGCTCATTTTTTTATCGGAATCGGCGCTGTTCACTTTTTTTGGATAGACAGGGCAGCGATGGAGCTATAATCCTCCGTTGTGATATCCTTAAGTTGCTTTCCGAAAAGCCTTTTCTACGAAGCTCTTTTACGGTTTCATCCTCCGGCACGCTGCGGAATGTTGCCGTCGTACGGGAAGTGTTTGTATAAGACGTACGAGGTGTGCGGAAAATGTTACTGAGAATGAGCATCAAGAAAATAAAAACAATTCCGCCAATGATGGCTACCGCCTGCAGTACACCGAAATCCTGCTGTACCGGAGCGCTTCTTTGCCCCATATTGACATTATCGATATGAATGTTCTGTGTAATGTTCGGCTTATTCGGCTCGATATAGACCTTTGTCTTGCAATAGGCACAGGTCACGAAACCTTCCTTCATTCCATCCGGAATCGTGAGTTCTCCGTGGCAGTTCGGGCATTCCATTTTTGTAAGATTCATATTTTTCTTTCCTCTTTTCTGTCTCGTGTGTAGTAAAGATATTGTCACAATGCATATTGGAGACAGGTTCCATACTATTTTCTTTCGCTTTTGCGAACTTTTTAAGTATAGCACAGAGACAGGATTTTTTGACGGTGGAATTTTGCTTTTTTGCCTTTTTTAGCTAGTAACAAAATCATAAATATTTTATTGACGTTAGTCAGGACTAATGATAAGTTAGCGATGGCAAAATAAATAGCAATCCAAAAATGAATTAATTTAAGTTAAGAAAACATTTTTAAAATAAACTTTTAATGGTTTGGGGACAGCAATATTTTTCCTTATACAATGCGAAGTTTAAAAAATGTCATTTTTAATTGGTTTTGGTGCAAAAGGGAAAGAGAAAGGAAAAGGAATCTATGGTAAAACGTGGGTTTAGAACGCTTGCCGTTGTTGCGGCGATGTCGATGATGTTGAATCCAGCAATGACCGTTTTTGCGGAGACAAACAGAGTAGGTACGGAAGGGGTCTGGAAGGTAGAAGGGAATAAGTGGATATTCACAGACGGACAAGCACAGAAGGTAAAAGGATGGGTAGTTTATAAGAAGAATTGGTACTACTTGAGTCCCGAAGACGGAAGCTTAAAGACCGGCTGGTTAACACTGAATGGGAAGTCCTATTTCTTAAGTACGGAATCGAGGCAGTTCACGGGAAGACTTCTTAGCGGTTGGCAGTGGATTGACGGCTATTGCTATTATTTTATTGCGGAAGATAATGCCCAATATGGGGAACTTTTTACCGGCGGAACAACTCCGGACGGGTATACGGTGGACAGCGCCGGACGCTGGACAAAAGACGGTACTCCCGTGTATGAAAACGGAAAGGGACTCTCTTCTTCGGAAAATGCACAGCAGGTAGCCGGTGCGGACAGATTGATTCCTTCCGGCGGAACGGGAAGTTCCGGCGGACGTAGCGGCAGTGGAAGCAGCCTTGGCGGAAGTTCTCGAGGCAGTGGACAAAGTAGCGGCTCCGGGGGAACACAGCAGAATGCGAGTCAGGGTAAGCAGAAGGAGGATTCCGGAAATAAGGGTAGCGCTACAAAAGAAGACGATACCAAGAAAGAGGATCCGAAGCAGGAAGAACCAAAGAAAGAAGAACAAGAGGAGAGCAAGACAGCCAGTCTCGTAGCGACTGCACAGACCAAACTGGTGCATACCGAGCTCGGAAATTTCCTCTCTCTTGCTTTTTTAGACGGTACGAAAGAGGACTATACCGTTACAGTGGACGGAACGGACATTTCCTCCGCTCTCACGAATGTGGACGATTCCGGGCAGATTGCGAAGTGGAGAGCTACGGTTGCCCATCCGAAGAAACTCGTGATTAGTAGAAACTCGGACGGGAAGAAGCAGGAAATTAAACTGGAAGAAGGAAAAGCCCAAGCGGAAGAGTCCAAGGTGGAAGTCACGGCGGGTGACCCGCAGGATCATCCGAAGTACCTTCTTGCGCAGGGAACGGCGACGGTATTTGACCGTCTTCTTCCGAATAACGGGAAGGACGGAAAAGAAAGATTTACGCCGAAGAAGAGCACTTTTACTCTTTTCGAAAAGAAGAAGGAGGATCCGGATGCTATTCAGGCGGAATTTTATGTGAAACCCGTCGTTATTGATGCGGAAGGAAACGGCGTCGGCGGAAAAGGAATCAAAGCGGAATTCAGCTTGGGAACGGATAAGGAGAAAGACTGGTTTAACGGCATTGATCAGATTTCCCTTCTTCGTTATGAGGACAATACCGTCCTGAATCGAAATTTAAACTTCAAGAAGACGGATCCGGTATCCGGAAAGCATGGCTTTGTAGGCACATTGCAGGTGCCGGTCGGACAGGACAATATGCGTTCTCGCGGACTCTATATTTTGGCGATTCACTCCAAGAAGACGGAGGAAGTCATCACTCTTCCGATTGAGTTGCAGAGCAACACGAGATTCCAGGTGGACATCGCGCAGGAGACCATGGCACCGAAGACCGGAGAGAGAGTAAAGTTCCGGATTAACGGCGAGAATGGAGAGAGCTTCGGAAATGAAATCAAAGTCGATGATATGCAGGTGACTTTGGAGAAACCGAGCGGAAAGAAGGAGAAGCTTTCCTATATCGATGATTACTTCAACTTCGGCGGCAATTTCATCCTCTATGGCACGAGTTCCAATAAAGAGAAGACGGTCAATACCGATGAAGCCGGCATGTATACCATTAAGATTAAATATTCCGGCTATCCTGCGCTCAGTAAACAGTTTATTGTTTACAAGGGAGAGGGGCAGAATACGGAAGACAAGCAGGAAGATGCGGCAAGAAGCAGTGCGAGAGCTGCCTACAGCGGAAAGAAGGCGGATGCGGTTTCTGCGGCAACAAGTGGAAAAACATCCACCCATGCGGGAAAGAAGGAATCCGGGAAGAAGGGGAAGGAATCCGTGTATGACGGGGTGTCCTCCGCAACCGCAACCGGAACCGTGAATACCCGTGTGAATGTGGTATTTGACTATGATCTCCTTGAAAATGCCCTGGTTTTAAATGAAATGAAAGCCCTAAACGAAGATGCCCGGAATGTCCTTGTTTGGTACTACGGCATGAACTTTGAAGGCTCCGGCTATCTCTTTGATGAAGGGGCGAAAAACTACTACAGTGTAGAAAAGTATATGAATGCTCTGAAGGATGACGAGACGAATGGCGGAAAGATTCGCTCCTATAGCGAGTATCGGAAAGAGGCTGACGCAGCCGATTTTAACGGGGTATCGGAAGTACAATTTGTTCTGGAAGACGGAACGCTCGGAAGTCTGAGCGATTTCAAGAAGTACAAGGGAGAGGATACACCGAGCTTTAGCGGAACGACCATCAAGAAGGGGGAAGAAATTGTTCTCCGCACGGACAACAAAAAATATCTTTCGAAGATACAGGGTGTATATACCGATGGCAGCAGTGAAAATCAGATGAATTATAATTATCCGAAGAGAGTCACGATTGATTCGGAGAAGGGCACCATTACCCTGCATCGTTATGCCTTTAATTTCCTGAATCCGTTGACTCCCGAAGTCGGAAAGCATACGATTACGCTTGATGCGGGAGCGGACTACAAGAAGGTGGATATTACTCTTACGATTACGCAGGAAGAAATCACCGTGAAGCCGACTCTGGTAGGAGAAGCCGCAGTTGGAAAGGACCTGACACTCTCCCTTCCGAGAAACGCGATACTACGCTTTGCAGGGGTTTCTTTACAGAAAGGGGACGGCAAAGTAAAGACTCTTCTGGATGCGTCTGCAGGCGGAACTTCCGGAAACGATTACTACGTTTTGGATAAAGAGAATGACCAACTGATCATCAAAGCCGGACGCTTCAAGGAGGCAGGCGAGTACACCGTTTATGTGAAAGTGAAAGAGCAGAACGGAACGCTGAACACGACCTTCCAAGTGAAAGAAAAGTCTGATACGCCGGAAGAGCCGAAGGAAGAAGAGGACAAAGGACTGGAGGTACCGGAAGTTAAGTACTTTGAGGAAGACCGGAAAGGATATAACAATCGAAATGTGCTTTCTTTTGTGCCGGAGAAGTCGTATCCGAAAAAGGATGTTACCAATTACCTGGAGAAAGTCAACAAAGTGGTGGTAAACGGGGTGGAATATAAGAAAGCACCTTACCACACGGAGGTGAATCGGAAGGACGCGACATACGCGTTACACTTTAACAACGGCGGCGGAAATTATAGCATTATCTGTCTTTCTCCCTCTGCTTTCGAAGAAGGGGAAAATGTGATTGAAGTCTATGCGGAAGGCTATAAGAAACTGCAGTATCAGGTCACTTTGAAAGGAAAAGAAGAAGCCGATAGCTTAGCGGTGCCTGAAGGGGCTGAAGTGAAGAAGGGAAGTGTTAGAGGGGTTTATTATATTTCTTTCGACAACAATCAGAAGAGTGATGAGGTTACCGAATACATAGCAAAAGTGAAGTCTATTACTGTAAATGGTACAGTGTATAATAAAATCAATTATGCAGGAAATGTTTACTATAAGGAAGACAGCTTCGCAACTCTGGATATCAAGGGAAATAATGGCAAGGAGAATGCGATTTCCATTTCCGATTCGAAAATGACCGGCAAAAAAAGACCAGGTCATTGTACAAGCGGAAGGCTATAATGATTTAGTGCTTTCTTATTCAAGTACTGCGAGCAGAGTGAGACGTTCTCTCTTGGAAGATCCGTTTTTAGAAGAGAGTTCAGTTAGCGAAGAAAAGAGCGAAGAAAGTACGGAAGGTACTGAAACTACAGAAAGCGCTGTAACTATGGAAAGCACTGAAACTACAGAAAACGCTGAAAATACAGCCGAATAAACGATTCTGCTTAATAAGACGATTTCATAAAAGTTTCATAAAAGAATTGCAAAAAAACGAGTATTCCGCTTCGTGCAGGATACTCGTTTTTTTGTATAAAGAAGGAGCTGTAAAAATTAAAAATAATTTTTCTAAGCAATATAGGTCTGAACTTGGGGCACGCTCTCGCTCAGCTTTCGCCACGTAGCGGATACTAAGCGAAAAACTACGTTTCTCTTGTTTTTCGCAAGTACCGACGGGCTCAGACTACCCCGCATTCAGGCCTATATTGCAGAATCTCTTTATTATTTTATTTTTTTACAGCCCGAAGAGCGTGCGATATCTCGTTTAGAAAGTACCGTGCCGAACTATCCTACGTTTAGGATATAGTGTCCGGTAACCAGAGAATAGATTCCCATTACGACGATGGCGATGCATGCAATCAATCTGATGGGGTGAATGGTTGTCGGTGTATCGACCTGCTTTGCATAGCGAATGTTTTGAATCTCTGCGAAGCTGATAGCGGCACAAACAAGGGTAACAACGATGGTCATAATCTGCTTTTGTGACATAATAATCTCCTTTTTCTTCTTTATAAAATATAGGAAAGCACTTACGGTATCATCCTCCTTCTAGGAGGAAATATCGTGAAATGTATTTTCTGTAGTTTCTGTAGGACCGGAGTCGATTTTTCCTTATACCGGATTAGTTGGCATGAGTGCCGGTGTTGTTATCTCCGGATCCGCTTGTGTATTCATTACTGCTGTCCGCATATTCACTGAGATGGGAAAGACCGCTCAAATCCGGAGAGGCGGTATAGCTTCCTGCCAGAGGAACGTTATGGCTTTCATTCAGAATCGGATAGGACGGCAGCGCCTTCTTATCGGAGAAGTAGGTTGTAATGGTGGCGAGAGCGCCGGTTCCCATGGTGAATGCCCAAAGCTGATAAAGGTTTCTGTGATAGCTTGCGGCAACCTGCGGATCATTTGCATCAAAAATATCCTGCATATATTGGAAACAATCGATAACGTGGGAAAAATCCTCATGGATAGCATCGGATAAAAGGAAGGCAAAGTCGAGCCGGTTTGCTAAATAGGACATTCCCGCCATGAATACAAGACAGACAGGGATACCAATCAGTCCGAAACGACCGGCAAAAATCTTGTATCCGAGAACCGTTGTAAAGCCCATGATGACACCGCCGTAAAGCGATACATAGCCCAGTCTTGCGATAAAGAAGACGAAGATGGCACTCGACAAAGGCACCGACGAGAGCACCGAAGATGCCGAGGATGATACCGGGTACGCCGCGGCTTTCCTCCTTCTGCCGTTTTGCATCCGCATCCATTCTTAAGCTATCGAACTGTGCTCTGGTATAGACATGGCTTCTTCCGCTCAGACAATAGAGGGAGATATCTTCTTCCTCCCCATCTATTTCACTACAGTTCACTAAGCCGTTTTCAGCAAAGTGGGAAACGAGCTCGGCAATGCCGTCAACCATGTTTTTGGATAGTCCCTTTATTGGTAAACCCGTTTTTTTAATGATTGCGCTGGTAAGGTAGCCGGACAGATTGATGGTGCTTACCGCTTTAATGTCTTTAGAAATTAACTTCATTAAGTCTTTGCTGGGATGATTCCCCATCTGCGACAGGGAAAAGCAGCATTCATGATATTTACCGGTGTAACGGATGTAAAGGTAATACCCGTTAAAAATACCGGCAGCTTCTCCGATGTCCTCGAGGTATTTTCAGCCCCAGAGCCTCCGCAACCGCCATAATGGTCTTGCTTTTTCATTTTTCTTTTTATTCTCCTCCTTATTGTGAAAAATACTTCTTTAATTAAAGATTTCCATTCAATTATAAAAATTAACCTTGGACATTATATATTCTATACTTGCTTATAGCAACGTAAATAGAATAAAATAAAGAAAAAAGGAAGATCGAAATGGGACGTAGAGTTTTTTCCAAAAAGAATTGACAGACTGCGGTGTCTTATGCTATTTTCTTAATGTTCTGAGTATGCTGATGTAGCACAGTCGGTAGTGCGTCGCATTGGTAGTGCGGAGGTCACGGGTCCGATTCCCGTCATCAGCTCTATATCGCAGCGGAAGCTTCATTAGATAAGCTTCCGCTTATTTTTAACAGAATAGCTTTGAAAAAGGCTTGTGTTTATAGCTATGTTCCATGATTTTCTGTGGAGTGATTTATGTCGATAATATAGAAGGGAAAATGGGAAGGAGGTTCCGAATGAAGGAAGGTATTAAAGTGGAATACCCCGTGATTGATGTTTATGCAACGGGAAAGAATATCGAACGCCTTAGAAAAGAAAAGGGATTGAGAGTGAAAGATATCTCTTCTTATATGGGATTTTTAGAACCTCAGGCAGTTTATAAGTGGCAGCAGGGGAAGGCACTCCCCAGTTTGGACAATATGTTCGCACTCAGCGTTTTGTTTCAGGTCCCTATGGAGAATATCTTGGTAAGACAGACTACAGAGATGGAAAAGGGAAAACATCTCGCTGCTTAAGCTTATTTCTTCGGTATTTTCATGAAAAGTACTCGATATTTTTTGAAAAATATGTATAATGGATAGGCTTAGCAATGATATGTTCGCGAGAATCATGGATCATGTTTCGAAACGCGCAAAGAAGAACAGCGATAGATGATGTTATAGAGTTGAAGAACAGCATTTGCCTGCTGTAATAAAGTATAAGGATAGGATGGAGAACGTATGAAACCAGTATTAGAAGTAGAAGAGCTTATAGAAGAACAGGGTTATGGTCGTTTTGTATGTACTTCTCTGGCAAAGGGAGAAGCTACCGTACTAGGGAACTCTCTTCGGAGAATCCTTCTTTCTTCTATGCCCGGTGCTGCAGTCAGTGAGGTAAAGATTGACAGTGTTTATCATGAGTTTTCCTCCATTCCGGGAGTCAAAGAGGATGTTTCCGAGATTGTCATGAATCTGAAGAAGCTGGCTATCCGCTACAGCGGAAGTTCGGAAGACCCGGTTATGGCTTATGTGGATTACATGGGAGAGGGAGTTGTTCGTGCTTCCGATATCAAGGTAAGCTCCGAAGTGGAGATTATGAATCCGGATTTGGTGCTTGCAACGCTTTCCGGAGAGGATGCAAAACTCTATATGGAATTGATTATCACAAAGGGGCGCGGTTATGACGGGGCAAATACCCGAGACCACAGTGATTCCGCTATCGGCGTGATTGCAATCGATGCCATTTATTCTCCTGTAAAGAAGGTAAATGTCTTTGTGGAAGAACAGGGTGAAGAAGAGGAGAAGCTCATTTTGGATGTCAACACGAATAAGACGATGCATCCGGAAGAGGCGGTTTCTCTTGCAGCAAGAGTTTTACAGACACACTTAAAGCTTTTCATGGATATGGAGGGCAATGTTCGGAATCTTGCAGGAAGCGGCAGCAGTACGCAGGATATGGAGAGTGATGAATTAAACAAGAGCATTGATGAGCTGGAGCTTAGCGTGCGTTCCTATAATTGCTTAAAAAGAGCAGGTATCAATACGGTGGAAGATCTTTGTGCAAAATCCATGGATGACCTGATGAAGGTGAGAAATATGGGAAGAAAGTCTTTGGACGAGATATTAAACAAATTAGAGAGTATGGGACTGCATTTGGCAACAAAGTCGGAGTAGTTTTGAGACAGGGGATCGTTTTTACGGTGCCCTGTTTTTTCAAATGTATAGTCAGTAATACTGAGAATTCTGCTACGCTGTAGAGGGTAGAATGGAGAAAAAGAGGAGATTTTGGACTGAGCGAAGGAAGAGAGAGTATATCCGGAATGTAGAAGATAATCTCTTTATCATCGCAGGGCCCGGAACGGGGAAGACCACCCTACTTTCGAGGAGAATATTGAATCAGATTATGGGTGGAGAGAGACTATCCCACTTTCTTTTGATTGCCTTTACCGAGGAAGCGGTACAGGAATTTAAGCAGAAAATTAAAAAACATCTCTATAGAGAGATGGCTATCAATAAGGAAGCCGCACACAAACTCAAGAAAAAGATACATGGCATAGACGGCATGCATATTATGACCTTTCATGATTTTTGCCTGTGGATCTTGGAGAAGGAGAAAAGCTTTTGCTGTGAAAATATTCATAAAGACTCAAAAAATATAAATACTGAGCAGAATAAAGAAGATAAAAGTATCGTGCGGGGAAGAGGGGGATATTCCGCTGGAAGAGCGCTGTTATAGGCTCTTACAGAAGAACAAGGCCTTTTCTACAGGTTCTAAGAAGGGATTTTCAGTAAGATTTACGCAGATGAGCTGCAGGATCTGAATCAGAGTCAACTCAATATTTTACTCAGCCTTGCAACAGATAAAAAGGGAAGATGCGTCATAACTGTCTCTTTATGGTGGGAGACCCTGAGGCAGACAATCTATCAGGAGGAGGAAAAAAAGAAAGACAAGTCTTCTACAATATGAAAAAGGGAGATGGAGAAGAAGCGTAATGTGCAGATTCTTTATCTGAATGAGAATTATCGTGCCAACAAGATGCTGGTGGACTGGATTAATGATGCTTTTTCGCAGGAGGATGCATTCCTATAGAGATATGGAAGCATCGCAAAAGTACCGGAATTCTTAAAGCATTGTCCCTTTCACGGTGTATATCAAAAAAACTGTCCGGAGCAGAAGGAGAGGGGCTTCGCAGTCTCTTTTTGGAAATTTTAGGAAGCTACCCGGATTTAAAAAGAAAGAGATTTTTTTGGTACTGTGTAATTCGAAAGAGAAGCAGAATTACTTTAAGAACAGCATAAAGGATATTGGCTTTTACTCCTCAGGCTTTTGGATCATATTGTACTCGAAGCCCACCTTTTCCAAGGGCTTAAATGCCAATATTGTTATTATCAGTTCAGCAGGGGGCAATCCTTCCGCTCGTTCTGACAATCGAAATATCTGCTTGGATTATGTAGCGGTAACGAGGGCAAAGCATGTCCTTATTTTTCTTGACAGGGGGAGAAGAGGAGTGGTTCTCGGATAAAAACTATGGAATTTCCGAACTTCCGGATTTGCAGCTTCTCCCGAACGAACAATAGTATATAAGATTCTGTCTAATAGAGAATATAGAAAAATAGGGAAAAGAGAATAAAGAAAAACCAATGAATAAGAGAGAAAAGAAAGGGGGTAGGAGGAACTACTTTTTCTTTATATAAAAATTTTTAGACACAAAGCAAAAACAAATAGTGTATACTAACTGTTGTGGGTTTGTGTTTGCTGGTATTTAGGCTATAGCCATGAAAAATGGTTTTGTATAAAGAGAGGTTGTTATGCAGTTTCAAATATGCCATGAAAAATGACAGTTCCTTCGACTTAGACTGGAGCGTTTCCGGATTAGTGAAGAAGAGGAAACGATTTTTAAGCAGGATGCTTGCCTGTCATCCGCAGATTACCGGTCTTCAGATTTATCCAGCTACTTCCGGTATCCGTATCTTTTATAAAGGGGAGAAGAAGAAGCTTATGGAAAGTTTGGAAGCTATTCCATATAGCAATGTGAGATATCTTGCAGACAATCTTCCCTAAGAAAGAGGATATTCGTGTGCAACTTCTTCCGAGTTGCAAGGAGATAGTACAGGAGCTAACAAAAGCAAGAAGATGAAGCCCTCTGTAAAGCGAAAAATAGGGACGAGGGTAACCTTGGAAGCACTGGCGGATATGTTTCTTCCTGCTCCGGCATCCTTGGCTTTTTCATGTCTATCAGTTATTCCTCCTTTCCAGATCCTAAGGAGAAGATAGCCGTTTTTCACTTACAAGAAGGGCTGTAAAAAAATCAAAATAATAAAGTGATTTATGCAATATAGGTCTGAATGCGGGTAGTTCTGAGCCTGTCGGTACTTGCGAAAAAAACAAGAGAAACGCAGTTTTTCGCTTAGTATCCGTTACGTGGCGAAGCTAGCGAGAGCGTGCCCAAGTTCAGACCTATATTGCTTAGAAAAATTATTTTACTTTTTTGTACCGACCCCCAAAAGTTAGACCAATAATCTAACGATTGGGAGGTCGGTATTTTTATGGCTAAATATTCTTTTGAATTCAAGAAGAAAGTTGTTATTGCTTATACAAATGGTGAAGGTGGATATAGATATCTTGCTAAAATTTATGGAATTCCAACTAAGTCCATCGTCGAAAGATGGGTTCACAATTATAAAAGATTCGGAGATAATGGACTTAGGCGTTCACGTAAAAAACAAATTTATTCTTTTGAAAAAAAGCGTTCTGTTGTAGAGTTATACCTAACAAGTGAAATCTCATATCAGGCGCTAGCTCTACAAGAAGGACTTTCTAATGCTTGTATGATTGCAAACTGGGTAAATCGCTTTCGTGCATCTGGGCCTGATGGGTTGAAACCGCACAAGAAAGGCAAAAAGAAACCATTGAAAAAACCAATAGAAAATGTTTCCATTCCATCTACCAAAACTCCGATTGATGCAAGTAAAAAACGCATAAAAGAGTTAGAAGATGAATTACTGAAGCTTAGAATCGAGAATGCTTTTTTAAAAGAACTGAGGAGGCTGCGTTTAGAGGACGAAGCAAAAATGAGAGAACGGCGCTCGTCATCAACAGTCTCCGAAGAGAGTTCAAACTAAAAGACCTTCTCTCTTATATAGGCATGCCTAAGGCAACTTTTATGTACTGGCAAAAAAGATTTGACCGAGAGAATCCGGATAAAATACTAGAAGAAACAATTCTTACTATACGTGAGAAAAACAAGGATTATGGTTATCGCAGAGTAGTAGCTGAATTGCACAACAAAGGATATATGATCAACAAAAAGAAAGTTCAGCGAATCATGCAAAAGCTAGGGCTTCAAGTAACATCTTTTACCCGCAAAAGCAGAAAATATCGTTCCTATAAAGGAAGAGTTGGAACTGTTGCTCCTAATAGGATTAGAAGAAGGTTTAATACGCATATACCACATCAGAAAATAACTACCGATACAACAGAGTTCAAGTACTATGAAGTAGATGTGAAAGGTCATATGACTATGCATAAACTCTATTTGGATCCCTTTATGGATATGTGTAACGGAGAAATACTAAGCTTTGGAATAGATAAGCGTCCATCTGCAAAGAATGTAATGGATGCCCTTAAGCAGGCGATAGAAGTCACATCCGATTGCCCTTATCGTAGAACGTTCCATTCGGATCAAGGCTGGGCTTATCAGATGAAGGCGTATACAAATCGGCTGAAACAAGAACATATTTTCCAAAGTATGTCTAGAAAAGGTAACTGTCTAGATAATTCAGTTATGGAAAACTTCTTTGGCTTGCTAAAGCAAGAAATCTATTATGGTGTGTTTTATTACAGTTACGAAGAATTGAAATCCGAAATAGAAAGATATATAAAGTATTACAATGAAAATAGAATTAAGGAGAAACTAGGATGGATGAGTCCTGTTCAATACAGGCTTAGCCTCTTGGCTGCATAAAAACAGCGTAGCAGCCATAAAACTGCTACGCGTAAAAAGTCTAACTTTAGGGGGTCACTTCATTTTCACAGCCCCTTTTTTATTCCGAGATTCTTAGTGCTGAGTCTTATATCTATTTTTCTTTGCCGATATTGTTTTAGATGTTAGTTATTATCATGTTCATGATAGAAGAGGAAGGAAGAAAATGGTAATTCATATTCAAGATTTTTGCAGGAAAAAGAGCAATTTCAATCCATGCTTTGTGACTGGGCGCTAGTACAGGATTGGAGGCAATGGTGCAGTCGCAGGATACGAAAGTCACGTATTTTGCTAATGCCGAAAAAGAGCCGGGGAAGGTGATGCTTTGGAACGCAGATCCCAGGAATTTGGCTCTTCTTCTATTCAGGCTGACCTTCAATACGAAGGAGAAAAGATTGCTACGATTTACCTGAAAAAGGGATTGTGTGACGATTCGGAAAAAGAGAAGGCGGCATTAAAGCTCTTGGTCTTCAGCATGGAGCAGTTTATGCTGGCGGATTGCAGTGAACTTCGATTCCGTGAATTTGCGGATAAATTATCTGACGGAATTAAAGAGACACAGAACTTGGTAAAAGATATTCGGAAGAGTACCAATGATTTAAAGAGCATTCAGAGCAGACAGAAGATTCTCGCTTTAAATGCCAATATTGAGGCTGCAAGAGCCGGAGAACACGGCAAGGGATTCGGCGTGGTTGCGGATGAGGTAGGAAGACTTTCCGACAGCAGCTCTGCAGTGAATGAGAAGATTTCCGCGGTGGTAAAGCGTATTTCCGAGGTGGTTATCAGCTTAAGCGGTGAAGAGATTGAAGAACAGGCATAAAAGTCGGTACCATGAAGATAGAAAGAAAGGCTACAAAAAAGCATAACTGCTTGGGAAGTACAGGCTTACAAACGGGCATAACAGAGTAAAAAGTACAGACTTGGAAGTCGAACTATTCAAACTGAGAATAAAAAGAGGGGCCATGAAATTTCATGGTCCCTCTTCTTTGTCCGCTTTAGCAGGGGGGACTGGCTAAAGGGATATTCGAATATTCGGGATTTTCACTTTTTATTTACCGTCCCGGAATACGAACGGACCAAAGCGGTACTCCCGCGTCATAATTCTGTTTCAGTTCTCGCATAATCTGTGCCGGATCCCAATCCTTTTGTGAGTTGGGATAACTGTTCGGGTCGGCAATGGATATACTTCCGTTGGCATTTTGCTTTGTAATGATGATAAAATGCCCTCCGTTTGTCAGTGCACCCTTTCCCATCAGTGCCACAAGAATATGCCCGTTGTTTAATAGATTTGCGATGTTTGCAGGGCTTCTATCCTGTACGCTGTCTACAACAAGGTCAAAGGCGGAGAGTACCGCCGGGATATAGTCGTGGTAGGAACCGCTCTTAGGGGCAAAATAGCCGTAAGCTGCGGACCAATTGGACATTTCCTTCGGGGTAATGCTTCCATTTACATTTCCGAAGGCGGAAACAATCATAGCTGCTGTAGTCGGACCGCAACCGTATTTACTGATGCTGTCCTGTCCTCCATAGAGATAGCTGGTACCAGTGACTGTCATGCTGGTTATAGTAGGGCATGGGACCCAAAGCTGTATCCAGATAGACATTGTAGTCATTGAATGTAGAAGTACCGTAGTAATTCTCAAAGGGATCCGATTTTACGGGAAGGGTAGATGTTTTTTGTGCATCCTCTGCAGCTTCTTGCGCTGTTTGCGGAGTATTTAAGTCTATTATCGCCAAAGTCTCCGTTTCTGCTATGCTACTTGTTTCCGGAGGGTTTCCGCTTCGGTTCGACTTTCTTCCGTACTTTCCGTCTCGGTCTCCGATTCCGCTTCGGAAGAGTTAAGCTCGACTACAGGAAGCATCTCCGAGTCGGAGGCAAGTTTTTCTTCGGCTTCTTCCCCTTCGGATATCTCCGTTCCGTCTCCGTAATAGACAAGTCGGTCACCGCGATCCTGCTCTTCGTATAGCAACTCCTGAAAATCTAAATAGGGAGCCCGGCTCTTTGTCTTGTTCTCGTGTAGAGGGATTGTTTTTACCGTCTTGAAACTGTCTTTATATCCCTCATAAGCAATTGCGGAAAAGCTGACAGTCATTACAGAAAGAGATGCCATCGCTAAAACTCCCAGATGTTGGGCAGACCCCATGGCTATTTTGTGTAAAACTGCCTTTATTATTCCCATATTTTGCTCCTAAACCAATCAGAAAAAGATAAAGAGTTTGATCTTTATGATAGATAATCTACATACGCTTTTAATATCGACAAAGGAGAAAAGAAAGATAAGACAAAAATCGTATAGCATAGAATAAAAAAATAATGGATAAAAAGAGATAAAAGAAAAAGGAGCTGATAGAGCTTTTTGAGAGCTGTTTGTTAAGCATAGAAAAAAAGGAGCTTTAGCTTTCTGCCGCTCCTTCCTTCATGGCGTTTATTAATAAGCTTGCAATTTCGTTGAGGTTTCCCTGCTTATCCACAGCACCGAGTTTATAGGTATCCATGGGCATTCCGTAAACAATGGAGCTTTTCTGATCCTGTCCCAAGGTAAAGGCTCCTTTTTTTCGTGCATAGCAAGCAGTCCGTTTGCCCCTGTCTTTTTCCCATACCGGTCAGAATGATACCGATGGCATTATGCCCGCAACTTTCGGCTACGGAGGTAAAGAGGTAATCAATCGAAGGACAGTGTCCGGAAACCTTTTCGCCTTCCTTACACTCTACTTTTAGTCCTTGGACGTCCCGAACAACCTTCATCTGCAGCCCTCCGGGCGCAATGAGGCAGAGTCCCGGATACAGCCGGTCCTGATCCTTTCCTTCCCGTACCTCCATCTTGCAGAGCTTATCCAGTCTTTCGGCATACATCTGTGTAAAAACGGGAGGCATATGTTGTGTAATGACTATAGGAGGGAGATTAGCAGGCAACTTTTCCAGAATCGAAAGAAGAGCTTCCGTTCCTCCTGTGGAAGCCCCCATGGCAATAATCTGGATGTGATTCTTTGAAAAAAATGTTTTCATTTTTGCCCCTCGACTATTCTTCTCTCCGATAGATAGCCGGTTTAATATATTTATAAGGACAGCTTTGCTTGGTCAATCCTTCGGAGTGACCAATGAAAAGATATCCCCCCGGATAAGTTGCATCATAAAAACGTTTCACTAAAGCATCTTTTGTTACTTGGTCAAAATAAATCATTACATTTCGACAGAAGATAAGGTCAAAGTTTCGTTTAAAGTGAATGGGTTCCATCAGATTAAAGGGCGGAAAATCACATTGTTTCTTAGCTCTTTACTGACCGTATAGCTTTCGTCCTTTTGCTGAATAAAGTACTTGTTTTTCCATGCCTTAGGAAGTTTTTCCAGACTTTCCGCGGGATAAGAGGGATTAATCGCTTTGTTCAGTACATTATGGGAGATATCCGTTGCGAGCATCCTGGTATCCCATTTTTCCGGGAAGCTTTCAAAGAATTCCAGAAGATACATGGAAATATTGTAGGGCTCTTCTCCCGAAGAACAGCCTGCGCTCCAGATAGAAAGGACCTTGTCCTTTTCATGTTTTTTAGCAAGCTCCGGAAGAACCACCTTTTCCAAATAATCAAAATGGGATTCTTCTCTCATAAAAATAGGTGTAGTTCGTAGTGAGCTTGTTTAAAAGCGTGGTCAGCATGTCTTGATTTTCTTTTTGAGAGAATGTCGTTTACATAGCTGTGAAACTCTCCATACCCCGATTTTTTCCAAAAATGCTGGAAAGGCGGCTAACAATCAAAGGCTTTTTTTCTTTCGTAAGTCAATGCCGAATTTTTCCTGCATATAGGTATAGAGTCGTTTAAAGTCTTCGTCTGATAAATCATACATGAAAGAACCCCTTATACAGCCTCGAAGAGGACTGTACCAAAAGCCTCCGCATCAAAGGACATACGTACCTCTCCGGAATCCAGAGTAATCATGCCGTTGCATAGTTTCTGTCTGTTACGGAGCGGAATGGACTGCACTTCATCCGGATCGATATCGATAACCTGTCGTACTCTGTCCACAATAATGCCGATAGGAATGGATTCAATATTTAAGACAATAATACAGGTCTTTGAAGTATATTCTTCTGCCTCTCTGTCCATCAGTAACCGGATATCAATGACAGGTAAAATAGAACCTCTCAGGTTGATGATTCCCTTTACATAGTGAGGAACCATGGGAGAGCAGTGATACTGTGATCATTGATAATCTCAATGACATAGCTTGTGCTCATATACATGACAAGCCCTGCGGATTCGAAGGTAAGACAGCGTTCTGCGTCATTTGTTTCCTGTTCTTCTATTTTTTCGTCTTCAAAAAACTCATCCATAAACTCTTCTGCCATACTTCCCTCCTTATTCATTTTCAATAGCTTGAGAGTACAAGCCTAAGACATCTAAAATGATACATATATTTCCGTCTCCGAGAATGGAGCAGCCATTGATTCCGTTTGCCTTTAGATCAAAGGCGTTAAAGTAAGCGGGAAGCGGCTTTACAACAACCTGCTGTTCTCCGATTAAGTCATCAACAAAGAGACAACATGACTTGTCGTTTGCTTCTACCCAGATGAGAACGCCGTCTGCAAGGTCGGTGTATTTTCCTTCTATGCCGTAGAAGTTGTTCAGGCGAACGATGGGATAGAAGACATCCATTCTTTTTACCATCTCGTTTCCATTTTCATCAAAGACAACTTCCGCATCGTCTATTTTAAAGGACTGGCGAATATTTACGATGGGGATGGTGAAGATTGTATCGCCTACGTTAACCTTCATACCGTCCATAATAGCCAGAGTAAGCGGGATTTTCATCGTGAAGGTAGACCCTTTTCCCAGTTCACTGGAAATGCTGATGGCACCTCCTACCGATTCCAGATTCTTCTTTACAACGTCCATCCCTACGCCTCTGCCGGAGAATTCGGTAACACTCTTATTGGTAGAGAAGCCCGGAAGCATGATTAAGCCCAAGGCCTCCTTCTTGGAATATTCGGAACGCGGCTTATAAAGCAGTCCTTTTTCCTCCGCCTTATCCAAAAGTTTTTCCGGATTCATACCGTAACCGTCATCCTCTACGGTGATAATCACTTCGGAAGAGGTATGGGAAGCGGAGAGAATCAATTCTCCCTGTGCATCCTTTCCGGCAGCAATACGTTCTTCCTTAGTAGTCTCAATACCATGATCCATACTGTTTCTGACGATGTGCATCAAGGGATCCTGCAGACTGTCTACAATGGTTTTGTCTACTTCCGTATCCTCGCCGATAATAGTAAGCTTCACGTCTTTTCCGAGCTTCTGCTTCATATCGCGGACGATACGATTCATTTTCTGGAATACGCCGGAAATGGAGACCATTCGAAGACTCATGGCGATGTCCTGCAAATCATCGGTAAGCTTTTCGAAGCTGTCTTGCGGATTTCATGAAGTTATCCAGACTTTTCCTGCGGAAGCATACGAAGAACAGGAGAGAAGTAACCATAGATTCTGTGATTACAATTTCTCCACGAGGTCATTTAAACTATCCAGCTTTTTGTAAATTTACGGAAATCAAACTTTGCTTTACGGGAGCGGTGGATTTCTGCTGGGTATTCTGTGGCTGCTGGTGCAGCTTCTTTCTCTTTATTCTGCTTAGGATTCTGTACGGAAATGTTTTTCCTTTTCTTCCGTCTTTACTTCACTCTTTTTTTGCATCCACGATTTCATAAGAGAGATATGGCTCTGCTCTCTTAACACCTTTTCTCCCTTTTCAAGGACTTCTTCCTTTTCAAAGGCAAGGAAAAATCCGTCATCGACAATGACTTGGGCGGTTTCCGAGTTTGTATCCATATCACTTGGATAATAACGGAAGTCCAGATCATATTCTTTTAAAGCATTCACAATCATAAATGCTCTAAGATTCTCCATGCCGATTCCCTGATCCAGGAAGACATGGATGAATTTAATGGCTTTCGGATCATTCGGAAGCACTCTTTCTACGGTCCCCTGTGCACGCCCTGCTCCGGAAGCGGTCTTTGTATTTCCGCTTTCCTTTCCGGAGATTTTTGCCAAGAAATTGTTTATCTCTTCGGCAAATTCTTCTATATTTTCATCTAAAGGATCTCCGGCTTTCACTTTTTCTAAAGCACCGCGAAGAAAATCTTCCGAGCGGAACATCAGATCGAAAAGTTCGTTCTTTTGCTCATTACTTAAACAATCCATGCCCTTGTCTCGAATAAAGAAGAACATATCTTCAATGTGGTGGGCAATGTTGGAAATCAGAGTAAATTCCATCATGGCACTGGAACCTTTTTATGGTGTGCATGATACGGAAAAATTTCATTTACATCATCGGAGGAAAAAAATCGCCGATTTTTCTCGTCGGCAATCAGCATTTCATCTAACTTATCCAAGAGTGATTCCGTCTCCAGAAGATAGGTATCCAACATTCCTTCCATTGTACTATCCATAAGTTTTACCACCTTTTCACTATTTTCCCGGGAAATGCTTTTCCATCTCCCCCAAATCGATTCTTTTCAACAGAAGAAAAGACTAGAAGTTTTTCACTGCTGTCGAGAGTCGTTTTAAATCATTATTAATTGAGTTCACCATGAACTGATAGGCATAGGTGGTCTTGACAAGCTCCACCTGCTCTTGATCCATATCTACGTTGTTTCCGTCCAAGCGGCTGGATTCATTCCTGGTACTGTGTATCCTGGGTCTTTGCATACGAATTGCTTCGGATACTTTTATTTTTTTCTGACTGCCCTTTTCTGCCATAGTGATATGGTGAAGAAGCTCGTTCTCAAAAGTGAGATACTTGGATTTATAGTTTGGGGTATCCACATTGGCAATATTGTTTACCGTAAGATTCTGTCTTCCCCATAGCAAATCAAGCGTCTTTTCCGTAAGGGCTATTCCATTTCCGTAAAATATTGACATAGCAATCCTTTTCTCCAAATCGATCTTTCCTCACTTTATCGAACGCAAAACGCAATTGTATAAGAGAAAAATGGAAAAAAGCGAATATTTTGCAATATTTTCTCTCGATTTATTCTCGAAAAGAAGCGACTTGCAATGTCTTCCGGTTTGAAACGAATGCCCTGAAATCAGTATGCAACATTCCGACATATTTTAAGAATATTTTAACATTACTGCGTTCTCTCGTAAAAGCCGTAGTTCTATTGAAAGAGACGGATATTGCGCCGGTCTGATGAATACTCCAAAAAAATAGCCTTTCTTTTTAGAAGGGGAGAGCAAGGGAATGGCAAACTTATAGAAAGTCAATCTTAGTCGAAAAAACAAGGAGAAAGGATTGGACTTTGCCGTTGTGGCGGATGAAGTCGGAAATCTCGCACAGAAGTCGGCGAAGGCGGCACAGAATACGGCATCTCTAATAGAGGAAAGCATTGATGCTGTAGAAAAGGGAGCAAGAATCAGCAGAGAAACCGCGGAATCTTTGGATACCGTTTCTCAACACACCGAAAAGATTAACAGCTATATTCAGGATATTTCAGCTGCCTCGGAAGAAGAGGCTCGAGGGATAGCGCAGCTTACCCAGGGAATCGATCAGATTTCTTCCGTTGTGCAGAATAACTCCGCAACGGCGCAGGAATCCGCTGCCGCTTCGGAAGAAATGTCCGCTCAGGCAAATATACTGAATGATCTGGTAGAGCGCTTTACTTTAAAAGAAAATTAGATTCGGAAGGAATCCGGAATTTTTCAGGGAGGGAAAATGATGAAAAAGAGAAAGGGGCAGCAGGGAAAGAAGGGATCAATCGGAACCAGACTCTCTGCAATCTTGGGCTTGTGCATTGTTCTTGTATTTTTATTGATGAGCTTAAGTATTATTTACACCGGACAGAAAGCAATCAGCTCCGCGCTGGATGGCAATCTAAACGATAAGGCAACGATGTCCATGGGAGACGTGCAGAAAGTAATTGCAAGCTTGGAATCTATTTCCTCCACTATGGAAGTAGGCGTACAAAAGATGAATGAGCAGGAGGACTCTGTCGGAGCAGTGCCGAATCAGATTTGGAAGGTGAAAGATCTGAACGGAAAAGCGCTTTCTCTCTCAGGTATGGAGGCAACTCATTTTCAATCCCGGGTTATTGATGCGGAACTTTCCGCATCCAGATACAATACGGAATCTATGTTCCTGGATTCTCTCAATGCATCGGTTGCAAAGAATCCCTCTTTGCTTGGGACGGGAATCTTTTTCGAACCGAACGGGTTTCAACAAGGAATAAAAGAATATGGAATCTATATGACTCCGACTGCGAGAGAAGCCGGAGAGATTATGTCCTTGCCCTATGATTTTTATTCGGCTACAGACTGGTATAAAAAAGCAAAAGAGACGGGGGACAGATTTCTTACCGACGCATACGCAGATACCTTGCGTCCGGAGATCAAAGTGATGACGATGGCAAGTCCCTTAAAAAATCCAAAGGGAGAGTTTATCGGCTGTGTCATGTTGGATATTAATGTAGAGATCTTTTCCAGCGTAAAACAGGAAGATGAAAATTTTAAATCCCTGCATACCGGTGTTTTAGACCATAAAGGGACTGTGCTATACAGCATGAATCCGGAGATGCAGAAGAAGAGTCTGGAAGAGGTGGTGCCCGAGAGCTCCATGGAGGAGATTCATACGGGTATGGAAAAGAAGGAGCCGTTTCTTGTAACGGTACCGATGAACCGGGGAGAAGTAAGAAGAGTCTATTTTAGACCTATGGATATCCATGGAGTGACGCTTTGGACGATGGTCAGTGTATTGAACAGCGAGTTTATGTCTGCGAGAAATCGTCTGGTCTTACTTTGTACGCTTTTCAGTGCGGCAGGTCTTGCAATTTTAATCGTTGTAAGCTCCATTTTGATTCGAAAAGCACTTCATCCACTAAAGGAAATCGCAAAGGTAGGTGAATCCGTTGCAGAAGGAGATTTTGCGGTAGGAATTCGCTATGAGAATAAAGATGAGATCGGAGATCTGTGTACATCTATTCAGGATGTTGTCTCTAATATTCAAAGGATTATTACGGACCTTTCCGATAAGTTAAAAGAACTTTCACAGGGGAATTTCTGTGTTGCGCTGGATAATGAAGAGAACTATCCCGGTGCATATAGACCCTTGCTTCTCACTTTACAGGAGATTACCGGAGATCTGGATAAGACTATGTCCGAAATCAAGAACAGTGCCGGTGCAGTGAATTCCGGTGCCGGGCAGGTAAGTTCTGCCGCGCAGGGACTTTCTCAAAGGGGCTACAGAACAGGCTTCTTCGATTGAACAGCTGAGTGCTACCATGAATGATATTTCCATAAAGATTAAGGAAACGGCGGAGATGGCAGTGAAGGCCTCCGTTCTTTCCGGACATACCGGTGAGGCGGTGGAACGAAGCAATAAAAAGATGTCGGAGATGTCTAAAGCAATGCTGGAAATCACTCAAAAGTCCAATGAGATCAATAAAATCATCAAAACGATTGATGACATTGCGTTCCAGACCAATATCCTTTCTTTAAAATGCCGCAATAGAAGCGGCAAGAGCAGGCGCTGCAGGAAAAGGCTTCGCGGTAGTTGCGGATGAAGTGGGAAATCTGGCACAAAAATCGGCAAAGGCCGCTCAGAATACGGCAACCCTCATTGAAGAAACCATTTTGGCAGTGGAAAAAGGAGCCAAGATAACAGAAGAGACAGCGGAGTCTTTGGGAACAGTTTCAAAGCATACGGTACAGATTAATAGCTTTATTCAGGACATCTCCACAGCATCGGAAGAAGAAGCAAAAGGTGTATCACAGATTAGTGCGGGTATTGAACAGATTTCCGCTACGGTACAGAACAATTCCGCTACAGCGGAAGAGTCTGCAGCTGCCTCGGAGGAGCTTTCCAGACAGGCAAATCTTTTGAATAACCTTGTATCGAAGTTCCGACTGACAAGGGAAGGGGAAACAAGAAGCGAAACCGAAACAGCTTCATTAGAGAACGCTGTACCGAATAAGATTGAATTCGGGAAGCAGGAAGAAGCGCTGAAGAAAGCTTTGCCGGAGAAGCCAAAGCAAGATGTGGAGAAGCCTAAAGAAGTTATAGAGAAGCCAAAGCAAGTTGTGGAGAAGCCTAAAGAAGTTATAGAGAAGCCAAAGCAAGTTGTGGAGAAGCCTAAAGAAGTTGTAGAGAAGCCTAAAGAAGTTGCGGAGAAGCCTAAGGAAAAAGAGCCGAAGAAAGCTTTTGAGAAAAAGGAAGAAATCGAGCCGAAGAAAATTGCACCGAAGCAGATGGCAATCGCGTCCGAGCCGGTTCTTCCGGAGGAAAAGGCAACAGAGCCGATAGTGGATATCAGTGGAATGGATGGCATGGATTTGTCACAAATTCCCATTCCCGGAGATGCTCATTATTCTGCATCACAAACGAAAGCTGCTGCGGGAAAGGCTAAAGAAAAAGACGGTTACGAAGAAAGCAAAAGCAGGATATAAAGCAAGAAAGAAAAGGTGGAACAGTTCCCGGGAGCCGGGAATGAGAAGTATTAAAAATTGCTTAGATTTTTTTCACTTTTGATAAAAATATTCCTTTTTATTTCGCAGGATTTAGGAGATGTAAAATCATCTCCATTATAATCCTGCGAAATTATCATATATGGAGGAAAGGGATTTTTGGATAAAAGTCAGGGCGAGATGACAGATACAAAAAGTAGAGAAAGAGATGAAAGAAATCAATGTTGGACTTCATACGGTCTTTTTATATAATGCTGATAAAGGAGGGAAAAAGCTACTAAGTTCTTTTGGTTTTTGTAGCTTGTATCAGTTTCACGAACAGAGCATTTGCCATCCTGACAGAGCGCATGGCTTGTTTAAAAAAATGCAGCTATTTATTTTTGTGAAAGCTAATATAATTTATATAAAAAGTTGAATTAATACTTATATTTAAAATGGTTTATGACGAAGTTGTCCCAAGTATTAGACCATGCTTTTTTCTTTTGAACCCATACACCGAAAGAAAAGGTAGAGCAAAATGAAGAGAAGATATTTACGATATATCGGGCTTCTCCTTATCTGTATTTTATTTCTCCTGTCTTGTAAAAGAAAGAACGAGAAGCAGGTAAAAGAGGAGAGCTCTTATAATAAGGCAAAGGAGAATAGGGAACTGAGTATCTGGAGTTATTATTCCGGAGCGCAGCTGGAGGCATTTAAAAAGACGATAGACGAATTTAACGAAGGACGGGGAAGGGAGTTGAATTTCTCCGTACGACTGATGAATCCGGGGTCTTTTGAGGATATTGAGAACAATCTTCTTGCTTTAACCGATAAAAATTTTACACAAGATGACTATCCGGATATGGCTTTTATGTATGCGGATATTGCTTGGGTTTTGGACAGAAAACACTATCTTGTGGATTTAAGCCGATACTTTTCTCAGGAAGAGCTGGACGCTTTTGTCCCCGAGTTCTTAAATGAAGGAAGACTGGGAAAGAAAGATGAAGGCATTAAGATTCTCCCGGTAGGAAAATCCACAGAGCTTTTCTTTTTAAATGGGACGGATTGGAAAAAATTTGCCGATGCGACCGGAACAAAGCTTACAGAATTAGAAACACGGGAAGGTCTGATGGAGGTGGCAAAAAAGTATTATGAGTATACCGACGCGTTGACTCCGGAGGAAAAATGACGGAAAGCCCTTCTTCGGAATGGATGATTTTGCTAATTATTTTCTGGTTGGCGCAAAGCAGATGGGGGTAGATTTGATTTCCAAAGACAGCTCCGGAAATGCTTCTTATAACTTTCCGAAACCCATCCTGCGTAAGCTTTGGGACAATTACTATGTCCCTTATATTAAGGGCTACTTTGCCTCTATCGGGCGCTATCGCTCAGATGATGTGCGAACAGGAGAAATTCTTTCCTATGTCGGCTCTTCGGCAGGCTACAGTTATTTTCCGCGGGATGTAATTCTTTCCGATGAAGTACATTATTCTATAGACTGCATTGTTTTACCCTTGCCCTCAATTTGTAAAGGGTGAGCGTTTTGCCATGCAGCAGGGAGCCGGGATTTCCGTTTTGAACGGAAATGAGGAAAGGGTGAAGGATTCAGTGGAGTTTTTGCGATGGCTGACAGGGAAGGAAGAAAATTGTAAGTTTGCAATGAGTGCAGAGTACCTTCCCGTTCGAGTGGATGGATTTACCATTCAGACAATAGACATTTTTGAAGGGAAGAGGCTCCGATCCGGCTATGGAAGAGGCGCTCAATGTTATGAACTCACACACTCTTTACACGACTCCTGCTGTTGCAAACTCAAAAAAATGTTCGAAATATTCTGGAGAATTCTTTGCCGGAAAAAAAGCGGAAAAGGATAGAAAAAGAAGTAGAAACAGCCATGGCGTCAGGATTAAGTTATGAGGATGCCATAGGGGAATTCAACACAGAAGAAAAATTTTTAATCTCTGGTATGATGCCCTGCTCGCTGAAATGAATCAATTGCAAGACTAGATTGTTGAGATAGAAGATGAAAAAACAACCGATTTTTAGGAAAATATTGATACCGCTGATGATTTTGGTTATTTTGGAAATTGGAATCATCATGATGTCCATCTATGGTCAAGGCCTTTTTGGATTGATTCATACAAATGCCAGAGAAATCGTGGAAAGTAGGGTGGAAGCCAGAAGAAATTATCTGGAAAGTATCATGGTAAACCAGTGGATGAACCTGGGGCAGACGGTGCAAAAGATAAATCAACTGGCAGATGGACTTGTTGAGGCGGGAAAACTGGATATAGAGGCTATCGATGACAGTTCGGAGAATGCGGCTCCTTTCTTAAATGCGGTTTCCGATGATTTGATTTCGATGATGCGAACCAATCGTGTTACCGGTGTATTTCTGATTTTAAATGCAGATAATTTACAGAGCGGTATGGAATCCGGGACTTATGAGGATAAACCCGGACTTTATTTTCGTGACTTGGATCCCGAGTCCAGGCCGAGCAATAAGAATATGGACCTCCTGATTGAGCGATCTCCGCTTCTGGTTGCAAGAAATAAGCAGTTGTCAACAGATAGAACTTGGAATACGAATTTTCAGTTCGGAACATCGGGGGTTCCCTATTATGACTTTTTCTATGAGCCGACACAGGCTTCTTTTCATTATGGCGTAGAGACCTCTTGGGAGGATTTGGGATACTGGAGCAGACCTTTCTCTCTTTTTGGAGAAGAGAGAGAGGCAATCAGTTATTCCGTGCCGCTACGATTGTCGGATGGAAGAGTTTACGGTGTTTTGGGAGTGGATATATTGCTCAGTTATCTGCAAAGCTATCTTCCGGAAAAGGAGTTGGATAGCGGCGGAACCGCATTCTACTTTTTGAGCGCGGTAAAGAGTGGAGAAGACGTCATCAGTTCAGAGAAGTATCAGCAATTGATTCGTTTACATTCCTCCACAATCAGCACGGAGGATAAGACGGAAACGGTCTCTTCCAAGCAGGAGGAAGAGAATTATACTTACAGTATTCCGTTACATATTTTTTCAACCAATGGTCCGTTTATAGATATAGCGTGGAAGCTTGGGGCGGAGATTCCTTATAAAACCATGAACCACTTTGCAGACCGTATGCTTTTTGTTATGGCAGTAAGTATTGTACTGACGCTACTTATCGGTATATTGGGAAGTCTTGTGATTTCTGTTTTTTTGCAAAGACCGATACGAAATCTTGCCTCGGAGATACGTGCCAATAAGGCGACGGAGAAGCTGGAACTGAAAGAAACCGGTATTTTGGAAATTGACCAGATGTCGGAGGCATTGGAAGATCTTTTCGGACAGACTTTTTACAAGAACAGCAAAATTTGCAGTATGAACGAGACCATGATTTTCTTACGGATCTCTATAACCGAAGAGCTTTTGGACGGCGTATTCGCGAGCTTTTGGAAGAAAAAGGCGGTGGTAATGCCATCGGTGCCTATATCATGATGGACCTTGACAATTTGAAGATGGTCAACGATACCTTCGGGCATGAGTATGGCGACAAATATATCCGTTGTAGCTTCCGATGCGATGCGGACAGCCCTTGGCTCGGAAGCCTTGTATTCCCGCATTTCCGGAGATGAATTTAATATTTTTATCTTTGATGAAGATGGAGAGAGAAGCAGGGTCAATGCTTTAATTGAGAAGCTGCAAAAAACCATTGATGAAAGCTATATTCTGCTTCCGGACGGAAGTAAGAAGATGCTCCGCCTTTCCGGCGGTGTAAGCTGGTATCCCGACGGGGGAGCGAATCCCGATGAATTACAGAAAAATGCAGACTATGCAATGTATGTGGTAAAGAAGACTACGAAGTCACAGATCCGTGTATGGTCTAAGGAGACCGACATGGGAAAAGAAAAGGAGGAGAAGAAAAGCGTAGCACAATAAGATATGGATAGGATTTAGCACAGAAAAAAGGGTGCGGAAAGAAGCTGAATCGGAAGATAAACTTGACTTTTACCCCACAATTCACTATACTTCGGGAGAAATGCGATGAAGGTGCACAGTACAAAAGGAGTCCGCTTAGCATAGAGAGAAGAATCACAGGCTGCAAGTTCTTCCAAAGCGCTTTTTGGAATATTCCCACCGGAGCAGTTTTTTTGAAATCCAAGGAGAGTAGGAAGAACCGTGAGACTGCGTTAAGCATAAAGAGAGCCTGAAAGAAATTCAGGAATCAGGGTGGTACCGCGAACATTCGTCCCTGTCTGCACTTGCAGACGGGGACTTTTTGTTTTACAGTGCCATAAGTCCCCATACCCATTGCAAACTTGTTTGCAAGAGGGAATGGGACTTGATGGCACGCCCCTGCATGAGCACGAAGAGACGAAAGTCTCGAGAGTGCGAATGCAGGCAGGAATCGAAAAAGCGCGAAGCGCTGACGATTCCGTAAAGGAAAAAGAAAAGAAAAAAGCCGAGGCGCAGGAATCGAAGAAGCGCGAAGCGCTGACGATTCCGTAAAGGAAAATTATTAATTTAAGATAAAGGGAGGAAAAATGAACACATTCAATCTCGAGGAAATCGGAAAGGCGGCAGAAGAGAAGCTGCGCTCTGCCATGGATATGAATTCCATTAATGAAATTCGTACCCATTTTTTAGGGAAAAAAGGTGAACTTGCGGAGGCGAAGAAGGCTTTAAAGGACTTAAGTGCCGAGGAAAGGCCGGCTTTCGGACAGCTGGTAAATGAAGTTTCTCAGAAAATCGAGAAGGAGATTAAGGAGCGTACGGCAGAGCTCGAGCGTGCTTTACAGGATGCCCGCCTTTCTGCGGAAACAATTGATGTGACACTTCCCGGAAAGAAGATTCGCTACGGACACGCGCATCCGAATACTCTTGCCTTGGAAGAGGTGGAAAAAATCTTTATCGGCATGGGCTATGAAGTTGTGGAAGGCCCCGAGGTAGAGTACGACAGTTATAACTTTGAAAAATTGAATATTCCGAAAGGACATCCTGCAAGGGATGAACAGGATACCTTCTATATCAACAGCAATATTCTTTTAAGAACCCAGACCTCCTCCGTGCAGGCCAGATATATGGAAACCCACAAGCCTCCACTTCGTATGATTTGCCCGGGAAGAGTGTTCCGTTCCGACGCAGTGGATGCGACCCATTCCCCTTCCTTCCATCAGGTGGAGGGCTTGGTCATTGATAAAAATATCCATTTTTCCGATTTAAAGGGTACGCTGGACCTCTTTGCCAAGGAGCTCTTCGGACAGGATACGAAGACTAAGCTGCGTCCGCACCACTTCCCCTTTACGGAGCCTTCCGCAGAAGTGGATGTTTCCTGCTTTAAGTGTAAGGGAAAAGGCTGCCGTTTCTGTAAGGGAGAGGGTTGGATTGAGATTTTAGGCTGCGGCATGGTGCACCCGAAGGTGCTGGAATCCTGCGGCATCGACCCGAACGAGTACAGCGGTTTCGCCTTCGGTGTAGGTCTTGAGCGTATCGCACTTCTGAAGTATGAAATCGATGATATGCGTTTGCTTTATGAAAATGATCTGCGCTTCTTAGAGCAGTTTTAAGGGGGATTGAAGATGAATACATCCATGAATTGGTTAAAAGCATATGTTCCGGGACTTTCCGTATCGGGAAAAGATTTCGGAGACAGAATGACCTTGGTCGGCAATAAAGTGGAAACCATGGAAGACCTCGGGGAAAATCTGGAGAAGATTGTTACCGGAAAGATTCTTTCCGTGAAAAAGCATGAGGATTCAGATCACCTCTTAATCTGCCAAGTGGATATTGGAAAAGAGACTTTGCAGATTGTAACGGGAGCTCCCAATGTAGAAGAAGGACAGGTGGTGCCGGTTGTTTTAGACGGCGGTAAGGTAAAGGTCGATCACGAAGGAAAGCGCCCGGAGGGTGGTGTGAGCATTCATAACGGAAAGCTCCGCGGTGTGGAATCCTTCGGTATGATGTGCTCTATCGAGGAACTTGGAGGGGATCGTAACTTTTTCCCGGAAGCACCGGAAAGAGGGATTTACATCTTCCCGGAAGGAACACCTGTGGGAGAAGATGCTCCGGCACTCCTCGGTTTTCGGGATATTCTGCACGAGTATGAAATTACCTCGAACCGTGTGGACTGTTTCTCCGTAGTGGGACTGGCAAGAGAAGCGGCAGCAGCCTTTGGACAGGCATTTCATTTTCCGGAAATCAAGAAGGTGGGAAATGAAGAGAAGCTCTCCGACTATCTCACTGTGGAATTAAAGGACAGCGAGCTTTGCAGTCGTTATACTGCACGTCTTATTAAAAAAATGTGCACTTTTGCGCCGTCTCCCTCCTGGATGCAGATTCGTCTCCGGACTGCAGGCATTCGCCCGATCAATAACTTCGTAGATATCACAAACTATGTGATGTTGGAACTCGGACAGCCCATGCATGCCTTTGATTACGAAGACATCAGCGGACAGAAAATTCGCATAGAACGTGCCGAAGATAAGGAAAAGTTCGTGACCTTGGACGGCGTGGAACATGAGCTCGACTCCTCTATCTTATGCATCAAGGACGGAGAGAAGACCATTGCCCTTGGCGGCATCATGGGCGGAGAAAATTCCATGATTACCGATAAGGTGAAAAATGTGGTGCTGGAGGCGGCTTGCTTTAACGGCACCAATATCCGTCTTTCCGGAAGAAAGCTGGGACTTCGTACCGATGCTTCCTCTTATTTTGAAAAGGGCTTGGATCCGAATCTTTGCGAAATGGCGATGGACAGAGCCTGCACCTTGATCGAAGAGCTCCACTGCGGAGAAGTGGTAGGCGGCATGGTGGATTGCTATCCGGTAAAGAAGGAAGAGAAGCATTTATCCGTATCTGTTTCCGAAATCAACAATTTATTGGGGCTTCATCTAAGCGGAGAGGAAATGAAAGCGTATCTTCTTACCTTTGGAGATTCAAGACTGAGGTGAAGGGAGACAGTCTGGAGCTTGTGATTCCGACTTTCCGACAGGACCTCGAGAGAATGGCGGATATTGCGGAAGAAGTGGCTCGATATTACGGATATGACAAGATTCCGAGTACGCTTCCTATGTCCGGTACCGTGGGAGGAATGCATCCGAATCTGGCTTTGAATCGCAGTCTTAGGCACTTGGCCGAGGCACTAGGTTACAACGAAAGCTATTTCTATTCCTTTTGAGTCGAAGAAGGTTTATGAGAAGTTACTTCTTCCGGAAAAATGCTTCCGAGTGGCAGCAGATTATGATTTCCAATCCCTTGGGAGAGGACTTCTCCGTTATGCGTACCAGCTCCGTTCCGGGAATGTTGCAGGCACTGAGCTTAAATAACCGTCATAAAAATAAAGATGTAAAGCTCTTTGAAATGGCAAAGCTCTATATTCCAAAGAGCCTGCCCCTGACTGAGCTTCCGGATGAGCGTATGACTTTGACTCTCGGTTTTATCGGAGAGGGAGATTTCTTTAGTCTGAAAGGAGAAATCGAAGAGCTCCTCGCACACTGCGGTCTAAACGGTCGCTTCCGCTATGACGGAAACTGTGAAAAGCCCTACTACCACCCGGGCAGAAAGGCTAACATCCTCTATGAAGGAAAAGTACTCGGAACAATGGGAGAGATTCATCCGGATGTCTTAAAGAACTTTGATTTGAAGGAAAGAGCCTATGTGGCGGTACTTGATTTAGAGGAAGTATATCCCTTGCAGGGAGATCACAAAAAGTATACGCCGGTTGCTAAGTTCCCGGCAGTGTCTCATGACTTTCTCCCTCCTTGTACCGCTTAATGTGACTGCCGGAGAGGTGGAAGACGCGATTCGTGAAGCGGCATCTCCGCTCCTTGAGAAGGTGGAACTCTTCGACATCTACGAAGGCGCGCAGGTTCTTGTCGGCTTTAAGTCCCTCTCCTACAATGTCAGCCTAAGAGCAAAGGATCACACCTTAAGTGAAGAAGAAATTAATAAGGTGAGAGGGGATTTACTCGCTGCGCTGGAGAAAATAGGGGTGAAGTTAAGGGATATGTAATTTCATCCCACGGTTCATAGGTATTGCAGCAGGGGCACGCTCTCGCTAACCTCGCCACGTAGTAGTACTAAGCTTCAAGCATCGCTATTGCTCGCTTTCAGCAAGTACTAACGGGCTCAGATTGCCCTTGCTCCAATACCCGTGAAACCGTGGGATAATTTTTTTCCCGATTATCTTGTTTTTCTGCAAGTGCCGGAGCCTCCAAACGCTTTACTCAAGAACATATCGGAGGAGGTCTATATTTTAGTGAATGGTTATTTTTAAATCTGCAGTTCTACAACACATAGAAAGCCGGCGTTTAAAAGCGCCGTTATTCGTCGTTTTTCCGGAGATTACAGGGGAGCATGAGACAGATTTTTATTTGTAAATACTGTTTGTTGATAGCTTTTTACTTATCACGATGTATCTAGTTAAGATATGTGTTTCGCGATTATATTGCAGAGCTTAATGGCAGGGCATTACCTTTATCGTAGTATTACTATCATGGCAATTTTATTCTTTGCTCACATACAAAAGTAAAGAGTAAAGTTCCAATATCTATTAAATACGAAGTAGGAGAGCGTGTCTTGCTTTTAATACCTATGAAACTGTAGAACATATTTCTTTTTCCGTTTTTCATGCTATGTGGAAAGCCATTTGAGGGACAAGAAATACATAGTAAGAAATAGAATATCTCCGGATACACTCGAGTAAAGCGTTTGGAGACGCCGGCACTTGCAGAAAACAAGCGATAGCGAAGTTTTCTGCTTAGTACCGTTGCGTCGGAACCGAGCGAGAGCGCCTTTACGCAGGAGTGTATCCGGAGGATTTTATATTTCTTGTAATTTCTGTTCTACACGCGAATATTCGCCTTCTTAAACTCCTTCTCGAGCTCCCTTCTTTGTGCCTTCTTTCTTCATATCCTCACGCTTTATCATAAATCTTTTTACCGCGGCAAAGGCCCATGTCGAGCTTTTTACGAGGCTGCCTTTAAAGTAGAGGTGGAGGGGCATAAGAGTATAGCCCTGTTCCTTGATTTTTCCGAGCAGGCGGTCAATTTCCCTTCTGTGCAGAAGGAGTTTCCTATCTCTAAGCGGATCTTTATTGAAAATATTTCCCCGCTCATAGGGGTTGATGTGCATACCTACGATGAAACACTCTCCGTTTCGAATCTGACAGAAGGACTCTTAATGGAAGCCTGTCCGAGGCGGAGAGATTTGACTTCCGTTCCGAAAAAGCTGAATGCCGCATTCCAGGCTTTCCTCCACGAAAAAATCATGGAAAGCCTTTTTGTTGTTTGCGATTTGCTTAATGCTGTCTCCCATTTATTCTTTCCTTTCTGCCCCTCCAAGGGGGATTTTATCTGCTTAAACTTTCCTTAAGGGAAGTCTATCTCGATGGAATTTGTTTATTCCGAGGGAAGTTCATCTCGACTCAAATTTGTTTATTCAGAGGAAAGCTTTATCTGTATTATTCTTCCGGTAATTCCGGGGCCGGCACGAAGTCGATGGTCCTGCTCAAGGTATCTACAGCATACACGATGACGGACATGCTGTCACCGATACGGAAGGTTTTTCCGCTCCGTTCGCCTCTCGTTATCAGTTCTTTCTCTATAAAAACAAAATAGTCGTCATTCAGCATACGAAGCGGAATCATGCCTTCGATGCCATTTTCCAAAGTGACATAAATGCCGTACTCTGTAAGACCGGAAATGGTGCCGGGAAAGCATTCTCCGAGGAAGTTCTTCATGTACTGACACTTTTTTTCAGCTTCATGCAATCCCTGCTCCGCCTCATCTGCTCGCCTCTCGCGCAGGGAACTTTGCATGGCTACGTCAGGTAAAATACGACTGTAGTGGGCGAAGCGCTTCTCATTTTCCTGAGAAAATAGATTCTCCTTAATGATTCTGTGAATCTGGAGGTCGGGATAACGCCTGATCGGAGAGGTAAAGTGTGTGTAATATTTACTGGCAAGCCCGAAATGCTCTCCGCATTCCACGCTGTACTTTGCCTGTTTTAAGGAGCGGAGAATGAGATTACTGAGCATCATCTCTTCTTCCTTTCCCTTAATCGTCTCCAAAATTCCTTGCAAAGCCTTCGGACGAATGCTGTCCGGGTCTTTCGCGCGTAGAAGAATGGAGAAATTCGATAGAATCCGCGAAAGCTCCTGCCATTTGTCAAAATCCGGTTTCTCATGTACACGGTAGAGGAAGGGAATATCCCTCCAGTAATATTCCTCCGCGACGGTCTCATTTGCCGCAAGCATGAAATCCTCGATAATTTTATGGGATTCCTCACGGATGACGGAGCGAATTTCGGCAATCTGCCCTTTTTCATTGAAAATAATCTTGGACTCCGGAAAATCAAAGTCCAGCCCGCCACGCTCTACGCGCTTATGACGAAGCAGACGGGAAAGCTCTCGCATATGAAGAAGCAAGTCCTTAAAGGGGAGATAGGAGGAATAGTCCTCTGCAGTTTCTTCGTTTCTCTTTCCCATATCTAAAAGAAGCTGCGGAAGCGCTATTCTCTGCACCTAAAGAAGCTGTGCCTGACTCTTTTTTTCCAAAACTGCAGTCACGCCGGTATAGCTCATTCTCTTATCGGAGCAAATGATTCCCGGGCAGATTTCATGGGAAAGTTGTTCCCCTTTTTCGTTATAGTCCATGATACAGGAGAGGGTCAGACGATCCACGCCCTCATGCAGGGAGCAAATGCCGTTGGAAAGCTCTCGCGGAAGCATGGGAATCACTCTGTCTGTTAGGTACACGGAGGTTCCGCGCTCCAGTGCCTCTAAATCGAGGGAAGAGCCCTTCCTCACATATTCCGTGACATCGGCGATATGGACGTAGAGTCGGTAAAGTTTCTTTTCCGGAAAATATTCCAAAGAGATGGCGTCGTCCAAGTCCTTGGCATCTTCTCCGTCGATGGTAATCGTAGTGAGCGCGCGGAAATCTCTTCTTGCCTTCGAATTTAGGATAGACTCCGGCACTTCCTGTGAAATGGACTCCGCTTCTCTCTTCACTTCCTCCGGAAAGTCCTCGGGAAGAGAAAATGCACGAATAACGGAAAGGACATCCACGCCCGGGCTCCGTACTTGCACCAAGCACTTCCGTAACACCGCAGACGGGATAGGAGAGGAGTGGACTCTTCTTATCGTGGAATAGAGAACGCCTCCGACTTCCCCTTTTTTCCTCCTTTTGCACCCCTCCGTAGGAGAGGATTTTTTGCTATGACCTTATCCCCGGGAACAGCGCCCGGCTCTTCCCCGGCTGAATATAGAAGGGAGAAGGGAGCTTTTGATTGTCCGGAAAGAGGAAGAGCCCTTCCCGCCTTTCCTTCACAAGTCCGAGCACCTCCGTTACGGCGCGTTTCATGACTTTTTACGATTTTTTTCCCTCGGCACTGGAATCACCCTGCTTTTTCCTTTTAGTGATGAGGATCTGTACGGTGTCCCCGTCCATGGTATTTCCTTCCGAACCCTTTCGGGATGTAAATGTCATCGAGTTCCTTTTTCCGAGAGGCTCACAAAGCCGAAGCCTTTTCTTTGCCTTGGAATAGACACCCTTTAAACTGCGGTCCTTTTTCTCGACAGCTTCGTACTGTATTTTTGCATCCATAACGAGTACGTGCAAAGTGTGCTCGTATCGTGAGTTTCTTTCAGGCTCGGAAAGAAAACTTTTCAGTGTCCTGCACATCTCTTTACTACTAGACCCCTTTTTTTCGCTTTAGCACTACGAGAAGGGTCCTTCTCTTCTCTTTCCGGAGAAAGAGAGCAGTCCTTCCTCCGCCATCTCTTCTAAAAAGAGCGGTAAAGTCTTTTTTTCTCTTCTTTAGGAATGCCTAAAAATGAATCAGCTCCTTCTCTTTCATTTTTGGGAGGGAAGGATCCTTTTCTATATCTACAATGATTTTTCTTTAATTTTTTTCCTTTTTGCTCTTCGCGCATAGTACTCCTTAGTTTGGGAAGCTCAAAAAGTAAATTTTTAAGCTTGAATAAAATGAGCTTCTCTTTTGAGAAGGTGCTTCCGCTTGGGTTTACGGAATATTTACAGAATAGAAAAAGCCTGCAAAAACTTGCAGGCTTAAAAAACGGTGGAAAAAGGGTCTTACCAAATAATATCCAAAAAGTAAAGCAACCGCAAAAAAATGCGACTGTACCGAACTTGGTAAACTTTTCTAAGCTTCCCTCTACAGAACGACCCCTGTTTTTCTGCCAATAGGTGTCGGTAGAACCGGATAAAGCTCCTAAACCGTCACTCTTTCCTTCCTGCATAAGGATAATGGCAGATAAGGCAAGACCTAAGAGTACAAATAAAATTACTAAAGCTATCTTTGCTATTCTCATGAAAACCACCCTTTTATGGAAATAAACTTGCAGACCAAGCTGCAGACTATAACCCATCTTTTGTCAATATCCACCGAAGTATAGCACAAGTGCATTTACGGTGCAAGAGCGGATTTTCGGAAATTTTGCAAGTTATAAAAAACATTCATAGTTGACAAATAAAAAAATATTTGTTACTAAGTTAACCAAAGGAAAGAGGGCAACGTTTTGAATAACAGAATTGAGGAATATAGGAAACCTTTAGGTTTATCCCAACATAGATTAGGCAAAAAGGTCGGAATATCAAGGATAAGCATAAATAAAATAGAAACTGGAAAAACTGGTAGTTATTCTGAAGATCGATAGGTATGGCTATGAAGAACATTGTTTATATTTGTAAATGCTGTTTGGGAGTAAGCTTTGCATTAATTATTATATATCTAGTACAATTATGTTTATTTAGTAATTATATTGCAGAAGCATTAATTGCTAGGGCGTTGCCTTTGTCAATAACATTAGTAGCTATATCGATTCTGTTTTTTTCTCGATAGGACATGAAAATAGAGAATAGATAGTCTTCGTTGAAGGTTGTACAAAATATGAGTTAGGGTGAATTTACATCCCTGACTCGTATTTTTTTATAACAATAAAACCTGCTAAGAAAAAGTCAATAAAAAGCATCCGTGCTTATAAGAAAAAGGAGAAAGGATGAAAAACATAGAGGTTGTAGCCGCAATTCTTCGAAAAAGATGATAGAATTTTTGCTACGGAAAAAGGCTATGGCGAGTTTAAAGGCTATTGGGAGTTTCCCGGGGGAAAGGTGGAGCCGGGCGAAAGCTTGGAGGAAGCCTTAAGACGGGAAATCAGGGAAGAGCTGCAAGTAGAAATCCATATAGAAGAAAAAAATTCACGGAGTTGGACTATGACTATCCGCATTTTCACCTCACGATGCACTGCTATTTTTTTGTTCTGTTTGTATCCGGAGAAATCAAACTGGTGGAAGCAACTGAGGGAAAATGGCTTAGAAAGGAAGAGTTGGACAGCGTGCGTTGGCTCCCGGCGGATATTTCTCTTATTGAGGAGCTGAAAAAATGTCTTTAATTCCTTTACAGGAAAGAAAGTCCATGCTAATCTTTATTCGGAAGTAACCGAATCGGAGGTGACCGAATAAAATGAAATTTATTGGAAGAGAGAAAGAAGTACAGAAAATCAAAGGCTTGTATCAGTCACATGGCATGGAAGTTCTTCTGTTATACGGACGAAGACGAATCGGAAAGAGCGAGTTGATGAAGCACTCCATGCAGTACTTTGAAGGAAAAAAGATTTATTACGAGTGCAAACAGACTTCTGAAATGAACAATGTAGAAAGCTTGGCAAGCTTACTTTCAGAAGAGTTTGCTTATCCGAAGATGTCCTTTTCAGGCCTCGAGGAAGTGCTGGATTTTCTTTTTAAAAAGGCGACGGAGGAGAATATTCTTTTGATTTTGGATGAATATTCTTATCTTAGTGATGTGCTGAAGGGCATGGACAGTGTTTTGCAGGCACTGATTGATCAATATCGAAACCGGAGTAAATTAAAATTGGCCTTGTGCGGTTCCTTTGTGGATACCATGCAGAAATTAATCGAGAAAGAGAATCCCTTATTCGGCCGTTTTGATTTGGTTCTAAAGCTAAAGCCCATGGATTACTATGATTCAGCACAGTTTTATTCCCATTTTTCTAATGAGGATAAGGTAAGGCTATATAGTGTTTTTGGCGGAATTCCCTATTATAATCGTTTGATTCGAGAAGACAGGTCGGTAAAGGAAAATATTATCGAGTTGATTGCTTCTCCCGGTGCAAGACTGGAAAATGAAGTCCTGATGTATCTTAAGTCGGAAATTGCGAAAATTGTGAATGCCAATGAAGTCTTTGAGGCTATGGCAAGAGGATTTTCCCTGTTTTAACGATATTCTGTCTCAGTCTCATGTTTCCAGCGGTCCCTACCTTAGTGGATGTGCTGGATAAGTTGATTCGTATGGAGCTTGTTGAGAAGGCATCGCCTATTAATGATGAAAAATAATCGAAAGAAATCAGGATATTATATCAGTGACCCAATGTCTTTGTTTTATTATCGATATTTTTCCGCTACAGCTCTCAGCTAAATGTGATGAATTCGGATATTTTTCTATCAGAGATATATTCAGGATGACTTTGAAAATGCCTATGTGCCGAAGCGTTTTTGAGACAATAGGAAAAACAGTATTTAATTCGGCAGAACCGAGCAGGTTTAATAGAGGAGCCTTTTTGAGAAAATAGGCAGATACTATTATGACATTCCGAAAAGAACGGCAAAAACGGAGAGTTCGATATAGTCACTTACGATCCCAAGGGCTATATTTTTTATGAAGTAAAGTTTCAAGATAAGCCCCTTAGCAAAGCGGAAATAGAAAAAGAGATAGCACAGGTAAAGGCGTGCGGACTCCAATGTTATCGTTATGGCTTCATTTCCAAAAAGTGGGTTTGAAACTGTTTCCGAAAAAAAGATAGGATTCTCCTTAGCTTGGATGATCTATTTACATAAATAGTTCAAATTATATCCATATTTTTGACACTTTGAATAGAGTTTTTAATCTGAAAATGAAATGACCAGTAAATCGCAAAAAAACCGCTTGCCAGAAATCAGCTCTATGCGTTATACTCGAAAAGCACAAAAGTGCTTTTTCTTTTTTGGAAGGAAATACTTTAACACATAAAAGCATAGACGCATAAAAGTGAAAAAGTATAATAATGTAGATGTATAAACGTGTCAAAGCTTAAATGCGTAGATGTACAGAAGTGTCAAAGATTAAAACGATAAAAGTAAAAAGCGTTAAGGGTATTGCTACGAAAGAGAAGAACATGGCAAGCATAGCCCTTAACAGACAGAGGCAAAAGCTGGCTTTTAGGAGGGGAAATGAATAGTCTATTAAATGGAATAGTTTTTGTGATTGAGAAGATGACCGCTTTACTCTGGGGCGATTTACTAAGAATTCCGCTTCCCGGAGGAAGTACTTTGGGACTGTCTCCTATGGTACTTTTGCTTATTCCGGCAGGTATTTATTATACAATCCGTACGAAGTTTCTTCCGATTCGTATGTTTCGGGAAATGATATCCGTGCTCATTGAAAAGCCGGATTCGAAGATGCAGGGAGACCTTTCCAAGGGAAAGTTGTCCGGCATTCAGACGCTGATTGTTTCTACGGCAACGAGAGTCGGTATGGGAAACCTTGTGGGTGTTGTTGCGGCGATTTCCGGCGGTGGAGCCGGTGCGGTGTTTTGGATGTGGATTACCGCGTTAATCGGTTCTTCTACGGCTTTTATCGAGGCTACACTGGCACAGCTCCATAAGAGGAAGGATCCGCTTTACGGCGGTTTCCGTGGTGGTCCTGCCTACTATATCCATGATTTTTTCTTTAAAAATAAGCCCGGCGAAAAGCTGGAAGAGGGAATTCCGAAGAAAAAAAGCATTGTTGCGGTTTTGTTTGCTCTATCCGGCCTTATTTGCTGGGCGGGAATCAGTCAGGTTATCGGAAACTCCGTGTCCTCCGCCTTTGAAAATGCCTTTTCCATCAAGCCCCTTATTTCCAGTATTCTTCTGGTACTCATTGCAGCGGTGATTGTCCTTCGGAAAAATGCAACAGCGCGTGTCTTGGATGTAATTGTGCCTGTGATGGCAGGACTCTATTTTGCCATGACCGTTTTTTTGTGATTCTTACCCATTTACCGGCACTCCCTCGTGTTTTCGAGCGGATTTTTCTCGGAGGCTTTCGGGCTTAGACAGATTGTTTCAGGAGGTTTTGCGGCAGTGCTTATGAACGGTGTGAAAAGAGGCCTTTTCTCCAACGAAGCGGGCTCCGGATCGGCACCTTGCGCAGCAGCGGCAGCCGATACGGATCATCCTGTGAAAATGGGACTTTTCCAGGCAATAGGGGTCTTCATCGATACCATTGTTCTCTGCTCCTGTACTGCATTTATCATGCTGCTTACTCCGGAAGGAATGATTAAGGACCTGCAGGGCATGGACATTTTACAAATGGCAATGAACTATCACTTCGGCGCCTTTGGAAAAATCTTTATTGCCGTGATTTTATGGCTTTTCAGCTTTTCCACCTTCCTCGGCATCCTCTTCTATGCGCGTTCCAATGTTTCCTACATTTTTGGGGACAATTGGGGCTCACAGAATGCCTATAAAGTTTTTGCGCTCATCATGCTCTTTGTGGGAGGACTTGCGCAGTACACCGTGGTTTGGGATTTGGGAGATGTAGGAATCGGCCTGATGACCATTTTCAATCTCCTTGTGATGTATCCCTTAAGTAAGGAGGCCTTGTCTTCGCTAAAGGACTTTGAGAAAAAGAGAAAAAAGGCTTAAAACTTAAGTCGTTGTAAAAATAGAGTTAAAATGATATGATTCCCCTGTCAGTTTTATGATTGTGAATGGGAGGGAATTCGTATGAGTGAAGAGGAAAAGAAGGAGAATGAGCTGTTAAACAATTCTCCGGTAGAAGAGGGAGACAAGGAAATAGAGAGTTCTGTGACGGAAAACGTACAGGAAGAACCGATTATCCGAGTAGAAGCACCTCTTCCGAAGAGTGAAGCGAAGAGCATGGAGGCAACAGAGGAAAGTCTTTCGGATAAAGCGGAAGCGGTAGAAGAAGCTGTGTCTAATCAGCTTGAAGAGGTAAAGGAAGTAGTCTCCGATAAGGTTGAAGCTGTAGCGGAGACTACTGCGAACTCTGCAGAGACAGTTACAAACTCGGTAGAATCACTGGGAGAAAAGGCGGAAGAGCTGATTCACGAAAGCGCTGAGAAAGCGAAGGAAGCAGTTCCTGCGGCAGAAAAGACAGTAGAAGAGGCTGCGGCAAGTGCTTCGGCGACTGTTCATGAGGTAACACAGAAGCTGGAGGAAAAGACGGAGGAAAAGCTCTCTGCAGCTGATCGAATTAAGCAGAATGTGAATAAGTATAAGCCTGCACCGAAGACAAATGTACACGGCAGTGGCGGAGCAGAAGACAAAAAGTGGAACAGGAAAGAGCCAGTCCGCTTTGATTGTGGGAATAGCGGTGGAATTCTTCTTCTGTGCTTGCTTTTGCGTACGCCTTATTTCCGAGACGTACGAAAATCAACTTGGATAAGTACATCAGTGTAAACTTCTCCGGATATGACGGATATGGAACAGCTGAAGTAAAGTTTGATGAGGAGAGTTTCCTAAAGGACTATAAGAAGAAAATCAAACTGAAAAAGAAAAAAGATATATTCACAAACGCTCTTTTAACAGAGTATAGTACCGAGGCCTACTTCTATGACTATTTTATTTCCGGCAATTGGAGTCTTGACGGAGTAAACGGAGAATATAAGAATGGAGACAAGGTGCATCTGACCTGGAATCTCGACAAGGATGTGCTGGAAGAAGAGTTTAAGGTAAAGATTAAGGATGCCGGACAGGAATTCACCGTAAAAGATCTGGAAAAGATGGAGACCTTTGATGCTTTTGAGAACTTCAAGATGGAGTTCACTGGTACAGCGCCTAACGGAAACGCGGAGTGGAGAGCAAGCGGCATTATGGACGGTTCCAAGGGACTTTATTTTAAGGTCGATCCGGAATATGGACTTTCCAACGGAGATAAGGTTACCGTAAAGATAGAGCCTAAGGAGTATTTGAACCAACTTTGTTCAAAAAAAACAGGTAAAGCTCCGAAGGAAATGGAGAAGGTTTTTCACTGTGGACGGACTTCCTTCCTATATCGACTCTGCAAGCAAGATTGATGATACACTTCTTGCAAGTATGAAGAGTGAAGTGGAAGATATGATTAAGAGTAATATTGCAAAGGAAGGGAGACGGTTCAGCTTCTTAGTGCAGAGTATCAGGGATATTACTTCTTAAACGCGAAGAGCAGTTCTTCTTACCTGAAAAATATCTTCTATCCTGTTTATAAAAGTTACAATCCGGATTACGCTTTCCGATCAAAAATTTTGTACAGGACTACAGCTTCTTTACTGCAGGTGCCTTTAAGAACATTATGGAAGAAGGCAAGGATGGTAAGGTAACTGTGGATGTAATGAGATGAACACCGTTTATCATAGCTTTGTCATTGATACCGGTGTAGGAAACTGGTTCACAACCAAGTATTATCTGGACGGCTTTGAAACGCTGGAAAGCTTGAGAAACGAGTGTGTAACCAAGAATCTTGCCGACTTTAAGGCGGAAGAGAAGATTTCCGAGAATACAACTGCAGAGCAGACAGAGGAAGCACCCGCAGAAACAACTGCGGCAGAAACTACGGAAACGGAAACGACAAGCAATTCATAAGGCTTTTGTACAGCATGAATCAATGAGGTAGCGTGTGCTTTGCAAGCGCTACCTGTCTAAAAGTGGAGTTGTAAAAAAATCAAAATAATAAAGGAATTCTTTGCAATATAGGTCTGAATGCGGGGGTAGTCTGAGCCCGTCGGTACTTGCGAAAAACAAGAGAAACGCAGTTTTTCGCTTAGTATCCGCTACGTGGCGAAGCTAGCGAGAGCGTGCCCCAAGTTCAGACCTGTATTGCTTAGAAAACCATTTTGATTTTTTACAGCCCCTATTTTTCTGTACAACGATTAGGGCGGATCATTGAAATGCCGGAAGACTTTTGCTTTAAAAAGAACTTGAAAATATTATTCGAATAAGGTATATTGGAGAGCGTTGCGGGATGTAGCGCAGGTGGTAGCGCGCTTGACTGGGGGTCAAGAGGCCGCAGGTTCAAGTCCTGTCATTCCGAGAAAACTCTTCCGCTTGGAGGAGTTTTTTAGTTTTCAGCGGGTATTCTTTTGCAAAGAGAACAATATTTGCTTCATAACGAATGTTGTATGAAGATACAAGACAGCTGTTTTTTCACTCTTGATAGTCTGTCTTTACGCCTTTCCACCGGTTAAAAAGATATTGGGGGAATTGTACCATTGAAAATCGTTTTCCTTGCAATAGGAGGCAATCTCCTTGGATAGCTTCGCATCCGCCATGTATTCTAGGATGTAGACGGAGAGGCCTGCTGACTTTGCTTTTTCAAGATAGTCCTGATAATAGGAACGGGTGTCCGGGTCCTGTTCGGAAGAAGTATCGGTATCAAAATTGTAGGAGGTAAAAACATCTTCCTGGTTCACTGCCTGAAAGAGAAGTCTTGAAGAATCTTCCTCCAAAGCTCGGCTGACAAAGGAATCTCCACCGTTTAAAAATGATCGGCATCTTGTATTTTTTTGTAAATTGTTTAATACAGTATGTAAGCCCTGATAGATTTCATCTTTCGGAAATTGATAGTAGACGTCGAAATTATCGAGGAAGAAGCCGTCAAAGCCGAGCTCGGCGATTTCTTCGGCGACATTTTCCGTAATATAATTCTGCCATTCTTGATTCGATACATCGATCCATGCCTCGTCCTCCCAATTTTCGTAGGGAGCGAGGGAGAGTGCTTTGAAGCGGGAGTATTCCGGGGCATAATTTTCCAAAGCGCCGACATTGATATAGGCATAGGCTTTTGTCCCGGCACGATGCAGGTACAGAAGATTTTCTTTTGTGAAGCTCCCGGGAGAAAGTACAACCGTCTTATATTGAGCGAGAAATACAAGTTGGTCGGTTTCTTTGTCGTCTGAATGGAGCCCCTCTTCCGCACCATCGGGAGTCATGGATAATCCGAGGAAAACACCATAATGCTCTTTTTTTCTTGGATAAGATACAAGGAATAGGAGGACAAGGAGAAGAAATAGGAGCGGAGCCAGAAGCTTGAAGGGGGATTGTTTAAACCATCTCATGATAAAAGTCCTTTCGTAATGCATAAGTATTTTCCGGGAACGGGGTAAAGTTTTTTCCGTGTAAGCATATAATAACTTATATAGTATAGCTACAATTTTTAGAAAACACAGGATTCTTACCTTAGATTTTTTGCTGTTCTTGCCGAGATATATAGGACTTTTACTATTTAAGAAACATAAGCTGAGAAAAAGTTTCACAATGAAGTATTTTAATTCAAAGGAGAAGAGAATGAAGAAAAAAAGCTGTATTATTTTGGCCGCTTCCATGGTACTGATGATGAGTTTCAGTGCATTTGCCGGAGTATGGAAGAATGATGCAAAGGGCTGGTGGTATGAAAACGCGGACGGGAGCTACCTTAGGAACGGATGGAACTGGGTAGACGGAAACAATGACGGTGTTTCCGAGTCCTATTATTTTCAAAATGACGGTTACCTTGTGACAAATACCACGGTAGAAGGCTATCAGGTGAATAGCGACGGTGCCTGGGTGGTAAACGGTGCTGTACAGACTAGAGGAGCTGCCGTGCTGGGCGCACAGGTAAATGACAGCGTTTTTTCCCGTTCCGGATCAAAGAAGGGTTTGGCAACCAGAGATACGCTTTTCAATGCTACTTCCGTAAAGGATTTAGGGGTTAAGCACATCATTTATAATTTTACCAATTATGAGCAGAACTTTATGACGAATTTCCGGGATACCAAGGCACAGGGAGTAAGTGTGACCGCCATTATCCTGAATACCCCGAGAAACAATCCGGAGCCGCAGTCCCTTCCGGCAGGAATCAGCGGACAGGAAGCCAACTACTACGGCTTTAATGTGGCAAGTCAGGAAGGCATCGATGCGACAACTCGTTTAGCCAATCGCTTTGCTTCCCTCTACAAGGATTCCATTGATAACTGGGTCATCGGAAATGAAGTCAATTATCCGAATGCATGGAACTTTACACCGCATAACGGAATTGCGAACTATGCAGACCAGTATGCGACAGCTTTCCGTATCTGGTACAATGCAATTAAACAGAATAACCCTTCTGCCAATGTCTATATTCCGTTTGATTATGTATGGACCGAGCATTCCCCTGCAGCGGGATATTACAAGGCAAAAAGATCTTCTGCAGCTCTTAAATGAAAGGCTAAGAGATACCGATTACGGCATTGCATGGCATCCTTATCCGGAAGGACTTGCCGATCCGAACTTTGAGGATGACGGAAAGGCTGTAAACAACGAGAACTCTCCCATTATCAATATGAAAAAAATATCAATGTCTTAACCGACTATCTGCAAAGAGCGGAGTACCCTGTCCCCGAGCGGAAAGGTAAGACACCTGATTCTTTTCCGAACAGGGCTTTAACGCAACAAACGAAGATATTCAGGCAGACCAGATTGCCAAAGCTTACAATATTGCAAAGAACAATCCTTATATTGAGGCGTTCTTCTTAGCGAGAGAGTATGACCAGCCGGGTGAGATGCACAATGTAAACGGCGCACTGCAGGAGATGCACTTCGGTTTAAAAGAGGCCTATGAGAGAGGCGGAAGACCGAGAAAGGCCTATTCCGTGTATAAGGGATTGCAGTAAGACATAGCAGCAAGACATAGTAGCAAGACATAGTAGAGAGGATAGAAAGAAAAAGACCAATCGGTATAGAACCATAGTTCTTACCGACCGGTCTTTTTTATTCATGAGTATCACTCTCGTAGCGTGTAATATCTTATTCATAATGAGTAGCGTGTGATATCTTGTTTACTTTCCAAATTCCAGAAGGCCCGCAGTAATACCGGCTTTCAGATATCGCAGAATAAATTGAATGAACTCTCTCTCTTGTAAGAGATTTCTTTTTGAAAATAAAGAACAAGGAGGCGCCAGATATCGCTTATGAAAAGCTCCGTAAGAATCTGTAACTCCTTTTCCGAAACCACAACGTCGGTTTCCAGGATGCCGATTTTCATGGCCCAAGCTACAAGTTGTTCCAATTCACGGTATAGGACACGCTCGAGAGTGGCTCTTCCTACGGAATCTTTGATGCAGTTCAAGAGATGTCGATGCTTTTCTATGGAGTTCAACACATCGTTAAGAGCATTTTCATAATCCCTGATTGTTCTGGATTTCCGAAACAAGCTTTATTGCATTCTCTACTGATTACCCATTCCAAAAGGCCGTAGATATCCGGAAAATAATAATAAAAGGTTTTTTCGATTGACTTCTGCCTTTTTCGATGATTTCTTTTACGGTGATTTTATCCAGCGCCTTTTCTTCCATTGCCGTGATTAGGGCAGTGGCCAGCTTTTCCTTGGTTCTTTCTCGAAGTTCACAATTTTTTCACAATTTACCCCACATTTGTCCGGCATTGTCCATTTTCTTTCTTTTCAAGCTGATATTATACTACTCGTTGCCTTTTAGTTTAAAAGAAAATGAGATGGGCTGAAGAGTCAAAAATAGAAGACGTAGAGGTATCTAGCACAGGATAGTGCAAGAAGAAAAAATACCAGACAGGCATAAGAAAAAACGGAAAAATAGAGCGAGTGCGGAATAAAATGAACGCAAGTGGAGAAAGGGAGGAAAGAAGATGAAAAAGAATACGATGAACAGAAATACAGAAATGAAGATAGAAATGAATAAAGAAACAAAAAGATGCAAAAAGAAAAAAATCGGTAAAAAAAGAGACTTATGAAGGGCGTTGCTATTGCCTTTTAGTACTATCGCAGGTACTCCTGCTCCCGATGACAGCTCTTGCCTCCGAAGACTATCCTCGCTATCACGAAAATTATTATGCCCTCTTAAGTGCTACGGGAGAGCTAAAGCAGAGCTCGGTAGTTAGGCAGTATGAGGCAAGGGAATGCAGACCGTTACGGATTACGGAAAAATACAGCAGTATTAAAAACTTAAGTAACGGTGTGGATGCGAGTCGGATGGAGAACGCCATGTCTTTCATTTTTCCTAACGGAGCACCGGAAACCTTTATATATCGAGGGGGAGACAACCGAGCTTTTCGCTATTCTTCCTTGGAAAAATCAATATTTCTACGAGTTAAACGGCTTGAAGTGGACCCTCCGTGCTTGCAGGCGAAAAAGGGACTCGTAAAAATTCATGTTGATTTTTACAAGAAATCCGGATGCACAGGACTATGCCAAGAAAAACTATGTGCTGATTGCCAGAGCGAACTCTCCATGGAAGATATCCTTTCTTTAAAGGCGGAGAAGGCGGAAGTTGTAACCCTCGGAGAGAAAAAGGAAGTGATGTTTGTCCTTCTTCCGGGAGAGGAAGACAGCTTTGATATCGAGGTGGGAAGCAATTCCTTCAGCTTTGACGGCCTGCAGTTTCAGATGATGCCGCTTCGTTCCGCTCAGGTGGAAAAAATCAAAGACATACAGGATTCGAAGAAGGATGTGGAGGACTCCTATCATGCTTTGAAAGATGCCGGAAATGATCTTCTTTCGAACATGGAGTCTTCCCGAAAATCCCTTCGTGACATGGAAAAGAGTCTGAATGATGCAAATGCTTCTGTGAAATCCATACAGGAGGAAGGAAAAAGCATTTCAAGAGGAAAGAGATAAGACTTACGATTCCTTGGACAAACTTACAGAGAGCTTAACACCCTGTAAACGGAAAACCCTCAGTGACTTAACAGCCACAATTGGAGACACCAAGAAGAATATTGACGGGAGAAAAAGACAGCATTAATCGGATACAGAACAGCTTAAGAGACCTGGAAGAATCTCTTACAGAGCTTCGATCCGATGTGCCGAATACCGCGAAAAATCGAGGAAGCAAAAAGGAACAGTCAATGCTTTAAACGGCATGCTGGACAGCACAAGAGAGGAAACGACAGCAGAAGTGATTTCCGCTTTAGACCAAAAGCTTCAGGAAATCCTCTGCATGATACCATTATGAATCTCGTTCAGGGCTATTCCGGGCTTTCTGAGAGGGAAGAAGCAACAAAAAGCAGCTTTCGTACCTTACTTTTCCGATAAAATTACTCCTCAACTTGCCTCCCTTTTCTTCTGATACCCTGTTCCGGAATGAGTACGGGGATAGACGGACTTTCCACCTTGGAAGATAGCTTGAAGAAGTGAAGACTCTGCAGTCGGATCTGACAAAAAGCGGCAACAACGGCTGAGGAACTTGGAAAGAATGCCAATGTTTTGCTGGAAAACAGCCAAATTGCGATGCAGGACCTTACAGGAGGGCTTCGCAGCCAAGACTCGTATTTGAGAGGAAAGAGAGAGGAAGTCTATAAAAATCTGGAAAGGAACCTCGATTCTGCAAGCTCCGCTGTGCGCCAGGAGAAGCGGCACTCGGTTCCACAAAGAGCATGCAGACAGCGAAGGACACGATGGAAGATCTCGTTGAGAGTAAGTGGAAAGAAAATACGGGAGAAAAAGACAAATCTTTTTGAGATGGACCCGGACAGAGCGCCGGAGTCTCTGGTTTCCGGGGAAAATGAGAATATTGTCGATGTTGCCGTAACGCTTCGTACGGAAGAAATCAAGGTGGATAAATCCAAGGAAAAAACGGAGGAATCGGATGCGGAACCCGGTGTTTGGGAAAAAATAGCGGCGGTATTTGCAAAAATGTTTTCCGGACTCGGAAAGCTCTTTAAAGGAGGAAAGTAGATGTCCTTTAGTGAAAAATGTGCAAATTTTATCGTGAAAAAGAGAGAAAAAATCGGCTTGGGATTTTTGCTGATGCTTATTGTTTCTTTGTTTCTCTCCTTTTTCGTGGAAATCAATTATGACTTAAGTAAATATCTTCCGGACTGGTCTTTGACACAGCAGGGAATTCACAAGATGGAAGAGACCTTCGGCTATCCCGGCACAGCGCGTGTGATGATTAAGAATGTCACAATGGGAGAGGCCTTAAACTATAAAAATCAGATTGAAGAGATTTCCGGAGTAGACCGGGTGAGCTTTCATACCGGGGAAAACGGTGCCTTTGCGCCGAACTACATGGAGGGAAAGACGGAGGACCTGGACTATAAGGACGGAAATGCCCTATTTCATATCGTCTTTGTAAATGGGGACAGTGACTTAAAAACAAAGGCCGCTGTACAAGAAATTGAGGATTTACTGGGGGATAAGGCGGTTTATGCGGGACTTGCGGTACAAAGTAAAACCGTAGAGGAGCAGGTAAGCGGGCAGATGGGCTTTATCCTTGGGCTCGGCATCACCTTCATTTTTCCTGATACTCCTTCTGATGACCAATTCCTACGGGGAGCCGATTCTCTTCCTGCTGACCATCCTTGTAGCGGTAGGATTAAACAGAGGGACCAACGTCTTTCTCGGAAAAGTTTCCTTTATTACGAACAATGTGGCGGCGATTTTACAGATTGCCGTATCCATGGACTATGCCATTTTCCTCCTGCACTCCTTTTGAACTTGGTCTTTCCAAGGGAATGGAGAAGGAAAAAGCCTTAAGCTTTGCGGTGGGGAAGTCATTAAATACCATTTTTGGCTTCTTCCTTACGACGGTCGGCGGTTTCTTGCCCTGTGCGCCATGCAGTTCGGAATCGGTATGGACATGGGACTTGTGCTGGCAAAGGGAGTGGTTTTAAGTCTGCTCACGGTTATTTTCTTTATGCCGGCAATTCTTCTTAGGATGTGGAACTTTGTGGAGAAGACAAGACACAAGTCATTTCTCCTTCCTTTCGCGGTCTTTCGAATCTTGCCTATCATGTAAGCCCTGTGATTTTAGCGTTAACGCTTCTTTTGGCGTTTCCCCTAAATATTATGCAGGGTATGAATCACTTCCGATTCAGCAGTTCCGCAGTAGTTATGGGAGAGGGAACGAAGATTTCCGAAATGGCGGAAGAGATAGATTCCGTCTTCGGGGAAGAAAATCTTCTCATTGCGATTTATCCTTCCGGAAGAAATGATATGGAATCGGCTCTGGGAGGAACACTCAAGTCTCTTCCCTTCGTGAAGTCCGTACAATCCTTAAGCACTGCTCTTCCGGAGGGCGTTCCGGAGTTTATGACACCGAAATCTTCTCTTGACCTTGTTCGAAAGGACGGGTACAGCCGTATGGTCATTACCTTAAATCTTCCGGGAGAAAGTGAAGCCTCTTATAAGGCGGTGAATACGGTTCGGCAGATTTTAAAAGATTATACGGGAAAGGACAGCTATTTGGTAGGAGATACGACAGCTACGATGGATATGGAAAATATTCTCCGCGCCGATAATGCTCGAGTAAATACCATTTCGCTTATCATCATTTTCCTTGTCGTGATGTTCTCCTTTAAGTCGGCACTTTATGCCTTTGTTGCCATGGTTCCCATAGAAATGGCAATTATGACCAATATGTCCTTCTCTTATTTGGAAGGCAGTCAAATGATTTTCATCGGCTTTGTAGTGGTGTCCAGTATTCAGCTTGGCGCAACGGTGGACTATGCCATTTTGGCCTTGGACCACTTTAAAGAGGAGAGGGAAAAGGAGGAAAGAAAAGAAGCGATTTCGCAGCAATTCGGAAGAGCCTCTTCCCTCCTCGTTTCCGGCTCTATTCTCACCGTAGTAGGCTATGTCATTTACTTTATTTCTTCCGTGCCGGCAATCGGACAGCTTGAAAGTTGATAGGAAGAGGTGCACTTTGCTCTCTCTTCTATGTCGTATTTCTCCTTCCGGGACTCCTTCGTACTGGACAAGGCTTTGATGCGAAAGGAAAAAGATTAAGGAGAAAATAAAGACTGTAAATCATAAAATAATGTAATTATTCACATAAAAGGGCTGTAAAAATTAAAATAATAAAGTGATTTTTTTGCAATATAGGTCTGAATGCGGGTAGTCTCGAGCCTGTCGGTACTTGCGAAAAACAAGAGAAACGAAGTTTTTCGCTTAGTATCCGTTATGTAAGGACAAACTTTTCATCAGAAAAGTTGTTCTGTAACAGACCAACTTCCGAAGGAAGTTGCTTTTGCAAAGAAAGTGGCAGTAGTCAACAAGACTACTGCTCAGTCAGGCGAAGCTAGCGAGAGCGTGCCCAAGTTCAGACCTATATTGCTTAGAAAATTATTTTTAATTTTTACAGCCCCTTTTATTTCCTTTTTGCAAAAAGCGGCTTAAGTATATGACGATAAACCAATAGAATTCTAATTTTAACAAGTCTGACAGTAATATCTGCAATGTCTTTTTACAATGGAGGACGATCTGTATTGCCTGCGGAATCTTGTTTAAAAATACCATAGTTAGTCGAATTTGGAGAAGAAGTATTATGCATTTATCGTTGAAAAAGAATTATCTTATGCTGGCAATGATGCTCATAGTAGCTTTTTACGTCCTATTTTTTTACCATTCTGACAAGAAAGATGCTTTCGGATTCCGAGCATAATCTGGAGTTGATTGTCAGCAATTCTATCACACAGGATATTCAAGACAATCTGGATTATACGGAAGCGAATGTTCGGGCAGTTGTGGAAAATGAAAAAGGTACAGGAGCTTTTTGCCAATCGGGACAGAAACGGTTTATATGAGTACCTGCGTCCCTCTTATGAAAGTATGAAAGAAGAGTTTCCCCAGGCGCATTTTCACCTTCCGGATTCTACCTCCTTTCTTAGAATGAATAAACCGGAAAAGTTTGGAGACAGTTTGAAAAGCTTTCGATTTACAGTAAATGAAGCCAACAGCTCTAAAAAGACGGTAAAGGGAATCGAGAGTGGTGTTTCGGGATTCGGTTTTCGAGTAGTTATGCCCGTATTTTACAAAGGGGTACACTTGGGAAGCTTTGAGTTCGGGCGGGAAATGGAACACAGCTTTTTGGAAACTTTAAAGCAATCTTATAATGGAGACTTCAGCTTATACAAATTGGACGAAGAGGGATGTAAATTTATATCTTCCACAGCCTTGGATGAGCCGGTAGACTTTCTTTTCCCGGATAAGCTGAAAGAAATACAAAACGGAAACTCCATCTTCCTGACCTCGGACGACAAAAGTTATAATTACTACATTTTGCCCCTAAAGTCCTTTGACGGAAAGACTTTGGGATTTTTACAGTTTACAGAGGATAGAAGCGCGGTGGTAGAACAGGAAAAGAAGCTTATACACAGTCTTTTCGTGGTTGTCCTCATTATGCTTGCTGTTGTTCCGATTTTTGCAACGCTGTTTTTAACGATTGCCTTTCGACCGCTTCATACTTTGGTTAGAGACGCGGAAGTGATTGCCCAAGGAGACTTTACCAAAAACTATGTAACGAATAGAAAAAGACGAAAATCGGTTTAATCAGTAAATCTTTGAATCACATCTCCGTCGGGCTAAGAGAGATGTTCCACGTGATTGGAGATACCTCTTCGAATGTAATCCATGCTTCGGAAGAAATATCCGCTTCAGGCCAGGAAATGACTGCCTCGAACGAAGAGGTTTACCGAAATGTTCATGAAGTCAGTGAGATTGCGGCGGAGCAGCTGGCATCCGTGGATTCCGCGAAGGAGAGTGTTCAGTTTATGGTGGAGCGGATCTTCGAGCTGAATGAGAGTGTAAAACAATTAACGCTTCCATGGATAGTGTCATCAATTCGACCAATGAAGGAACCGATGCCTCCGCACGGATTGAAGAAAAGATTCTGGATCTGCAGGAGACTTCCGAAAGAAACAATAGTAAGATAGAAAAATTGAGTGCAGGTTCGGTAAAAATTGAAGAAATCGTCCGAACCATTCGGCGTATTGCCGAGGAAACCAATATCTGGCGCTTAACGCTTCTATTGAAGCGGCTCGTGCCGGAGAAGGGAAGAGGCCTTGCTGTTGTAGCAAGTGAAGTTAGTAGATTGGCGGATCAATCCAAGATTGCCACAAACTCCATCGCCGTCCTGATTCAGGGAAGTTCATGAAAAACATTGAAAGCGTAGTGTCTTCTTCCGTGGAAAATAATGAAAAGCTGGATGAAGGAGTTTTGTTGTGCAGGAGTCCAAAGCAACTTTTGCTTTCCATTAGCACGGGAGGTGCAGACCATTGTGAAACAGGTTACGGACATCACGGAAAAAGTGAGCCGTATTCATGAGAAGATTGACATCTTACTGAGCGGATTTCAGGAAATCGTCGAGAAATCAGACAATACGATGATTCATATTGACAGCGTAAAAAGAAATATCGAGGCGCAGAAAACGGCTATGGATGAAATAGGACATTCCACCATGGCTTTGGAAAGTATGTCGATGGAGCTCAAGGAAGCTGTATCGAAATTTAAGTACTAGTGAAATAAAGGATTGTAAAAATGATTAGCTCGCATAATTGGTTTTCATGATGTACAGCTTCCAAAAGAAATACCGGAGTGAAAAGAAAAAGATTGGGAAGAGAAAAAGGGACATGCAATATCCGCTTTTTTCTTTTTTAATGAAGCACTTACGGAATGTGTAATGTCTTGTTTTTACAATGAGTATGAAGAGGAAGCAAGAATGTCTGTTTTAGGGAGACTATCGTTTTGGATTGCCCTGAGAAAAGAAAAATATTTTATAATACTATTCTTTGAATATGGATATAGTTTACAGAAGTTGCGATAACAATAAGATTATAGAGGAAATAAAAGATGTGGTTGATAGCAGGACTCGGCAATCCGGAAAGAAAATATGACGGTACGAGACACAATGCCGGCTTTTGCGGCGATAGATGCCCTTTTGGATGAACTGGGTGGAAAAGGACTGGAAAGCACGAAATTTCACGGCGCCTTTACGAAATTACGAATCGGAGCGGAGGAAGTAATTATTTTAAAGCCCCTCACCTATATGAACCTTTCCGGAGACAGTATTGCCCCTATGGCAAACTTCTACAAGATTCCTGCAGAGCAGGTTCTTGTGATTTCTGATGAAATAAGCCTCTCTCCGGGGAGTATTCGCATCCGGAAAAAAGGCTCGGCAGGGGGACATAACGGCCTAAAAAGCATCATTGCAAGACTAGGAACGGAGGACTCTCACGGATTCGTCTGGGAGTAGGGGATAAGGATGAAAACCGGGATTTGGCAGCCCATGTCCTCGGACATTTCTCCAAGGAAGAGGAGAAACTGATGGAAGAGGCTTATGCGGAGGTGGCGAAAGCTTGCATTTGCACCGTGACGGAGGGGATTGAAAAGGCCATGAACCTCTATAATATATATAAACCTATTTGATAAAGAAAAACGTCCCTATATCCTTTTGAATAAAGCGTATGGAGACGTCGGCACTTAACGAACACGAGTATAACGAAGTGTGAGTTTAGTACCGTTACGTCGGAATCGAGCGAGAGCGTCTTTATGAAAGAGGATATGGGGGACGTTTCTGCTCAAATTGTTAAATTAGAGGTTCATAGAGCTAAACAATAATGAGGTCAACAGGGAAGAATCCGCATATACGAATCCGCTTGAGGAAACTTTTGCTTTTTCAGTCCATGCGTGAAAGGCTGGACTTGGGAGGGCAAGTTTTTTTATGCCGGAATAGTAGATAGTCTTAAACCGCTTCTTGCACTTCCTTTTGCAAAGAACTGGGCACTTTATCTGCAAAAACGAGGAGAGGGCGAAGGAGGTTTTGCAGGATTGTAAGGCTTTTTCGGAAAAATGCCTATTATTATCCTCCGAAGGATTATCTGTTCTACAAGGCTGGATACAAGGGGACATTATATCTTAAGGGAAAGGGGGAGTGTCTCCGTCACCTCTTGGAAGAGGAAAAGGGATTGTAGTGACCACCTTCTCTTCCCTCATGGAGAAAAATGGAAGGAAAAAAATGCCTTTCAAGTATCTCTTTTACCGTGAAGATCGGGATGCATATCGAGCTTTCCGACTTGCAGGAAAAACTCTCGCAGATGGGGTACAAGAGAGTTGAGCAGATTGAGATGCGAGGGAGTATTCTATTCGCGGAGGTATCGTGGATATCTTCTCCAACCAGATGGAAGATCCGGTTCGTATTGAGTTTTTCGGGGAAGAGGTAGACAGCATTCGTCACTTTTCTTTGGAGAGCCAGCGCTCTCTTTGACAAATAGAAGAAGCAAAGCTCTACCCTGCAGGGGAGAGGGGCTTTTTCTTCTTCTCTAAGGCATTTTTCCCTTTGGATTATTTTCCGAAAAGACGCAGTTGTTTTTTTCTGGATGAGCCGGCAAGGCTTTTTGGAAGAGGCGGAGCGGGTAGAAGCGAGTTTTTAAACTTTTGAAGCGAATACGGAGGAGGAAGAAAAGGTAGAGCTCTCCGCAAACGCTCCTCACGGAAATTGGAGAAAGAGCCTTTGCTGCCTTCTCCACGCTCGGGACGGGACTCGATTCCTTAGTCGATGTAGCGGATGCCCGGAAATTTACAGAAAAAAGCGTAAGCAGTAAGGAAATTCCTTCTTATGGAAAACAGCCCGGACTTTTTCAGGAGGATGTGAAACGACTTTTTCAGGAGAAATACAGGATTCTTCTATTCTCCCTCTGTGCTTCGTGCGTCCCGTCTTGCGGAACGGCTTCGAGAAGAAGGATTTCGCATACTGCCCCTGATGAATTCAGCCTTCCCAAAGAGGGGGAGAAGAGTATACAGGTTTGTACAGGCTTTCTCCGGCATGGCTTTTTCTCTTGAAGAAGAAAGGCTCTTTGTCCTTACGGAAGCGGAACTTTTCGGGCAGAGCCTTAGCCTAAAGAAGAAGAAAAAGAAAAAGAAGGTCGAAGGCGTGCGCATCGGTTCCTTGACGGAAATCGAAAAAGGCGACTATGTGGTGCATGAAAGTCACGGAATCGGCATTTATCAGGGAATAGAGCGTATCACAACAGACGGCGTGAGCAAGGATTTTATCAAGATTCTCTACGGAGACGGGGGAAATCTCTATTTACCCGTAACGAAGCTGGACGGCATAGAGAAGTATGCAGGAAAAGAGGCAAAGGTACCGAAGCTGAACCGCTTAAACGGCACGGAATGGCAGAAGACAAAGACAAGAGTGCAGGGGGCGGTAAAGGAAATCGCAAGAGAGCTTTTAAGGCTATACGCGAAACGCCAAAATGAGGAAGGCTATACCTTTTCGGAGGACACGGTATGGCAAAAGGAATTCGAGGAAGCCTTCCCCTATGAAGAGACGGGAGATCAGATTTTAGCCATTGAAGCCACGAAGGAAGACATGGAAAGCAGAAAAATCATGGATCGTCTGGTTTGTGGAGATGTGGGCTACGGAAAGACGGAGATTGCCCTTAGAGCCGCTTTTAAGGCGGTGCAGGACTCCAAGCAGGTAGCTTACCTTTGCCCGACAACCATCCTTGCCCAGCAGATTTACAATAACTTCACGGAAAGAATGAAGGGCTTTCCGGTGGAGACTCGTCTCCTCTCCCGTTTTCAAAGCGGAAAGGAGCTGAAGAAGAGCCTCGAAGAGCTTTTCTCACGGTAGAGCGGATATTGCGATAGTACACACCGTCTTCTTTCGAAGGATGTACATTTTAAAAATCTGGGACTTCTCATTGTGGATGAGGAGCAACGCTTTGGCGTATCGGATAAGGAGCGGATTAAATCTTTAAAGGAAAATGTGGATGTTCTGACCCTTTCTGCAACTCCTATTCCTAGAACCCTCCATATGTCCTTAGTGGGAATTCGTGATCTCTCCGTCTTGGAAGAGCCGCCCCTTGACCGTCTGCCGATTCAAACCTATGTCATGGAGGAAAATGAAGCCTCCGTCCGGGAAGCGATAGAGCGGGAGCTTAGGCGAGACGGACAGGTTTACTATGTGCATAACAGGGTAAAGAGCATAGCGGATACGGCAATGCGCTGCAGCATCTTGTTCCCTATGCAAGAGTTGCCTATGCTCATGGGCAGATGGGAGAGCGGGAACTTGAGAAAAATCATGCTTTCCTTTATTTCCGGAGAAATTGATGTTCTGGTTTCCACAACCATTATTGAAACGGGGGCTCGACATTCCAAACGCAAATACTTTTGATCATTCAGGATGCGGATAAAATGGGACTTTCTCAGCTCTATCAGATTCGCGGGCGTGTAGGACGCCTCGAGCCGTATTTCCTATGCCTTTCTTCTGTATAAAAAGGGAAAAAGTCTTACGGAGGAATCGGAAAAGCGCTTAAAAGCCATCCGTGAATTTACGGAGCTGGGCTCGGGAATTCGAATTGCCCTTAGGGATTTGGAGATTCGCGGTGCGGGAAATGTGCTCGGAGCGGAACAGCACGGACACATGGAGGCGGTGGGCTATGAGCTCTATACCAAGCTTCTTCGCCATGCAGTTTTTATTGGAAAAGGAGAAAGACGGAGGAGGAAAGCATAGAGTGTCAGATTGATGTTGACCTCGATGCCTATATTCCGGAAAGCTATATTCCCAATGAAGAGCAGAAGCTTGAGGCTTATCAGAAGATTTCCACTATCGGAAGTGATGAGGAGGAAATGGATTTAAAGGATGAGCTGATAGACCGTTACGGGGATTTGCCGGATATGGTGGAAAATCTCTTCCGTGTAGCGATGCTAAAGCTTTCCTCAGTAAGATCGGTGTTTTGGAATGTAAAGATTAAGAGGGTGAAATTCTGTTACAGTTTTCACCGAAAGCAAAATTGATACCGCAAAAATCCCTGCTCTTGTACAGGATTCCAATGGGGAACTTCGTTTTCAAAATGGAGAAAAAGCCTGCTCTTTTATATAAAAAGAAAAATCAAAGGAGCTTCGAATATTCGAGAAACAATGGATAAGGCAGGGGAAATCGCAACAGTGCTTTCTCTTTGAACGTACTGACAGACAGTTCTCTTTTACGCATGATAGCTTGCTGAGTTTGTACTTATTTGTCCACTAAACAGACTTATTTTCATTTTTAAGATAAAATTACCTTTTTACTTAAAAACACAGGAAATCGGCATGAAATGTGCATGGTTCATTGACAGGAGAAAGTGGGAAAGCTATAATGCAGTCGTATAAGGGCGTTCGTCCCTATTATGAGCTGAACTATTCCTAGTTTCCGCTCCTTAACAAGAAGAGTCTGCGAGCTTTTTGCAGTACTCGCAAACGAGATATCGTACGCTTTGCGAATGATACTCGTTATAATTATAATACGCCGCCTGAGGCGGCAATCATGGAGGAAAAAATGAACAAGAATGAGTTGGTTTCCGCTGTAGCTAAGCAGGCAGAATTATCCAAGAAGGATGCAGGACTTGCAGTAGAGGCGTATTTGAGGCTATTGCAGGTGCTCTTGAGAGAGGGGGACAAGGTTCAGCTGATTGGCTTCGGAACATTTGATGTTTCTGAGAGAGCTGCAAGAGAAGGACACAATCCAAGAACCGGTGAGTCCATGAAGATTGCTGCTTCCAAGGCTCCGAGATTCAAGGCAGGTAGGCTTTAAAGGAGCGTGTAAACTAAGCCATGCGCTTAGACAAATATCTTAAGGTATCTCGCCCTGATAAAAAGACGGACAATAGCTAATGAAGCCTGCGATACCGGTCGAATATCTGTTAACGGCAAAGTGCAGAAAGCATCCTATGACGTAAAGATTGGAGACGTAATCGGTATCTCGTTTTGGAGAAAAACAGGTGGAAGCAAAAGTCTCTCCACTAAAGAACCAATACGAAAGGATGAAGCTGAAGAGCTATTCGAGTATCTATGAAGAAGCAAGGAAGAAAGAAAAGCGGAATGTTTGAAACGGAGTTACCATTTTAGGACTGGTTCTGGTGGTAACTCTCCTGCTATTGTGATTTTTTTGTCAGAGGGAATACGCTACAGGAACAGAATAAAAAAACTATCTCACTATGGAAGAAAGTCTCGAAGAAGAATTAAATAAAGAAAAGCAACGAGAAAAGAAACTGGATGAAGAACGGGTTTATAGCAAGACCAAGGAATACATCATGGAAGAGGCGAGAGAGATTTTTTGGTTTACAGATGCCTGATGAAATCATTGTAAAACCGAAAATTAGTACTTGGAAACGAAAGAGGATTCTCTTCTTTCGTTTTTCTTTGCTGAATAGAGGGAAAATGCAAAAAGGGAATCGATACGGAATTATTTTTATATATAAAAATACAAGCTGATTCTTCCCGGAGAGCAGGTTCTTCTGGCATTTTCCGGCGGTGGAGACTCTTGTATCTTCTTTATCTTTTGAAAGAATTGCAGAAGCATATTGCATTTTCTTTGGAAGCTATGCATGTTCATCATGGGATTCGAGGTGAAAAAGCGGAACAGGGATTTACAATTTTTCAGAGAATAAGGCTAAAGAATGGGGAATTCTCTACTTCTGTACTGGGTGGATGTTCGGCTTTTTCCTCGGAGAACGGACTCGGTTTGGAAGAAGCGGGAAGAATTCTTCGTTATGAGGCCTTGGAAAAAGAAGAGCGGAGTGGGAAGCAAAAACAGGAGTTTTGACAAAAATTGCTTTTAGCACAACACATGGATGATCAAGCGGAAACGGTTATTCATAACCTTTTTAAGAGGTTCCGGTATCTCCGGTTTGTCCGGAATGAAGAGGAGGAAGGGCATCGTATCCGTCCGCTTTTTATCTATAAGAAAACAAGATATTATTGACGACTCCATGTATTGTCATTACAATACATGGAAGATGAGACAATGAAGATTTTGCAATTTACCAGAAATTATATTCGAAACAGCCTGATTCCGGCTATGGAAAAAGTAAATACTAGGGCGGTTCAGCACCTTTCGAAAGAAGCGGAGCTGATGAACGAGCTGGAACTGTATCTGGAGAAAAAGGCTGTTGATTTTTTTGCAATGCTTCGGGACAGAAGAGAAAGGGAAAATCGCGATTTCCATTTCGGATTTAAAGGAAGAGCCCGCTTTTTACGGAGGGAAATATATCGTATGGCGGTAAGAAGACTGCAGGAGAGATAGAGACCTCTCGGGATCCCATCTTTATGCGTTAGACAGTTTGATATTCGCCGGAAGCGGAAAAGAACGGAACTGCCAAAAGGGACTATCTGGGAGAGATTCGAAATAAAGTTCTTTATCTTGGAAAAGAGATGAGAAAGCTCTTGGTTTATGATAGATTGATTGTAGGAGAAGAAAAGGTGAAAGAGAGATTGGAGGTCCTTTACTCTGAAAAAGAGATAGAGGAAAAAGTGAAGGAACTGGCAAATCGCATTGACGAAGACTATAAGGACAGACCTCTGCATCTGATTTGTATCTTAAAGGGTGCGGTTATGTTTATGTGTGAGCTGGCAAAGCGCTTGGAGAATCCGAATGTGACTATGGATTTCATGGCGGTCAGCAGCTATGGAGATGCGACGGAAAGTTCCGGCATCGTGAGGATTGTGAAGGATTTGGATGAACCTCTGGAAGGAAAAAATGTACTTCTGGTTGAAGATATTGTAGATACGGGAAGAACCCTGAGTCATTTGACTAAGTTATTGGGAGAGAGAAACCCGACTTCTTTGGAAATTTGCACTTTACTGGATAAGCCGGAAAGAAGAGAGTGTGAAGTTAAAGTAAAGTACAAAGGGATTTTGATTCCGGATATTTTTATAGTGGGATACAGCATTGACTATCAGCAGCGTTACAGAGGACTTCCTATTTGGCGGAATTCACTTTTGAGGAGTAAAGTGTAGGAGGAGATGATGGGAATCAATAGGGATGCCCTGTATAGTATAGGGAAGGGTTTCTACCGAGAACCGGAGGAGAGCCCTCTTTTTCGACGGTTACCATACGCTGACCTTGGAAGGAGGATGTGGACAGTGTATCTTTGGTTTTCATGGAAGAAGATTCCAAGCTATTCATGAAGATCGTGAGCAGTGACCGTTATTTTGATTATTATGAAATAGAGATAGAACTACAGGACAAGCCTTTTTACTACTATTTTCAGATACAAAAAGGAACGGAGTACCTGTCGTATAACCGTCTTGGTGTGACGGATGACTTGCAGCTGCAGTATGCCTTTTCCATTTTTCCGGATTTCTTTGTGCCGGATTGGGTTAAGGGTGCTGTCATGTATCAGATTTTTGTGGACCGCTTCTACAATGCCGACGGAAAGAACAATGTGGAGGACAGAGAATACATTTACCTCGCAAGGCCGGTAGAGGCCGTGGCGGATTGGAATGCAAAGTGGAACCTTTGATGTGCACCGCTTTTACGGAGGTGACTTGGAAGGGTGTGGGAAAAAGCTGGACTATCTGCAGTACCTTGGGGTAGAGATTTTGTATTTTAATCCTTTATTTGTTTCGCCCTCCAATCATAAATATGATACGCAGGATTACACTCACATCGATCCGCATCTTGGACGAATCGTAAAGGATGGAGGAGAAGTCCTGAAAGAGGGGGATAGGGAAAAATAAAGCATGCTACCCTGATACAGTATTCGCAGTACGGATATAGAGAATCTGGAAGCCAGCGATGCACTCTTTAGAGACTTCGTGAAGCTTGCCATAAAAAGAGGATGAAGGTCATTATTGATGGCGTATTCAATCACTGTGGATCCTTTTCATCGCTATATGAACGCCTCCTTCTTCTATAAGACGGGAGAGGGAATCCTATCCTCTGGGAGCATACAAGCTATGACAGCCCATATAGAGAGTATTTTCAGTTCTAAAAAGATCCTGCGGATTGGCCGAACAATGATGCGTATGAGAAGTGGTGGGAAATGACACCCTTCCTAAATTGAATTATGAAAAATGCGCTTTCATTAGAGGAGGAGATTCTCTCTGTAGCAAGAAAATGGGCAAGCGCACACCTATTTTTGTGACGGATGGAGGCTGGACGTGGCTGCCGACCCTCGGACAGCGAGGAATACAACCATTATTTCTGGAAAAAGTTTCGTAAGACGGTTAAGGAAGCCAATCCGAGATGCGGTTGATTCTTGCGGAGCATTATGGAGATCCCAGTGCCTGGCTTAGGGGCGAGGAATGGGACAGCATCATGAATTATGACGCGTTTATGGAGCCGGTAAGCTGGTTTTTAACCGGAATGGAAAAGCACTCGGACAGAGAGATGCCGGAGCTCTTTGGAGACGGAACCCTCTTCTTTAATACCATGCGCTACAATATGGCAAAGATACCGGAGAACGCCATAGAAGCCAGTATGAATCAGCTTTCGAATCACGACCATTCCCGTTTTATGACGAGAACCAATAGAAGAGTCGGGAGAATTAAGGCGGGCTTGGATGATGCGGCAACAGGAATTGATCCTGCTTTGTTTCGTCTTGGAGCCATGCTTCTTATGACTTGGCCGGGGGCTCCGACTCTGTTCTACGGGGATGAGGTCGGTGTCTGCGGTTGGACGGAACCGGATTGCCGTCGTCCCTATCCGTGGGGGGAGGAAGACATGGAGCTTCTGGACTATCACAGATACTTGCTTTTTCATAGAAAAAATATGCCTTCCCTCCGAAATGGTGCCCTTATGCTTTTGCAGTCAGGAAAGAATTATGTAGTCTTTGCCAGAGGAAGTGAAACGCAGGTTGCCATCATCGTGATCTATACCGGAGACGGTGACTGTACTCTTTCGATTCCGGTATGGAGGGCATCCGTTACGGATAAGATGTTGATGAAACGTGTTCTGAAGACGGACTATAGAGGCTATAATGCCGGCCAGACCAGACGATTCCCCAAAAACGGGCATATTGACTGTCGTATGTGGGCAAAGACGGGCAAGATCTATATAGTGGATTTAGTGGAAGTGAATCGGTATATGAAATGAGATTCTGCGTGCTCTAAGAGCGCGATACCTGTTTAGAAAACCCGGTTTTCATCAACAGGTTTGTCCTATAACTCGAAAAGGAGCTGTAAAAATCAAAATAATTATTCTGATTTTTTACAGCTCCTTTTTTGTTGGAGCGGTTTTTTACAGTCCCTTTACATTGCCCGAAGGGCAAAATTGGTTTCTTTTTAGGAGGCTTTGGAAGCACTCTTTACTACATACTCCCCTAACTTCTCTTCAACCAAATGCATATACTCCTTCGGAGCACTTAAATCGCATACATTGCCAATACCGAGGAAAAGTACACCCAAGAAAGACTTTGCATCGACGATGCGACTTCCGCGACCTAAAATTCAAATCAAAAGAAAAAGCTGCTTGTCTTATTGACAAAATCATTGACTGCTTCTGAATCCGGAATTGAAATTTCACTGTCTCCATCTTTATTCCTCCATTTCTCTTAATTTTTATCTACTCTATAATCATAATTTAAGTTATTTTTATGTCACGAAGCAAGATGATACTCCGATATGAAGGAATAAGCAAGAACTTTTCTCTAAAAAGAATAAAAGCTTTTTATATAAAATCCATATCTAATTTCTGTTTTTCTTTTCTCTACGCTTTTTCCACAGCAAATCTCGTCTTGCCTTTTGGTCCCCGACTGAGGGTCTTTGGTGTGTGTAAGCATACGTTTTCTTCTTCTTGCACGGTACAGTTCTTCTCTTCTTTGGAAGAGGTAAACGCCGATAAACCCTGAGCACGACAAGGACGGATAGAGCGAGCAGGATTTTTAGAAGATTCAGAATCGGTTTTTGAATAATAATTTTTCCGGCCTTCTTGTCAAATATAACAGGAGCATTGCTCTGTCTCTCCGTGCTGCTATCGACTGTCTCTTCCGTGCTTTTTCTTCTTTTTTTCAACTCCACGGGAAATTCGTTTCAGGGATGCTTTCTTCTTTTTTTAGAGATGTTTGGGAAAGACTGCTCTTGTCTTTACTGCTTTCCTCGTCTTCAAATAGATATAAGCGGTACCTACAGTGCGATCTTCAAAAATGATGAGACAAGTTTTGCGACTTTTCCCTCCTCCTTTTTCCTCCTCTGTTAAATCATGAAAGCTAATTCGGAGGCGACATCCTGGAAGGAATCTCTTTCGGAAGACAAACCTGATCTGTGCTGCCGATTGCAAAATGCAAGGCTTTTTGATAAAGGAATACAGTCTACATTCCACTTGTTCTCCAAAAGCAAGAAGACGATTGTCATTTTTCTCTACAGGGTAGGAATTAAAGCAGGAAAAACCGAAATCAAAGAGCTTCTTGGTATCCTTATACTGTGTGTTGTGCCCGTTTAAGATGAGCGCAAATCAGGGTTGTATCCCTCTTTTGCAAGCAGTGAGCAAGGTGTTTCCAGCAAGCATTGTATAACCCGTTTTTCCAGCAAATACACCCTCGTAATACTCCTTGTAACTTTTACGCATCATTTTGTGATGGGCATAAATAGTATTTTCCTTTGCTTCCGCATCCGGATGCTTACTGATGGGAGCATGGGTGTATGCCCTGTAGTGGCATCAATCTGTAAAAATGGGATTCCGTATTGCATATTGCAGAATCTTTGCCATATCCATGGCACTGGTGTAGTGCTCCTCATTGTTCAGTCCGGATGGATTGGTAAAAATGAGAATCCGTGCAGCCGATTTCTTTTGCCTTCTCATTCATCATCTCGGCGAATTTTTGCATTGGAGCCGGCAACATCATTCAGCTAGGGCGTTTGCACAGTCATTTGCAGAGTGGAGGAGCAGACAGTAAAGACAGTCCCTTTACACTCAATTTATCTCCGGGAACGGCACCGATTACCGTAGAATTGACCTCAGATTGTCCTTTGTTGCGGCAGAGGAAAAACTGATCTTTGTCTCGAGATTCTCTACATTTTCAAGTACTACTATTGCTGTTAAGACCTTGGTGATGGAAGCGGGAAAGTACTTGTGTGCTCATTTTTGAGCATAAAAGTACGGTACCGGAATTGGCATCCAAAAGAACAGCCCCTCCGCCTCAATGGTTTCCGGACAAGAGGCCAGCTGTCCGCAAAAGGACAGGATTAGGGGATAAAGAGGCTTAGAATGAGGATTAACACTAAAAAACACTGAAATAGAAGCGAATCCGAGATCTACTTTTTAAACAGTCTCAGCATAAAAAGCTATTCTCCTTCTTCCTTTTCCACGAGCAGGGAAGAGTAGAGATACCTTATAGAGGTCTCCGTCGATATCGATAATCATCTTACCGGACATAAAGCTTGGTAAGACTCTTTGCAATAGAAAGTCCTAAGCCGGAGCCCTTCCGTACTGCGCGAAACATCTCCAGCACAAAACGCTCCGTAAGTTCATCCGGGGAGATATTTAGAGGGGCCTCGAAATATTTTTCATAATGAAAGCCGCTTCTTTCTCCCGCTTTTCCAGAGTGATATAGACTCTGCTTCCAAGAAGTGCATATTTTGCACAGTTGTTAAAGAGGTTTTTCCAGAACGCGGAACAGTTGTCTTCCGTCCGCCATAATCATGATATCTTCTTCCGGTACCGAAGTAAGAATAGTAAGAGAACGTTTTTCAGCTTCTCTTGGAACTCTCCTAAGGTTTGAAGAAGTATTTCACTATAGTTAATGGGATGCAGCTCCAGACTGACATTCCGGAGCTGGCTGCTAGCTTCACCAGATCTTCCGTCAGGTTCTTCAGACAGCTGGCCTTCTGTTCCCAAAACTCGATATATCCTCGTACCCTTTCATCTCCGATATTTTCCCGCTTTAACAGGTCTACATAGCTGATGATGCTGGTAAGAGGTGTCTTTAAATCATGAGACATTGGTAATCAGGTCCGCCTTTAAACGCTCAGCCTTAACCTGCTCATTTACCGCATCGATGCAAACCCCTACTGATGAAGTAGGTGTAGTAGTCGATGGAAACGGTAATAAAGAGTAAAAAGGGTGGCAAAAAGCAGATGCAATAGGCTTCTTCTATTAATAAAAGCAATAGGCGTTGTACAGAATCAAGCCTAAAGCAAGCAAGTTGGGAAACACAAACAGCAGGTAGGAAAAGGTCTTTGATCTTGTGAACTGGCTTGCGGTGATATAGGTTTCCATGAGCTTTAGGATTCTTCTCAGATAGGAGCAATGAAAGAGCATGGATTTCTGTACTGCCGCACCAGGAAAGAAATAAGGGCAGGAGTAAGAGATATCGAGATTGCAAACAGAGCTTAAAGAACTAGCCGGTTCGGGGGAAGTTTCACAACCAGCAGAAGACTTTCAGAAAAATGCTTTGTAGAGGATCTGCGTGAAATAAAACCAAACAATCCCAAGCATAAGAGTCAGTTCTACAGGAGTTTTATCAAAGGGTAGAGTTGGAGGCCGTTTTTTTCTCCGCGTCCGGTGTGGGCAAGGAGCATAACAAAGCTCGTTAAAACGGCAAAGATACTGAAAATAAAGAGAAATAGTCCCACAGAGGTAAGCTGCCTTCTGGTGCTGTATTCCATATAGGCTGCTTTGTACTCATCCCTCATGCAGGAAGCGGGTATCTACTCCGGCGGAGAAAACGTAAGTTCCATCCCGATAAAGGGTCCCTTGCTTCAAAAGAGGCACAAGATTGGAGGGCGCTGTTTTTCAGATTGCTTTTTGATTTCCAAGGTATCAGGTCGGTATAGAGGTATTTTCCCAGAGTTTGAATCTGCTTTTCGGTTATTCCTTCGCATTGGTATAACAGGTGGAATTTCCCTCACTGGAATAGGGCTATGTAAAAAGGAAAAGTTGGAGCCTTTGTCAAAGTGGCGGGAGCGGATAGCATAGTATTTTGCAAGATAGCCCAAAGCTTCTTTGGCTAAGCGCCCAAGACTCATAAAGCCGTCTGCGGGCGTTGCGGGCTGGTAGTCCGGAAGATAGGCACGATAAATAACCCGGACCACTATGCTCCTTCTCGTCCTGCTCTTTTCGTGACGGTGGCCGGACCATCTTCAGATTTCATTTTTCATTCAAATAATAGCCCATGGAGCGGGCGTGTTTAATCAAATAATCAAACTGTAGGAACGGGTGGCACCGTTTGTCTCACTCTGCGCAATGGTATGATTTAAGTCAAGAGTTCCCCTTGTTTCAAAAATGTCCCGTAAATCAATGTAATCAAAGATATCATTGACACTTTCCGAAATAGCACTGTCAAAGTCGGAGGAGGAGAGGTAGTTTTTCTCCTTTAAGAAGGACACCGTCTCTTCCCTTGGTGCAAAATGCAGGATGACCAAACTGCAGAGCAGAAGAAAAAGGGAGAAGAGGTGTAAGAAAGGGATGAAAAACTTTTTCATTTTATTCCTCGGTCTTTCCTTGTTTTTCGATCTTATAGCCGACTCCCCAAACGACCTTTAAGTACTTGGGCTTTCTGGAGTCAATTTCAATTTTTTCCCGAATATGACGGATATGTACGGCAACGGTATTGTCTGCACCGATGGCTTCCTCATTCCAGATGGAAGTATAAATCTCATCAATGGAAAATACTTTTCCTGCATTTTTGACAAGAAGGAGAAGAATATTGTACTCAATCGGAGTCAGCTTGACCTGTTCTCCGTCCACACTTACTTCTTTGGTATCATCATTAATCAATAAACCGCCACAGCTGTAGATGGCATCGCCCTTCGCCGTTTCGTTCATATTGCCAAGCTGTGTGTAGCGTCTTAGCTGAGACTTTACTCTTGCGACAAGCTCTAAGGGGTTAAAGGGCTTTGTGATGTAGTCATCCGCACCGATGTTTAAGCCCAGAATCTTATCCGTGTCCTCACTTTTTGCACTGAGAATAATGATGGGAACGGAGCTCTTTTCCCGAATCTTTAAGGTGGTACGAATCCCGTCCAGTCCAGGCATCATTACATCCAAAATAAGGAGATCAGAGCTTCTTTCTCCATGATTTTTAAAGCATCAAAGCCGTCATAGGCTTTGAGAACATGGAAAGCCTTCACCGGTTAGGGTAAATGGAAATGAGCTCCACAATCTGTTTATCATCATCACAAACCAATATATTTTTGCATAAGCACTCCTTTATATGAGAAAATACTAAAATTTCGCCATTCTGTCATAGTATAACAAAAGCTTTTTAGGAAAGCGGAAGAAATGGAGAAAGTATTCAGAAAAAAATAAGAGGAATGTGATAAGTTGCCCTGTTTCAAGACTGCAAAATATATTCAAATTCATTCTTAATAATAGCCTGATAAGTAGAAGATGAATTAGGTAAAGAAAAAACGATGTCACTTTGTGACATCGTTTTTGCTACTGCGCCCTCAGGGACTCGAACCCTGGACAAATAGATTAAGAGTCTACTGCTCTACCAGCTGAGCTAAGGGCGCGTATGCCGTAACACCTGTATACTATACAAAGATTCATTTTTTTATTGTCAAGCAAAAGATTTGCAAATATTTTTTTCTCCACAGTTTGCCTGTCCAAGAAGAGAAACAGACTGCTATTTTGGGAGAAGTCCTTTCAAAACAGCTTTCTGCAATAATATACAAGAAAAGCATCGAAGTTATTTCCATATTCGTCAAATGTATAATTTATAATACAATTACAAGAGCTGTGTTGTCCTGTTCTAAAGAAGAACGGGGATTCCACTTACAAGAGAGGGAGAAAAATGAAAAACTGTTTCCATGCTTTGCAGCTGCGCTCTTGCTGCGGGATCAGTATTTCCGCCGTGTTCTCGGCTTACGCCTGCACGAGAGTGATTATCGGAAAAGGACCTTACAGAGGACAGCAGTACGATTTTCGGACGTACGGAAGATCTCGAGGTAAACCACAACAAAGCCTATAAGATTCATGAGGCCGGGAATACAAAGCCGGAGAGACCATTGAGGATGTTTCTTCTGATCCGGAAAATGGTTATTCCTATACCTTTACCCATGATTCCTATCGCTATACCTCGGTAAAGCGACACAACCCCCGAGTACAGTAACTTTGACGAGGCGGGTTTCAATGAGAAAGGTTTAATTGCGGACATGACTGTTTCCGCTACTGCAAATGACAAGGTACTTGCCGTGGATCCCTATGTGGACAGGGACGGACAGCTCGGTGCCAGTCGGAATCACGGAAGCCATTATCACAACCGCCGTACTCGGAAGCTGCGACAATGCAAGATCCGCCGTCGAGATTTATTGCGGAAGAGGTGGCAACGAAGGGAGCTGCGGAAGGAAACGGCCTCGTGGTAGCCGATCATAATGAACTTTGGTATATGAAATCTATACGGACACCAGTTTGTTGCTATGAAATATCCGAGTGACAAATACTCCGTTTTTCCCAATTCCTTCTGGTTAAATAGAATGTGATTTAAGCATGGGAGAGAGAAGGAGCATTTCAACATTTCCAAGGACGGCATGTATATTTACTCGAAGGATATCTTTAAGGTGGCAAGTGAAGCGAAGAGCTTAAAGGGTAATGAAGAAACTCGTCATTGGTTTATACGCTTCTTATGCAGGGGCTATCCGATAGTGCGGAGTCCCGTGTTTGCTCGGTATCAAGCAGTTTAATCCGGATGCGAAATTTGACGGTAAGTTTATCCGTTCCTGCAGGAGACCAAAAGAAGATCACTCTGGCAGATGCTATGGCCTTACGCAGAAACCGTCTGGAAAGCATTGATAAGGTAGCTGACGATATGAGTCGCGGAGATTTATATCCTATCGGAAACAGAAATACGATGGAAGCACATTTATCATCTTCCCTCTACTGCAACCGCAGGTATCCGGGAACGATGTAGGCTGCACTGGGATCTCCCCCACTTCTCCGTTTGTAGCGTACTATCCGAACCAGACGGCAGGGATTCAGGAAGCGGAGAATGAGGAAAATGAATTTAATGAAGACTCCGTATACTGGCTTGCTATGGATACGCTTTACATGGTGGAGTACAATCGTGACGAGTTCAACCCTGTATCCGAAAAATCAATGCTTTGGAAAGCGAAGAATTGCAAAAATGCCGTAACAACGATGCTGAGTGCGGAGGAAGCTACCGCTAAAAATCAGGAAGAGCTAAAAAGGCCTTTTGATGTTTTAAAAGGAAATTCATAAGGAAATCAAAGAAAGTTCCAAAACTATATCAAGGAAAATGACTACACGATTCGTTTTAGCGGAAGACGAGCAACCGCAGCCTTTTAGCGGTACAGGGAAGTGCATGTGCCGAAGAACAGTGCCGAGATTGGTTTAAAGCTGCAGGTTAAGCCGGGCGAAGAGGAAGGACATGGAGAGCTTCTAATAGTAGATCATTACGGAAATCCCGTAACGGAAATAAACGGAGAACTGAGGCTATTCCATTCCCGCCTCCGCTTTTTCGGGAGAGACTCATTTCTTTGACGGAGAGACGGAAATCACGAGTGAAGTGAAGGATGAGCACTATATTTTTCAGTGACGAAAGCCTTGACCATCAGTTATAAGAGCGGAGGAGACGCAAAAGATTCGGAAAAGGCGGAGTCTGAAAAAAACAGGGAGAAAGTGCAGAAAGCAGGACAAGTGCGGATGCAGGGCAAGCCGGAAGCGGATTCCCCGAAATCTGCAGGGATGGCAGTAGGTGCAATCGTTCTCCTTGGGGTGGCTTACGCGGTAGAGAAAAAGCCCGTCAGTAAATGACAGGCTAAACTGGCAATTAGAGAAGAAATTGAAATACCGGGTCAAAAAGAAAGGGCGTATATAGACTAAAATAATAGCTTTAGTGAATGCCTTAAAACAATTTAAATGGGCAGGCGGTAGAAAGTCTCTAAGAGACTGCTATCGCCTGTACTGCTGTATAGCTCTCACGCTTGGACTTGGAATTCCTCTATCAAGCTTCCTCGTGATTCTTATCACGAAGCAGACCTTTTCTTCAAGCGATGTCTGGTTTCTCTTGCCGTACCAGCGGCACCGTCAAGAAGGAACAGGGATATCCCAAAGCGTCCAATATTTCCTTTTTACAAAGGGAAAAATGGGTACAACCAGCACAATGAAGAAATCCTTCCTTCCTGTAAGGAGAAAGTAATTCTCTTAAATAAGAGAGCATCTCATCACCATGCCCCTTTCCTTCTTCCAAGAGACAGAACAATGCCCGGTGCAGGAAGGAGGATGTATTCTCCTGTTCCTTTAAACTGTCGATTAAGTGGTGAAGCTTATCACCTTTTTAGGGTACTTTCCATAGCCATAACAAAATTCTCCTGTTTCTTTTTCACATTTATAATTTTTTTGAAATATTTTTCCTGAAAAAAAGGCGGCGGCTGCTGCAGGCTCCATACCGATGATGATGTCTTCCGGATAGCGCTCTCAAGAAACCGCGCTGCGTGCGGGAGTGGCTGTATTACAGGCAATTACAGTGGCCTTTACCTTCATTTTTGCAAAAAGGTAAGCCTTTAAGAGAAAGAGCACGGACCTCTTCTCCGGATTTTTTTCTCCGTAAGGTGCATTTTTAGTCTCCGTCAGAAGATAAAAATTTTCGTATGGCATTTCTTTCTGCAATTCCTTCAGGACACTGATGCCTCCGACACCTGAATCAAAAATGCCGATAGCTTCTTCTTTTTTCTCTACTATCCATACACGGCAGATTCCTTTTCTTCTGCTAGAGTCTAGCATAGCTTTTCAGGGATTGCAATTTCAGTCAGGAAAACCCTATACTTTTAGAAACAAAAACAGGTACAGGAGGAGCTCATGAAAAGCAACGAAAAAGTTAGTGTTTCTCAGCTGATAGAGAAGGAAGGATTGAAGAATCTGACTCCTTCCATCGATACGGACAAGATTTTTATGACCATTCCCGATGTAAACAGACCTGCTTTTGCAGCTTGCAGGTTTTTAAGCAGTTTGATTCGGAGCGAGTACAGATTATCGGAAATGTTGAGACGGCATATCTTATGACTATGGATAGGCCGATGAGAAGAGCAAGATATGCGAAATCACAAAATATCCTATTCCCCCATTATTTATGCCAGAGATATAGAACCGGATTCCTGTATGATTTCCGCCTGTGAGGAGGCAGGGGATTCCTCTATTTCGAGCGAACGCCCCACGACTGAGTTGGAAGGAGAAATTATCCGCTGGCTGAAGGTGAAGATGGCTCCCATGATTACCGTGCACGGAGTTCTGGTGGATGTCTATGGAGAAGGCGTTCTCATCACGGGAGACAGCAGGGATTGGAAAAGTCGAGGCGGCTCTTGAATTGATTAGAGAGGACATCGTTGGTCAGTGATGATGTGGTGGAGATTCGAAAGGTCTCCGACGAGTCCTTGGTCGGAACGGCACCGGATGTGACAAAGCACTTTATCGAGCTTCGCGGTATCAGGATCATCGATGTGAAGCAGATGTTCGGTGTGGAATCCGTAAAGGACACCCAGACCATCAATATGGTGATTTTCCCTTGCAGAATGGTCCCAAGGATAGGATTATGACCGCTTGGGCTTAAAGGATAATTATACGGAGTTTTTGGGAAATCAGATTATCAGCTACGATATCCCCATTCGTCCGGGTAGAAAATGTGGCAATCATCGTGGGTGTGCCGCAATCAATAACAGAGCGAAGAAGATGGGCTACAATGCCGCACAAGTACTGTATGAGCGAGTGACGAAGAATATGAATATGCAGGAAGAGGAGTAAATGGAACATTTTCAAGGCAACTTACTAAAAAGAATACACCAGCTTTTTAGTAGGAGGAAAAAGCAAAGGACTTCTATATTCCCCTGCTCCTCTGAAGACGTGGAAGAACTTCTCAAGAGGCTGCATACGGAAGGAAAGGACTTCTATGTCCTTGGAAAGGGTTCCAATGTTTTGATCTCCGATGAAGGTCTTGATGCCCCTGTGATTCTTATTCGGGAAAATCTATCCGGAATTCACTTTCAATCTTATAAGGAGTACTTGGAAGAGAAGAGAAAAAGATAATTCGGAAGACATAGAAGATAAGCCATTTTCACCGCCCTTGCCGGAACAAGTCTTTCCGAACTTGCAAAAATATGCGGAGGAAAAAGGGCTACACGGGAATGGAGCCTCTCTCCGGTATTCCCGGTACTGTAGGCGGAGCGGTCAAGATGAATGCCGGTGCCTATAACAGCGAAATCAAAGATGTTTTCCATCATGGTACATTTTGTAAAAGAAATGGAGAGATCTTCGAGCTTTCTCTTTCGGAAATGGATTTTTCTTATCGACATTCTGCGGTGGAAGACGGGATGCTCTGCCTTTCTGCAAGCTTTCTTTTAAAGAAGGGAGAACTTGCGTCCATTCGAGAGAAAATGGAGGATTTTCAAAAGAGAAGGGAGGAGAAGCAGCCTTTGGAGCTTCCCTCTGCCGGTTCCACCTTTAAAAGACCGGAGGGAGACTATGCTTCTCGCCTTATCGAAGCGGCAGGACTTAGAGGTTTTCGTATGGAGAATGCCGCCGTTTCCGAGAAGCATTGCGGCTTTGTGGTCAATCTCGGCGGAGCAAGCGCAAGAAATATTTATGAGCTTATCGAAGAAGTGAAAAGGATAGTCAAAGAAAAGGAAGGTGTACAGCTGGAAACGGAAATCAAGCTGTGGGGCAGTTTTAGCAAAAAGAAGCAGTTATTTTCAGTAGAAGAAAGAGCTTTTTAAGTGGAAAAAAAGAGTTTTTGTAATAAAAAGAGAAGTGTAATTTAGAAGAAGGAGCGGATTTGGAAGAGAAGGAAAAGACCGGTCCGAACCGAGAAGGAAGCAAAACGTTCCTGTCTTATCTTGACCGGAATGAGTGGTGCAGGGAAAGACGGTGGCGCTGAAAGATTCTGGAGGATTTTCGGATTTAACTGTATAGATAATCTCCCGGTTGCCTTTATTGGATAAGTTTTTGGAACTGGTAATGGAAAACGGGAGAGAAGAGCAGATTGCTTTGGGAATTGACAGCAGAAAACATACAGGATCTGGACGGATTGAAGAGCACCTTTCCGATGGGAAGAGAAAATCTCCTTTCAAATCGTCTTTTTGGACGCAAAAGATGAGGTTCTGATTCAGCGCTTTAAGGAAACCAGAAGATCACATCCGCTTTCCAGGAAGGCAGGGTAGAGACGGAATTATATCCGAGCGAAAGAAGCTTTGCATTTCTACGAAAAAGGCAGATATCATCATCGATACCTCGAAGCTTTTGACCAAAGAGCTCAGAAGCCAGCTTTTGTCCATTTTTGAAGAAGAAAATATAAGAATCTGCAGTTACATCGTCTCCTTCGGCTTTGGTACGGATTCCGGAGGACCTGATTTACTCTTTTGATGTACGTTTCTTACCGAATCCTTATTATGAGAAGGACTTGAAATCCCATACAGGGAACGGAAGAAATTGTACAGCGCTTTGTTTATCAGGATGGGAATGCGAGATTTTCCTGCATAAGCTAAAGGCGCTTTTTGGATTTTTGATTCCTCTCTATATCAGCGAAGGGAAGAATCAGTTGGTTATCGGCATTGCCTGTACCGGAGGAAAGCATCGTTCCGTCACGATTGCCGAAAAATTGTATCAATCCATAAAGGATATGGAGAATATTGGAGTAAGACTGGACCATAGAGATATAAATAAATAATATACACTTTATAAACACTCAAAACTGTAAAAATTTTTAATAAAACTAAAGAAAATTATAGGGCAAATCGTATAGTGGAAAATGTCAAAAGCAAAGATAATGAAGTGAAAAAAACTCTCTTTTCGAAGAGAATTAAAGGCTGAACTGTTGAAAAATAGGCTTTACAGACCCACAAAAACAATTAAGATGAAGCCAGATGATGAGGAGAAAAGCAAGGAAGAGTTGAAGCATTTTTCTTGCCGGAGCTTGTAACAGATCCCATGAAAGAATATCATTTGGAGTTTTTACCTGAGTCTGAAAAAGAGCTGGAACGGATGAAGAGATTTTTGAAAGCTTTTTCGATCCATCCGAAAAGAGGATTTCAGGGGAAAAGATTCCATGGTGTACTTAAAGGATGCAGGAGAAATAGCGGATGTTTTGAAGATTCTCAGGGGCTTTTTGAAAGTCTGATGGAATTGGAAAATGCCCGTATCCTCAAGGAAGTCAGCGAGAACGTCAACCGTAGAGTTAACTTTGAAGCGGCAAACATCAATCGTACGGTAAAGGCAAGTGTTAAGCAGCAAGAGGACATTCTTCTTATTAAAAGAGAAAAATAGGATTAGAACGAATTGAATCTGGTTTACGAGAAGTTGCTGAACAGCGTTTACGCTATCCGGATGCATCCTTGAGGAGCTTTCAGGGACTTGCAACACCAATCGGAAAGAGCGGTGTAAATCATCGACTGCGAAAAATTAGCCAGAATTGCAAAGGAGCTTCGTGATGGAGTGGAATCATTCCGGGATTAAGATGCTCGTGAGCACTAGGAGGCACAGATTATGAGAGATAATAACATTACAGTGAATTTACCGAAGAATAAGGAAGATCATCCGGTGGCGATGCTGGTACAGATAGCGAGCCGCTTTCAGTCCAGTATTTATATGACAGAGGAAACAGAAGAGTGAATGCCAAGTCTATTATGGGCATGATGGCATTGGGCTTGGATAATGGTACGGAACTTTATGTTTTCCGCAGAAGGGGAGGATGAGGAAGCAGCCATTACGGCAATCAGCGATTACCTTTTGGGGAAGCAATAGAGAACAGGCTCTTGTGAAAGAAGGGCTTTCGGGTAAAGTATCCCGGAAGTCCTTTATTTTTATATGGGAAATCATTATATCTTGATACAGATTCACTGCCATGAAAGCTACGCAACTTTCTTGTTGGCAGAGTAGAAAAAGAGGGAAAGATGGCATTTACACATTTACATGTTCACAGCAGCTATAGCTTGTTGGACGGCTCAGGAAAGATCCCGGAGATGGTTTCCCGGGTAAAGGAACTGGGCATGGATTCCTGCGCTTTAACGGATCACGGGGTGATGTACGGTGTCATTGACTTACAGGGAGGCCAAGAAGCAGGAATTCATCCTATCCTTGGTTCGGAAATCTATCTTACGGAAGATATGGCGGAGAAAAGCCTCCAAAAGGGAGAAGCGAGATACTATCATCTGGTCCTTCTAGCGGAAAATGATACCGGCTTCCATAACCTGATGAAGCTGGTATCCCTTGGCTTTACGGAAGGATACTATTATAAAACCGCGTGTAGACTATGCCGCTTTAGAAAAATACCATGAGGGAATCATCGTCTTTCCGCCTGCCTTGCGGGAGAGGTTTCCCGAGCACTTCGCTATAACGACTATGAAAAGGCGAAGGAGGCGTACCGCTACGAAAAATCTTCGGAAAAGGGAATTTTTCTTGAAATGCAGGACCACGGTTATCCGGAGCAAAAGCTTGTAAACCAAGGTATGCTTAGGCTCCATGAAGAGACGGGTATCCCTTTGGTTGCGACAAACGATATTCACTATACCTATAAGGAAGACGCAAAGCCGCATGATATCCTGCTCTGCCTGCAAACGGGAAAAGAAGCTGCAGGATGAAGATAGAATGCGCTACCCCGGTGACAGTTTTATATTAAAAGCGAAGAAGAAATGGAAGAGCTCTTTTCCCTTTGCGAAGGAAGCGCTGGAGAATACGGCGCAAATTGCAGCACGCTGTCAAGTAGAGATTGAGTTTGGAAAATATCATTTACCGAAGTACCGGATTCCGGAGGGTTATGACAGTTCCTACGCCTATCTCGAAGAGCTTTGTCTAAAGGGGCTTACAAAACGCTACGGAGAGCTTACGGAAGAGAAGAAGGAACGACTATACTATGAGCTCGGAGTCATCCGGAATATGGGCTTGTCGATTATTTCCTGTGGTTTGGGACTATATTAACTTTGCAAAAACATCAGGAATCGCAGTGGGGCCGGGAAGAGGCTCTGCAGCAGGCTCTATTGTTGCCTATGCAATCGGGATAACGGATGTGGATCCTATCCGCCATCAGCTTCTTTTTGAGCGATTCTCAAATCCGGAGAGAGTCAGCATGCCGGATATAGACGTGGACTTCGAGTACGAAAGAAGACAGGAAGTCATTGATTACGTAGGAAAAAAATACGGAAAAGAGCAGGTCAGTCAAATTATTACCTTCGGAACCCTTGCGGCAAGAGGGGTTATTCGTGATGTCGGAAGAGTTCTGGATGTCCCTTATGCAAAGTGTGATCAGCTTGCAAAGCTTGTTCCCGCAGAACTCAATATGACCTTGCAAAAGGCTCTCACGGTCAGTAAAGATTTGAAAAATCTGTATGACACGGAAGAAGAGACCAAGAACATGATTGATCTCTGTCTGCGCCTTGAGGGCCTTCCCCGCCACAGCTCCATGCATGCGGCAGGGGTGGTGATAGCCGGAGGCCCTGTTTCCGACTATGTACCCTTGGCAAAGGCGCAGGACGGTTCCATCACCACCCAGTTTACGATGACAACCATCGAAGAGCTGGGACTTTTGAAAATGGATTTTCTGAGGGCTTCACTCTACCGTGATCCAAGATGCCCATTCGCTTTGTAGAGGAAGAATCACGGAATAAAAATAGATCTTGATCATCTGAATTATGACGATAGCGAAGTCTATGCCATGCTTTCCAAGGGGATTGCGCAGGGTTTTCCAGCTGGAATCTTCCGGCATGGTAAACTTATGAAAGCGTCTCCGCCCATCTAACCTTGATGATATCATTGCCGGTGTGGCACTCTACCGTCCGGGACCCATGGATTTCATTCCCGACTATATTGCCGGAAAGAAGAATCCGGAGAAAGTGCACTATGACTGCAAAAGAAATGGAGCCGATTTTAAAAATACCCTATGGCGTTATTGTCTACCAAGAGCAGGTTATGCAGATTGTGCGAGATCTTGCCGGCTTTTACCATGGGAAATTCCGACCTGCTTCGCCGTGCCATGAGTGAAGAAGCTGAAGGAAATGGAAAAGGCCAGACAGAGTTTTGTTTACGGAAACAAAGAGGGAATATACGGTTGCCTCTCGAAGGATTTCGGAAGAAGTGGCAAATCGCATCTACGATAAGATGATTGACTTTGCAAACTATGCCTCTAACAAGTCTCATGCCGTGTCCTACGCCCTCCCTGTCCTATCAGACAGCTTATCTGAAACGCTACTATGCGCCGGAGTTTTTATGCCGCGACCATGAGCTCCTTTATGGACAATATGGTAAAAACGGCAGAATACATAGAAGTGTAGAGAAGAGGAATCCCCATCCTTCCGCCGGATATCAATGAAGCAGAGGTGGGATTTTCCGTGAAGGGCGGAGAAATCCGTTACGGTCTCTCTGCGGTAAAGGGAGTAGGACGAAGTGCCGCGGAAACCATTTTAGAGGAAAAGAAAAAGGAAGCTTTTAAGAACTTTTGAAGATTTTGTGCTTTCGTATGAGCGCAAGAGGCTTAAACCGAAGAGCGATGGAATCCTTTATTCATGCCGGATCCCTGGATAGCTTGGAAGGAAATCGAAGAGAGAAGCTTGTGATGCTTTCGGAAGTGCTGGAAGACATGCAAAAAGGGAAAAAAGACATTATTCCCGGTCAGATGAGCTTGTCCGACCTTCTGGAGAGGAGTCGGAAGAAAAGGGCGATTTTGAGTTGCTCTTTCCGGATCTCGAGAGTTTCGAAGGCCGAGCTGCTTCGAAATGAGAAAGATGCTTTGGGGTCTACCTTTCCGGGCATCCTTTAGACAGTGATAAGGCTTTGATGAAAGAAGTCTGCACGCGAAAGGCCAGGGATTTTTTCCGAAGAAGCACGGGAAGAGCAGAAAGAGGACGGCATCCAAGACGATGAAATCTGCATCGTGGGCGGACTCCTTACGAATATCAATAAGCGGATTACGAAGAAAAATGAGATGATGGCCTTCCTTACCATAGAGGACAATACCGCCAGCATGGAAGTGGTGGCATTTCCCCGTACCTTTGAAACGGCAAAAGAATTTTTGACAGAGGATTCAAAAGATTTTTGTGAAGGCAGAATTCAGAAAAAGGATGAGGGAGAGGCGAAACTCATTGCGGAAAAGATAATTCTCTTTGCAAAAGTGCCGAAAGAAATATGGGTACAGTTTTCAGATAAGGAAGAGTATGAAAAAGAGAAGTGAGCTTCTGCAAATCATAAAGAATATAAGGGAGAAAGTGAAGTGGTACTCTATTTGAGAAAAGAAAAGGCCATAAAGCGTCTCCCGAGGGAATTCAGAATCGATTCCGGAGAAGGAACGAGAGGTCTTCTTATGGAAAAATTCGGGACGGAAAATGTGAAAGAAAAGACAAAGTCCTTGAAATTCCTATAGGAATACAGTAATATATTGAGCTTGGTTGAAGTATTTCATTTATATCGAGAATGGAACACAAAGTGTATCATCGAGGCTTCATCATGAGCATAGTATAAAAAGTGTGGGAGATCTCGTTTCAAGGATATGCATTTGGAAATAGAGGAGGAGAAATTTATGGCAGCGGTGAAGACGATAGGAGTATTAACTTCCGGCGGAGATGCTCCGGGGATGAATGCCGCAATCCGCAGTGTGGTAAGATCGGCAATCCATCACGGTTTAAAGGTAAAGGGTGTCATGCGTGGCTATGCAGGGCTCATAGAGGAAGAAATTGTAGATATGGACAGTCATTCCGTATCCGACATCATAAGCCGCGGAGGAACTATTCTCTACACTGCTCGTTGTAAAGAATTTACAACTGTAGAAGGCCAAAAGAAGGGGGCTGAAATCTGTAAAAAACACGGAATTGACGGCATGGTCGTAATCGGAGGAGACGGATCCTTTATGGGAGCGGGCAAGCTTTCCGCCTTGGGAGTCAACACCATCGGTGTGCCGGGAACCATTGACCTTGATATTGCATGTACGGATTATACTATCGGTTTTGATACCTCGATTAATACCGCTATGCAGGCGATTGATAAGATTCGTGATACTTCCACTTCTCACGAGCGTTGTTCCATTATCGAAGTAATGGGTAGACGCGCCGGCTATATTGCTCTTTGGTGCGGTGTGGCAAATGGGGCTGAGGAGATTCTTCTTCCGGAGAAGTATGACGGAGACGAGCAGGCTATCATTAACCGTATTATTGAAAGCCGGAAGAAAGGGAAGAAGCACTATATCATTATCAATGCCGAGGGAATCGGACACTCTTCCTCCATGGCAAGCCGTATTGAAGCCGCTACCGGAATTGAGACCAGAGCGACCATTCTCGGACACATGCAGCGAGGCGGGTCTCCGACCTGTAAGGATAGATATTATGCGTCTATCATGGGGGCAAGAGCAGTGGAATTGCTTTTTGAAGGAAAGTCCAACCGACTGGTTGCTTACAAGAAAGGGGCGAGTTTGTGGATTATGATATTCAGGAAGCATTGCAGATGAAAAAGGATATTGATGAAGAGCAGTACCGAGTTGCACAGCTTCTTGTAAGATAAGAGGGCAATGTTGTAAGAGTAAGAGAGCGATATTGTAAGATAAGAGAGCAATAAAGAGGATAGTTTGGAAGAGAAATTCAAGAATAAACTGGAAAATATCATAAAGTTGCACGGGATAGAGGGCTTCTCCTTAAAGGAGGACCTTCTTTCTCTTTGTGAAGAAGAGGAAGATGCATCGGAAACAACAGCAGAAATAACAGCAGAAACGAAACAGAAACAATAGCAGAAACGAAAACAGAAGGGCAGCCGCTTTTTCATCCTGTTCGTATCGGAAAACTTGTACTTCCGGGAAATATCCTGATGGCACCGATGGCGGGCGTTACCGATCTGCCTACCGTATTCTCTGTAAAAGAAATGGGATGAGTCTTTCCTGCACGGAAATGGTTTCGGCAAAGGCTATCTTATATGGGAATAAGAATACCGATTCACTTTTGGAAAAGGGAGAAGAACCGGGTCTTAGAGCGGTGCAGCTTTTCGGATCGGATCCGGAGATTATGGCGGAAATGGCGAAACGGGTGGAGCCGGATTTTGATATCATTGACATCAATATGGGATGTCCCGTGCCTAAAGTCGTGCGAAATCAAGAGGGTTCCGCTCTTATGGAAAACCTTCCTCTTGTCGAGAAAATCTTATCCGCTATGGTTAAGGCGGTGGATAAACCCGTTACCGTAAAGTGTCGTCTGGGCTTTACGGACTCCCATATTAATGTATTGGACTTTGTGAAAGTAGCAGAAGGCGCGGGTGTATCCGCTATCGTGGTACATGGAAGAACAAGAGAACAGTATTACCGAGGAAAAGCAAACTGGGATTGGATTCGAAAAGCCAAGGAAGCGGTGCAGATTCCGCTCTTTGAAACGGAGACATTTTTACGGAAGAAGATGCGATGGCGATGCTCCTGTCCACGGGGGTGGACGGCATTTCCTTAGGAAGAGGTGTGCAGGGAAATCCCTTTCTGATAAGAAGGATTCGTACCCTACTGGAAAAGGGGATGCAAGAACCGCCTCTTTCGTTGCCGGAGCGAAAGGAGATGATGATTCGGCATCTTCGGCTTATGGAACAGATCAAGGGAGAACATCTTGCACTTCTCGAAATGAGAAAACACCTGTCTTGGTATATGGAAGGCCTTCCGGATGCGGCCAGATGGCGTAAAGAGGTCAATCATGAGCAGGACTTAAGAGCAGTTTATAGGATGGTGCAGAGTCTATAGCATTGTAGAGTGGATTTTTCTCTGAAGAATAAGGTTAAAGAAATAGATTGACTCTTTATTCTAAATTGTTAGAATATCCCTTTGTATTGAATGCTTTACGGCTTCCGGCGTACCGGAGGCCGTATTCTTAACGAGTGCTGTTTCCTTTTTTCGGGATACACCATAAAAGTTTTAAAGAGAACGGGTTTCGTCTTTTCATGAACATCGAGATTTTCTTCTCATGAATAGCGGGTTTACTCGTTTTAATAATAAAGAAAGGTCAGGAAGATATCGTGGCAGAAGCAAAAAGAATCTCCTCACAAGAGCCGGCTAAAACAAGCTGGAGAAGGAATTACATGATTTAAAGGTTAATCGAAGACAAGAAATCGCAGAGAAAATCAAAGAAGCCAGAGAGCAGGAGATTTATCCGAGAACGCGGAGTACGACGCAGCTAAGGATGAGCAGAGAGAGATAGAGGAGCGCATCGTGGCAATTGAGACCCTCTTGAAAAATGCGGAAGTGGTTGACGATGCGGAAGAAGGAAGCATCAATATCGGTTGCAAGGTAAAGCTCTATGACAAGGAATTTGACGAGGAGGTGGAGTACCACATTGTAGGATCCACGGAAGCGAATTCCTTACAGGGGAAGATTTCAATGAATCTCCGGTAGGCATGGCATTACTGCACCACAAGGCAGGAGATGAGATTGTTGTAGAGACCCAGGCGGGAAATATGGAATACAAAGTCTTGTCTGTGGAGCGTTATACTGAAGAATAAGATATTGAGTAGAAAGACTTCTTTGATGAATCCGGATTAAAATTCACGACAATTAAAGAAGTCTTTTTTGATGAATATGTCTGACGGTAGATGAAAATGTCTAACACTAGATGAATATGTCTAACAGTAGAGAACAGAAAGGGAGAGCTATGAGCGAAAAGGAAAAGAACAATGCAAATCAGCAGGACATGAACCATATTTTAAAGGCAAGATATGACAAGTTGAAAGAATTACAGGACGCTCAGGCGGACCCGTTTGTTATTACCAAAGCGAAGCAGACACACCATTCCATGGAGATAAAAGAGAACTTCACTGCTTTGGAAAATCAGCAGGTCGTGATTGCCGGTCGTGTTATGGCAAAACGTGTCATGGGAAAGGCCGGATTTCTTCATGTGCAGGATAGAGACGGAAAGATTCAGGTCTATGTGAGTCGGGAAAGTCTTGGGGAAGAGGAATACAAGGCCTATAAGAGGCTGGATATCGGAGATATTGTAGAAGTTTCCGGTTATGTTTTTAAGACGCAGACCGGAGAAATTTCCATTCACGGGGAGAAGATTGTTCTGCTCTCCAAGTCCCTTTATCCGCTACCGGAAAAGTTCCACGGTTTGCAGGATACGGATACCCGTTATCGCCAGCGCTATGTGGATCTCATCATGAATGAAGATAGCCGCGATGTTTTTATGAAGCGCTCTCAGATTCTCCGCGAAATCCGTAATTTCCTTGCCGGAAGAGATTTCCTAGAAGTAGAGACGCCGATGCTTGTGGAAAATGCGGGTGGTGCTGCGGCGCGTCCCTTTGAAACCCATTACAATGCCTTAAATGAGGATGTGAAGCTTCGTATTTCCTTGGAGCTTTACTTGAAGCGTCTGATTATCGGCGGTATGGAGCGCGTTTACGAAATCGGAAGAGTATTCCGGAACGAGGGAATTGATACCCGTCATAACCCGGAGTTTACCCTGATGGAACTCTATCAGGCTTATACCGACTACAACGGAATGATGGAGCTTACCGAGTCCATGTTCCGTTACCTTGCGGAAAAGGTCTGCGGAACGCTCCATATCAGCTATCAGGGAACGCCGATTGATCTGGAAAGTCCGTTCAGAAGACTTACCATGACCGATGCCATTAAGGAATATGCGGGCATTGACTTTGACAAGATTAAGACCTTGGAAGAAGCGAGAGCCCTCGCAAAAGAAAAGGAAATTGCTTACGAAGAACACCATGGTATCGGAGACATCGAGAACCTCTTCTTTGAAGAGTTCTGCGAAGAGAAACTGATTCAGCCGACCTTTATCATGGATCATCCTTATCCATTTTCCCCGCTCACGAAGAAGAAGCCGAGCGACTCGACGAAGGTAGAGCGTTTTCGAGCTCTTTATCTACGGAAGAGAAATGGCAAATGCTTACTCCGAGCTCAACGATCCTATCGACCAGAGGGAGCGTTTTTAAGGCGCAGGATGCTCTGGGCAGATGCGGGAGATGAGGAAGCGAATCACACCGACGAAGACTTTCTTCACGCTATGGAAATCGGTATGCCGCCAACGGGCGGAATCGGCTACGGTATTGACCGTCTTGTGATGCTTCTCACCGACTCGGCATCCATCCGTGACGTTTTACTCTTCCCCACAATGAAGTCCTTGGAGAAGAAGGATGAGGGAAATAGGGCATCTAAGGATAATGGAAACGGAATTTGCGACCAAGTTGCGACCGTTCCGGAAAAGATTGATTTTTCAAACGTGAAGATTGAGCCTCTCTTCGAAGAACAGGTGGATTTCGAGACCTTCAGTAAGTCCGACTTCCGTGCGGTAAAGGTAAAGATTGTGTTCCCGTTCCAAAGAGTAAGAAGCTTTTACAGTTTACCTTGGATGACGGAACCGGTACGGACAGAACCATTCTTTCCGGTATTCACAACTTCTACGAGCCGGAAGAACTGATTGGAAAGACCTTGATTGCTATCACAAATCTTCCCCCAAGAGCAATGATGGGAGTAGAGTCCTGCGGTATGCTACTTTCCGCCATTAATCAGAAGAAGGATAGTGATGAGGAAGAATTGCACTTGCTGATGGTAGATAACCATATTCCGGCAGGAGCGAAGTTGTATTAGTATTTTGTTTGTTGTTGAAATATTTTGAAGACAAAGAGATTATAGCTCATGGCGGATGAAGTTCACTCATCCGTCATTTTATATAAAAAGAATTGATGATTTGCAAAGACTTGTTTTCATCCCCGTGTGCTATTATAAACTTAGTAATCGAATATAGATGAATAGATAGTTAATTAAAGAAAAGAGGTTGCCTATGAGAATACTATTTAAGCTTGTCTTGTTTCCTATTAGTCTTCTATTATCGGTTAGCACCGCTTTTTCTAACATTTTTTGCTAAGTATAGGGACGGCTATCTTGTATTTATTGATGATTCTTTGCATTTTTGTAGCAATAGGTTCTTTTCTATTCTTTCAGAAGGAAAAAGTTGCATTGGAGGCATTAATTGTTGGCTTTATCCTTAGTCCCTATGGATTACCTATGATAGGTGCAACATTGATTGCTTTCCTGGAAGTGCTAAATCAGAAAATACAATCTTTTTAAGAAAAAGTGAAGCGAAGTTATGAGAAGAAGGCGATAGAAAGTTCTATCGCCTTTTTTCATACCTAAAATTGTGTAAAAATAAAAAGGAGAGAAGATGTGGAGTTTGATTATTTTTATAACCGAGATGGTGAGCGATTTAGCTACTATATGCTTCCGAAGATTTTTTTGTGACTGATGGAAAGTTTCAATCCTTATCTTCAGATGCCAAGATTCTTTTATGCCTGTTTACTTGAGAGAACGGCTTTATCCTTTAAAAATAAATGGATTGATCAAGAGAATAGAATATACATCATTTTTACTTTGGAAGAGGTTATGGAAGTATTAGGTAGATCTAATAAAAACAGCTGTAAAAGTTTTAAATGAATTAGACAGCAGTACAGGAGGACTAGGTCTCATAGAGAGAAAGAAGCAGGGTTTGGGAAAGCCAAATATTATTTATGTAAAGGATTTTCTTAGTATCTTTTTCTCCCGGAGGTAAAAACTACAGTCCAGAAGTGAAGAATTTACATACAAGAAGTGAAGAATCTACACCTCAGGAAGTGAAGAAAGTACACAGAACTAATTCTAATATTAATAAACATGAGAGTAGTTATCCTGATTTTTAGTTTTTGGAAAAAAATCTTATGGAATTTTTCCAAAATGTTTTTTTAAGAGATGAGGAAATAAGAGAATTGCAAGAAGTTCTAGTTAAGGATTTTTCCAAACTATGTGGAAAGGTTGTCGGCATATCTTAAGAGCAGTGGAAAGACTTATAAAGACCATAAGGCAACTATCCTTTCCTGGTTTTATAAAGACCAGGGAAATAGGAGGTGTATTAAAGCTTCCAACATTCCCAGTTTGGAAGAATACGATAAAGGAGAGCATTTATAATGAGTGAAATGAAAAGGACCTGGATTGAGGGCGTGGAGTATTCCTACGATGCAAATGAAGAATATGAAAAGGACGGACATATTTACTGTAAGACTTGCCATGAAAGAAAAGACGGGAAGATTTTGGAGTTCTTTGGTGGAAAGATGATCTGCCGTATAGCCTGTCATTGCGACAAACAGAGAGAGGAAAAAGAAGTAGAGAGACAGAAGCAATTGGAAATAGAACGTCTCAAGAGTAGTTGTTTTAGTTCCAGAGCTGAATGGGAGTACAGCTTTGAGAATTATCAAGGAGAAGAAAATCAAAGTCTTCTTATTGCCAAGAACTTCGTGAAGGATTATGAGCAAATGAAGAAAGAAAATGTAGGACTTCTTTTTTATGGTTCTGTTGGAAGCGGAAAGACTTATCTTGCCTGTTCTATCGCCAATGCTCTAATAGAGCAGTATCAAATTACGGTGAAGATTCGGAATTTTTCGCAGATTATGAATGAAATGCAAAAATGTGGTTTTGACTTTGATAAGAATGCCTATATTGAATCTTTGGTTAATACTTCCGTGCTGATTTTAGATGACCTGGGAATTGAAAGGGACACAAGCTATGCTAAGGAACAGGTGTACAACATTGTGAACAGCCGGTACTTAAGAAGGAAGCCGACCATATTTACCACGAATCTATCTTATGACACTATTCAAAACTGTATTGAAAGTGTGGAGTATCAAAGAATTTACTCAAGAATTATAGAGATGTGTATTCCGATTATGGTTGTGGGGCAGGACTACAGGAAACAAATTCAAAAGAGAAGCTTTCTCGAAAACAAAGAGCGATTATTGAGCGGAGGTGAAAGAACATGATCAATGAAGAAGTATCCGATAAAAACCCTTAACTTAGAAATAAAGGCAGCTAAAATCACTGCAAAACTGATTATTCAGCAGATAAAGAAATTACTAAAAGAAGCTAAAAAATTTGGGGGAATGGAGAAATTTGTCGGCGAAAAGGGTAATGAAGTGAAGCTTAAGGACTTGGTTCAGAAAGGACAGCTAGAAGAAATTGCCATTGGAGAAACAGAGCTTAAAAGTCTGAAAAAGAATTGAACAAATATGGTGTTAAGTTTTCTGTTATGAAAGATAAGAAGACAAAAGCAGTATTCCCTATTTTTTTCAAGCAAAGATGTAAAAATTATGGACAAGGCATTTAAAAAGGTCCTGGCAGACTTGGAGAAAAAAACGGAAAGAAAGGAGTCCATCCATAAGAACCTTGAGAAGTTCAAAGAAATGGTGAAGAACATTATTTTCAAAGATAAAATCAAGAATAAGCAGAAGGAGCAAAAGCCTATGATTGAGAAGATACTAAAGGATATCAGAGGCTTATTTAAGGTGCAGGATAAGGCAATGTTTGCAAAGCAAAATATTCCCTATCTTGCATTTTTTTCTATTTAGGAATATTTTTCTCATCATATCAGAAGTTATACCGGCGGTGATGTGATAGATAAAAATCTTTCAAGGATTATTGAGCTTAACAGAATGAGCTTTTTCCCAAGTCTTTATCTTATTGACATTTTTCCTGGGAATAGGGACAGCAGTTTTAATCAAATTTATTGTCTATACCAAAGGCAAAAATGCAAAAAAGTTTAGACAGGGGAAAGAGTACGGATCAGCTCGCTGGGGAAATAGGAAAGACATTGAGCCATACATGGACGAAAAATTTCAAAACAATATATTGCTTACCAAAACAGAGAGATTAAGCATGAATGGAAGACCAAGCAATCCAAAGTATGCAAGAAATAAAAATGTTCTTGTGATTGGTGGATCAGGATCCGGGAAGACAAGGTTTTATGTTAAGCCTAATCTTATGCAAATGCATTCTTCCCTATTGCGTAACAGACCCCTAAAAGGATTAACCTTTTAGGGACAGAGAAAATAACAAAAAAACTTGAAAGGAGGTAATTCTCATGTCAAATACGAAAAGAACAGGACAAACAGCCCTTTATGAGCGTTTAAGTCGAGATGATGAAATGCAAGGAGAAAGCAATTCCATCACCAATCAAAAAGCAACTACTTGAAAGCTATGCCAAAAGAAACGGCTTTTGTAAATATCTATCACTATACCGATGATGGAGTAAACGGAACAACCTTTGATAGAGAGGGATTTCAAAAATGATAAAAGCAGTAGAAGAAAACAAAGTATCTACTGTGATAGTAAAAGATATGAGTAGGGTTTGGCAGAGACTACCTCAAAGTAGGTTTTTACACCGAAATACTTTTTCAAAGAAAAAGGGAGTGAGTTTATCGCCATCAATAACGGAATAGACAGTGAAAAACAAGCAGAAAGCGACTTTACCCCATTTCTAAATATCATGAACGAATGGTATGCAAGAGATACATCAAGAAAAATACAATCTATCTTCAGGGCAAGAATGGAAGAGGGGAAAAGAGTATCTCCAAGCGTACCATACGGCTATTACAGAAACCCAAAGAACAAACAGGAGCTACTTGTCGATAAAGAGAGTGCAAAGGTCGTAAAACGCATTTTACAGGCTTGTAATAGAGGGATATGGAGTAACACAGATAGCAGATATACTAACCAAAGACAAAGTCCTTATCCCATCAGCCTATGCAGAAACCCATTATCCCGAAAATAACCATAGCTCAAAGAAAAGAGGAATAGAAGACCCATATTTTTGGACACCGACCACAGTAGGTTATATCTTAGAAAAAAGAGAATATATGGGGCATACTGTATTAGGAAAGACAATTAGTTTAGACTATAAAACCAAAAAAAGAAGAAAGGCAAAAGAAAATGAACTCATTATCTTCAAAAATACCCACGAAGCCATCATTGACGAAGAAACATGGAATAACGCCCAAAGGTTAAGAAAAACAGTGAGAAGAAGTCCAAAGTATGGTACAACCTCACACCCATTCACAGGGCTTTTAATCTGTTCCGACTGTGGAGGAAAGCTAAGCTATAGAGAGCCGGCAGAACATAAAGAAAAGAAGTACGATTGCGATTATTGTTTTGTATGTCAACATTACAGACACAGAAAAGGCTCTTGCAGTATGCACTACATCAAAGTAAAAACAGTAAATGAAATTCTCCTAAAATCAATCAAAGAAATCACAGACTTTGCAAAAGAAGAAAAGCAAGAGTTTCTAAAAGTGATGAACAAGTTATCCGACGAAAAAAGAGAAGAAAAGTATCAAGAGGATAAAGAAAAGTTAGAAAAACTGTCATCAAGAAATGCAGAGCTAACAACACTCATTACAAAGCTGTATGAAGACCACGCACTTGGTAAAATTCCTGTAAAACATTTTGACAGATTATTTAATACCTATGATATGGAGCAACAAGACTTAGAAAAGCAAATACAGTATTTTGAACAAGAAATAGAAAGCTATCATCAGAGAAAAGTTGATACCGATAAATTCTTAAAGATGATAGAAAAATATACAGATATTGAAAAACTTACAGTACCAATGATAAATGAGTATATAGAAAAAGTTGTGAGTCTACGAAGCGACAGGAGGAAGACAAGGCAAATATAGAAAACAACAAGTTGATGTGTACTTTAACTTTATAGGTAACTGTCAAGTGCCACAGAAAGTAGATATAGAAAAATGAGCTTAAAAAGTGGTATAATATTATAAATATTGAGTGAAGTAAATTAGAATTTGACGAGGAGATAGCCATGTTAAATATATGTTCTAAAAAGGTTTAGAAAAATATGGTATATTATTTTTCATTACAGAGGAAAGCCTTTCAATTATTCACTAAAAATAATTTTAAAGGAGACAAAGTAAGAAAATGAAGAAAATATATGTATTTACTAGATACGATGGCAGACTGGGAGAATGGCTACTTTTTACAAGGATTTACACTACAAAAAATGTTGCCAAAACAAGAATATGAATTATGTACCGTAGCTACTTCTAGGAAGCCTATAAAAACTGCTGGTGGTATGACTTTGATTCCCGATATTACATTAGATGAATTAGACGAAAATCAAGCAGCGGCATTGTTGCTGATTGGTGCAGATACTTGGGGCAGTACAGAACAGACAGCTATTCTTGAAGTAGCCAAAAGCTTAATAGAAAAAGGGGTATTGGTTGCAGCGATTTGCGGAGCAACTTTGGGACTTGCAAATGTGGGAATATTAGACACAATACCATACAAGTAATGCTTTGTTTTTTTCTTAACAGGTATGTCATCGAATTATAATGGAGAGCAATATTATAAAGATGTCGCTGCTGTAGCTGATGATAATTTAATAACAGCAAGTTCCGCTGGTTCGTTGCTTTGGGCAAAATATATCTTTGAAAAGTTAGAAATATATTCTTCTGAAACCATAGAAGCATGGTACAACTACTTTTCAACAGGAAAGGCAAGTTATTTCGGAGAACTAATGAATACATTTTCCTAATAATCAAATTCCAGTTTGTCGAAATGAAATAATTAAATAGAAACAATAGTATAGCAGCTTACGAAACAGTAAATCAAATCGGTTTACTGTTTTTTCTTTTGCTCAAAACATAAAGAAAGGAAAACAGAAGATGAAAAACATAGATGAAAAAATCTTAATTACAGAAGAAGAAATCAAGCAGTTACAAAACAAAAGAAAAAAGCTCATCAGTCAGCAGAAACAGGAAGAACGAAAGAAAAGAGATAGACGGCTTTATGAAAAAGGAGCAGTCTTTGAAAGTATCTTTACCGAGAGTAAGGATTTTACCAAAGATGAATTTTATCAACTCATTACATTTCCGAATATCAAAGAAGTAATCAATCAAAAAATCAAGAAAATCATGGCAATGCGAGAAGAAAGTGGAAATCAAAATACAGAAATGAAAGAGGAAGAAACGGACATAGAGGAATAGTCCCTTGTTTACAAGGGCGCACTTATACACCCTAAAGGGTGTGTGCGTTCTCCGAAGGCTCTTAGCAGAGGGCATATCAGCTAACGCTGATACAGGGGAGCTACACTCCCCTACGGAAATAAATTTCCTACCCCTTGTGTACTTCCCAAAAGAAATCGGATAAAAGCTATCCGATTTTTTTAGGAAGTCTTATCCATCACACCATATCCATATTAGAAAAGAGGAGGTTTTCCCTTATGGCAATATATCATCTTAGTATAAAGATTGTCTCAAGAGGAAAAGGAAAAAGTGCAGTTGCAGCTTCTGCCTATCGAAGTGGCGAAAAGATAAAAAATGAATATGACGGAGTAGTTCACGACTTTACAAGAAAAGGAGGGATAGCACATACAGAAATTCTCTTACCACAAAATGCACCACAGGAATTTTTAGATAGAGGAACATTATGGAACAGTGTAGAGAAAATAGAAAAAAGTAAAAACTCACAGCTTGCAAGAGAAATAGAAATTGCATTACCTAAAGAATTAGACAGGAAAAACAGATGGAGAGCTTGTACAGAGTATGTAAAAGAAAATTTTGTAAAGATCGGTATGTGTGCCGATATTGCTCTACACGATAAAGATGACGGAAACCCACACGCACATATCCTATTAACTATGCGACCCAGCTAAACGAAGATAAAAACATGGGGAGCAAAATCAAAAAGGAATATATCCCGAGTGAAAACGGAGAGAAAGTAAAAACTTAAAAATGGCAACTACAAAACAAGAAAAATCAATACAGTGGATTGGAACGAACAAGACAAAAGCGGAACATTGGCGAAAAGGCATGGGCAGACATTACAAATAAATATTTGGAAGAAAATAACATACAGGACAAAAAGTGAGACCATCGTTCCTATCAAAGACAGGGCATAGAACAAATACCGACCATTCATTTAGGCGTATCAGCCACCCAAATGGAAAAAGAAAGGCACAACTACCGACAGGGAAATATCAACGAGAAATCAAAACATCAGAATAAGATATTAAAAGAGATTGCAAGAAGAATAAAAAGCCTTACTAAATTGGATAAGAGGAATAGGAAAAGAAGAAAAGGCAGAAACTGATAATCTCAAATCTACCCTCCATTCAAAAGAAAAATTTGCTATCCGTTTTTGAAAATCTTATCCGTAAAAATGCAGATAACCATAATACGATTTAGAACAATACATCAGAGCTATCAATTCTTAAAAAGAGAAAAATATCATTTCCGTATCTGAACTGAAAGAAAACATAGTTACTTTAGAGATAAGAACTACAAGACCACAAGAGCTATTAAAGATACCGAAAAGCGGATTGACAATAAAGTACAACTTATCGACCACGCCGAAAAATATTTGAAGCATAAAGATACCTATACAGCTTATACCAAGCTAAAGAAAAACAAACAAGATACTTTCTACAATGAGCATACCGCAGAGATTATTTTGTTTGAAAGTGCCAAGAAATATCTGAAAGAACATTTAGGAGAAAGCAAGACCTTAAATATATCCAAATGGAAATCGGAAGCTGCCAATATGAAGAAAGAGAAAAATAGCCTATACAATCAAATATTAGAGATACGAGAGGAAGTAGAACAGGCTGAAAAAGTTAAGACTTGTATTGAACAGTTACAGGAACATTCAAAGCAACTAACACAGGTAAAACGGAACGAGTTAGACCTATAAAATCAAGCGAAAAAATGGTATAATATTAGACAAGTATTTGATTTTGGAGGTGCTTAAATTCATGGATGAAAGAGAGAAAATCATTCGTTTATGGTTTGATATGTGGCTTACACAACAAGACTTAGGAATAGATGATATTTTTTTGGATGATGTGATTTATATTGAGAGTTGGTGTCCTAAGTATGAAAATCGGCAAACAGTAAAGCACTGGTTTAATGAGTGGAATACAAGAGGAAAAGTTCTTGCGTGGGATATAAAGCAATTTTTTCATAAGGATAATCAAACTATTGTAGAATGGCACTTCAAAAATAAAATGAATGAGGGGAAAGTTGAAGAATTTGACGGTATCTCTTTGATTGTTTGGACAGCCGATAATAAGATAAAAGCGTTGAAAGAGTTTGGTTGTAATTGTAACAACTACAATCCTTACAAAGAGAGTGAAACACCATTATTTAGAGATGAAAAAGTAAATTGGTTTTGAGGAGATAAAAATATTGATGGAAAAGTAGACCTGAGGTTTGACAAAAATTACATCGTTTGATGAATTTACTAAATACTATTGGTATCGTGAAGAACTTTCACAGATATGCAAGTCATTAGGATTAGAATATAGAGGCACAAAACAGGAACTCAATTATATTATTGAGCAATACTTTTAAAGGGCAATTTGATTAAAAATCATCAATAAAAAAATGAAAAAGAAGCAAGTGGAAAAATATTACTTTAGATACACCATTACTTGAATGTGGTTTTTCTTTTAATGCAAAGTTCAGAGAATATTTCGCTGTTTTAACAGGTATCTCACCATTTAAATTTACTGCTGATATGGCAACAGTTTGGAGAAAAAGTAAAAAGAAAATGATTTGAGTTTTACAATTCAAGATATGCTAAAAAGTTTATTATGAAATCAGATTATGCAAAAGTATGATAATTCGGTTTGTCAATGGAATCAATTTTAAAAGGATTTCTGTGCAGACGAAAATAGTTGCAACTACTCAAAAATTAAAAAGTAGCTTCTATTCTTTGGAAAAGAGTCAGAAATTCAAGAAATGAAAAATTTATTCAAAGAATCTTTTGACTGAATATGCCGATAAAAATAAAAAGAGTATTGCAAGTAGGATATTTTTAGCTTGCTAAACTAACAATTCAATAAAAGCTAACACGAAAGCAGTAAAATCAAAAAGGTTTGCTGTTTTTCTTTGTTTAAAAACGGAAAGGAGGACACATGGAAGAAGAAAAAGAGTAATAAAAGAACCTACAACATAAACAGTTAATAATGGATATTGGAAAAACAAAATACACCGTAAACCTACATTTCAAGCAAGGTACAGGGGAAACATACAAGGATAAAATACTAAAGCTAATCAAGAGAGAAACGAGAAGATATAAATTTATCAAAAAAATTTTGTTTATGTCTCTGACAAATCTTCCCAAAAAGGGACGATAGTTCTTGAGTGTGGCAAAATGCTGGAAGATAATGGGTATGAAATTCGAATATTAAATACCATTAACTTCAAAAAAAGTATGAAATACAATCCTTTTTAGCTATATCCATTCAGAAAAAGATATTCTGAAATTGGTGCAGACCATTATTGCCAATACCAAAGGGGAAGGAGAAAAAGGCAGGGGAAGATTTCTGGGTGAAAAGCCGAAAAGCTTTATTACACAGCTCTGATTGCCTATATCTACTATGAAGCACCGAAAGAAGAAAAAGAATTTTGCAACACTGCTGGACATGATAGATGCTTCAGAAGTCAGAGAAGACGATGAAAATTATAAAAAATCCGATAGACAGACTTTTTGAGGCATTGGAAAAGAAAGAACCAAGGCATTTTGCTGCTAAAAAGCAATATAAGAAATATAAAGCTTGAGCCGGAGTAATAGAATTAAGAAGAACACTTCATCACTACTTGAGTGAAAAATGTTTTGCTTAATTCTTTTTTTATTGAAGAATTTGAGCGAAAGGAGGTAATCATGAGAAGTTATGAGAAAATAACCGCTTTGTATGAAAGGTTAAGCCGAGATGATGAACTACAAGGCGAGAGCAATTCGATCGTCAATCAAAAGAAAATTCTTGAAGAATATGCAAGCAAAAATAATCTATTCAACATCATTCATTTTACCGATGACGGAATTAGCGGAACACAGTTTGACAGACCGGGATTTATGGCAATGATGAACGGAGTCAATCAAGGAAATATCGGTTGTATCATCGTAAAGGATATGTCAAGACTTGGCAGAGATTACCTCAAAGTCGGTCAATGTATGGAGATATTAAGACAAAAGGGAGTAAGACTCATTGCCATAAACGACAATGTAGACAGCTTTTACAAAGACGATGATTTTACTCCATTTCGAAACATTATGAACGAGTGGTATGCGAGAGATACCTCAAGGAAAATCAAGTCCACATTCAAAGCCAAAGGCGAAAGCGGAAAACACACAGGAAGCAGTCCACCCTATGGATATATCAAAGACAAGGACGATAAAAATCAGTGGATTATTGATGAAAAAGCGGCAGAAGTTGTCCGAAGAATATTCCATCTGACAATGGACGGAAAAGGACCCTATGCCATTGCAAGGATATTGGAAGCCGACAAGATAGATATACCCGCCTATCATCAGCAGAAATTGGGATATGGACTACATCAAAGCAAAGTGTTTGAATATCCGTATCGTTGGTGCAGTTCCACGATTGCAAGTATCTTATAAAAACAAGAATACTTAGGGCATACGGTCAACTTCAAAACAAGGAAGCATTTCAAAGATAAGAAAAGCAAATATGTATCTGAAGATAACTGGCTCATCTTTGAAAACACCCACGAGCCGATTCTCGACCAAGAAACCTTTGATAATGTGCAGAGAATACGAGGAAATGTCAAACGCTATCCCGACGGTTGGGGCGACTATCACCCCCTTACAGGGCTTATGTACTGTTCTGATTGTGGCAGTAAAATGTATGTTCACAGAACGAGCAACTACAAGAATATCCCCTATTATACTTGCAGTGCCTACACAAAAGTACCTTGTGGAACACTTTGTCCCTCCGCTCACAGGATAAAAGCGGAAGTGGTATTAAATCTCATTCAAAGCACCTTACAAGACATTAAGAAAAGCCTTGATGAAGATAACGAAGCCTTTCTCCATTCCATTCAAAACGAAATGGAAGAAAGCGAGAAAATGGAAATGGAAAAGAAAAAGACAAGGCTCACAGATAGTAAAAACAGGCTTCAGGAATTAGAACGCTTAATGTGTCGAATATACGAAGATATGATATTGGAGAAGATACCGAATACCCGATATGAAATCTTAAACAATCAGTATGAAACCGAGCAAAGAGAACTTAGCAAAGAAATCGATGGGCTGGAAAAAGACATCAAGCGATACGAAAAAGAAACAGACAGAGCCAAAAAGTTTATCCGGTTGATTGAACGCTATGATAACTTTGACGAACTGACACCGACCATCATCAATGAGTTTGTAGAAAAAATCTTAGTACACGAACGAGATCGAAAAGGTAGTCAAACCGCCAATCAGAAAGTAGAAATCTACTTCAACTTTATCGGGAACTATGAACCGCCGAAAGAAGAATTATCCGAAGAAGAAATGCAGAAATTAAGGAGGAGGAAGAAAAAGAACGGGCAAGAAAAGACAAACTTCATCAAAACTACCTCAATCGTAAAGCAAACGGCAAGCAAAAAGAATATGAGGACAGATACAAGGAGAAAAGGGAGCAACTCAAACAGGAGAAACTTAAAACGCTGAAAAAAAGCGGAATACCACTAAGTGAATATAAAAAGTTAGTGAAAAAAGAAGCCTAATTATAGACTTCTTTTTTTTCACGCACTCAATGTAACAGATCTTATCGAATTACAAGTTATGTTTTGTCATATTTTTAATAGATTGCTGATAGAACTCAATTTTATCATCTAAATTTTGAAGATACTCAGTCCATTTTAGTTGCTGTTCTAAAACATAATTTCCTGTGTAATTGGAGAATTTGTAATCGTTCAGGCATTGTAATCGAGCCAACATATCGTAATTCGGAATAATGTTGAATATCTTTGATAAGCATTCCTGTTTCTTTCAGCCGTCTTATAAATTTTATCCACTCTATATCGCTTTCTTTATAATATCTCCTACCATTTTTGTCTCTATCTACTTTGAGTAATCCTTTTTTTCGTAGTAACGAAGGGTGCTTGCCGGAAGATTTGTTTTATTTGCAATTTCGCCTATTTTTCATTGCAGATGACTCCTTTCCTAATTTTTAAAAATTCATAAGTAAAAGAACTTGACTTAAAAACCAAAGTTTAAGTAGTATAGTTATATTATAAAAAGAAAAAAAGGAGGTGAATTCAAGTGAAAAGTAAACGATTTGAAATAGGTTTAGAACAATTACAAGAAATTGATGGTGTGAGTGGCGAAAAAGTTATACAAACATTAGAAGATATTGCTCCAGATTTAGGAGAATATATTATCGAATTTGCATTTGGAGATATTTATAGTGACAAGGGACTTTCTTTGCAAGAAAGAGAAATGATAACTATCACAAGTTTATTGACATTAGGAGGGTGCGAACCACAATTAGAAGTTCATATTAATGGATCTTTAAATGTGGGAATATCTCCGGAAAAATTATTGAGACATTTATTCAATGCATTCCGTATGTGGGTTTTCCAAAAGTCTTAAATGCTACATTCGTTGCAAAAAAAATCTTTTCTGAAAGGAATCTTACTTTAGGTAGTAACACAAACGACGGGAGGTAATATATCACCAATAAAAAATAAAGAAGCTATGTGGAATGAAATAACGAGTGATTTTTCACTGATTTTTTGCTGAAAAACCAAAAATCATAATTTTTGAAAGAGGACTATTTACGCTAAAGTGTAGAAGTCCTCCTTTTTTTATGCTCAAAAACCAAAATCAGAGAGCAGAAAAAGGAGGATTACACAATGGATAAAAAGGAATATTACCTTTATGTCAAAGGAAAAGCGGTTAAGGTAAATGAGGAAATATACAGAGCTTACTGGAGAATAACGGAACACGAAAAGTATCTCCAAAGAAAAGATTGGAAGTATAATGTACTTCCCTTTTCTGTATGTTGACTATGACGGACATTTTATAGATAACATCGTAGATGAAAGCATTGATATTGAAAAAATTGTAGAAGTAAAAATGCAAATCGAAGAACTGAATAAGGCATTAAATTCCTTACAGAAGAAGAAAGGGACATCATTACTGCCATATTTTTCAGAGATGAGAGTTTACGGTCTATTGGAGAAAGAAAAAACAGAAGCTATCAGGCAATCGGGAAAAGGAGGGATAAGATTTTAGAGAAATTAAGAAAACTCTTAGAGGGTAAAATCTAATAAAGCGAAAAGGTTAAGTGCGAAATGTGCTTAACCTTTTCTCATAAAAATGAAAGTGAGGAATTGATATGAAAGACAATAGGACAGAACTACAAAAAGTAAAATCGAAAATTGAACTCAAAGAAAATGAGCTTGAAAAGTACGAAAAGAAGTTGGTGCAGTTAAAAAATCAGGAAAAGAAAATCAGAAAGCAAGCGAGCCTTGAAGAACGGAAAAAGAGAAACCATAGATTGATGAGAACGAGGAGCAATCTTAGAAAGTTTTATTGAGGGAGCAAGCGAAAAAAAGTAATCAAGAAATAAAGGCTATTTTACAAAGAGTATTTCAAAAAGTTAAGAAAAAGCAAGGACATCGTATAATTGGAATTCCCTTAGATTTTCTAAGGGCGCAATTATACACCCTAAAGGGTGTCCTTGCGTCCTGCGGAGCTTTTACCCTTGCAGGGAGCAAAAGAGGAGTAGCAAAGATGATTGCATATCCCCCATTCCCTTTTTTATCGTCAAGGGTAAAGTACATTCGCTACCGCTCATCCTTGACCCTAAAAATTTGAAACGGATACTATTCGGCAAGCCGACATACTGAAACAACAAAAACAGTTACACAGTATAGTCGGCTTTTTCTATTGTACCGTTTCAAAACGGTCATTGACTTTACGGACTATCCGAGAAGAAAACCGCTAAGACCGACACCTGAAACAACAGAAGAAAAGAACAAAGACAATCTAAAAGCGAAAGGAGTTGATAAGAGTGGCAGACAGTTTTCACTTTAATATTTCCATCATCTCAAGAGGAAAAGGAAAAAGTGCAGTGGCAAAGTGCTGCCTATATTTCTTGTGAGAAACTCACGAATGAATGGGACGGAGTAACCCACGATTATTATAACAAAAAAGGTTTGGAGCATAAAGAAATCTTCTTGCCGGAAAATGCACCGAAAGAATTTTTAGACCGTTCCATCTTGTGGAACAGTGTGGAGTTAAATGAAAAAGCCATCAATGCACAGCTTGCAAGAAACTTCATTATTGCCCTACCCAAAGAGTTGAATTTGGAAGAAAACAAGGAACTCATCAGAGAGTTTATACAGAAGAATTTTGTATCCAAAGGAATGATTGCAGACCTTGCTATTCATCAAGGAAATGACGAGGGAAACGGAAATATTCACGCCCATATAATGACAACTGTTCGCCCCTTAAATCAAGATGGCACTTGGGGAGCAAAGAGCAAAAAAGAATATCTTCTTGATAAACAAGGAAACAAGATTTTAGGCAAGAACGGAAAACCTAAAACAAGAAAAATCGACCTCACCGATTGGAACAACAAAGAAAATGCGGAGAAATGGAGAGAACATTTTGCCACGCTTTGTAATCAATATTTAGAAAAAGCCGGAGAACAAAAACGAGTGGATCATCGCTCCTACAAAAGACAAGGAAAAGAAGAAATTCCGACCATTCATTTAGGAGCAAGTGCCGGTGCCTTAGAGCGAAAAGGAGTAGAAACCGAGAAAGGAAATATCAACCGAGAAATCAAAAAGCATAATTCCATTGTGAAAGCAGTGAGAGAAAGAATTGCAGAAATCACCTCTTGGTTGGATGACTTTACCAAAGTATTATTTGACAAATATGAGCAGTACAAACAGGAGAAGAAAGAAGAATATGAGAACAAAGCGGAACTCTTTAATCTCTATGAGTACATCAGTATTTATTATGACTTACAGGGAGAAAAAGCAAGAAAGTTAAACCCCTATGCAAGTAACAAAAAGATAGGTGCAGACCTAAGAAGATTTTCAAAAGCAAGGATATATCTAAAGGACAATAACCTTAAAACCATAGCCGAATTGCAAGAGAAAATAAGTACCTTGCAATCCAAGAATAAAAAGATTAGTCAAGATATTAAGGCGAAAACCACAAGAATAGAAAACTTAAATAAATGCTTTGCCTATGCGGACATCATCAAGGATAACAAACAAGTCTTTGAGGAATGGAACAGTAAATCCCTATTCAAAGACAGCTTTTACAATTCCCATAAAGATGAGATAGATAAATATAAAAGAGCAAGGGCAATCCTTGAAAAGATAACAGGCTTATCGGCTATCAAGATAAAGGACTGGAAAAAAGAAATCCAAAGCCTTGAAAGTGAAATATTAAAACTCAATATACAATCTCAAAAAGTCAAAGAAGAATACGAAAGTATCAACCATATCAAGTATGCAGTGAAAACAGTCAATGATGATTATGGCATAGACCTATCCATTGAGATTGACAAGGCAATCAAGAGAGGAGAAAAACCAAGTGTCATTGCACAGATTAAGAAGTATCAAGAGCAGCAAGAAGCCTACGAAAAACGAAAGGATAAAACAAAAGACTATTACAGGAAAGAGGAAAGATGAAGTCCTAAAATGGGATAACATCAAAAACGAAGGGTGTCGTAAATCACGACATTCTTAAAAAACTAAGATAAGAGAGGAAAGAAAAATGGCAGATAAAAGAATGTTTTCACTCAAGATGGTAGATAGCGACTTATTTTTGGATATGCCTTTAAGTAGTCAATGCCTATATTTTCATCTATCAATGAGGGCAGATGATGACGGCTTTGTAAATAATCCTAAGAAAATCATCAAGATTATCGGAGCGAATGAAGATGACCTGAAAATACTTATTGCCAAAGGCTTTGTGATTGTTTTTGAACGAGGAATTATCGTCATTACGCATTGGAAAATCAACAACTTTATCCGTAAAGACAGATATAAACCGACCTTATATGAAAATGAGGTGCAGAGCTTATCTCAAACTAAAAACGGAATGTATATCAAAGAGGTTGGTTGTCATTTGGTTGACCAAAGGTTGACAAGTGGTCAACCCAGTATAGATAAGGGTAGATTAGATAAGGTTAGTATAGATAAGGGGAGAGAAGAAAGCACCCCGCCCCCCAATTCAAAAAAATATGGAGAATATCAAAACATTATCCTTACAGACGAACAATACAAGGCATTACAATAAAAGCTACAAAGTCATACCGACACGATGATTGAAAAACTGTCAAGGTATATCAAGAGTACCGGAAAGACATATCAAGACCATTATGTAACTATCCTTAATTGGTATGAGCAAGACAAGGATAAACTATCACAGAAAAAGACCGGCAAGATTCCAACTTTTGAAGATTATGATAAGGGGGAACATTTATAGCTATCATACAAGGCGGTGTAAAGGCATTTTTAGAGCGTTAAGACTAAAAGAGGTATTAAAGCATGTCTATGGATAAAATCAGTCTTAAAACTCAACTTGAAGGAAATTAGCAGATGAAAAATATTGATAAATTTGGTATAATTAAATATTATTATGAGTGAGGAGGTATGACCTTTGGATAATAAAGAGCTGTCTATCACAAGTGATAGTGAGTATAAAAAGCTATTGTCAGAGTTAAAAGAGAAAGTAAGAAGTAGCCAACTTAAAGCTGCAATAAAGGTAAATTATGAGTTGTTAGATTTATATTGGACTTTGGGAGAATACATTGTAAAAAAATCAAGAACAACATTCATGGGGAGATGCCTTTATAAAATCGTTAGCTAAAGATTTACAAAAAGAGTTTCCTGATATGAAAGGTTTTTTCTGAAACAAATATTAAGTATATCAGAAGATGGTATTCATTTTTATAAAAAGGGCTACAAGGTGTAGCCGAAATAGAAAAATAACGACAGCAATTCAAAAGGACTACAGCCTGTAGCCCAATTTGATGAAAGAGTTATCAACCATATTAAACAGATACCTTGGGGACATAATCAAAGGATAATAAATAAGTGCAAGACCATTGATGAAGCCATATATTATGTTGATAAAACTATTGAGAACGGATGGAGCAGGAATGTACTCGTACATCAAATTGAAAGCGGATTATATGGCAGGGAAGGAAAATCTATAACAAACTTTGAAAAAAGGTTACCCGCTTTGCAATCAGATCTTGCAAGACAGACATTAAAAGATCCATATAATTTTGATTTTCTTACCATTCGTGAAGGATATGATGAAAGGGAACTTCAAAAAGAACTGGTTGACAAGATTTCTGATTTTTTACTTGAACTTGGCGAGGGATTTGCCTACATAGGCAAAGAATATCACATAAATATAAATGGGGATGATTTTTATATTGATTTACTGTTTTACAATTTGAAACTCCATTCTTACATTGTTATAGAACTGAAAGCGGAGAAGTTTAAGCCGGAACATTTAGGGACAGCTTAATTTCTATGTAACAGCAGTGAATAGAGAGCTAAAAACTGATAGAGATAATGCTACGATTGGACTTCTTATTTGCAAAGATAAAAACGATGTCGTTTGTGAATATTCATTAGAACAAATATCGCAACCTATAGGTATAAGCAAATATAAGATTTCTAAATTACTTGAAGCAGAATATAAGAGCAGTTTGCCGAGTATTGAAGAAATAGAGAAAAAGATCAAAGAAATAGATACGGATAATTAAAAACATCAAAGAAATGAATAAATATTGGCTAATGACGATTGGAAAAAAATCACTAATCGTCATTTTTTTATTGCAAAGAAAGGAGAAAATATGCAAGAAAAAGAAAATGAACAAAACTACAGGAACAAAAGACGATAAAGAAGATTGGAAAGACCACTTATGAGGTGATTGTCCATTTTAATGATAAAAAGCAGTGAAACTATGCAAGATAAACTAAAAAGGATAATGTTGAGGGAATTTCGGAGAAAATCGGACGAAAAAAAAGATGATTTTGATTAAAAAGTCCTTGACAAGTAGCAACAGGGAAAACAGCAAAGTCCATTCTTATCTCTTGCGGAGCAAGGCTTGCCCCTTTCGATATTCAAGAACTAAGGGACTTAATGAGCGAAGATGAATTGGAACTGGATTGTCTTGGAGATAGAAAAACAGCACTCTTTGTCATTATCTCTGATACAGATGATACCTTTAACTTTGTGGTATCCATTATGTACTCTCAGCTTTTTAATCTACTTTGTGACAAGGCAGATGATGTCTATGGAGGACGATTACCTGTTCATGTCAGGTTTCTCCTAGATGAGTTTGCAAACATCGGCTTAATCCCAAAGTTTGAGAAGCTTATAGCCACAATTCGTTCCAGAGAAATTTCTGCAAGTATTATTCTACAGGCACAATCTCAGCTGAAAGCTATTTACAAGGATAATGCGGATACGATTATTGGAAACTGCGATAGTACTTTATTCCTGGGAGGGAAGGAAAAGACTACATTAAAAGAACTTTCAGAAACTTTGGGAAAGGAAACCATTGACTTATACAATATCTCGGAAACCAAGTCCAATCAGAACAGCTTTGCCATGAACTATCAAAAGACCGGAAAAGATCTAATGAGCCAAGACGAGATAACAGTGATGGATGGTGGAAAATGTATCTTTCAGCTTAGAGGTGTCAGACCTTTTTTCTCGGATAAATTCGACATCACAAAGCATAAGAACTATAAGTTCTTAGAAGATTATGACAAGAAGAATGTGTTTGATATTGAAGAATATATAAAGAGAAAAGGTAAGGTTAAAGCTTTAATAGAAATACGGTAATTACAAGATTGTAAGATTTACTGTTATAACTATATGGTCGAGGGTATATTTGATATAATAGAGCTAGATAAATTTGAATTTACCGAGGTAACATAGAATGAAAAAGATGAGAGCAATAGTGGAAAAAGGGCGCTCAGGTGTTCCAAGACCGTTGTTTTTGATTTTGATGACCATTTTTCTTCTGACTGGTTGTTTGGTAAATACTGCCGGTTCAGTGCAAGAGGTCGAGAGCTATCATCAGATCGATCAAGATATGGCAAAAGCAGATGATGACCCGGGATGACGGGCATGTGATTGTAGATGCCCGCAGGCAAGATGAATACGATGCAGGCCATATTCCTGGCGCAATTCTAATTCCGAATGAGAGCATTGAAGCGGAGCGGCCGGAAGAACTCCCGGATCTGGATCAGATCATCCTGATTTACTGCCGAAGCGGGAACAGATCCAAGCAAGCAGCGCAAAAGCTTGCGAACATGGGATATACCAACATCTACGAATTCGGCGGGATCAACACCTGGTCCGGAGAGATCGTGACAGGAGAAAACTACTATGGAGATACCGGAGGATATAAAAACAATCTATCTTGCAGGCGGCTGCTTCTGGGGAACGCAGAAGTTCTTTGATCAGTTTGTCGGCGTAATCCGAACAGAAGCAGGTTATGCAAACGGACCTGACGAAGCTCCGACCTATCAGGACGTCTGTAACAGCAGCGGGCATGCCGAGACAGTGCGGGTCGACTATGACCCTGCTGTAATTTCTCTGACTGATTTGCTGAATTACTATTTCATGGTGATCGATCCGCTCTCTGTAAACAAACAGGGCAATGATCGAGGCATCCAGTACCGGACGGGGATCTATTATACGGAAGAAGACCAGCTTCCGGAGATCGAAGCGGTTTATCGGGCGGAGGAAGAGAAAGCCGGAGCCAGGCTTGCTGTTGAACTGCTTCCGTTGGAAAACTTCTTCCCCGCAGAAGAGTATCACCAGAAGTATCTGGACAAGAATCCCGGCGGCTACTGCCATATCCCGCGCAGTTACTTTGATCTTCAGCAAAACAGCGCAGAAGAATCTGCAGATGAACTTCGGGTGCGGATCGGCGATTTGGCCTTTGAGGTCACACAGCACGCCGCCACGGGTACGCCTTCACCGGCGAGTATGACGACTTCTTTGAAAAGGGCCTTTATGTCGACATTGTCAGCGGCGAACCGCTCTTTACATCCATGGACAAGTATAATTCCGGGTGTGGCTGGCCGGCGTTCACCAGGCCGATCGCGGAAGATGCTGTCACTGAGGCCGTGGACACTTCACATGGTATGGTCCGGACGGAAGTGCGCAGCAGCGGCGCGGATTCCCATCTGGGTCACGTGTTCAACGATGGTCCCCGCGAGTCCGGCGGGCTGCGTTATTGCATCAACTCGGCAGCTCTTAGATTCATTCCCTACGATGAACTGGAAGAACAAGGGTATGGGGAGTATCGGAAGCTCTTTGAGTAAGAATAATCAAAAATCAATACAAGGAGGCATATAGCAATGGAAGAAAAAAGAATCTATGAAATGGACATGGTAAAACAAGAAGACAAAAAAGCTGCAAAGAAAACACCTTTTTACCAAACAGAATCTACAGGAGGGTCGGTGTGGGTGATTAAACCGGGACAAACCCTGCAGAAGCACCGTCACCACAATTCTGATGATATCTGGATCATTTTACAGGGAGAAGGAATATTCTATCCCGAACCGGATAAAGAGATTCCCTTAAAAAAAGGACAGGTTATCGTTTCTCCTAAAGGTGCATGTCACGGCGCAATGAACACAGGAACAGAGGATATAGTTTTTTTGTGAGTATCGTTGCACCGGTTTCGGCAGATTATGATCCTATAGGCGAATGAAATACATTTTTTTGAATGTGTTTTGATAAATTCAAGTTTGTTGAACTGAAAAATTGAATACTAAATGCGTAAGACGATAGAAAAGAAAAATCTATCGTCTTTTTTTCATGCCTATTTTTCAATTTATATTGCGATCAATAAATAGGGGAAACTCACTAATTAGCGAACTAGTATTTCAAGTACCTTTCACTAATATATACACGACAAAATGCTAATTCCCTTAAATATGTTAAAGACAATAAAGGAGATAAGATGATAAGGATCAGAAGTCCCACTAAGAAAAAACTAAATAGTAAGAGTATCAGCGATTGGAAAAGTAATACTTCTGGTCGCTTTTTTTATTGAAATGAAAAGGAGAAATTTAAAAAGATGAAACAAGAAATGATTAACATCAACGCCAACTTATTGGCGGAACCTACTTTCTCAAACTTTGAAAAAGACGGAGAAACGGTAGAAGTTGCAAATTTTACGCTTGTAAAAAAGTACGGTAAGGGTAAGGAGTATATCAACTGTGCAGCTTATGGAGAAAAGACAGAAATAGCAAAAGCCTTTGAGAAAGGCGATTTGATTCATATCTTCGGCTACTTTAAGAAGCGTGAAAAAGAGGGAAAGACTTACAAAAACTTTGTAGTGAAGTCATATAACAAGATTGAAAAGAAGGAAGAAAACGAGGAGGAATAAATATGGATTTTTTTGTTCAGGCAGTCAATGTATTACAGATTTTGGTTATGGCAGTAGGAGCCGGACTTGGAGCCTGGGGAGTCATTAACCTTATGGAGGGATATGGAAATGATAATCCAGGAGCAAAATCCCAAGGCATTAAGCAGCTTATGGCAGGGGGAGGCATTGCCCTTATCGGATTAAAACTAATTCCGCTTCTTGCCAATGTGATTAAGTAAAAGGAGAGAGTATGTTTGAGATATTAGACAAGATAGAAGAGTTTTTCAGAGAGCTTCTACTGGGCAGTATCCAAGCAAACTTAGAGTCTATGTTCCTTGATCTAAACGATAAAAGTTGGGTCAGTGGCAACAGATGTAGGACAAACGCCAATGGGCTGGAATAGTGATGTGTTTCAATTCATCAAAAGCATTAACGATACCGTCATTATTCCGATAGCCGGGCTAATCATAACAGCAATCCTATGTATTGAACTTATCAACATGATTATGCAGAAAAATAATATGCAGGATACCGATACTTTTGAGTTTTTCAAATACATTATCAAGATGTGGATTGCTGTTTGGTTAGTGTCTCATTCCTTTGAGTTTTCCATGGCAGTCTTTGATGTGGCTCAAAACATGGTCAATAAGGCGGCAGGAGTCATCAATACAACTGCTGTTGTATCAGGAGATGAAATTATCGCTATGGTGGATTCCATAAAAGGAAAAACCTTAGGAGAGCTTATAACAATTCTTTTTGAAATCTCCTTAATCAAAGTTGCCATGCAAGCAATCTCTATATTAGTCATGGTGATTGTTTACGGAAGAATGTTTGAAATCTATGTTTATGCTTCTGTCTCGGCAATTCCCTTTGCCACTATGGGAAATAAGGAATGGGGACAGATTGGAACGAACTACATTAAAGGTTTGTTTGCCTTAGGACTACAAGGACTTTTTATCATGGTTTGCCTTGGAATATACGCAGTACTGGTAAAAACAATAGAAATCACGGATATGCACAAAAGCACGATGATGATTCTTTGCTATGCAGTTTTACTTGGACTCATGATGCTAAAGAGTGGATCACTAGCAAAGAGTGTACTAAATGCACATTAGGGAAAGAGAGGGAAGAAGATGAACAAAAGAAAAACTGGAATTTTAGTAGGAACAATGGTTTTGGCAAGTTTGGCAGTTATCAAATGGCTTAGCCTAAATCAAAGACTGGAAGATTTAGAGGAGGTGAATGAGAGTCTAATTGCTTCTCAAAATAATCTCCAGCTAACGCAGGAAAGACAGAATAGAAGGACGGAAGGAGATATTGCAAGAATTCAGGAAGAAATTGGAACAGTATATGAGCATATGGAAGAATTATCCAAGGAAAGAGAAGAGAGGATCTAAGCCATGGCGTATGTACCGATTCCAAAGGATTTAAAGAGAGTGAAAACAAAAGTTGCCTTTAATCTTACGAAAAGACAGCTTATCGGCTTTTCCATTGCAGGGTTGTTAGGCTTTTCAGCTTATATCTTTGTACGGAAACTGGTGCCAAACGATATTGCCGTCCTGTTTTTGATTACCGCCACCCTTCCGGTATTTTTTATTACGCTTTTTGAAAAAGACGGCTTGGTTTTCGAATAGTATTTTAAGCTATATATCTTCATAAGTTTTATCAGCCGGGGAAAAGAGTGAGAAAGGAGGTTTACCTTGCAGAACAAAAAGAAGATTGCAAACAATCATGTTAAAGAAAAACAAAAAGGGTATTAAAAAGAAGGCTACAGGAGAAAGACTACAGTAAGCTGACAGTTTCTAAGGAGAGCAAAGGATTTTTAAAGTTGGTTCTTAAGAAAGAGCCAAAGCGTTATACCGTAGAAGATACATTGCCCTATATCAGACTTCTAAAAAATGGCATTTGCCAGCTTGATGAAAGGCATTTTAGTAAGACTGTTTCCTTTCAGGATATTAACTACCAGCTTGCCTTAGATGAGGACAGAGATTTGATTTTTAATCAGTTTGCCAATTTCCTAAATTCCTTTGATCCAAGTGTTGCCATAGAGTTTTCCTATATCAATCAGATTGGAAGAAATGAGGAAGTTCAAGCGTCTATGCAGATACCGGATCAGCATGATGGATTTGATGCCTTAAGACTGGAGTTTAGGGAAATGCTAAAAAGCCAGATTGTAAAAGGAAATAATGGACTGAAAAAGGCAAAGTACATCAGCTTTACTGTAGAAGCCGAGAATTTGGAACAGGCAAGTTCCATGCTGGAAAGACTGGAAATTGATATTTTATCAGGTTTTTAAAAAAATATGGGGGTCCGGGCAGAGAGCCTAAACGGAGAAGAGAGACTAAAGATTTTACATGATATGCTAAATCCGGATAAGAACTTTTCCTTTTCCTACAAGGATTTAAAGAAAAAGGAAAGCACGAAGTCCTATATTGTTCCCGATATGTTTAACTTTACACCGAACAGGTATTTTAAGTTTGGTAAGTTTATCGGGGCAACAAGCCATTTTCAAATTCTGGCCAGTGAGCTTTCAGACCGTATGCTTTCTGAATTTTTGGATATTGATGACAATATCAGTATTTCATTTCATATTCAGGCGATTGATCAGTCGGAAGCAATCAAGATGGTAAAAAGAAAGAATACAGACCTTGATAAAATGCGAATTGAAGAAAATAAAAAGGCAGTAAGAAGCGGTTACGATATGGATATTTTGCCATCAGACCTAGTCACTTACGGGGAAGATGTAAAGAGCCTTTTAAAAGATTTACAGACAAGAGATGAGAGAATGTTTGTGGTAAGCATTGTCTTTTTTAATTTCGCAAAAACAGTGCAGAAGCTGGAGAATACGATTGCAAAGATTAGTTCCATTGCCAACAAACATAACTGCAAGATTAAGAGACTGGATCATGCTCAAGAACAGGGCTTAGTGAGTGCCCTTCCCCTTGGGCTAAATCAGATGGAAATCAATAGGAGCTTAACTTCTTCTTCCACGGCTGTATTTATTCCCTTTACTACAGAGGAGCTTTTTATCAATTCTGAAAATAGCCTTTACTATGGGCTGAATGCTCTTAGCCATAACCTAATTATGGCAGACAGAAAAAAGCTGAAAAATCCGAATGGGCTTATCTTAGGCACACCGGGTAGCGGTAAATCCTTCAGTGCCAAAAGAGAAATGGCAAATGCCATTTTGATTACCAATGATGATGTGATTATTTGTGATCCTGAGGGAGAGTACGGAAACCTGGTGAAGCAGTTTCATGGAGAGGTGATTAAGGTAAGCAGTAAGTCCAAAGACTATCTGAATCCTTTAGATATCAACATGAACTATGGAGACGGGGATGCACCACTAAAGGATAAAGCAAACTTCATTATGTCTATGCTGGAGCTTGTGGTAGGAGGGAGCGGGCTTACGGCAGAAGAAAAGTCGGTTATTGACCGCTGTCTTCCGAAAATCTATGAGAGATATTTTGAAAATCCGTGTGCAGAGAATATGCCGATTTTACAAGACCTTTACGATATGTTGAAAGGGCAGGAAGAAAAAGTAGGAAAGAAACTGGCAACGGAAATGGAAATCTATGTATCAGGAAGCTTGAATGTCTTTAATCATAGATCCAATGTGGACTTAAACAAAAAACTTCTTTGCTTTGATATTAAAGAGCTTGGCAGCCAATTAAAGAAAATCGGAATGTTGGTTATCCAGGATCAGGTTTGGAACAAAGTTTCTTTGAACAGAGGAAATAAGGCAACAAGATACTATATTGATGAGTTTCATCTACTGCTAAAAGAAGAGCAGACTGCTTCCTATTCCGTAGAGATTTGGAAGAGGTTTCGTAAGTGGGGCGGTATTCCTACAGGCATTACGCAGAATGTGAAAGACCTACTGATGAGTAAGGAAATAGAGAATATTTTCGATAATACGGATTTTGTTCTCATGCTTAATCAAGCATCGGGAGATCGAGAGATTTTGGCTAAGAAACTGAAAATCTCTGTACCGCAACTTCGTTATGTAACGAACTCCAATGAAGGAGAAGGACTTCTTTTCTTTGAAAAATACTATTGTGCCGTTTCTGGATAAGTTTCCAAAAGATACGGTTCTTTATCAGAAGATGACCACTAAGCCGGAAGAGCAGGGGTAGCCTATGAGGAAAAGAGCCGACAAGGATTTTCGAAAGAAGATGCTTCATGACCATGAACGCTTTCAATGTAAGGTACGAAGTAAAGACAGTAAGTTGGTTTTAGGAAAGGATATCTCTAACATAGATAATCCAGAAGCTGAGAGAAGTCCCAATCAAAAGATTTCTACTAAAGCCATTGGGAAAGAAAGACAAAAGAGAGCAGAGCATAAGAGGCGGAACTTTGTGAGAATCTCTATACAAGAAACACGGAAGCAACGATAGGAGAAAATATTCCTTCGAAAGAAGATTCTAAGACAGTAGAGGAAGTTAAAGAAAAGCTTACAAAGACAGGGAAAAAACAAGTTTCGAAAAAGCCAAAGACTGCAATAAAGAAAAAGAATTTATCATATCTTAGAAGTTTTTCCAAGGGAAGTGAGGTGGTAAGAGACTACTTATCCCAGGGGAGTGAGGACAATCAAGGCGTTGAAGCAGGAGAAAAAGACAGCTGATTTTAGTGCAAAAGCTCATTCAGGGGGACAAAGCGATATGCAGAGAAGAAAAGAGATAGGAAAGGCTTTCGACTTGAAAAAGTACAATAGGGAAGACTAAAGAACGAAAATCTAAAGCATTTTTGAAGAAAGTGAAGGGCTAAGGAAAGCTTCAGATGATTCTCAAAGGATAAATGCCTATAAGCGTTTTCAAAAGAAAAGGCAAATGAAAGAAAAGCATACAGAGTAAATATAAGACAAGACTTAGGGATAGGCTGAAAGAAGGACTGCTCAGAGCGATTAAAAAGCTCAAAAGAGGTCATGATAAGAAATGCCAAGGGCTTCATGCTTATCTTTTTAAGTCTTATTATTTTGGGAACTTTCCTCATGAATTTTTCCGTAATGTCCTTATCCGGCATGATGAATTCTTCCAGTGGAGTACTTAGCACAAGTTATCTGTCGGATCCCAATGTCCTTACGAAGTCAATCAGCAATTTGAAAGCATGGAAGAAGGCTTGCAGGACGAGATGAATTCCGTGCAGAAGAATCACCCAGGCTACGATGAGTATATTATTCAGAAGGATAAAGAAATCGGACACAATGTGCATGAGCTTTTATCCTATGTTACTGCACGGTATGGAGAGGTAAAAAAGACAAGAGATGTAGAAGATATCCTGAAGGATCTTTTTCAAAGAATATACAGCCTATCGTATCGGGAAAAGATAGAAATCAGATACAAAACAGTTAAAGAGACTTATGCGGACAGGGAAGGAAAAATACGAAGCAGAAGCGGATTAGTGCCTTACGAGTATAAAAAGCTATTTATAAAGCTTTAAAAGAGAAAAAGAGATGGATACTGTCATTAGGGGAGATATTTGAAAAAGCATCCGAATAATGTAAGCCACTATGAATCTTACTTTCTGCAAAAAGGAAATATGGAATCCTTTTTGGCAGTGGAAATGCAAATACTTCGAGTTGATTTTTAAATCCTGATTTTGAAAAATCCAGGGAATTGCTTTCAATGAGGTCTGTTAAGGCTTTTAGTTTACTGAAGCAGAGAAACATATCGGAAAGAAATATGTCTTTGGAGCAAATGGGCCGAATAACTTTGACTGTTCGTCCTTTGTGTACTGGAGCTTTACCCATTCCGGGGGTAAAAAATATGCCTAGGACAACGGCTTACGATATTTACAAATCCTACTGTATGCCCATTTCCAAAAAGTGAAGCAAAGGCCGGAGATATCATTTTCTTTTAAAAACACCTATAAAAAGCGGAACACCCATTTCTCATGTCGGTATCTATGCAGGAGACGGCATGATGATTCATGCCGGAAACCCGATACGCTTTGTTAGTATCAATACACCATACTGGAAGGAGCATTTTTATGGTTTTGGAAGAGTTCGTTAAGTGGAGAAAGGACGGATAAAGGTGAATAAGGAACTTATTTTAGTGAAAAATAAAATACAAAGATTAAAGGATAAAAGGGCTCTGATTGATGAAAAATTAGAGCCTTTTATTTATTAGGGAAGAGGAACTCGAAAATGAGGAAATTATTGCGATATGTAGAAGCAATAAGATTACGATTGCTGACTTAATGGAAAAAGCTAAGAAAAGAAAGAAGTGACGGGAAAATGCAAAGTGAAGAAAAAATGCAAAGAGAGATGATTGAGGAAAAAAATAAAGGAGAATAGCGATGAAAACTAAAAAGTGGAGAAGACTTATTGTGGCTACTGTACTTTCTTCCATGCTGACCATGCATGGATATCCAATACTGTCTTATGCCCAGGTTAATGAGCAGGAAGCTGCAGAGGAAAGTGTAACTAAAGAGGAAGAAAATGCAGAAACTACAGAAACTACAGTCACGCAGGAAGTAAAGGAAGAGGTAGAGAGAGAAGTACGTTTTCCCAATAAACTGGAGGCAAAAGATCCTGAAAATGGAAAGCAGGGGAGCAACGAAGAAAAAAGTACCAATAAAGGGATTGCCACCTTACCGGGAGAGGCTAGGGCAACAGTTACGGAAGATGTTGATAATGCTAACAATGCCTATCCGATTCATCATGGAAACGAAACAGAAGCGAATGACCAATTTTCTGCTGATGCCAGACAGTTTATTAGCTTTAAGACCAAGAGCGGAAAAGTATTTCATCTGATTATTAACCATGATGAGCAGGATCAAAACGTAATGCTTCTTACGGAAGTTTCGGAAGATGATTTGTTAAATATGGTAGAACAGAAAGAAAGCAAAACGGCGATTACAAAAGAGGAGCCGGAAAAAGAGGAAAGTAAGGAAGAGCAAAAGCCAAAGACAATGGAAGAAAGCGGAAGCATGGGAAACTATGTTTTACTGATTTTTGTAGTGGTTTTAGTTATGGCAGTTGCCTATTACTTTAAGGTAGTAAAAAGAAAGAAGCAGAGGCGGTAGAAAGCCTTGAGGAAGAGGATAATTTCTTCTCAGAAGCAGATAGTAATGAAGAAAGCGAAATAGAGGATAGAGAAGGAGGAGTAATGGAAACAGAGTTAGAAGACATGGATAAGGAAGAAGCAGAGACGGAAGACTATGAGGAAGAGGAGTAAAACTTGGAACTTTAGTCGATACGTTTAGAAAGAATGTTTTATGGATTACAGGGTGGAAGAGAATCATACTTCCACCCTGTTTTTTTTGGAAAAAGGAGTAAGAAAAGATATGAAATTAGTAATTGCAGAGAAGCCTTCAGTTGCCTTGTCCATTGCCAAAGTCTTAGGAGCGAATGATAAAAAGGACGGTTATGTGGAGGGGAATGGATATAAAGTTTCCTGGTGTGTTGGGCATTTAATCCAAATGGCAAATCCTGATGCCTATGATAGTAGGTATGTAAAATGGAATATGGAAGATTTACCGATTTTTCCAAAAGAGTATAAATACGAGGTCACAAAGGCAACGAAGAAACAGTTTTCCATTTTAAAAAAGCTGATGAATGAAAGCAGTGTTGACACGATTATCAATGCCTGCGATGCAGGACGAGAAGGAGAAGCCATTTTTAGACTGGTCTATACTGAAGCTTCTTGCAAAAAGAAGGTGAAAAGACTTTGGATTTCTTCCATGGAAGACAGCGCCATTAAAGAGAGATTTTCTCATTTAAGAGATGGCTCGGAGTACAACACCCTTTTTGCTTCAGCTCAGGCAAGAGCCATTGCGGATTGGTTGGTGGGGATGAATATCAGTAGACTGTATTCCTGCCTTTATCAGCAAAACTATTCCGTAGGACGTGTTCAGACACCAACCCTTGCCATGATTGTAAAACGAGACGATGAAATCGCTCATTTCAAAAAAGAAAAGTACTATACGGTGAGAGCTTTTAACCGATGGCTTTTCTTTGTCCAGCGAAAGAATAGATGATATAGAGATTGCAAAGCGACTAAAACACAAGATCGGAAATACAATTCAAGTGAGTGATGTTACGCAGAAAGAAAAAATCACCAATCCGGAATTGCCATTTGATCTTACGACTTTGCAAAGAGAGTGTAACAAGTTCTTTGGATACAGTGCAAAACAAACCCTTGACTATGCACAAAGCCTTTATGAGAAGAAGTTTATCACTTATCCAAGAACAGACAGCAGATGCCTTACAGAAGATATGATTACAAGTACCGTCAATAACATTTTGGGCAAAAACGATTTTGATACAGGTCGTATTAAGACGGTATTTAACTCTAAAAAGGTTACGGATCACCATGCGATTATTCCAACCATTAGTTCCCTGCAAGAGGATTTATCGAAACTTCCTGAAAGTGAAGCGAAGGTATACCGACTTATCCTAAACAAGCTTTATGCCAGCTTAGGATATCCCCTTAAAGAAAGTCTCACTAAGGTAGTAGCGGAAGTAGAAGGATTTTCCTTTAGCTGTACAGGTAAGGTAATTGTAGAAGAAGGCTTTACGAAATATCTTAAAGAGTATAAGGCGAAGAAGAACATGGAACTGGTCTTACCAAGTGTTTCGGTTGGAGACATTTTACATCTTGAAAGTTCAGAGCTTAGAGAAAAATATACTGCAGCACCAAAGCATTATACGGAAGATACCCTTTTAAAGGCAATGGAACTTGCAGGAACGGAAATGATAGACAAGGCAGTAGAAGTAGAACGAAGAGGCTTAGGAACTCCGGCAACAAGAGCAGGAGTTATTGAAAACCTAATCTATAAAGGATTTGTGGAAAGAGATAAAAAGAACTTACTGGTTACGCATAAAGGCATTAACCTAATCACGATTGTGGCGGAAAAGTTCAAGTCGGCGGAAACCACTGCGAAGTGGGAAATGGAGCTTTCAGATATTGCTTCCGGAAAAGAGAGTAAGGAAGAATTTCTTCGGAGAATTGAAAAAGAGATTCAAAGTCTGGTGGAACAATATAGAAACAGCATTTAGGGAACGAGAGAAAATCTTGTTCTCTTTTTTTATTGGAGGTGGTGAATATAGAAACATTGAATGTATTGGAACTGTTTGGAGGCATCGGAGCGATTCGAAAAGCATTAATTCGGCAAAAAATACCGCATAAAGTCATAGACTATGTGGAAATCGATAAGAATTGCGTGAAAAGCTATAACGCCTTGTATAATGCGGATTTTAAGCCAAAGAGCGTTATTGGCTACAATCCCCCAAAGCAAAGAATTGATTTACTCATGCATGGAAGTCCCTGCCAAGACTTTAGCAGAGCCGGTTTAAAGCAAGGAGGAAAAAAAGGGAGTGGCACAAGAAGCAGTCTTTTGTTTGAGACAATACGGATTATTGAAGAAATGGCCATGCGACCGAAGATAGTCATCTGGGAAAATGTAAAGGGAGTTCTCGATAAGAATTTGAGAGCTTCCTTTTTTCATTATTTAACAGAAATGGAAAGGTTGGGCTACGAAAACAAATATGCTATCCTAAATGCTATGGATTTTGGGATACCTCAGAAAAGAGAGCGAATCTTTGTGGTGAGTATGTTAGAAAAATGATTTTGACTTTTCTAAACTGAAGCCTGTTCCCACAAGAGATATATCCGAATTTTTGGAAGAAGGTGTCTCATCAGAGATATATGAGGTAAGACAGGAGTCTATGCTTTGTTACTTAAGAGGACAGCCTAAGAATAAAAACTTCAAAGGTAAGCTTAATGTGATAGATAAATTTGCTTATACCATCACTACAAAACAGGTAAGAATCCCTAATTCCGGGATTGTGGACTTAAAGAATGGAAAGTATCGCTATCTTACAGAAAAGGAATGCTTTAGGCTTATGGGCTTTGATGAAGAAGACTTTGAAAAGCTGAGGACAGTATTTCCTGAGAGAAAGGGCAAGACTTCATCTATCCTATATAAACAGGCAGGGAATAGTATTGTGGTGAATGTGTTGGAGGGGATAGTAAAGCTTGCTTTGAATGGGGCGAGTATGATATGAATGTATCATAATGTAGAAAGCCCACAAGAAAGGAGCAAGTGTATCCACCATGAATGAAGCGACACATAAGGAGACTAACACCAATCCGGAAAATCCCGAGAAAACAACATGGACTTTAGAAGAAGCAGAAACAAAACTGAAAGAGGAATTAAAAATTCCAAGATGCAGGAAAAAGATATTTTAGATCAATATGAGAATATTACGAAAATACAAAAGAAGATAGAGGAAACTAAACAGATTATTGTAAAATTACAAAGCTGATGAGAAAAATAGATGCAATTTTTCATCTACACAAAGCATTTTTGATGAATTTAAACAAAAATATAGAGAAAAGTATAGCTCAGAATATAAAGATAAAGTTAAAGATGAAATGAAAAAGAAAAAGCTTTCTGCAAAAATTTCTAGTATATCAATTATTATTTTAGGTTCATTAATAATATATACTATACTTTATATTAACAAAAGGATTAAACAATCAAATAATAGCGGTATTTGAAGATTATAGACCTTGGATTTCTTTAGTGATTTTTATTATTTATATTTTTATTTTTATTTACAAAAAGGAAGGATATTTAAATGAAACACTTACCTAAAAGTACACCTACGGAAATATTGAATGACCCATACGGATTTACTTACAAAAGAAATGTCGGAAGTAATTGGAGGATAAAGCAAGAGCCTTATATACGGAATTGTATAAACAGCCATTTCACAAAGAAAATCTATCAATATCAACAAAAAAAGTCTATAAAAGTAGCGATACTGAAAAGTATGTTTATGAATTGAAAGATAACAGGTATATTGAAACGGTTTTTATTAAACGGCGAGATGGTGGGACTGTTTGCGTAAGTACGCAAGTTGGTTGTTCTGTTGGCTGTATTTTTTGTGAGTCCGGACGCAATGGTTTTGTTCGTAATCTAACACCGTCTGAAATTGTGCAGCAGGTTGTATTGATACGTCAAAAAGTAAATCGTATCGTTTTTATGGGAATGGGAGAACCTTTATTCAATTACGACAACTTGATTGCAGCAATCCATATTCTTCGAGATAGAAATGGACTTAACTTTCCAACCGACGGCATTACCGTATCAACAGTTGGTCCAGTTAATCAATTAAAAAAATTGCGCGAAGAACATCTAAAAATTCAGTTGACAATATCTTTACATGCAGCAACACAGGCTGCGAGAAACTGTATCATTCCTCATATGCACATGTACGCTATTGAAGATGTTGTTAAGCAAGCATTGTCCTATTCTCAAAGGCATAATCGAAAAGTGGTATTTGCGTATTTGCTTTTACCAGGTATAAATGACCGTTCCTCAGATATAAGGCAACTTGCAAAATGGTTTAAGGGCAAAAATGTTATGATTAACGTGCTGCAATACAACCCGACGAGTAATTCAAAAATTAGAGCACCACAAAAACAAGAAATGGTTGCGTTCAAACATCAATTAGAGCAAACAGGACTTGAAGTTACCATGAGAGTTTCTCATGGTAGAGAGATTAAAGCAGCTTGTGGACAGTTAGCTAATACATATAATAAAGCCAAAAAACAACAGAAATAATTTAATTAAAAGAGCCAGACGCACAGACGCAGAGCCGATAATATGCAGTTTGAAATACTGCTGTTATCGGCTCTTTTTTGATTTTAATTTGTGCCCCTAATAACCATATTGGAGCAAAATCAGAAATGTTGCTTGTCGTTCTTTGATTTCCGCAGCAGCTTTGAAAAATCAAAGCCGCCGTTTCTTTTTATCTTCTAATGAAATGACGCGGTATCACTGTTGAAATCGGCGGCTAAAGGAGGTAGCCGCCATGAAGCAAAAAGCATATCGACAAAATCCGACAGTTATTGACTTATCAAAAAAAGCCCGCCCACCACCGGGGGAAACTACGCTTATATATATGAACTGTCTAATCATCTGGATACTGCTTACAATGCCTATGCGCCCGTCCGGGCTTTTTCGGACGGGCGCATTTTTGCATGTTCAAGAAAAAAATGCAAAGAAAAAGAATAAATTAAAAACAATCTAAAGGTTTAGATATATTTGTTTTTATTATTTACATTGATATCTCTATTTGTTTTGACTTGTACGATACATCAAGAAGCTATGAAACAGGTTGTTGACTACATGGAAAAATCATTTTTTTAGCCACATAAGCAATATTTTTCTACAATGATATTACTGATTATACTAGATTGTTGTGATAACCATTATAAACTTACATTAGCAAAAGAAAAATATGCATCGTTGTGTATACAAGAAGTGTTAGGTAAAAGAAATATAAACATTGATTTAATAAGAGTACTTATAAGTTTTTAAAGATGAAATACAAGATGGACTTATATGCGAATTATATTCTTCTAATGTAATAAAAGATTTTTTTGGTTTTTAGGTATGGTTTCTCTTCTTTCTACATCAATTCTAAACTTTATAATAGATATAATCAAGCAAAAAAACAGAATGGTATAGAGTCAGTGCTAGTAGTCATTTTTCTTTGTAGGTTTAATTATATTTATTTTTTTATACAATTTCATAAAGCTGTACATGATAAAGATTTATATATTGAAGCTTTTAAAAAGACATGGAATTTGAAAGAGGCACTTGAAATATCGAAATAAGGGCGATAATCCATCGCCTTTTTTTATTACAACAAAAAGGAGGAACAATGAGGACAAACGATTTTTTACGCTCTGATTGAGCTTGTAAAAAGAGAAGTTTTAGACTCTGAAACAGAGTATATAAAGCTTCTAAAAGTTATAGGGAACAATCAGAGATATGATTTTTTAAGTCAGTTAAGCATTTACGATAGAAATCCCAGAGCAGTAGCTTGTGCAGGCTTTGATATGTGGCGGGAAAGGTTTCATCGAACGGTTATGCGTGGAGAGAAGGGTATTCCGATTCTGTACGAAAGTGAAGGAAAACAGAAAATAGTTTATGTTTTTGATATCGGTCAGACTGTCTCTATAGATCGAAATGTCAACGAAGTAGAACTCTGGTCTTTTGATAAAGAGAAAGATACGGATACATTGAAAGAAATGATTAGGCTTGAGGGCTATACACCTCATGACAGTTTATTAGAAAATCTCTACTTTCTTAGCAGAATATATGCAGATCAGGATATTCATGAACTTGCCAATAATCTGAGAGTTCCGGCTGAGGATAGGAGTTCTTTTGTGCATTTTATGAGAGAGTCTATTAGCTATGCCTTATCCGGTCGATTTCATGTGGAATATCCAATAGATATAGAAAAGGGCAAAGAAAACTTTCTTTATTTAGATAGTGTGTCCTTAATGTTTGCAGGAAATTGTATTTCTAATGCTTGCAATAGGGATTTTTAGAGGCAACTATTGAACGCACAAAGAAATTATCCCTAAGTCATGGGCTGACAAAAAATAGAAGTGCAGAATATAATAGGAGCAATCCTGAAGAAGTAAGATTAGAGACTGAAAGAAATGGTGAAGCAGAACAAGGAGGTATGGAAGATGCTGTTCGATCAAATGACGAAAGAGATGATGATAGAGGAAAACGAGTTTTCTCAGATGGAGAATACGGACGAAATAGTGAGCATAATCAAGAAGAAAACTTTAGACAGCCTGGAAGAGGAGACGAGCTTTATGGAGGAATTTCCGAATCCGACTTACGCCGTAATGAGACTGGAGTACCTGGCAGAGAGTCAGAACGAGATGAATTATCAAATGCTGCTCGAGTTATACAAGGAGAAGAAGCTGGTCAATCACTTAATGGAAGTGCAGAAGAGAGCAATCCAATTTATGAGGGAAGAGAAGCCTCAAATGATGAGGGAGCTGAATATAGCGGGCGAGGAAGATTCGAAGTACCAGACCATGATTTCAACATTAAAAGAGATGGTGATAAAGGAAGTGATAGAAATTTAGCACCGGCTTCCAATTTCAAAATACGGCAAGAGATTTTCCCTGAGAAACTCACCCCAAGTGAAAGACTAAACTATAATCTGGAAGCCATTTCTATGCTGAACAGGGTGGAAAAGGGGGAAAGAGTGCTCGATGAATCAGCCCAAGAAGTACTGGCAAAATATGTCGGTTGGGGAGGGCTTTCCGAAGTCTTTGATGAAGAACGGACCGGGCAATGGTCGGAAGCCAGAAATTTCCTAAAGGAAAACCTAAGTTTAGAAGAATATGAAGTAGCTAAGGAATCTACCTTAACTGCTTTTTTTACGCCTAAAACAGTGATTGACAGTGTATACAAGATAGTCCTAGATATGGGATTTAAACAGGGAAATATCTTAGAGCCTAGTATGGGTATTGGGCATTTTATTGGAAGCCTTCCGGAGCAAATGAATAAGTCCAAGTTTTATGGAGTTGAGCTTGACCAAGTAAGTGGCCGTATTGGAAGGCTACTTTATCCTAATAGTGATATTCAGGTTAAGGGCTTTGAGGAGACGAGCTTTTCCAATAATTTCTTTGATCTTGTCATTGGAAATGTGCCTTTTGGGGATTTTAAGGTAAATGACAGAGCGTATAACCAAAACAACTTTTTGATTCATGATTATTTCTTTGCCAAGTCTATAGATAAGGTTAGAAATGGTGGTGTGATTGCCTTTATCACCTCTTCCGGCACAATGGATAAGAAAGATGAAAGTATCAGAAAGTATATCAATGCCAGGGCTGAATTTTTAGGAGCGATAAGGCTTCCCAATGATACTTTTTAAGGGTGTTGCCGGTACAGAAGTAACAAGTGATATTATTTTTCTTAAAGAAGAGAGACAGCGTTCTGGAGCGAGATGACAGCTGGGTACATTTGGAAGAAGATGAAAATGGGTTGACCTACAACAAATACTTTGTGGATCACCCGGAAATGGTACTTGGAAAGATTGAAGAAATATCAGGACGATTTGGAAATACTCTCGCTTGCTTACCAAAGGACAATGTAGATTTAAAAGAATTGTTGGAACGTGCCGGAAAACAAATTTCTGCAAACACAAGATACGAAGAGATAGAACTTCTTGATGATGAGATTAGCTTTATTCCGGCAACAGATGATGTGAAGAACTTTTCTTATACAATCCTTAACAATGAGGTGTATTACAGAGAAAATTCCCTTTTCATCAAGAAAGAGATTCCGGATAAAAATAAGGAAAAAGATTAGGGACTATCTCAAATTAAAGGAAGCGTTAAAAGATGTTATTTATAAACAAAAGGAAGATTTTAGCGATGCAGAAATCAAGGCTTCTCAAAACATTTTGAATGAAGTCTATGATGGATTCTCTAAGAAGCATGGCTTTATCAATACTCTTTCGAATACAAGAGCTTTAAGGGAAGACAGTAACTTCCCATTGGTATCCTCTATCGAGGTTCTTGATGAAGAGGAGAACTTTAAAGCGAAGGGAGATATTTTTCGAAACGCACTATCAGTAAGGCAAAGGTGATAAATCATGTGGATACTTCCCTGGAAGCCTTAGTACTTTCTATTTCCCAAAAAGGCTATGTGGATTTTGACTATATGCAGGGGCTTACAGATAAGGATAGAGGCACCATTATTTCGGAGCTAAAAGGAGAGATATTCCTAAATATCCGTGAAGAAAACGTAAAGACCAATCAAAAGTTTTCTTTTAATCTTGAAGACGGAGACCTGCCCTTTAGTTGTAGTGATGATAGGAACACCTTTAAGTATGCCTATGTAACAAAGGACGAATACCTGAGTGGAAATATTCGAGAAAAGATAGGGGTGATTGACAGCTATATCTTTAGAATCAGTCAGGCTAAAATGATGTTGTCTGATGACAGGGGAACAGAAAAAGAACTACTGGATACGGAACTAAGTCGCTTGGAATATCAAAAGGCAGAGCTTCAAAAAGTGATGCCAAAAGAACTTGAAGCCAGTGAAATCAATATTCGTCTTGGAGCAACCTGGATTCCTACAAAGGATATAGAACGCTTTATCTTTGAGACTTTAAAGACACCGGGCTATGCCAGATGGAATATCCATGTGAAATTCTCCGGTCTTACCAGTGAATGGAATATTGAAGGAAAGAGTCAAGACAGGGGGAATGATTTAGCAGAAATGACCTACGGTACTTCCAGAGTAAGTGCCTATAAGCTTATTGAAGATGCCCTAAATCTAAAAGAAACCAAGGTATTTGACCAAATAGAAAATTCAGATGGCTCTAAAACTTCTGTACTGAATAAGAAAGAGACCATGCTTGCCGGACAGAAACAGGAACTTCTTAAAGAAGAGTTTCAGAACTGGATTTTTGACGATCAGGAACGGAGAAACAGACTGGTAAAGACTTATAATGAGAGATTCAATTCTATTCGGAATCGTGAATATGATGGCAGTAACCTAAGCTTTGAGGGCATGGGAGAAGGAATTGCACTTTATGAACACCAGAAAAATGCCATCGCAAGAATTCTCTATGGAGGAAATTCGCTTCTTGCCCATGTAGTCGGTGCAGGGAAGACTTTTGAAATGGTAGCAAGCTCTATGGAAGCAAAAAGGCTTGGAATGTGTACAAAATCCCTTTTTGTTGTACCGAATCATTTAACTGGACAAATCGGAAGAGAGTTTATGCAGCTCTATCCTTCAGCGAACATTATGGTGGCAGACAAAAAAGATTTTGAACCAAAAAACAGAAAACGTTTTATCGGAAAGATTGCAACAGGTGAGTACGATGCAGTCATTATCGGGCATAGCCAGTTTGAGAAAATCCCAATGAGTAAAGAGTATCAAGAGAAGCATATTAAGGATCAGATTGATGAGATAATCAATTATGTGGAGGAATATAAGCATGATAGAAATCAGAACTTTACCGTAAAGGAGTTGCAAAAGACAAGAAAAAAACTGGAGACTAAGCTGGAAAAGCTAAACGATGATTTCAAGAAAGATGATGTCATTACCTTTGAAGAACTTGGTGTGGATAAACTGAATGTAGATGAAGCCCATAATTACAAAAACCTTTACCTTTACACGAAGATGAGGAATGTAGCAGGCATTGGACAGACGGAAGCGTTCAAGTCTTCAGATATGTTCATGAAGTGTCGCTATATGGACGAAATGACCAATGGAAAGGGTATTGTCTTTGCCACGGGAACACCTGTAAGCAATTCCATGACGGAACTTTATACCATGCAGAGATATTTGCAGTATGAGGAATTAAAGAAAAATGGTTTGGAGCATTTTGATTCTTGGGCTTCCACTTTTGGAGAGACTCAATCCGCCTTTGAATTATCACCTGAAGGAACAGGCTATAGAGTAAAGACGAGATTTTCTAAATTTTATAATCTTCCTGAACTTATGAGTCTGTTTAAAGAAGTAGCAGATATTCAGACAGCTGATATGTTAAATCTTCCAGTTCCGAAAGCTCACTTTGAAGTGATTAAGACCATGCCCAGTGATGAACAGAAAGAAATTTTAAAAGGCTTATCGGAACGGGCAGATAAGGTGCGGAACAGAGCGGTAGAGCCCGACGAAGACAATATGCTAAAAATCACGAATGATGGAAAAAAGCTTGCTTTAGATCAGCGTCTAATCAATCCATTATTGCCTGATAATCCGGACAGTAAGGTAAATGTGTGTGTGAAGAATGTATTTTCCATATGGGATAAAACAAAAGAAGACAAGTCTACGCAACTAATCTTCTCCGATATGTCAACGCCAAAGGGAGATGACAGCTTCAATATCTATGATGATATACGGGAAAAGCTTGTGGGAATGGGAATCCCGAAAGAAGAGATTGCCTTTATCCATGAAGCCAATTCCGATAAGCAAAAGGATGAGATGTTTGCTAAGGTGAGAAACGGGGAAATCCGAATTTTAATGGGATCCACACAAAAAATGGGAGCAGGTACAAATGTGCAAAAGAAACTCATTGCCCTGCATGACTTAGATGTGCCTTGGAGACCTGCAGACCTTGAGCAAAGGGCAGGGAGAATTATTCGACAGGGAAATGAAAATAAGGACAAAGGCGGTGTATATATCTACCGTTATATTACGGAAAATACCTTTGATGCCTACCTTTGGCAAACCATTGAAAATAAGCAAAAGTTTATTTCCCAGATAATGACCAGTAAGACTCCGGTTAGAGTTGCAGAAGATGTAGACGAAAGTTCTTTGAACTATGCTGAAATCAAGGCTTTGGCTACAGGAGATCCGAAAATCAAGGAGAAAATGGACTTGGACAATGAAGTTACTAAGCTAAAAATGTTAGAAGCAAACTATAAGTCCAATCGTTACAGGTTAGAGGACAAAGTGGCGAAAACTTACCCTGAAGAAATCGCTAGGATAGAAAAGCTTATTGAAGCAGTTAAGAAGGACATTGCCCTAGTAGAACCGCAAGGAGAAGGAGAGAACAGATTTACTTCCTTAATCCTACATGGTGAAAAAGATTATGGACAAAAAAGAAGCAGGAGAGAGACTGCTGGAAGCAATAAAGAATGTCAAAGTAAATGAAAGTAAGGTTATTGGCCAGTATCGAAATTTAGACTTGGAGGTAAGTTACAATATCTTTACGAATGAGCACGCTTTCAGTCTGAATGGGGCATCTAAAACCGTTGGGGATCTTGGTGTAAGTGCTGATGGCAATATCACAAGATTAGATAATGCTATCGATAAATTACCTGAAAAATTAAGTTACTTGGAGGAAAAGCTGGTCAGCACCAAAGAACAGCTACAAAATGCTCTGGAAGAACTTGAAAAGCCTTTTGAGAAGGCAGAAGAGTTAAAGACAAAAGTACTAAGACTTGCTGAACTAAATAAGCTGTTGGATATGGGAGAGGTCGAGGAACAAGAAAACACCAATCCTTTACTGGAGGATGTGAAAAAAGCGATTATTGACTTTGTGAATAGGGAATATGGTGAAGAGCATGAATACGAGGAATTTGCTTCTTTATACCCGGATTTAAAGCATGTCGGTATTGCCTATACAGAAACACCGGACGAAAGGCATGCAATACAATTTGAGCTTAATCTTGAGGACTATACATCTTCTCTCCTAGTGGACGGAAAAGAAATAAGCCATAACGACTATCTGCAAGAAATGGGATGTGAAGAAAAGGCTCTACAGGTATTGAAGCTAGAAATGGAGAATGCTGAATTTGAGAACTTTGTTTCTGTTTCCGAAGAAGATCTGAAAAGAGTTATGGGACTGGAAATTGATGGTGAGGGAAATTTTTATGATCCTTCTTTAAAAGATCTGGATAATGATGGAGTGCTTGATAAGTATGACTACGATATTACAGATAGCGACTATCAGGAATCCACTTATGATGTAGAGGATAATCTGCAAGCAAAGGAAGAAAAAAACTCCATTTTAGAACAGATCAAATCCTTTCAGTCTGAACAGAGAGAGAACTCAAGAGATACGCAATCTAAAGTATACGATGGAAGATAGGGGCTTATAAAAGCTCCTTTTTTCCTTTTTACAAGGAAGTTGTAAGAACCTGGATAATTGGAATAAATTTTAAAACAGAAGTAATGGAGGTATGTGTGATGAACTATAAGGAAATAAGAAGTATGATTGAGGAATTGGCAAAGGAAAACCATGAGGACTTTGTAAAGGCATTAATTAGCTTTGAGAAAGGGATTCATGATAAAGAAGCCCTTGGTACGCTTTATGAGCGGTACATGGAGAATGACTCCATGAGCTTACTGCATGATGAATTCGACTATATGATTGATGAACTTCGTGAGAGCGGGAAAATCCGGGAGAACGTAAGTTTTGAGAAGGAAGAGAATGATCTGGTGAATATAGTCGGAAATATTGTCGGTAAAATGGAAGTTATCGAAAGGGTAAGTAAGACAGGAGAAGCCTTTAAGGTTGTCAACTTTTCTGTTGTATCGAAGGATACAGAGGGGAATAAACATTATACCAATTGCTCGGCTTACGGAGAAAAAGCGGATATTCCGAAAGGCTTTAAGCCCGGAGATTTTGTAAAGCTATTTGGGCAGGAGAGAAAATCCATTGATGAGAATGGTAAAGAGTATAGAAATGTGAAAATACTATCCTCGAAGCTCCTAAAAGTAAAAGAACAGGTGAATATCTCAAAGTCAAAAAATAAGCAGAGTGATAAAAATCAGCATGAAAAGGTAAATGGAACTATTTCCCCAAAGTCTATATTGGGAGTGATCCAGGAGTTTAAAGAGGAGGAGAAGGCAAAGTTTATTGGAAGAGGGAAGATATCTATGGATGAGGCCAGATGAATTTTGTAAGAAAGATAAGAGAAGAACATGTAGAGGTGTGGCATGTGAATAGAAAAAAATAATATAGAAGATGTCGGTGTGGCTTTTTGAGCTACACCGGCTTTTTTATTTTGAAAGGTTTGAAAAAAATCTATATTTATTATCTATTTATATTGATATACTTATACTTAGATATTGTGATTAGCTTATAAAGCAGGGAGAATCAAAAATGGGAAACAAGGTAAGAAATATATATGAAGTTGCTATTTCGGAAGTTACTTATTGGGATGATAAAAATGACTTTCCAAAGCCTGGACGTTTAATTAAATCTGCTGATGGGAACATTTGTTTTCTAACAACGACAAATATAACTGACGCGTATCGTTTTTTTAGGAAGTATGTGGATAGTATAAAGGATAAAGAGTTTTGTGGTCTTGTTTCGAGAGATATGGAGATTTCTGATAAAGAGTGGAGAAAATTGTTAGAGAAAGACAAGCTCGAGTGTGCCGATTATGAAAAATACAGAGCAGAATCAAAAATCAGAGTACTGGCATGGGAGTATTCATATGAGGGGAAAACGGATGGTGATGATTATGTTTTGGAAGAAATGCTTGCTGTGCAGTCTGAGAACTTTAAAATGAGAGTTATATGTAAAAAGGCAGGTATCAGTTACTCAAAGTATCTCCGATTTAAAAATAATAAAAGAGCTTTATCCTCTACGGAGAAAATGAGAATACTAAGAACCATGCATTTTGTCGGAAATGACTGCTGGGAAGAGGAGTTTGATAATAACATTGCTAATATCATAATTCGGTCAAATTACAGCAGTTCAGATAAAATGTAAACTTAATATCTTAAGCACAACATAAGTAGTTTTACTACAGAATAGTTTTATGATTGATATGGGGTTGGACATGGATTCTATTAGAGATGGGTATTCTTTTTTTGAAAAGAATGTAGGTAGCACTACTGCAGCAATGATGGGAGGTTTTTGTAGACCAGGTAGATGAATCTATTCAGAGAATAGCAGATGATCTCAATTCTTTTTAAAAATTTTGAAACAAATAAAGTTGCATTAAAAGGGAGATATTGCTGAATTTTTGGCATGCTGGTACCTTTAATTTAAAACTCTGTTATACGAGGAAGTAAAAATCGAGTTTATGTTGATAGAAGCCATGACTTTGGATCTGCAGATATTACTAGTAATTTCGGGTTAAAAATATGGGTTAAAGTATTATAAAACAGGGTGCGGAAAAGTGCTAAACAGCAAGCAAAGAGTGTGTTTGAAAGATATAAAGAATACCAAGCAAAAGGTGGAAAAGATACACTTGATGAATTTTTAAAAAAGAGAGGATTAGACAATATTGACACCATTTTGAATGATCCTGTATACAGTGGTCAAGTTCGTATTATTCCAAAGGATCAGTTAATAGAGGCGCAGGAGTATCTTAAACGGAAAATAATAGAAGAAGCTTCCAAACGTCCGGAGCAGATGAGAAGATATCAAGAAACACTAAAAATGTTGACTGATAGAATTAAAAGATAGTAAAGGAACAGAGTCTATTGCTTTGTCTAAAGAAGATGCAGAAATTTTAGCCTCATTAGCCAAAGAGGGACTGGTAACGGAAGAAGAGCTTGCAAGCTTAGGATTATCGACAGAAAATTTAATTTCATATGAACATATTCTTCGTCAGGCATTTAAATCAGGATTGTCTTCCTTGACAATCATGTTAATACTTAAAATTTCTCCACTAATATGTAAATCTGTAAAACAACTGATTTTAGATGGAGAAATTGATGAAGAACAGTTTAAAAAGGTAGGATTTGAGGCTATAAGTGTCAGCGGTGAAGGGTTTATTCGAGGAAGTGTATCAGCTGCATTAACTACCGCATGTAAGTCTGGTTTATGGGGAAGTACTCTAAAGACAGTTGATCCATCAATAGTTGGAGCAGTGACCGTACTGGCTATAGATATGATGAAAAATCATATAAAGTAGCTACTGGTCAGATGAAACAAAATGAACTGATTATGGAATTTATCAAAGAGATGTATATTTCTACTGCTTCGTTAATTGCAGGTGGAATAAGTCAATCAATTATTGAAATACCAGTTTTGGGATTTATGCTGGGCAGCTTTATTGGTTCTATGTTTGCTTCTTTTTACATATGATATGGGTTATGAAAAAGCTATTTCATTTTTGTATAAATTCAGGCTTTTACTATGTTTGGCTTAGTAGATCAAAGTTATGAATTACCAGTTGATTTATTGGAAGAAATTGGATTAGATATATTTACATATGATAAGATTGAATTAGACCTATTTCAATTTGATAAATTTGAATTCAGTAAATTTGAGCTAGATACATTTGAAAGTGATAAAGAGTCTGATTTTATTTTTTCCTCAGAAGAGGAGTAATTGGGATTAATAAGATTGGATACGTATTTTTAGATAGAAAGGAGATGCTTAATGGGAGCAAAAAAACATAGTTATAGTCTGTGGAAAAGAAGAGAAAATATGGAGATTTGTTATCACGAATGATTAGCAGTGTTTCACATGATGAAAGTTCAGCTTTACAAGGAGTGTCAGCAGTTGTATGGGATATCACAGGATATGAAGATAATCAAAATCAGCTGTCATCAGACCAGTACATAGTGTTTATTGGTAATAATAAAAAGATAATAGATAAAAAGAATTGGTATGCAATCGCATTATGATGAAAATTTTATGCATTATGAATGGTTAGGACACCAAGCAGCGTTATATCTTGATGGAGGTTTCGGAAAATCCATAAATAAGCAATTAACGAAAAGATATTGCAGTTGGAGTGGGACTTTATATTGTGTCACCGATTTTTGGGATCGTTTTATCACTCCAAAAATATAGCGAAAATGAAGTTGAAGTAAATAATGCAATTCGTCAAAAATATACTCTTTTAATTAAAACATTTTTTGAAAATGGTTTAAGCAAGTTTTTATCTTAATATATAAATTCTACTTGAAAAAGAGAGGTTGAAAGAAGATTAACCACACTTTACTAATGTATGTCTGGAAAAAAATAATAGTGGATTGCTATAATGAGTTATGTAGAGAGAGCACTCTAAAGGTATTAAGAATGCCCATATATAATGAATTTGGCTACATAACTATTGACGATGCTCGTATTGATGAAACGTGCAACGCCTATTTCAAGTGGAAAGACCTAAATACATACATTTCCAATAACAGTCGCAGAGGTATAAATATGCCGGATGCGATAACTGAGAAGGAGGTGAGTAGTAATGTTAAAAAAAGATGGGTGGTTCTGGTATCATTCTGACGAGGAAGGTAATCTTGAAATGCATAAATGTGGAAAATGGATGTATTTCTTTGATAATCAGTTAGTGGCTCAACAGATATGTGAGAAAGCTGTTTCTGAGCATGTTTGCTATGTTTGCAAATGTACTGATATGGAAGCACAATCGGCAAAAACAGGAGTGATATGTTTTTACTTGAATGGAGATGATCTTGAAAACCATAAGCGAGTGATTCAGTTTCTGATAAATAATGATTTGATTCGGAAAACCAAGACAGGCAAGTTCTATAATATCAGCTTCAAATTTGATAACCAGACTCGTGGTGGTGAATACGGGGTTGATTTTGAGGGTAAACTCAAACTGGAACAATTTATTGATTTAAAAAGTGGAAACTGGATAAGATGATAGCTGAAATAATATTGTACGAAGGGTGAGTATAATAAAAATAGACACATAGAGAAAGTTTTTAGAATGCTTTTCTTTTCAGAATTATATTGACTATTTGTTTACGGAAAGATTCGCATGCTCCTTTCGAGATAAGGGAATAAAGGGATAGATTATCGTTCCTTCCCTTCCCTCCCCATATATTGCTCATATTTTTTTCCTAATTGGGTACAGTTCGTTCATTTTTTGATTTTTGTATAGAAATACTTTGACATAAGGGTATTCTTTTTCTTGTATATCTAGTAAATCTATTGTTGTGTAGTTTCGTTATAATGAATCCATTATATTGATACTATCTTTTGTAATGACTTGATGTAATTTTTTTAGGAGTGACACCACAATATTTCTTGAAAATCTGTGAGAAATATTGTGGGTTGTTCCTAACCTACTTTTTCTGCAATTGTTGATATGTTATAAGATGGAAACTCAGATAATAGTTCTTTTGGACTTTTCAATGCGAATGCGCGTTAAATATTGCGAAAAAAATGTTCTCCGGTTTCTGTAGTGAATTTTCTACTTAAATAATCAATATTCATGAACATGACTCTTTCTCCTATCCATTTGAGAGAAAGCTCAGACATTTCAATATGACTTTCTACATATTCTTTAATTTTTGTCACTTATGTTCATTTGTGCATTTTCATTTTGATTAGAATAATATAATTTGTTTATCTGTTCTAAAAATCAATTGTTTTAGAACAGATAAGTCCTGGATTTTATCTAATTCTGATAGAAGTTTGGTGCCTGAAACAGCATTAATGATTGTGGTTTTGGATAATGATGACGTGATAATTGCAGATGCAAACTGATGAAGGTAGTTTGCATCTGTTCCATGCTGAAAGAGTATCCTTTAATTCGTTAAAAACTTTTTTTGAGATAATTCTGGATCAACAGAGTACATATTTTTTTAGTAATCTGAAAAAAATATTACGCAAAAATATTGCTACTGTTAGAGAGTTCTACAGAGCGTTCATGCGAGGTTATAGATATGGTATCATATCGTCTAATTTGTTTAGTGACCTTTTCTGCCAATACAGTAATTGATGGAAAATGAATATGTTGATATTCTGTACTAAACTGTAAACAGAGTCCGGAAAAGCACGTCTTCAATGAGGGATTTTTTCAACAAAGGCCTCAAAGAAAAAGATAATGGTATGCTGTACTTCAATAAAGATAAGTTGAATGTTAGGATACAAATTGGCTATTTTCCGGCTTATAGATTCAATTAAAGGCTTTTGTTGGGGGATTTGGGCATAGTAAATATAATATGCATCATATGGTACATTCATATCTCCAATGTATTTCCTAAAATCAGAATAAAAAAAGAGTATATATCTTTATCGGATAATTGTATATCTGGGGCGACAGATAAATAGCAATTAATTAAGTTGGCAAAAAGTGAGCTACCATAAAAGTTTGAGATTTGTTTGAGTTCATTAGCTTTGTTCTCTTTTGAAAGCTTGTTTAGGTGAGTATCTCGAGCTTTTACCACACTATCAATGATTTGTTCCGTTGTACATGGCTTTTAATAAATAATGTTGAACACCATATTGCATGGCTTCTTTTTGCAAATTCAAATTCACCATAGCCTGATAAAATAATAAATTCAGTTTGAGGGGCAATTTCATGAATTTTTCTAATAAGTTCCAAACCGGTAAGACCGGGCATTTTTATATCGGTTAAAATAATATCAGGATATTGGTCGAGTATTATGTTATAGGCATCGATACCGTTTTTTGCAGTTCCAATTAATTTGATTTCTAAGGAACTCCAATCAATGAGAGTACTGATGGAATCTCTTATAGCCTTTTCATCATCTGCAATGAGTAATTTTAGCATTCTGTTCTCCTGGGGAATATAAGTTCTGCAGTCGCATGATCATCATCTGGATTATATAAGCTCAGACCAAAGTCATTACCGAAAATAAGTTTAATACGCTGGTCAATATTGATTAGGCCAATTCCAATGCCTTGTGCTTTAACTGTACCATTACGAAGCTTTTCCAGTAAATCATCTTCAAACTGGGAACCATTGTTTGTGATTAAAATATGGATGATATCATTTTTAATGTATCCGGAAACCTCGATTATACATTGGTCTATGATATATTCCATTGCATAATTAATGGCGTTATCAACAAGTGGTTGAATACTCATTTTGGGAATTGAAGCAATGAAAATAACTTCTGGCAAACTTTCTTTATAACATAGTCGTTCTTCATCAAAACGAATTTTTCTGAATTGTAATATAACTATGTACGATATCTAAGTCTTCTTTTATGGAAATCAGGTTTTTTGTTGACTCATTGAAGCTCTTAAAAGAATGCCTAGGGCTTCAATCATGGATGATATTACATTTGCACCAATGACTTTTTGCTCTCAATTTATAGAATCCAAAGCATTATATAAAAAAATGTGGGTTCACTTGACTTTGTAAGGATTTTAATTGTGCGTCTTTTTTTAAAAAGTTCATTTAAATAATTTTTCTCTTATTAAATTATTGATTTGAATTGTCATATCATCAAAGTGATGATGAAGAATGGCTATCTCGTCTTTTTCTTGTTGAATAATCAAAATTGATGTTTTTCTTCATTATAATTTCCTGATCCAAAAGATTTCATTTTATTGATAAGGACATTAAAAGTCTGCAGTGATTCTTTTTACATACTTTGAAGCTAAGTACAAAGATGAAAAAGACGGAAAATAATATAAATAAAAAGCTGTAAATACTGCAAGCGTTAGCTGCTGGGATATTTCTGTATAAGGAACAAGACAGATATAATTCCACCCGGTACTCTTAATTTGACCTTTTACACAAAATCGCTGTGCTTAAGTCGGATAATTTTATAGTCTGCATCTAATTTTTGAAGAAAAAAAGAGTCTCATCATTAGATAGATTTTTTTGTGGTACAGTAGCTGATTATCCTGAAAGACAATATATCTTACATTCTCATTATATAATATTGAGTCCGTAGAATTCTGGATTAGCTTATCCATATTTACATTAATAATGAGAGTTCCAAGATTCTCCTGATTCAAGGTTTGAATCCTTATACAGTTGCGAACCAGGAAAAGACCATTTGTGTTGCAATAATCAGTTACCCAGCTTGGATATCCTGCATTTTTTTCGGATTTTTCGATTATGCTGTTTGTAATTTCATATTTTTATTCTTGAACTTGCTGGCTCATAACTGGTTGAAACAGTATAAGGGTTTTTTAATGTGATATAGTTGATTTCAGCTATACTTTTATGAGCTTCAGTCAGTTGCTGGTTAATTGTGTTCGTGACATTTTTTACATGTATTGGAGAATAAGCTTCATCGATTAGTGATATAAGTCCACTCCGTATATATTTATTTGAGGTGATTGTTTTAGATAAGGCCTCGAGGTTTTTAATGTATCGGAAATATTTTTCCGCACTACTATTTAGTGAACCTGCAAGAGATTTATAAAGTAATCTACTGTTAGCCTTTTGAACTACGGAAAAGGAAAGTAAAGATGCAGTTAAAGTTAAAAAGCGACAAAAAAATAGTTATGCTGATAATTTTTTTCGGAGATTGAAGTTAAGGAAGGAATTATATAATTTGGAGTATATCGTATTCATCTAAATGAATCCTTTCGTGTTTAGAATATTATCTAAGGGAATTTTTTTCTGGTGTTGTCGCTTATTACTAGATTTATTATATTGAAAAAGAAAAAAACTATAACAATCTGTATAGTAAGAAAAGTGGATAATTAACTCGGTTTTTAAATTGGCATTAAATAATGCACAAATTATACTGATTGAAGTTGGATTCGTATTTTTATCTAAGGAGGTACAGATTATGAAGAAAAAGCTATTTGCATTTGCTCTTTCAGCAGTGGTAGCAATGTCAGCACTTGTGGGTTGTGGGGCATCCTCTACAACACCGGCTACTTCCACTAAGGCGGAAGCGGAATCGGAGAAAACCAATAAGGGTTCAGATCCGGCTGACTATAAGGTTGTGATGATTGTGAAGCAGTCAGATTCTTGGTTTGACGATATGGCTTCGGGAATTGACCAGCTTAAAAAAGATACAGGATTGAATGTTTCTGTACAAGTACCGGAAAAAGGAGATGCGGCAAGCCAAATTTCTATCATGGAGGATTTAATTGCTCAGGGAGTTGATGCTATTTGTGTTGTTCCAAATGATCCCGCCGCATTAGTTCCAACTATTCAGAAAGCTCGTAAGGCAGGGATTACAGTTGTTACACATGAGGCAACAAGTACTGCAAAAGAAGTGGATTTAGATATTGAGGCATTTGAGTCCCAGACCTTTGGAGAGCTTTTTGGCGAGAAGCTTGCTAAGGCTATGGATGGAAAAGGAAAATATGCAGGATTCGTAGGTGGTTTGACTATGGATACACATATGGCTTGGTATAATGCTGCAACAGAATATTTGAAAAAGAATTATCCTGATATGCAAAATATTTCCAATGAACCATATGAAGATGGAAACTCTGTTGAGGGTGCTCATGATAAAAGCTTTAGAGGTGCCCTAAAAGCTTATCCGGATATAGCAGGATTCTTTGATTGCTCAGCCCAGGGTGGTGGAATATGTGAAGCACTTGCGGAAAATAGTCTTGAAGGAAAAGTGAAAGTGGTTTCCCTTGCTCTACCATCTATGTCTGCAACGTACCTTAAGGACGGTTCCATGGCAGAGGGACTTTGCTGGAGACCGGCAGATGCAGGTTATGCAACCTGCTATGCAGCTTATCTTATTGCTTCTGGTCAAGGGGTAACAGATGGTACTGACCTTAAGGTGACAGGATATGAAAGCATGAAACTTAAGGATGGTATTGCTTATGGCAATGCACCACTTGAGTTTACTGCAGACAATATCGACAATTATGATTTCTAAAGGAGTAACGGGCGGCCTTCAGGCTGCCCGTTTTCCATAAAATAGGAGATAATAATGGGAGCAATTCTAATAGCTAAAAAAATATCAGTAAATCTTTTGTTGGTGTTCAAGCCTTAGAAAGTGTAAATGTTCAAATTAATGCTGGTGAGATACATTGCCTTGCAGGGAGAGAACGGATGTGGAAAATCAACATTGGTGAAATGTATTTCTGGGGTATATAAACCTGATCAGGGAGAAATCATCATTAATGGGAATAATTTTACTGAACTGTCTACTGTTGAAGCCATGAGGCAGGGTATTCAAGTTATATATCAAGACTTGTCGCTTTTTCCTTATATGACAGTAGCTGAAAATATCGCTATAAGTAAGCTGAAATTTGAAAATAAAAAATTTATAGACTGGAAACAGGTTCATGATATCGCAAAAGAACAGTTAGATAAGATAGGGGTAAAAATGTCCCTAGATGAGAAGGTTGGTGAGATCTCTATGGCCAACAAGCAGATAGTGGCTATTTGCAGAGCCCTTGCCCAGGACACAAAAATTTTATTTATGGATGAGCCAACTACCGCATTAACCAATTCAGAAGTAGAGCGTTTACTGAAAATAATGATAGAACTGAAGAATAAGGGGCTTGCTATAGTGTTTATCAGTCACAAGTTGGATGAAGTCTTTAAAGTGTCGGATACTATCAGTATTTTTAGAAATGGAAGTAAAGTGGCCGATTTTAAAAGTACGGAATTAGATGAAAAATCCTTAGCGTACTATATGACGGGAAGAGCTGTAGAATATCCGCATTTTGATCGGAAGTGTGAGGAAAATGAAACTATTCTCGAAGTACAAAATCTTACACGAAAAGGTCATTATGAAGATATAAGCTTTGCAATTCGTCCGGGAGATATATTTGGCATCACGGGTCTTTTAGGATCTGGAAGAACAGAGCTTGCAATGTCTTTATTTGGTTTAAACAAGCCGGACTCAGGGAAAATAGCTGTTAAGGGTAAAGGTGTTTCTATAACTTCACCAACGTTGGCTAAAAAGCTGGATATTGCCTTACTTCCGGAAGACCGATTTACTCAAGGCTTGTTTATGAATCGTAGTATTAAGGAAAATACTTCTGCATCTATCATCTCTAAAAATCAGTAAAAGAGGAATCCTTGATAATAAAGCTGAGATGGATTTAGCTGAAAAGTATGTCCAACAGATGAAGGTAAGGACTCCATCTATAGAAACAAAGGCAGGAACTCTATCAGGAGGAAACCAGCAGAAGGTAGTTATAGGAAAATGGGTAGCTATGAATCCAAAAAGTTTTTTTATTATGGATAATCCTACAGTTGGAATTGATATTGGTTCCAAGGCTGAGATTTATGAGCAGATTCATCAATTTGCAGAACAGGGGATGGCTATTATTCTGATTTCAGATGAAATACCCGAATTGATGGCAAACTGTAATCGTTTGATGGTTATGGCAAATGGTAGAACATTAAAAATTCTATGATGAAAAGGAACTGAAGCGTGAAGGAGTAGGCAGGGAAATCAGTGATTTGATTGGAAGCCAGGCCGTAGTGGTTGAGAAAAGAGGTGATGTAAATGGCCACGATCAGATTCCTATCAGAGAATTCTTTTGATTATCGTAGTTCTTTACAGTGTCTTTGTAGGAATAAAAAAATGCGCAGTTTTTACAACTTCAGACTATTTTTTGACATAACAAAAGACTTCTTCCACCACTATGATTGTAGCTATTGGACTTTTAGTGGTTATGATTTCAGGGGAATTGATGTTTCCTTTATGTCTATTGCGTTATTTGGCAGTTACACGTCCATATTTATTATGATTCAAGCAGGGATTAATAATTTATTTTTTTGCTTTTATTGTCTCAATGTTTATAGGGATAGCACTTGGCATAATCAATTCACTTTTAATTAATTGGTTAAAACTACCTCCCTTTATTATTACATTGGGAACGCAGAATTTATTTCACGGAATTATGACAACCTTTGTTAGCGATCAATCATTTGGATCAGGAGTTCTACCTTCATGTTTATCAAAATTTGGACGTGGAACGATTTTTAAGGTTAGTAATCAAATTGGAACAAGTGGATTAACGTTATCCTTTATTCCAGTTCTTCTGGTAGCGATACTTACTTACTTTATTTTTAAATAAAACAATGATAGGAAGAGGAATTGTTGCGGTTGGAAACAATGAGGAATCAGCTCGAAGGGCGGGTTTTAATCCTTTTTCTGATAAGATTATTTGTTTATGCATATTCCGGTGCTTTTGGCTGGTATTATGGGGATAGTATATGCAGCCCAGGTAAATGCTCTTTATCCAAATAAAATGGTAGGTGAAGAATTAATGGTTGTTGCTGCTGTGGTTATTGGCGGAACAAGAATTACAGGAGGAGAAGGAAAAATCTTTTGGAGTAGTTTTTAGGAGTTTTAATTATTTATCTTTTAAATTCTACACTTATACTAATTGGTCTCTCTTCCTCATGGAATAATTTATTTGTGGGTGTAATCTTAGTGATAGCAGTGGCAATCACCTCCTATCAGGCGAGACAAAAAAATAGAAGTCATTTGATTTTTATGGATTAAAGGAGAATAGAAATGAGACCGATGAAAAGAATGCTAAGGGGTGAGTTGGATTTCTACATCCTTGTAGGGATTGTATTAACAGTTTTAATAACATCGGCATTTATGTTTGGTGGCTCTATGTATTCGGCGAGAAATATTCAGTCGATGGCATTTCAGATCCCTGAATTTGGTTTTTGGCACTTGCGATGATGTTATCCAACATGATTGGCGGAATAGATCTTTCGATTATTGCAAATGCAAATACGGTTGCAATTTTTGCTGCTAATGTGATGAATGGAACATGGTCAATGGGGCTAGTGGGACCGTCACGAATTATTTTGGCATTATTTGTTGCTGTTTTAACAGCCCTCATGTTTGGACTTTTGAATGGAATTATTGTAGCAAAGACTTCTGCAACATCTTTAATTGCAACATTAGGAACTATGACTTTGATTCAGGGTATAGGAATGGCGGTTACTGGTGGAAGTAGCGTGGGGAATATTGATCCTCTGTTTGCTGAGTTTGGAAAAGCTATATTTTTAGGCCTTCCGCTTATTTTTGGTGTTTCCTAACGGCATCGCTTTTGTTGGCAGGAGTGATTGGATTCACAACATTTGGAAGAAAACTTTATCTTTTTGGAGGCAATCCTGTTGTGGCAAGATTTTCTGGGATTAATAATGAAAAAGATGACAATTACAGTCTTTTTGCTTACGGCATTATTGTCTGGAATGGCAGGTCTAATTATTCTTAGTAGAGTTAATTCTGCAAAAGTGGGTTATGGAGATACCTATCTCTTACAAACGATGATAGTTTGTGTAATTGGTGGCATAAGTCCTAATGGTGGAAAAGGAAAAGTGATGGGATTGGTCATCGCTATTATATTAATGCAGGTAATGTCCAGCGCTTTTACTATCTTATCTTTGTCACCGTATACAAAAATTGATATGGGGGATTATGCTTATTCTTGTATTAGGATTAAATAAAGAACTTGATAATTACTCTTCTCGAAGAGCTCTTAAGGCAAGTATGAAAAATCTTTATAGTTAAAAACCAAGAAAATCAGAAAAGGGAAGGTAAAACTATGACTTGTAAGGATGAGTACCAAGATTTATTCAAAACAGTAATGAAAGAACATCTTGCAGTGTTTGAGGCGCAGGATATGGCAGAGTTGGAACAGTTTATGGATTTGATTATCCAAGCAGATAGAATTTTTTGCATGGGTGTGGGACGAGAAGGAATATCTACAAGAGGATTCGCTATGAGACTTATGCATTTAGGAAAAGAAGTGCACTGGATTTGGGATGACACTACTCGGGAATGCATAAAGGCGATCTTTTATCGCCACGAATGGATCAGGGAAAATTGGACATATTCAGTATGTAACTGAACAAGCTAAGAAATCCGGCGCTACTGTAGCTATAGTTACAGGTTCTGCGAATCAAGTCAATCGTGAATTTGCGGATTTTGTTCTTTTTGTACCTGCCTCAGTATTTAATGGAACGGATACCAGAGCGGTAGAATCTATTCAACCTATGGGGAATCTCTTTGAACAGCATTTATATATGTTATTTGATATCATTGTCATTATGCTAGAAAGGCGTTTAAAACTGTCACATGAAGCAATGGAAGCACGACATAGAAATGTAGAATAAAAAGGAAATCTTTGGCATTAATATAAGGAATATTAAAAGATGGAGTAATTATGTATTTCATAGGTATTGATTTAGGTACTTCAGCTGTAAAAGATGCTCTTAATGAGAGATGATGGAAAGATTGTTAATAGTGTTACAAAAAGTTATCCTATTTCGTTTCCTTACACGGGATGGTCAGAACAGAACCCGGAAGACTGGCTAAAGAGAGACGAAGAAGGGTCTTATTGAATTGATGGCAGAATACCCAAAGGAAGAACTTGTAGGAATTAGTTTTGGCGGACAAATGCATGGCCTTGTGGTCTTAGATGAAAATGATAGGGTTATTCGGCCTGCCATTTTTATGGAACGATGGAAGAAGTTGCGAAGAAACAGAATTTCTTAACACAAGTGTGGGAAGAAAAGTTTTTATCGGAAAAGGACAGCAAATATTGCATTTTTCCGGTTTTACTTTTGCCTAAAATTCTGTGGATGAAAAAAAGCATGAGCCGGATTTATTTTTCTAAAAATTAGACGTATTATGTTGCCCAAAGATTACTTAATCTATATGTTATCCGGTGAGTTTTGTACAGACTTTTCAGATGCCTCGGGAACATTGCTTTTAGATGTGAAGAATCGCACTTGGTCGAAGGAAATGCTAGAACTATGTAATCTTAATATAAATCAGGTTCCCAAATTATATGAAAGCTATGAACAAGTAGGTACCATTAGGAAAGTAGTGGCTGAAGAACTCGACTTTAAGCCTACTGTTAAGATTATTGCTGGTGCAGGAGATAATGCTGCGGCAGCAATAGGAACTGGAACCATAGGGGAGGGACGGTGTAATATTTCTTTGGGAACTTCCGGAACCATTTTTATTTCAAGCACACATTTCAAAGTTGATTCATTTAACGCATTGCATTCTTTTGCTCATGCTGATGGAAATTTTCACTTGATGGGGTGTATGCTGAGTGCGGCTTCAGCTAATCAATGGTGGTGTAAGAATATTTTGGGTACAACGCATTATGATGAAGAGCAGGCAAATATTCAGAAATTAGGTGAAAATAATGTTTATTTTCTTCCGTACCTTATGGGAGAAAGAAGCCCACACAATAATCCTTTTGCTAGAGCAATGTTTGTAGGTATGTCCTTAGATACCAATAGAGAAGATATGGTGCAGGCTGTTTTAGAGGGAGTGGCTTTTGGACTGCGCGATTCTTTTGAGATTGCAAGAGAGCTTGGAATCAAGGTAAATAGAACGAAGATTTGTGGAGGGGGAGCGAAAAGTCTGCTGTGGTGTAAGATAATAGCAAATGTTATGAATGTTACAGTAGAGATTCCAGAGCAAGATGAAGGACCTGCTTTTAGGAGCAGCGATTCTTGCTGCGGTAGGATCAGGATTTTACCAAGATCTGGAATCAGCAGTATCTCGGATTGTAAGAGTAAAGGATTCCATTGAGCCAGAAGAAATACTGGTAAAAAAATATGAACAAGCATATTGGAATTTTAGAAAACTGTATCCAGCAATAAAAGATTGGTATGGCAAATAATATTGCAGCTTGATATTTTTATACAGCGTTCCCAAATCATCATATACTAAAAGAGTCAATCAATTTGTTTGTAATTTTATGGTTCAATTTCATGATGGTTTTTGCTCTACTTGATTATCGGGATTATATTTATGGGATTCCTTGTGAGGTATTTAGAAAATGATAATGCATGATTGGAATAACGAAAAAGAGGACGTGATTCTTCTGATCCATCCGATGCTTTCGTCAGCAAACGGCATGAAGACATTTATCGCTGACATCATTGGAGAGGAATACCGTTATCTCGCACCGGATCTCTCAGCGCACGGCGATGCAGATAAGGATACTTATAAAGAGTGCTGCTGACGAGGCAAATCAGATCCATGAGTATTTGGCTGAAAAAAATATCACGGAGCTCTCACTCGGATATGGGGCTTCACTGGGCGAGTGGTTCTTCTACAGCTTCTCAAATATAATGATATTGTATTCAACCATCTGTTTTTTTGAGGAAGCAGTTTCTACACTAACGCAAAAGATGATGGAGTGGATTCTCCGCACGGTGTTTCTGCATAAACATAAGAAGGCTGTCGCAGACCCGGAGCTAAGTTTGAAGAAGATGTCCTCCATGTTTGGAGAAGAGGCCGCCCCGCTTCTGGCAAAAACATTTTATTGCAATGAATGAGGAGAGCATCCGAAACATCGTTCACGACTGTGCATTCGTGGAACTGCCGTCGCTTTCCGATGATGTTCAGCGGAAATGCATCTTTGCGTACGGAGATAAGGATTTCGATTATAAGAAAGCAAAGAAGATGATTCCTAAGACTTATCCGCTCGCCCAAATAAAGGTATGGGAAGGCTACGACCATTGCCGGATGATGACGAAAGATAAGAATAATTACTGCCGGGAACTTGAGAAATGTATTCATGAGTAATAAGTAAGAAAATGCCTGACCATCACCTCGATGATCAGGCGTTAATCTTTTTCCGCGAAGAGCCTTCCTGGGAGCCGCCGGAACATCCACAGGAGCCTCCGCAGGAGCGTGACGAGCTAAGAGGTATATGCTTGACACCAACATCTGTATTTATGTAATTAAGTCTAAGCCGGAAAAGGTATTTAAAAATTTACAGACTATTCATCCGGAGGATGTGTGTATATCATCGGTCACTTATGCCGAATTGGTGCATGGTGTAGAAAAGAGTGCATGCTTTGAGAATGGAGGATTGGGCAGAATAATTTATTTCAGTCACAGTATAAAGAAGAGATTATGTTCTTACCTGTTTTCGTTATCCCTTTGATCGTAATTTTGATAAGGCAAAAGAAGTCTTTACTGCTGCAAACATTGAGGTGGAACTGCTGTAATGGACAGAAATTTTTCAATGAATATAGAGTATAATTATAGAGGTGATTGCAATGAGGTGCAGCACCTTTTTTTATGGGAGAAAATAAAAAGTATTCTTACTGAATTTTTTTAGCCTTTTTGAGGCTACGATTTTCAGATGAAACTTGAAAACTTAACAGAAAACAGATAAAATTGTGATTGCAAAAAGCCTAAGTAGGCATGAATTTTTCAATGAAATGGAGCGGTTTTATGGAAATTAAGCGTGATAGCTACCTTAAGCAGTTGATTTCCTATCGTTTTGACGGATTAGTGAAAGTCATTACCGGAATCAGAAGATGCGGTAAATCCTATCTTCTTAAAAATATTTACCGAGATTATTTAATTGAGAATGGTGTAAAAAGAAGAACAGATTATTACGATTGAGCTTGACCTTGCGAAAGATATTCAATATCGTAATCCACTTATTCTTTTCTTCCTTCGTAAGAGAAAGTGGAAAAAGAGCAAAGAGGAGTATTATCTTTTTGTTGATGAAATTCAAATGTCTGATGAGGTAGCTAATCCATATAATCCGGATGGTAAGAAAATTACTTTTTACGATGCTCTTAACGATTTGAGAGCTTTATCGAATTTAGATGTTTATGTGACAGGAAGCAATTCAAAAATGCTTTCCAGTGACATTCTTACTGAATTTAGAGGACGAAGTGATGAAATAAGAGTACACCCGCTTAGCTTTGCGGAATATTATTCTTTTGTTGGCGGGGACAAAAACGAAGCGTTTGACGAATATGCATTTTATGGCGGTATGCCACTAATCCTGTCAAGACCTAATGATACGGCTAAGATGAATTATCTGAAATCCCTTTTCTCAGAAGTGTATATTAAAGACATTGTTGAACGGAAAAAAATTGAAAGACAAGATGTACTGGAACAGATATTGGATTTGCTTTGTTCTTCGGTTGGTTCATTAACAAATCCGACTAAAATTGCCAATACTTTGAAGTCAAAGCAAGGGGGGAGTATATCTGCTAATACAATTAGGGCATATATCGGACATTTGGAAGATGCGTTCCTTTTTTCAGAAAGTAAGCGATATGACGTAAAAGGAAAATCCTATTTTGACTCGCCAAATAAATATTACTGTGAGGATATTGGACTTAGAAATGCAAGAATAGGATTCCGCCAGCAGGAAATGACACATATCATGGAGAATATCCTATATAATGAGTTGCATATCCGGCAGTTTTCTGTCGATGTTGGTGTTGTTTATGCAAGGACACTAAGCGAAAAGGGGAATTCCATTCGTACTCCTGGGGAAATTGACTTTGTCGTAAATACAGGAGGAAAACGAATCTATATCCAGTCGGCGTATGCGATGCCTACGGATGAAAAAGCGGAAGCAGAACTTAGACCATTTTCGCTTACGGGAGATTCCTTCCCTAAAATTGTGGTAAGGAAAGATATTGGGAAACGCTGGTATGATGATAAGGGTATTTTTGAATATCAATGTAATTGATTTTCTTTTAGATAAGGAATTGATTTAAAAGAAGTATATTGTGCATACGTAATAAATGATTCGCTCATGAAATGTGAATTATGAATTGAAAAAAACGCTCATGTTTTGTGAATAATAAAAAAAAAGTTTTACGAAGAAATTATGCTTTTATAGCGGAGGAAGTTCACTTCATCCGCTATTTTTTATACGGAAAAATTATAAATCTTCAATTTTTTTCCCGCAGGATACTTTTGAGCGTTAAGAAAATATAAGACAAAAGAAAATATAAAGCAGCAAGAAAAAAATAGTTGACATTCAAACTAAGCGGTATTATAAACATAACTGATAACTGAATTATCGATAATATGATTACCAAACTAAGTTCATCTGCTAAACAGCGAAATATGAAGGAGAAAGCATATGTCAAAACCGCGATACCAGTATTGACCCGAGGCTTTTTGGAAAGTGCTCGTAAAGAGTTCATGGAAAAGGGATTTATCAAAGCAGAACTGAAAACAATCTGTGAGAATGCAAAGATTACAACAGGAGCGGTTTATAAAAAGATATAAAGGGAAGGAAGAGCTGTTTAGCGCTGTTGTCGAAGAAGCGGTAACCACTTTAGACCGTTTTTGTTTTCGGAACGAACGGATGTGGACTTTTCCTCTATGAGCGACGAAGAAGTGAGAAATACATGGATTATGAATGAGAAATACATCTTAGATATGTTCCGAATCCTATGGGATATTCGAGAAGAATTTGTATTACTTTTTAGAAAAAAATCTGCCGGGACAGTGCATGAGAACTTCGGACATGACTTTGCTTTTCGCATGACCCATGCCTATACGCAATATTATGAAGAGGCAAAAAAGAGAAATATTGCCAAAGCGGAGATTTCGGATCAGGAAATGCATGTTCTCTGTACGATATTCTGGACCTCTGTTTATGAGCCTTTCATTCATAAGATGTCTTGGAAAGAAATCGAAGAGCATTGTAAAGTTCTATGCAGATTCCTTGATTGGAAAAAAAGGCAGTAGGAATCATGGATTAGTCTATTTTGGGTCGTCGAGAGACGGCTTAAAATCAATAGAATAGTTAGTAATAACTAATTAATTCGGATTTTTTATAACAAAATGATATGAATATGAATTGAATAAACTAACTTATGCGAATCGTAATAACGCAATATTTCTGCCGGTAAGAATGAAATAGAAAGGAGAGCACAATGTTTAAAAAAGTGGCTCCCTATATGGGAGAATACAAGAAATACACGATCCGAGCAGTCATCATGATGTGCATCGGGATTGTGGCAAAAAAACGATGCCCTATTTTTTTCCTGTATCAGATAATTTCCCCTTTAACAAAAAGGGCAATCCATCAGTTTGGGATATCTGATGCTCAGGGTACTCAGGGGTACTTTTATCGGAGATCATTTATTCTTTCGCCTATGTGAAAGGACTGATATTTTTCCCATATCAGTGCATACAATACCCTGAAAAATTTAAGAATATCTCTACAGGGGAAACTGGAAAAGCAGTCTCTCGGAAATATAGAGAGCCTTGGAACAGGTCGTATAAAAAAGGTATTTACAGAAGATATTGATATGATCGAGCTTTTACTTGCTCATGCGATTCCGGAAGGGATTGCCAATATTTCGATTCCGCTTGCCATCCTCGTTCTGATGTTTGTGGTGGATTACCGCTTAGCTTTGCTTTCCTTTATTCCTATCCTCGTAGGAATCTTTGCCATGGGCATGATGATGAAGCAGGGTAACTCGAAAATGGATGCCTACTATGAATCCGCTGCCGTGATGAATAACACGATTATTGAATATGTAAATGGAATGGAAGTGGTGAAGGTATTCAATAAGGACGGCGATTCCTATAAAAGATTCGGAGAAGTCGTAAAAAACTACAGAGATTTTACCCTTTTATGGTACAAAGCTTGTTGGCCGTGGATGGCGATGTATTCCAGTGTTTTGCCGTGTCTCGCCCTTCTCATCCTTCCGGTAGGCGCATTTTGGGTTATCAGTGGAAGTCTTGCTTTAGATAAACTGATTTTAGTGCTTTGTATGTCTTTCGCAGTCGGTCCGTCTTTTATGAAGGCGATGCATTTTGCAGGAAATTTTCCGCAGCTGAATTATAAAATCGCAGAGCTGGAACATCTTATGGATAAACCGGCGCTTAAAGAGGGAAGTGCAAGGTTTAGCGGGGAGAATAGGGATGTTCAGTTTGAAAATGTCAGATTCGCTTATGGAGAGAAAGAGGTTCTGCATGGGGTAAGTCTGGAACTTACGCAGGGAACAACAACCGCTCTTGTGGGAGAATCGGGAAGCGGAAAGTCTACACTGGCTAAGCTTTTAGTGCATTATTATGACTTAAGTGACGGAAAAATCCGGATTGGTGGACAGGATATCACAGATCTGTCTCTGGAAGCGCTGAATCATGAGGTCTCCTATGTTTCGCAGGAGCAATTTTTATTTAATACAACGCTTTATGAAAATATTCTTATCGGAAAGCCCGAGGCGAAAAAGAGAAGAGGTACTGAAAGCGGCAAGTAGAGCGCAGTGTGATGAATTTCTCAGGAGACTTCCGGATGGAATAGAGACCATGGCGGGAGACGGCGGAAAGCAACTGTCGGGAGGAGAACGCCAGAGAATTTCCTTGGCACGTGCGATTTTGAAGGATGCGCCGATTGTGGTTTTGGACGAGGCGACCGCCTTTATGGATCCTGAAAATGAAGAAAAATTAAATGCTGCTCTTGATGAAATTACAAAGAATAAGACGGTGCTTGTGATTGCGCACAGACTTTCCACGGTAAAAAATGCGGATAAGATTTGCGTGATAAAAGAAGGAAAGTGTATCGCAGCCGATAAGCATGAGAAGCTCCTGGAAGACTGTCCGGAGTATAAGAAATTCTGGGATGCCTCTGTAAGTGCAAGCACATGGAAGATTAAGGGAGGAGAAAAAGCATGCTAAAGATACTGCATAGAATCGTTTGTATGACAGGAAAATACAGTTCCCGAATCAGAGCTTCGTATATTACTTCTTTCATCAAGGGAATTATGATGAAGGCACCGTTAATCTTCAGTTTTATTGCAATCAGTCTGTTTATGAAGGGGCAAATGCAGGAAAAGATATGTCTTTATCTTGGAATCGGTCTTGTTCTTTGCATAGCAGTGGAAGCGGTTTTTGAGCACATCACGAATGTTCTTCAATCCGCAACAGGGATATGAAGTGTTTGCAGATATGCGAATGAGACTGGGAGATCATCTCCGAAAACTTCCGATGGGATACTTTACAGAAGGAAATATGGGAAAAATAAGCACAGTTCTGTGTACAGACATGGTGTTTATTGAAGAGTGCTGTATGAATGTTTTATCGGAGCTGGTAACTTTTATGATTTCCCAAGGTCTTATGACGCTCATGATGTTTGCCATGGATGTACGATTAGGGATAGCTGCTCTGACAGTGATTATCGCCTTTGTCATTGTTGGAAATTGTATGATGAAAACGACCCTTGCCCATTCCAAGACGAAGCAGGAGGGAAGTGAATCGCTTACGGAAGAGGTTTTGGATTTTGCCGAAGGAATAGGGATTATCAAGTCCTTTAATATGTTAGGAGAAAAATCCAAAAGTCTTTCCGCCGAATTTGAGAAAAGTTGTAAGGAAAGTATTGACTTTGAGAAAAGCTATGGGCCCTGGGCGAGAGCTTTATACCTTACCTACGGGATCGGTACATCCTTCATGCTTGCTGTAGCCGGCCTATTATATGCGAAGGGAGAAATGGCGCCGGACTATATGGTGGGAATGGTATTGTTCTTATTTGATCTATTTATTTCCATAGAGAGCTATTATGGGCAAATTACAAGACTTACGGTAACAGCGGCCTCTTTAGACAGAATAGATGAGGTTTTTGAAGCGGAAGAACTTAAAGATGTCGGTGACCATGTGTTGCCTGAAAGTGCAAAGGAAACAGAGGAGGATTCTGCTGCTATTGCCATGTCTGAAAATGCAAAGGAAATGCGGAATGAGTCCGGTGATATTGCATTGTCTAAAGATGTAAATAATACATGGAAGGATTCTGGTGATACTGGGTTTTTTGAAAATACGAAAGAAGCACAAAAAGGATTCTGTTGTGGAGTACAGCGATGTAAGTTTTGGCTATACCGGAAAGAATGTGTTGAATCATATCTCCTTTAGTATGAAAAAGGGGGAAATGACTGCTCTTGTAGGACCGTCAGGCAGTGGAAAATCTACAATAGCTTCTCTTCTTGCCAGATTTTGGGACATCCGGGAGGGGACGATTAAGTTTAACGGAAAAGATATCAAAAATATTTCCTTGGGAAGCCTGATGGATCAAATCAGTATGGTGTTCCAGAGGGTTTATCTTTTTAAGGACACAATCTATAACAATATCGCAATGGGAAGACCGAGTGCCACAAGGGAAGAAGTAGTGGAGGCGGCAAAGAAGGCAAGATGCTATGATCTTATCCGCTCGCTTCCGGAGGGCTTTGATACGGTAATCGGGGAAGGCGGCGCGTCCCTTTCCGGCGGAGAAAAGCAAAGAATTTCCATTGCCAGATGTATCCTGAAGGACTCGCCCATTGTTATTTTAGATGAAGCAACAGCAAGTGTGGATGCGGATAATGAACGGGCTATACAGGAGGCGATTTCGGAACTCTGCAAAAATAAGACGCTTCTGGTCATTGCTCATAGATTAAAGACCATAAAGGACGCGGATCAGATTCTTGTTGTATCGGAAGGAAAGATTATAGAGCGCGGAAATCACGATAAACTTATGGAAGAAGACGGCATTTACGCACGGATGGTCTCCGTACAGGCATCTTAAAAAGGAAAATGGAGAATCGTTTCAAGAGGACTCCCGGAAAGGGAGTTCTTTTTCATTTTTGTAAAAATGATACTGATATAACGCTTTATAGGTTTTCTACATAAAAAATGCAGATTGGAACAAAAAATCATCCTATGTCAATAATTCTAATCTTCCGATTTAGTAAACAATATTCTTCCGATTTATGGATACCGAATGGAGATTTGCGTCAAAAATGCACTTTTACGAATGGGGATTTGTGCTGAATTTAGCTTTTCTTTAAGTGGGGATATGCGTAAAAACGCGGTTTTCCTCTATGTTTAAAGAATCAGAAAAAAATAAAAACAGAAAGCAGGAATACGTGTCATTGCATGGTCGATTGTTTTGTAATTTTTCTGGATGAAAAAAATGCAGATTGGAACAATAAAATCATACAAATATCTTGATTAAAGCCCAATTTAGAATATAATCTGTTTTTATATAGATGAAAAAAATGTTCCATTCTGCAAAAAAATCATGGAGATAGATATGCTGCCAAGAAAACAATATGTTAATGAGTTGATGAGATTAAAAGAGAACGGAAGAGTTAAGATTATTACCGGTCTTAGACGAAGTGGCAAGTCAGTCCTTCTTTTTGACTTGTTTCGCCGGCAGCTCTTAGACGAAGGAGTTGTTCAGGAACAGATTATAGGGATACAGTTGGATGATTTGCGAAATATGAAATATCGCGATCCACTTCATTTGGATGAATATATTAGAAGCCGAATTACAGATGCAAAAAAAGTTTTTTATGTATTTATCGATGAGATACAGCTGGTTTCCGAAGTAAAGAATCCTTATGTGGATAATCAAGAAGCAAAGATTAGTTTTGTAGATGTGGTTCTGGGGCTCTTGAAGATAAAAAATGCGGATGTCTATGTGACCGGCAGTAACTCTAAAATGCTTTCGTCAGATGTGCTTACACAGTTTAGGGATAGAGGAGATGAAATTAGAGTATTTCCCCCTTTCTTTTGCTGAGTTTTATGATGCTTATGAAGGAGATAAGCGGGAGGCCTGGCAAGAGTATTACACCTATGGTGGAATGCCGATGACTTTGGAAATGGATACGCATGAACGGAAAAGTAAATATCTTCGAGACCTATTTGAAAGAACTTATATTAAGGACATCATGGAGAGAAATAAGATCAAGAACGACGAGGAGGTACTGGCTATACTTCTTGATATCCTGGCATCCGGGATTGGTTCATTGACAAATCCCGGTAAACTGTCCAATACCTTTAAGAGTGAAAGAAATATATCCCTTGCACCGGATACCATTGATAGATATTTGCATTACTTTGAGGATTCCTATCTGCTTCAAAAGGCAAAGCGTTATGATGTGAAGGGAAAAAAATATATCAAGACACCGTCCAAATACTATTACACTGACTTAGGGTTACGGAATGCCAGACTTGGATTTAGACAAATTGAGGAAACGCATTTGATGGAGAATGTTCTCTATAACGATTTGATACGGCGAGGCTTTGATGTAGACGTCGGAGTCGTAGAGATTGCAACTATGGAAGAGGGCAAAAAAGTACGGAAACAGTTAGAAGTGGATTTTGTGGTGAATAGGGGAAATGACAGGTACTACATCCAGTCGGCACTAAGCATTGCAGATCCGGAAAAGAAAAAGCAGGAAATCGCATCTCTCCTCAGAATACCGGATTCTTTTAAAAAGATGGTTGTGGTCAAAGACTATTTAAAAACCTTGGAAAGATGATAATGGAATCCAGTATGGGGATAGAACATTTTCTCAGGGATGAAAATATCCTTGTGGGATAAAATGACTAGACAGCCCCCCCTTTGGCATGAGAGGAGCATCGCATGAGAGAATTTAAAAGCATATCCGGCCTGTATGACGGTAACTTAGCTTTATCCATAGCACCGGCCCTCACCCCCAAAGGGATAGAGGAAAATCCATTGTTTTTTTCATGGAGAAATCGTCAGCGAGTTTAGAAACGCGAGGCGGATGCTGTGCTTCAGTTTGCAGACGTAAGCCCTTGCAATTCCCTTATATGTCGAAGAAATCTGACGAAAATATACAGTAAGTGAATTTATATCTATTTATTGAATTTCCATAAAAAGGAATATTCATGCAAAGGAATATTCGTGTAAAAGAATATTAAGAAAGAGATATTCATGCGAAGGAAGATTCATGTAAAAAGCATATTCATGCGAAGGAAGATTCATGTAAAAGACAAAGAATTATTTCAAGAGTCTATCGGACAGGGAGGTTTTGCATAGATGAAAGAGCGTATATACGGAGAAAAAGTCAGCATCGACACAGAAAATACAGTTTCCTTTTATGATCAAAGAGCGAAGACAATCAAAAACAGAAAGCAAGAATATACGACGGTTTTACTGGGCGATCAGGACCCGGACTTTTCCGTTAAGTGGGATGCGTATGAAAAGCAATTTATCCTTCCCAAGTTAAAGCTCAATCAAGATAAGGTGATTCTGGATATCGGCTGCGGGATAGGAAGATGGGCAGAGGCTGTTGCGGATCAATGTAAGGAATATTACGGTGTGGATTTTTCTTCGGAAATGATTGCCGTGGCAAAGGAGAATATCAAGAATGAGAACTGCCACTTTTATGCCATGTCCGCTGTCGATGCAGTATCCAATCCGAAAATCACAGATCGGAAATATGACATTGTGATAGATGTCGGCGTTTCCATGTATATCAACGAAGAGGAATTGGTGGAATGTTATCAGGGACTTAAAAAACTTGCGGATCGGGATACCCTGTTCTATTTTGAAGAGAGTGTCGGAAAAAAGGAAAGAATTACCCTAAACCATATATGGTCCGACAATTTAAATGCCTATTATGGCGCAATCTATAGAACAAGAGAAGAATACAAAAGCCTTATAGAGGAGTGCATGAATGGTGTGGAGTTTATCGAGGAAGGATATCTCCAATGCCTTGATAAGGAAGAACATGCGGAAACAAGCCACTGGTATGCGCTGTTTAAGCTGAAAAAGTAGGAAATTACGTCGATTATCGCAATACCTTATGTGCAAATGTAAAAAAATAATTTACAAATTTGTTGATAGTCTATTTTTTTGGGCATATAATATAATATCACGTAAAAGAAGGAAGGGTATCAAGATGAGATTTGATGAATTATTTGAACAAAGGAGTCTGGTGGCTTCAAAGCTAAAGGATTGCTTACGTGATAAAGGCTATACAAAGGTGTCTTTTGCAAAAAAGGCAGAAATTTCGCGTCCTACACTCGATAAGTTGTTAAGCGGCAATATAGATAGTAAAACAACGTTTGACCGGCATATTCATAAAATTTTGAAGATGATGAATATGACGGTTGATGAGCTTATGTTCTATTCTGCGCAACGGAGCAGATCGGTAGTGGCTGTATATTCACAGAATGCACCTGAAAATCATGAGATGAGTGATGCTGCAAGAAAACAATATGATCTGCTGTTGGATATCATTGATCTGTGTGCTGTTTACTACTAAAAAGAGGAACATAGATATGAGCGAGATTATAACTGCGGAGAATATTGATACTGTTGTACAAAGGAATAAAGGAATAGTTGATGAAGTTTCTGCGCAAGCATTGAAGTTACAAAAGAATCCCTCTATAATGCGAGTTCCCTCGATGTCACAGCTTGCACTACTGATACTTCAAGGCTTTGGACTGGTTCAGATGCCGATAGAGGACAAGTATTGGAGCGGTGCAATCTACGTAAAGGAAGGTAAGATTGTTCCTGTCATAAATACTGCACTACCGCGTGTAAACCAGTATTTTGCCGCGTGGCATGAAATATATCATTTGCTGTTTGACAAGGTATCCTTCGATCATATTATTGAGAACGATAATATGATGGAGGAAAGAAAAGCTGAGTACTTTGCAGCATGTATGCTTCTTCAAGATGTTGATAAATACTTTGCGAACCTCACGACTATGGATACTGTATCAAAGGTTATGTACTGTATGTCGGCCTTTGAAGCTCCTTACAAGGCTGTGTTGATATCGCTTTATGAAGATGCTGTACAAAGAAAAAATGAGAATCTTAAAAGTCAGATAAAGGAAATTCTAGACTTAAAGATTGATGATATGCCAAATCGGTTCCGAAGACTTGGGCTTGATGATAGCTTAGTCATGCCATCATACGTTGTTAATACCTCATACCTTCATGAGCAAATAAAAAAATGTGAGGAGGCGAATCCTGAACTAAAGTATCATGGGGACAATGAGTCTTTCCTCGAGAATATTATGAAAGAGATTCGGGTGATTACGAGGACAGATAGATGATAGACATAGAAAAAATAATGAAGATAGACAAGAAGCGTATAGCGCTTATGGATACATCTTCTATCTCATTTATACAAAGCTTGCAGAATAAGGGAATTAAGATTGATAGCATCTTGAAAGATTATGAGTTGATTTTGATCCCCGGATGGGTACTTTCGGAAATTGAAGATGCTCCGGGAAGGACGGAATTTATTCGGAACCTAGTGGATGGCGGTTATCCAATCTACTGTATTGCTGAGGAAAGCTATTCTGAACTTACGGGATATGAAGAAGGTAATCTTTATGAAATAGTATCGGCTTCGGTTTCTTTGATAGGGCAAATAAAATCGTACCTGCGAAAGCTCCGCGAAGATAGAGACCTGTTAGATATGGAGGAATATAAAGAATGGATAAACAAACTGTATGATGAATGGCCACTACCGAAAGAAGTGCTTGCAAATGGTAGAATTAAAAAAAGAAAAAAATGCAGGAGAGGTATCTATCACGATTTTGGTAGAAATTGTTTCATGGTATTATCCGAAAACAGAAACTCTTACAGTTTATTCTCAGGATAGCGACACTTATAAGTTTTACCTTGAAGCGGAGGCTAGAATAAGAAAACAGTTTGCATCGAAAATACCGGTACCGGTATCATATAAGAGTAATGACTGCATACTTTGTCAGCTGTTCCGAGAGGGGAGATTAAAAAGGATGATATTCATGAATGTAGAAAGGACGAACGCAAAAATCACATATAGTAAAGAACAGTCAGATCATTCTACAGTCTTAGTGACGGAGATGCTGGATAACGACAAATTTATAGATTTGATAAAGAATGAATCAGTACATATCATTTTTTTAATTAAATAGCATGTAGTTCTGTTTTTTTAAAGGATCTCTTAGGAGGTCCTTTTTGCTTTTTTTATTATTTGTAAGAGATGAGTGCAATTTTGTAAGAGATGGGAGCATTTTCTTATCTCCGAAATAGAATTTATATGCTATACTTGGAAAGTTAAAGATATTTTCAAATAGTAAATCACAGGGAGACAGACATGCGAAGAATGACTTTTTGGAAAAAAATGGATAATCAGGATTTCCGCTTTGATGGGAATTGCTTTTTGTTCTGCTCTCTATTCATGCAAAAATCAAGAAAAAAAGATACAGTGTATACTCATCTTCCGGAGGAGAAAAAAATCCAATGGAGGGAAAGCAGTTGTTTTTATAGAAGAGGAAAGTGACCCCGTGAATGCAGATGGAGTGAGAGGACATCTGGAAGCGGTAGGGGAAAGCGGCTTTAGAGAGTCATTTTATACACGTAGAGTAAAGAGAACTATCGATTTGTTGCTTTCTTTTTTTGCTCTTATTTTCCTGTCTCCCCTGTTTTTGGCATTATCCCTCGCTATTGTAATTGACGATCCGGGTCCTGTCTTCTTTACGCAGAAAAGAGTAGGAAAAAATAAGCAGTACTTCCAGTTGCATAAGTTCCGCAGTATGAAGATGTCCACCCTCACGATATGCCGACCCACATGCTGAAAAAAATCCGGAGCAATATATTACCCGGGTCGGAAAGTTTATCCGTGCTCATTCTTTAGATGAGCTCCCGCAGATTTGGGATATTTTTGTGGGAAATATGTCTCTTATCGGACCGAGACCGGGACTTTGGAATCAGGATTGCTTAATTGCCGAACGGGATAAATACCATGCCAATGATGTTATGCCAGGCTTAAGCGGTCTTGCGCAAATCAGCGGAAGAGATGAATTGGAAATTTCGGAAAAGGCAAAGATAGACGGAGAATACGTAGAGAAGATTGGATTTCTTATGGATATGCGTTGTCTTTTTGGGACTGTCTTTGCTGTGCTCGGTAAAAAGGTGTAGTTGAGGGAGGAACCGGGAATAAAAAGAAAACCAAGAAAAAAACAACAAGTTCTTAGAGAAAACAAAGGGACTGCACTCCTCTCGAAGGAACGCAAGTCTCTGGTATTCGGGGTTTGATTATGAAAGAGGATAACAAAATATTTAAAATTTTAATTACCGGCGCTCATTCCTATGTGGGGGAGCAGGTAGAGAAATATCTAGAAGAATATAATAAAAAAATCTTTGAATTTAGCCCTGAAAAAAAGAGGTATATCATAGAAACAATAAGCCTATATGGAGAAGAATGGAAAAAGAAGGATTTTTCTTGCTATGATGTAGTCTTCCATGTGGCGGGAATTGCGCATGGCAGAATAAAAGAAAATACAGAAGAAGAAATAAACCAGTACTTTGCAGTTAACCGAGACTTGGCTCAAAACGTAGCTGTAAAGGCAAAAAATGAAGGAATATCCCAGTTTATCTTTATGAGCACTATGGCGGTATACGGAGGAATTAAGGATGCAGTTATTACTAAAGAAACTATCCCTTCACCTATATCGGCCTATGGTGAGTCCAAACTACAAGCAGAATGGCTACTGGAAGAACTGGAGGATGAGAAATTTACAGTGGCAATTTTGCGTCCGCCTATGATTTATGGGCATGGATGTAAAGGAAATTATACTAAGATGGTCAAGCTTGCAAGACTACTTCCTGTATTTCCTGAGGTGGGAAATAGCTGTTCAATGATTTATATTGAAAATTTGGCAGAATTTATAAGGCTGTTGATAGAAAATCGAGAAGGAGGAGTTTTTTTTCCGCAAAATGATGAATATATCGATACTGGAAAGATGATTCGGCTAATTGCAAAGTCCTACCATTGGACATGCATATTATTGCCGGGATTTAAGACAATATTAAAAATTTATGCAAAAACTTCCGGGGAAAGTTGGTAGGATTAGCAAAAAGCATTTTTCTTCTTTGTATTACCAACAAGAATATTCTGATTACAGAGAAAATTATCGTATTTTTCTCTGGAAGATTCAATTAAAAGAATTGAAGAGATAAGAAAGAAGGGATAAAAAGATATGTTTGAGGGAACAACATCAAATATACTGGTTTCTATAGTGACAGTTTTCTTTTCAATAGTGAAAAAAACGATTAGAAAAGACCATCGAATCAGTTTTTGAATCAAACCTATCAAAATATCGAATATAGAATTGTAGATGGATTATCCTCAGACAATACGGTTTCAATATGTCAAGAATATGAGGATGCTTTCCGGAAAAAGGAATAAAGTTTGTTATCAGTTCTGAAAAAAGATAACGGTATTTATGATGCAATGAATAAAGGCATATTTGCTGCAACAGGAGAAATCATTGGAATCATTAATTCCGATGATTGGTATGAGTTGGATGCGGTTGAATGTGTAGTAGAAAACTATAAGCATACCCATTTTGATTATCTTTATGCAAACATAAATATAGTAACGGGAGATGGAAGTATTCTCGTTAAGCGCTCAAAAAAGGATTTTTTTCCTACTAGCAGGCACTGGAATCATCCCAGCTCTTTTGTGACAAAAGCATTATACGAAGAAACGGGAGGATATAAATGTAAGGGAATATATGATGATTTTTGAATTTTTTTCTTCAAGCCAGAAAAAAATGGAAAAATCTCAATTTTAGATAAAGTTCTTGCGAACTTCAGAACCGGTGGAGTCAGTACACAAAAGAGTTGGAAAGAATGTAAAGAAAGAATACGAGAAAGATATCGCTGCTATATTCAAAATCATTATAGTCCTTTGTACATCCTAGAATGTGTAGGTACAGAGTTAGTGAAGATGATAATGGTGTAGACGGCTAATGCCTATATTGAAATGATTTTTTGTAGTAGAAAGGAAAGATTGCGTGAAGATTTTTAGCATTATATTTACCACAATTTCATTCCATACCTGAAAACGATAAGTGGTGGGGAAAAAGGATACACTGAGTGGACAGCAGTTAAGAATGCAAAACCCTATTTGCAAACCATTATCAGCCTAGAATTCCACTGGATAATAATTACTATGACCTATCTAATAATTCTGGGAAAACTTGGTTCTGGCAAGCTGAACTTGCTAGAAAATTTGGAATATATGGATTTTGTATTTATCACTATTGGTTTGAAGGAAAACAACTCTGAAAGACCAATGGAAATTTTACGTGACCGTAAAGAAATTGATATTAATTATTGTATTTGCTGGGCTAATGAGACTTGGAGCAGAAATTGGTATGCACAAGAACGCACGGTACTATTGGAACAAAGATATGGCGATGAATCTGCATGGATAAAAACATTTTGAATATTTAAATACTTTTTCGGGATAAAAGGTATATAAAAATAGACAATAAACCTGTAATTAATATATATCATAGCCAAGAGATTACATGTCTTAAGGAGATGTTGGAATGTTGGAATAGATTAGCTATTCAGGAAGGATATGCGGGGGTGTATATTGTTTCTGGGGCTACGTCTAAAGGTACTGATATAAGAGAGGAACTTATAGATGCAATATATGAGTTTGAACCCGGATATGTCTTGAAGAATTTATTAAAGGGCAAAGATAAATATCAATACTTATTTAGGACAGGAATTAGTAGACTTTTTAAATAGAGTAAGAAAAAAACAAGCTGTTAGAACATAAAAATTGATATTGGAATGATCTATAATTACATCGAAAACACTGTATTGTCGGAAAATGTATTTCCTGGAACATTTCCTCAGTGGGATAATACACCTAGAACTGGAAGCTCTGGATTATGCTATATAAACTCTTCACCGGAATTATTTAGGGAACATTTACAAGCCTTAAGGACAAAAGTATGGAAATCGAAAATTTCTTTATATTAATGCGTGGAATGAGTGGGGAGAAGGAGCCTACTTGGAGCCGGATGAAAGATATAAATATGAATACTTACAAGCTATTAGTGACGTTTTTGGGGAGAGAGTTAAAAAGACTTAGTTTTCAATATCTATATTACAGGACTAAAAACTGTTTAGCAGTAATTGGAGATTCTAAATGATAAAAAGTTCAATCCTCAAAAAAACAAAGATTTTTAAAATTCTTGAATTTTTGTTTTTAAGTATATTTTTTTCATAAGAAAAAAATCGGATTCAATTATAGACATTAAGAAATGTAAGAAGATATTGATTATTGACCCGACACTTATCGGGGATATAGTAATGTTAATTCCTTTTTGCGGATTATTAGAAAAACACAAAGGACGCAAAAAATTACATTGGTATGTAACAAATGGGCAAAAGGATATTTTTGCATAATCAAGGGCTTGTTGATGATTTTATTTTTGTAGATAGTAAAATCCTAAATAGTCCATGGGCTTTCATTCGAAATATCAGGTATTTAAAAAAACAGTATATAGAGAGTTAATAGGGAAGAGTATGATGTGTCAATTGAACCGAGAGGTGATTTAAGATATATCTTGTTTATGCATTATTGTCGTGCAAAAAGAAAGGTTAGCTATAACTATACGGGGAGAGAGATTACTACAGATATAATTATTCCTTCAAATACTGTGAAACATTTGGTTGAGGATAAACTTTTTGGCTCAAAAGGTAGGATGTGATTATGAAGAGAGCGATAAATATCCTAAATTATATCTTGATGATGATGAAATAGAAGAAAATGATAGATATAAATTAGAACATCAATTAATTGGTAAAAACAATTATTGGCATACATCCGGGAGCTAGTTTAGAAATAAAACAATGGAAACATTTTGACCGTTTGCTGGAAAGGTTAAATAATGAGAATACAGTTTTTATTATTTTTTTGAAGGGCCAAAGGAAGAGGAGGCTGTCGCCCGCGTTAGAAATAGTGCGATATCTGCAAAAGCACAATTTATTACCAGTAAAACGGACATCCGAACTTATGTAAGCAGATTGGCAATATGCAATCTGCTGATATGTAATGATAGTGGTGCAGGACATATAGCGACTGCATTGAGGGTTCCGACTTGCGTGATTTTTGGACCCATTGATCCGGAGTTGGCAAAACCATATGTAGAAAATGAGTTTGAAAAACTTAGAATCATTTCAAAGAGTTAGAGTGCAAGCCATGTCTATCTACTAGCTGCAAACATAATAAAGAGTGTATTGATGGAGTCACTACAGAGGAAGTTTTTACAAAAGTTATGTCATTACTGGATTGAAACAAGCGAATAGTTGGAATGAGCAGGTGAGAAATGTATGATTTTCAGAAAGTGAATAAGAAAAAAATATTGGTTGTAGGCGATATCATGATTGATACCTATTACACAGGAGATGTAAGCAGGATTTCACCTGAGGCACCGGTGCCGGTATTTTCGGAAAGATAATGAGCGAAGCGTTCTTGGGGAGCGGCTAATGTGGCTGCAAACCTGATAGCTGCTAAACAAGATGTTACAATGATGTCCATTGTTGGAAAGGATGAGAACGGAGTAAAGTTATTATCTCTATTACAAGAATCAGGAATTAGCACAGAGTTAATTATTGAATCAGAGAGGAAAACAACAGAAAAGATAAGATTTTTGGCTATAAATAATCAACAGGTACTAAGACTGGATATAGAAGATTGTATTCAGATTTCTGAAAAAGAATGTAAATGGTTATTGAGTAAGCTCGAAGATAATTTAAAATCTTTTGATTTAATATTGATTTTCGACTATTTGAAAGGTTTACTGACTTATGAGCTAACCCAGGGGATTATTTTTACTTGCGAAGAAAAAAATAAGATTCCGGTCATAATTGATGTCAAAGATAGAAATATTGAAAAATATAAGGGTGCTACACTTATAAAGCCAAATAGAAAAGAACTGGGACAGCTTACAGGAATGCCGGTTGTAACAAAAGAGGAATTGATTGAAGCATCGGAGGTGCTGCGAGTAAAATGTGATAGTGATTATATACTGACAACTTGTGGAGCGAAAGGGATGGTTTTAATTGGTCGAGATCAGCCATATTTCATTGAGTCAGTAGGTAGAGAAGTCTTTGACGTTTCCGGAGCGGGAGACACGACGATTGCCTATTTATCTACTTGCATGGTCAATGGATTTTTCTGTTTCTCAATCTGTTGAGATTGCAAATTATGCTGCAGGTATTCAAGTATCAAAAGTAGGAACATCTTCAGTGTACTGGAAGGAGATAGAGGATTATCTGGCAAATGAAAAAGATCTGTTTTCTCACAAGCTTCTAATTGGAAATAAAATACAGAACTTTAGGACAGAGCATGAAAAAGAAAAGATTGTCTTTACCAATGGATGCTTTGATATTCTCCATGTAGGGCATGTCAGATACTTGCAAGAAGCGGCAAAGTTGGGAGACAAATTAGTTGTCGGACTAAACAGTGATGATTCTGTCAGGAGACTGAAAGGAGAGAAAAGACCTGTTAATAAACAATTAGATCGAGCTGAAGTTCTTTGTTCACTTGGATTTGTAGATTATGTAGTGATTTTTGAGGAAGACACACCCTATGAGTTGATTAAGGAGATTCAGCCTGATGTTCTTGTTAAAGGTGGAGATTATACAGCGGATGAAGTTGTCGGGAAGGACATCGTGGAAAACAGGGGCGGTCAATTGGTACTTATCCCTTTTGTGGAAGGAAAGTCAACTTCAAAGATAATTGAAAAGATAAAACAATAGGAGAGTAAAAATGATTATTGTAACTGGTGGAGCCGGTTTTATAGGTTCATGTGTCGTTAGGACTCTTAACGATCTCGGAAGATTTGATATTGTCATTGTTGATAATATTGCTTCAACAGAAAAAAATGGATGAATATCAGAAATAAGAAGTTCATCAAATATGTCCATAAATCTGCTTTTTTGATGGAATTACCTTCTTACAAAAACGTTGAGGCAATTATCCATTTAGGTGCACAGTCTTCTACTACAGAAAAAGATTTTGATTATTTATGGAAGAATAATTTTGAATATACAAAAAGTTTGTGGGACTACTGTGCGAGAAACAAATTAGTTTTATTTATGCTTCAAGTGCGGCAACATACGGAGATGGAAAACTTGGATTTGATGATAGGATGAATATTGATTCTCTGCTACCGTTGAACGGATATGGATATTCCAAGCAGTTGTTTGATTTATGGGTGAAATACCAAGCGGCTCATTTTTCCGAAGCAGCATGTGGGGTTAAAAATTTTTTTCAATGTATTTGGTCCTAATGAATACTTTTAAGGGCTCAATGGCCAGTATGGTTTTTCACGGTTTCAGACAAATTAAAGAAACAGGAAAAATTAAACTATTTAAATCTTGTAATCCGGAATATAAGGATGGAGAACAACTCAGAGATTTTGTCTATGTAAAGGATATTTGCTCAGTTATTACTTGGTTATTAGACAATGATAACATTTCCGGTTTATTCAATGTGGGAACGGGTAAAGCGGAGAGTTTTAAAAGCTTTTAGCAGAGGCTACATTTCTTGCTTTAGATATGGAACCGAATATTGAATATATACAAATGCCGGAACACTTAAAGGAAAAAGTATCAGTATTATACTAAAAGCTGAGACGGATAAATTGAGGTCTTTTGGTTATTCTAGAGATTTTTGTACCTATGCACGATGCGGTAACAGAATATGTGGTGGAGTATTTAGCTAGAAATTATGATATTTTTAGTGGGAGGAATAAAAATATATGGTTATGCCTCTATGCATTCTAATATCAATTCTTATTTGTATTTATACTTTTTGTAAAATGCATGTCTCCTGCTGGAATTATAGTAAAATCACATTTTACTATTTTCCATTGGGTTTTAGTACTATCTTATATTTCCAATAATTGTGGGTGAAACAATTCCTGAAATTGGTGGTGTTCTATGGGAGAGTTTATATAAAAATATATCGGATTCGAAACTCACATTTTATGTGATTTTACTTTTTGGATTATATTTCGTGTTTATGTTAAGCAATATGCTGCTGATTAGTAGTCAATCAGAAAAATACTATGTTTTTTTCCAAGTGGACATTGTATAAATGGCAGATAATTAGTTTTGTTTATTTTTTTGTATATGGCATATAAGGCGAAATCAGATTTGTTCAAAAGGATATACGGAGAATAATGGAAAAAACGAATTATGTGGGAACGATGTCTGCATTGTTATTAATGATTTTTTTCGGTTTATTTTTATTTATTCTCTTAAGTCACAAAAAGAATTTTTACAAAAGTTTTTATTAATCCATTATTGGTTTGTATATCTTATCTCATCAATAGTGTTGTTGGGTTTTGGGGAAGATTGTATATTGTTACCTCATTTGTGAGCTTTGATTGTTTTTATGTCTACTTTTTATAAACCGCTTCATTATTGGAAAGCAGCAGTTATCACTGCATTGGGATTTTTGGGAATAGGAATAATCGGAATCTGGCGTATTGGTATGAGCTTTTCAATTTTTAAATGGATTGCAATTAATATCTCTGAAAGTGTGTTTACATCTTTTTCTTTAGTGCATTTTTGGATAATTATCAGATACCAATTATTAAATTTCCATATCCGTTATTATCATCCTTTATAAATCTCATTCCGACAGTGCTTTTTACCTGACAAAGCTAGCATGATGATTGGTCTACAGGATGTCGGATATGAGGTGTTTAATCCACTCGGAGCTGTTAACGCATTTATGTCCTTTATGTGTAATTTTGGATATATTGGAACTTGTTGTTTTATTGCAATTATGACGGTTCTACTTCGTTATTTAAAAGGCTAACAAGAGTGATTTATCTCAAATTATATATTCTTGTATAAGTGCAAACTTAGCATTTACTTTTTTTAGAGATCCATTCTCTGCTTCTCTTATAAAGAATATTTTTGAATTTTTCCTTTTTAGTACCATTACTTTTAACCATTATTTGTTCCATTCAAACCAATAAAGGAAAAACTTATACGTAGGAAACTAACAAATTAAATGAAATACTATATATAATACTTAATATAATTGCGGTGAAATTAATAAAGACAATTTATTGAGTTGGAAGAGGAATGTAAAATATGATTAGTTGTATTATTTGTCCCATTTATGAAAAAGAAAGAGATTTTAATTATGCCCTAGAGTTCTACCAATCAAAAAAATACAGTATGGCATCAAGGAGGATATTTATTACATTTTTCTTATGAAACTCATAAAGAACACTTTGAAGAGAAATTTAAAAAGATGTTTCCTGATGAAAATCTACTTTCTCTGGTTATACCTGACAAGCTAAATCAGTATAAGAGTCCGGTAACGGTAAAAAATTATTTGGGGGTTTTTAATTTATATGAAAAAGTATGATTATATAGCAGTCGTAGACTGTGAGTGCCTGTTTATAAGGTCTGCGAATGTTACGGAAGTATTGGATACAATTTGGAAAAAACAAAGCTTTTTAGTTTGTAATAAGTCCTATTTGTTGCATGATATCTTAAAAACAACAGTATATATGCTTGGACTTGACAATAATCAGGAATTAAAAAGAGATACAGATAACTATTTATTAAATTGTTGGTTTAGTGATATTCCGGTTTATTGTTCGAAGAATGTTAAAGACTTTCATGAGTGGTTATATTCTCGGCCTAATTTAGATGACTTGTTTAATGAGCGTAAAATCACAGATTATTATCTATATATTTTGTATTTATATTTAGAAAAAAAGGCTATGATTTCGTACGCTTAATTACTGGTCTCCATGGGGGATTATGGAAGATGTTAGTTTCACACATCCCTAAATCCTGTAATTCTATTGAGAAGGAAATAGAAACACACTGGAGTTCTAATCCTACATCGAACAATGAAGATGCCATAATACTTTTTCACCGAGATCATCAAGTTTCAATAGAACAATTTAAAAATTTTTGAGAGAGAGTAAGTTGAAATATATAGGAAGGAGATATGCGCCCTTCTTGATTAAAGTAAAAACTGGTTAAAAGTATGAGCAAAAATTTAATACGCTACAATGCTATAATGAATTTAATATTATCCTTGTCCCAGTATATTTTTCCCAATGATTGCTTTTCTTATGCATCAAGAATTATTGGCGCAGAAGGAATAGGAAGGTGTCTTTTGCTATATCTTTTGCCTCTTATTTTTCTATGTTTGCAGCACTGGGATTCCGACATATGGTATAAGAGCTTGTGCGAGGTTGAGAATGACTATGAAAAACTAAAAAGTGACCATGGAGCTTATGACTATAAATTTCGCGACAAGTATTTTTCAGTATCTTGGTTTATTTACTTTTTGTTTTTTTCAATAGATAAATTAAGGGAAAATAGTCTTTTTCTAGTGATTGCAGGGATTAATATTCTTTCAAATGGGCTTCAAGCGCAATGGTTTTTCAGGGCATTGAAAAGTATGGATATATAACGAAAAGGACTCTTTTTAGAACTTTATCGTTAGCTGTGATTGTTTTTGTTTGTTCGTAAATCAAGTGATGCATTGTTTTACTGTATAGGTCTTATTTTAGTTGAGCTTGGATCGTTTTTTGGCAAATAATATATATATTATTAGATTTTTGGGATTTCACATACATGTTATCAGGATATTAAGAGGCATTTTATACCGATACTGTATTTTTGCATCTGCTGCAGCTATTAGTATTTATACAAACCTGGATGTCGTAATGTTAGGGCTTTTTATCAACGGACACAAATGTAGGACTTTATAGTGCGGCAAATAAAATATACAGGGTATTTAATAGTATCATTGCAGCGGTATTTACAGTCTTTGTTCCAAGAATTATTTCGCTCAGGTCATCGAATGAGAAAGATGAAGCAGATAGCATGATTAGAAAAGGATTTTATCTGGTGGAGCTGATGGCTTTACCCATAAGTTGTTATTTGCTTTTTCATGTCCGGATATGTCATTGATATAGTTGTAGGTAGTAATTTTCGTTCCAGTTCAACTGCTCTTTTCTGCATTTGGCTTTTGTAATATATTTGTCGGTTTTAGTGGAGTTATTATTAATTTGATTATGATTCCATTGAAGCATGAAAAGTTTAGTATGTTTGCAATTTTCTTTGGAGCAATTGAAAAATATTGTGTTAAATGTATTTTTTTATTAATAGACTCGGAATGATGGGAGCTGTAATAGCAACAGTTGTGACGGAATTGTCAGTTTTAGCTTTTTGTTATTATTTTTTTGAACGAGACATTCTTAGTAAAGATATACCTCGATATTTTCTTTTTCAGAGAATGTTTTTTTGTTTTTGCTCATTACTTTTTGTGACTTATATCTTGCATATCATTGTAGGAGAAAAGGAATTCTTTTTCTTATTCTATCCTCTGTTCTTTGGGGATTTAGTATTTTTAATAATAATGATATTGGCTAGAAATGAAGTTATGGATTCATTTGTTATCACGTTGATTAAAAAGATACAGAGAAAATAGGAGTAGTATAATGAAAAATATTAGCGCACAGAGGATATTGGAATAAGCAGATAGAAAAGAATTCACCGGTAGCTTTAAGAACTGCTTTAGAAAAAGGTTATGGATTTGAGTCGGATGTTAGGGATTATGCCGGAAAAATGGTAATTTCACATAATATAGCGAATGCTTCTTCTCAAGATGCTGAGGAGCTATTCCAATGGCTTGACGAGTTTCATGACCAGTATTGTTTTGCGATAAATATTAAAAGCAGACGGGTTAAAGGATATATTGCAATCATATTTGGAAAAAAATATCATATATCAAATTATTTTTGTTTGATATGTCAGTTCCTCAGATGATTGAATTTAGAGAAAAGGGATTAAAATTTTATACACGTCAGAGCGAAGTGGAAGAACCGGTGCTATATAAAGATGCTGAGGGTGTATGGATTGATGGATTCTGGTCTACTGAGTGGATTACGGAAGAATTGTTGAGAAGACATTTGGATAATGGAAAAAAAGATTTGTCTTGTATCACCGGATTTACATGGTAACATGGAATATAGAAAATTTTTGGGAAAAGATTCGCAGCTATAAACTAGACTTCAATGCAATTAGTTTGTGCACTGATTACCCGGATGAAGCAAAGGAGTTTTTTTGATGAGAAATAAAATCAAGGCAGTTCTCTTTGATATGGATGGTGTATTGATAGATGCAAAGGATTGGCATTATGAAGCGTTAAATAAAAGCTTTAAAATTATTTGGAATAGAAATAAATCGTTATGATCATTTGACTACATTTGACGGCCTACCAACAAAGGTAAAGTTGGATTTGCTTAGTAAGCGCTTTTATTTACCTGAAGGATTACATTCTTTTATAAATGAAATGAAACAGTCCTATACAGCTGAACTAGTTTATCAGCGTTGTCATCCGATGTTTCATCATGAATATGCATTATCAAGACTAAAAAGGGAAGGCTATAAAATTGCGGTTTGCTCGAATTCTATTCGAAATACAATAGAACTGATGATGGATAGAGCCGGGTTAAGTTCATATATTGATTTAATCATTTCAAATGAAGATGTAAGTAGGGCTAAGCCGGATCCGGAGATGTATAATACAGCAATCCGGAAATTTTCGCTTGAGCCGTGTGAATGTCTTGTGGTAGAAGATAACCCCAACGGTATAAAAGCGGGGAAAGCCAGTGGGGCTTTTGTATTGGAAGTTGCAACAGTATATGATGTTAATTATGAAAATATATCTAAAAAGATAGGAGATTGTGAAAATGATTAATATTCTATTGCCCTCTATGGGGACATCCCTGTTCTTTAAAGATTCATATTTCCCTAAACCCCTAACGGAAATTAATGGCAAAAACCATGATGGAATTGGTTGTTGATAATTATAAAAGTCTCGATCCGAAGAACTATGTTTTTGTATTTTTCCGAGGAAGATTGTAGAAAATTCCACCCTAGACTCATCGGTTAGAATCTTATCACCTGCATGTAAAAGTAATAAAATTAAATAATCAGACCACGGGTGCACTTTGCACTTGTTTAATGGCTCTTGAATATATTGATAATGATACCTCTTTGATTATTGCCAATAGTGATCAAATCATAGAAACAGACTATACTGAAGTGCTGGGATATTTTCATCGGATGAATGCAGATGCGGGAGTGATTACATTTCCCAATATACATCCTCGATGGAGTTATGCCCGTTGTATGGGAGATGAAGTATTGGAGGTAGCTGAAAAGCGACCTTTATCAAAAGATGCGATTGCAGGATTTTATTATTTTAAGAAAGGTTCGGATTTTGTTGAAGCGGCAAAAAATGCTTTGTTCAAGCAGAACCATCTTGAGGGGAAATATTATATCTCTGCTTCTGTCAATGAGTTGATTCTTTTGGGGAAGAAAGTAGGATGCTTTGAAATAGAAAAGGAACAGTATAGATCCTTTTATTCTCCGGCAAAAATCAAAGAATATGAGGATAGTCTAAAATGAGAGTGGAGCAATTAAAGAATATGAAAGCCGGATGGTTTATTGGGAATTTTGAACCATCTCTATTTAAGACAAATGATTGTGAGGTTGCTGTAAAAACATATAAAAAGGGAGATAAAGAATCTAAACATTATCACAAAATTGCGACAGAATATACTGTGATAATAAAAGGAAAAAGTAAGAATGTTTGATCATATCTACGAAGAAGGAGATATTGTAGTTGTTGAACCCGGAGATGCAACAGACTTTTGAAGCTCTGGAAGATGCAATGAATGTAGTGGTAAAAAAATGCCAGGTGCGAATAATGATAAATATCTTGTAGAGGGGGTAGAATTATGTTGAACATTGTCATTCCCATGGCTGGAAGAGGTAGTAGGTTTGCTGAGGCTGGGTATCTTATGCCCAAGCCTTTTAATTGATGTCTTTGGACATCCGATGATTGAATATGTAACAAAAAAACATTAGACCCAATTATGAACATAGATTTATTTATATATGCCAAGAAGAGCACTTAAATAAATATGGATTGGCAGAAGCCTTGGAGAAGATGTCTCCCGGATGTAAAATTATCACTATAGATCATATAACTGAAGGTGCTGCGTGTACTGTACTTTTTAGCAGAGAAATACATCGATAATGATGATGCATTGATGATTGCAAATTCCGATCAATTTGTGGATACGGATATTAATGAATACCTTGCTTCTATGAGAGAGAAAGATGAGCTTAATCATGACCATGCCGGCTAATGATCCAAAGTGGAGTTTTATCCAGTTTGATGAAAATGCCAATGTTACTATGGTTAGAGAAAAAGAGGTTATTTCTAATGAGGCAACGGTTGGTATATACAATTATAAGCAAGGCAAAGACTTTGTGAAATATGCGCATCAAATGATTGATAAAAACATTAGAGTTAATAATGAGTTTTATGTAGCACCTGTTTATAATGAGATGATTGAAGATGGGCTAAAGATTGGATTTTGTAATGTAGGTGCCGGTATGTACGGGCTTGGAGTTCCTGCTGACCTTGATTTTTTTATGAGCCAGGAAGTAAGTAAGAGAGTATTTTGAGGGAAAAAGATATAAAAAAACGTAGTTGTATGAAAAGGGCAAAATATAAAGGAGATATAAAGTGAGGAGAGCATTAATCACAGGTGTAACAGGGCAGGATGGAAGTTACTTGGCTGAATTTTTGTTAGAGAAAGGTTATGAGGGTATATGGTATGATTAGGCGCTCTTCTGTGGACTATAGAGAGCGTATTGCACACTTGGAGGGACAAGCCAACTTTTATCTTAAATTTGGAGATTTGAGTGATTCCATTAGTCTCGTTAAGTTGATTGGAGAAATAAAGCCCGATGAAATATATAATCTTGCGGCTCAAAGTCATGTGCAGGTATCCTTTGACGTACCTGAATATACTGCGGATGTTGTTGCGACCGGAGTCCTCCGAGTTTTGGAAGCGGTTCGAGTTTGTGGATTAGAAAAGACATGCAGGATTTACCAAGCTTCTACTTCGGAACTTTATGGCAAGGTAGAGGAGGTTCCACAGAAAGAAACCACTCCTTTCCACCCTTATAGTCCGTATGCTGTTGCAAAGCAGTATGGATATTGGATTGTAAAGGAATACCGAGAGGCTTATGATATGTTTTGCTGCTCGGGAATCCTTTTCAATCATGAATCTGAAAGACGAGGAGAAACCTTTGTTACCAGAAAAATCACTCTCGCTGCAGCCCGTATTGCACAGGGATTACAGGATAAATTATATCTGGGGAATCTGGATAGTTTAAGAGATTGGGGATATGCCAAGGATTATGTGGAGTGTATGTGGTTGATGCTCCAAAATGATAAACCGGATGATTTTGTGATTGCAACCGGTATACAGCATTCAGTAAGAGAATTTGCAACACTGGCTTTCCACTATGCCGGTATAGAAGTAGAGTGGAGAGGCAATGGGATAAATGAGCAGGGAATAGATAAAAAATCAGGCAAAACGATTGTGGAAGTCAGTGCTGCTTTCTATCGCCCTACAGATGTTGTTAATCTTTTGGGAGATCCGTCTAAAGCGCGAAGCGAACTGGGATGGAATCCAACAAAGACCGGCTTTGAAAGATTGGTTGAACTTATGACTAATCATGATATGAATAAGGTTGCTTCTGAAAAAAGATAAAGAGCTTAGAGTATTTCTTTATAGCGAATATTAAAGTATGAAAGTGATTAAGGTAGAGGAGATGATGGACAAGGGGGCTAAAATATATGTGGCTGGACATAGGGGGATGGTTGGCTCAGCCATTGTCCGAGAATTACGGCGACAGGGATATAACAATATTATTACCAGGACACATCGGGAACTGGATTTGACACGTCAGCAGGAAGTTGAAGACTTCTTTTTAGTTTGGAAAAACCGGAGTATGTTTTTTTCTTGCTGCAGCTAAAGTGGGAGGAATTATTGCAAATCAAGACGCTTTTAGCTGATTTTATGTGGGAAAAATATAACTATGGAAATGAATGTGATTCATTCTGCATGGGAAAATTCTTGTAAAAAGTTGGAGTTTCTTGGCTCATCTTGTATTTATCCTCGGATGGCAACGCAACCGATGAAAGAAAATTGTCTTTTGACATCAGAATTGGAAAAAAACGAATGAAGCATATGCTCTGGCAAAAATATCAGGATTAAAAGTATTGTGAATACTTAAATCGTCAGTACGGAACGGATTATATTTCCGTGATGCCTACGAATCTTTATGGGCCGAATGACAATTATCATCCTACTCATTCCCATGTTCTTCCGGCCTTGATTAGACGCTTTCATGAGGCTAAACAAGATGGAAAAACAGAAGTTACTTGTTGGGGAGATGGGTCACCGTTACGGGAGTTTTTATATGTAGACGATCTTGCCAATTTATGCGTGTTTTTGATGAATCATTATAGTGGTAATGAAACAGTCAATGCCGGAACCGGAAAAGAATTAAGTATAAAAAGAATTAACAGAATTAGTTGCCAAAGTTGTTGGATATACAGGGAAAATACTATGGGACACATCCAAACCGAATGGTACTCCCGAAAGCTATTAGATGTTTCCAAGGCAGAGAAGTTGGGGTGGCATTATAAGACAGAACTGGATGAAGGAATCAAGCTGGCTTATATGGATTTTTACAGAATCCACTACGGGCTGAGAGATAGAGTGAATTATTATTTAAAATTATAAGAGCTCTGTATATTCGTGTTTACAGTAGCTCTTTTGCTTTTTGACATAAATAAGTTTTTTTACAGTTGTTATACTATGTATAGAAGTATGGAGTATAAAGAGATATGAATATTATCCTATTATCGGGAGGATCAGGAAAAAGACTTTGGCCTTTATCGAATGATATCCGATCAAAGCAATTCATTAAAATTTTCAAACAAAGTAATGGAACTTATGAATCAATGCTTCAGAGGATGTATCATAACATTAAAGAAATTGACAAAAAGGGTTCTATCACTATTGCAACCAGTAAATCACAAGTATCGGCTATATTTAATCAGCTTGGAGAGAATGTGGGTATTTCTGTTGAACCATGCAGGCGTGATACTTTTCCGGCTATTGCACTTGCTTCGGAGTATCTAAAAGATGTTCGTGGAATAGGCCTCAATGAAGTGGTTATTGTATGCCCGGTAGACCCCTATGTAAAACGAGAATATTTTGAGGCACTTCAAAATTTAGCTGTTCAAGCAGAAAAAAATGAAGCTAATTTGGTTCTTATGGGGATAGAGCCGACGTATCCGAGTGAAAAATATGGATATATTATTCCGAAGAGTAATACAGCTACAGCCATGGTTTCGACATTCAAGGAAAAACCCACAGTAGACTTGGCTCAACAGTATATAGAAGAAGGAGCCCTTTGGAATGGGGGAGTATTCGCATTTAAACTTTCATATTTAATTGATAAAGCTCACGAATTAATTGACTATATCGATTATGAAGATATGTTAAAGCGATATGAAAGTCTGCCTAAGATTTCTTTTTGATTATGCAGTAGTAGAAAAAGAGAAGAAGATTCAGGTTCAAAGATTTCAAGGAGAATGGAAAGATCTGGGAACGTGGAATACTCTTACCGAGGCAATGGAAGATGCGGTTTTTGGAAATGGAATCTTGAATGATAAGTGTAAGAATGTCCACATAGTAAATGAAATGGACGTCCCCATTCTTGCTATGGGACTTCATGATGTTGTTATCTCTGCTTCTCCGGAAGGGATTTTGGTATCGGATAAAGAACAAAGTTCTTACATTAAACCTATTGTGGACGGCTTTGAACAGCAAATTATGTTTGCAGAGAAAAGCTGGGGGAGCTTCCGGGTGATAGATGTAGAAAAAGAGTCTCTTACTATCAAAGTGACTTTAAATCCGAAACACTCTATGAATTATCATAGTCATAAAAAAATCGTGATGAAGCATGGATTGTTATTCAAGGAAGCGGAAAAAGCTATTCTGGATGGCGAAGAAGGAAATTCAAGTTGGAGATGTTCTTACGATGCATGCAGGCTGTCGCCATACAGTTATGGCGACAACAGAGCTTAAACTGATTGAAGTACAATTAGGAAAGGACATCAGTGTCCAAGATAAAGAAAAGCATTCACTCTAACTAAAAATATTGGCGACTGCTATTACGGGAAGGGAAAAGGATGGATTACAGGTCGGAATATCAAGCATGGTGTAAGTATGCTATGGAAGATGATCTTCAAACGGATTTATTACAATACGGCGAAGAAGAAATTGAAGATGCCTTTTATCGTAATTTGGAATTTGGTACAGGCGGACTAAGAGGAATTCTTGGAGCAGGAACCAATAGAATGAATGTCTATACGGTAGCAAAAAGTGACCCAAGGCCTTGCTGATTATTTAATCAAAGAACATGGAAATAAAGCCTCAGTAGTTATAGGCTTTGATAGTCGTTTGAAATCTGAATTATTTGCAAAAACAGCGGCATCTGTTTTTGTGGCAAACGGTATATATGTTCATTTATGGCCTAAACTTAATCCGGTTTCCACAGTTTCATTTGCAACGAGATTTCTTGTTGCTTCTGCGGGAGTGATGATTACGGCCTCTCATAATCCAAGCCAATATAATGGGTATAAGGTATATGGCCAAGATGGTTGTCAAATTACGACAGAAGTCGCAAAAGCTGTACTTTGTGAGATAGAAAAATTAGATATCTTTAGGATATTAAAAAAACTGAATTTTTGATTTAATCTTTGATACAGACAAAATTCAGTTCATTAAAGAAGAAGTTCTTACGGCTTTTCTTGAAAAAGTGAAAGGCCAGTCTCAATTATATGGAGAGAAATAGATAAAAACATATCGATTGTCTATTCACCACTAAATGGAACCGGATATATTCCTGTTACAAGAGTATTAGACGAATCCGGATTCAAAAATGTTACAATAGTAGAAGAACAAAGACTCCCGGACGAAACTTCCCAACTTGTCCATATCCGAATCCCGAAGAAGCGGAAGCTTTAGCTTTTTGAGTTAGCGTATTGTAAGAAAAAGAATGCGGATGTATTGCTGTCACCGATCCGGACTGTGACAGGGTGGGGATTGCAGTCAAAAATAAGCAAGAAGAATATGTCCTTTTATCCGGAAATGAAACAGGAATACTTCTTTTAGACTATATATGTTCGCAAAGAGAAAAACATAAAAAAATGCCTACAAAAGCCTGTAATGTTTAAAACCATTGTCAGTCTAGAAATGGCAGAAGAAATTGCAAAAAGCATTATGGTGTTGAAAGCGTTGATGTTTTTAACAGGATTTAAATTTATAGGGGAACAAATTGGATTATTAGAGAAAAATCAATCCAATAGATTTATTTTTTTGGTTTCGAGGAAAGTTATGGCTATCTTTCCGGAGACTATGTGAGAGATAAGGACGGTGTCGGAGCAAGCTATCTTATTTGTGAGATGATTGCTTATTATAAGAGTAAAGGTATTGAACTTTGGGATAAGCTACAAGACTTATATAGGATGTATGGATATTATTTGAATACTCTTTATAGCTATCTTTTTACAGGTGCTTTAGGTGCTGATAAAATGAAAGTAACTATGCAGAAAGTGCATGACAATTTGAAAGAGAGCGGAGAATTTGCAGGACTGAAGATTACTAATATTGTGGACTATTCATTAGGTGTTGATGGATTACCAAAATCAAAAGTTCTAAAAATTTGTATGGAAGGAGCTTGCTCCGTAATAATTAGACCGAGTGGTACAGAACCCAAATTAAAGTTGTATATTTCTGTTAAAGCAGAGAATCAGGAGAAGACCAAAGAAAAAGAAGGAGATATTTTTAAAGTATATAGATGCATTCTTGTTAATTGATAGTCAAAGAGAAAAAAATCTGCTAAGAAGGAGGTTATAGATTTTTATGCATACAGAAGAAGTGCAACAGAGTGAAGTTCATGCCCGAGCAGAATTATATGATTGGATAAGATTGTTAGCTACACTATTTGTTGTTTTAGGACATAGTGCATATTTAGAAATTAAAACAACTTATGGTATGGTTGACTATGACTTGCCATTATCATTGGCGCCTGCTTATAATGGTATATTATTATCTTTTTTTAGACTTTTGTCTAGTTGGGTTTATGGTTTTCATATGCCTCTGTTCTTCTTTCTTTCGGGATCTGTTCTAGGTATAAAAGCCTTTAAAGTCTTTTGATGATTTTGTATTTTCAAAAATTCACAGGCTGATTATTCCCTATTATTTAGCGGGAATTTTATTTATGTTTCCGGTTAAATTGTTGGGAGGATTTTATTCTTTTGCTTCTGTAAGACAAGCTATAGTGATTTTTTTGGAATGGCGGCGATAGTGGACATCTTTGGTTTTTGCCGTCTTTGTTCTGGTGTATGCTTTTTGTTTGTCATTATATTTAAAGCTTTTGCAAAGATTAAATATTTGTAGCGTTTGGCTTTGTATTGATTATTTGTGAAATTATTTCAATTACTTATATGTTTCTTCCATTCGATTTTTTTGGGAATGAAACAAGGACTGGCTTATTTATTTTGGTTTTGGATTAGGATTTCTCTTTGAAAAGTATAGAAAAAGTTAACTTTTAAAACCATTGCAGAGCCTCTCCCTTTGTATCATGATGGGTATATTTTATGCTATAAATATGAAATATAGTCTATTGGATCAGTTTTTACGATTTTTACTGGGTATAGTTTTTCACTATAGAGCTATCAGTAGCAATTTCTCCGTTTCTGCTTTTGATTGAAAGACAATACAATTATATATGGAGAATATTATTAAGAAGACTATTTGATATCTATATTTTTCATGATCCGTTAGAATACCTAGTGCTTAAAATATTTTTTTGATAGAAAACTTCTTGAAACTAATTTTGGATGTTATTTATACTTTTTTTATGCGAACAATAGGAGTTATCTTAATATCTATTGTTATTGGAAACTTTGTTGAATGTATTAGTGGAAGAATAAAAAGTAGCAACGACACAGAATTAAGATGAATTGCGGAATGAACATAATTTTTTCTATTGATTTTTCCTTGTTATCAGGTAATATGAGCTAGGACTGATAGATGATATAGGCTTGTGACGGATTTTATCAAAACATTTAAAACTTACTTTTCTATTATTCTAGCCGAATCGCCCAAGAACAGGAGTTGACAATGGAGAACTATGACAAGATTATTATAGGAGCCGGATTATATGGGCTATATTCCGCTCTACATAGTTGTAAAAAGGACAAAATGTTTTAGTGCTGGAATACGATAGTACTGCATTTTCTCGAGCAACCTATATTAATCAGGCGAGAGTCCATCAAGGCTATCATTACCCTAGGTCCATTTCTACGGCTCTCAAATCCGCAGGTTATTTTTGCTCGTTTTAATAAAGATTACTCTTTTTGTATAAACAAGGATTTTGATCAGATATATGCAACATCAAGTATATATTCTTGGTCGAATGGAAAACAGTTTAAAAGATTTCTGCAAGGCGGCAGATATTCCATGCAAAGAAATACATCCCGGAAATTATTTCAAGGAAGGGATGTGTGATGGTGTTTTTTAAGACGAGAGAATATACTTATGATGCACATATATTAAAAAGAATATTTTTTTAGAGGAGTTGTCAAAATTCGGAAAGGCCATAGACATAAAGTATTCGGAAAGAATTTCGGCAATCGAGTGTCACCCTGATACCTATATAATCAGAACGGAGAATGGCAATTGTTATGAATCCCGGTTTGTATTGAATTCAACTTATGCCAGTACAAATCAGATTCTTGATATTCTTGGCTTTGAAAAATTTAGAATCAAGTATGAATTATGTGAGATTATTCTATGCGATGTCAATTCAAAATTATCAGAAATTGGATTTACAATAATGGACGGTCCCTTCTTTTCTATTATGCCTTTTGGAAAGACTGGATATCACTCGCTTACGTCAGTAACATTCACGCCGCATACAACCAGCTACGATTCTGTCCCTACATTTGCATGTCAAAAAAATAGCAATGGATTTTGTACTGCAAACAGATTGGGTAACTGTAATGCCTGTCCCTCAAAACCAAGCACTGCATATCCTTATATGGCTAATTTGGCAAAAAAAGTATTTACTAGATGATTATACCTTTGGATACAAGGAATCTCTTTTTTCAATGAAACCTATTTTGATGAGTTCTGAAATCGACGATTCAAGGCCGACGGTAATTAGAACCTACTCAAAAAATCCAACTTTTGTGGGAGTTCTCTCCGGGAAAATCAATACAGTATATGACTTAGATGAGGTGCTAGACAATGGCTAATAAGGAAAAAAATTTTTGTATCAGCAATTATATATGTTCATAATTCAGAACAAAGAATAGAGCGGTTTTTAAATTCTATAATAGAAATTATGGAAGCTAATTTTGAACACTCTGAAATCATTTGCGTCGATGACAGCTCCGGTGATAAAAAGTGTGAATATCATAAAGAAAACAGCTCAAAAAAAGCAAATGCAACCAGTATTTCTATTGTTAATATGAGTTTTTTTCATGGTCTTGAGCTTTCGATGAATGCCGGAATGGATTTTTGCCATTGGTGATTTTTGTTTTTGAATTTGACAATACAATTTTAGATTTTTGATTCGGAAATGATAATGAAGGTATATAAGCACTCTCTTTCAGGTTACGATATAGTAAGTGCATCCCCTCAATCGAAAGAAAAATTATCGTCAAAAATATTTTTATAAAGTCTTTTGCCAAATTCTCAAAACCTCCCTATACCTTGGCGACGGAAAGTTTTAGAGTTTTTGAGTAGAAGAGTCATAAATCGGATTAGTTCAATGAACAAAACTATTCCGTATAGAAAAAGTTATTTATGCAGGAAGCGGATTAAAATCAGCACACCTCTACTATAAAGTCATTAATGGAGAAAGAGGAAAAGCGGATTCGAAAGAACAAAAATACAGATCTGGTTTAGCGGTAGATACACTGATTCTTTTTTTACTGATTTTGGCTATAAATTTTCATTTTGGATGGCATCCATCATGATGCTTATCTCTATTTTCATGACTGTATATACGATAGTTGTGTATCTTATCGGGCATCCTCTTGAAGGATGGACAACAACTCTTCTATTTTTTTATCCATTGCATTCTTGGGTGTTTTTTATTATACTGACGGCAATCGTCAAATATCTTCAAATTATTGTGGATATGATTTTCAGGAGAAAACATTATATTTTTGAAAGTATAGAAAAATTGACAAAGTAAAAAGGATGATTATGACGGCTTTTAGTGGGTTATTCAGGATTTGTTGGAAGCAATATATATGCTGCCGGAAAGTTTGATGCGGTTTATAATTCAAAAAAATATAAGAGAAAGCTTATGGTACAAATCCGGATCTTTTAATCTATGCCGGATTACGGGCTGAGAAGTATCTGGCTAATCATGCGCCTCAAAAGGACATGGAACTGATCTCCTGGCGAAAGATAATATTTCCAAAATTAATCCGAAAAATTAGTTCTTATTTCGACAATTGATGTGTTGAGGGAATTCTGAAAACATGGATGAAGATTCGATCGTTAAAGCAGAGGATCTAAATCCATATGGATATAATCGTTATCAATTGGAGATTTGGGTTCGAGAACGATATCCGGATTCTTTAATCATACGACTTCGGGGCTTTTTGGAAGAAATTTAAAAAGAATTTTTATTTATGATTTTATGAATCGAATTCCATTTATGTTAAGCTCTGAAAAATTTGAAGAATTATCTCGAGAAACTTCCAGTCTTAAAGCAATTTTTATAATCTAAAAGAAAATGGTTTCTATCAAGTAAATGTTAAAGAAAGTGAAAAAGGAACATCTTAAGGAAGTCTTTTTCTAAACTGGGATTTTTCTGCCTTGAATTTCACAGATAGCAGAAGTATGTATCAATATTATAATCTTAAAAGTTTATGGGAGGATATCCAAATTGCGCTAAAAAAACAATATTCGGCTTTGGCACCTGCCACTGAACCTGTAACTGCTGCAGAGCTATACAAGTATCTCACCGGCCAAGAGTTTAAGAATATACTTGATGCCCCCACCTGCCAGATATAATTGTAAAAAGCATTTATGCCGAAGCATTCGGTGGAAAAAAACGGATATATCTGTACTAAAGAGCAAATACTGACAGACATTAAATCTTTTGTAATAGAGGAAAAACTTATGGCAAAATATAAAAAAACTCCATCAAAATATTTATGGGTATCTTCACCATTCTTTTTAATTGCACTCATCGGCCCTGCTTAATTTTTTCACACGGATTTTATGTGAATGAACCGGGGCAGATTATTTTGCAAAAATCACTACAAAAATCGTGAACTTGTCCGAAGATCCATTCACAATAAACTTCTCGCCAAATATCTTGTAGGCTTGGATATTTATTTTAACGAAGTTCCCGAATCCGGTTCATTAGATATTCAAATCTCTGATGAAGAAAATAAAATAAAGGATAAAAACAGAAGTACAGCTCAAGGTCATTCCCAGCAAAGGTTGGTATAAAATCACAACAAAAAGCAAAAATACATTCCCGGAAAGAAATATAAAAATTCAATTATCAGCCAGAAACTATGACTTTGCTCCCAGTTTGGTAAAAACACAAGAACCCTTTTTCGGAGGAGAATATTCATTCTAAGGTTTTGATTTGCTATGCATATGCGAAACCAACGTTTAGAGCTGCTGAAAGAGTATTGTTTATACTTTTTATTCTGAGCGCATATTTGTTTTTGAATTGCAAATTATCTTTTGGAGAGTAGATTGAATAGAATAAAGAAAAATTGCAATATGCCTATTCCTTACAGCATCTTTATCTTGGATTTTTGCATTTAATTCTATTGATTTTTCAAAACACAGACAACCTGAACTTTGATGGCAGTTCCGGATTAATTAAAAATGTTTATGAGGCAGAAAAAGATGGTGTAAGACCCAGTACGGATGCTTTTCGGAAAATTAGCGAATTTTTGGAATGTATTTTTACAAAAAGATATTTCTAATATTACAGATAATAAGTGGAATGACGGATATTCAAGAAAAAAATGCATCCATAATTTTTAAAAAAACACTGATCACACAAGACGATATTCTGTATCAGGAAATTATATTAAATTCTCCAACGGCAGGAAGTATATGATTGAAGATGTTACTGAAGATGAAGAAAATCTGATCATTTCTCTTGATGCCCCCATGATTTTAACACCCGAGAAAGAAGGGAATCTAAAGGATGCTTTCTATTGCAATGAAGATAATTCCGTCATGGAGCCTTTAGATTATTATGCAGTTATGATATATCCCTCTCAGTATGGCTTACAGGGGAAGGTGTTTAGATTTTTGTCGAAATATCTGAGTTTTGAATCCTTCGGATTTATTTGTGCTTTATCCATGGGGCTTGTATTGTCTATTGTTATATTGTTTATAGAAAAGAAATATAATATGCTCATGGCTTCAATATTTTATGCAAGCTTTGCATTATCGCCTTGGATTGTTAGATTTGCGCACGAACTATACTTTGTTGCATTTACTTGGTTCCTTCCTATAATTGTAGGTCTTTACTGTTCGATCAATGTTTCCAATAAAAAAACAGCAGGATTTTTTTCTCATGTATTGACTGTAATTACAATAACAGTTAAGTGCCTATGCGGTTATGAATTTATCACTTCTATTATGATATGTACTGTTAGTTTTCTAATAGTAGATTTTTTTAAGGCGATATTTGAAAAAGAAAAAGGAACGTGCCCTGCTTATTTTTAAGACCATAATTTTTTATGGGTATTGCCGCTTTATTGGGCTTTTTTTATTGCAATAAGTATGCATGCATACTTAAAGGGAAATGGAAACTACATATTAGAATACAAAAATATTATTGTTCAGGATATATTACGGAGGACAAGTAGTGGAAATCTTAATCATTTAGACATGATCTATTGGGATAGTTTAAAACGCTCCATTTTGGGAAGTGCTTTGTATTTATTTCCACTTTAAAAACACAGGTTATCGTTGGAATCGATGGTAATTTATTTCCCATCATCTGCATTATTCCAATCTTGATTTTTTGTAGTGGATGCAAAACATTTTCGAGAAAAACATTGAGTCGATTACTCTATATATTGTTTTTCTTCCTTGCCGCCATATCCTGGTATTGCTTAGGAAAGGACATTCCTATATTCATACGTTTTTGTTTTGTTCTTTGGTACTTAGGCTTTATACAAGTATGCTTTTACATTATGATAAAAAAACTTATCAATCTTGTAGTGGGGAAAAAATATGAATCTTTCGATATCAAACATAGCGTGGAGTGAGAAGGATGATGAGCAAATTTTTGCTTCAATGAATAGAATAGGTATCTACGGTTTAGAAATTGCTCCAACGCGTCTTTTTCCGGAAGATCCCTATAGTAAGCTGGCTGAGGCTCGCCTCTGGTCTCGGAACTTGCATCACGAACGAGGATTTGTTATTTCCTCTATGCAATCTATCTGGTATGGAAGGGACGAAAAGCTTTTTCGACACCGAGGAGGAACGACATTTATTAACTGAATACACAAAAAAAGCCATTGATTTTGCTGCCGCAATCCACTGTCATAACCTTGTATTTGGATGTCCTCGTAATAGAATCATTCCCGGTGACTTTAACGAAGAAATTGCAATTCGTTTCTTTAAAAACAATTGGTGATTATGCCTTTGAACAAGGGACAGCAATAGGAATTGAAGCAAATCCGCCTATTTACAATACTAATTATATTAATGACACAAAAATCAGCTATTGAACTTATTTTTAAAAAGTCAAATCAGAGGGATTAAACTGAATCTAGATATTGGGACTATGATTGCAAATGGAGAAGAAATATCTATCATTAAAGAATATGTAGATTTTAATAAATCATGTCCATGTCAGCGAGCCCGGATTGATGTCCTTAAAGAAAAAGGTCCATTCATCGTGAATTAGCAAGCGTATTGAAGGACTTCAAATATGATAGATTTATTTCCATTGAAGTTGGAAAGCAAGAAGATATAAACAAAATAGTCGAAATGATGGAGTATCTTCATAGTGTTTTTGGAGTAGAATGATGGAATATAAAAACAGTCAGGTGTTCCCGGGTTTAAAATGCATAGAGTATTTCAAAAAGAGAAGGATTACGTTGTCTTAATTCCTATTATTAATGAAGGGAACAGAATTCATGATGAGTTGAAAAGAGCACAGGAGCATGGCATTTCAAATTTTTGCAGATATTGTTATCTGTGATGGTGGCTCAAGTGATGGCAGCACGAATGATTCCAAACTAAAAGTACTGGATGTGAATACCCTACTTGTTAAACAAGACTATGGAAAGCAAGGTGCCCAACTTCGAATGGGGATTTGGTGGGCACTAAATAGAGGATACAAAAGGGTTTATTACAATTGACGGAAATAACAAAGACAGCATCGAAGATATTCCTAAATTTATCGAACGGCTAAAAGCAAGGATATGATTTTTGTTCAAGGATCCAGATTCATTCCCGGAGGGCACGCCATTAATACTCCTTTTATCAGAGCTCTTTCCGTAAAAATTCATCCATGCTCCAATAATCTCTTTGACAGCGCGTCATAGATTTACAGATACAACAAATGCGTACAGGGCGTACTCTAGACGATACCTTGAAGATTCCAGAGTACAGCCATTACGAGATATTTTTATGACATATGAATTGTTGGCATATTTATCTGTAAGGGCCACTCAAATTGGTTTAAAAAGCTTGTGAAGTTCCTGTTACAAGAGCATATCCAAGTAAAGGGAAAGTCCCTGACGAAAAATCAGTTTTTAAGAGGTAATGGAAAACTCTTGATAATTCTGATAAAAAAATGTATTTGGATTTTTATAATCCATAGTGATATAGACACAGAAAACACAATACCTTATGCAAATTCAATATGCAGGAGTTGTTACTTTGTTACTAAGATATTTCTTGAAATGTCTGAAATGAACTTTACGGGATTAAAAATTCATGAGGAAGAAAAAGACAACAAACTATTCACGCTTTACGAAAAGATTATTAGTATTCTCTAATATTTACCTTAAGAACTTCGTAATAATTTGTTTACGCTTTGTAATAGACAGCAAAAAGAACTTGCGCTATAGTGTTGAAAAGTACGATAAAACCCTTGTTTGCAGAAGGATTTATTGCCTTTTGTTTATAAAAAAACTTGAATCGATGAAAAGGGTATAATCGTCACGCAACTTGGATTATTCCACAAATTTAAAAGGAGAGTGCATTAATTATGAGAAAGCAAACAAAATTAGTTGCAGCTTTATCTGCAACCGCATTACTTGCTATCGGAGCTTCCGCTGTAACATTTGCTGCAGGCTGGAACAATTCCACAGGTAGCTGGCAGTATTTAGACAACGAAGGTACTCCTGTAACTGACGCTTGGAGAAAGTCCGGAGACTATTGGTTCTATCTTGGCTCTGATGGAAACATGGCTATGAATGAAGTTGTTCAGACCAACAACGATTTCTACTATGTAAACCAGGACGGTGCTATGGTTACCAACCAGTGGGTTGCATTTGACGTAGATTCCGAGAATGGTGATGCAGATCACAGATGGATGTACTTCGGTGCTGATGGTAAGGCTTACAGAGATGGAAATGAGAAGTTAACTATTTCTGATATCAAGAACATCAATGGCAAGAAGTATCTCTTCGACCAGGAAGGCTATATGCTCTATGGCTGGTTGGGTGCTGAATCCAATCTTGTTGCCGGTGATGATGCTTATGTAAATGCTAAGTACTACTACGGCGGATTTGATGATGGTTCTGCTCAGCACGGATGGGTACAGATTCCTGTAATCGGAGATGATGGCGATGAAGTTAACGCTTGGTTCTATTTCAACGATAACGGACAGATTACTAAGAATACAAAGAAGAACATTAACGGTTCTACATATTACTTTGGTCCGGATGGACGCATGATTGAAGATTGGTCCAATCTGAAGAAGACTGCTTCTCCGAGCCTTATGTTACCTGCAACTTCAAGTAGCAGTCAGATTGTTTATGTAAACGGCGATGGTGCTGCAAGAAAGAATCAGTGGGTTTGGGCTGTTCCAAGCGAGGAATTAGATTCTAAGGATTTTGAAGACGAGAAATATAGTTGGTGGTGGGCAGACTCCACAGGTAAGGTTGTAAAGAACACAGCTAAGAGAATCAAGAATAAGGTATATGCATTCGACGCAAAGGGACGTATGCTTTCCGGACTTGTAGATTATGATAGTTCTAGAGCTGAGAAGTATCAGGCAATTGATGCAGATGAGCTTGCAGATTATCTTGGAGCAGGAACTCATGAAGTTTACTATTTCTCCGGAGATGGTGCAAAGGATGGTTCCAGAAAGAGCGGATTACAGACTGTATCCTTTGATGATGGGGACTTCATGTTCTACTTCAACAACAATGGTAAGGCGGCATCCGACTATGTTTCTAAGATTAAGAAGTATACACTTAAGGGATTTGTGCTTGCAGCTAATAATGATGACTCCAACTATGGATATGTAGAAGTACAGGCTGCTAACTTCAAGAAGCTTGCTGCTGGTACTACAAAGGTTGAGTATATTACTAGTGATATGGGTGCAATTTCTGGAACTGACATGATTCTTGTAAATACTACAGGTACAGTTCAGAAGAGCAAGTTCAACCTTAAGGATGTAAATGATATGTACTATGTAACAGATAAGAATGGTGCTATTGTTTACGCAAGCTCCAAGAAATTATATACTTCACATTCTAACGGTGACGGAAGAATAAGTGTTAATGTTACCAGAGATGGTAAGACAGCAACGTATTGGATAGAGAACTAATTCTATCTGAGTACTTTAAAAGAACTCCCGATTTCGGGAGTTCTTTTTTTACAACATTATATACGACACGATAATCTGCGGGTTATAGGACAAAACGTGTTGATGAAAACCGGGTTATAGGACAAAACATGTTGATGAAAACCGCTCTACAGCTAGATAAATAAAGACTGTAGGGCGGTTCAATCTTTTTCAAAACGTAATTAGTAAATAACCTGTCATTTTTCTCCCACAAAAATTGAGATAATCGTGAAAAGTGTGAAAAGTTGAAGCACTTTTTCCACTTTACAAACTTTTTCCACTTTGCACACTATCTCAGGGAGGAATTCAAGATGAACACAAAACTTGCTACAAGTAGGATACGAACAGGGCAATGGGCTGACATTATTAAAGATTGCAAGGAGAGCGGTCTAAAAGTAGATGACTATTGCGCCCGGCATGGCCTTTCCAGAAATGCTTACTTCTACTGGCTTCCTTCGCATTTCCTCCGCCTGTACGGCCATGGAAACCGCCATTCCGGGAATCAAGAACTGGTGGTTCCGGCTCCGGAAACCGCATTTCGTTATGCATATTGTATTGTTTTAATTTGCTGTAGTTCGAAATCAAGCTTTCTTTTTTGTGTTCGAATATCGATGTCATTCTGCATATTGATGAAATATTCATTCGAAACACCGAATAACTTTGAGAGTCGGAGGGAGGTATCAATTGTGATTTTTCGTCTATTATGCAGGATATCTTGGATTCTGGAAACCGGAACATGAATGGATTGTGCAATGCTGTATGCGCTTAAGTTCATTGGCTCTCAATTCATCAATGACAGTACATATATTTAGATAGTTCATACTATCTTCAAGATTGTTAATCAAAATATCTTTCCTGTAGTCCATTGGATGTTTTTTATATTCTCCAGCTTCAACATTACACTCAAAATGGCGTTTCTCCAGAACCTCTGTGACTACTGTCATATCGATAATATTTTTCAATAACTTTTCTAAATCTGAATCTTTTGAATAAATAGCTTCGGTAAAAATACTTAATACGATTCTGTTCCATCATTGTATAGACCTTAGACTTATCCTGAGTTTCGGGATTAAATACACCTATAGAATGTCCGCCATGTGAATTTACCAGTTTCATGCAAGGAATATCTGTGGCACTATCACCAATATAAACTATGTTTCTAAATGGAACCCTTAATTCTGAGTGCGCAACGTAGTCATTTACTTTCTGATCATTTATATTCAAAAATCCTTTTTCAATTCTAAATAATAACTGCGTTTTATTTGTATAATTAATAGCTTGCACGGGCCAAAGTGCCTCTCCTGATTCACCGTAATAGTAGCAACTAGCATATATTTTTTTAAATTCATTTCTTTTACGACATTATATACGTCAAACTGATTGATGATATCCTTGATTTGGCGTATACTATCCTATAACTGATTGCGGACTCATATATGTATGAGGGTAATAAAATAATGAATGTTCCACTCAAAAATGAATGGAAAGGCAAAGAAATATTTGCCTCAGTCATAATAGAATATAGTTCGAATTGGGTTTTGATATATTTTATATGAACGGAGCTAATTTATCAGGGATTATTAAGGGGGAAAAAGGAGGTTTGTCTGTGCCGGATTCATATATTCCGCCATTTACAATGACAGATGCGATTACTAATCTCGTAATAGAGATAGCAGAGCTTACCGGAGTAATGACTGTATCAGAACAGCTATCTAAGAACCCGAAGCTTAGAAGAGATAATCGTATTAAGTCTATTCATTCGTCTTTGGCAATAGAGCAGAATACATTGACTGAGGAACAGGTAAGTGACGTAATAAATGGAAAACGTGTCCTTGGACCACCTCAGGATATCAGAGAAGTTCAAAATGCTTATGAGGGATACGGGATCATGTCTAAGCTGAATGCTTATTCAGTTAAAGATCTTTTGAAGGCACATAAAATCTTGATGGAAGGGCTCGTGAAGGAAAACGGGGCATTTCGGACTAAAGGTGTAGGTGTGTATGCCGGAGAACAATTGATACATGCCGGAACACCGGCAAATTATGTTCCGGATTTGATAGGACAATTATTTGACTGGTTGAAGAAATCAAAGTTGCATCCATTAGTAAAGGGCTGTATTTTTCATTATGAATTTGAATTTATTCATCCTTTTGCCGATGGAAATGGTAGGATAGGACGACTTTGGCATACTTTGATTCTTGCAAAATGGCAGGAGTTTTTTTTATGGATTCCTATTGAGACCATTATTCATGCGCGCCAGAACGAGTACTATAAAGCACTGAATGCATCTAATACAGAAGGAGAGTCAACAATCTTTGTACAGTTCATGCTGGAATTGATTAGAGATCTTCTAAAAGAATTATCACATAATGGCGTAATGAACAAAGCAAAAACTTTAGATGAAAAATTGTTGGATCTTTTGATGGAAGATGGTACTCAATCAGCAGCAGGGCTTGCTGAAATTGTAGGTGCATCGCCAAGAACGGTTCAAAGAGCGTTAAAGCGTCTAATGGCTGATGGGAAGATTGAACATGTAGGATCGAATCGATTCGGCCATTATATCGTAAAATAGGATTTGCAACAATGTCGTAATAAATGACGCAATAAATGACGTAATAAATGTCGCAGAAAATGTCGTAATAGAAAAGGACTATTTTTATAGGAGCGCTTGCAGGAGGAATTCGGCCTTTTTCTAATGATGAAGATTAAATCATAAAAAGGACACTATATAAAAGGTGTCCTTTTAAGTTTCAATAGAATATCAGGAAATAGTGTTGTTTGGAAGTGCTTATCGCTACCCCTTCACCGCTCCCATTGCCAGTCCTTCCACAAACTGCTTCTGGCAAAGGTATACCAGTACCAAAACCGGTAACAAGCTAATCAGAGAAGTTGCCGCCATTGGCCCCCAATCCAGTCCCTTATCGGTAATAAAGCCTGCGATAACTACGGGCAATGTCTTAGACTTATTGATGCTTAAAATAACCGCAAAGAGGAATTCATTCCAAGCTCCCACAAAAGCAAGAATTCCTGCTGCTACAATTCCGGATTTGGTCACAGGGAAAACCACATAGAAGAAGCGACTCAGAAAATGGCAACCGTCAATTCTGGCAGATTCCTCCATCTCAATAGGCACCTGAGCAAAGAAGCCCATCATCAGCCAGATTACCAATGGCAGGTTAAAACTGGTATTCATAATAATTAAAGCCGGCAGGGTATCGATAAGCTGTAGCTTTCGCATCACAAGATAGATGGGAATCGCTGTAGCAATGGCCGGATACATTTTCTGAATCATAAACCATAGACCGAAAATCTGTCTGATAAGCTTTGAGAACTTTCCCCGCACTAAACTGTATGCCGCCATGGATCCAAAAAGCAGGGAAATGGCAGTGGAGCTAAGACTTACAATCATGGAATTCATAAACTGTCGTCCAAGACCGTTCATGGACAACACCGTTTTGATATTTTCCATGGTAAAAACATGGGGAATCAAAAGAGGAGGATTCGCCAAATACTCCGCCCGAATTTTAAAAGCACTGGAAAAAAGCCAGTATAAGGGAAACAAAACTAGCAACATCAGCACAGCGGTAAACACTATACGAAAAGGCCTTCCCCACACATTTCCCAATATTTCATGCACCATGGAATCATTTGCATCTATTCTATGTTTCTTAGCCATCATTTTCTTCCTTTAAATCCTTTGATAAATCACCAAGTAAAATTATATTGATACACTGCTTTCGCAGATTGTGTTCACATTCATATTTCCATAAAAACTGTCTCTATAGGAGCAATCGACTTCATGATACAAGTTATCTTGCTGTCCCTATGCACTACAAAACTCGCTCCTCTACCGCTTTTCTCCAACGCAGGAAAAGAAAACTGATAATGGTCATAGAGAAAACGAAAGCCATAGCCAGAGCCGCCGTATAGCCGGCATCAAAGAACTTCAGGCCTTGTTTGTAAATGTAGTTTGGCAGCATTTCCGTAGCATTTCCCGGACCGCCGTTCGTCATAGTATAAATGGTATCAAAAACCTTAAAGGCATCTACAAAACGAAGCATTAAAACAATAATCAGTAAGGGGCTAATCATGGGAAGCACGATTTGAAAAAAGATATGGCGATTCTTCGCACCATCCACTCTGGCAGCTTCCAATGCATCTTGAGGAAGGGACTTTAGCCCTGCCATGGTAATGATGCATACCCAGGGGATTAATTGCCAGACATTGACAAAAATCACCGCAGGCATGGCGGTTTTTGGATTACTCAGCCAGTTCATTTGGGGTACACCCACAAAATGTAAGAGATAATTGATGATTCCTGTACTGCCGTCCAGCATCATACGGAATAATGTACCGATGGCCACCGGAGCCATAATCATGGGAATCAAGAGTAAAGAAGTAAAAATGCGATAAATTCTTTTGGTACCGCAAAGCATCATAGCGGCAAAAAGCCCTAAAACCAACTCTAAGGATACGGAAACTACCGCAAAAAGAACGGTATTTCCCACGCTCACACCTAAGTTTTTGTCCTGAAGCATCCGAAGATAATTCCCAATGCCGATGAACTTGGGAACGGCATTGGGAAGATTAATTTTGTATTGAAATAAACTTAGATAGAGGGAATACAGTAGCGGTAACAGGGCTGTAAAGCCTAAGAATAAAATTGTGGGAAGTAGAAAAAGCCAAGACCAAAGCCTTTCTCCTTTTCCTCTATTTCCTTTTCTTACTTCAGTGCCATTCATACTGTATTCCTCTAACTTTCTAGCATATTCTTTTTAAAAACTGTCTTATGGGATAAGTAAAATATACTTCTCTATAGAATAGATTAATGATTATAGTTCTTTGTTCCCTCTTCAGGAGGAGCCTGCTGCAAGGCTTCTTCCACAGCAGCCTTCATTTCTTTTACCGTAGTATCCAAATCGCTTTGTCCGGAAAGATAAGCGGAAATCAAAGTGTTAAAGCTGGTGTCCACCTGTGTGGAAGCAGCCACTCTCCACCACATATTCGCGGTATCCAGTGCCTCACGAACAGTATCCATATAGGTTCCCTTGATGCCATCCTCTTCCCAGAAAGCCTTTCTTGGAGAAAGAATAGCGTGATTGGAATAGAATTCCTTCTGCTTGTCTAAGCTGGTATACATCTTAATCCACTCCCAAGCCAAATCCTTTTTCTTGGAGCCTTCCGAATTGCACAATCCCATGCTGAAAGAAGGGTGATTCCTGTTTTCTCCTTTGGAATTACGGACAATGCCCATTTTCCTACCACCTTGGACTTTTCAGGATTGTCAGCATCCTGTACTAAGCCAAGCGTAGGCCAGGTCTCGCAGACTGCCGCATCTCCGTTTAAAAAAGCCTGAATAGACTGATCTGTTCCCCAGTTTAACCAGTTGGGATCCAAAGATTCCTGTAAGTCATTTAAATGCTCCAAAGCTTTTCTGGTTTCTTCGGAATCAATGGTTACCTTCCAGTTCTCATCAGCCCAAGCACCGCCCATGGACCAAAGCACATAGTCAAACACGCCGCCAAGCTGTCCGGTAATTCCGGAAATGGAGGCTCCGTAGAAGCCTTCATCCTTCTTTGTTACCTTCTTTAGTTCTTCTCTGTACTTTTCCCAAGTATCCGGAAGTCCGTTTGGGAAAATGTCGGTTCGGTAAGCAAAAAGCTGTGGTGTGGATGCATTGGGAATTCCGATATACTTATCTTGCCACTTTCCAGAGTTTGCAATGACATTGTCAATGAAATCCTCCGCCTTTACATCGTCCTTCTCCATATACGGCTGCAGATCAGTAAGGTAAGGAGCAAATTCTCCATCCCACTGGCTGGCTACATCAATCACATCATAGGTTCCTGCCCGCTTGTGAAGTCCAAAAGCATCTTCTGATGAAGCTCGGTGTATGGCATATCAATGACTTCTACCTTTGCACCGGTTTTCTCCTCAAACTCATCTACCATGGACTTTGCTGCATCTGCATAAACGCCGGACATGTAGAGTACTGTCAGGGTTTCTCCACTTCCCTTGGTCTTGTTTTCGGCCTTCTCATCAGTAGCTGCATCGGATTTTTCCTTCCTCTGCTTTGACGGAAGTGTCTCCTCCTGCATTACCTTCGCTCTTTGCTCCGCAAGCAAGTAAAGATGCCCCTAAAGAAAGAGCCAATGCTGCGGATAAAACTCGTTTTTTCATAGCTTTCCTCCAATTTTATTGTGTGTTCTGAACAAAATATCTATTTGCATTATACTTTCTTTTGTGCATCTTATCAATGCTCAAAAAGACAAAAATTTTTGTACTATGTTTTAGGAGAAATGCACAAAGTGAAATTCATTCTATTGAGTGGAGGAAAGGGGATATTCGCTTCATAATAATAAGATAAAACATACCAAATCAGGCCTATGAGACACCTCAAGAGATTGAGGCGTCTTTCCCCTATCCCTAAACCGTAAGAACTTGTAAGATTATTCCGCTAGCAATCCTTTCTTAAAAATCGTAGTATGAAGAGGCTTTGATTTATGGAACTTGCAATTACAACTGAAGAAAAGCTGACTATACTTACCAATTAAAAATCAGCTATTTCAAGAGATATTGCATCCAATGAGAAAGGATAGTCGAGGAAGAATTATGAGTTTACTGGGAAAGAAGAGTATAGGCGTTTTTTGTGCCTTAGCTATGTCTGCACTATTTTCATTTGGGGCATTTGCCCATACCATCAGTGGTAAGGTACGGGATGTAGGAATCAACCAGGAGAAGGATAAGATTTCCGTTACGGTTGACAGTGCCGGGGATAGCAGTGGGACAGATGGCTCTGTTTATATTTTTGAAATTAAACCCTATCAAAATGACTTGTCCGGAAGATCGGATTATCTTGCAAAGGGAAATATTGGAGCAAACCAGAAGTTTAGCTTTCCGCTTCATGCAGGTCCCGGAGAGCTTCGTCTTTACAGTGCCTTTGTACCGGCTGTTAAGGTTGGCGGACGATACGAGATGATTGCGAACAGACGCTATATTGAGAATCCGGAGATTGTTGCGGAGAATCAGGAGCCGGCTTTTAAATCCCGGAAAAAAAGGACTGCGTGTAGATCCCAATATCTTGGATGATGCTCTTAGTTTAAATATTAAACATGCCGGAGTAGACATTCCGACACAGCGCTTTTTTGGAAATGGAATTAACTACACCTATGAGAGTAAGACTTACAAGATCAACAAAGAATTGATTGACCAGCTGGATGCGGAGGTAAAGAGACTTAGTGACTCCGGTGTAGCGGTTACGGCAATTCTTTTAAATGCATGGAATCAGACTGTTCCGGAGCTAAATCCTCTTGGTGTAACGGAACTCCCGAAAGAACAGGCAATTTACTACGGCTTTAATGTAGAGTCGGAAGCGGGATTCCGTGCTGTTAAGGCGATGGCTTCGTTCCTCGCAAAGCGTTATAATGGAAAGAACGGTCACGGTAAGATTACCAACTGGGTTGTGGGGAATGAGATTAACAACCAGTACTGGAACTATATGGGGGACCTTGATGTATCAGCTTATACTTCCAAGTTTCAGAGAGCCTTCCGTGTTTTCTATACAGCGATGAAGTCCGTCTCTGCCAATGACAATATCATGTTCTCCCTTGATCATTACTGGAACATGTTTCCGGAAGCTGCACCGGTAGGGAAGTATAAAGGAAAAGACATTCTTCTTGCCTTCCATAATTATGAGGAAGCGGAAGGCTATATGGACTACGGTCTTGCCTTACACCCGTATCCGTATCCGATTTATTCTCCGAATTTCTGGGATGATGATACTACCGGACGTGTGAATGACACAATGGATTCGCCGATTGTAAACTTTAAGAACCTACATGTCATTACGGATTTTATGCAGATGGACAGCATGAAAAACCGTAAGGGACAAGTTCGTAAGATTTTCCTGACTGAAGAAGGATTTAGCAGTATTGAGAAAGGCGCGGATAAGTCTACAGAGCAGGCGGCTGCAGTAGCATATTCCTACTTTATTGTAGATAATAATCCGTATATTTCTGCATATCTTATGAGCAGACAGGAAGATAATGAGGACGAGACAAAGCATGGGCTTGCTTTTTTGGACTTTCCAGCATTGTAGACCATAAGCTTGTGCCAAAGCCCGCTCATGAAGTTTTTAAGTGGATTGATAATCCCAGTGCAACAGAGGGAATAGCGGACTTTGCAAGAGCAGTTATCGGTATTGACTCTTGGGATCAACTTATCCCGAACTTCCGTTTTTCCGGGAAGATAAACAATAGAAGAAAGAATGAAATAGAAAAACCACTGTACCCTTCTGAGAAAGCCGTTTGTAGAACTCGATACTTGCGAAAAAAACGAGTGAAACGAAGTTTGATGCTTAGTGCTTCAAGGTCTGAACCGAGCGCGAGCGTGCTTTCAAAGAAGGGTACAGTGGCTTTTTTTGCAATCAAAAATGCTTCCGGGCGGACTCGAACCGCCACTACCGGCGTCGGAGGCCGGGGCTCTATCCCCTAAGCTACGGAAGCATAGAAAAAGTATAGAACAAAATCCTCCCATTTGCAAGTTTCGCTATGAAAAGAGCTAATATTCGATTGAAAAGAGCTAATATTCGATTGAAAAGAGCTAATATTCGATGAGGAGTAAAATTCTCATCGAGAGTGAATTTTACAGGAAGTTGTGATACCCTATTTTTTTGAGAGTAGCTTATGCTTAGTATCCTTTGAAAATATTCTTATATTTATACAAAATTTCTTGAAACTTAAGAAAAATTGCTTTCCAAGCCGGAGAAATAGGAGTAGTATGAAAAAGCTAAATAAATGGTATTTCGGAAAGGAGAGTAGGATGAAGAAGCTTGAGGGAAAGAAAATGGGAAGTTTTGGACGAACACTTGTGCTGGGAACGGTTTTACTGACCGTGGCTAGCCCCATGACATCTTTGGCGAAAACCAATAGAGTGAACACGCCGGGAACTTGGCGTAAGCAAGGGGAGAAGTGGCAATTTCTTAGAGAGTATGGCACTCCGGAGAAGGGCTGGCTGGTCTATGAAAAGGATTGGTATTACCAAAGTCCTGTGGAGGAACTCATGGAAACCGGCTGGTTGAATTTACAGGGAAAGACCTATTTTCTCAGTACGGAGAATGACTCTACTCTTGGGCATGTGCTTACAGGTTGGCAATGGATTGATGGCTATTGCTATTATTTTGAAGAGGCGGATCAGGCAGACTACGGTGTTTTGTTTACCGGTGGAAGAACCGGGGACGGCTACTATGTGGATGCCAATGGCCGTTGGCTCAATGAGGCCGGTGGGGAACCGGTGTATATTAGCGGCAAGGGACTCAGTGTATCTTTATCAGAGCAACAGGTGGCAGGTGTAAGCCGTAGCATTCCCTCCGGAAATGTAGGGCAGGTAGCGGGAGTAAGCCGTTCCGGCGGTAGATCTTCCGGCGGATCTACAAGCGGAAGCGGTTCCGGTAGCGCTACAAGCGGAAGCACCTTCACCGGAAATTCAGAAAAGACAGCTGCTAACGCCGGCAATAATACTGGAACTACTACAGACAATACGGGCAATACCGGGAATACAGCAAATCATTCAGCGAATACCGAAAATACAGCGGAGAATGCAGGAAATACCGAGAACAATGGGAAATCCGAAAATCCGGCTTCTTCCTCTAATCTTTCAAAGGAAGAGGAGGGAAAGTCTGAAGAAAAGCCAAGTCCTGAGACACCGGAGGAAAAAGAATGTTATTAAGCTGGTGGGAGAAGCCAAGCTTTAATCAGGATGTGAAGCTTTATCTGTCTAAGGATATTATGGATGACATCAAAGTTGTTTACGTCGGTTTTTGGCCGGTTTTCGCGGAGTCTCATCGAGAGAACGAACCAAGCTACTCCTTGGATCGGGAAAAGCAGATTCTGACGCTTCCTAAGAGCCTATTCAAGGGAAGTAAAACCTATGAGATCTCTATTCTGACAGGGGGCATACAGCCATTCCATGTCATTACGATAAAGCTATGATCAGTATTTAAGTCTGATTCAAAGGCTTTCTTCCTATAGAAATTATCCCAAGGACAGTATCGATTTTTCGCAGCGGCCGGATATCATCACCCTGTCTACCTGTTCCGGACCCTCCGGAGGAAACCAGCGCTTTATTGTGCAGGCGGCTTTGGAAGAGGTTTATCAGAACGGATAAAGAGCATTCGTTTCAGTGTAGAACAAAGAATGAAGAAGAAACAGTCTTGCCTGTGTTTTTCCATTTTAAGCTTTCGTAAAGTGAAGAATGGGAAATGCCACAGAGCAGGGCTGTTTTTTGATTTTTGGGTGGAATGAATCGGTAACTCATAAGAACAGGATTTACATCTCCTATGACTCCACCAATAAGAACTGTCAGGCGGGAGATATCGATCTCGCAGAATTCGGACATGCAAAGGATGATAAGAGAATCGGGTTCATTCTTGACTGAGGTTACTTCAGTAAAGAGAACATCCATGCTTCGGAGAAACTGTTGTACAGAAGAAATCATCGCCTTCTTGGAAGGCAAGAATGTGGGTGACGATGAGGAGTAAAATCCTAATCGAGAGTTAATTTTTACAGGAAGTTGAGATTGTATGAGCTCATATTCTTGGCAGATTATATTATTGTATTAAAAAAATACAAAAAAATCAGGAGGAAAAGATATTGCTTTTAAAACATTCTTTTTCGGGTACTATAGGACTAATTGAAAAAAGTTTCGCTGATGCGTTGTTGAAGGGCAAAGTGGAGGTAGAGATGAAAAGAGGTCTTTTGGGTTCTGCGGTAGTATCTTTTGTACTGGCGATGGCTTTGGCTTCTTGCGGAGCTTCCGGAGTTAAAGAGGAGGAAACAAAGGGGACGACCGCTGTAACGGAAGCGGTACAGGAAGGGAAGAAAGAGAAGGAAGAAGTTAAGGAAGAAACCGGTTCCTCTGAGAAAGAAGAGGCTCTTCAAGAAGATGCGGCGAAGAGACGGGGTGAAGCGGAATTTAAGGATTCTGCTGAGAAGACAGCAAGCTATTTAAACCATTACTTTAAGATTGATCTTAAAGCCGAAACGGACGCCAAAGCTTTTTCTGAAGCTTTGAAAGCGATTACGGAGAAAGATATAGCGGTAGAAGGGGAACTTGACCGAAGCACAGCGGTATCTGCGGCAATAAAGGCTGCAGGATATGAAGAGCTTGCTTTGACCTATACTACGGAGAAAGCGAAAGAAAGGCTGAAACAATACGGATTGGAAGGGGAAGGGGATCATCTTTCTCTTATTGCTTGTGCTTTGGATGTGGATTTAATTAGTCCGGAGGAAGCTATGCTGCTTCTGAAGAATGAGAAGCCGGATAAAGCTTCTTTCGATACACTTCTTATGAAGGTCGCAGACGCAGTAGGAAAAAGGAAGAAACTATCTGGGGCTTGCCAGTGATCCGGACATTTTCGGAAAGCTTGAAAAGGAATGGAATTCTTTCCAGCTTTTTGAGGACGAGACGCTTTCAGAGGTGGGAAGAAAGGCGGTGGAGCAGGAAATTACAACCGGTTATGGTTTAAAGTCTTCCGCTTATGATGCAAGATTCTTGCCGGACCTTACCTTGCAATATGGACACTCGGATATACTTCATGCTCAGCAGTTAATCGGACTTTTAGACAGTGAAAATATCAATGCCAGAATCCAGCTGGAACCGAAAATCAGCATTTATCAGTATTTACTGGATTGGGGCCCGGTTCCGGATCCGACTCCGACCTATGAGGTTAAGAAATTCAGTGATGACTTATATTTGGTTTATGCGGTGGAATACGACTTGAAGTTGGAATTTGCCGACACGGAAGACCTTATGGCGTTTGACAAGGTAATCAAGACGTTTGCGAAGAAGAATTCGGAAAATGCCGACCTAAAGGGCTTACTCTACGGTTCCTGGTGGCAACCGCTTTACAGTACGGTGAGAGAGGATATGCCGAAAGAGGACTATCACGAGATTTATGACTGTGTAGTGACAAACGGCAACTATTCGATTCACCCCTTTACTACGGTAGAGAAAAAGGATGAGGTGGTAAAGAGCCTTTCCGCGCTTTCCGACGGTATTTCCGTAAATCCTGAGAAGCGCTATGTGAATACAGCATTTTATAATTATTTGACCGGAGAAGATTATCAATAAGTTATGAACTTTCCCTGCGTGCCTTGTGCTGTCTTTCTGTGAAATGGTTTTTTATGAAATCTGTTTTCGTGAAATCTGTTTCAAGAAAGAACAGCACAGGGAGCAGGAAATTGTTTTTAAGAGAGGAGTAAGAGATGACGAAGCTGTATGAAAGACTGGAGAGAGCATACAGAGTATAGTGGATAAGATTCCTTTTCGCCCTCGTCTTGCCCTGGTCTTAGGATCGGGACTGGGAGACTTTGCAGAGAGAATCGAGATAGAAGCGAGTATCGATTATCATGATATTACGGATTTTCCGGTTTCTACCGTGAGCGGTCATAAGGGCAGATTTGTTTTTGGACATATCGGATCGGTTCCGGTAGTGATCATGCAGGGAAGAGTGCATTACTATGAGGGATACTCCATGGAAGAAGTGGTACTGCCTGCTCGTCTTATGCATCTTATGGGGGCGGAGATCCTTTTCTTAACGAATGCCTGCGGTTCAGCAAATCCTGCTTATCAGGCAGGGGACTTTATGCTGCTTATCGACCACATTTTATATTCCGTTCCGAATCCTTTAATCGGAGCAAATGCGGAGGAACTTGGCGTGCGCTTCCCGGATATGTCGGAGGTCTATGACAAGGAGCTTCGAAAGGAGATTCTGACTGTCGCACAGGAGCAGGGGCTTTCTCTTCGAGAGGGTGTGTATATGCAGTTTAGCGGTCCTAGCTTTGAAACACCGGCAGAGGTTCGCATGGCCCATATTTTAGGGGCTGATGCGGTAGGAATGAGTACAGCCTGTGAAGCGATTGCCGGACGGCACTGCGGTATGCGTATCTGCGGTATTTCCTGCATATCGAACCTTGGGGCAGGACTATCCAAAGAGCCTTTAAGCGATGAGGATGTGAAGATTGTTGCAGATCAGGCAGCACCTCGCTTTAGAAAACTCGTTACAGAAGCTATTCAGCGTATGGTAAAAGCATAAGAAGAGCGTTTATGGAATAGGAAGACGGACATAGCAATAAATATATAGAATAGGGATATATGGGAGCCGGTTTTCTTGATAAAAAAGCCGCTCTATGATACTTGTATAGGAAATGCAGGAGGGAAAAAGAAATGGGGCAGGACAGTTTAAAGGAAGAAGAAATCATAGCATTGCTTTCCGGAATTGAGAATGTTCGTTTAAATGGGGATGAGTCTGCTGTTGTGATTGTAGACCAGACCGCACTTCCGGGGAAGAAGGAGTTTTTGGAACTGGGAGATGCGAAGGCACTCTATGATGCTATCTTTGAACTAAAGGTACGCGGTGCACCGGCAATTGGAATCTGCGCGGCTTACGGTATCTTTATTTTGGCAAAGCAGATTCAGGCGGATTCGGGAGAGACTTTTTACAAGAAGTTTAAGGCAGATGCGGAGTATTTGAACTCTTCCCGCCCGACAGCCGTGAACTTAAGCTGGGCACTTCGGCGCATGGAAGATGTGGTGAAGGCAAACATTTCCAAAAGCCCTAAGGAAATAGTTTCCTTATTAAGAGAAGAGAGTAGAAAAATTCAGGCGGAAGATGCCGCAATGTGTAAGGCGATTTCCGAGTACGGGCTTTCTTTGCTAAAGGACGGTGACGGGATTTTAACGCATTGCAATGCAGGTCCCTTGGCGACTTCCAAGTACGGAACGGCTCTCGGTCCGCTCTTCCTTGGAAAGGAAAAGGGAATGAATTTCCATGTCTTTTCCGATGAGACAAGACCGCTTTTACAAGGAGCTAGGCTTACTTCTTATGAACTCGATCAGGGAGGGATAGACGTGACCTTAATATGTGACAATATGGCAAGTATTGTCATGAAAAACGGTTGGGTGCAGGCCTGCCTTGTGGGCTGTGACCGTGTTGCGGCAAATGGAGACGCTGCCAATAAAATCGGAACAAGCGGTGTAGCCATCCTTGCAAAGCACTACGGAATCCCCTTTTATGTACTGGGACCAAGCTCCACGATTGACTTTCACTGTAAAACAGGGGAAGATATCGTGATAGAGGAGCGGAATCCGGAAGAAATCAAGTGTAAGTTCTATGAAAAGCCCATGGCACCATCTTCCGTAAAATGCTATAATCCCGCATTTGACGTAACGGATCACAGTCTGATCACGGCAATCATTACGGAGAGAGGAATCTTAAGAGCACCTTACACGGAATCCTTGAAGAAGGCTTTTCCGGAACGGGTTATAGAGTAAAGCTATCGTAGATACAGTGCAAAATAGCATAGATACTGCATAAAGAAGTCATAGAGTTGGCACGGAGATAGCGTAGGGAAAAGAGCCCTGCGATACTCAATATAAGGCAAAGCTGTACGAGAGGGGATTTCAATAAGAAAAGAGAAAGAAGCTCTTCGTACGCACACTTTTTAAAAAGGAGAGGAACGCATTATGAAAAAAACTTGGAAAGTTCTGACAGGTGCTGTACTTGTAGCTTCCCTGTTGGCAGGCTGCGGTGCATCCGGTGCGGCAAAGTCCACAACGGCTGCTGCCGGAGAGAACACAACAACTGCTGCGGCAGCGGAGGGAGAGACAAAGGCGGCGAAGGACGGTGAGGAGAAAAAGGGCTTAAAGATTGCCATTGTTTCCAGCCCCTCCGGTGTAGATGACGGAAGCTTTAACCAGGATAACTACAATGGTATCTTAAGCTTTATCGAGAAGCATCCGGATGCAAGCGTAACCCCTGTTCGTGAGGAGACAGGAGATACTGCAGCTGTTATGCAGGCTGTAAACGATATCGTGGCGGATTATGATGTTTTGGTTTGCTGCGGCTTCCAGTTTGCAGGAATCGGAACCATCGCAAAAGACAATCCCGATACAAAGTTTATCTTAGTGGACTCTTATCCTGTTGATGCAGACGGACAGGAAGTTTCCCTTGACAATGTTTACGCTATGCAGTTTAAGGAGCAGGAGAGTGGCTTCTTCGCAGGAATTGCTGCTGCTTTAGAGACAAAGAGCGGAAAGGTTGCCGTAGTGAACGGTATCGCTTATCCGTCCAATGTAAACTATCAGTACGGCTTTATGTCCGGCGTAAACTATGCTAAGGCGAAGTATGATGCAAAGGCAGAGTATGTAGAGATTCCTTCTTATGCCGGAACCGATGTGACCAATAAAAATGTTGGCGGAAACTATATCGGAAACTTCTCCGATGAAGCAACCGGTAAGGTCGTTGGAAAGGCACTCCTTGATAAGGGTGTAGACATTATGCTTGTTGCAGCAGGCGGATCCGGAAACGGTGTATTTACTGCTGTGAAGGAAGCGGGAGACGCACAGGTTATCGGATGTGACGTGGACCAGTACGATGACGGAGCAAACGGCGATAAGAATATTATCCTGACTTCCGTTCTTAAGGTTATGCACTCCAACGTGGAGAAGCAGCTTGAGAAAGTTTTGGACGGAAGCTTTAAGGGCGAAAATGCGCTTCTTGGTGCAGATACCGATTCTACCGGCTATGTAAGTGCTGACGGAAGACAGCAGCTTTCCAGAGAGACACTGGAGAAACTTGCCGATGTATACAAGAAGGTACAGAGCGGGGAGATCGTTCCTGCTGCAAACTTTAACAACATGACACCGGATAATTTCACAGGCTTAAAGTAAAAGAATAAGCTGTAGAGGGCGGCTGCCCGGTAAGAAGGATATTCCTGCCGGACAGCTGTCTTATTATAACGAGTATTGTACATAAAGCGTGTCGATCTCGTCCATCGAGATAGAGAGGAAACAGCATGTCCGAATATATAGTTGAGATGAAGCACATCACCAAGCGCTTTCCGGGAATTGTGGCAAATGATGATGTCTCCTTAGGGATAAAAAAAGGAGAGATCTTTGCCCTCTTAGGAGAAAACGGTGCCGGAAAATCTACCCTTATGAGTATGCTTTTCGGGATGTATGAGCCGGATGAGGGCGAGATTTGGATTCGGGGGAAAAAGGAAGACATTCACTCTCCAAGCTATGCGACCAAATTGAATATCGGTATGGTTCACCAGCACTTTAAGCTGATACAGAACTATAGCATTACGGAAAATATCATCCTGGGCTTGCCTTCAAGGGATAAAAGGCTGGGCTTTTTGCCGTATGTGGATTTAAAGAAGGCGGAGGCAAAGGTTGCTGCGCTTTCTGAAAAATACGGACTGGAAGTCAATCCCAAGGATATCATTGAAAATGTAGGTATTTCCGTGCAGCAGCGTGTAGAGATCCTGAAAATGCTTTATCGAGAGGCGGAGATTCTGATTTTTGATGAGCCGACCGCGGTACTCACTCCCCAGGAAATTACCTTCCTTTTGGAGATTATCCGGGGGCTTCGGGATAAGGGAAAGACCATTATTTTGATTACGCATAAGCTCGCGGAAATCAAGCAGGTGGCAGATCGCTGTGCGATTTTAAATAGGGGAAAGCTCATCGATATATTGGATGTTAAAGAGACTTCGGCAAAGACCATGGCGAATCTTATGGTTGGCCGTGAGGTGAACTTTACGGTGGAAAAGCCGGATCCAAAATACGGAAAGACTGTTCTTCAAGTACAGAATCTTACGGTAAAGAACCGGGACGGCTTCTCTGTTGTGAAAAATGTCAGCTTCTCCATTCGAAGCGGAGAAATCTTTGCAATTGCCGGTGTTGCCGGAAACGGACAGATTGAAATTGCGGATGCGATAGCAGGGCTTGTAAAGATTTCCGAAGGAAAGGTCATTCTAAACGGGAAGGACATCAGCGTAGAAAGTATTAGGAGGAGGATTCTGGAAGGAATCTCCTATATTCCAGAGGATAGACAGGATGTAGGGCTTGTGATGGATTTCTCATTTGAAGACAACCTCGTTTTAAAGACCTATAGGAATGAGCGCTTTTCCAAGAAAGGGATATTATCTCACAAGGCAATTCGGGAAAATGGAGAAGAGCTTATCGCAAAGTATGATATTCGTTCCGGACAGGGCTGTCAGACGATTGTGCGCTCTATGAGCGGAGGAAACCAGCAGAAAGCGATTATCGGAAGAGAGATAGAGCTCGATTCCGAGCTGATGATTTTTGTGCAGCCTACGAGAGGCCTCGATATCGGTGCTATCGAGAACATCCATAAGCAGATTATTGCGGAGAGAAATGCCGGAAAGGCGATTCTCCTGATTTCTCTGGAGCTTGATGAAATCATGAACTGTGCAGATACAATCAGGGGTTATTTATAATGGAGAAATGCAAAAAGATTGCCGATGCAAAGGAGCTTAGCACGAATCAGGTAGGGGAGTTTATGATGGGGTAAAGCATGAAAGACAATAAAACGAAGGAAAAGAGTCTGCTGTTTAAGCTTCTTGGGCAGGAAAAAACGCAGAATATCACGATTCCTGTATTTGCTATTGTTTTAAGCCTTTTTGCCGGTGCGGTAATCATTCTTCTACAGGGAAAGAACCCCTTGATTGCGTATATGAATTTACTCCAGGGTTCCGGTATTTTTGCCGAAGGAAAGCTACGCAGGTTATAAGAACATCCTGACGGATTTTTGCAGTTTCTTAAACGCCTGGACACCGATGATTTTTGCTTCTCTCGCCGTTGCCGTTGCGCTTCGTGCGGGGCTTTTTCAATATCGGTGTGGCGGGACAGATGCTGACGGCGGGCTTTGTAAGTTCGGTTTTTATCGGCTACAGCAATCTCCCTGCATTTCTTGCAAAACCCTTGGTTATCCTAATCGGTATTGGCGTAGGCATGGCTCTCGGGGCTTTTATCGGAGTATTAAAGCATCGCTTTAATATTAATGAGGTAGTTTCTACCATTATGGTGAACTATATTGCGCAGTATGTTATCGCATTTTTCATCAATACCTATTATGTAAATCCGACGTCCAGACAGTCCAAGCCGGTTTCTGTGGCGTCTCGTCTTACCTTGATGGATACTTTGGTGGGAAATCTGAAAATAGATATACCGCTTGCAATTGTTTTGGCACTATTGGTAGCGGTACTGATTCAGTTTGTACTGGACAGAACCTGCTTCGGCTTTGAGATTAAGAGTGTGGGCTTCAGCAAGAAGGCCTCCCGCTACGCCGGTATTCCGGTAGGAAAGAATCTGGTGCTGACCATGGCGCTTTCCGGTGCTCTCGCAGGCCTTGCCGGTGTCAGCTATTACCTTGGCTATTTCGGCTCTATCCAGCCAAGAGTTCTACCGAGTATGGGATTTGACTCTATTGCGGTAGCCCTTCTTGGAAACAGTAACCCTATCGGGATCGTGTTCTTCTCTTTCTTCATTACCATATTGAGCAAGGGAAGCACCTATATGAACTCCGCATCAGGCCTTGAGTCTGAGATTGCGTCCGTAATCACCGGTATAATTCTGCTCTTTTCTGCTTGCAACGCCTATATTCGTTACCTAGTGAATAAGGAAAAGCTGGAAATGGAAGAGCAAAATAAGAGGCAGGATAAGAGAAGAGCAGTAGAGGAAGATAAGGGAGAAACAAAAGTGACGGAAGGAGGGAAAGCATAATGGAAAGAATCATTATCGACGGACTATCCTTTTCTCTTCCGCTTTTTATCATGGCTGTAGGAGGAATTTACAGTGAAAAAAGCGGGATTACCAACCTCGCTTTGGAAGGCTTCCAAGGTATGGGCGCATTTACAGGAGCACTAGCAGCAGTCATTATGATGAATATGGGAATTGGAAATGCAACAACGCAGTTTTATGCGGCGATTTTCTTTGCAGTGCTTGGTGGAGCCTTATATTCCCTGCTTCACGCCGTGCTCTGTATTCGGATGAAGGCAAATCAGGTCATCAGCGGCGTGGTGCTGAATATTCTGGCCATGTCTTTAACTGCCTACCTCTGTAAGGCTCTTAATAAAGGGACTTTTCCATGCGGCATCCGACAAGTTTGTGCTTAGCGTTTCAGATAAATTTACAGTGCCCGGACTTTCCGCAATTCCTATTTTGGGAGCGTTTTTTAAGGATATTTATCCTTTTGAAGTTTTGATTATTTTAGCTGCGATTGTATGCTGGTACATCCTTTACCAGACTCGTTACGGGATGAATCTTCGTGCCTGTGGAGACAATCCTCATGCAGTGGATGCTGCAGGAGAGAGTGTAAGCAAAACCCGTACGATTGCGGTGTTGTTTTCCGGAGCCCTTTCGGGACTTGCAGGCATCTGCTTTGCTTATTCCATTTCCGGAAACTTTTCTTCCGCAATTTTTGTGGGTTACGGCTATCTTTCCATTGCGGCCATGATTTTCGGGAACTGGACCATCCTTCCAACCTTGGCTTCCTGTCTGCTCTTCGGCTTTGCCCGTTCCGGCGGATATTTTCTTGTACAGAAGATGCAGATGCCGAGCAGCTACTCGGATCTGGCTATGACACTGCCCTATATCTTGACCTTACTGCTTCTGATTTTCTTCTCGAAGTTTAACAGAGCACCGAGGGCTTTAGGGGAGACTTACGATAAGGGTAAGCGGTAAAACTTCGAAGAGATAAAGAGAAGAGAAAAACAAAAGAGACGAATAAAAGAGAACACTTGGAAGAGATAAACATGGCTAAAAACTGAAAAGGCTAAAAACTGAAAAGCATAGAAGATAAGGAAGGAGTGGCTGTGGGAATTCGTTTTTATAATGCAAGAATCCTGACTATGCAGGACAATATGGAAATCATAGAGGGAGAACTCTGGACGGAAAAGGAGCGAATCAGCTATATCGGCCCGCAGAGAAAAGATATACAGGCAAGTTTTGAACGGGAAATCAACCTAAAAGGGAATCTCATTCTTCCCGGTTTTAAGGATGCGCATACTCACTCTGCCATGACTTTCCTTCGCTCCTATGCGGATGACCTCCCCCTATGGGATTGGCTTTCGAAACAGGTCTTTCCCATGGAGGCGAAGCTTAGAGGAGAGGACATTTATTCCTTTTCGAAGCTTGCGATTCTTGAATATTTAAGCTCAGGTATCACAGCTTGCTTTGATATGTATTTTCATCCGGAGGAAATGGCGCGCCTTGCGGTAGATACGGGCTTCCGTACCGTTTTAGTTCCGGGTTTAAATGATTTTAACTTCTCGTTGGAAGAAATGCGGGACTGCTATCAAAAATACAATGCCTTTCATCCTCTCGTTTCCTATCAGCTCGGATTCCATGCGGAGTACACGACTTCGAAAGCGTTGATGGAAGGATTAGCCAAAATCTCGGAAGAGTTTAAGGCCCCGGTATTTACCCACAATTCCGAGACAAAGGGAGAGGTGGAAGGGTGTCTTGAACGATACGGCATGACTCCGACTGCACTTATGGACGCTCTCGGTATGCTGAACTATGGCGGAGGAGGGTACCACTGCGTTTATTTAAGCGATGAAGATATGGACATTTTCAAAAAGAGAGGCATGACGGTTGTTACGAATCCCGGCTCCAATATGAAGCTGGCAAGCGGTGTTCCTCGTACGGTGGAACTCTTGAAAAGAGGGATTCCTATGGCAATCGGTACGGACGGCCCGGCGAGCAATAACTGCCTGGATATGTTCCGGGAAATGTTCTTGGTTACCGGCCTTGCCAAGCTGCGGGAAGAGGATGCGAGTGTGGTTTCCGCGGAAGAGGTTTTGAAAATGGCCTGCGTGAACGGAGCACATTGTATGGGACTTTCCAATGCGGACTGTCTTTCCGAAGGGAAGCTTGCGGATCTTTGTGTGCTGGATCTTCATCAGCCAAATATGCAGCCCGTGAATTCCATTGTGAAAAATATCGTCTACAGTGGCAGTAAACAAAATGTAGAACTCACCATGGTGAACGGAAAGATTCTCTATGAAAAAGGGAAATTCTTTTATCGGAGAGGATCCCGAAGAAATCTATGTGAAGGCCAATCGCCGTATGCAGGAATTAAAGGGTAAAGATGAGAGTAGGAATAATCGGAACAGGATTTATTGCGGATGTCCATGCTGCAGCATTGCGAGCAGCAGGGACAGGATATCGTGGCGATTTGCGGAAATGAGGAGGCGGTTCTCGCCTCCTTTTCCAAGAAATGGAGCATTGCAAAAACTTATACGGATTATCGGGATATTCCTTTGGAAATTCTTGACGCCGTGCATATCTGTACACCGCCGAATACACACTATGCCATAGCGAAGTATTTTCTGGAAAAAGAATCTGTGCTTTAGAAAAAGAATCCGGAGCCGGAAAAGAACCCGGATTTAGAAAAATCAGGAATTGGGGAAAAACCGGATTTTAGAGAAACATTTAGATATAGGAAAAAAATCTTGAAAAAGCTTGAAAAAAAGCTTGGAAAAAAATAAAGGAAAGCTGGCCATTGTCTGTGAAAAAGCCTCTCTGTCTCGATATAGAAGAGGGAAAGGAACTTTTTGGAGCTTGTGGAACAGTCGGAAACGCCATTTGGAGTCTGCTTCCATAACTGTTTCTATCCGGCTATTCGGAAAATGCGCGAGCTCCTTCAGAGTGGAGAGCTCGGAAGACCGATTCTTCTCTACGGGGCCTATGAGCAGGAGTTTCATATTCCGCCCGTTCCCTATTCCTGGCGTTTTTGATGTAAAGGATGGAAACCATCTGCGCGCTGTTTCGGAAATCGGTTCTCATGTCTTAGATCTAACGCATTTTTGCTGGAAAAAGCCGGTGATCACTCTACAGGCTGCTTTTTCAGAACCGAAGCCATGTCTTATTTAAAGACAAGGCAGGTGTGATGTGGGATAAAGAGGATGCGGAAAAACTTCCCGTTCCGATTGAAAATGAGGATACGGCAGTTCTGAATATGCAGCTTCAGGGAGGATGCCGGGTAGCCCTTGCGCTTTCAGAAGTGAGTCACGGGAAGCAGAACCGCATTTTTCTTGCATCTGATCTGTGAAAAAGGGAAGACTCGGCTGGGACAATGACAGGGCTGATCTGCTTTCTTTCTCTTCAGAAAAAGGAAGCTCAAAAAGAACTGAGCCTCGGTATGCAAACAGGTTACAAAGACTGCTTCCGGGAGATGTTTTCCGACTTCTATAATGCTTTAGCGGAAGGGCGGACTTCACTTATGGCAACGCCTTCTGAAGCTTTACAAAATGAAGAGCTCTGCGAGGCGTTTTATAGAAGTGCTAAAAGCGGAAAAAGAACTTATATTCAGTGATGCTTCAGAGTATGAGAAGGATAGGAGGACTTCTTTGAAAGAAGTCGAGAAGTATGAAGTCGAGAACGATGAAAAAGAGAAGTCTGAAAAAGAAGAAGCGAAAGGATTTTTGATACAGCACTATTCCATGGAGCTTTTGGAAGGAGAGCATACCTTCTTCTCGGAGTGCTATCATTCTCCAAACCGCAATGAGGAGGGAAAGCTTTTAGCCTCTACCATGTACGGCTTGTATTGTAAGGAACCGAAGAGCTATTCCGACTTCCATAAACTGAGTCACGAAGAAATTTGGACTTTTTTAGAAGGAGATCCTTTTACTCTTTACCTCTTATATGAAGACGGTTCAGTGGATACGATTACTCTTGGTTCGGATCTGGCTTCCGGGCAGCTCCTGCAATATACGGTTCCGGTAGGAGTGATGCAGGCCGGGTGTCTAAACCCCTGGCGGGGAGTATGCTTTTGTATAGCTGCACCGTAGTACCGGCTTTTGATTGGCAATGCTTTACTATGGTAAGTACAGAAGAGATTATGCAAAAATATGGAGAAAAGCAGGAAATCAAAGACTTCTATCAAAGACTATATAAAAGAATAGAGAAGTAGAACTGTAAATAACTTTATTATTGGACATAGCCCTATAGGATAATAAAAGAGAGAATCATACAGAATGGAATAAGTATTGACAGAGCTCTTTTCCAATGCTAAGGTGCTTAAGTTGTTATCGAAAGGGGACTCTTTAGAGACTTACAAGAGAAATACCTTTATGACTTTTAGGAGGAAAATATGGGCGAGCAGTTTGGCAATCTTTTCAGACAGTATCCATGGCAGATACTCTGCGTTATTTCATTTTTATTTATTGTAGGACAGGTTGTACTACTTTACATTGCAAAACAGCGCGGTTGGTCAATGAGAGTTAGACCGTTACGCATTCTGGTATTTGTGGTTTTGTTTTTCTTTTCCATATATGCGATGATTACAGGACAGACTTTCTAGGCTTAGATAGGAGAAAAGTACCGATTGCTCTTTTCGGAGTAGTCGGTACTTTTTGCTTTTGGGGCATATATAACCCTATAACCCTAAATTGAGTCCTGAAAAACAGAACAAGAAATCATAAGAATCATAACAGGAATAGTGTAACAAAGAAAATATAAAATGCCTATACTTCATAATCGGATAAAGTTTAAAAGGATTCTCTCAGGAATAAATTATAGGAAATACTTTTTGAAATCAACAAAATACAAACTTCAAAAAAATAAAACTGTAAAATTTCCGACAAAAAAACATCCGATAAAAATTCCGAAAAATAAAAATTGCTTGACAGCAAATCTCACCGATGCTAAGATACACAGGCTGTCGCTCTAGATGAGCTGACACAAAAGTACCTTGAAAATC
>BNJU01000101.1_pt1 | contig 213162 bp, 301 predicted proteins | sample 8539281 | NCBI WGS metagenome assembly BNJU01 (sample SAMD00202456, study PRJDB9452) | human saliva metagenome | isolation source: human saliva | place: Japan
GCGCTGTTGACTTAGCACCCAGTGAGACTATAGCCCAAACTGATATTCAGAGGCGCCCACCTGCACGCTGCTGCCCCAGGCTGGACACATGCAACAGTAATGACCTCAGACACCACAAAACAGGAGGCCAGAACCTTGATCTGAGCGTCCACAGAGACAACACTATTGCGAACTTCACGAGAGAGATATCAAGAAACATCCTGCCAATGAGAAATATTGCATGTTAGAACGAAAACAAGATCAAAAGAGAAGAGATTATCGCTGGTAACGTACAGAAAACGCCATCCAGAAATGGAGAAAGTTGGTGCTGAGGAAGGAAAGAAACCAAAGCACCAGAAGGAAGAATTGACAGTCAGCACAGATAAGACAGGCAGGACAATTGACGATCAAAAGAAGGATGCGACAGAATCAGAAGAAAATCGTAACGGTGGAAAGATACATAGCTGGAGTTACGGCTACCATCCAAATAACAGAAGTTAAAGAATGAACTGTGAAACCATTGAGTGGGCACGTAACCAGTTCCGACAAGAGTTGGATGTACGGTATGGCAGCTGATGAATTTCAACCGAAAAATATTTTGAATATACCTTGTTAAAAGTCAGGTGCGTATTCTTCAAAGGCAATGGTACCACAACCGGACAGACCAAGCAGTGTTCCACGTTGCAAATACGATGAATACGTACAGTTTGGCGTGTACCACGAAGAACTGGCGAAGCAGCGATAAGTTTGAAAGCAAACGCCATGAGTTGATTCTTTAAACAGGAAATAAATTGGCAGCGTTAGAATACACAGAACCATCAAGGCTTTTTAAGAGCATTTCAAACAGCGGTAGAATCTCTTGTTGTTGTTGGTGTCAATGTTGATACCGACGTCATGCGACAGAGGAGTTACAGTTACAAAAAACACCTTCCTTGGTGAATATTATGACGCTGCGAACCAATTCTAAAACATTATCACTACCTAAGGATAGAGCCAACGTGGAGAACCTCTTTGAAGATGGCTGAGTGTTATGAGCGTATTTTGTCCTTCAACGGTAATATCAGCTTATAGAAAGAACGTTATGTCCGATAATGGTGAGATGCATGCTTATTGATAATTCAATGAAGCGAAGTGAAGGTGCAGAGGTTGGGTTGAGAGTACGTATTGCCGATTCAATGCCTAACAATCAATTGATAGCTCAAGAGCTCAGGCCGCATCAATAGCCGCAAGTGCAAAGGAGCGCCCGTGCAGGCTGTGAGCGGTACGTGCTTAACTCACGTCGACAGGATTATTCACCATGCTTTTTGGCAGTGATAAATACGAACAGCTTACTTTACTTATGTACGAATTGGAGCGGCTACTGGTGCAAAGGCTGGTGACACTTCCTAGTGAAAAGGGGATGATAAAGGGCAATGAGTACACCGCCAGGAGTCTGGCATGAATACAGAGGCTGGGATGAGGTACGCCTGCTTTCTGTTGATGGAGGGAACAGAGACAGTGTTTGGATCATCCATAACCTCGCTATGCTCAAATTTCAGTGGGCAATCACCTGATGCAGCTTGGGGAAAGGCCAATAAGTTGAAATTGGTCGTGACACATCGAGTTTTGGTACACCTGCCGTCTCACCAGATGGTAATTGGCTTTATTTTACCAGTGATATGCCTGGTGAAAGGGTGGTCTGATATCTGGCGTGTACGTCTGACAGGCGGCAACGGAGGTGTTGAGAACCGGAGAACCAATCAACAATTCTAGAAGACAAGAATTCATCGACCAAACAGCACCTTTATTTCTCGCGACATGGTGGTTTGGGTGGTCTTGATATCTTTAGCTAAGGTTGGCAACGATCAATGCTTGGCATCCTGACAATTCTCTTAACTCAAGGTGACGACTTTGGTATGACTGAGGGCATTCATAATCGCGGTTCTTTTTCCTCAAAACCGTGGTGATGGTCGCGAGGTTGACCATATCTATAGCTTTGGAACCCTGGAAATCATTCAGACTGTAAGGATAATCTATGAAATGATGGTTACGAGTTGCCAGCAGCACAGATATTGAGGGTTATGATGATGGAACTAACAACAGTTAGCGTCAAAGGAGATGGTTCTTTCAACAAGAGATAAAGCTCATGTTAATTATATCTTCCAGACCCGCAATGGCTACTTAAATCATAAGGAGGAGATTGGTTGAATGTAGATGATTCTAGCATATACCCTTCAGTTTGCTTTAGTATAAACGTACCTGTGTTGATAGACATCTTCTATGACCTTTGATAAAGGACTTCGACCGGTAAATCAGAGAAGTGCTTGACGTTTCCGGTTAATCTTCCTCAAAGAGAGAATCCTAACGTAACAATAGAACTCTCGGCCCACACCGATTACCTTGCTGATTACACAAACGTCTTTCACAACGACGTGCAGATGCCGTAGTGGCTATCTCACTGCAATATGGCATTGTTCGCGACCGTCTTACACCTGTTGGATATATAAAGAACGTCCAAAAGAAGATTCGCAAGAAGGGGTTACAGAGAATACCTCATTAAAGGAAAACGATGTTCACTGAAGATTTCATCAAGAAACTGGATAAGGAGAAGCAAGAACACAATCAATTGAACTGTACTGAGTTTACAGTGCTTCGAACCACATATGGTATGTTTGATGGTGAAGAAACCCAAGCAACAGCCACAAACCAAAGAAAAAAAAAGAAAAGTCTGATGACGATAAATGATTATCAATAATATCTCAAAGATATGATACAAAGAGCAAGAGCTGACAATGTCAGGCAGCACAATCTCCTTGTTCTTAGACCTGGGCTGGCAAGAAGTAAGGACTATAGAAGCGTTGAAGACTCTCTGCCTTTACAGATTATACTGTAGTCTTTTTGGTGACAACCTTTATCATACATTCCTAAAAGGATTGGGAGAAACAGCACCAAAAGTATACGTCTTAATCCCTTTAAGTTGGCAGAACACTACAGTTAACCGAAGGAATCATCCATTCTTGGTGCAAGGATGGCTGGTTGGATACACACCCAATTTTACGTTTGACCACTACTATGCTGGGGCTTATTATGCGCAAGAAGCATCATCTATGCTTCTATCTCATGTATTACAATTTGGTAAACAGCCAGTTATGGCATCGATCTCAAAGCGCACCAGGTGGTAAAAACAACTTGCGCACGTACGTCCTTACCTGCAAGGTTCCTTTCTTTTCTCTAACGAACCGATTGGAAACGTACAACATTAGCAGAGAACGTTCAAAGCTTATCATGAGGGTGTCGCTGTTACGAACAATTACCCTCGTGATTACAAAAAGACAAAGCTTGGTTTTGATGTTATTATAGCCGATGTACCCTGCTCTGGTGAAGGAATGTTTCGTAAAGATCCACAATCAATAGAGGAACGATAAAGACGTGGTGAAGCGAATCTTACACATCATCTGTAAGCGTGGAGAGAACAAGACGTTTATCAACAAGACAACTATTGATGTTGATAAAGCAATCACAGAAGCTCGTAAACGTCTTCGTATTCTCTCGCATGGAGTAAAAGATGGAATGCAAAAAGGGAAGAATGTTATCCCTGACCATACGTTAGCACTCTCCTTTTCAACTGATAAATCGGCTCATCCTAATGTAGAGGTTGATTATCAAACACATCGCTTATCTTCGTCATGAGGCTATTGTACTATCTTCTGATGCTCCACGTGGTATCGTTCTGCTACTTATAAAGGGTTATCCAATAGGCTTTGCAAAGAACCTCGAAACCGAAAACAATCTTTTTATCCACAAGAATGGCGCATAAAGAGTACACATACCAGAGAGGAGCCTATGGTTCTTTTATAATGTAACGCAGACAAGAAAATCCAGAAAACAATATATCCCTATAATATCTTAGAAATAAACGAACAATTATGCAACAATATTTAAACCCACCGCATCCTCACACAGTAGCGAAATTACAGAAAGGTGATAGAACCGGAACAGGAACTTACTATTTTTGGACATCAGGATGCGCTTTTGACTTGCGCGATATTTTCCACTGTTGACAACCAAGAAGCTTCATCTGAAGAGTAATATTTATGAATTACTTTTGGTTCCACGTGGTGATACGAATGCACTATCTACAAGAACATGGTGTAAGTGATTTGGAATGAGGGCTGATGAGAACGGTGAACTTGGTCCAGTCTATATCACTGCGGCGTTCATGGCCTGATTACAAGGGAGGTACAATCGATCAAATTAAGAATGTGAGGATATGATCACATAATCCTGACTCACGTCGGTTGTCACAGCATGGAACCCGTTGAGGTGGAAGATATGGGCTCCCCACCCCGCCACCGTCTCTTCCAATTCTATGTTGCAGATGGTATAGATTATCGCTCCAACCCATCAGCGTTCGGCAGATAGCTCCTCGGTGCACTAACATTGCATCATATGCCTCCTTTGCAAAATGATTGCACAGGTTGGCGGGACTTTGAAGCAGGTGAATTTATCCACACTCTACAGGGTGACACACATCCGCATTTAAATCACCTTGAGCAGGCTAAACCCAACTTACCGTGCAGCCACGTCCACACTGCCAAAGATGAAGATTAATCCTGATGGGAAGCGCGGATATCTTTTGATTTTAAAGTATGAAGATTGAACTGATTGGTTACGATCCGCTGCCACACATTCCGGGAGTAGTTGCAGGTAAAGGAAGCTCTCCCAACCCCTCCTGAAAAGGAGGAGCGCAAATAGGGAGTAGCTATTCTAACTTTGTAGTAGGCATATTAGTCTAAGAACTTTAAATCCTTTCCACCAAATTGATTACAGCAATCCAGTACTCCTCTCCTTTGAGGGGTTGGGGAGGTCCAAAACACCATTATGGAAATAATATCATTGCTGCAGTAGCAGCCAATCGTGCCATTGGTTATCAGGGAATGATATATTCATTTCCATTAGAGAAGACCTAAGCGTTTTAAGCAACTAACAACAGGATACTACATTATGGGGCGTAAGACCTTATCTCATGGATCGCTACTGCGGACGGAGTTCTTTATGGCGTGATGAGATGGAGCGTGATTTGATGGCACCGGTCATGGGAATCACGACCTGGCGACCGCCAGGTGGCAGACGCGTCTTCCTGCCGCGTATCTGAACTACTTTCGACGCCGCGCAACGGGGAGCAAGGTGTTCGGCGGTACTACTACCCTTTGACTGGCAAGTGGCGCACTATATCGTGCCTGCACGCAGCAAAGAAGGAGATCGACGGTTTTAAGAGCGGGCTGGTCGAGGAGAGCACTGCGTGATCCGCCGCATCTGGAAGGCACCGCAAGAAGTGGAACATCGTCCTCATGCACAAGGACGTAAGGTGCAGCGCAAGACCATGGGCGCCCTGATGCAGTGAGGGCACTGATGAGGAGATCGGCTGGTGTGGATGCCCGTCTTTCGACTGAGCTGCTCATTGATGTTGTTTTCACTGGCGCATCCAGCATACGCACCGCAAACCGCGGTGGCATATCTCACGCGTTTGCCAAAACGCCGGAGCAGAAGGGTCCACTTACATCCTCACGGGTGTTGCGGGGAATGTGCGCCATCCGAATCTCTGACTCGACCATGCCTCTTTGATGAGGACGCTCCCCGCAGCCGGAGACGGACACTATCTCACGATGGAGCAAGGTCGCGGTCGATCAGATCGAGATCGCAAAAGCTGCCCGACGGGACGGAGATGTGGACTGCGCGACTGGTGACGAAACAGTAAGCATCGCCCACCGTGTGGAAGGTCAGACATCAGGGATCATAGCAGTAAGCTTGCAGCTTCGTCAGCAGTCCTCTTTCTCTCTGTAATTGATACACTTTAGTAAACCGATGCGCGATATTCTGCTGACACAAACAAAATAGCGTAGTAAGATAAAGCAAGTTTATGAATCTATCAGTTTTTCATGAGTATCGAAGATTATGAGTTACGTGAAGTAATCCTATGCGGGCTGTTTATCGCCTCATTACGGTCAGGACGTTCGTGCGCATCCCTGTGGGACGGATGTCTACACGCTGCAGTTCCTCTTACGCCGCTTGCGGGACTGATGCTCGGTGCGCGTCTCGGTGCACTCGCCGTCGGTACGTACGTGCTCATGGGGCTCGTGGGATTCTCGTGTTTGTTTCAGGCGGCGGCCCGGCCCGACGCTTCAGCCGACGTTTGGCCTATCTGTCGGATTCACCCTGCAGGGTTGGGTGACGGGCACTGGTGCGCCGCGGTGCCGACGTTCGCCGCGCCCTTGCCGCGTGTTCGGCAGGCATGGTGGTGGTCTATGTCCTCGGCATCTCGTATTTCTACGCATCGAACTACATCATCGACGCACCGATCGGCTTCTGTGGCGGTCTGGTACGTGGCGTGCTGCAGGTCTCTGCCGATTTCCTGCCCAGTTGCGGCGGCCCATATCGATTCGCCTCTGCTGCGGGGCTCTGGATTCGTGAGACGCAGGAGATGCAGACGCAGCAGCACGGCTCCCAGGGCGCGGCGGTGCATGCGATCGCATGGATGCTCGACGAGGCACATCTACATGGGTAAGGCGCTATTTGTCACGGGAACGGGACGACATCGGCAAGACGTATGTCACGGGCTGATCGTGAAATGTCTCCGTGATGCTGGTCTTCGGCGGCTACTATAAGGCGGCGCTCAGGCGCGGAGGTCGCCGCGGACGGCACTGCTTGCCGGGCGATGCCCTCCATGTGCGCGCGTCGCGGGCTCGATGCAGCGGATGTCACCGTCTCTATGTTTATCGAGATGCGGTCTCGCCGCATCTCGCGGCGCAGATCGAGCACCGCCTGATGGACTTTGCCAAGGTGGCAGAGGATCACCGCCGCGAAGGAGCGCACGGACTATCTGACGGTGGAGGGGAGCGGCGGGATTATCTGTCCGCGTGCGCTGGGACGACGATGAGCACGTCGTCCTCGACGATCTCGCCGTGCGGTTGGACTCGCCGCCCCTCGTCGCCGCCGACGGGACTTGGGACAATCAATGCCGTCGTGCTGACAGCAGAGCATCTCCATGCACGCAGCGTATCGCTGCGAGCTTTATCTTCAACAACTGGCAGGGCGGTCTGATGCAGGAGGACAATGTGCGGATGGTCGAGGAGATCACGGGCGCACATGTCTTGGCGCGTAGAGCCGCACGGCGCGACGGAGCTGCCGATGGGAGCGGATGCCTCGCCGCGCTGTACGAGTAATGTGTAGGGCTAGGGAATCACCGGGTGTATCGGTGATTCCCTGTTTTGTGGGAGGACATTTTATGCCGACCATAGAGGAGCGCGACCTGCGCCATATCTGGCATCCGTGTGCGCAGATGAAGGACTATGAGCAGCTGCCGCCGATGGTGATCGATCGCAAAGGGGGCATGGCTCTACGACGTGCACGGAAAGCGCTATCTCGATATCGTCAGCTCGTGGTGGGCGAATCTCTCGAGGCACACGAACGAGAAGATCAATGCGCGGATTGTGGCGCAGCTGGATCGGCTCGAGCACGTCATCTTTGCAATTCTCCCATCGCCCCGCGATCGAGCTCGCGGAGCGGCTGGCGACGCTCGTGCCCTGAGGGTCTGACGAAGTTCCATTTCAACGATAACGCTCTCGTCCGCCGTGGGCGGCGCTCAAGATGGCGTTCAATACTGTCAGCAGACGGGGCGCACGGAAAGACGCGGTTTATGGTTCTCCGAGGGTATCACGGCGAGACAATCGGCGCGCTCTCCGTGGGGAGCATGGATCTCTTTGCCGAGATGTATAAGCGATGATGATGGACAACATCCATATCGAGGCGCCCGACTGTCTACCCTCTGTCCCTATGGTGAGACGCGCGACACCTGTTCCTGTGCATGCTTTGAGCACGCGGAGCGTGCCTTTGCTGCGCACGGGCACGAGACGGCGGCCATGATCGTCGAGGCCGCTCCTGCGGGGGAGCGGGGATGCGCATCTACCCCAGGAATATCTCCGAAAGCTGCGCGCCCTCTGCGACGCGCACGATGTTCTCCTCATCGCCGATGAGATCGCGACGGGGTTTGGGCGTACGGGACGGCTCTTTGCGTGTGAACGTGTGCGGCATCACGCCCGATCTTCATGTCTCTCAGAAGGGCCTGACGGGCGGCTATGTGCCCATGTCCATCACCGTCGTCACGCGAAGATCTACGATGCGTTCTATGCGGACTGGAGCGAGGCAGGCGTTCATGCCACAGTCATACGTACGCGAACGCTCGTCTGCAGCGCGAGGCGCTCGCCGTGCTCGATATTCTCGATGAGGAGAATATCCGGAGCGCGCGGCAGACGGCATCATGGCTGAGTGCGCGCATGGCGGAGACATTTCGGTGCACATCCGAACGTCGGCGAGATCGCCACATCGGGCTGATTCACGCCGTCGAGCTGGTCGAGGATCGCGCGGCGAAGCGTCCCTTTGACGGAGGGCGGCGGCTCGGCTACGCGATCATCGCCGTGCGCTCAGCACGGGCTGCTCCTGCGGCCGCTCGGCGACGTGCTCTGCTAACCACCGCTGAACATCGGACGACGATCTTGACACGGCATCGCACGGATGCACGGCAGTCGATGGATGAAGTGCTGGGGATAAAGAAGGATGGCGGGCTGCTGTACGAGAGAGATGTAGCCTCGTACGGCAGCGCCCTCGTAGAGGTACTTTTCACTCGATTGAACGTACGTGCGTATTCCATGCTATAATAGCATCATTCGATTTCGTGCGAGAAGGGAGGTGCGGCAATGCCGCTGGATGAAAGTTTGCGTGGCGCGTGCGTCCTCGCACGCCGACGCAGCGAGGTCAGCGTGTGCCGCGCGGCGGCGGGGTGATCATCCCGACGATCTTGGAAACTCGTCCTCGCGTGGTATCTCGGCTACCAAGACGCAGCGTCCTGCCTACGCCCCTGAGCGAGCGGCGGCGGCACTCACCGCGCATGATGCGGGAGGCATTTCAGCGGCGCGTGAATATCAATGCCGTAACGGCGGCGGGGTATGACGATCTCACCTACCGTTCTCTTTTCGGGCGATACGCATCTGAAGGAAAAAGAACGGAACAAATCGGGAAAGTTCTACGAGAACGTCAAAAGGACGGTGTCGCAGGCGGGATAGCACAGAGCTATTTTGACGGCGGTCGGGGAGCGGGACATGCGTTGACCCAGCGAGGGTAGATCCGTTGAAGGGACGCCAGCTCGGCATTGACTGAGTGTCTCATGGAGTGCAGCCACCTGCGCAAGATACGACCCTCCTGCACATCGACAGCATCGCGGACGGGAGCACCGCAATGGCGAACATTACCGTGCGCGACGAGGGGACAGACCTAGAGTTCCCCTGCAGCTGCGCATGGAGCGCGGCGATATGGGCTGGCAGGTCGCGCATCGTGAACCATCGTGCCTATCTCGAGGCGGTGCAGAAGGCGGCGGCGAGCAACCTCGGGCGCTACATTTCACGCCAGACGCGCTCGATTGTCGACCGCTATAACGGCGTTTTTCTGCTCGAAACAGCGGGAGTTCCGGCATCTGACCGAGACGGAGCGCAGCACGTATACGACGGTTCACCGTAAGTCACTGACATCTCCCGGTGATTTATTACGATCCTCCTTAAAAGTACCAAAAGCGAGTTGATGTTGTGGACGTTCCGAATGGCGCGTAGTATTCGCCGCACAGCGCAAGGCGAAGACGGAGCGTTCATCGGTGCGTAAGGAGAGTTTCGTCAAGGCTCAATGGCGGGACGCCGAGGACTTCGCACGGGCGGAGACCCTTGCACAAGATGGCGCTTCCTGGCGATCTGCGCGTTACGACATGATTCGCCGCGGCGGTGAGTGCGGAGAGCCTGCAAATAATTATAAATATGAATGAAAGAGAGTAAAGGCCAGCGTTCAGCCGTACAACACCCTTCTTTACTCGTTATTACGATTAGAACGCGGGGATTGTTCTTGTATTTTTCGTTGATGAAGTTCTGACCGCCTCGAGTGAGCGCTACGAGGGCCTGAACTCGGGGCGGCTCATCGCTCCGACGGACGACGAGGATGTTGACGTACGGAGAGGTCTTGTCCCATGAAGAGGGCATCGCGCGTCGGCACGAGATCCTGCCTGCATTGCCCAGTTCGTGTTGATGACGGAGATCACACATCGTCGAGTGTGCGCGGCAGCTGCGCCTCGATCTCCTTGGAACTGGATGCTCGGATTGTCGACGACATCCTGCACGGTCGCGGCAGCCCGACACCGTCCTTCAGCTTTGTGCAGTCCTGCACGCTCGAGGAGCAGATGCGCACGGCCGCCATTCGTCGGGTCGCTCGGGATGAGACCCGTGCGCCGTCCTTGACCTCATTGATGTTCTTGATCTTGTGCGAGTAGATGCCCATCGGCTCGACGTGGACACCGAGGACGTTTCGCGAGCTCAGCCCGGGATGCCTGCGACGAAAGTTCTCGAGGTACGGGTTTCGTTGGAAGAAGTTCGCGTCGATTTCTTTGTCGTCTCGTCGCGAGATTTCGGCTGACGTAGTCGTTAAACTCGACGATCTCTAGCTTGATGCCTTCCTTTGCAAGCTCGGGCTTTACGACCTCGAGGATTCCCGGCGTGCGGGACGGGAGACGCAACGACCTTTGACGACCTCTCCGACTTCCGCCGGCATTGTCCGCACGCCGCCGCAGCCGACGAGGGCGAGCGCGAGTGCGAGTACGAGCGTGAGTAATTTCTTCATAAAAACCTCCTTAGAAATCATCTTTTATTCAGTCGCAGCAAGGCTGTTGCCCGCAACCGCACGAGCTGGACGAGAACGATGAGGATGACGACGGTCGCGACCAGTGCATGTCGGGCGGAACCTCTGGCAGCCGTAGCGGATGGCGAGGTCGCCGAGCCGCCGCCGCCGATGGCACCGCTATTGCTGACTCGCCGACGAGGGCGATGATGACGGTCGTGAGCTGGCTCACGATGCCGGGCATGGACTCGGGGCAGCAGAACGCGTGTGATGATTCGCATCGGTCGCGCCCATCGCGAGCGCCGCCTCAATCGAGACCGTGCGGCACTCGCGCAGCGATGTTCCACCTCGCCGCCCGGATGAACGGGACAGAGGCGATGACGAGCGGCACCATCGCCGCCGTCGTACCGATGGTCAGAGCCGACGATGAGACGTGCAGCGGGATGATCGCCACCATCAGGATGATGAACGGATGGAGCGGATCGCGTTGACCACTGCGCCGACCGTAGCGGTTCACCATCGGTGCATCGAGGATCTCGCCCTCTGCGCCGTGACGTGCAGGAGCATGCCGAGCGGGCACGCCGAGTGGCAGTCGAGATCGCCATGCTGACGATGACCATGTAGATCGTTTCTGCCCAGCGCCTGTAGTCAGCAGGCATCATTTCGGCGGACATAGCCGATCACCTCCTGTTTCAAATGCTGTGCGGAGAGATAGCATCGCCGCCTCGATCTCTCCGCTGCGCCGCGCATGCCGATGATCATGCGCGCCGAACGGAGATCCTTGATCTGATCGAGCGTGCCGAAGAGCATCGTCACCTCGATGCTCGGGGGAAGCGGGCGGATCATCTCCGCGAGCATCGGGATCGTCCGCACGCTCGCCGAGGAAACGTGAGGCGCAGGAGCATATAGCCCCGTCGCGCTCGGTGTTTCTTCGACGGGATTGCCGCGAACGCCGTCGGCAGCTCGTTCGACAGGAGCACGCTGATGAACCTCGTGATCGGCTGCGCTGCGGTGCGGTGAACACATCCACCACATCGCCCCTCCTCGGCGATCACGCCGCCGTCGATGACGCGCGACGCGGTCACAGATATCCTTGATGACCCGCATCTCGTGCGTGATGACGACGACCGTCAGCCCCATGCGGCGGTTGATGTCGCGGATGAGTGCGAGGATGGACTTCGTCGTTCAGCGGGTCGAGCGCCGAGGTTGCCTCGTCGCAGAGCAGCACCTCTCGATCGCTCGCGAGTGCACGCGCGATGCCGACGCGCTGCTTCTGTCCGCCCGGAGAGGTGGCTCGGATAGGCGTCCGCCTTGTCGCCGAGCCCGACGAGCGTGAGCAGCTCTGTCACCTTTGGGCGGATCTCCGGCGGATTTGCCGCGAGCTGCAGTGGAAACGCGACGTTGTCGGTAGACCGTCGCAGAGGACAGCAGATTAAACGTGCTGGTAAAATCATGCCGATGTGCCGCCGCCCTCGCGCAGCTCGCCTCGAGACCTGTATGAGATCGCGCCGTCCACGAGAACGGCGCCGCTCGTCGGGCGCTCGAGCATACTTGATGCAGCGGATGAGCGTGGATTTTCCTGCACCCGACAGTCCGATGATGCCGTAGATGCTGCCGCGTCAATCGTGAGATCGATGCCGCGCAGAGCGTGCACATCGCCCGCGTAGTGTTTTGACAATATTCTTAGCTGCATCATTTGTAGCCTTTCTTATCGATACCGATTAAACGTGGCATAGACGCGCCGCTTTTGTCAATGACTTCGCTGTTTGATGGAGGACGTCGGTACGCTGCTGTCCGCACTTTCGCTGGAAAATGAAAAACTAGCAAAACATTTCTTGACACGGCATCGATTCCGACGTAGTATCACACAACGACCTATATTGACGTGAGTATGGGTAAATGTGCGCCTCGAGATGCTGCGCGGTATGCTGTCAAAGCGGTTAGAAAAGGACAGAGAGCAAGGCACCACCTGGCATGGCTGCCTTGTTCTGTGTCTGTTCAACCCTGGAGAGCGGCGCCTGATGCCAGAGAATATTCCCAGCGCAGGCGTGACAGCGTTCGCGTTCAATCCTGTGTTTGTCGTGTCGTCGAACCCGTTACAGCTACTGCGCGGATCAGCAGCTGATGGAGATGCCGCATCTTCTTGACATCCAGCGCGAGAGCTACCGGTGGTTTCTCGAGGTGGGCTTGCGGAGATTTTCCGCGACATCTCGCCCATTGCAGGATTTTTCCGGGAATCTCATCCTTTCCTGAGTCGTTTGCGCTCGGCGAGCCGAAGTAACGATCCGACGAGTGCAAGGAGCGATGTGACGTACGCCGCACCTCTGCGCGTCAACGTGCGCCTCGTGAACCGTGAGACGGGCGGACAGGAGCAGGAGGTCTTGGCGGGCGATTTCCGCTCGCGACGGATACGGGGACGTTATCATCAACGGCGCAGAGCGCGTCATCGTCAGCCAGCTCGTCCGCTCGCCCGGCACTACTACGGTGTGGAATCGATGCGCGAGCAAGGCAGTCAACGCGACGATGATCCTGAACCGCGGGTGCGTGGATCGAGCTGGAGACGGATGCAAACGACATCGTCTCCGTGCGCATCGATCGTACGCGCAGATGCCCGTGACCGTATTTCATCCGCGCGCTCGGCTACGAGACGACGCGGAGATTCGTGCGCTCTTCGGCGACGATCCGCGCATGCTCACAACGATCGAGCGCGATACAGACGAGGTCAAGACGCGCAGCCGCGCGGTCATCGAGATCTACCGCCGTCTGCGTCCGGGTGAGCCCGGCGAACGAGGACAATGCGCGTCAGCTTCTCGAGACGCTGTTCTTTTGACCCGCGCCGCTACGACTCGCGACGGTCGACGCTACAGCTGACGAAGAAGTTGGCTGGCGCCGTCGTCTCGCTGGGCAAGGTGCCTGCCGAGCCCGGTTGTGGACGCGAGACGGGCGAGATCGTCTTCCTGAAGGGCGGCTCGACTGACGCCTGCGATGGTGGATGCGGTCAGCGAGAGCGCGAGACGGCGCTCTTCGGCGACGGCGAGCTCATTGCATTGACGGTACAGCAGCGACGGCGAGATCCATCGGATGCTCTGCGCACCGACGCCGCGACTACCAGTACCGTACAGTGACACGCGAGGACATCATGGCGGCGATCGGCTACCTCCTCGGCCTGCATGGACGGCTTTTGGCAATACGGACGACATCGACCATCATCGGCAACCGCCGCGTGCGTGCCGGGCGGAGCTGCTGCAGAACCAGTTCCGCATCGGCCTGCTCACGCATGGAGCGCGTCGTGCGAGCGCGCGATCCAGGAGACGGAGAGCATCACGCCGCAGGGGCTCGATCAATATCCGCCCCGTCTGGCGGCGGTGAAAGCAGTTTCGCCTCGCAGCCTCGCAGTTCATGATCAGCACAACCCGCCTCCGAGCCGACGCATAAGCGCCGCCTCGGCACTCGGCCCGGCGGTCTCGTCGAGCGCGCGGGCTTTGAGGTGCGCGACGTTCACAACCGCACTACGGCCGCATGTGCCTGACTCGATGTCGTGCTGCGAACTATCGCTATCCGATCAGGCTTGGAACCATGCGCGCGACGTGGCGAAGACGATCGCCGCGGACGGACGTCGACTGACGGAGGATGAGTCAGGCTGATGCATCGCGCGGGCGAACGAGCCGCCGATGATGAGCTACGTTCGTCGCACGAGTGAGACGGGCCGTCATCCGCGAGAGCGTGGACCATATGGACGTGTCGCCGCGCCAGGTGTTCTCCATCGCGACGGCGATGATCCCATTTCCGAAAAACGACGATGCGAACCGTGCCTCATGGGCGCGAACATGCACGTCAGGCAGTGCCGCTGCTCCGGACGCAGGCGCCGCTCGTCGGTACGGGCATGGAGTACAAGGCGGCGTGCGACTCGGGCGTTATGCGGGTGCTCGCGAAGCACGGCGGCGAGGTCACGGATGTCACGGCAGACGCGATCACCGTCCGCTCGGACGAGGGCGCGATTTCGACTACCTATAACCGCAGAAATTCATCCGCTCGAACCAGGCGACCTGGTATCAACTAAAAGCTGCTCGTCTACGCGGGCGACCGCGTGACGGAGGGCAGCCCATCGCCGACGGTCCCTCGACGGGACAACGAGAGCTCGCTCGGCCAGCAACATTATTGTCGCCTATATGCCGTGGGAAGGCTACAACTACGAGGACGCGATCCTCCTCAGCGAGAATCTCGTCAAGCGCGATCTCTACACTCGATCCACATCGAGGAGTATGAGTGCGACGCGCGCGAGACGAAGCTCGGCTCGAGGAGATTACACGCGATATCCCGAATGTGGCGGAGGAAGCCTCGAGCGATCCCGACGAGGACGCATCATCTCCATCGGCGCGGACGTGCGTCCCCGGCGATATCCTCGTCGGCAAGGTCACGCCCAAGGGCGAGACGGAGCTGACGGCAGAGGAACGCCTGCTGCGCGCGACTTTCGGCGAGAAGGCGCGCGAGGTGCGCGATACCGCTGCGCGTACCGCACGGCGAGGCGGGTAAGATCATCGACGGAGATCTTTACCCGTGAGAACAACGACGAACTGCCGCCCGGCGTCAACCGCCTCGTGCGTGTCTATATCGCGCAGAAGCGCAAGATCTCGGTCGATGACAAGATGTCCGCCGTCACGGGAACAAGGGCGTCGTCTCGCGCATCATGCGCCAGGAGGACATGCCGTCTTCGCCGGACGGCACGCCGGTCGATATCGTGCTGAACCCGCTCGGCGTTCCGTCGCGTGCGAACATCGGTCAGGTCCTCGAGACGCATCTCGCATGGCGTGCCGCGTCCCGGTCAGCGCATCAGGCGACGGCGATCCGACGGTGGAGGGTGACCTCGCACGGCGGGCTGATGATTTTGATAAAAACGGGATGCCCGTGCCCGACGTGGCGGTATCCACATCGCGACCCCGGCCTTTGACGGCGCGGGGACGACGACGTATTCGGCACGATCCGTGCGGCGGGATTTCCGACGGCAAGACGGTGCTCTACGACGGCCGCACGGGCGAGCTCGTCTGAGAACCGCGTCACGGTTGGTCTGCGTCTACATGCTGAAGCTGCATCATCTGGTTGGACGACAAGATTCATGCGCGCTCCACGGCTGCATCTCGCTCGTCACGCAGCAGCCGCTCGGCGGCAAGGCGCAGTTCGGCGGGCAGCGTTTCGGCGAGATGGAGGTCTGGGCACTGAGGCATACGGCGCGGCGTACACACTGCAGGAGATCCTGACGGTGAAGTCCGACGACGTGGTCGGCCGTGCCGGCGCATACGAATCCATCGTCACGGGGGACAACATCCCGAGCCGGGCGTACCCGAGTCGCTCAAAGGTGCTCATCAGGAGCTGCAGGCGATCGGCCTCGATCATCAAGGTGTGCTCAACGAGGACGCGAAGGAAATCGCGATCCGCGACGAGGGAGGACGAGGACATCAACGAAAAGGCGCGTTCCTCGACCTCGATGTGGAGGGCGTGACGAGAACGGTGCCGCGTCGCCGCCTCCGCGGATGACTACGAGGAGAGCGGAGGCTGAGGAGTCTGCGGATGAGGACCCCATCGCCGATCCCGGCAGCCGGGATGACATCCGCGGCGGACGACATGGATGCGATTCTGCATGGCGGACTGGATGACATCGACAATCCCCATGAGGACGATCTATAAGGAAGGGAGTGGCAGCTGTTGCTGATGTAAACAATTTTGACTCGATGCGGATCGGACTCGCTTCTCCCGGATAAAAATTCGTGCATGGTCGCACGGCGAGGTAAAAAGCCGGAGACCATCAACTATCGTACCTGAAGCCCGAGCGTGACGGCTCTTCTGCGAGCGCATCTTGGACCGACACGCGACTGGGAGTGCCACTGCGGAAGTACAAGCGCATCCGCTAAAGGCGTTGTCTCACGACCGCTGCGGCGTCGAGGTGACGCGCGCAAAGGTGCGCCGCGAGCGCATGGGTATATCGAGCTCGCCGCGCCCGTCTCGCATATCTGGTACTTCAAAGGGCATTCCGAGCCGCATGGGACTCATCTCGATGTCTCCCGCGTTCGCTTTGAAAAAGTGCTCTACTTCGCCCTACTACATCGTCCTCGATGCGGGCGAAACCGATCTGAAGAAAAGGAACTGCTCTCCGAGCGCGAGTATCACGATGCGCTCGAAAAGTACGGCAATACCTTCCGCGTCGGCATGGGCGCGGAGGCGTATCAAGGAGCTCCTAGAGGAGCTGGATCTTGAGCAGATGAGCGCACAACTGAAAAACGACGTCGGACGACCTCCGGACAGAAGAAGGTGCGTCCATCCGCCGCCTCGAGGTGGTTGAGGCATCCCGCAAGTCCGGCAATCAGCCTTCGTGGATGATCATGGACGTCGTGCCCGTCATTCCGCCTGACCTGCGCCCCATGGTGCAGCTCGACGGCGGACGCTGCGACCTCTGATCTCAACGACCTCTACCGCCGCGTCATCAACCGCAACAACCGCCTGCGCCGCCTGCTCGACCTCGGTGCGCCCGACATCATCGTGCGCAACGAGAAGCGCATGCTGCAGGAGGCGGTGGACGCGCTCATCGACAACGGCCGCCGCGGCCGCCCCGTCACAGGGACCCGGCAACCGCGCGCTGAAGTCGCTCTCGGATATGCTCAAGGGCAAGCAGGGACGTTTCCGTCAGAACCTCCTCGGCAAGCGTGTCGACTACTCGGGACGTTCCGTTATCGTCGTCGGCCCGGAGCTGAAGCTCCACCAGTGCGGCCTGCCGAAGGAAATGGCGCTCGAGCTCTTCAAGCCCTTTGTCATGAAAAAAACTGCAGGCGGACGGCGCTGCCCACAACATCAAGTCGGCAAAGCGCATGGTCGAGCGCGCACGCCCCGAGGTCTGGGACGTGCTTGAGGATGTCATCAAGGAGCATCCGTGCTCCTCAACCGTGCGCCGACGCTGCACCGTCTGGGCATCCAGGCCTTTGAGCCGGTGCTCACCGAGGGCGTGCTCTGAAGCTGCATCCGCTCGCGTGTACGGCATACAACGCGGACTTTGACGGCGACCAGATGGCGATCCATCTGCCGCTCTCGGCGGAGGCTGCAGACCGAGGCGCGCGTCCTCATGCTCGCCGCAAACCACATCCTCGCGCCGAAGGACGGCAAGCCCATCATCGTCCCCTCGCAGGACATGGTGCTCGGCCTCGTACCACCTCACGAAGCTGAAAACCCGGCGCAAAGGGCGAGGGCAAAGGCGTTTCACGGGCATCGCCGAGGCACTCTCGCGTATCAGGAAAAGGTGCTCGACCTGCAGGCGGAGATCCGCGTGCAGATCGCGGGCTACGGCCTCGTCCGCAGCTCCCTCGGCCGCCTCATCTTCAACGAGATCCCTGCCTGAGGAACTGCGCCACTACACGCAGGATGCGGAGACCGGCGAGTGGCGTCTCGGCGTCCTCATGAACAAGAAGGAGCTCGGCAAACCTCGTCGCGAACTGCTACGATCACTTTTCGGCGCGACTAAGACCGCTGAGGTCATCGACAACGTGAAGAACCTCGGCTACCACTACGCCTGCATTGCGGGCATGACGGTCGCCGTCTCCCGACGTCATCGTGCCGCCGAAGAAAAGGAAATCATCGCGGACACACAGGCGAAGGTCAACAAGGTCGAGCGTCAGTTCTCGCGTGGTCTCATCACCGAGGACGAGGCGCTATAAGAAGGTCGTCCAGCTCTGGACACAGGCGACGGACGACGTCGCGGACGCCATGATGGACAACATGGATCCCTTTAACCCCATCTTCATGATGGCGGACTCGGGCGCTCGAGGCAACAAGCAGCAGATGCGTCAGCTCGCGGGCATGCGCGGCTCTGGCTGACCCGTCCGGTAAGATCATCGACCCGCCGATCACGGCAAACTTTCCCGTGAGGGCCTGTCCGTTTCCGACTACTTCATCTCCTCGCACGGTGCGCGCAAGGGTCTTGCCGATACGGCACTCCGTACGGCGGACTCGGGCTACCTCACGCGCCGCCTTGTCGACGTGGCACAGGATGTCATCGTCCGCGAGGAGGACTGCGACGTCTCTGCGATCAACCTCCTGCAGGTGCGTGCGCGCATGGCAGAGTCTGCGTTTGACGCACTCGAACCCTCGTCGACAGCCTCATGGGACGCCTCCTCGCGGCGGCGATCTATGACCCTGAGACGAAGGAGATCCTCTACCCGCAGGATACGACGCTCGACGACGAGGTCCTCGAGACCATCGGCGAACGCGACATCCGCGAGATCATGGTGCGCGGCTCCTCCGTCAACGCGGAGGGGGCGGTCAGCAACGCCATGGTCACGGGAGAGCATCACGCTCGGCGAGCCGGATGCGAGCGCAAGAAGGCACACGCTGCCATCGTGCGCGAGCTCAGCGACGGAAGTCGTGCGCGAGGCTGCCCTCGACGACGGCACTGTCCTCGCAGAGGAGGGCGCGATCCTCACCGACAAGATGGTGGAGACGATCCTCTCCTCCGAGCTCCACGAGATCCACATCCGCAACAACAACGTGCGCGCATCGAAGTCGAGGCCATCATGGAGGCGCGGGCGTCATCGAGTCGCTCGCCGACCGTATCGTCGGCCGCGTGCTCGCCGAGGACATCGTGGATGAGGCAACAGGCGAAACCATTGCCCATCAACGACTCCGTCGACGAGGCTCGCCAAGCGCATCGAGGACGTCCGAAAGCGCGTCTCCATCCGCAGCGTCCTCCCACACGTAAGTCGCAGTTCGGCGTCTGCAGCGAAGTGCTACGTAGCCGCGACCTCGCCAATCAGTCGAGGTCGAGATCGGCGGGCAGTCGGCATCATTGCCGCAGCAGTCCATCGGCGAGCCGGGCACACAGCTCACCATGCGTACTCCACTCGGGCGGTGTCGCGGTGACGACATCACGGGGTCTCCCGCGTGTCGAGAGCTCTTCGAGGCGCGCAAGCCCAGCACAACGCCATCATCGCGGAGAACGAGGGCGTCGTTGCCATCGACGACACGGGCAAAGGGATGCGTACGGTCACAATCACGCCCGAGGGCGGCGTACCGCGTGAGTACTCCTGTGCCGTTCGGCGCGTACGGTACGCGCGTGACGGCATGGTCACGAAGCCGGTGATCAAAGATCACCGAGGGTCCGTGGAACCCGCATGACATCCTGCGCGTCTGCGGCCTGCAGGGCGACCCAGCGCTACCTCGTCTACGAGGTGCAGAAGATCTACAAATCGCGAGGGCGTTGAGGATCAACGACAAGCACATCGAGGTCATGGTGCGGCGATGCTGCAGGTCAAGATCGAGGAGTCCGGGACCACCGACTTCCTCCCGGGCGAGTACATCGAGATCAACGCATTCGAGGCGGCGAACACCAAGGCAATCGAGGGGAGGACGGCGAGGCCCGCTGTGGCAAAGCCCATCCTGCTCGAGCATCATCGAAGGCATCGCTCGCCACGGTTCCTTCCTCTCGGCGGCGTCCTTCCGGGAGACCACGCGCGTCTCACCGACGCCGCGATCGAAAGGGACAAGATCGACCCGCTCGTCGGCCTCAAGGAAAACGTCATCATCGGCAGCTCATCCCCGCCGGTACGGGCATGACCTGTTACCGCCACCTCGAGATCGTCGACCACGCACCGCAGCCGGTGCTGAGCCGCCCGAGACCTGAGGCGCCCGCCGAGAGCCCGTCGAAAGGTCGACCTCTACGGCTGGAGAAGCTGAGCGAGCCGAGATACATGGGATCAATGAAAATACCGCCTGGGCGATCGCCCAGTGCGTGTAATGTGTTATAATAATATTAGGCTGTTATGCACGCGACGTTGGGGAGATACGCATGAAGATCGGTCTATGGCGTGTCGATGAGACAGAGAAGCGGCAGCTCTTGCAAAACTGCTCGAGAAGTGTGCTCGTGCGGAATGGGATGATGAGTTCCTGCTGCTGTTGATTACCTATCGCCGATGCGATCCCGCCTCGGAGAAGTTCGAGACGTTCTATGCACGCTATGCACTTGCGTATGGGAATGTGCAGCTCGCCCTTGCGATGGCACAGGGAGGCAGAGCGAAAGCGCAGGGTGAACCCTGTCGTCTGGGAACTCTTGGCGGAGTGCTGTGAGCGTCTTGGCATGCCTTACGAGGCGGCGGCTTATCGTGCCTATCTGCGCGTACACCGCCGTCAGCCGCTGCAGATATCGATTCCGGAAGACGAGGTTCCGCGCTATGTGGATCTCCTGACCTGTGCTGCGCGCATTGGCGGCTATGCCCCCTATATTGCGCGGGCGCAGCTCACAGAGAACGGTGTCGTGTGGAAACATGGCGTTTATGCCGGAGAGTGGATTCCGCACATACATCTGGAGACTTATCCCTATTGGGTTGGTGTATATCTCGAGGGCGGAAGTCTGAACAATCATGGGTGGATGGCGGCACGGCATCGCATGGATAAAGATTTTGCTGATCACCATGGGCGGATTTTACCTGATATTTGGCGCGCATCAGTACAGACGGAGCTTCATTTTCCATGCACTCCGGGAGAGCGTTATATCGTGCCGATTGCGGGGACAGAGCCGATGCAGGAATTTGAGTTCTCTGCGGGAGGACGGCAGTTCTTTGAACATGGCGGACAGTATCGCTGGCTGTTCTACCGTGTGGAGCAGCCCGTGACCATTCGCTCGGTCCACCCTTTTGCTGCGGCACGCCCCATTCCATTGGGACATAGTCCCAAAAGCGAAAAGAAACTGGTTTTGAATATCCTCGTGGACGCACTGAGCTGGGGCGCTGAGAAGGAATTCGGCTATGAGGATGCGCCGAATCTCATGCGCTTTTTTTCCAAGGGGATTATCTTCAATAATCATTTCTCGCGGCAGAGTATACGTATCCGTCGCTTGCGTCGATTGAGACAGGAATGTACCTGCATCACAATCAGGTCTTTAACGAGATGTTCGGACAGGAGATCGATCCAACCCTACGTGACGATCTCTCGAGCGTATGAAGGAGTTGGGCTACTTCTGTGTCGATGTGATGGGAGATGGTGTTGGTATCTATAATGGGGCAACGCGAGGCTTTGACCGTATCATTATGGATCCGGAACATCTTTTGTGCTATGAAGCTGTAGAGCGTACCATTCGGCATATTGAGGCGTTTGGTGAATGCGATCAGTTTCTTTTCGTTCATGTGGCAGAGACGCATGTTTATTCAGCTCGCACCGATGCACCGCCGACACCGATTCAGACCAGCAGTGAGTTGGGGGTTCGGATGGAGGGAGCGATGATAAAGAGACCAGTGTGAACCTGCCCAGCCGTCCCATCTATATTGCTGCCAATCGGTATAATATCCGCAGTGCGGATCGCGCATTTGGCGTTCTCTTCGACTATTTAGAAAAGCATTTTAATGACGATGAATATATTGTACACCTCTACTCGGATCATGGGGTATCCCGTTATGAATCAGAGCCGTATCTGACGAGCGAAAAGCAGGCGGGGCGGCATCGCGATGCGCGGTCGGGGGCATTCGTGCGCGGCATCGTGAGGAGCTGACGAGTGGTGTGGACATCTACAATATTGCAGCGCATAACGTCGGATTCCCTGTGGGGGAGAATGTAGACGGCAACCTTCCTGCCGTACTGGGCGGGAAGGAACGGGAGTATGTCATAACCAACTCGATTTATCCGGGAAAACGCTATGAGCTTGGCATTCGTACGCAGACGCATGAGTTTCGGCTCAGTTCGGAGCATATCGTCGGAATGGATGGAACGGTTGACCTCGATGGGGCAAAGATGGCTCTATGGCGCAGGACGCCTGACCACGAATCCGTGGATGATGCGGAACTGTTTTCATATTTCCAAGCGATTGCACGTTCCTTTACGGAGGGCACCATCGATCATGCGGGCTGTCAATGGCCGGAAATGGTGCAGGAGTAAGGTGCTGTACATAAGGGAGAGACCATGAAGAATGTATTGAGTTTCTATCGGGGAAAGCGTGTCCTCCTCACAGGACATACGGGCTTTAAGGGCATGTGGCTTGCCCTCCTGCTCCTCCGGGCGGGGGCAGAGGTGACGGGATTTGCACTCGATGCGCCGACGGAGGGCGGACGGGAGGCGCTCCGTCGGCTTGGCGTTTTGAAGGAGCTGCGCGATCTGCGCGGCGATGTGCGCGATGCCGATGCACTCGGACGCGCGTTTGCTGCGGCGCGGCCGGAGGTCGTCTTTTCACCTCGCGGCGCAGCCGATTGTGCGGATGAGCTACCGCCAGCCCGTGGAGACGTTTCGCGGCAAATGTGATGGGGACCGTCAATGTCCTTGAATGTATCCGCACATCGGACACCGTTCGTTCTGCGCTCATGGTGACGACGGATAAGGTCTATGAGAATAAGGAGTGGCCGTGGGGCTACCGCGAGAATGAGCCGCTCTTGGGCTATGATCCGTATTCGGCGAGCAAGAGCTGTGCGGAGATCGCCGCCCATAGTTATCGGCAGAGCTTCTCGCGGGCAGCGGAGTGCGGCTTTCGACGGCGCGCGCGGGCAACGTGATCGGGGGCGGCGACTTTGCGCCCGACCGCATCATCCCCGACTGCATCCGCGCAGCGGTGCGCGGGCAGGTGATCGACATCCGCAATCCGCATTCGACACGCCCCTATCAGCATGTCTTGAGAGCCGCTCTCCGTGTATCTGATGCTCGCGGCACGGCAGGCGGAGGATGCCGCGCTGGTCGGGGCATGGAATGTCGGCCCCGACGATGCGGACTGCGTGACGACGGGAGAGCTCGCCGATCTCTTCTGCCGGACGTGGGGCGCGGGCGCACGGTGGGAGACACATGCAGACGGCGGTCCCACATGAGGCGCATTTTCTGAAACTCGACTGCTCGAAAAATAAAGAGTGAACTCGGGTGGAAACCGCGCTGGCATATCGCCGAGGCCGTGGAGAAGACGGAATGGGCAAAGGCATGGGAAGCGGGCGCGGATATGCGCACGCGTGACCGAGGCACAGATCGAGGCGTTTTTCGCAGGGAAATCACAGAGCAGGAGAGAAATCGGATGAGTGAGCAGGAGATGCGCGGGAGATTCTCGCGCTTGTACGGGCGTACCGTGAGAAGTATCATGCACCACAGGAGGATTTCTCCCCGGGGATCGTCTCGCCATACGCGGCGCGCGTCTACGATCATGAGGAGATGGAGAATCTCGTCGCGAGTGCGCTTGAGTTCTGGCTGACGGCGGGGCACTATACGGAGGAGTTCGAGCGGGCTGGCGGCGTATCTCGGGGTGAGGCACTGCTCGCTCGTGAACTCAGGCTCGTCGGCGAATCTGCTCGCCTTTTATGGCACTCACGTCGCCGCTCCTCGGGCGCGTGCCGTCGGGCGCGTGATGAGGTCATCACGGTGGCGGCGGGCTTTTCGACGACGGTCGCGCCGATCATCCAGTACGGTGCGAGTGCCCGTCTTTGTCGATGTGAGTCTGCCGACGTACAATGTGGATGTGTCGCTCCCAGAGGGAGCACCTCCGCGCGGACGAAAGCCGTCGCGATCGCGCATACGCTCGGCAATCCGTTTGATCTGGCGGCGGTCAAGGCGTTCTGCCAAAAGCACAACCTCTGGCTCGTTGAGGACAACTGTGACGCGCTCGGCTCGCAGTATACGATCGACGGAGAGACGCGCTATACGGGAACGATCGGCGATATCGGTACGTCGAGCTTCATCCGCCGCATCGCACGACGATGGGCGAGGGCGGCGCGGTCTATACGAATGATCCGCTCCTCCACCGCATCGTGCGCTCCCTGCGCGACTGGGGACGCGACTGCGTCTGCGCGTCGGGGCAGGACAACCGCTGCGGACATCGCTTTGACGGGCAGTACGGTGCGCTGCCGCGCGGCTACGATCACAAATACGTCTACTCGCATTTCGGCTACAATCTCAAGGTAACGGATATGCAGGCGGCCGTCGGTGTCGCCCAGCTGAAAAACTGCCGTCCCTTTGTCGCGCGTCGCCGGCATAACTTTGCGCGGCTCCGCGCGGCACTCGCCGATCTGGGTGATGCCTTTTGTCCCTGCCGGAGGCGACGGCGCATGCAGATCCCAGCTGGTTTGGCTTTTTGCTGACCTGCCGTGACGGCGTGGACCGCGCCAAGATCGTGCCGTATATCGAGGGGCGGGGCATCCAGACGCGCATGCTCTTCGCGGGGAATCTGACGAAGCACCCCTGTTTTGATACCATGCGCGCCTCGGCGAGGGCTACCGTGTGGCAGGGACGCTCACGGCGACCGACCGCATAATGAACGACACGTTCTGGCTCGGTGTCTACCCCGGGCTGACAGATGCGAAGATTGACTATATGGCACAGGTCGTACGGGATGCCGTGCACGCAGCGGTAGTGCAGAAAGGCAGGAGGTACAATGGGGCAGGCACAGATGCGAGAGCTGGTGGATACAGCCTTAGATGGTGCGGCGTATATTGACCGTGCTCTGACGCATGGCGCGGCAGATGCGTCTCTTCTCTCATTATTGGAGAACCTGCATCAGGCGGCAGATATGCTGGCAGAGAGAACACAGGATACGTCGCAGTTTTTGCCGCAGATACCGCTGTACTTTCGAAACATAGGGCATCGATTGATGAGGCACTGCATGACCCCGCGCAGTTGAGACGAATTTTTTCCATGGAGATTCGGCCATTCCTTATCGAGATCGATCGTCTTTGGTACTTCCAGGCGGATGTGCTTTCCAGTGAAGAGGGGATTGCTCGCTATCGACAAGCGATGATGCGGCGCGTGAAGGCTTTGCGCACTGCTCCATGTGAGCAGTATCGTTATGATGTCTCTATTGTGGTGCTCGCATACAATAAGCTGGAGTATACGAAAGCTGCGATTGAAAGTATTTTCGCACATACCGACTTTTCTGCCGGCAACATTGAACTGATCACCATCAATAATGGATCGGATGATGGGACACGTGCCTTTTTTGATCGTCTTCCCCATCGGAAAAAAGTAAATTTGACGTATAATGTGCTTGGAATTAATCTCTCGCAGCACATAATAGAGGGGAAATACTACATTCTCTTTTCCAATGATGTCGTTGCCACGCCGCATTGGCTGGAGAATCTCCTTGCAGCCATACAGTCGGATGAGCGTATCGCGATGGCAGTTCCTATCTGTAACGACGAAGGAGCGACGAATCTTCAGGGGTCTCGTTCCATACCGCAACACGCTTGAAGATATGGAAAGATGCAGGCATTTGCGGCTGCGCACAATCGTCGGAATGATCGCCTTTGGGAGGAACGCAGTCAGCTCATGCCGTTCATCTCGATTCTGCGAAGTGACTTATATTGTGCTGGACTGCTTGATCCGGCATATACACGCGCAGACTTTATCGATGATGATCAATCTACGCTGCTGCGTCGTAATGGATGGCGGCAGCTTCTCCTTAAGGATACCTTTATGCACCACTTTTGGCGGCGTGACGCTGGTGCAGGGCGTTACAAGGGCGAGGGCAATGCATTTGCAGACATGCGCCGCGTCTACTACACCAAATGGGGGTCGATGCGGGATTCACGGGACTCTTCCCCAGAATGGAGGCGCTGAATAAATGGCACAACAGTTTGTGACGGAGAGCGTATTCTTGTTCTCGAACCAAAATTTGGCGATTCAGCATGCAGTATTCTCAATATGTATCGACGGCGCGGCATGCGATCCTGTATGACCGCAGTGGCCTTCGATGCGCGCTATTGCGAAGATACGGGGTATCTGTTTGATCATGTCATTAGAGCCGAGCAGATCGAGGATGTCTCTCTGCGTACCACGGAGAAATATGATGTCATTTCGACAGGCTGCTATTTGGATGAACTTCCGATGCAGGGATGTCATGCGATCACTGAACTGCTTTATCAGCCCTTGCGCCAGGAGGAATCCTGTTTCTGCCGGTACGAAATCCGGGCAGTGCATACGAACTGGATGCGATCTGCATCGAGGCATGCGGGATGTGTATTGTCTTGACAACGAGGTGGAGGCGGTGTGTGTATCTCTTATCGGCATCTTTTACGCGCACTGCGCGAGCACCCTTCCTGCCACCACTATCAGTTTATTCCGTTAAATTTAATGCAGATGAGCGGTCGCAGAGCGCTATGAAACCCCTGCATGTAGTGGATGAAGATCTCCTCGGATGCAGAACTAAGCCTTTTTAGCGGATGATCTTCCTGGAATCACCAAAAACGGAGCAGGAATAACCATGCGAATCAGGGCGAAGTTGATGTTTCCGTCTCTTTTTACGCCGCGGGCGGATGGTGAGTAAGGAAGGCGGTGGTGTAGGCGGTGATGGGGATGGCACAGAGGGCCGATACCGCCGACGAGGGAGCGGACGATCTCGGTGGCGATCATGCGTGTGAGGTTGAGGACGTGGCGGAGCGGGAGGTCCGGGCATGCGGAGATGAGGAGGATGAGCGGGAGCGCACCGCCGATGGTAGGCGCGAGGACGAGGGTGTTCGCCATGGTGCCCATGACGATCACGGCCGACGCTCATGCCCGAGGAGACGAGAGCGTCGAATTTTCGTCTTGGGGGCGAGCTGTTCATCTCGTACCGGGCAGAGGGCGATGGAGACGGCAACGCGTCCATGACGGGCGCCGAGGGCACCCGAGGACGATGCCCGCAAAGAGAGCTCACGGAAGTCCACCGCCTGCAGGTAAAAGTGCCTTGAGCATGCCCGCCTGTTCCTCGCAGCGATGCCTGTGAGGTAGGTGCCGTGGATGGCGATGACGGCGAGGATGCCCGCGACGAGGATGCCGCCGATGGTGCCGATGATGGCGCCCGCCGCCTTGACGTTTCGCCCGCTGACGATGAGCTGCGGCGAGGGTGATGATGCTGCGATGAGGAGCGTCCAGAGGATGATGATGCGAGGGCATAGAGGATGAAGGAGATGAGCCCCTTCGCGATGAGTAGGACGGCGAAAGGAGGACGAGGAGTGCCTTTGCGCCCGTCATACCGCCGAAGCAGATGAGGAGGGCGGCAAAGAGCGCGAGGAGGAGGAGCATGGCGGGGATCCGGTCGTAGTCGACGATGGCATAGTCGCTCTGTCGGGCGGACGAGGATGCTGCCCCTCCTCCGGGTGGATGTCGAAAGGCAGGATTGTTGAAGGTGTGATGGAGGATGGTCTCCTCCGTCCCCGCCGCAGGACCTGAGTCGAGGCGGATGCGCACCTCATAGGCGGCGCTGTCAGGCGCAAAGGAGGTTGTGCGCCTGCAGCATTCTCCACGTGGAGAATTTCTGCCTTATAGGTCGAGGGTCACCGTCCCTCGCCCGCCGAGATGGGTGAGGACAGCATGAGGAGGACGAGGGAGAGCACTGCGATGAGGAGGCGGGCAGACGGCGGGATCATGTTTCATGACGAACTCTTTGAATTATTACAGTATTTTACGCATATTATGGCATCGAAGAAAAAGTGATTTCAATAGTTATTCCTGATTATGTAAGAACTATTGACAGATACATCATTCTCACATATACTGAGAACAACGAGATGATTCCAGAGGATGGCGGCTTCGTCATACCTCACGGCGCAGGAATTATCATTGTCTCACGGAGGAATCGTCAAAGGCTGCCAGTGGGCGGTCTTTCATTCGGATTTATTTCGTCTGGATTCGTGAGATGCTTGCCCTATGGCGGGACAAGGCGCCAAGGAGGATAGAGGGCTTTCGGCGGACTGCGGAGGGAGTCTCGGCAGACGCGGGAAAGCGATATGGCAAAGGAGGAAATACGATGTTCTCGAAGACGGATTTTTGGATTGGCCTTGCAGTTGGTGCGGTTGCCGGTATCTTTTGGCTATCGTTTCATGCAGGAGCGCACGCAGCAGCTGGCGGCGCTCGAGGCGGGCACGGCGGATCTCTCGCTCGCTGAACTCCAGCGTCAGAAGGAGGAGCTCGAGGATCTGATCGCGGCACAGGCTGCATCGGAGAAGCGAGGAATCGCTGAATTTATCAGTGCTTCCAAGACTTCCACGCCACGGGGGCTGCTGCGCATCGCTGCGCGCAGCCCTTTTTCAACAAATGTGGATAAAGAGAAGGGGGTTTCAATGAGTATTTTCGATACGATCAAGAATGCGATTCCGCACTCGGCGATGGATCTGTTCATCCGCTCGACGGATGTCAGCTTCCTGTGCCGGGACGGTGCGCTCTACAGCAAGCAGCTCAGAACAATGCTTCGCTCGAGAAGCAGGTGCATGAGCTGGGCTGAATGCGCTCGTGGAGATCGAGCGTGGATACCAATATTGCGACGGGTCGATTCTCATCACCTATGAGCCGGAGCGCTTTGCGCAAACGCGGAACTGCGCCGCGTGGAGGACTATATGCGCACCCATGCGAGGAGGCGGGCATCATGACGTATCTGTCCGGACTGATGCTCGGCGCATCACTGGCCAATATGGCGCGTCAGATGATCCTCGGTACAGGGGGCGCCCTGCTGAGGCAATATCCTGCATGGACTGGGCGGCGGCCTGTTCGCTGCGCCGGAGCGCTCGCATGGAAAGCATCCGCACGTGCTGGCGACACGGAGGCACCCGTCTGCCATGCCGGTTTCCGTGCAGTGCCGACGGCGGTCTTTTTCCTGTGTCCATGCTCGCCGGGACGCTGCCGCTATCGTACGCCGTATCTGACGCAGCCTTTTGCCCAAGGTGCTGGAGGATCGTCTCCTGCGCTCGCCGTTCATCCGTGCCGCGCACGAATACCGAGTCGGGCAGCATCCTGCTCATCTATGCGCCCGAGGATGAGGCAGCATGTCCTCGTTCTGGCGGAGGGATTGTGTGCGATTTTTGCCGAGGGCAAGGTGCAGCCGCCCGCAACGCCTCGCGAAGAGCGTGCGCCGCTCAGTGGAGTCGCTCAGCGCGTGGATTCAGCGGGAGTACGGGCGAGCACTCTGATCTGAGCTCGCTGGTCGCCGGGGTCTTCATCATGCGCGGCGTGCGCCAGCTGGTGATCTCCAACAATACGCCCTCGGTCTTCAGATGCTCTGGTGGGCACTCGTCGCTGATGAGGGGATGAAGGTATGACACGAGTGATGCACAAGCGATCCGTCTCTCGGCGGCATTGCTGCGCGAGGATGCACAGCAGCTCGCGGCGCGTCTGCGTCGCTTCCCTGCCGTGGTGGCGGTATCCGCCCATGAGAAATGCGTGGATCTCTGGCATGGGGACGCTTTCGACGGCGCGTGTCCTCACGGCGGCAGAGCGTGCGAGCGCGGCGGCAGAGAAGGCAGTGACGCCGACAGAGCGGCTGGCGGAGTTCCGCCGCGATGCGGTGATCTCGCTCGCGAGCTTTTGCGGCGATGGAGCTGCCAGTGGCGGTGCGCCCGAGCTCTTTGCCTCGGTGAAGGTACTGCGCTCAGCTGCTCGTGCTCGCGATTTCGCGCAATTTCATCAAGACGGGCATCGGCGGTCTGATCGAGGAGCGGCAGCCGAATGCGGATACGCTCACGACGACGGCGGTGATCGCCTCGGTGCTCGCGGGGAAACCCGAGTCGAGCCTCATGCTCCTCGCACTCAGCAACGGGCGGAGATGCTGACGAGCTCACGCGGCGGAAAAGGCGCGCTCGCACATCTCGGGGCTGCTGTCCCTCGGTCAGCGCGATGTCTGGCTCAGGAGCAGACGCCGAATGGCGAGGTGGAGCGCAAGGTGCCCGTGGAGGAGGTACGCCCCGGTGATACGATCGCCGCACACGCAGGGGGAGAAAATCGTCATCGACGGCCGCGTTTTGCGCGGCAATGCGGCTGTGACGCAGGCGTCCGTGACGGGTGAGTCCGCCCCGCAATGAAGAAGGAGGGCACGCCGGTCTACGCGGGCAGCGTGGTCGAGGCGGGCGAGCTCGTGATCGCGGTGGAGAAGGTGGGCAGCGATACGTCGCCGTCACATCTGTCCACCTCGTCGAGGAGGCGCAGACGCGTCGCGCACCCGTGCAGAATTTTTGCCGATCAGATGGCGAACTATCTCGTGCCCGTGTCCTTCCTCGGGGCGGCGATTGTCTACGGGGCGACGCGCGACTGGGGACGCGTGCTGAACCTGCTCTTCATCGACTTCTCCCTGCGGCTGAAGCCTCAACGGCGACGGCGATGTCGGTACGCGATTGCCGCGGCGGCCAAACGCGGGATTCTTTGTGAAGGGCGGCAACCACATCGAGGCGCTTTGCACGCACGGATACGGTCGTGCTCGACAAGACGGGCACGCTGACGGTCGGCATCCCCGAGATCACGTTCATCCGCACGGCGTCGGGCGTGACGGAGAAGGAGATGATCCCTGCTCGCGGCATCCGCCGAGGAGCACTCGTGCATCCGCTCGCCGTGGCGATCCAGAAGTATGTGAGGAAAAGGCCTGGCATGCGCCGCAGCATCGCCCTCCGAGACGATCGTAGCGCGGGATGCTCGCCGAGGTGCCGGATTTCGAGGGCTTTACGGGCGGAACGATCCGCGTCGGCAGCCGCCGTTTCCGCAGGAGAACGGTGCGACGGATCCGGAGGATCTCGCTGCGTCCACCTCCGGCAAGAATGTGCTCTTTGTTGCGCGTGACATGCGCTCTCATCGGCGTGATTGGGATCGAGGATCCCATCCGTCCGAAGATGAAGAAGACGCTGAACCAGCTAGCCGCTGCGGCGTGGACGAGATCGTCATGCTGACGGGCGACGCTAAGGCAGTCGCGGCCGAGGTGGCGCGCGATATGGATGTGGACCCTATCATGCGGAGATCCTGCCTGAGGATAAGTCGCGCATGTGAACCAGCTGAAAGCAGCGCGGGACGGTGATGATGGTCGGCGACGGCATCAACGACGCGCCCGCACTCGCCTTTGCCGATGTCGGCGTGTCGCTCGGCGGACGGCAGACGGATATTGCGGCGGAGTCCTCGGCGGTGACGATTCACGGCGAGATCCGATCCGCCTCGTGGAGGCACTGCGTCTCGGACGGCGGACGATGCATCTCGTGCATCAGAACTTTAAGGCGACGCTGCTCGTCAACTCGTCGGCGATGCTGCTTGGTCGCTCGGCGCGATCAGCCCGCTCGCAGCCGCTGCGATTCACAACACGGCAACGCTTGCCGTGGTGCTGAACAGCTGCCGCATTCCTGACGCCTGAGGGCGGCATGTTTGCACGGAAGATGACAAAGTAGAAAGCCGAATCTTTGTTTGTTGATTTTTTCTCGTCCTGTTGTAGAATACGGTGTATGAATGAGGGGATAGGATAGATCTACGATATGCCGATCCGCTGTTTTGAGAGGAGAGTTTGACCGATGGCAGGAAAAATGAAGAACTGCTCGAGCTGCGGGAAGGTGTTCGTTTCAATCAACAACTCCCGCATCTGCGCGGATTGCCGCGAGAAGGAAGAGAAGTGGAAAAGGAGATCATCGAGTACGTGCGTGACCATCCGAAGAGCCAGATCCCTGAGATCGTCGAGGCAACGGGTGTGCAGGAGCAGGTGATCCGTCGCATGATCCGCGAGGGACGCTTCTCGCGAGCAACGTGGAACTCTTTTACCCGTGTGAGAAGTGCGGCTCCCCCATCCAGAAGGGGCAGTACCGCGACAAGTGCCAGAAGGAGATGCGTGACGAGCTGAAGGCAGCCGTCAGCAAGCAGAGCGCCTCGGGCATGCGCACCACGTCGGAAGGCGGCGCAGCACGCCGCGGCTATGTGACGCTCGGCGGGAAGTAAGAATCTCGATACGTACTTAAGAAAAATCTAAGTACGCATCTCGATAAAGAAGGTGAAAGGATTCCGAACTCATTTCGCAGCAAAGACGCGAAGTGCGCAGCGATCGGTTCGGAGATACAGGTGGTGAACGATATGTTAATCAGAAATCAGACAATCGCAGCAGTGAGCAGACTCTACGCCGGTGCACCGGCAGCAGGAACGCGCCGTGGATGCGGCGGAGCCGTGCAGGCACCGGATGCGCTCGAGCTTTCGGGCGAGGCGCAGAGCTTTGGCGATATCCCTGCAGCAGCTGCGCGGCATGAGCGATGTTCGCAAGAGCGCGTTGCGGAGGTCTCCGCACGTGTCGAGAACGGCAGCTATGCGCCGGCCTCGGCGGATATCGCGGCAAAGATGCTCGCCATGCGCCATTGATGGAGCAGCCTCGTGGAATGGATGTACGGCGACGCTCGAAGAGCTCTCGCGTCAGTATGAGAAAGATCCGTGTCGTGCAGGAAAAGAAACGCAAAGATTCTCGTCGCACTCGACATGGAGGCACTCGAAAAGCTGACCGCCGAGGAGGATTTTCTCGCGCGTGCGGTGGAGCGGCTCGAGACGGATCGGCTCGCGCATCTCGCCCACATTGCGAAGGCGACGCCGGGCGTGAGTGCCGAGACGAATATGGAGGAGCTTGCTCTCCTCGCACCGAGCGATGCTGCTACACCGCAGCGTGCTTGCGGCAAAGCCGCAGGCTGAGCAAGGTTGTCGCGGAGACGAAGGAACTGCGCGATGGGAATGCCCTCCTCATCGAGGGTGCACTCATGGCGGTGAACCGTCAGCTCGGGCGTATCGGCGGTGCCGTGGTCGACCCCGTGTATGGGAGCGGCGGCACGGAGCAGGTGCGGCATCTGCGCAAGAACTTGGACTATAAGGTGAACGGCAATGACGAATGAGACCCGTGCGGCACTTGTGCTCCTGAAAGGAGCAGTTTCGTTGCCGCGGAGGAGGCACTCGCCGCCTATGATGCGCTCGTCACTGCGCTCCAACACAGTGCCTTGGTGCGGGAATCAGCGACGCAACGGCGGCCGCTGAGCGGAGTCTCTGCGGTACGTGCACTCGCACGGCGGCAGGCAGAGTACTCGCGGAGGTGCAGGCGGACAGCATGGCGGCCGCCGCTGCAAGCGAGCCGAATCCACGGGGAGCATTTCGTTGCAGGTAGCGCTATGCGCGCTGTGCAGGCGCGGCATGAGCGTCTGCGCGAGCGCGTGCGTACGGCAGAGCAGCTGCTGGAAAAAGAGTGTGGAGTTTATCCGCTATCAGCTCAACGTCGTTTCGGGCACGATGGCGGACGATACCACGGACGCTCTCAGCCCGTGGCAGGGCCACCCGTCGGACTGCGCGCGAGATCGCCATGTTCGATGCGGACGTACGACGATATAACGGATGGAATCATCAGGATTTCCAAACAGGGGAAAAGAGTGAGGGAACATGCGGTCAACATTTGCCGGACTCTAATACGATGGTGCGGGGCATCCAGAATCAACCAGCTGTCGCTTGACGCGACCGGGCACAACATTACAAACGCCCTCGACAGAGGGTACTCGCGTCAGCGCGTGGACTCGGCGGCGACGAACTATCAGGAGCGGCCGTCCCTCTACGGGAATGTCTACGTCGGCGCGGTGTCGATGTCATCGCGCTGAACCGTACACGCAACATCTACGCGGACAAGCAGTTCTGGTCGGAGACCTCGACGCAGAACCTCTATAAGACGTACAAGACCAACTACGATAAGGCGGAGGCGGTTTTTAACGACGCAAAGGAGACGAGGCGTCCTCATGCGATGCAGCAGTTCTGCACAGCGCCTGGGTCGACCTTTCCGACTACTGCGAGCGACGCGGCGTCGGCGTACGGCGGTCATCACGAGCGAAACAACCTCGTCGACCGCATCAAGACAGGAGCACGTCAGCTGCAGGGATCGATCAATGCACAGTACGATGAGATGCGATCCAGGTTGGCAAGGCAAACAATATTGCGGAAAAGATCGCGTCCTCAACCAGAATATCATGCTCGCTGAGAATCACGGCGGCAAGGCGAACGACCGCAGGTGACCAGCGTGATCTCTCGTGGATAAGCTCTCGGAGATCACAAACGTCATCGTCTGTGAGGAGGCGAACGGACAGTACACCGTCGTCTCAAACGGCATGACGCTCGTCCAGCGCGACAGCCATCTCACCATCGAGATGAGCCGCCGATCGACAACGAGCGCTATGGTATCAGCGACTACGCTGCGCATTAAAGGGCGGGCGGATCGGCTATGTCCCGCAGGGCGGCATCTCTAAAGGCGCGCAGGATACGATCGTGCAGGACAGGGATATATCGACAATCTTGCAGGATATCCGGCAACGCTCATGCGACGACGTTCAATGATGCGCACAAGCTCGGCGCAGGCATCGACAATGCGTCGACGACATGGACTGAATTTCTTCGGACGCAACGCATTTCACAGCGACGCAACGGGCAACAACTACACGGGCGAGCGCTGTCGTGGCATGTTGATCCGACGACGAGGGATCGCTGGATGACGGCAACGGCGCAGAGCGTGACCTGCACGACGAGCGGCGGCACACCGCCGACATCGGCGACGGTGACGGCCATGGACACGACCATTGCCGCGACATCCATGAGATGCGCCCATGCAGATCATCCATGCGCTCAAGATCGAGTGATGAGCTGACGGCTCCGGACAGGCAGAACTCGTCGCGCTCGTCAGATCGTGGATCCGATGCCGCGTCTCCGACCCATGCCAATCCGATTGGCAAGATGCGCCGACGGTTACGGGCGGTACGATGCGTATACCTATTCTTTTGCCGATATGAACGGCACGGGCGAGATGGTACGATGGCGGTCGAGCTGAGCAAGTTCTTCGCAACAGGATCAGGCGAATACGATCTAATGTGGCAGAAGCTGATCGGCCCGCCGACGAAACGAGCGCCAGCGTGCGGTTGGATCGGTGTCCATCAATCAGTACTACAACGGTGTGATGAATGAGCTCGGTGCAGATGCCGAGAACCTCGACAAGAAGATGAAGCGCACGGATGATCCCTATGGTCAGATCAGCTAGTGGCGGCAGTCCACGGCAGGCGTGGACTGGAACGAGGGAACTGACGAATATGCTCAGGTTCCAGACGGGTTACGGCGCGTGCTCGCGTGTCCTGACGTCGATGGATGGAGATCCTGGATCGCCTCATCAGCAGCACGAGCGTCGTCGGAAGGTAAGGGATGAACGATGATTCGTATCGCAGCAAACCATCATGGTGCAGCGCTACCAAAAAGATCTGAATGAGCTGGACTACACCAAGTCGAAACTCATGGAACAGGGCGACGGGAAGAAGCTCCACCGTCCCTCGGACAACTCCAGGACTACTCGCGCTATCTGCGCTACAACGTCTCCGAAGGCGAGAACAACCGCTATCAGGACAGCGTCAAAAGCGGGCATCTCATGGATGAACTCTGACACGACGGCTCTCTCGGGAATTGAGGACATCCAGAAGACGTTCAAGGCCAAAAGACTATCTCAGAGCGCGAATGACGATAAGGATGAAAACAGCGGCGATTGGCCCGCGATTGCGCGAGATGAAGGCGAGGGATTCAGCCAGATCATTTCTCGCTCGGCAATACCCAGCTCGGTGACCGCTATATCTTTTTCGCAGGCGGATCTGCGCCAGCCGTTCTCCATCTCGGATGAGAGAACGTACGACGTCACCGTGGTCTCGCCAAGACGCTCGATGATCGTCCAGGCAGCCTTCTTTAACGATGCGAGCAACACGGACAGTGCCAGTTTCCTGCATCAGATGCTTTCCCTCGACGGCAGTGACGGCAAGAGCTTACTACCTCAATACGCTGACGGGTGACATCTATACGAAAGAGTTCGCAGGAGGTACAAGGATCGTTATCGCAGCGGCGCTCGACGGTATCGTCGGCGGATCGTGTCGGCAACATCACGACAGGCACGAACTTCATCAGGATAACTTAAGAATACGGGCGAAATCACTCGATGATCCTGCTGTCTCGCCCGGTCGTGTGCGAACTGGTCGGATACAGCGGCAGTCGCAGGCGTGACGCTGAAGTTCCCGACCGTGCGTCAGCAGATCGTCTCCCTATAACGGCGATTTCCGCTATATCTCGATGGTCAGCAGAACGGCTCGACTGAGCCGATCGGCAGATACCGTCAACAAGACGGGGCTCGACATCTTCCGGCGGATCTTCTGACGACAAGAACTCGGGCAGAGCCTCGGCACAGCGATGGTGAGACAGTATGCTGACCGTATACGCGAAGACGAACGACGCCGACCCGCACTGGCTCCAGCTCGGACGGCATATCGCTTGCCGACACGGCGAACCAGGTGACACTGCAGGCTCATACGGAGACAGGGAGCACGTACCCAGCTCTATAAGAACATGACGGATATACTCACCGATCATGGCGAGAATATCACGCGCGATATCGCGAATGTCTCTCGACCTGATGTCGCGGAACTCACGATGAAGATGATGCAGCAGCAGACGGTCGCAGAGCATGTCACTCTCGATGGCGCACGCACTCCTGCCGCTCGCTCGTGGACTCATCTGCGGTGAGGACGCCGCACGGATGATATGATGGGAAAGGATGCCCAAAGATGCCGATGCTCTACCTCATGTGCGCCATACGCTGCCAATGATCGGGATCCAGTCGCAGAAAAACACACTGGACGCCAGTGTCCAGCAGCCGCAGATGACCAGGGAGACGCAGAATGCGCGTCCAATCTGTACGCGACCGCAGCCAAAAACTCGATATTGACAGCTATCCGAGCCGTCGACAGCTGCGGACTATAGCAATGCGGACTTCGCCGCAGACACATGCAGCGCGGCTCTCGGGGTGCAGGAAGGCACATCGAAGACACGCAGATGGGCTGGTCGCTCGTCGAGGATGCCAGTAGCCGGGCGGCAGGTCGTCATCGGGTAGCAGATGACCGTGATACGATGAGCATCGCTGACCAGAACCGCGTGCTCGTCGCACAGGCAATCACCTGACCCTGAGGTGCATTTCACCGTCGGTGAGGTTGCCGGCGAGCCGACCGTCGGGCGCACGACGCCGCACTGGAATGTCACAGAGCCGTGCGCACGTCGAGCAACCGCGGCAATATCAGAGATCTATCTGCAGCAGAAGGGCGGCATCCGCGCGTGGGTCAGCGAAGGAAAATATGATATACTTGCGTAACAGGAGTCTCTGACGATGAAGATTATGACCAGCCGTTTCGGTGCAGATTGAGGTCGCTGAGGATGCCGTCATCCACTTTTGGTAGCAGGCATTCCCGCGTTTGAGAAGCGAGCACGAGTCTCATCATTCCCGCGGGGACGATCAGCCCGTACTCATTTCTTCAGTCGGTGAAGACACCGATCTTTGCCTTCTTGATGGCGATGCCGCACACGCCCTCTTCCCGGACTACGAGGTCACGATTGACGACGATGTGGAGCGCGAGCCCGTAATCAACCTCGCCGGATGATGTGCTGATCTCACGCGCAGTGCTGACGCCTCGGCAGCAACATCCGCGACTTGACGGCGAATCTCATCGCGCCGATTGTCATCAATGCCAGAACCTGCAAGGGAAAAACAGATCAGCGCTTTGGACCGCAGTCGCGGCGTTACTGCGAAGCATCGATCTCCCCGCAGGAGGAGTAGTCATGTCGTACCACGCGAAGCCCAGACAGCAGATCATGATCGGCGACAATATCGTCATCAACATTGTGGAGGTTCAGGGTGACAACGCGCATCGCTACCGATGCGCCGCGTCGCAGCGTCAAGATCTCACCGCGGTGAGACGATCATGCCATTCGGGAGAGAAACCAGCGGTGCCGCAGCGCATCCGTCGATTGATCGATCTCGGAAGTGCACGCCTCACGCGTTTCACTGGTAAAATATATCAGTCAAAACAACATGCATGGTATGGCCAGACGCGATGCGCACACCGCAGCATTACGATGGAGGGATGCGCTTATGGCTGTAGGTAGTGTGTTCTGATTGGCACATGTTGGCGGCGGTCGCTGTCGTAGTATGCAGGACGGCGCAGGAGCGCAGCGTTTCTCTGCCGGGGACGGGAAAACGGAGGCGGCAGAAGCGTCTCCTACCGCAGCCAGCAGCGGCTGCAGAGAGAAGTACGGCAGTGTAAATGCCGTCACGCCGCTGCCCATGAAAAGAAGAAGCCCATCAACGAGGAGCAGGCGGCGGCTATTACGCGAAAGCAGCTCTCAACGAGATCATGCGGCGCATCGACGTAAACCCCAATCTTCAGTATCGCCAGCAGATCAACGCCGCGTCGCAGGCCGCATGCCGACGACAAGAAGACGGGCGAGCCCTTTTGCGCGAGATTCCTGGCGGAATCCTTTGGTCGAGCATTGGCGATCAAGGTGCGCGATCGGCTTATGGCGCATCCCTGCGACAAGACGGCGGCAGGCGACAAGGAGGAAATCATGGCAGGAGCAAGAGGTATCTACGGATCTCTCGGGTCTGGGGATTGATGTAGAGCCGCTATTATCAAGGTCGGCGGCCGATGTCCGGAGCAGAAGAAGCATGACCGCTGTATAAGAAAGGAAGCTCGAGACGGAGGCGCGAAAGAGGCCTTTTGGCTGACGTCTACGCAAGGGTGCATACGTCCCGCAGCAGCGTCGTCGATATGCGCCTGAGCTCGCGGACGCAGCTCGATGACGGCGACGAGTTTGCGCTCGGATGTCAGACGGCGACGGCGAACGCAACGCCGGCGTGATGTCGCATACCGTGGAGGTCAGGCTGCAGGCAGCCTCTGAACGCCCATCTGATGACGGCATCAGGCTGAAACAGCGCGCATGATCAGCGGCACCGCAGCGTTGCTGCCGTTCTGAAGGACGTCGCCTTCGCGGGCGGCACGATGCCCGCAGGCATGAAGCGAGCGGCGATACGGCGCTCAGCTTTCCAAGCTCTCGAACGGGACGGGCACGGCGGAGGCCGCAGTTCACGGCAGAGGAGATCTGCGCGTTAGAACCTCACGACTAACGTGATCTCCGGCGTGACGCGCATCAACAATGCACGCTTTATCGACACAGCGACGGCGCAAGAAGTCAGACGGCTTAACATCACGGCGAGCTACGATGCCGTATTTCTCCGACGCTACCTCCATCGTGAACACGAAGTCGGGCAGCGACAACTACAGGCAGCCTTTCCGTGGATACGGGGCGGGTCGCGGCGGCGGCTACGACGGCGCGCTGAAACAATCGCAGCCGGACGGTCAGCGGCGGACCGATCGAAGCGCGACTGCCTTGTTTACGGCGGCGGGCACGACCTCTACCTGCGCGGCGGGCATGAACGCAGAGCGCCAAGGTCGACGGCCGTGCACCTGCCACGGATCCGCAGGAGACAAGTTTTCGCGGCCAACGGCGTCACTGGCGGTAATTTTTAGAGAAAGGCGGCCCCCGCCGGCACGACGGGCACAGGTGACGATCGCACAGGATCAGGAGAAGCTGTCGAGAACGTCAGAAGTTCGCGTCGAGGACTGGCACATGTCGCCTGATGATCTCCACGGGCGCGTTACAACAATCATGGCGATCCTGACTACGAGGTTCGACTGAAGGGATCAGGAAGCCCTGAGGTTCCACGAGCAGGTGGAGAAGTGGAACGAGCGCGCTGCAGTCGGGGCTGCTCTACCGCGACGGCTACCTCCGCCTCGATCAATATCAGCGATATGCGCGATGCCGTGACCAATCGCGTCGGCTTCCTGGCGCCGGGACGCGCAACAACCTCGCGGCGACCGGCATCACGTCGAAGAGATCAGAGCGACATCTGCAGCCTGGACGAGAACAAAGCCTTCCGCATCGGCGATCCAGCGGAGCGGATGCGGTCAACCAGATCTTCTCCCATACGGACGATCGACGACAACTACGGCGATCACGGTGTTGGTAACGCGTCTCGCCGAGCGCTCGGCAAGCGCATGAGTCGCTCAAGAGCCACGTCTGGGCATGACGGCGGATATGTCCGACCGCAGCGAACCTCTGGCAAGCCTATCGAAAACTATCGAGAAGTACAGATGAGCTGGATTTCAAACAGCCCGCGAGCCCTTGAGAATCAGCTCTTACAAGAAGCACAATGCGATGGAGTGAAGCCATCTGGAAGCTCGATGCGCTCGGTTTCTTCCAGACAGTGATGCGCTAGGAGGACTCCGGCTACGGTCAAGAGTGCCGCGAGCGCAGCAGAAAGCAGTGATTTGCGACGGCGACGCCTGAGGCGCTGGACGCCCGCGTTTGCCGCCAACGGCTGCAGCGAAGTTTGCTCAAGGAGGTGCCGATTTCGCGTCGCCGAGAACCATGAGGCGGCCAACACCGCCGTGCAGAAGGCGCATGAACATCGCGCGCGGAGTTCCGCGTCACCCTCATTATGGACTCGAGCGAGACCGCATCAGCTGCCCGCTCTATCAACTGGCGCGGCATGACCGCCTGGTCGAAGGAAATCTCGATGACACCCGACGCCATCATTAGGATAGCGACGGATCATCACCACGGTGGAGCTCCGCGATGCGTGGGCGCAGGCGGCGATGAAGAAAGGCACGCGAGAGGAGTGAAAGGGCGCGCAGCAGCGTGGAAGGGAGCGGGCGTCTATGCCGGATACAGCCTGCCGAAGAGGCACGTTCGTGGGAGAAGTACCGCGTGCTGCACGCATGAATCCTGCATGAAGTCTATCGACGAGGAGGAGGTCGATATCCCTTCCGATCCGCGTCGATCAGCGCGCGGCAGGCGTCATCGATGCCGCAGGCGCTGCCCGCCGATCCCTATCGGGGCGGTGTGGATTCGCACCTCGATGCGGAGCTCGTCCGCTCGAGATGCAGATCCAGCACAAGGCACGCGCGTGGCTGAACCGCTCGCGCCGCCGCAAATGCGGCCGTGCACATGCCATGATGCGTATGAGGCAGCCCTGTGGGCGGGCTATCTCAACCGACGGCACTGAGGCGCGGGGACCTTCTTACGACTGACAAAACAACTGGCACAGTCAAAACTTTTGGCGAGCCGCTTTCAAGCATGTCGTCGCTTTGGACGATACACTATGCGGCAAACAGGGTACTGCGCAAGCGGTGCAGTTACTGCTGCGGACGGCCGCCAGCTAAGCCAAACCAGTGATAGACGCGCGTCACTTGCATATTATATAGCGCGCATGGATGTCCGCATTATTAAAGTTAAGATTCCGGATCATCCGGAAACACACCAGGAGGAATTTCATCACGGCACGTGGTAGGTGTTACAATGAATACCGGCGGGTCAACGCGCTCACATCATCCTGAACCGCGAACTTCAGTCGGCTCTGCAAAGAGCCTGCAGAAGGTCTCTCGGGCATGAAGATCAACGACGCCGGCGACGATGCATCGGGCCGCGCCATCTCCGAGAGCGTATGCGTGCTAGTCCAGCATCCGTTCTCCGCTCGATCAGATGCTAAGCAGAACACGCAGAACGGCAATCAGCATGACAGAAGACCGGCCGAGGGCGCTGTCGCAAGCACGGTCGGAGATCCTCAAGACTGAAGGAAAAAGCGCCATCAACGCCGCGAACGACACGAACACGGACGAGCTCGCTCGCACGATCCAGAAAGAGATCAACCAGATGGTTGACCAGATCGACGACACGGCGCTTGTCACGTATTACGGCGCAAGTACCTCGTCGATGGTTCGGCACAGTAACAGACGGGTACGGCAACTCACGACGCTGACGAACAACGCGCCGGAGCACGGTCATGATGGTCCTCGGCATGGTCGAAGCTTGGAGAGCCCGCCTCAGAACGGAGAGCTCAACATCAGTCGACGGATAACGTCGGCGTCCCTGCGTCCGTCGGGCAGGACCCACACGGACGACGTTCTTCGGTCGGCACGAACACGCTGTCGGACATCATCGCGAAGGTGGCTGGCCAACGGCACGAGTCGCTTGGCGTGTACTGACTCGTTGGCTGGCAACGATTGACCGGTAAGCTGATCGGTGTCGTGACATGCGCCGGTGGCGCTGAAAGCGTGTCATACACGGTGACAACAAGACGGCCTCTCGATCAGTGGCCGCCGGTGCCGGTACCGATCGTACCAGATCTCGGCGTTCACGATCGGCATCACGGACAACACGGGTGCTTTCCTGCAGACGGCGAAACACGGCGCGCTTTGAGACACCTCCAACGAGCGCATCCGCGGCAGAGACACAAGCCCGAGGGACAACGCTCTGTTCTCCAGACGGGCGGAAGTCGAACCAGGTGATCACAAGGTCAGCATGACGGGATATGCGTTCGCTCGCACCGGTACGCGCTGCGCCATGGATGGTCTGTCAATACAGCGTCGACGCAGGACAAGGCGAATCGCAGCGATCAACCTGATCGACTCTGCTCTCCAGAAGGCGGCCGCCTGACGAGCAGGCCAGCCATCGCGCTGTCCAGACGCGTCCCGTTACGACGGCTTCGAACCTCACCGACGCAGCCCGAGGAACGTCCAGAACCCGAGTCGCTGATTCGCGATGCGGATAGCGGCAAAGGAGATGACGAGAGCACGGAAGAACAACGTTCTTCTCCAGGCTGCCTGGGTCGATGCTCGCACTGGCGAACGCAGTCATGCTCTGCTGTCTCGCTCCCTCCGCTGATCTGCTCGACGACGTATACGTGGAATTCAGAATCTCCCTCGGGAGGGAGCTCTTGCGTCAGTAAATCCTCTCACACCGCGGCATAATGGAGCGCATGAGAGAGGGTGGCACCGGACGAGAATATCTGCGTGCTATATCACGGCGACTTGAGGCTGGGAGGAGCCGCGGCCGTCTCTCGCCTCTGCACGAGCTGGAGTGGATGAGACGATCGCTGTCCGACGGCGGGCAGTCCCGCCGCGTGGACGTGTGCGTTTGCGGCAGAGGTTCAGCGATTCTCGTGCATGGTGAAGTGATTCGTCTCATGCCCGCAACAAGGCGCTGCGCATGTAACGGAAAATATTAGCTATCTTCCCGGACGCAGACGAATATTTTCTGCATCCGAATCATCGCGTGAAGTCGTCGGAGATATTGTTCGAAACCAATCACCTGATTTTGATATTATCACGCCGTCTGTTATTCATTCATTGCGGTCGTGAATCGATGATCGACGCACGCATGTGATTGCAGTCCGCGTATTCTGCGTATGCCGGGAATGTACGATGAGGAACAGATACACAGAGCAGCCGGTAAAGCAGCGACGACGCGAAAGCACGAGTTGTCGCTTTATGCAGACGAGAGGCTTCGTCGCGCATACCGGGGTATACAGCGAACGCGTACCGAGAAGATAAACGCACATTGCCATGCTGGAGGGAGGATGGTACGGCATGGCATACGGCGATGCATCACGATGCTCACCTGGTCTGATCAGCTATTTTTGGGCTGCAGGATCGCGCACGTGTCTCTGACTCTCTTGCCGCAGCAGCCAGTGGTACGATCACGATTCGTGCCGGACAGGGAGCAAGCATCCATCATCAGATGATCGAGTCGACGACGCGCGCTGCACTACTCGATGATCGGAAACGTCGTGCCCTTTGCTGAATGAGTACGCTCCGGGCATCCTGATCTTCCTGATTTTCTATGCACAGCGCGGGCTGATCCTCTGTGACGGACGGGCCGATATCATGAGGCGGCAGAGTGCCTGACGACGGCACTATGGCATCTCGGATCATGCTTTTCGCGCGCTTCACGATTCGAGTTTCTTTAACCCGTGGTGCGGTGCGTCGTATCGGCGCGTCTCGCCTTTAGATCGATACGCATCTGGGGAATGGGAAGTACTGCACAGCGCTGGCAGGAGAGAGAGGGCATATAGGTGCAGGGAAATGCCGCTGACATCGGAGAGGAGATTCTGCATCAGTGCTTACAGATATCGTGTGCGCGATGATGCCATGCATTCTGAAAAATCAATCGAAAGCCTGCGATGGCGGATGTCATCGTCGTCGATACGTGCTCGCGTGACGACACTCGTGGGAGTCAGCAGTGCCTGCGGTTTAGCGCGTGTACGAATTTCCGTGGGCGGATGACCTGCTGCGCCGCAATGCAGCACTTTCCCATGCCACAGGGAGTTTGGATTTGTCTTTATCGATGCAGATGAGTACTTTCAGGCGGAGACAAAAGGAAATCTCCGCACGGCGATCACTGCAGTGATGCCGAGGCATGGACGGTGCTTCGTTCCGCATAATATCGATGAAGGGACGGGCGAGTTGTTGTCGATTCTATGCGCCGCGCATCTTTCGCCGCCGTGCAGGGCGATGCTGGCGTCGGGCTGTATCTGCGAAGAGCTGATGCGATGGAGGAATGGCACGCCAAAAACGACGCCAGCTGCTCCTGCCCGTGGACGCTCGCACATACGGGCTACTTCCTGCTGCGCTTACACGTGAAAAGCGGAGATGCACTCTGCGCATCTCTGCTGGCGGAACCGATACGACGAAAGCGAGCCGTGAGCGATCTGCTCATCTCGCGGAGACCCATGATAATTCCGTGCGATGCCCATCAAGCGAGCAGTACGCACGCAAAGATGGCGCCCGGACGGCGCGCGCGTCGTCTATGCGCGTTGCCGCCACAGGATTTCCTGTTGCGCATCTATGGCGTTACGCGCACGTACGGAGCCGATGGCGTGATGACGCGTATCTGGTTTTGCGGAAAAGGCACGTGCAGGCGTTTCGAGAGTCGCCTCGAGATGACATGCGCATGCGGCGCAGTGCTGGCGTACTTTCTACCGCTATCGTGCGCGGCAGAGGGCGGCTGTGCTCGCATTCTTTGAGCCGCGCTCCTGACGGAACGGAGCAGTCCTCTTACGGATGAGATGAAAGTAGACTGCAGCGCGCATGGCGATCTGGCAGCGCAGACCGAGGCTCATGTCGAGAGATCCGCATCAAAGCCCGTGTCAGGCCTTTGCCCGCAACGACTGTCAGGATATGGAGCATTACCGAAAACGGCAGTCTATGCGGACAGAACGCATCGTCCTCGATACGGGTTCGGACGGACGGTACGCGGAATGCGCGGAGATGCGGTGGCAGCGAAGCGGTCTATGACTGCTGGCAGTGATGGACTGCCGCCGCGCGCGCAATGCCGCGCTGCACATGCGGATGCGGATTGGGCAGCCGTCGCCTCGATGTGGGCGAGAGCTTTTGATCCGTCCGAACTGCGCTCCTATCTTGCGATGATGGATGCCGTGGATGCCGCAGTCAAGGACGCGTGGCCTCCCGGCCGATTGTGCATGTGACGAGATGATTGCGTCGACTGCGAGATCGGGCGTGCAATCAGCACATCCGCCTCCTGCGCATGGGCGCGTGACTACATTGGCGAGGGGCGCGCTACATGAGGCGCCCTCATAAAGCGACGGTGCACCCGCGTGCCCTATCATAGAGCCCGTCGCCTCGCCATCCGCCACGTGGGTACTGGTGCAGCGGATCCGTGCCAAGTACGCTGCGCCAACCTGTGCCCTGCGATGGAGCGACGTGATCCATGAGAGGGATCTTCAGTCCGGGGACCATCGCTCATCTCGCCGATACCTTATTATGGTCTTGGACAGTACGCGTCGGCGCTGCCTCTATGCGTGCGGCCCTGGAGGAAAATGTCACGTCCATCGGCGCGCTAAAGCCACCATCACCTCACTCTGCTCGATGCGATGAGATGAGGAGGTTCCTTGCGCGAGCAGTAGTTTCAGGCGGCGCACGCGGCGTGTGGAGAGCATTCCCCACATCTCGCTGACTTTATGGCGGCGGCCTCGGCTTCCCCAGATGCAGCGGGAGAGGATGCACCTCCTATATTGACGCGCGCGATGAGCTCTAAGCGCGCAGCCCTGAGGATACGGCGGCGAAACATCGGCATTTCCGCCGCGATGGGCAGGTGCGGTGTCGGCGGCAATGCGCGCGTCTTCTGCCGCGCGGAGATGCACGTGGCGGCTGAGAGGAGTGAGCTTGTCTGCGCGTTCTCGCTCGACGGCGATGGAGGAGCATCATGGCTGCTTTGGGTCGAGCTCGCATCGCGATAGGGTACGGACGCGCTCGCCACATACCGCACCTCCGCGCGAGCGGCTCGTGCGAGATCGGGAGAGTCCTTCGCCCTATCGCCGTTTTGCTGACAGCTGCGGCTGGCTGCCTTTGGGCGAGGCGGCACGCGATATGTATCGGCAGGAGACGGTGCGTGAACTTCCAACGCTGCGCGACCGGTGGACGCGCTGGACGCGCCTGCGAGAACTGGGCAGCATATCGTTGGAACGCTTTGCGGGAGACGGCACGAGATGCCCGAGTATTGCTCCGCCTGACATCATCCACACACACGGAAAGCGCCGGCGCCTCTATGAAGCGGCCTGACAGGGCCTTCTGCCGCGAGAGGATGCGAGTTCTGGCGCCACTACGATGAGCCGGATGCCGTCCTGCGCCCGCTGTGCGCGGAGGGCTGTCATCCCGTGCGCGTGGCGTTTGTACGCCATGCGCGGATACGGCGCAGACGGAGCGCTTTCCAGCACGCGGTATCATACGGCGATGGAGGTGAGTGCGTATCGCCGCCGATGCCCGAGATGCGCGGCGGGACGCCGCGCGGCGGCGCGTGCGGTATGGAGCCTGCGCACGGCGGTGAGCAGGATGCGTGATGCACTCTGGCGGTGCGCTTTGCACGATACGGCTGCGATGCGACGCGGACGTGAATCCGGCGCAGGCGCTGGCGGGAGCATAATCGGCGCATGCGAGGAGCGACGAGTGGGACGGATGAAAATCTCAGCGCGTGCGCTGTCAAGAACGAGGCGGAGACATCTTTTCCCGCGCTGGCCTGCGCTCGATGCGCAGCTTTGCCGACGAGATGACTGTCGTCGACACGGGTTCGATCGGATCAGGAGCGCGTAGAGCTTTGCAGACGTCGCGGGTGCGGGCGCGCGTGTCGTGCCGACTGGACCTGACCGATCTTTCGGCAGCGAAAAATTTTGTGCCTGATGCGGCGACGGGTGACCGACTCGCCTCCCCGACGCCGATGAGGCACTTTGCGGAGGAGAGTAATCTCGCGCGTGCGCCTCTGCTCGAGGTGAGGCCGACGCACATCCGCATTCTTGACGGCTTCACTGCGCATCTCGTCAACACTCGATGGATATGCGCCCGCTGGACGAGTGCCGGAGGTAGCAGCACTTTCCGCCGTGCACCGCGTACATCCGCTTTGTAGTGCAGTCTCATGAACACATATAGAAAATCTCAGCGGCGATACGGCGCGGCAGATGACGACCGCAGTCTTCCGGACTGACGCCTATCACATCGTAGGCATACTCGCCGCAGCATCATCAAGAGCAAGTCGCGCGACGGAGCTCTCCCTTGCGCGCCGTGCACGCGGAGAGTGCGCGAAACCTCGACGGCATACCATCTGGATGGATCAGCACATACGCCGTTGAGGACTCATCCGCAGGCGGCACACACTATGCACGCCTTGCGCGTGGCATGCATCGACCGGTCGGCTGAAAAACCGGTGCATGCGTGTCTCTCCGGCAGTTCACATTCTGATGTATCGGACGCGAGATTCGAGGTGGCGTCTGCGAAAGCGCGCGGCACTCCGGTGACGCTGGACTATCTGCACGATCTACGTGGACGCATGCGGGATCAGCCGGCGTCATGACGGCGTGCGCTGCCTGCGCGTGAGGGGATCGTCTGCACGCAGGAGCACTATCGTGAAGGACTTTCGTGCTCGCTTCCAACGGCAGCGGCAGGCGCGTGCGCTGGTGATGCGCGTGGCCGCGCAAATGCGCGGGAGAGGAGAGGCGGTCTGATCCGCGGAGCATGCATCGCCCGATCTGAATCGCGTCATGCACCACCTCGCCGCCGCATTTCTGCGTGATCATATGGCGGTCGGCGCAGACGATGCCGCGCGCTGACCGAGATTCTTGGAACGGATCGGCGATCGAGGCAGATGGCGTGCCTCGCTTTCGCGCTGGCGTGCGCGGACGTTTCCTGCGGCGCTTCTACCGCGCGATCGGGCAGTAGCATGGCGGTGCGCCGCCGCCGTCTGCTGCCTCGCGGGGGCGCAAAATGCGGCGCGGTACCGCCTCATCGAGGAAATGGAGGCGCGGCGGTGGTCGCGCGCTTTGGCAGGAACGACGCCCTCCTGAAACAGCAGAGCGCACTCGCTATGCTCCGCCGCGCTTCCTGCACTGGAGGTTTGCGGCACCCGAAGCACAGCGAGCGTGCGTGCGGCGGTGTTGCACGGGCCGGCGGAGGTGCGTAATGAACGGGACAGAAACGGAGAGCGCCGCGCGACCGCATCTGCGGCGCTTTGACGGGCCGCGGGCAAGCGCGCGGCGGCGCATCGATGCAGTTGCGTCGCTGTGAGCTGGCGGAGGCGGCAAGTTCTGACGTGCGCCTGTAATTGAGGAGAGGGATGCGAAGGGTGCGCGAAGGCTGCGGCAGGAGTGCAGTGGCGCGTGCACATCGCACGAGCCCTCATACGATCCTCCTGCAGCGCGCACCACCTCCCATGCGTAGCGCAGAGCGGCGCTGTGCGTACTGGCGCTCTCTTTTCGACGCGCCCATGTCTGCGGAGAGGTCGCGGAGAGTCTCATAATCTCGCGCAGCGGTGCGCGCGCGTTTTCTGGCGCCGCGGATACAGGCCGTCGTCGCGTTCTATGCGCGTGCGCGCAAGATGCTGCGCCAAACTCTTCGCGCCGGCGTGCACCAATGCGAGCAATGTGCTCTTAACCGTCACTATTCTCCTGCTGCGCCCGCAGAGGATCGGCGCAGCGGCAGAGGAGTACGGCTAGTCTCTGCGGCGCATTTCAGGCGCTTTGATCACCTGTGCGCACACCGCCGACGAGGCAGCGGCTCCGCATCGCATCTTCATCCTTGATGTCAGAGAGCATGCGTGCGCTCTCGTTTTCGTATGCGCGATGACGGCGTCGACGCGTGCTTTGCGGTGACCGTCTGCGCCGGCGCGCGAGTGACGCCCATACGGGAGCAGGTCAAGCGTTCGGTGCAGTGACTTTCGCATCTGTCGCGGGTCACGCGGAGGAGGCAGCGTGTGCGATCTCATCGCGACGGGATCGACATCCTGCGTCGACCTGGGCGGGGCATACATGGCGGGCAGCACGCTCGCCGATTCGCCCATCGTCCCGCGCGCCCGTCCAGATCTCGGGCAATGGCTTATTTCATGCCCCACGCCAGAGCGGTGGTACTTTTCGCCGATCCCGTCCTGCCGCAGGAGATGAGATGGAGGGCTTTACCGAGGAACTCGCTCGTTCTCCCTGCGACGCATTTCTGCTGGCAGCCGCTCGTCTCCTTGCGCGCCTGGCCGTTCCCGCATCCGCCGACCGCTGACGGCAGCAGTGTGTCGGCAGCTTTAATAACTTTACCAAGGTCACACGACCATGTCCTGCGCGTCTGGCGGAGATCCTGCGTTCGCGTGCCGAAAGCTCGGCTCTTTCTCAAGGCGATATCGAGTGCGACGCACGCGCAGGAGGTGCTGGAACGGATTGCCGCCGCAGGCATTCCTGCACGAGCCGTGTGGATGCAGAGGGGAATTCTCCAGACTATCTCATTGGCGCACAACCGCATGGGACATTGCGCTCGATCCATTTCATGTCTCTGGCGGCGGACGATTCCGCAGACGCGCTTCCAGGCGGGCGTGCCCGTGCGACGCCGTGAAACACTCGGCAGCCGTCTCCTGGCGCGTCGCTCCTCGGTGTAGAACATCGCAGAGGTCGCTGCGCATACGCGGAGGAGGAGGCGGCCTTGGCCGTTTCTCTGCTGATACAGACGCCGGATGCTCTGGGTACGCTGCGGGATGCTGGCGCAGTCGCCCGTGATGCGGATGCGGCGCTATGGCGCGGGCGGTCGGCGCGGCATACGAACAGAGACATGGTCAACGGTCGAAATGGTACAGCGAAATGAGCAGTCCAGTTCGATGATCTGCGATGAGGGCATCTGGTATAAGGACGTAAGGTTTGGTGGGAGCGGCTCTTCGCCTCCTTCGGCAGAGCAGGCGTACTGCGGCGCAGGAGTGCGGAGGATGCCATGGCGCATGGGCGCAGCGGAGGATATGCCGCGCTATCTCCACACCGCGCGTAGAGCGGTAGGGTATCTGCCGCGCGCGATGGGTTTTCTCGCGGAGGCGCATCTGGAAGACGAGGCCGCGCTGCGCACACGAGTTCATGGATGGCTGCGTGCCGCCGTTGCCTTCATCGGATGGGCGACGTGCGTGGGCGAGCGTGAGCACTATCGCTGCGCCTCTGCGAGGAGTGGAGCGCCAGTCCGATCCGGCGCTGTATAGTCCCTTCCTTGGCGAAGAACGCACAGGATGTGGATGAGCTGAGGAGCTTTCCTGGGCGACATTGCACGACGGTGAGCTCTCGCCCACGTGCCGCAGTATACCCAATACTGGAAATCAGCGCGCGCATCCAGCGATTCGCGGCTATATTTCGCCGGACTTCGCCGCACGTGCCGCAGCATCGTCGCAGCCCTTTTCTGACGATGTATGACCGCATGCACGCGCTTTGCCGCGTCTGGCGTTTACAGCATGGCGGGAGCAGCCGGATGAGGTGACGGCTGGCCGCGTCCCCGCTGGGCAGTGGATCAGTGGCGGGAGATGGGCGGACGCACGGCAGAGGAGATCGCCGCGCAGATCCACGCGGGATGAGGTGTATAGGCTTCCGTTTGCCGATCTGGCAGGGACACGCAGCGGCGAGCGGTCGCCTGCGCTCGCCGCATCGTCGTCCGCTCAGTGCAGCAGATGATGCGGTGCTCTGGCTATATGGCGAGACATCGGGCCTTGCCGCCGATTACTTCCTCACGGATGAGGCCACTGTGCGATCCCATTGGTGGTGAGGAGTGAACGGTATTTCACCGAGAAGCTACGGATCCGCCTGCCGCGTCAGTTCGTCTCATGTGTCGCGCGCGGGCTGCTCGCGCCGACGAACGCCCGCGCGTCATGCGTGCTCGACTCTTCGGGGTGTCAACCAGTACCGCGCGGACCTGACGCTGTCTCTGCGTACATGGCGGAGATTTTGAACGCGTACCGCAGTCCAAACCGCCGCTGGTGTCAGGCGCGTCTTTGCCGCCGCGATGCGGAGGCGAGTAAGAGGAACGCCTTTGCGCGGCTGGGATTTTGATTCCTGCACCGCATCAAGGGTTTCCAGAAACCCGCGCGGACGACGGACCAGGCGGAGCGCGCATCCGGATGTGGATACATGCGCTCGACACTCATCCGTGGCCGGGCGGCGGAAACGACCCGCGACGCGCGGCTCTTATGGCTGGGCGTGCCCGGTGGTGTCGATGACGGCACGCGGCGCAGTACGCGCTTTTCCTATGCAATGCCGCATCCTCGTCGGTGCGTGAGGCGCTGCGGTCACATCTGCCGCGGGTCTACATCTCCCGCGCCGTCCACTGGCGGAGGATTCGGGATCGTCTTGGACGAAATGCACCCGCACGCTGCGCAGGAAGATGGAGACAGCGCGTCGGACCAGGCGCTATATGCGCGCACTGGAAGGAGGCGCATGGCTATCATGGCATTGAGAAATGCTGGACAGGGGGCTGGCAGGACGAAAAGAAGAAAAGCAGAAGGCTGGGAGCGGTAAAGGCAGTAGTGGCGCGGTAAGATCCGATCTGGCCATCTCTCCGCCGATCTCGCATGAAGCGCACTCGCGCGAGTTGCCGTCGGCGTTCTTTCACGCGTACGATGCCTTTCGCTGCGAAACGGCGCGCTCATCATACAGAGATGGGCGGCGATTCGCGTGCGGAGAAGGCGACGGTACGTGCGATTGGCACGTACGCCTGAAGAAGCGGCAGAGCTCATTCGCCGTGATCATCTCGATCTGCCTTCGTCGATCTGCATCGATGCGGCCAGCGGCGTAACTGGCAAGCCGCGGTGATGCAGGCAGAGGCCGCAGAGCATATCGTACGCGCTCGCGGAGCATATTCCTCGCGGGGCTTAAGCCGTGCGTCGCTCCGATGGTCGAGGGCAGGAGGTCTTTCCTCACTGCTACACGCATCGAGTGTTATGATGCGGTGCTATACCTATCGCGCACCGTCGCTCGATACGGGCATTCCCAACCATCGGCGTGCAGTGGCGGCATGACGCCGCGAACTCCTCCCATTTTTGGAACTCCTGTCTGTATTCGCTGCCCGCGATCGGCGATGTGCACCTTCTCGTTTTTGCCCGCGTCCATCGCGACTGTGCAGAGGACATCGAGCAGATCGCCGCGCGCGGCAGTGCGATCGTCTCCTCGACTTTCGTGTGATGAGCTCTCATACGACACACGGATGTCGCTTGGCCCGTCGGTCGATCTCTGTCGATGCCTCGCCGCGCGGCAGCGCATGATTCCCTTTGATTACGCGAGCATCTTGCAGCGGGATCGGCGTGCGCAAACATCTGCTGCGCCTGAGCTCACTGTGCGACGTGCTGCGAGCGGCAAGTGCCGCGTGCTCGTCATGCGCTGACCGTGAACGAGATTGTCGCGCCATGGACCGCTCGTGTGCTGGCGTATGATGTCTGCGATGCTGCGCGATCCAGTTCTGCGCTGGAGCGTGCCTACGAGCGCATTCTCAGCAATGAGACTGACGACCGGTCGCCGCGCTGACGTGTGAATCTACGCGTGCGGCTCCTCTGTCAAGACCTCCTGATACGTGTCACCGCTGCGCATATCAACCGATGGGCATGATGCACTTCCTGCGAGCAGCGGATGAGCCTTGCATGGGTTATCACGGGCTGCGCTGCCCGCTGGCGGCGCGGTGGGCAATAAACATTCAGGCGCTTCACTGATGGATCGAGACGCTCACCTCTCGGTTTCGGCGATGAGCCGGGAACAGACAGTGCGTGCTTTGGAAGGTGCGCAGCATGGATCAGCGCTTAGCGTCGAAGAAGGGTCTCTCTGGTTGTACCGAGGCTCGTAGCGACGCTTCTGGAAGGCCTATACGCGGGACTGCGCGCTCGCGGATAGTGCACGCGGAACCGGCTCGCATGCACGATTGCCTATGCGCGTGAGGCGGCGACGACTGTTTCCTCAGCGTGCCGACGCGGAGCTACGGTACCGTTGAAGCCTGCAACGCCGCCGATGTCAGCGCATCGTGGAGGTCTCGCGAGAAGAGCTCGTTATGGCGCACGCTTCCTTGGCTGATGCGCGTTCATACACGCATCGAGGCCGACGAAAAAGGATAAGATCTGCATCGGCTATATCTCCGGGGACTTTCGGCAGCGTCAGGCAGTACTATATGGCTCTGCTTTTGGCTGGTGGCGATGCAGATGTGTGTGCGGTCTACGCTTTACAGCCTCAGCGAAATCGATCAGTATACGGACTTCTTTCAGACGCTCGCAGACAAAATGGCAGCGATCTCACCTGGCGCATGCGCAGGATACGTGCGTATTGCGCTGAGAGATCCATGTGGATGAGGTGGACATCCTATTTGATCTGCGGGACATACGGTAAGCATACAGGGCTTGGTTGCTCGCATGCGAAACCGGCACCCGGTCTGCAGCCTCTCGGGCTGTTACATGGCAAACGACGGGCTGCCTGCGGTGGACCACTTGCAGACGGACCGCACCGCGACCCCTGGAGGAAGCGGCAGCAGCGAGGCGCCTATGTGAAAACTCCTGCGCCCGACGAGTCAGTTCCTGCCATATCGATGGTACGCACCTCCCGCGATCGACGGGGACATTGGCGGCGCGCGCGGCCATATCCAGTCTCGCCTCCTTTCAACCAGTATCATTTATGATCCTGCAAAGGCGTGGCAGGAGATTATGTGGAGGTAGCGCGTGTCGCGACTTTCTCGTACCAATGCCTATGCGAAACCGGGAGTCGTGCAGTCGGTTGAGCATGAGCGACCGCAGACAGGCTCGGCGTTTTGCATGAGCCGCGCAGTTTTGGAGAGGCTGTGCGGATTACCATGACCCGTGGCGCCATCTCGATGTGGGATGTCGCGCCGGATCACCTTCCGTGGCCGGCGGTGGGGACGACCCGCGATGCGCCCTGGCGGCGGGCGTTCCCTGGGTCGTCTCCTCACTATACGGAGCGTCGCTGTTACGCGGTTTTACCCAGCCCGTGTGCGAACATCGCGCGCGATCTCGGCAGGTCGACCAGCGCTCTCGGACCATACGAGACGCACTATTGTGGCTGCTGGCGGAATCTCGACCTCCGATGCCCTGCACCGTGAGCTCGTGATCGGATGAAGACCTCTACCCGTCATGGACCAGAACGCCACATCCGCGAAAATGGAGGAATGTTATCGTGCCATCTGGAACGCGTGTGGAGAGCGAGAACACGTCCCAGCTAGTCGCGTCTCCGCCTGCGGGAAAAGCAGCGATGGCAGCAGGGCATCTGGGAAACAGCCCTGCGGGCGCCGCGTGACATCGATCCGGAATGACATGCTCTCGGCAGTGAGCGCGGCTGGAACCGGTCTGAGCGCATGGGGCAGCTGCTCTACTGGCTGGCCGACCTCTCCCGCCGCAGGCTGCCGCACTGTGCTGGCGTGGAGCTGCCGCGTGAGACTCACGATGCGACCGCTGCCGCAGACCGAGCAAACTATTTCGATGTACCCACCATGCGGGACTCGGCGTTACGGATAGCGTATGACACGACGCCCATGTCAGCACACGGCACAGATGCTGGGGACACTGCCGCAGTTTTCCACACGCCGCATCGCCGCATAAGCTGCGCATCGGCTACCTTTCGTCAGCACATGACGGGATCACATTGTCCCGATCTTTGCTGCATGGTCGCCTACGACCGAGCGCGCAGCTTCCCGCTCATCCTGGCATGACGTCGCGGCACAGCAGGTGGTGACGACCGGCTCGGGGATGGCGGACGACGGCAAAAGATCCGTCGGCAGCCGTCCACAGAGGCAGCAGATATCGCCGCTGGACGGGATCGATCACTTTGATCTGGCGGGACATCTGGCGGGCGAAAGACACTCGATGATCGCGCGTGTAAGCTCGCATACAGCTCTCGGGGATCGGATACTAATACGACGGGGCTTCAGCGATGGATTACTTCCTGGCAGGATCCATTCTGCAGATCCGCCGGCGAAGAAGCGCATTTTCAGCGAAAGAGCAGATTTCTGCGTCTGCCGCAGACGCATTTAGGCGTTACCCCATCGGAGCGGTTCTGCTGCGAGCATTTGCAGCGTCGCCGCATGAGAAACGTCGTCTTTGCCAGTTTCCAACAACTTCGCAAAAGATCACGGATGCGATGCTGACGCGAGTTTCGCGCGCCCTGACTGGCGCGGCTCCTCGCTGAAGAATGTGCATCCGCTGAAGGAGACGCCGAGGCGTGATGAAGGAGGCGCGTGCTGCGCAGGTGCGGAAAGCATCGATCCGGCGCGGCTGAGCCGCGGCCGGGTCAGCGTGACCACCTTTGCGTGACCATCTGATGCGGATGTGGACCCTGGATACATTTCCGGTATCAGGGTGGCGGGACGAGGACGCGAGGCGCTCTGTACGGGCTGCCCTGTCGTCGCAGGGACAGCACGCGCGCACAGTTCACGCTCGAGCGTGAGCCTCCTGCACAATGCAGGCCTGCGTTGATTGCGGGCAGCTATTGTAGGAGCATATCGAGCGTATTGCCGTCTGCTGGCGCGCGACAGAGCTCGCGCAACGGCAGATGGCCGTTCCGGCGCATGATGCGCGCCTCCGCCGATGACGTGCGGCGGGCTATGCGCGCGTGATGGAAGCAGGCAGCGTATCAGATGGATATGAGCGAGTATCTTCACGAAAAGCGGCAGGAAACCGCGCAGAGCGTACGCGGCATGTGCGCGGCGGAAGAGAAACGGCAGATGAAAGTGACGATGACTGATGGCAGAGGCGGCACCATCATGGCGCGAGCGATTCATGTCACCGTAAAGAAGCGCGCGAGAAGTACGTAGAGTACGATCATGCGTTTTGCGATGCGCTCGCGGCCCAGGGAGAGCGCTGAAGGAGTGCGCAGGCTGATGTGGCACGCGCCTACTTTGGAACTGGGCGACCACAAACGCGCGGCGGACTGCGTACGACACGCCCTCAGGACGCTCGGGCAATGCCGATGCGCAACGTGTCTGCTGATGTCAGACCCGCCAGCGCGAGCGCTGCGCCAGACGACGCGCTGGCGGCCTATGAGAATCATTCTTGCGGTATCATGGCGGTACGACTCTGCCGCGCAGCGCGTGCGAGATCGAGCAGCGTGCAGGGCTCCGACGCACGTCTCGCGCAGTACAAGACGCGCGCATGGCGGCATACCCTTTATCTCGGGGCAGTGGCACTTCTTGGGCTTTGCCCTACACAGCCACGCGGTTGCACCGGACCGCGTCAACCCGTTTATCCAGCACGGCGGCGCCGATCGCGCCTGTATCCGTTCGCCACACGGGTAGCTTCCGCCTGCCGGCAGCGCCAAGGCGCGTGCGGCGGTGATCCTGGTGCAGTCCATCCGCTGCCAGAGAAGATGCCGGCGGCACCAATGCCTTTGGCGGCGCGGGCAGCATGCGTACAGGATGACTGGCGTGCAGCACGGGAGCTTTGACGGCGGCGCTTGAGCTTGATCCCGGTCACAAGGATGTGACGCTGCAGCAATATGGCGCTCGGCTCGTCATGTGAGATTGCGCGAGAGAAAAGGCTCTGCAGTCTGCGGGCAAAGATGGGGCAGTCGACTGGCATGCTTCCTGCGCACGCTGGAAATCAAGGCGTGCTCACCCGCCTCTCTCAGCGCCGACGGAGGCGACATATCTGCGAGACGGCGGAGTCCGCCCCTGCGGCGGCGTTCGCGGCAACCTGCGGCGGGCGCTGATTGTCCCTCGTTCCGCGGTGGGAGCGGCGGATGCCGTGCGAGCGTGGAGCTCCATGATCTGGCCCTCCCGCTCCCTGTGGCGGGAGGAACATCCTGCTGGCTGGGAACAATCGCGGCGCAGAGGCGGCGTCGGGCGACCCAGCTGCTCTTTCCCGCAGGAGGCGTAATCACCGCCGCCGTCTGGTCCGGCAAAAATGGCGGAGGTGCTTTCTCCCGACGTGCAGATCGCTGCGGGCTATCCGACGTACGGACCACACCGGTCAGCCGCCGGCAATATCTGAATGCGAAACGGATGAGCGCACAGAGATAGAGGTGGAGCACTGGGCACGAACGACTGCAGATACCCGGACGGAGAGCTCGGTTTCTCGAACACTTTGCCTCCCGCTGCGCCGTACGGTATTTTGCCCGTGCGGAAAATTTGATGAAAGCATTTGAGGGAGGAGCGGCGCCGATGATTGATCTCTGTTCCATCCAGCTGCGCAGTGGTATACCCTCCTGCGTGTGCCCGCGTTTCATGTTGCGTGCCATCAAACGCGGGAAAGCGTGGCTCAGTAGTCCGACGTCGATCGTTATGCGTCGCACCGCTCCTGGAGCGATGGGGCTGGACGGTGCTGGAGACCGTTTCAGAGAGCGCTCGACGGCGCCATGGACGGAGCGTGTATCCTGCCCGGCGTGCGTGCGCGACCGCAGCACGCGCTGCGTGCGCCGCTTGTCAGCGCTTCATGATTCCGACGTATAATCGTCCTCGCTTACCGCGAGAGACCTGAATTCTGCGCGTGCAGACCCAACCCTGAATGCCATCGAGACTGTCGCTCGTGACAATGCAACATGCACGATGAGCGGACGGCGGAGCTGATGTGAACGTACGAGGATGATGCGCAGGCGATCTCGCGCAATCAGCGGCGCGGACAAAGGCGGAGACAGAATTTTGCAGCCGTTCGAGCGTGTCTGGGCAATCGTAGCGGTCGGCATGTGGACGATGAGCTCTCCCTGGGCGACAAGATCACGCGGATGATGGATGCCTTCTGCGGAGCTGGCATTACCTATTGCCGTTGCGCGGCGTTGTCGACGGCAGACGGGAATTATCTCGGATTATGGCAGGGGAAACGTGCCGGTACACGGTACGGCCGAGTGCTATCCCGGGCGGCTGTCGGTCGGGCGACACCGATGATCGCGCTTCGGGGAGCCGTGTGCCGCTGTGCGTCGCTGATGGCGAAAACACCACTATTAGCGGGCGAGCGCACGCGGCCATCTCGACGATCTCTGACCGTGCCATGTGGCTGGAGCTCCGCGAGCATGGGGATGCAGTCACTGCGCGCCTGCTCAGCCTCCACTGCACGCCATGAGCGAGCAGGAGGCGCGCAGGCGAGGTCATCGCGCAGCTGTGCGGAGGGCGCCGTCTGCTCAGCACATTGGCAATGAAACGCATGCTACGCAGGAGCAGGACGGCCGCACGTTCTGCACGGATGGCGGAGAGAGGCAGGTACACGTTCCCGCCGTCTTCATCAGGTCGTCAGCGGCCGTGCAGGTGTACGAGCAGGAGACGCTCTCCAGTCGCATCATTCTGATGAATCGTGGTGCAGGAACGCGCCCTCAGTGCGATGGATATGCACTGAATGCGGTTGCCGCGCGGCAGCGCGTTTTCGCCGCATGGGTGGCGTCGAGTGCGAAAGATCCGCCGCTGGAGCTGGTCGGATGTGACAAGGCATGCGACAGCAGCATCCTGCTTTGATGCGTGCCAACCCTCATGCCCACAGCCAACGTGTGCGGCAGATGCTGGCAGGCAGAGGCCGCACTGACATGGCGGCAGCATCGTATCAGCAGAGATGGACGATCATCCCCATGACGAAAGCGAAGCGGCGCGATCATTATTTTCTTTTCGCGCCGTTTCGGCGGGTGGCCAGACCCCAACGGCAGTTTATTTACCGTTGAGCATCTGCGGAATTTAATCCCTGTCTCATCTCTTTGAAAATCAACTGGCAGCAGAGCTGCCGCCCGCGCGCAGCTACGGGCTGAGTAAACGCACCGCAGACAACGATTTCTCTGGTGCGCTGAACCGCCGCGCGGACTGGGAGCCGCTGATGCGCAAGCATCAATGCGGTGATTCAGGAGCACGGAGATCGCCTGTCCATTTTCGCGTGGGTCGTTGACCACGCGTCTCTATCAGCAGCTGCAGGACGGAGCACTAATCATACCGCGTCGAGCGGCACGCAGGATGGTGATCTGTCGTTGCGCGATGCGCCGCCATGCGTGGAGGAATCACCTCGGATATCGCCTCTGCCCGCCGCCACGACACGGAGTTCAACCGCGCCGACCGCTGGACCCCAAGTTCACATCGATAAGGCAGTAGAATTCGTGCGTGATGCCGTGCCGCGCCGACGCCGGTCTACGCGGTAGGCGACGCGCGATGGGGAGACGTTGACCCATCACCGCCCGCAGGAGTTCGCACAGAAACCTCGATCTTCCTGATCCGCTGCGTCGATCTGCGGCGGCGTCTGCGAGAACGCTCACCGCTATGTGGCAGAGCAGCGCTTCCCGCAGGGCATCTGGATGACGTATCTCTATGCGTATCGTGAGCCTTTTGACCAGCGAGCTGGAGCTGAGTACGTGAGCGCGTGCAGTGCTGTCGCAAGTGCTTCTCCCCAATCATGTGAGATGACGGTAGTGCGAATAATCTTGTTGCTGTGATTTTCGATACGTGACTGACAGCTGATTTGTCGTGGCTCTATAATAAGAAGATAGTTACGCGTAGATTGAGATCGTTCTGCTTTCACATCGATACTTCCATCACGGAAAGGAGAGCTACCATGACGGGAAAAAGTGAAATGAGTCCAGCGCGGATAAGGGATATGGGTTTATCTCCGCATGAGTGACGGCGACGATGTGTCTGTCCACTTTTCTTCGATTCAGGTGAGAGGGATGCTATAAGACGCCGAGCGAGGGTCGCGAAGTGGGAGTTCGGACACTGTCGAGGCGCAACGCGGCCCGCAGGCGGACAACGTGACTCGCATAAGGTCAGTGGTTTGACAAAGCCCGTTCGCTTTACACAGCGGGCTCATTTGGTGAAAGTGTGTTTTGTGTTTTGTGGTTTGTGTTGGGGTGGTTTGGTTTTGTTGTGTGTTAATGCTTCACAAAATCTGAATTTACCGTAGCGCGTGCACCTTGTGCAGTGGCTTCTCTTTATGTCGAACTAAACAGGTAACAGAGGAGTACGTACTCCCGCAGATAGAAAGGCTGTCATGTGTTTACGCTGCATTCACGACTCGAGTGAAGACGTCGAGGTTTACTGCACTGCGCGCGACCATGTGGAAAAGCGCGTCGGCAAGATCACGAAGCACTTCGATAATGCGTCGGCGAGATTGCGTGGTCTCGCTCTCCGTGCAGGAAGCACCACAAGGTAGGCGCGGCTGCGTCGCACGCGGCGGTTCTGCCCTGCTGCGCGGCGAGGAGCATTCTGGAGGATATGTGCAGTCTGTGATCTGGTCGTCGAAGCCCGAGCGCCAGTATCCCGGGCTGCAGACGAAGCCTCTCGAGCGGCGTTTCCGCCAGGCGTCTCAAGGCAGAGGTCGGTCGACGTTTGCGGGCCGGGATGCCGGATGAGGGAGATTCACCCCGTCGCCAAGACGAAACGCCTGGCCGTACCGATGGATGCAGGAGGCGATTATGCGGGCGAACCTCTTCAATCATCATGGTCGTAAGTTCTGCAATGCGGAGTCGGAGGAGGTCAACATCGTCTACGGGCGTCACGATGGCAAAGTACAGCGCTGATCGAGGTCGAAGAGTGCTGATCGCGATCGGCGGATTCCGAGGAGTGGGCTGCTGCACGAAGGTAAATTCCATCTCGTGCAACAGTCCATCTTTCGCATAGCAGATCGGCGGTGTCAACGGTAAACGAAAACTTGCACCTCTATAGCACACACGAATCAGGACGCTTCGCAAATGCTCGCCCCGTGTTCGTGCGTGTGCCCTGTCTGCTATTTCCGGACGTCTCTTGTGCGCGCTTCTTTCACTGATACCAGATTCTTTCGCAGCCGTTACAGTTCTGTACATCGTGGAGATGGTCTTTTCTCGCTCACATGCTGCGTCTGCTGCACTCTTTGTCCCAGTGCGTCCCTGTCACAACAAGTCGCCGCCCTCGAGCGCACGTGCAGACATCTTCCTGCCGCTGCAGGTAGTTCATGTTCTCCTGCCCTGCCCTGATGTCCCAGGCGTCCATTATGTGCTTGCTCACTGTAGAAGTTAGCTCTGGCTTGATGTAGGAGGTGGTCTGTCCTTTCTCAACACAGGTGGTTCTCCTCACTCATCATCCTGCATCAGCCACGCGTGTTTCCGGCCCTTTTCTCCCGATGTGTGCATGAAAACTCCTCCAAAAACGGGATGAGTGTCCGTCGTATCTGGTTGGCTGCAAAATACCCGCCCATGCGCCGATAGTACTGCCTCTGACGTTACATTGGTCGATTATATGCCGGCTTTAACCGCCCGTTCTTCATTGCATCTCCCTTTCATCCGCATGAAGGTTGCCTCATCGTCCGTCTTTGGAGTGCTGCCAGATCCCGCAGATGTGCAGCCGGTGTAGTCCTTCAGACGCGTGGCTGACAAGAGTCCAGTGTTCCACGTACCGCTGAGAAGCACTAGTCTTCGCTTTCACGCTCGTAAACGGGACGATGATGCTTGCGTCTTTGATGCGTTTCAAACCGTCGGCGGTGACGTTTGTGATGTGGTGGCATGAACTTCTGAGCCACGGCGCAGGGCGTGGATACCGAACTCTCTACGCCGGCAAGAAAGCATCGAGCTTCCGCGAGTTTGGTACGGTTCCTTGCAACGCCTCCAAAACGAAGGTGTATCTGCCCGCAACTGCTTCGGATCTTTGTGCCGTCGACAAAGAGGTTCTCAAAACGAGATGGCTCTAACGGATGCAAGAAACCGTGCCATCGCAAGTGCCAGAATCTCCTTGGCGTAGCAAAGTGATCCCTGCGGAAAACGGGCAATGGGTTGTGTGACTCGTGCACGCCTTCGAGCAGACACATGAAGTGAATGTCCTTAGGCATACCTCCTCAATGCGGCGGGAACTGGTAGATGCGGTCTATGTAGGTATAGATGGACAGGATGGGCAGCTGATGCGGTGATACATGAGATTTGCGCTTTCGGCATCGCCGCGAGTTCCTGTAGGGCGTAAGACCCATCTGATGAAAATCACAGGAGCAGGAGACGAACGGGATCCAGCAACGAAGGTGGCTCTTTGATACGTGTCTTGAATGGAGGTCATGGATAGATTCTGTAGTACATACTCGATGAAGTGCAAACAGGTATCTCAATTCTAATGACCAATAATTAGGTGGTGTCCAGTTTTTGCTGACTAGCGCAACTCTCTTTGAAAACTTCTCCATTCAACCCCCTGTTACACTCTTCGCCGTCCCATCTCAGAAACACCACCGTCAGTCCCTTTGGCCCGCGCCCACAGTCAGCGTACTCCACCATACTCGCTCAAAGCCATGGCTATTGAACCCGCCACAGTGGATCGGTCTGCTTTTAGCCGCTGATAACCTCCTCCGCTCTCGGACTGCGCTTCCTGGCAGAGATGGCTCCCGTGCCCACCTGTCAAACCGAGCCTGGCAGCATCATACCGCCACAAGCACCGTCAGTGCTTCTGATACCTCCTGATTCTGTGCAATGCGGGCGTTCTCACGGATGCGCCTTTTCTCCGTCGCTGCTTACGCCGTGGCAAAAACACTGAATAACAAAGGTAAAGCGACACGCCCTTGTTTGTTTGCAAGATCCTCTATAAAAAGAAAAAGACACCTCAAAGCACGAAGTGAGTTTATGGCATAAACTCGCTTCCTTGCACGAACACAAAAGTGCGAAGTTGGCAATGAAAAGCGACTCAGTAGCAGAAGCGCTCAGTGCATGCCGCCATTTTAAATCGAGGTATGTTTTATGAACATTATGGTCGTGCACTTGCGAAGGCTCGCCCGCCTCCGCATCACCGCCCGTGGTAAGCTTTTCTGTTTGATCTCCTCTGCGGCACCGCTGGGCTTTTGATGCTGCTCATGCGCTACGGCGGCGACGGCGCATATGCCTTTCCGACGCGCTCTTCACCTCCCGTTTCTGCCAGCCGCAGTGACGGGCCTTACGACCGCTGTCGACACCGCTGCATACCGGGACGCTGGTCAGTTTCGCCATCCCCGCCATGATTCAGGTCGGCGGTTTTGGCGTACACTATCGTCGTTAAAGTCTTCTCTGCCGCCTCGTCAGGGCAGCGACGCATCGGTCTCATGCAGCGCAGTTTTCCAAAGACGCTGTCTCCGCTCCGCAGCTATGCGCACCGTGTACCGCCTCTCTATCTATCATTTCCGCGCTTGACTTTCTTCATTGAATAACTCTCGGCGCCCTTTTTCGGCCCTTCCTTTTGCCAAAAGTCGGCCTTTCACGCGGCATTTACCGCGGTCTTTCATTCCATCTCATCCTTTCTGCAATGCAGGCTTCGATCTCTCGGCATCGATGGATTTCGTCGGCGATCCTATCGTAAACGTCACGGCTACGCTCCCCATCATCGCCGGCGGACTTGGCTTTCACCACCTGCGTGCGACATCCGTCTGAACCGCTGTGGAAATTTCCGTGCGTTACACCCCGCAAAGCAAGATCGTCTCGACGATGACGGCAGCTCTCATCCTGATTCCGCTCTTCTTTTCTTCGAACCCGATCCCGCAGCACGTCCCTCAGCGAACACTTCCTGATCTCCTTCTTTCAATCCGTCACGACCCGCACCGCAGGCTACAACAATGCGACCGGACATCTGGCGATTTCACGCGGAAACGTGGACGAGCCGCCTCATCGCTCTTCCTTGATGTCACCGGCGGCTCGCCCGGCTTCGCGTGCAGCAGGCGGCATCAAGACAACAGCAGCTTACCTTGTTTGCCATACGCGGCGCCACCTTCCGCGCCTCGTTAGCGATCCGACGTCATCCGCGGCGGCTCTTCCGGAACACAGCGTCATGCCGTCACCATCTGCGATGTATCTCCTGCTTTCGCTACCGGGCAGCGTACCGTTCAACTCAGCTGACGCATACGCCTTCCGATCGACAGCGCTTTGGAGACGGCTTTCTGCTGCTGGAACCGTCGGTCTTTTGCATCGCGCGTCACCGACGCGATCTGGGCCGCTTTCCAAATACGCTCATGACAGCTGATGTTCTTCGCGCGCAGACCGAGGTCTCATCGTGGGTCTTTGCCGCCCATAGACACAGCAGCAGAGATAAGACCCGGGCCGCAGCCCGAAGAACGTGAATCAGCCATCGGAGGGGAGGAACATCAAGGAAATCCATCCCGTTCGATCGGACTCCGCCGCTTCGGCCGCTACAGGCAGAAAAGCCGCACGACATGCAGCACGAGGTCCTCGCCGTCGACCACGGATCGAAGACCGCGCAAACAGCATTCCGCCGTTCGTGACGAACGCACCCATCGCCGACACAGCACCAATGCTGACTTTCATGCGCCTCTCGACATCCCCCAACTTGACAATCGCATCGTCGCGACTGCGATGACTTCCAAAGCTCCTCGCCGAGCAACCTCGCCTCTCAAAGAATTTGGCGCACGCCATGGTCGTGTAGCGGCGCCCGCGATATCTCACGATTTTCGCCGCGGAACGTATGCGGACGAAACCGGTCTCACCCGGAGCGCTGCACCCGCGCTTTGACGGCCATCCGCCGCAGTTCCCACGCTATCTCGACTACTTCGCGTTCAGCGAGTCGAACACGCTGCACTCACGGCGTGCACGTACCAAAAGCATGGGAAGGGAAAAGCATCATCGAGCTGGATATCCGCCGCCGGCATCAATCACCTGAACATCGCTCGGCATAAAAGCAGGCGACCGCAGGACGATCTCCCGGCTATCTCTGGGCCCAGACGATCTTCGCGCCGGATGCCGCCGTTCACGTCGCCGGCAGACAGGAAGATGTCGCCTGCGTTCGTCAAAGAAATGAGCATGGACTCCCATAAAATATGGCGGGAAGACGATTTCCATCCCCGCCTGGTCTCTTCGTCGTACATGGAAAGCAGGGACATCTGTATTCCTTCGGCAGATCCTACCGACGATCTCATCCGACTAAAATTTCTGACCGGCACAGCATCTTCTTCCGGAAATACATATTGATTGAGGTACTGCTGATAAATCCTCTCTGCCGTAACATAAATTCCCGCCCTCGATTCTGAATTTCGGCATGCGGACTACAGTGGCAGCCAATCACGGGCATTCCAGACAATATCGAACCACTGCGGACCGACATATTGTCCACTGCCGCCGTGGAGAGGCAAAGAGCGATCTTGATGTCACCGCGCTTGCTCACGCGCCGGCTGAACGAACTCGCGCTCCGGCACGAGTGCAGCCCCTGCGGCAGCAGGATGCTGCCGACTTTCTCGATGAAGTTATTTACTTCCACCGTAGGCGAACGCCTTCCATCAAACATTGGCGTGAATTGTGCAGCACACGCACATACGAGCATGGGCATACCGTGGAAGATCACCGCTTCGCCACGGACGAGGGTACTTTCACCGCTGCCTCTCTCATATGTCGACATACCTCTTCCGACATCGAAGCATCCATTTATTTTTGACACCACACGCACAGCAAAACATTAACGTGGACACGAACAAATGCTGGAAACATGGCCTCGAAACATCCTGTGTGGTCTTTTCTCCATCCAAAAGCCGCAGCAGCAAAGGGGTCTACGGTGAAACGTCCGCTGTCCTGGCTGGAATGAAAACGGCAGAGGATTGGCTGTCATCACCGTCTGGCTCTACAGGTGGAAACTGCCCCGAGTGGAGACGCCATCTTCGCCCGCACGGGAGAAAAGCCGTCTTTCCTCGCTCAACTCGGCTAACCGTGTCAATCCACTGACACGTTGAAGTTCGACAGGTGCACCGGGCGTCGCATTGCACGATGTCACTGCCGACATATACGCCTGCGTACCAGAGCGCATGAAACCCTTCATTTTATCAGTAATTCCCAAAGACTTCAACTCTTTTGAAAACCTCTCCACTCACTGTTATCACTCTCACCGCCGTCCCATCTCGAGCCCACCACCGTCAGCTGTCCACGCCCACGGTCACACATTCCACCACGCCCGCCTTCCAGAGAGCTGCTGTCGAACTCGCCGCAGGCCTGCAGCGCATTTTGAGCCCTGATGAACACCGCCAACCGGCTCGGATTGCGCGCTTTCCTTAGCAGAGATAGTCTCCAACACTTTCGTCGAACTGCGAGCCTTTGGCGACACCGTATCGCACTACTTCAGTCCGTGTAGTTGCGCTGATACTCCTCCCGGCTCTGGAGCACGTATGCCCTCGGATGCATCGTCATCTCTACAAGCACCGCCAGTTCCTGCCGCAGTTCTGATTTTTCCTTCCGCGAGCGCGGTCAAATGCATATGCGTCCGCCTGACGAGCCGCGCGTTCGTGACACCTCTCCCGCTCCGTCACCAACCGATTAAAACTGCCGACATGCGCCTCCTTGATTTCTTCCATCACATGAGCCCGGGCATTTCCGCCGTCGTGCGTACTTGTTGCTGTGCATCGATAAACAGTGCAGTCTGTACTTTCATCCGCGTGGTATCGCCAAACTTAGCGCCGAAAGAACCGCGGCATTCTGCCGCACTCTGATCTTCCTGGTAGAAATGCTTACGCCGCTTATCTCCACCTTCCCGGGTACGACGCTCCATCTCCTCTCTCTGCAACCATCTCGAACACGGCAGGGTCGATGATGGCAGGATGCCCTGCTCCGCCGCAGCTCGGCACTTTGGTCTGCAGTTCGTGATGGCTTTCTTGCGAGGAAGTCCGCAAAGGCTCTTGATTCCTGCGCAGCCTCCGTGTGTATTTTGGCTGCTGAGGATGCCCGGATGGTCTTTGGCGTCTGCATCCTTACCCGTGACCGTCGAATGTGCCGCGCGTCGTGGTTCTTTGCGATCCTGCCGATGCCGTCATCTTTCAAGGAAAAGCTGGAAGATGAGCCGCACGATCTTTGGCTTTCTGCTCCTCGTTGGCTGGCGCGAGATTGCCGTCCTCGCCCTGTCAGGCGCGCCGAGAGTGCGAGTAGCCGACGGAGAAACTGCCGCTGCCGGCAATGCTTTCCGAGTCCCTGGCGTGTACGTTCCTCCGAGATGGGATCAAAGCCTCCTGCGATACAAGCTGCTGAGGATGGTCAGAGGATTTAGCATCCCCATCTTTTCCCTGCGCTTTTCAGCAGATGTGCCATAATGCAGCCATTGACAGGAGGAAACGATGCGAAGAATCGCGGTGCGTTCATCAGTGGGTGAGCCTGATCTGTGCGCTCTTTTTGTGCTGCCGCTGACGCTGGACGCTGCCGCTCCTCTTTCTGCGGGGAGATCAATCGCGGCGGAACACTGGTGAATATGCCGGAGCGCGGGAGCCCATGCCGATGTGTCGGAGCCCTGGCAGGCACTGCTCGGAGGGTAGAGGCGGCGGTGCGCAGCGCATCCGACTGCGAGATCCTGGCGGTGACGCCGGGATGACATCGGATGGACGCCCATTTCCGCGTCGTGAGCGCGGCGCGCGGCGTGGACGGCACGATGCGCATGCCGGGCGGCGCAGGAGCAGATTGCGGCGATGGGCGCACGCACACGGCATTTTGACCGCACGGAGCGCGTCTCTATCGTCGCGATGGGTGGTGATCTTCGCGCACACGATGCCATCTCTGCACGTCCGCATGGGCATGGATACGGGGTGCGCGACTTTTCTCGCCCTGATGTGCCCTCTCGGTCATCTCCATCGTGACGGGTATCTCATCTCATCTGCCGATGATGAAGAGCATGGTGTTCGGTACGCCCGGCGCAAGACCAGCCGCGTGTTCTGGTCGGACTGGCACAAGATCACGTCGATCTTTGCGGGCATGGGCGACGGTCATGTGCGTGAGTGCATCGCGATCGTCCTCATCTCGGGAGTCGGGACTAGCACAGCATAGGCTATTGCGGCGATGGAGCATTTTGCCGCGCAGGGAGCAGCAGGCGAGGTACTCCGTCCCGCAGATGCACTGGCACGCGTCGAGGAGAGCGCTCCCGGCGATGATGTCCGGCAGCAGCTGCCGACGGCATCATATCCCTTCTACGCCTTCCAGACTGCCGATCCGCCTGTGCGCGCGACGGGACTGTACTGGGCGAGCAGACCTATCTTCCGGCGGACGGCGCACACCGTTCACCGTCCCTGTACCGGCGTGGATGAGTGGCACCATTCTTCCTGAACATCCACATCCCACAATCATGAGCTCTTCGCCGCAAAAGAGGTTTTCTGGGCGCTGCTGATCCTCGATGGCGGCGATGATCGTCACGGCATTGTGTTTGGCTGACGCGTTGGCGCGCCGCATCGCGGCAGGCCGCCGAGATCGCCGAAGAAACGGCTCCAATGCGTCGCGGAGGAGCCCACCGCGTCATTGAGAGCCTGGTGATTCGTCGCGCCGTTTACGGCGATGTTGGTGGTGGCGAGGACTGGCACTTGTGCTCAGTGGCGTACCTGATCGTGTATTTCGTACGCGCCGTGCGCAGAGATGGTCGCCGCGCGAGGCGGCGCCGCACCGGGGAGGAAGAGCGTGCTGACGCATCGGAGGACTCGACGACGCAGTGAGGCGGAGCATCGCGCCACATCCACAGGACTGTCTGCCGGAGCGGCGCGTGGACCTTCGACAGGCATTTTGGAGACCTTCCGCGACCGATGATCCGCATCCTGCCGTGATGGTCGCTCGTGGCTGGTCACGATGTGCTTCTGTCGCGCCAGGTGAGATCTATGAGCGTCCGGCACGATCGTCACGAGTGTCTCATCGTGGCAACGGTGACCGCGCGACGGCCTGACGAGCGACGACGAATACCATGGGCTGCGCGCGCACGGCAAAGGATCGAGCAAACTGCAGCGCGACGGCGGACCCTATGTCCTGCCCGTGGATGAGATCGTGTGGGCGACCTCGTCATCCTGCGACAAGACTCAGCCGATGGTGTACTCATCCGGGTAGACCTGCGTCGTGAGCACGCGCTGAACGGCGAGACGGAGGAGGCCATAAGCGCGCGCTGACGGCTGCCGTATTTCCGAGAAGACGACGGGGGATACCTTTCGTCGATGGGCACGACGCTCTTCGCGGGAGCGTCGTCTTTGACGGCGAGCATACTGCAGTGCCGCGTCGGACTGCGACCATGATGGACGACGATGGCGTCGGAGATGCAGGCAGCGGAGCCCGCGATCTCCGCTGCAGGCGTAACCGCCAAGCTCGCTGATCAGATGTCCTCGGCGTCTGGCTATCTCCGGCATCGTGACCGTCGCGCCCTACATGATGTTCTTCGCCCCGCGCGCGGGCGGCATCGAGGCGTATGTCCTCCACGGCTGGGACAGGTCCTCGTGGACGTGATCGAGGGCGGTCCTCACTCGCCATCCCTCATCATCGTCTGTCCGTACCCGAGGGCTGCCGCTCATGATCTCCATCGTCCTGATGCGGAACACGAGCCGCATGCTCTTCACGCTGCGCAGCTGCTCGTGCGCCGCGCCGCCTCGGCATCAGACGGCAGGCGCGCTGAACATTCTCTTCAGTGATAAAACGGGACAATCACGGGCGACGGCCTCGGTGGTCGAGTCACGGCAGATGGGACGGTCTACGGCGCCGATCTCCTCGCTGGGAGACGGTGCTCGCGGCGCGCGCTGCAGCGCTATCGGTCGAAACACCGCCTCCATGTACGATGAGAGCAGTCGTCGCTCGGCGCAAAACCGACCGATCGAGCGTCGGTCGTATGCCCTAGAAAAGAACCGCCGCCCTGCAGGCGGGATGAAACATCGTGCAGGGAAACGGCGGACGTCAACTCGGTGAATAAACGCAGTCAGGGCAGAGCTGCCCGCACGCGGCATTGTCGTCTGGCAAGCCTCTCGCCCGCGCGCGCAGTATGCACTCGATGCGACGGGAAATGTCGTGCCCCTACGATGCCGACGCGACAGAGACGATCAACGCATACGCCGCACGTACGCCGCGCGCGTCCTTGCGTTCGGGTATTCTGCGTCGGCATCTACTACACGACATGAGGTGTGAATGCAGTGGACACTGCGCTCTGGTCGGCTGTGCCGCGACTGCAAGACGATGTGCGCCGCGTAGTGCGCGGCGGCGATCGTGCCGAGGTGCAGGCAGCGGGCATCCAGGTCGTCATGCGTGACAGGGCGACCGTCGCGGTGAGACGCGCGGGTCGCACCGCGCGTGACGGGCCTCCTGCGCGTGACGGGAGCTCGTCTCTGACGAGCAGCGACTCGCGTGCAGATGGATGCCGTGCAGCGCGTCCCGCCGCAGTTGCGCGTAATCGCACGCGCCCTGCCGACGGACAAGCCGCGTATCGTGCGCCTCGCACAGCAGATGAATCTCGTCGTCGGCATGACGGTGGTACGGGTCACCGTGCGACTCGCGCCTGCCTCTGCGGCGCGCCGATGTCGCTGTGGACGGGAGCGTGCACGGAGGCAGCACGGGATGGGGGCATACTCGTCATCCTCGACGATACTTCCGCTCGATCAAGGATGCAACTCTATGGACGCGCGATCTACAACAACATCCTGAAAGTCTCGCTCTTCAGCTTGTCATCAATATCGCCGCCGTTGTCGTCAGGTGCACTTTGCGCCATTTTTCGGCATCATGGAACCGCTGCGCGTGACGCATCTGTTTCTTCATCAACCTTGTCATGGACCGTCGGCGCGATCATGCTCGGCAACGAGCCCGCCATGAGAGCTATATGCAGAAGCCGCGCCGCCGCGACGCGAGCATCATCAGCCCGCGATGGCGGCGCAGATTCTCTGGATGGGGATATGGCTCTGTGCTGCTCAGCTTTGCCTTCCTCACGCAGCCGATTTTTGCCGCGTGCTTTGCGGGCAGGCGGAGCAGCACACGGCGTACTTCCTGCCGTTCGTATTGGCATCGCTGCTGATGAACCCAGGTTTTAACGTGCGGTCGAGCGGCTTCGGCATCTTCCGCGATCTCGGGCAAAATCCGGATTTCTGCGGTCTGGGGCGGCATCGTTCTCATCATGGCGGCTATCATCAATGCACCGCTCTCCCGCATGAGATCGGCCCATGGATCGGTGCGATGTTCAGCTGCACGCCCATCCATCCGGGCGGCTGGGTGCTCGCCTCTCCTCGCCGCAACGATGCTCCCCGTCGATCCTCCTTCGCAAGGCACTGGCACGCGCCCTGCGGTGAGGGGGTGCTTCCCAGCCCTCCCGCATCGGCGGGATACATGAATGTGCTGTCCCTCCAAAGCGGCTATCACGGAGGAGGAGCACTGCAGTAGGTGGGGGCACATCGTATCTAAAGTCGGGCACATATCAGTGCCGACCGTCCTCCGCACCCTGCACGTCAGACCTGCGTCATGCCAAGATCGCGTGCGGCATCGACGACGTGACCTCGTACCGAAGGTCGTGAGCCGGCGGTGGAGCTGGCGGGAACCCGCCGCGATAGAGCGGAGTGTACTGCCGCATGAGACTGAGCTGTATGCGCTACCGAACGCCTTCCCAGAGACGCCGTGCACGAGGGCAATGCTCTCACGGCGGTGTCCCGGCAGGACGAGATGGCGGACGAGTGACGCCGCGCAGGAGACGTCCGTCCGGCGGCAAACTGCAGTGCGCCGACCTGCTCGACCATGGCACGGAGTGCGGCAAATGCGGCCGTCGCGCAGTCGGGGCAGCGGAGCAGAGTCGTCCGCCTCTCCGTGTTGTACTTGAGATCGGGCAGGTAGATATCCACTCGCGCCCGCGAGGCGTGCGATATTCTCCTCCGTCTCATAGCCGCCCGTGTTCCAGACGACAGGGATGGTCAGCCCATCTGATCGTGCACGCGCGAGTGCGCGAGAATCTGGTGCGAGTAGTGCGTCGGTGTCACGAGATCGAGCGTTGCGGGCGCCTGCGCCTGCAGCGAGAGAAACGCCGCCGCAAGCTCCTCCTCCGTCATCTCTGCCGTGTCCTTCGTGGCTGATCTCGTGAGTTCCCTGACAGTAGACACAGCGAGTGTGCAGTGGGCGAAGAACACCGCCCTGCGCCGTGCGCACCCACGAGGCAGGGGCTCCCATGTGTGTAGCATTGTGCGCGCAACACGCGCCAGCCGCCCTGCGCCGCAGAACCCACGCCCGCCTGCCGTGCGGTCGACGCCGCAGCACCGCGGGCAGAGCGTACAGTGTTTTAGTAAATCAATCAATCGTTTCTCCTTGTATGTTGTATGTGTTGGGAGCTATGAAGTTGTTCTCTCACGACTTTCTCGCCCGTTCAATCATGCTCACTACTCTGCAGCGTGCTGAGATTCTTCCGATAGAAAGTCGCTGCGTCACAGGCGTTCTCATCGCCCTCACTGCAGCCTGGCACTTCGCATCGGCGGGGAAGCTATATTGCCATTTCCATACTCGCATCGGCGGGGGAAGTGAATGTTGTCTCAGTAGCCTCCCCGTGATCACGGGGGAGGGGGACCGCTTGCGGTGGTGGGGGCACAATCAAGATGTAGAGTACAGTGCTCTGCAGCAAACCTTAGTGGAGCACGCACAGCACCTATATTTTCGCATGAGAAAACCGAGACGGCAAGTCCGTCTCGGTTCTGTCCGATCAATGAGAGATATTACGGAAGTATCGACATCAACGGGTCGGCGGCAGCGGCACGAATATCGGATGGTGGTTCTGTATCCGTGACGAACCCCGACAGGGAATTGAGCGCATAGTCATGCTGCCGTCCGCAGCGAATTTAGCGCCTCCGCGAGTACGTAGGGAACGCTTGCCGCGTGCGATGATGGTTGCCTTGTTGAGTCCGTCGTCGATGTCGTGGTGGAGACACTGTTTGCCTTGACGTTGACGCCCACGGCACCGACAAAGGCAATATCGGGCTTCAGCTCCGATGAAGTCCTGCGTCATCCCACCCCAGAATCCGTCAGCCGTCCGCGGTTGATCTGCCCGCCCGCAAAGATCAGCTCGATGCGGGGATTGCGTGCCAGGACGCCGAGTAACATCGACCATGTTCGTGACAACAGTCAGATCACGGTCGCTCTTCGCAGAGCAGTTCTGCAATGGCAAGGTTGCTCGTGGACGTCGAGGAAGACCATATCCTTGTCGTGGATGAGAGAGACAGCTGCTCGTGCGATGCGCCGCTGCCTCGACATCCATGTGACGATGACGGCTACCTCGATCAGTGAACGCTTTGTCAGTTTCACGGCGCCACCGTAGGTGCGCTTGAGGCGTCCTTGCTGCTCCAGTGACCCGAGATCCTTGCGAATGCAGTCCTCGGTGACTTTGAATGGCGCTGAGCCCTGACCTTTAACCTTGCTGTCGCGCTCCACCATGCGGACGATGAGCTCTTTGACGCTCCTCCAGAAAACATGATATTCACTCCCCTTTTGCGCAGATGAAAATAGAAACGCTCATATATCTGCGATTCAATGTAGCGTTCGTTCTTTGAGTTTAGTGTAACGCAAAAACAGACAAAATAGCAAGACAATTTTATCTATTGAATTAAATTTATAAGAGTGAATTCACAGTCTATATTCTATTATAATAGACAATTTCCCTTTATTTCGTATCATTAAATTTTGATTATGTGGAGATGGAAATAAAAATACCCCGATCACGACGCTTTCCGTTGTGCTTGTATGCAATGGCTGCGTCGTAGTAGGACGCACGTGATCGAGGGTAATCTTTATTTGTGATGTTTCCTGCGCGCAGGAAGTGAGATTACGCGCCGACCTTCAGCGATTGCGGCCGAAGACGTGGCGGTTGAAAGCCGATCTCTTCCTGTGTCATGCCGAGTGCGAGCCCGACGAGCTGCTGTAGGTGGAGGATGGGCATATCGGTCTCACCGTGAGCGGCATCGCGCCCTCGGCCCGTACATATCGAGCTGCATCTGGCAGAGCGGGCACGGCGTTGCGATGAGATTGGCTGCGCATGTGCCGCACTTGCGGCGATCTGTCCCGTGACGGTCAGTACGTCGTGCTCGCTGCGGTGAACTGCGCGTGGAAGCTGCAGCATTTGCGCGCGTCAAACCAGACGGGCTCCGCACCGAGGCGGCGTACGAGCCGCTCGAAGGACTCAGGATAGTCGCCCTCCTCATAGTGCATCTGCGGTTTCGGGCGCAGAATGTGGCAGCTCATAGTAGCAGGCGACCTTTGTCCCCTTCAGCGCATCCGTGATCTTTCCGTCGAGCACCTCGGGATGCTCATCGAGCACCCAGAGAAATGCGTGATGTCACTCGTCCCCTGATATGCGTACGGATGTCCCGCCTCCTTCAGAATGGCGATCACCTTATCCTTCAGCCCCGGCTCGTGATCGAGACGGTGCTTCGCCGTGCGTAGCTGCAGGGTGCAGGTGTTGCAGACGGTGAGGATGGGAGCCCCCATATTCTCTGCGATGGAGATGTTGCGTGCGTTGATGGCGAGGCATGGCGAGGTCGTTCACGCCCTGCCCGTGGGATGCACCGCAGCACGTCCAGTTGGAATCTCCTCGATTTCAATGCCGAGCTTTTCGCAGGACCTTCTTGAGCGAGGTATATGCCTCGGCTGCCGCGCCGTCGAGGACGCAGCCTAGATAGTGCGTGACTTCATTATGCGTCCCTATCGGCGTTCTCTGGCGCTTTGACAATGGCGCGCAGTCGTCGATGGTCTTGATGTCGGGTTGACGGATGCATGCGAGCGGATCCATCTTGCCGACGTTCGCGAGGCGCGAAAAAGCGCCATGGCAGGCGATGACTTGACATGAGGTAGCCTCGGACTTGATGTTGAGCTTCGACTCGTCGAGTGTGCCGGAGGTCTGATATCGTCGATCGCCTTGTGCGACGTGCACCGATGACTGTCGTCGAGGTGATGCTTGAAGGTCTCCCGCTCAGCTTTCGATGGCGCCGGCGGATCGAGTCCCCGGGCATTTCGCCGTGCACTCTGACAGCTGAAGCAGCGCCAGCCCGGCCTCGATGACCGCCTTCAGATGTTCCTCGGCCGAGCTGCGCGGCACGACATTTTCCGCTTTGACAAAGGCAAATGGATCGAGGGAAGTCGTCCTGATTCAGCGCGTTTTTATCGCACTCGGAGACGCAGGATCCGGCAGAGGATGCAGCCTGCGTATTTTTGTACTGTTGAAGTCCTCGGGGGACTGAGGCAGCCCGTTTCCGCCGTGAACTCGTCCTTCTGGATGGAGGGAGGGCTTTACCTTTTTGAGACGCGCGTACTTTGGATCCCAGTCGACGATGAGGTCGCGGATACGCGAAAGTTGCCGAGCGGCTCAATCGTGAGCGACACGCTCTGATAGCGTGCCGTGAGGTCGTCGATCAGCACCTCGCAGGAGAGTTCGGCGTTGCTGCTGACGCGCACGGCGCACGCGCGCGCAGATGCTCGAACGGCAGGGAGCAGGTGAAGGAGAGCGTCGGATCCTGCTGCTCCTTGAGTAGGCCGCGCGCCGAGGACGGTGAGCCCGTGGAGCGCGGCATCGGTGAACGTGTCCACCCACGATTTGCCTCGACATAGCGATGGATTTTGAGTGTCGCGTCCATGTCATTACTCCTTTCTTCGGCGGATACCGTGATGACGACATCCTGGTACTCTGCCGTACACTCCCTGTCCGGCTGTTTGTGAGATCAGCGTATGCTTGAGGAAGTTCACGTCGTCGCGCTTTTGGGAAATCGCGGCAAGAGTGTCCGCCGCGGCTCCTTGCGCGCCGCCCTGCACGATGGCATGGGAGATCCTGCAGAGATTGCCGAGCTCGACGTACTGCTCGTTCCCATGTACCCCAATATTGTTGCCACACTTAGACATTTTCCTACAGTGTCCTGAGCTTAGTGGGAATTGCAAACCCCTTTATCGATACAAATTTCGTAGGTGCTGAGACCTCTTTAGCTTCTTGAAGCCGTCAGTAGTATACCCTAATAATTCTATCTACATTCTTTATAACGTGTAACTTTCACTTCACAAAAGCGACTCATAGAATTATTTCTCCCGTTAAATAATTGATAACTATTAAAAATAGACAATACTTTGCTCATAAGTAACGATATTTCAAATTATTTATTTTGTGTTTTCATTGCTTGATGAAAACTGATTTTTAGTAAACAGTTGACGATATTCTCGATTGACCCATTTTTGAAAAACAAAGTACGCATATAGCTTCCAATATTTATCCGAAACATCTGTGGTATGGCGGTAAGTTTTTATTAAGACACTGTTTACTTGGTTTAGATGAAAGCATTCCGCTGGCAGCTTACATTGCTTAACTGAGACTTGAGTGGCAAGAGCAACCCTAGTGTTCGGTGAATATCCAAGGTACGCTTGTAGAACTTCTTCAACAATCAGATAGATGTCAGACGCATGTGCTTTTCAAAACCACTCTTTTTAATAATTCTAGTGCTTTGAAATGGTAAGGAATATTCCCCAACAATTTTATACCTCTGTTTGTTAGGAATTGAAAACTGTAGAATATCTTGGGAATTAAAGTGACACGAGTATCTAGTTTTAATTTTTCTGACGATAAGTTGAATAGATGACTGTTCAATTCTAATAGACGTTACCTGTTTCACTTATTTTTAGCCAGCCTCGTCGTTAAATGCCCTTACCTGTTCCAATTTCGTAAACGGTATGGTTTCTTTTAAATTCAATTGTTTTATTATTTGGTTGAGTACTTTTTCACCCGTTAAAAAGTTTTGAGAATATTTATATTTTTGTTCATGCAATCTCTCCTGAAGTGATTGGCATCTCATAAACAAATACAGAAGTTGATAGCCCATGTAGTCCATCTCGTAGATCGTCTGCCCGCGTTCTCCGCGAAAACACTGACCGCGTCCTGATCACAGAGATAGTCGCCGCCCTTGATCGTGTCGGATGTGTGCGACTCGACACTGTCCTTGGGATCGGTGACGCCCGTCACGCCGTTCATGCCGCCCTGCGCCATCGTCGATGCCGAGCGCGTCGGGACGAGCTTCTGTCAGGACTGCGACCTTCAGATCCTTGTTCTGAGCCGCTGCAGCGCCTGCGCGCATCCCCTGCGCCGCTGCCGCGATGACGAGCATGTCGTAGGTCACGTCGTCGCGCGCGCACCTGCTTCGGATGTTCTTTTGCCGCAGCCGAGATAGGCACCGGACAGCGAGGACAACGCCCGCCGCCGCCGTTCCCTTGATAAAGGTGCGGCGTGAGATTTCATTGCTATTGCTTTCCCCTCCTAATGATACATAGAATCTATTCCAATTATAAATAAATTCTATAATATTTTTCTATTTCGTTTTTGGGAAGAACCCTTCTTTTGGACAAAAGAAGTACTTACTGGAATCATTGCGGAGTGAGGGAGGAATAGTGCAGCCCTGCCGGAGCGGGGAGGGAGCTGTGTCGCTGCCGCATCAGAACGAACCGTATGCCGGCATTCCCGTGCTTGCGCAGCGCGCGGGATGTTGTTAGAATACAGATATCGGTGTTTCCTTTAGCCGCGCAGGGCACGGCGTTTGAGCACGTAGTTCCACACGGCGACGATGCCGGCGGCGATGATCTTAGCGAGCATGTAGTAGACGCTGAGCCCGTCGACGAGCACCCACATGAGGAGCTGGTTGAGGACGAGCCCCTGAGGATGCTCGGGAGCCAAAGAAGAGGACTTTTGCGCGCGTCTCGGCGGATGCGCCGTGAAAGACGTAGATGAGGCAGAGCGACAGTTGACAAAGACGGAGACGCTGAAGGAGATCCCCGACGAGAGAGAGATAGAGAGCTCCGGCGTACTCTGTGAGACGTAGAGCAGTCCGTAGTCGAGCAGGAAGCAGCCGCCGCCGACGAGGAGGAAGCGGAGAATTTCGTGAAATCTGGATGGCGCTGGTCACCTCGGATGAAAAATTTGGCGATACGATATCGTCGCTGAAGAAAGGATTTTCCTATCTATGATACAAAAGTTTTTTCGGTTGTTCAAGCTCGCCCTTGTTCTTCTGCTCGCTATGGCACTCCTCCTCGGCGGATGCGGGCAAGATGTGACGGCGGAGGAGACGCGGATCGTGATGGGGACGGTGGCGCATCTGACGGTGCGTGCGGATGAGATCACGCTCGCAGCGCGGCGCTGCGGGACGGGCTGGCGGTGCTCACGGCGACGGAGGAGGATGCAGACGGTGCGGTGCTCGCCCGTGTGGAGGCGGCGGCGGGACGGCGCGACGGAGGTGTCGCCCGCACTCTGCGAGACACTTTCTGGCGCAGGAGATGGCACGGCAGTCGGACGGCGCTTGATGTGACCTCCGGGCACGCTGACGTGAGCTATGGATGCGGCGTGCGTGCGCAGCATCCGCCAACGGCGGAGGAGATGCGGCGGCGCAATCGCGCGTCGATTGGCGTGCACTCGAGCTGCGAGAGCGTGCCGCTGATGATGGAGAGCATCCGGAGGTGCGGCCCTGCGTGCGGGGATGAAGACCGACGCGGCGGCACTCATCAGGGCTGGCACCGACGGCATCGCACGCAGCTGGGCAGCAGGCGGCGCCGTGAATGCCTCTGCCGATCTTGGCAGCAGCTCGATTCTCGCGTGCGGCGTGAATGCGGAGGGGAGCCGTGCGCATCGGCGTCCGCAATCCGCGCGGGAGAGCCGCAGCGATCTCGCTGCGACGGTGCAGCTCCGGATGCCATGCTCTCGCCTCGGGCGACGATGAGCGATATTTCTCTACGAGGGCGGCGCTATCATCATCTCGTCGATCCGTGTACGGGCGACCCCGCAGAGACAGGGGCTCGCATCCGTCACCGTCACCCTGCCGCAGGATGCGATGACGGAACGATGGGGCGGGGCACGAGGACAGCCTCGGATATGCTCCGACGGCGATTCGTCACGTGCGCGGAGCGCGGGCGGCCCTGCCTCACGGATATTCCGGGCACAGCCATCTTGATCGGAACGGATGGACGGTGATCGAGTGAAAAAGACCCGCCATACGGAAGCGATCTGTTTCCGATGGCAGGTTTTTGTAGCGTAAATCATCCGATCTGTGTGACGTGGCTGACCGTAATCCTTTGCCGCTAGGCGCTCCTTGACCGTTTCCACATCCGCAATATCGGCGCGGATGATGATGTCGTAGGTGCCGCTCGGCTGGGGGATGGTGACCATGCTGTCGATGTTGATGTCGAGGTCGGCGAGGACGGTCGCGATGTCGCGGAGCACGCCCTTGCGGTCGGCGACCGCAATCGTGAGCGCGTCTTGCCGCCGTCGAGCCCATGACGGATGACGAACGGGACGGAAGAGTATCCGTGGAGGAGATGATGCCGACGACCTTGCCGACCTCGGAGAGGACGGCATGCCGCTCGATTTTCTGCGCGCGCGACGAGCGCAGCCTCCCGATCGTCGTCATCCGTGACGGTGATGACGTTCTTCTGCATGACGTCGGCGACCTTGATCTTTGAGAGCAGGGTGCGCATCTCAAAGCGGTCGAGCGTGGTCGCCGCCGAAGGCGAGGCACGCAGGAGGTCGCGGTTTGTAAAGAAGCCGACGAGCTTTCCGTGCTCGACGACGGGCAGGCGGCAATGCCCCTTGTCCATGATCTTTGCCGCCTCGTCGATCCCTCCACATCGGGGCGATGTGATGGGGTTCTTTGGTCGTGCAGTGCAACAAACATAATGCTCCTCATGGAGTGAATTTGTATATTACTGCAATATTCGCGCTTTAGGTCGTCTTTTCTCTTTCTTATCCGCCCAGATGTGCAGGAACTTCTCGCTCGCCGCAAGATCCTTTGCGGAGCCCGAGCGCGATGCGTCCCGTCTCGCGACGTAGGCGCGGTTCGCGATGAGAGCGCCATGTTGGCGTTCTGCTCGACGAGCAGGATGGTTGTACCCGCTGTGATGTCAACGATGGAGAAAAATCTCCTTGATGAGGAGGGGAGCAGTCCCATCGACGGCTCATCGAGGAGCAGGGAGGCGCGGGCGGCATGCGCACGTCCCATGGCGAGCATCTGCTGCTCGCCGCCCGAGAGCGTGCCCGCCTGCTGGGAGCATGCGCTCCTTCAGGCGCGGAAGCGCGTAAAGACCATCTCCATGTCGCTCGCGATGCCGTCCTTGTCGCTGCGGATGAAGGCGCGGAGCTCGAGTGTCTCGAGGACGTCATATCGGCAAAGATGCGCGCCCCTCGGGCACCTGTGAGATGCCGCGGCACGATCTCATGTGCGCCGAGCCCCGCGATGCCCCCGTCCTCAAAGTCGACGGCACCACTTTCGTGCGATCACCAGCCCCGAGATCGTGCGCAGCGTCGTGGACTTGCCGCGCCGTTTGCGCCGATGATGTGACGATCTCCCCATGATGCACCTCGAGCGAGATCGCTCAGCGCGTGGATCGCACCGTAGATACATTGAGATCCGCGATGCGAGCATGGGCGCCGCCTGCCGGCTGATTCGCTTTCGTTTGCCATGATTATTCCTCCGCTCGATATGCGCGAGACTGACCTCAGTTCTTCCGGAATCTCCGGCTGCTATCTCCGCGATGACGCGCCGTACCAAAAGGACGTAGATGCGCTCGCAGATCCCGTGACGAAAGCGACATATCGTGCTCGATGAGGGGAGGATCGTGATGCCGAATTCTTCTTTACCCAGCGGATCATCTCCATGAGTTCCTTCGTTTCCTGCGGGTCATGCCGGCCGCCGCTCGTCGAGCGCAGGAGCGCAGCGCGCGCGAGGGCGCGTGCGATCTGGAGACGACGCTGTGCGCCGTGGTGGGGAGGTTCTTCGCCTTTTCGTGCCCGCTCGAGGTGGAAGATCTTCCAGCAGGCGCAGTGCCTCCTCCGAGCTTCTCCTCCGCGAACGATAGCGCCCGACGCGCAGCACCGCCCTCGACGAGGCCCGTAGTCTCATGTGGCGGTGGTCTGACGTCTTGTCTGTTGTCGAGGACGGAGCGTCTGCCGAACAGGCGGATGTTCTGGAACGTGCGCGCGATGCCACGCGCCGTGATCTCTCGTAGAGCGAGCCCGACAACGCTCTTTGTCGCGAAGAGAATCTCGCCCGTCGTGGGCGGCGGGCGCCCGTGAGGAGGTTGAACGCCGTCGTCACTGCCCGCGCGTTCGGCCCGATGAGTACGATCAGCCTCGCCGTATTTGATGTGCTTAGAAGTCCGCGACGGCCTTGAGCGCGCTGGAAAGACCATGGAGACATCCGTTGCTGGTAGAGCAGATCAGCACATTGCGCCTCGCTTCCGAAAGAAGCGGCGGAAGCGGCGAGACGCCGTGACCTCAACAGCCGAAAGAGTCCTGCGGGACGGTAGAGAGTGGCAGGATGAGCGCGCGGTGCGTAGATGATCAAGTGCGCGCGCATTCGGGAAGCTCGCCAGTGCCGCCGAGAGGAAGGTCACGACGAGTGCGTGCGCAGCGATCGAGCCGTCACGAGCCGAGACCGCCCACATTTAATTTTCGCGACGAGGATGTTGAACGATCAGACAACGTAGAAGGATGCGCTGAGAATATACATATTGTGTCCGAACAGGCAGCCCGCCACACCTGCGAAGAGTGCTGATGGTAAAGGTATGAGCACCTTTACCGTCGTTGATGCCCAGCGGACCTGCCGCGATCTCTGTTCTCGCGAATGGCGCGCAGGCGCGGCCACAGTGAGTTCACAGTTCTTGATGATGTAGCGATGGCGAGCATGAGGAAGAACACCCACGTGAAATTCGTGAGGATGCGGGATGCCCTGAAATCGCACGCACCGCCGATATAGGGACGTTGATGATGATGATGCGGACGGTCTCACACGCCGAGACCGGAGGGTCGCGATGGCGAGGTAGTCGCCGCGCGCAGCGCAGCGTCGGCAGACCGATGAGCGCCCGAGCAGCCCCTGCCGCGACGCCGCCCGCGAGGCACGCCGCCGCCGCAAACGCAGCAGGTGGGAAATTCGTCGTGGTCACTGACGCCGACGTACGCGCCGGACCGCCATAAAAGCCCGCATGTCCAGAGAAACTGTCCCGTGTGGCCGCTGATGAGGTTGAGACTTGCCGCGAGGATGATGTTGATCCCCACAAAGATGAGGTTAAGGCTGCCAGAAGGCGTTAGCACCCTGCGCTCATCAGTCCCATGATGATGGCGTAGATGATGAAGAGCAAGACGAGCATCTTGAGATCATTTTGTTGATGGATTACATCGTCACCTCCTTGAACCTTTTCATGACATTTCTTGCCGAAGATACCCGCCGGCCGGATGAGCGGCACGAGGATCAGGATGGCGAATGCCGCCGCATCGCGGAACATGGAGAATCGAGCCCCGGATGAACGCCTCGACAGTACCGGGAACGATGCCGCCGACGACAGCGCACCGGCAGGATGCCGATGCCGCCGAAAACCGCTGCGACAGACGCGCGATGCGGGCGCCCAGTGCCCATGAGCGGATCGATCGAGTTGTAGTGGATGCCGATGAGCACGCCGCAACGGCGGCGGTGAACCGATGGCGAACGTGATCGAGATGATGCGGTTCGCATTGATGCCGCCGAGCCGCCGCCTCCGTGTGGGCCGCGCGTATGCTGCCGATCTTCGTCGAGCGGACGATGTGGGTGAGGATGAGCATGGGCAGAAAGTGACGCCCATGATGCAGGCAACTGCGGCCGCTGATGATAGAGTCCGCCAGTCAAACGACACATCGCTGAGTGTGGCGGGGAACGTGCGCGGCGCGTCAGCGAGACAATCGCCAATCATCGTGTGCTCGAGGAGGGAAGGACGCCGATTGCCGTGATGAGCACGGAGGATGCGCGCGGCGCATGGCGCTGGCGGACGGTACGCCAGCCGCTCCACCACAACGCCAGCAGGACGTGACTGCCATGGGGAGATGAGGATTGCCGGCACGACGGGATCGACGTAATCGCGTGACCGGTACATGCCCCGATACATGGGATATCGCCATGGGCAGTTGATGGCTTGATGATGCCGGCAGATCATCGATGTGGCCGAAAAGGGCGATCAGCGCGTAGATGCTGCCGACGAAATCCGTTGATGAAACTGCCAGGATCTGTTGCAGTACTCCATGAAAACCTCCTGAGATGAAAGAGCCGCGGATGCGGCTCTTTGAGACTTCTTCTGTCTTGATTAGTTTGCGCTCGGCATGATCTTTTGCGACAACCATTGGTCGCCATCCTTGTTCTCAGGGATGACTGCCTGCTTGATCAGGTTGTGGTTTTGCATCCATCGTGATCGTGCGTGCCGACGACGAAGATCCTTCGTCCTCCAGTGCCTTGCGCAGTACTCAGGATCGTCAGAGCCCGCGCGCTTCAACGCATCGACGAGAACTTGCCGGCGTCATAGCCGGGCAGCGAAGACGATTCGGCATGTAAGCGTATTCCCCCTTCTGAGTAGAAGCGTCGATGAAGGACGTACCGACTCGTCATGTCGGGTAGTGCGTGCTGGTATATGGTTTAGTGCATCTGCACCAGCAGGCTCGGCGACAGCGGATCGCCAGCCGTCCGTGCCGATGATGGGGCGGTGATGCCGATCTCACGCGCCTGCTTGACGATCGCGAACACCACTCATAGTAGGCGGGGACGAAGATTCCCGTCCGCATTCGCCTCGCGCAGACCTCAACGTCTCCTTGTGAAGTCCTGATCGCATAGAGAACCTCGGTCATGAGCACCTGCCGCCGCCGGCGGTGAAGACCTCTCAAAAGACTGTGCGAGAATGCGGGTAGTCCGTCGATTATCGAGGTAGATGACGCCGTCTTTGCCTTCCAGCGTATCGACAAACGCGCATGTCTAGCCCTGCACTGGTCGAGTAAAACGGCCTGCGGAAGATCACGGCTTTGCTTGGCCGTTCTGCGACGGTGACATCGACCGCTGTCGCATCCGGTGCAATGACCGGGATCTTGTTGTCCGTCGCGACCTGCGACTCGCGATATTGTTGCCGTCGTCACCGGGCCCTGATGGCGCGGACGTGATCGTCGAAGTGCTCGTCGCCGCATTGACGGACTCCGCCGCCTCGGACTTTATTGTCTGCCTCGACGAGCGTGATCTTCTAACACCGTTGATGCCGCCGGGCATCGTTGGCCTCCTTGATGTGACTGGCCTCGAGCGTCGACACCGTGATTCGCCGTGTGCCGTCATTTCAAAATTTGCCGATGCGGATCTCGTCGAACGTTGCGTTGTTCCTCCACCGGCCCACGGTGCCGAAAACCGGTGCTGTTCCGACGAGTGCGGCGGCGAGCGCCGACTCCTCCGGTCATGGATGCCTTAATGGTTGTGAAGGCAGGCGCAGATGATGCAGCGCCTTCAAAAGAAATATCCCATTATACAGGAGGCGCGCCGTTCGTCAAAGGGATACATTTGACAGAAGTTTTCATTACTACAATAACGGAACTTCATGTATAGAACTTCCTCACCGTCAGCAGAGGAAGGGATTTACGCAAGGGAACAATATGAATGAAGAAATTTCGCTCACAAAAGGAGAACGCTGCGTCTCATCGAGCGGTACCCGACCCGTTTCATCTCTACGACGGGGCAAAGATCCGATGCGAACTTCCGCCGTCTGCGCGGACATTCGCATGGGCACCGAGCTTTCATGAACACTTCGCCATCAAAGGCACTGCCGAACCCACGCATTGTGTGCAGATCCTGCACGAGGACGGTGCGGGCACGGACTGCTGGCAACATTCCAGACTCATCATCTCTCTGCGGCGGCGGGCGTCAGGGCGAGGATCATGCTCACCTCGAACGATACCGCCGTATGAGGGGATTTCAGGGCAGTCGACTCGGTGCCGTCATCAATCTCGATGACATCGGTCACCTTGACTACATGGCGAAGCGCCGGTCTGCGAACCTCCTCTGTTTCCGCTGGCAGCAGCCTCGTCGAGGGGCAACGACATCATCCGGCAAGCCCGTCGAGGCAAAGTATGGAGCTCACGCGTGAGCAGATGTTTGAGGCATCGCCGTGCCCGCTTGAATGGGCGTGAAGCGGTTCCGGCGTGCGCGATGGTGATCTCTGCGAGCTGCGCACGGAGGCGTTCCTCTCGGCACGTCTCATGTTCCAGGCTGGCGGCAGGCTGAAGGAAAGCATCCCGTCGAATTCGTCAACCTCGGCGGCGCTGGCATCCCGTACCGTCCGAGCAGGACAACATCGACTCTGACGCCATCGGCGCAGGCATCAGCTCTACAATGAGATCGCCCGACCGCCGGGCTCAGCGACGTCGGCATCCACGGAGGCGCGCGCGGCATCTGGAGCGTGCAGGCTGGCTCGTCTCCTGCGTGCTTCACGAAAAGGACACATACCAAGTACATCGGCGGGCTCCGACTCCACTGCATGGCGAACCTCATGCGCCCCGCGATCTATAGGGCCTATCTCCCTGCATCCTCAGCGGAAGACGAACCCGCCGATCATGTCTACGATGTGACGATTTCCTTTGCAGGGCACAACGACAAATTGCCATTGACCGCGCGCCCTGCCGAAGATCGACATCGCGACATCCTCATCATCCACGATACGGGTGCGCACGGCAGTGCAATAAGTTCAACTTTACAATGCAAGCTCCACTGCCGGAACTCACTGCGCCGCATGGACAGCTCCATCGAGCTGATCCGACGCCCGCGAACCATCGACGACTATTCGCTACGCTTCGGAAATACGAGGGCTCACTGATGAAGTGAGACGGTGAAAGTGCTAGGACTGCACTCCGCAAACGCCTCGTTCGCAAGCGGTCGTGCCTTGTGCAGCAAGCCTGGGCAATTTCTTAACGCGCTTCGCTTAGCGAACGGCGAAATCCGTCGGGGGCGTACCGCACTGCCTGTCCGCTGCCCACTAGAATTTGGCCCAGGAGTGTTGCGGTCACGCCTCTACGTAACTTATCTGCCAGCCGTTCTAAGCCTTCCCCGTTATCACGGGGAAGGGCCTAAAGGACTGCTGCACGAAATTCGATGCTTCGTGCAGCAACCACTATGTAAATATTTCTCTCTCTATGCGTTAGCGCAGCACCATGCTCAGGAGGCCGATCTCGATCATGGCGGCGATGCCGGACAGCGTGCTTATCGTCTGGACGCGGTAGCCCTGATCGGGGAGGGTGAAGCCCGCTGAACTCCAAGACGACCAGAGCTAAGGTCGTTCGCGTGGGGAGACCGTCATTGCCCCTGCACCGATCGCCATGCAGAACCCAGGCGTCGCCTGCGGCGGCGTATCGAAGCCAGTGCAAATGAACAGCAGGCAATGATGCCCGCCGTCGTAATCATAGCGACAGTCGAGGCCTGCGCCGTCTTAGGCACTGCAACGAGCAGGAACGGGAAGAAGATCCTCGCCGAACACATCCGCATGTGCCGAGATGTACTTTACCATGTCGGGTCGCGATCACCTTGCCGACACACCGCCCGCCGCCGTGATATGAAAGGAGAATGGGGCCGACGGTCATAAGGACATCGTTGCAGATGGAATAAAACTCTCCGACCAATCCAGCTTGAAGAGCTGCATCGTTGCGAATGCTGTACCGACACCGAGGGCAATGATCGGCGTGCCGAGGAACTTGATGACCTCGGCAGAAGTCAGTCATGCCAGCCATGGTGACAATGAAGACAGTGCCATGAGCGCAATGGGGACGACGATCCAGGGCAAGCGTGCTGAAGCCGGAGGAGAGCTTTCCCGTAGGAGGCGATGACTGTGGCAGCTCTTCGCCACCTCGTCGAGCTGCGCCTCGTCCTTCGACTGTACCTTTGGCCGCGATCAGCGCGCGCATAAGTAGCCTGCGATCAACGGAAGATCGAGCAGGGAGACCAAGTCGATCACCACCGGAGATGATCGCCGATACCAGTGTGCTCTCGCAGCGATCGGACCCAGTGTCGGCGGAATAAAGACGTGTGAGATAAATAGCCCCGAACGCGCAAACGTCATGAAACATTGAGGCCGCCGATGCGGCGGACAGGTGCCTTACGGATGGGGTTCAGGATGACCAAGCCCGGTCGCAGGGGGTGGGGATGGAACAACCCAGCCCAGGCTGGCGGCAACGACTGGTTGCTCTTGCCGCCGACAGGGACGGATCATCGCCCGCAAGCTTCAATCGCCGCCCGTCTTTTCGAGCACAACGATCATCGCACCGAGGATGATGACGATGCCGATGCTCGTGAATGTCTGACCTGCCCGATGACAGTGGCAAGACACTGCACCGTTCCGTTATCGAGTTTGTGATCGATAAGCGGAATGCCGGCGGCGGTCAACAAGAGACAAAGCATGATGGAGATGAATTGGATGAATACGTAGCTTTGAGATCCATGACGATCATGACGATCGTAGCCAAGCAAAAGTGCGGTAATCCGGTCATAGCAATACCTCCTTACTGCGAAACCGAGAAAACGGTTCCCGTTCAAATAAAATATCAATACGGTTTATTTTAATCCTGAAGCGTTTGGCAAGTGTGAAAAAAAATAACGGATGCAATTTCCTGCATCTGCATCGTCTTCTCTTATCTTGTTTATCCTGTGATTCGGGATCTTCAATTTCTCGCGGTCGTAGCTGAGCATAAAGTCCTTGCCGTTCGCCATCATCACCCAGGGACGATGGTGTCGCCGGAGGCGCCTTGCACTCCCGGGCAGCGCAGGATCGTGCTCTGATATTGTGCTCCTCGTAGGGGATGCCGCGATATTTCAGGTCGCGTTTCACCTTCGTGCACCACGGGCAGACCGTGATGGGTAAACTACCATGGGGATCCTCCTTATGCGCCGATGAGCTTGTCGATGGCGGGCTGGTCAAAAGCCGCGCAGTACTCTCCGCTGTCGGCGAGGATGACAGGGCATGCGCCCTCGCCCGTGAGCTACGAGCTCGTCGTGAGCGGCAGGCTCTTCAATATCGCGCACCTTGTAGGCGACGCCTGCTTGTCGAGATACTTCTTTGCCTTCGTGCACACTGCACGCGTCGAACGAGCTTGAATCATGGGAATTTCTCACTCTATATACGATTGTCAACCTAGTGGTTTTTATGGAAAATTACGGATCAATGAAAATGCGCGCGCGATGCTCCTAAGCAAACCCTAGTGGAGCAAGTGAGTAAAAGTGTGTTCTGCCCCTGCGGTTTCTTTCGTTCAAGCGAAGCGCGTTTAAGAAGTCCGCAGGTATTAGACAGATAAGCACGCGATCACTGCGTAACGAAGCTGCGTGGAGCCTCGCGATCAATCATCCTGTTCTTCTTCCAAACCCGCGAGATACTTGCTGCGTGGAGGGCGGCAGTCGTGCCGTCGGCGGCGGCGGTCGTCAGCTGGTGGATCTCCTTGACACGGATATCGCCGCGGCGAGACACAGGATCTCCGTGCGGCAGTCCTCACCCGCCGGGATGTAGCCCGCCTCCGTGAGAGCGAGCTGCCCTGAAAGGGCTCCGTATTCGGGATAACGCCAATGTTGACGAAAATCGCATCGACCGGCAGCGTCTCGCTCGTGCCCGTATCCTTGTGCACGAGATCGACGGACGTGAGGCGATCTCGCCATTCAGATGCGTGATCTCCGTCTCGGAGCATGACCGTCACCTGGATTGGCATAGAGCGCATCCTGTGAGGACTTATCCGCGCGCAGCTGGGAGCGGTGGATGAGAGTAGATGCTTGGCATACTTCGTGAGGAAGTTCGCCGCATCGACCACCGCGCGTGCGCCGCCCATGACGGAGATCGCCTTGTCCTGATACGTGTCCCATCGCATGCAGCTCGCAGTGATGCACGCCGCGGTTGAGTAATTGGGTCCTGCGGCAGGAGCTTGCGGCGGTTCATGCTTGAAGCGATGATGATGACGGGCGTCTCGTAGACGCGCGTCTCGGTCTCCACGATCTTCGGCGTATCTTTAGATCGACGCGCTCAGTGCGGTCGAACTCGTCGATCTCGCACCGAAATTCATCGCCTGCTTTTCAGAGCGTGCTGATCAGCTCCATCCGCTCACGCGCTCAAAGCCGGGAAGTTCTCAATATCTGCCGCCGTGGCGATCTGACCACCGACGAGCGAGTTCTCGAGGACGAGCGTCCTGAGATCATGCGCCCCGCATAGAGCGCGGCAGTCAACCCCGCCATGCCGGCACCGATGATGATAATATCCTTTTTCGATATGTTCTTTTGCCATGGGTTCATCTCCCTGTGATCCACGATATTGACCTTTTGATTTATTATAGCATGGCTGTCAATAGTATTTCTGTTTTTGGAGTTGTTGTTAAAATAATAACATAGCCACACTCCACTGTGGACTATCTTTGCCTGTGTATTATATTTTAGAGAGCTTTCGAAACATCCGAGGATGTTTCCTCGCAGCTGTATAGAATATATCACATGAGAAAAGAAAATCAATAGGTTTTTGAGAAAAATGATAATTTTTAGGATGTAGCGTTTATTCAACAGCATCGAGTGGTGAGCGGCGTCCCCACGGGACTCTCAGCGAGCCGCTGCAGGAAAGCAGGGCGTAGAGTGCCTCGATGAGTGTGCCGCCGAGGACACCGAGCTCTGCTGCCCGCACGCCGACCTCATAGCGCCGGATGTCCGCGCCGCCCTCAATGCACTGTGTTTGTGAGGACGACGGTGCAGCCTGCCTCGTGCGCCAGCTGCAGGGGCGGGGAGAAAGCTCGCCTCCGCGTCGCCTGTGGGACGCTGCCGAGACCGTAGCCCTCGATGATGATGCCGCGGCAGCCTGCGCCCGATGCAGGCTGTGACGGCGTCGGGGACATCCCGGGTGCAGAGACGGAGGATGGCGACGCGCCGCTCAGTGTCATGCAGACAGAAGGGCGCAGATGGCGGGACGGGCGCGGCATCGAGGTCGATCTCGACGCCGATGCTGCGAAGGCATCGTCGAGGTGAATTTTCTTTGCGCGTTGCCGTGAATGATGCGTCCGCCAAATGCGATCCTGACGCCCGCATGTTCGCTGAGCGCGGCGCGCGCGGCGAGGCGGAGTTGCCTCCGCATCCGAGCCTGCCGTGCCGAGCGGCCGCTGCGCCCCGTAGTACGACAGGGGCGGTCGATATGCTCAAGCATATAGTAGAGGGCAGCGGCGGTGTACGCCATGGTATCCGTGCCGTGGGAGATGATGATGCCGTCGTGTGCATGACGGCTGTCGGCAACGCACCGCGATCTGCTCTGTGGCGGGGGCGATGTTGGTCGAGGTCGAGGGAGAGGTCGAGCGTCTCCACAGCGGCGTCTTTCACGCCCATCGCGGCGCGCAGGTCATCTGCGGCGAGTGCGGGACGCAGACCGTGTTCGTTCCCGCGAAGCAATGGGATTGCCGCCCGTGGCGATCAGCGGGATCATGAATGCTGCTCTCTCTCGCAGCGTCGTGAACGGTAGTCAATCCACATGTGGTGCAGGGTCATGAGCGGGTGATGCAGGAGACGTCGAGGTCCGCTCCAGCGCATCACTTCACGGACTTTCTCCCGCATCTCGGCTGCAGCGGTGGACGGGACAGGCGGAGCAGAACGACGACGTCCATGCGGGCACGTCACGATACGGCTGCGGGGGCATGGGTGAGGGCGGCGGCGGTCGGGACAGAGCGAGGGCTCGCTCTCGTGCAGCACTACGATTTGCGTGATGGTGTCCGCGGCAGTAGATGCCGATCATCATCGACATCCTCGGCTTCCATCGCGCGTCGGCATCCATGGCGTAAATGCTAGAAGAATATGCCAGAGGCGGGAGGGCATTACTGCTGGCGGACGATTGGCAGTGTGTGCTATAAAGGGTGGCTTTCGTATAAACTGCCTCAGGAGCAGCGTCATTGCTCCATTCTGCCAGCGGGAGAAATCCGTGCTCCAGCGTGCTGTATCAAATACGCTGCGATCGGACAAGCGGCGCGAATGCAGGATAGCGTAGAAGTCCCGAAACATCGAAAAATACGCTCCTCGCCTGTTGAAAATGTCGACGACCGTAAAGGTCGTCAATGATGCGAAAACCGGTGATGGTCAGATCCTCATAGGCTCTGAGCATAGGGCAATCCCATCTCGAATATACATGATGTGTCTCCTATCTGAGCGGTTCGATCTTGTCAAAAGTGCATCCCGCGTACGGCGTTGTTCCATGCAGCATGAGAGTTCATCCTCGTGGATATAGAGCCATGCTGTGAGAAGCTTTAACTGCTTGTCCGGCAGTTTGCCAGCAAGGAGTTCTCCGTCGATGGCGACAGATGCCTTGAAGTCACCGTAGAATACATGAACGTGTGGTTTGTGATGGCGGTCATCATCGAAAAAGATCATCTTGATGACCATACCCATAAAACGACTGAGTTCGGGCATAAGAAAATGCATCTTTCTATATCAATAGTATAAAGCGATAGCGTGGGGCTGTAAAGCATTCAAGCGTGTGCGCTTTTCTTTTCCTCCTGCGCACGGCGGAATTTTTCGAGCAGATCCATTTTGTGCTCCATTTTGTGGACGAATTCACGTGCGGCAGCGCGATCCGCTTCGTTTGGATGCTCGGCGACGCACAGCGCCCTGCGCCTCGGGGCTGTTGTGGGTGTCGTCGGGATCGGATTTCTTGCGGCGCTCGATGAGAGAGACGCAGCTTTCCCTGCGCGGAGAATGTGCCGGATTTCGCAGCCCGCTTCCCGAGGAGGTGGGCGCCGCGCAAAGGAGGTGATGGCGTGTCTGGGCGACGTCCGTTCCGTGCGCCTGGAAAGAGGACAACGCGCATCTGCGACCTGCGGCAGTATGCCTTCATGCGGTCGTCGGGACCGCCGCGACGTATCCAGTAGCCGAGGGCGACAACCTCGTAGGCGCGAGGATCCGTCGGCGCGTTCTGGATGGGGAAGAGGTCAGCCCCTGCCGTCCGGCGATCTCCTCGGCAATCGTTTTGGTGTTTTCCAAGCGGACGAATAGATGACGACCCATTTTCTCGTATGACAATACTCCTTTACATTTCGCGGTTTGCTAAAATTATATTCTGTTGGAGTTATTACAACATACTTTTGCGTATTGTGCGAGAAATCAATCACAGGAGGCAATATGAGATGAAATATGAGATACGTCATGCGGCGGCACTGCTCTCGACAGGACATGGGATGGTGGATTTCTATGGAAACTTTCTGCCCATCCTGCTCCCTGCTACTCATGACACGCAGTTCGGTCTGTCCCTGACGATGTGCGGCGTAGCTTGTCATGGTCTCGTCGGTGACGACGAATATGCTCCAGCCGTCATCGGCTGCGGTGATGGATCGGCGGAACTTCCTTCATCCTCCGTGGCTCGTGCCTGCCGCCGCTGCTCCCATGTGTCTGGTGGGGTGCGTATCGCATACGGCACTCTCTTCCTCGTTGTCGCCGTGACGGGCATCGCTGTTGGCGTATCATCCGCTCTCCTCCATGCTCATCGGACGGACAGCGGCGGAGGGCGCGAAACGGGATGATGAGCTACTTCATCGCAGTGAGACGCGGGCGTGGCGTTCGTCGCTGATCCTCGTCGCCTTCCTCGACTTCTTTCCGTTGCGTGCTCTGCCTCTTTTGCTCCTCCCGACGATCCTGATCGCTGTTGTTTTTCTGCGCTCGGGGCTCTGCGCCGTCTCCTCGCTGCCCGAACACACCCGCACGTCGTCGGAAGCTCTCGCACGTTCTCTTTGCCCGTCAGACGATCACGCTGCTAAACCTCGCGATGGGGCTGCGCTGCTGGACACACAGTGCATTCGGGACGTTCCTCCACTCCTCCTCGTCCACAGCGGCGAGATCACGCACCTGCGGGGCTCTTTCTCCTGATTTTCATGGTCGGCATGGTCGGCGGACTCGTCGGCGGCAACCTCGCCGATTCTCTTCGAGGGCGCAGAGTCATCGTAGCGCTCCTCTCGGCATCCTGCCGTCTGCCTACTACTTCACACCCATGTCAGCGCGGACGTACTGGGCGGTGCCGTCCTCTTTGCGGCTGGGCTTTTATGCTGATGTACCGCAGCCGAGCTCAATCATCTGGGCTGTGGGCACTCCCCGGAACGCGGGCATGGCGTCGGGGATGATGCTCGGCGTATCGTTTGGCCTCGGCAGCCTCGGCGTCGCGGCGACAGCAGCACTGGGCGACCAGATCGGGCTCGCACCCGCGCTCCTCGTTCCGTTCTTGCCCTGCCGCTCGCGGCCGTCTCGTATCTGACGCCGGAGCCGGGCTGCGGCCTACATAACGAGGTGTTGGCGTGGCGTACTGCCCATGCCTTTTCTTGCGTAAATCCTATATTACTTTATTATGGTTACCATAAAACAACAATGCTGTCTATTACTTGAAAAAGTGTATTCGATGCGCGTATGATAGGGGCATTGGAGGATTTTTCAAAGGAGGCATATATCATGCCATAGTAAAATTGGGATGGGTTTACGGGCGGCGTCTGGCAGGAGGAGTCATGTTCGTGACTTCATCAGCGCAACCACCGCCGTACGACGGCGACGAGGCTTTCTTACCGCCGACGGACGCGACGAACCGCCTGTGGGGCGCGCGTGCAGGGACTGCAGAAGGAGGAGCGCGCAAAGGCGGCTCCTCGACGTGGAGACGGAGGTCGTCTCTGGCTGACGGCATATGCGGCTCGGCTACATCGACCCCGCTGAAAGACCTCGAAAAGGTCGTCGGACTGCAGACGGACAAGCCCTAAAGCAGGCGTTCCTGCCCTACGGCGGCATCCGCATGGCAGAGGAGGCACTCGAGAACTACGGCTACAAGGTCAGCCCTGAAGCTCACGAGGTCTGCGAAATATCAGAAGACACACATGCGGCGGTCTTTGACGCCTACGGAGAAATCCGTGCGGCACGCCGCAGCCACATCATACTGGGATCTGCCCGGCACCTACGGACGCGGGCGCATCGTGGGCGACTACCGCCGCGTTGCACTCTACGGCATCGATCATCTCATCGCATTCGTGCCAGGGCGATCTCCTCAACTAAGGCGACGGGGTCGCGACGAACGACGTCATCCAGCTGCGTGAGGAGGTCGCGGGCGAGATCCGCGCTGGAAGGGCACTGAAGAGATGGCGGCGAGCTACGGCTGACATCTCACAGCCCGCGAAGGACGCACGCGAGGCGGTGCAGTGGCTACTTTGCCTACGCAGCGATCAAGACGCAGAACGGCGCGGCGATGAGCGTCGGGCATCTCGGCCTTCCTCGACATCTACATCCAGCGCGACCTCGCGCGGCACGCTCCTCCGAGACAGGCAGCAGGAGCTCATCGACCATATCGTGCTGAAATTCCGAATGGTGAAATTCGCGCGCATCACCTCCTATAATGAGCTCTTTTCGGGCGACCCGATCTGGGCGACGCTCGAGATGGCGGGCATCGGCATGGACAGCCGCCATAGTGCGAAGAACGACTACGCTTCCTCCATACGCTCGAGAACATGGCCTCCCCGAGGCCGAACCTCACCGTCCTCTACTCCTCGCGCCTGCCCGAGACGTTCAAGAACTATGCGGCGCGCATCTCCATCCACACGAGCTCGATCCGAGTACGAGAACGATGACGTGATGAAGCCCCTCGTGGGGCGACGACTACTCCATCTGCTGCTGCGTATCGGCGACGCAGACGGGCAAGGAGATGCAGTTCTTCGGCGCACGCGCGAACACTCGCAAAATGCCTGCTCTGCGCGATCAGCGGCGGCATGGACGAAGTGACGGGCGTGCAGGTCGGCCCTGCCTACGCCCGATCCGTACGGGTACCTCCGGTACGACAACGTCATCGTGAAGTATGAGCGCATGATGGACTGGCTCGCGCATGTCTACGTGAATGCGCTGAACATCATCCAGTACATGCACGACAAATACTACTACGAGGCGGCGGAGATGGCGCTCATCGACACGGATGTGCGCCGCACGTTCTGCGACGGGCATTGCGGGCTTCTCCCATGTCGTCGACTCGCTCTCGGCGATCAAGTACGCAAAGGTGAGCCGTCTACAACGACCGCATCGTCGTGGACTACGAGGTCGAGGGCGACTTCCCGCGCTACGGCAACGACGACGACCGCGCGGACGGGGATCGCAAAGTGGGTGCTCAAGACCTTCCTTTCTAAAAATCAGGCACGTCATACCTATCGCCACTCCGAGCCGACGACCTCCATCCTCACGATTACGTCGAACGTCGTCTACGGCAAGTATACGGGCGCGATGCCCGACGGCCGCAAAGGCAGGGACACCCGCTCGCTCCGGGGGCAAACCCGAGCTACGGCGCGGAGTGCTGCGGCCTGCTCGCCTCGACTCAACTCGGTGGCAAAGCTGCCGTACCACTGGGCCCTCGACGGCATCTCGAACACGCAGGCATGAACCCGTCCGCGCTCGGACACAGCGAGGATGAGCGCGTGGAGAACCTCGTGAGCGCGATGGACGGCTACTTCGATCAGGGGCGCATCATCTGAACGTCAACGTATTCGGACGCGAGACGCTCGAGTACATCATGGAGCACCCGAGGGATCCCGCCTATGCGAACTTCACCATTCGCGTCTCGGGCTATGCGGTCAAGTTCATCAGCCTGACGCGTGAGCAGCAGCAGGATGTGATCTCGCGTACCTTCGCATGACCGGATGTAACGGTCGGATCAGCTCCACGGAGAGCTTTGGCTCGGTGGATGGCCCCGGCATCCGCTTCATCGTCTTTGTGCAGGGGTGCCGCTTTCGCTGCCGCTACTGTCACAACCCCGAGACGTGGGGACAGAGGGGCGGCGAGAGCGCACGCCGGCGGATGTGCTGCGGCAGGGCACTGCGCTATCGTCCGTACTGGAAGGAGCGCGGCAGCATCACCGTCAGCGGCGGCGAGCCGCTGCTGCAGCTCCCGTTTGTGACGGAGCTCTTTCGTCTGGCGAAGGAGCAGCAGGTCAACACGGTCATCGACACGGCGGGCGGTCCCTTTACCGAGGATGAGCCATTCTTCAGCGCATTTCGGGCGCTGCTGCCGCTCACCGATCTCTTTCTCCTCGACATCAAGCACATCGACCCCGCGCGGCATCTCGCGCTGACGGGCACGTCAATGCGCCGGTACTGGCACTCGCGCGGTACCTATCGGAGACGGGGAAAAGCATGTGGATCCGTCACGTGCTCGTGCCGGGATGGACGACGGATGCGGATGACCTACGCGGCTGGCGGACTTCATCGGAACGCTGCGGACGGTCGAGCGCGTGGAGGTGCTGCCCTATCATGCGATGGCGCGGCACAAATACGAGGCACTTCATCTGCCGTACCCGCTCGGGGATACGCCCGTGCCGACGGCGGAGGAGATCGCGCGCGCCGAGGCGATCCTGTGCGGGGAAAAGACCTGTCGCACAGAGGATAAATAATGGAAGCACTGATAAATTCAGCACCGCCATCTTAGCGCATCTTTTTGCCCGCACTTCGGCGGAAAAATCCTCCACAGAGCACCACTCTGCGTCCGGTTTTCCACCTCGTTCGGACGAAAAATCTACGCCAATCTGACGGACTTCATTTTATCAACGATTCCATAAAAACTGCGGTATGGAGCATGATGCTCTGTGCGCAGTTTTTCATCAAAGTGGCGCGCGAACTCAGAAAAATCGCTCTCAATTTTAACTCATATCCCATTCTTCATGAAAAATTCAGGTCAAAGTGGGAAAATACACTCCAACAAAGGGGGATTCTATGCAGTGGAAAAAGCATAGGAACATTTGTGAGAAAGAAGCAGAACACAGTGCTCTGTGCAACGCTGGCGGGCATGATGCTGCTGTCCAGCGGGTTCACGATGAACGGTTTTTCCGAAGAACATGCACCGCGTGAGCGTGCACGTTGACGAGAGACGATCAACGACATGACCGATGCAGACGCAGCCCAATGACATTTTTGCCAAACTCGGCGTCGAACTCGGCGAGAAGGACACCTACGAGGTGCACGAGGGGTGCGGATGGCCGTCGCTACGGAGATCTCCGTACGACGCGCTGTACCCGTCACCATCTCGCTTCTGGGGCGATACACAGCAGGTCATGACGAGCGGACGCACCGTCGGCGACGTTGTGGCAGAGTACGGCTACAATATGAACGAGGTCGATGTGAGCCCGGGGCTGAGACACCGGTCACGGCACCTCGCGATCCAGCTCACAGAGAATGAGCAGGCGGCAGAGCAGCGGCGCGCGCGTGAGCGCGAGGCCGAGCGCGTGAGCCAGGGGCATTCCCCGCTACCGTGCAGCGTATACAATGCGTGCATCCGCCTACCTCCCGGTGACGGGGGCGGCGCGGGTATCACGGCGACCGGTATGGCGGCGCGCCGCAGTGTCGTCGCCGTCGACTCGAACGTCATTCCGCTCGGCTCGCGGCTCTACATCCCGGAGCTACGGCGAGGCAATCGCCGCAGATACAGGGCGGGGCGATCGTCGGCAATACGATTGACCTCTGCATGGAAAGCTATGACGAGGCAATCCAGTTCGGCCGGCGCTCGGTTGAGGTCTACGTCCTCGAGTAACAAAAGAGAGAATCACTGTGGAATATTCACACGGTGATTCTTTTTATTGACAAAGTGCTTTCAGTGGTACTATTCTATCGTACCATAAAATTACATATAGAAATTGGATCAAGTGCGAGAGGTTTTGCTGTGCAAAGCCTTAATGCTTCATAGGGAATCCGGTAGGGAGAGTATGATCTCATAAGCCGGGCGGTCACGCCACTGTAACAGTGAGCAAATTCGCACGCCAGCGCGAGGCCGGCTAGTCACTGGGGAAGCCCCCGGGAAGATGCGAAGGAGCGATGAACTGGAGCCAGGAGACCTGCTTGATTAACAATCACCGATTGACCTGCAGTGATGGGGATGGAGATTTTTGCGGATTCGTTCGCTTGATATAAAAGTTTGGCGCAGCCGCGACCAGACGACACGAGAACTGGTGACGATACCGAAAAAGACCCATTCTGCTGCTGCGGGATGGGCTTTTTCTATGCAAGCTCGATTCCTGCGCGATCCTGCGGAGATCTGTGCGCGTATGGGAACATGCGCAGAATTTCCCCGGGATGAAGGAGCATTGCTCTTGGGGAAACATTGCTCATCTTTTCAGTTCTCGTTTTTCCCTCGTGATGGGGGAACGCTCTGAGGGTGGAAGCTCAGGGCGATTTTTTTTCAAGGAATGCAATTCCGCGCGTTTATCTTTTTGCCGCTCTCGCTTCGCTGCGCCTCCACGTAGTTCCTTCTACGCGTTCGGCATCTCATTGACAGCAAAAATCTTGCGCGCAGAGTTGCTTTTCTACGTCAGTTCATCCATTGAACTGACAGAGCCTTCCCGGAATAAATTAAAGGAGGACGTACTATGCCGGAAGAAAAAGAGCGGTCGAGCGACGAGGAACTTCAGAAGCTTCTGAAGAAATCGGCGGATGTTGAGGATTTCCCCGATGTTCCGCTCGATGAATTCACGCCGCCCACGGATGAGGAGTGGAAAGCCGCCTGTGAGGCACTCCTGAAGGGCGCGCCGTTCGAAAAGAAGATGTTCACGAAGACCTATGAGGGGATCACCTTTGACCCCATGTACACGCGGAAAGCATACGGAGGACATCCTGCCGAAGGGAGTTATGCCCGGCATGGGGACTATCTCCGCGGCGTGGATGCGGCGGGCTACATCGGCAAGCCGTGGGGCATCGCGCAGGCGTGTGACGAGACGCTCCCGGCGGAGAACAACGAACTCCTGCGCCATGAGAACGACAAGGGCGCAACGATCTACCACATTGTGCTCGATACGGCGTCGCGCGCCGGTGTGGATGCGCGTCAGGCGGAGAAGGTCGGCGACACGGGGACGAGTGTGACGACGGTCGGGGACATGCACGTCCTCCTCACGGGACTTGACCTCGCGAAGTTCCCCCTCTACGTCTACACGGGCGCAAATGCCGTGCCCCTGCTCGCGCTCGTCGCGGCGGCACGCCGTGCAGCAGGCGAGGATATGAAGAATGTGCGGGGCATTGTCGGTGCAGATCCCATCGGCACTCTTGTGACGGACGGGAAACTGCCCGCGTCCCTTGACTCATACTATGACAGTCTCGCGGCGGCGGCGCGCTGGGCGACGGTGAACGCACCGCATCTGCGTACGGTGTTCGTGCGCAGCGATGTCTGCAGCGGCGGCAGCGAACGATGTACAGGAGGGTCGCGGCGGTTCTCGCCACGGCGACGGCGTATCTGCGCGCCCTCTGTGAGCGCGGGCCTCACGATCGATGCGGCGGCATCGCAGATTGCCTTTGCGTTCTCAATGGGGCGAAACTTCTTCCTGCAGATCGCTAAGCTGCGCGCTGTGCGCCGCTCTGGGCACAGATCGTGAAGGCCTTCGGCGGGAATGCCGAGGCGCAGAAGATGCGTATCCATGCGCGCCCCGCACTCTTCTTCAAGACCGTTTACGATCCGTATGTCAACATGCTCCGCAGCACGACGGAGATCTTCTCAGGCGTTGTCGGCGGCATCGACTCCTTCGAGGTGCGCCGTTTGATGAACCCATCCGCAAAGGGCGATGAGTTTCTCGCGCCGCATTGCGCGCAACGTCGAGATCATGCTGCAGGAGGGATTCGGTCTCCTGCAGCCGATCGACCCGCCGGCGGTTCGTGGGCGGTTGAGACGCTGACGCGCCAGATGAAGGAAAAAAATCTGGGCGGCGTTCAAGGCATCGAGAAGAGGGCGGCATCGCTGCGGCACTGCGTGCAGGGCTCGGTTCAGGAGGGCATCGCGAAGGTGCTCGCCGACCGCTTTCAAAAGAATGCCGATCTGCGCCGTGACCGCATTGTCGGCAACAATATGTATCCGAACATGACGGAGACGCTGCTCGAGACACGCGCCGAGGATACGGCAGCGCTCAAGGCACGGCGCACGAAAGATATCGAGCATATCTCTCGACATCGACACAAAAGCGCAGGCGAGGCCCTTGCGGCGTTCAAGGCAGATGGTTCCGTTCAGAATGCTGTTGAGGCGGCGCTTGCGGGGGCGACGATTGCCGAGCTGATGGCGGCGCTCACGGCGGGGAAAGGTGCGGAGACGGTCGCGGCGATTGCCCCGCATCGCTGGAGCGAACGCTTTGAGGCGCTGCGCCAGCGCACGAGGACTACAAGGCAGCGAAGGACGACAATGTGAGGTCTTCCTCGCGAACATGGGCCCATCCCGCAGCACAAGGGCGCGCGCAGATTTTACCACAGGCTTCCTGCAGGTCGGTGCATTCGAGGTACTCGGCAACGACGGCTTTAAGACCGTCGATGAGGCAGCGGAGGCGGCGCGTGCAAGCGGTGCGGATGCCGTCGTCATCGCTCTACGGATGCGACCTATCCCCGAGATCGTTCCCTGCCCTTGCGCCAAAGCTCCACGAGGAGCTGCCGCAGCACGCGTTTTCTCGCGGGCGCCGCGCCGAAGGATCTGCGAGACATACAAGGAAGCGGGCATTGACGAATATCATCCGTCCGCGCGAACTGCTATGAGATCCTGAGGGTCTCCAGAAACAGAAAGGGATGATTGCGTAATGGCGGGCTACGAACCCGGATTTCACGGGCATGAGCCTCGGCGAAAGCCCGTCCGCAGAACTCAAGGAATGGCGCGCCCTCTTTCGAGGCGGTACAGGACGGACGTTTGAGGCACTCACACACAAGACGATGGAGCGCATCCCGTGAAACCGTTCTACGATCACGATGTCTATGCGCGCATGAACCACCTCGACTTTGCGAGCGGGATTCCGCCCTGCCTGCGCGGGCCCTACTCACGATGTACGTGTTCCGTCCGTGGACGGTGCGCCAATACGCGGGGTTCTCGACAGCCGAGGAGTCGAACGCTTCTATCGGCGCAACCTCGCCGCCGGGCAGAAGGACTCTCGATCGCGTTTGACCTCCCGACGCACCGCGCTATGATGCGGACAATCCGCGCGTGGTCGGCGACGTGGGCAGAGGCAGGCGTCTCGGTCTGCTCCATGCTGGACATGAACATCCTGTTCTCGGGCATTCCGCTCGACCAGATGTCCGTTTCCATGACGATGAACGGCGCAGTGCTGCCGATCCTCGCGTTCTTCATCGTTTCGGGCGAAGAACAGGGCGTCGATAAAGAAGATCATGGCGGGCACGATTCAGAACGATATTCTGAAAAGAGTTCATGGTGCGCAAACCTACCATCTACCCGCCGGAGATGTCCATGCGCATCATCGGCGACATCTTCGAGTACGACGAAGTATATGCCGAGTTCAACAGCATCTCCATCTCCGGCTACCACATGCAGGGAGGCTGGTGCGCCAGCGGACATCGAGCTGGGCTACACGCTCGCGGACGGTCTTGAGTACATCCGCACGGGCATCAAGGCGGGACTTGCCGTTGACGACTTCGCGAAGCGTCTCTCATTCTTCTGGGCGATCGGCAGAACTGCTTTATGGAGGTTGCCAAAGATGCGTGCGGCGCGCGTTCTCTGGGCGAAGATTGTCAGAGTCCTTCGGCGCGAAGAACAACAAATCGATGGCGCTCCACGCACAGCCAGACCTCGGGTGGTCACTCACAGCGCAGGATCCGTTCAGCAATATCGCGCGCACGGCGATGGAGGCGATGGGGGCGGCACTCAGGCACACGGTCGCTCCATACGAGATGCGCTCGATGAGGGCGATCGCCCTGCCGACGGACTTCTCGGCACGCATCGCACGCAACACGCAGCTTTTACATTCAGGGACGAGACGAGCGTCTGCAGATCATCGACCGTGGGGCGCTCCTACTACGTCAGAGTCGCTCACAAATGAGATCATTCGCCGTGCTTGGGCACACATCCAGGAGGTCAGAGTCCTCGGCGGCATGGCAAAGGCAATCTCGAGCGGGACTGCCGAAGATGCGCATCGAGGAGGCGGCGGCGCCGATCAGGCTGAATCGACTCTGGGCTGGAGAGCATTGTCGGCGTGAACCAAATACCGTCTCGAAAAGGAAGACCCCCTGCAGATCCTCGCGATCGACAATACAGCGGTGCGCCAGGCACAGGTGGAACGTCTCGAAAAACTGCGCGCAGAGCGCAACGCAGACGACGTGCGCCGCTGCTCGAGGGCATCACGAAGGCGGCGGAGAGCCGCGACAGCAGCAACCTCCTCGAGGCGGCCGTCGATGCAGCCCGCGCCGCGCCTCGCTCGGCGAGATCTCCGATGCGGTGGAGAAGGTCTCAGGACGCTTCAGGCGGTCATTCACTACGATCTCTGGCGTTTACTCCTCCGGGTTTACGGACAAGACCGAGCTTGACCGCGCCCGTGAGATGGCGGACGAGTTCGAGGAACTCACGGGCCGCCGTCCGCGTATCTTCGTCGCGAAGATGGGACAGGACGGACACGACCGCGGGCAGAAAGTCATCGCATCCTCCTTCGCCGACATGGGCTGGGACGTCGACGTGGGGCCGCTCTTTCAGACGCCCCGCAGAGACGGCGCAGGACGCGGTCGACAACGACGTGCACATGGTCGGGTTCAGCTCCCTCGCCGCGGGACTCAACACGCTCCTGCCGCAGCTCGTCGATGAACTGAAGAAGCTCGGCCGCGATGACATCGCCATGGTGCTGCATCGGCGGCGTCATCCCCGTGCAGGACTATGACAGCCTCTACGAGCACGGCGCGGTTGCGATCTTCGCACCGGGTACGAACATCCCCGAGGCGGGCATCAAGCTCCTGACCCTTCTCATCGCACGCGCGAAGGAAGAAGCCGCAGGTTAAGGTATACAATGGCGCCGCCCTCAAACAGAGGGCGGCGTTTTGCTCTATACGAAAGGAGGAATTATGAGCGAAAAATATACCCAGAACGGCCCGATTGGGTGCCGAGACGCCGATGCGAGTTACGACGAGCGTCATGGGCGGCATCGAGGCATCAGGGATCTGACCGTCGGCAACATCAATCCGAAAGTGCTGAACGGGACAGGATGTCCCACCGCAAACTTGTCCTCAGTGAAGATGACTATGTTGAGGGCGTGGCCCGCGGCGACCGCGCGACGCTTTCTCGTGCGATCACGCTCATCGAGCAACGGCAGCAAGCACTTCAAGCGTGCCCAGCGCGTGCTTCAGCGCCTGCTGCCGAAGACGGGCAATGCTCTGCGCATCGGCATCCTGGGCGTGCCGAGGGCGAGCAAATCCACGATGATCGAGGCGTTCGGCAATATGCTCTGCGATGCGGGACACCGTGTCGCTGTACTACCGTTGATCCCACAAGTTCTGTTACGAGGGCTCGATCCTCGGCGACAAGACACGTATGGGAACCCTCTCGCGCCGTCGAGGCATTCATCCGCCCCCTCACTGCGGGCGGCACGCTCGGCGGCGTTGCGCGCAAGAGCCCGTGAGACCATGCTGCTCTGCGGGGCGGCCGGCTACGACGTTATCATCATCGAGACCGTCGGCGTCGGGCGAGTCCGAGACGACGGTGCGCTCCGCGTTGACTTTCTTTCCTGCTCGTCGTGCTGACGGGCGCGGGCGATGAACTCAAGGCATCAAGAAGGGCATCATGGAACTTGCGGATGCGATCGTCATCAACAAGGCGGACGGGGACAACCTCATCAAGGCGAAGGTCGCACGCAGGCAGTACCGACGCATGATCGAGTTTATCCGCCCCGCGACACCGGGCTGGGAGACGCACGCCTTGCCTCCGCGATCGAGAAGACAGGGACTTGCCGAGCTGTGGGAGATCATCCGCATCTTTCGCGAGAAGACCACGAAAGAGCGGCGTGTGGAAGAAGCGGCGCGACGGGCAGCTGCTCGACTGGATGAACAGCATGATCGACGAGCATCTGCACAACCTGTTCTTCGACGATGCCGTTGTGCGCGGGCGTATGCCGAGGTAAAGATGCGGTCCTCTCGGGCGGCATCTCACCGACCCAGGCAGTTGCGGAGCTGCTCAGTGTATTCGTGCACCGTGCGGCGGGACGGCAGGTCGACCTCTTTACGAATTGAGGAGGTGTACCCATGATGAAACGCATCTGCCTTTCGGGTGCGGATATGTACGAGCTCGAGGAGGTGTTTCGCGGACGGCGCGGCATCGTCTCCGTCCGCACAGGCTATCAACGCTGCGCCGCGAGACCGCGCACGAGGATGCGCTGACAGGCGCGTCGGGCGGTCGATGTGGGCGTTGAGATCGTTTACGATCCCAAAAGACGGACATCTCACAGCTTCTCGACCTGCATTTTTCTGTCGTTACGCCGTACAGCATCGACGGGCAGGGCTATGTGCGCAGCCCCTATGTACCGCGGGCATCTTCTACGAGGCGCGAGGACGAGCCGCAGATCGCTCTACCTCACCTTTCTCGCAGGCAGGGACGTTGCCCCGCGACGGGGAGGCATTTGACACTCAATGATCCGAACAGCAGTGCGGCGGCGCGGCGCGTTATGCACGCAACGATGGAGCGGCTGACCTCTTTCCAGCCGGCAGAGGAGGGAGCATCAGGGCTATCTGCAGCGGCATCCCGAGGTAAAGACCTACATTGATCTCGCCCGCCTGCGTGAGACTTGTCAAATTGTGATGTGTCTGCTGCATGAAGCGAAAACTTCGATAGCAGCAGACCTTTTAAATAATGGATAATTTTTCATGGCTCTCTGAATGTCTTATGCTATAATTCATAGTATCACATACACTTTCAGAGGCTTGCAGCATACGACAGACTTTGCGCTGCACAGCAAGGAGACGAGGGATGAGCATACGCACGAAACTACAGTCGATTCTTATTCTGCTGTTTGTATTCATCGTGGGATTAGTTGGGCTGAACTTCTTTACGTTCAATGAACTCAAGGGATGCGCCTGCGGTCAACGCTTCCGGCTCGCTGCGGATGCGCGCCTATCAGCTTTCGTGGGGGCAGCACGGCTCGTGTCGGCAGATGAGGGCGACGCACAGACGCTGCGCGCGGCGATGCAGAAGAATCTGGAGGACTACGATCGTATTCTGAAGGGGCTGGAGCAGGGCGATGCGGCGATGGGGCTGACGGCACCCTCGGATGAGAGCGGTCCAGCGGCAGCTCGGCGTTGTGAAGCCGCTGTGGGAGGCGTATCGTGCTGATATCCGTGCCGCTGCCGAGGAAACGGACGAGGGGCGCGCCGCGCCGCAGAGGCAAAGAGCTGCAAAAGAGGTTGCGCCCTTTGTGGCGGAGGTCAACAAGCTGGTCGCTGCCTACGATGCCGCCGGACAGGCGAAGATCGAAGGTCAGGACATCAGCTCGGCGTGATCCTGCTTGCTGTTCTCGTGGTGGGCGGTGCACTCTGGCTGATTCTCACACAGATTTTGCGTCCGCTGGCGGCGCTGACGGATTCGTTTCGCGGCATTTCTGAGGGCGAGGGGGATCTGACGCAGCAACTTCACGCAGAGCGCGATGATGAAATCGGACGGATCGTCCTCTACTTCAATACCTTCATCGGGAAACTGCGTACGATCATACGCGGTGCACAGGAGAGTGCAGCGGAGGTCGCACAGCTCTCCGGTGCACTTTCGCAGGCAAGCGGTGAGAGCAGTAAGGCCGTCGAAGTGGTCGCCGGCTCCGTCACCGATGTCGCAGGGCGGGCGAATGAACAGAATACGGATATGCAGGCCCTCGCGGACCATGTGGCACAGATCGCGGAGCACATGGCGCAGATGCTCGCAGCCGCTGAACGCTCTGCCGCACTCTCGGCGGATTCTGAGGAAAAGGCAGCGGATGGCCGGGATGGTGCGGTACGTGTCGCATCACAGACCGATGGCCTGCGCGATATTGTCATGGCGATGGATCGGAATGTGCAGACGCTCACACAGTACGCGGAGGACATCAATCAGATCATCGAGCTCATTAAGGGCATCTCGGAGCAGACGAATCTGCTCGCGCTCAACGCCGCGATCGAAGCTGCACGTGCAGGGGAGAGCGGACGTGGTTTTTGCTGTTGTCGCGGAGGAGGTGCGCAAGCTCGCTGAGAGCTCGAGCCTTGCGGCGGACGATGTCACGGAAGATGACCGGCATTCGTCAGCAGGTGCATGAGACGCACAGTGCAAATCAAGAGCTGGTCGGTGATCTCGAGAAGATCACGGAGGCGGTCGCTGCGGTGCGTGCCTCACTGAATGCCATCGCCGCAAGTTCCGAGGAGAGCCGCCGTGCGGCGGCTGAAATCGTGCAGCTGAGATCAGACGGCATCGGCAGGCGCACAGAACGTCGCGCATACGTCTGGGAATGTCGCATCAGCGGCAAAACAGATCGCGAGGGCTCACCGAGGACTCGGCAGCTGCCATCGAGGCAGAGCGCGACCATGGAGCAGGTCGTCACTACTGCAGAGCACTTGTCCGGCCTGTCGGCGAAGCTGGACGGCCTCGTCGGAAAAGTTCAAGACCTGACTCAGTGAGACGCCGTTATGCCATGTTTATGGGGGCGGATAAAAATTCGTGTGTCTCCTTGGCGCATCTTTTTCGTCCGGCCTGTGTCAGCAATCTTTCCGCACAGCCTTTGCTGGGCGTCGGTCGCCCTCACTGGCAGGAAAAATCTGCACCGATCGATCGGCTGTTATTTTATCAGCGATTTCTTATGCGGCTGTATCAAATGGGGATTGCGCCGCGTTCTTCACGCGATATACCAGCGGAAGGACTTTTCTGTTGAAACGAGAGGAACTATGTCCATTCATAATAAACTGCGAATCACACTCGTCGCCCTTTTCAGTCTTCATCATCGGGCTTGTCGGACTGAACTTTTTTCACTTTTGCCCAGATTGAGGGATTCTCCCGCCGTCAATGCTTCGGCTCTCTCCGCATGCGTGCGTATCAGCTCTCATGGCTCTCGGCGCGCCTTGTGCCGGCAGAGGAGGAGGAGATGCTCATCCGGCAGACGATGCATGCGCAGATCGAGGAATATGACCGCATCCTTGCGGGGGCTTGCCGAGGGAAATGCGGATGCGGGCATTCGTCCCGCCGCTGATCCCGCCGTTGCGGCACAGCTCCAGACGGTTCGGTCTCTGTGGGAGAACTACCGAAATCAGGTGCTTTCTGTTTTGGGAGCGGAAACTGCGGCGGATCAATATGCGGCAAACAGGGCACTTTCCGACAGTGTGACCGCCTACGTGGCTGAGGTGGACAAGCTCGTTACGGCGTATGACCAAGCCAGTCAGGGCAAAGATAGCCGTCTCAAGCGAATTGAACTTGTGGTTATCGTTCTGTCCGTGCTTATCTTTATTGGCTCCTCCTATGTTATGATCCGACATATTCTGCACCCGCTTGCCGCTCTGACCGTCTCCTTTCGTGAGGTCGCCGGCAAGGAGGGAGATCTCACGCAGCAGCTTGAGGCGGAGCGTTATGATGAGATCGGACGCATCGTGTGCTCCTTCAACAGCTTTGTCGGTGATCTGCGCCAACTTATGCAGCGGGCGCAGGCGTGTGCTGCGGAAGTCTCGGGACTCTCTGACAACCTCTGGCAGGCGAGTGTCGAGAACAGCCGGGCAGTTGAATACAACGCTGTTGCCATTAGCAATGTTGCCGCGAGTGCGAACGAGCAGAATGACGAATTCAGATGCTCACATCGAGCATCAGCGGTATCTGTGCATGATGCAGGAAATTCATAAGCTCATACCTGCGGAGGTGCGGATCGCGCGGGCTTCTCTCCTCCGTCGAGGCGGTGCGTGCTTGTGCGCAGGTCGCTGCAGCGGCAGCGCAGGATGTCGCCGCAGCGTCGAAAAAATTACGGGTCTCACGGAGGACTCGGCAGCTGCCATCGAGCAGGAGACCGCCTCCCTCGATGCCTTTGCCGCCACGGCGGAGCATCTCAAGGGCTTGCCGCCAATTTGGATGAGCTGGTTGGGCGATTCAGGTATAAACACATATGATCGTCTGCCGCCGAAGTGCGGGCAAAAAGATGTGCGAAGACGGCGGTGATGGATTTATCAGTAGCTTCCTAAATAGTAGTGTATCGCTGTGTATGACAAGAAAGGAGAGTCAATTGGAGGTCAATGCAAATCTGGCACAGGACGTGTTTAAGGACGCGGGGAAGCGTCATTTTCCTCATGCTGTCACTGAAACGTGAGGACAGAGACAAGGAATGTGAGATCATCGCCGATATGGCGGACCGCATCGAAGCAATTCAGCGTTCGATGAACATCCGCGTTGCACCGGAGACGGTGAAGCTCACCTTCGGCTTCAGCAACCGCGCATGGGAGTATCTTTTTCCCGCATGCCGCGAAACCAAAGGAATTAGAAGTTTCAAGGGCGTCAATGGGAAGAACCATCAGGCCCCGACAACGCCTGCCGATCTCTTCCTGCACGTCCGTGCAGATGAGGCATCGACGACCTATCTCGTCGTCGATCAGATCATGGGCTTCCTGCGCCCCATCGTGGATGTTGTGGATGAGACGCACGGTTTTCACTATCGTGAGGGTCGTGCCATCATCGACTTTATCGACGGGACGGAGAATCCCGTCGGTGAGGAGGCGAAGGAGTGGGCGATCATTGGCGCGGAGGATCCCGACTTCATCAATGGCTCCTATGCCTTCGCACAGAAGTATGTTCACGATCTCGATGCGTGGCGCGCCCTGCCGACCGAGGTGCAGGAAAAGTACATCGGCCGTCGGAAGTACAGCGATCTGGAGCTCGACGATGACGAGAAGGACCCGCGCGCACAACATCATCTCGCAGGACAACCGCGACGATGAGGAACACAAGATCGTGCGCATGAACGTCGTCTATGCGAACCCGGGTGAGGGCGTGCGCGGCACCTACTTTATCGGCTATGCACGCCACTGGGATGTGACGCGCAAGATGGTCATCAATATGTTCACGCAGGACGATCGTCTGCTCGAGTACTCGACGGCACTGAAGGGACAGCTCTTCTTCATCCCGTCGAAGGAGCTCATGGGGCGCATCGCCGAGGAGAGTTGTTCTAAAACGCAAAAATACCGCCGTGCCGAGGATCTCGGTGCGGCGGTATTCTATGCCGTTATTCTTTGATCGGTTTTTTGAGCATCGACAGGATGACGGCGCCGACGATGGCGCCGATGATGATGCTCACGAGGTACATGAGCGGATTGCCGATGGTCGGGACGACGAAGATGCCGCCGTGGGGCGCACGCAGCGTGCAGTCAAAGAACCGCTGGTGAGTGCGCCCGCGAGGGCAGACCGACGACCATCGAGGGGATGACGCGGACGGGGTCGGCGGCAGCAAAGGGAATGGCACCCTCCGTAATGAAGGAGAGTCCCATGACGTAGTTCGTGATGCCCGCCTTGCGCTGGCTCTCAGTGAAGCGGTTCTTGAAAGAGTGGTCGCGAGGGCGATCGCGAGCGGCGGAACCATGCCGCCGGCCATGACTGCCGCCATGACGTGATACTCGCCCGAGGCGAAGTCCCGTGCCCGTGACGTAGGCCGCCTTGTTGATTGGGCCGCCCATGTCGATCGCCATCATGCCGCCGACAACAATGCCCATAGGACGCGCTGAGGATCCATGCTGCCAGTGTCGCGACCATCCATGTGTTGATGGCGGCGACGGGCGGCGTGATGATGAAAGGGTGATAAAGCCGATGATGAGGATGCCAAAGAACGGGTAGAGCAGGGACGAGGCTTGATGCGCCGTCGAGTGCGGCGGGCAGTCCGCAAAGCGCTTCTTCAACAGGGTTGACGGCGTAGCCGCCGATAAATCCTGCGAGGGTGCACCGAGGAAGCCCGTGCCGTGTGCCCGCGAGTGCGCCGCCGACGAAGCCAACGGCGAGACCGGGGCGGTCGGCGATGGACATGGCGATGAAGCCTGCAAGGGACGGGAAGCATAAAGCCGAACGATGCACTGCCGACATCCGCGAAGAACTTTGCGAGCGGGTGTTCGAGGCGAAATGCGACGGATCGATGCTGTAGTCATCAAAAGAAAGGCGAGGGCGATGAGGATGCCGCCGCCGACAACGAACGGGAGCATGTGCGAGACGCCGTTCATAAGGTGCTTGTAGATCTGGCGCCCTGAGACTTTCCTCCTCGGATGCATCCGCCCCTCTGCCGTATCCGCACCGCTCGCGTGATAGACGGGTGCAGAGCCCGCGAGCACGGTCGATGAGCTCATCTGCCTTGTTGATGCCGTCCGCAACCTTCGTGATGACGACGCGGTGTCCGTCAAAGCGCGACATGGCGACGTTCTTGTCCGCCGCAACGATGATGCCGTCGGCAGCGGCGATCTCCTCCGGTGTGAGGACGTTCTTCACGCCCGCCGAGCCGTTCGTCTCCACCTTGATGGAGATGCCGCGTTTCTTTGCGTGCTGTTCCGGGCTCTCCGCCGCCATAAAGGTGTGCGCGATGCCCGTGGGGCAGGCGGTGACGGCGAGGATCTGGATGTGGTCGGCGGCAGGTGCGCTCTCCGTGCTCTCCTCCGCGGCGCTCGGCGCGGTGAAGGTGCCGTTTTCCTTCGCGTCGATGGGGCCGCGGAATTCCTCGACGGTCTTGGCGGCGATGGGTGCTTCCCTGAGTCAGGGATCCATAATCATGGTCGCAAGGCTGGAGAGAATGGTGAGGTGCTCGTCGTTTGCGCCGTTCGGTGCGGCAATCATGAAGAAGAGGCGGCTCGGGTTGCCGTCCATCGCGGCAAAGTCCATCCCGTCGGGGATGGTCATGGCAACGAGACCTGCTGTCTTTACGCCGTCGCTCTTGGCGTGCGGGGTTGCAATGCCGTCGCCGAGGCCCGTCGTGCCGCTCGCCTCACGTGCAGTACGTCCTTGACGTACTGTTCCTTGTTACTGAGGTTTCCGCCCTTTTCCATGCAGTCCGCGAGCAGGCGGATGGCTGCCTCCTTGGAGGCGGGGGCGGAGACGCCGAGGGCAATGCTCTCGGGCTTCAAAAAGGTCGTTGATATGCAAGGAAAACCCTCCTTTTTCATTGTGTTGTATCTGCTGTACATATTCCTTGAAAATATCCGCATTGTTTGGAGTGGCGTGCAGTCCTTTAGCAAACCCTAGTGGAGCAACCGGCACAGAGTGTGCGGCCCGCCCCCTGCGGATTTTAATCGTTCAAGCGCAGCGCGTTTGGAATCCGCAGGTATTTTGGCGGACGAGCACACGACCGCTTGCGTAACGAGGGTTCTGCGAGGACACACGCCACATGGGGATTGCACAGCTGCGATAGATTACGTTCATACACGCAGGACGCACGCCGCTCTTACATCACGCGATTGTTTTCAACAGCGCGAGAGCCTCCTCGCGCGTGGCAAGGTTCTCGGAGAATGCCGAGGCGGAGCCGGTCGCAACGCCGCATGTAGAAGGCGCGCTCGTAGTCGCCGTCCGACTCCATATAGCCTGCGAGGAAGCCTGCGACCATTGAGTCGCCTGCGCCGACAGAGTTGACGAGTGTGCCCTTCGGCGCGGCAGAGCGATAGAATACGCCCTCCTCGGTGAGGAGGATCGCACCGTCGCCCGCCATGGAGATGAGGACGTTTGTCGCACCCTCGTCCTGCAGGCGTTTCGCATGCTCGATGATCTCGTCGTCTGTGTTCAATGTCGCCGAACATCTCGCCAAGCTCGTGATTGTTTGACTTGATGAGGAACAGGTGATACTTCAGCACACGCCGCAGAAGGTTCTTCGTCGCATCCACGACAATGCGGATGCCGCGCCCGTCGAGGTGTTCCATGATGCGTTCATAGATATCGTCGGGCAGGGTATTCGGAATCGACCCTGCGAGGACGAGGGTGTCACCGCGCTTCAGACGATCGAGCTTTTCAAACAGCGCGCGCTGCGCTTCGGGCGGAATCTTCGGCCCCTGCCCGTTGATCTCCGTCTCACGCTCCGCTTGATCTTGACGTTGATGCGTGAGAACCCTTCGTCGAGATGTACGAAGTCCTCCGTCACATTGAATGAGCGGAGCTGCTGCTGCATCGCTGTACCTGTAGAATCCCGCGAGGAAGCCGAGTGCCGTTGCATCATGTCCGAGATTTTTCAGTACGATGGCGACGTTGATGCCCTTGCCTCCCGGCAGGATCTGCTCATAGTTCACGCGGTTGATCTCGCCCGGGGTGAACTGCTCCAATCGGACGATGTAGTCAATCGACGGATTGAAGGTGACCGTGTAGATCATATACATCCCTCCTGTCCCAGTACAGATGAATCTCTTTCCAATATTGCCATCATATAATGCAGGCACAGTAAAGTCAGAAGTCGTTCTCATGGCGGTGGACTTGTCAGCGGATTTTCTTTCCTCTATAATAAAAGAAAAGGTACAGCGTTTTTGGGGAATGGGAGGACGTATGAACGAAATCGTAGACAGCAGTACTGAGCAGGTGCTCGTGGAGGCATAGGGAAAAAGCCGGCACCGACGCCGCGCCCTAAGAGGCAGCTCGAAGGGCATTTTTCTACATCAAAAATGCCTGCGGCTCATTATCGGTGCCTTCATCACTGCCGTAGGACTCGATCTTTTCCTCATCCCGAACAATGTCATCGACGGTGGTGTTGTGGGTCTGTCGATCATGTCGCAGACCATCACGGGCATGAGTCTCGGTGTGTTTCTCGTGCTCTATAATATTCCCTTTGTCTTTATGGGGTACAAACAGATCGGCAAGAGTTTCGCGCTCTCGACGGTCTTTGCCATCATCATGCCTCGATCTGGTCGAGTGTGCTTCACGACGTACCGCAGGTGACGAATGACCCGTTCCTCGCTGCGATCTTTGGCGGCGTGGTGACGGGGCTCGGCGTCGGCATCGTCATGCGTACGGGCGGCTGCTTCGACGGGACGAGATCGTCGCGATCATCATGGATGCGCGGACGCAGTTCTCCGTCGGCGAGGTGGTCATGTTCATCAACCTCTTTATCCTCTCCTCGGCGGGACTGCTCTACGGATGGGACAAGGCGATGTACTCGCTCTTTTGCCCTACTTCGTCATCGCAAAGATGATCGACGTCGTGCTGAAAGGGCTCGATGAGTCGTATGCCGTCATGATCGTCACGAACGAGCACGAGGAGGTCACCGCCGCCCTCAACGAGCGGCTCGGACGCGGTGTGACTCTGCTCCACGGGGCTGGCGGCTACACGGGCGAGGCGAAGGAAGTCCTCTACTGCGTGGTGACGCGCCTCGAGCTGGACAAGCTGAAGGAAATCGTCCTCGACAAGGACGAGCGCGCCTCTGTGACCATCAATGCCGTGCATGACATCGTGGGTGGACGGTTCAAGAAAAAGGCGATTCACTAAGTTCCCCAAAAGCCTCCCCGTACACGCGGGGAGGGGCCCTGAAAGCGGGGAAGGGCATCGTCTGCAATGTATCCGTGCTTTCTTGGGGAGATTGATCGGTGATGAAACAATTTCTCAGATATACGGCTCTGCTGAGCTTCTTTCTTCTCCTGCCCACGGCACCTGCGCTTAGCGCTGCGCGCATCGCACAGCTGCCGCTCGTGGTGGAGGGCGGTGCAGGGATGTCGATGCGGAGACGGTGGATGCGCTCGAGGAGATGGTCGCGCGCGATCTCCACATGTCGCTGAACGATACGATGGGCTGGCTCACCTACGTCGATGACCGTGCGCTGATGGATGCGTATGATGGTGCCTGTGGGCAGTATGCCATGCGGCGCGGCTATGACTATCCTGCCGTCCTGCGTGCGACGGCAGATGCCGTGAGGCGAGACCTCGCCGTTCTGCCGATCCTCCGACCTACTATGAGGTATATTACACGAGTATCTTCTATGAGGAGAATTTTCTGCACAGCGGTGCCGCCGTCCGCCTACTCGTCTATGACCGCGCAACGGGGGATCATTGACCGCCGCGATGCGCGCTCATACGCGGATGAGGATCAGCCGAGCGGCAGGGGCGTATGTCCTCGCGGGCGAGGTGATGCGTAACGTCTCTGCGGCTAATCTCCGTTCACACCTGCGCGACCTGCGCGAGACGGCGCGAGGGTATCATACCACAAAAGAGAGGCGGTTATACCGCCTCTCTCTTCTATACGGAGAATCGCTGGTCAGAGCTTCCCTTGGCCGTTTATGATCGTTTGTGTCGGCGCGATGAGTTTAACCCCGTTTTCGTCAAAGTAACGGAGATAGGCATCAGATGGACGCTTGTTGGTCACAACATATTCGAGATCCTTCAGGGCGCAGTAACTCATGAGAGTCGCATGGTCGAATTTTGAATCATCTACGAGAAGAATATGAGGACAGTTCTTTTTCATTAGGCTCTGTTTGAGCTCACATTCCAGTGGGGAGGTGTTGGTCGCTCCATGTTCAATGGAGATGCCCGTGCTGGCGAGAAATGCTTTTGTGACGTTATAGCGCCGCAGACACTCGACGGCCTGAGGTCCGATAAATGCCTTCGACGGGGCATAGAATGTGCCGCCGGTAGAGATGACGTTCAGACGGGTGTATGTCACGGCCATGTTAATCACGTGGACACTGGCGGTAACGATGGTCAGCCGTTGCTTGTCGAGCAAGTAGGGCACCATGTGCATCGTGGTGGTGCCAGAGTCAATGTAGATGACATCACCGTCGTTCACGAGATCTGCAGCAAGACGACCAATGAGTTTTTGCCTCAGCGTTGCGCCCTTCACGAAAGGCAAATGGTTCGGGCGCATTTACAGGCGGGTCGGCGAGGACGATACCGCCATATACCTTCTCAATGATGCCTTTTTCCTGCAGGTCGGCGATATCGCGCCGAATGGTGTTCTTGGAGACGCCGAACATATCACAAAGGTCATTGATGGAGATGTTATGGGCTTCTTTTAGTGCTTCGTGTATTTTTCGTCTGCGATCTATTTTCATATATGATCCCCTGAATCAGACGCGTTCATCAGCGTCAAAGTAAGAAGGGTAACATACCCAACTTTTGTTCAAATCCAACGATTCTATCATATCACGATTTGACAAGATATACAAGCAATTGTCTCCTTTACTACATTGAAAAAAGGGCGTGATACTTTTTAAGTATGGGAGAAAGTTCGATGCTGACAGGATAAAAAGAATCTTTGATAGTTGACAATGTGATGAAAAAGGTGTAAATTATTTCCATAAGATAATCAAAACATTATCAAAAAGCAAATGGTGGTCAGAATTAGGAGAGTGGACAATATGGGTTACATTTATGGTTCCTGCCAAGATTATTTCCGGTACGAATGTGATCGAGGAATTGGGGAGCACATCCGCGGCAAGGGCACCAAAGCACTGATTGTCACAGATCCGTTCATGGTGAAGTTTGGCAATGCGGCAAAGGTGGAATCTGCGCTGACGAAGGCGGGCATCCCCTATGTCATCTATGATGGGGCAAGTGCCGAACCGACCGATACGATTGTTTACGATGGCTTGAGTGTCTATAAGAAAGAAAACTGTGATTTCATCATTGCACTCGGCGGCGGTTCTCCGATGGACGCAGCAAAGGCGATCGCCTTTATGTCTGTCTCAAAGGAAGATCAGCGACTATATGCATGTGAATATTGACATGGAAGTTCCTTATTTGGTGGCGATTCCGACGACGGCAGGCACGGGCTCCGGTGACAAAGAATACGATCATCACGGATACCGAGAACAATGTCAAGATGCTTCTCGGTGGGCCGTCGATTATTCCGGCACTTGCTGTGGTAGATCCCTCGTTTACCATGACGGCACCACCTGCAGTGACGGCGGCCACCGGCGTTGATGCGCTCTGCCACGCGATTGAGGCGTATACCTCGCGTCGTGCACAGCCGCTGACCGATACGTTTGCCCTTTCTGCCATCAAGAAGATCCGAGAACCTTCCTCTCTGCTATAAAGACGGCAATAATGTCGAGGCTCGCCTTGCCATGTCGATTGCGGCGACGGAAGCGGGCATTGCGTTCAACAATGCCTCGGTGACCATCGTCCATGGCATGAGCCGCCCGATCGGCGCTCTCTTTCACATCGCGCACGGCGTCTCGAATGCGATTCTCCTGCCCGCATGCATGAAGTTTGCGATTGAGAGAACACGGATCGCTTTGCGACGATTGCACGCATTATGGAGGTTGCGGACGACGCAACGCCCGATCATGATGCAGCCGTTGCGTTTGTCGCAGAAGTCACGCGCTTCTGCAAGGAAGTCGGTATCCCGACGACGGAGGAGTGCTTGCACAGCGTGGCGCAACGAAAGAGGAGTTCCTTGCGCAGACGGATAAGATGGCATCGGATGCGCTCGAGGCGGCAGCCCGCAGAACACGATGCGCGTGCCGACGAAGGAAGAGATCATCGCGATTTACAACGAGCTGTTCTAACGAGCATATACAGGAGGAATGCCATGCCACTTGTCAAATTGTCCGATCTGGTGACGAAGCCGGATCACACGTATGCGGTGGGCGCGTTCAACGTCTCCGATATGGAGATGGCGATGGGCGCAATCAGAGCCGCCGAGGAGATGAACGCTCGCTCATCCTGCAGGGTGGCAGAGGGGCAGCTGCGTTACTCCCCACTTGACCTCCTGGGTCCCTGTGATGATTGCTGCGGCAAAGAGTGCAAGATGCCGACAGCGGTGCATCTCGATCACGGTGGCACGATGGAGACGATCCGGCTCGCGCTCGAACTCGGATTTACCTCGGTGATGTTCGATGGATCGAAGTATCCGCTCGAGGAAAACATCGCACGCACGCGTGAGGTTGTAAAAGCTTGCCAAGGGCTATGGTGCGGATGTAGAGGCGGAGATTGGCCGCGTGGGCGGTGCTGAGGGAGACTATAAGAGCGTAGATGTCCTCGTCACGAGGTGTGGAGGCAAAGCGCTTTGCCGAGAGACCGGTGTCGATGCACTTGCAGTCGCGATCGGAACAGCCCATGGCAATTACAAGGAACAGCCTGTTCTGCGCATCGATCGTCTCAAAGGAGATTGCAGCGGCGGTCAAGACACCGCTCGTCCTCCACGGTGGTACGGGACTGACGGATGAGGATTTCAAGGAGTGCATTTCGAGCGGCATTCAGAAGATCAACATCGCAACGGCATCCTGCGACGCCTCTGCCAACCGCATCCGCAAGGTGGCGGCAGAGAATCCGACAGCGCGCTACTTTGAATTCAGCGAGGCGATCGCAGAGGGACGTATGAAAACGTCAAGAAGCACATGGCAATCTTTGGGATGAAGGATAAGGCATAAGGAGAGACGACGATGGCACTCATTACTTTCGACGACAGCAAGAAGCGCGACGTTGTTCTGATCGGGCGCGTGACGCTGGACTTTAACCCTGAACGAGCTGAACCGTACGCTCGATAAGGTGGAGACCTTCTCTATGTATCTCGGCGGCTCGCCGGGCAACATGGCGGTCGGCATCAACAAGCTCGGCAAGAAGGTGGGGTTCATTGGCTGTGTCTCGAATGATCAGTTCGGCGATTTTCGTTCTGAACTATTTCAACGAGCGAAACATCGACACGAGCCAGATGGTTCGTGCGAAGCACGGCGAGCGCATCGGCCTGACGTTCACCGAGATCAAGAGCCCGACGGAGTCCAGCATCCTGATGTATCGCGACGCGTGGCAGATCTTCAGATCGCGCCTGAGGATGTGGATGAGCAGTATATTGCGGATACGAAGATTCTCATCATTTCGGGCACGGCACTCTCGGCAAGCCCCTCGCGCGAGGCGTGTCTCATTGCGGCACAGTATGCGAAGAAGCACGGCACACGTATCATCTTCGATGTAGATTACCGTCCGTACAGCTGGCGCACGAAGAAGGATATCCAGATCTACTACTCGCTCGTGGCCTCGATGGCAGATGTCATCATCGGTTCGCGAGATGAGATCAACCTCACCGAGGGTTATGATGAGAATGCGACGGAGCCGGCAGATCACCTGATCGCGGAGAAGTACATTGCACAGGGGACGAAGATCGTCGTCATCAAGCATGGCAAGGCGGGCTCGATTGCCTATACGGCGGATAAGAAGGCATACAAGGTATCGTCTTACAACATCAAGCTGCTGAAATCTTTTCGGCGGCGGCGATGCCTATGGCAGTGCCTTCGTCTGCAGGCCTCCTTGAAGGATGGTCTGTAGCGGATTCGCTGCAGCACGGCACGGCACATGCGGCAATGGTTGTTGCAAGTCATAGCTGCTCGAATGCGATGCAGACGGTCGAGCAGATCGATGCCTTCATGACGGAGCACAAGGCGGAGAAAGTCATTACGGAGATCGCGTGGGAGGCGGCACTATGAAATTCGGACGTCTTGGCGCAGAGTTAAAGCATGGCTACAATGCTATGACGACGCGCGAGAGTGATATGTTGATGGATATTGGCTATCAGCTGATGGATGAAAATGAGGTCGTGGAGTTCGAGGATGTCCTGCAGGAGACGGCGTTTGTCATCCTCACAGGGGATGTCGAGGTGCAATGGGATGGCAAAAAGGAAATCATGCACCGCACCTCGCTCTTTGATGAGGCTCCCTACTGCCTTCATGTTCCGCGTGGGAAAAAAAGGTTGTGTTGAAGGCACTGAAACGCTCGACGGTGTTGGTACAAAAGACCGAGAACGAGCGCAGCTTACGCCGGTCTTCTACCGTCCCTGCCGATATCCAGTCGCCCGTTTTCGGCAGCGGCATGTGGTATCGAACGGCGGAGCGTACGGTACGCACGATCTTTGACTACGAGAATGCGCCGTACTCCAACATGGTCAACGGCGAGGTCGTGAATACGCCGGGTTGCTGGTCGGGCTATATCCCACACAATCATCCGCAGCCGGAGGTCTATACCTATCAGTTCGACAAGCCACAGGGGTTTGGTGCGGCGTTCATCGGCGACAATGCATTTAAGATTGAACACAACAGCTGGTCAGAGATCACGGGCGGCTATATGCATCCGCAGGTCGCGGCACCCGGCTATGCCATGTGGTATAGCTGGATGATCCGCCATCTGCCCGGTGATCCGTGGAAGAAGACGCGTACGGATCTGCCCGAGCACACATGGCTGCTCGATGAAAACGCCAAGATCTGGCAGCCGAAGCGCTAACGAAAAATAGGATATGAGTGGAGGAGAGTAAATGAGAAGACAATCCGCCTCACGGTAGCACAGGCACTGGTGAAGTTCCTCAACAATCAGTACATCGAATTCGACGGCAAGCAGAACCGCATGTTTGAAGGTATCTTTGGTATCTTTGGACATGGCAATGTGGTCGGTCTTGGACAGGCACTTGAGCAGGATGCGGGGCAGCTCATCATGCGTATGGGGGCGCAATGAGCAGGGCATGGCACATGCAGCGATGGGATTCGCAAGCAGAAGCGCCGTAAGCAGATCTATGCCTGCACATCGTCGGTCGGGCCCGGCGCACTGAACATGGTGACGGCAGCAGCAACGGCAACGGCAAACTGCATCCCCGTCCTCTTCCTGCCTGGCGATACCTATGCAGATCGTCAGCCGGATCCCGTCCTACAGCAGATGGAGCAGCCTTCGAGTCTTGCGATTACAAGCAATGATGCGTTTAAGGCAGTCTGCAAATACTGGGATCGTGTGACGCGTCCCGAGATTTTGATGACGGCGTGCATCAATGCGATGCGCGTCCTCACGGATCCTGCGGAGACCGGTGCCGTCTGCATTGCACTCCCGCAGGATGTCGAAGGAGAGGCCTTTGACTATCCGCTGACCTTCTTCAAAAAGCGCGTCCATCGCATTGAGCGGCCCGCTCCTTCCCCGTATGCCATTGAGGAGGCGGTACAGCTCATCACGCGCAAGAAAAAGCCGATCATGATCTTTGGTGGCGGCGTGCGCTATTCCGAGGCGGAGGAGACATTCCGCGCGTTTGCAGAGAAGTACGGCATCCCGTTCGGCGAGACGCAGGCGGGCAAGGGAACGATTGTCTGGGATCACCCGCTGAATCTCGGGGGAATTGGCGAGACGGGAAGCCTTGGTGCGAATCTCATCGGTGCAGATGCGGATCTCGTCATTGGCATCGGTACACGCTATACGGACTTTACGACTTCTTCTAAGTGGCTCTATCAGAATCCCGAGGTTGAATACCTCAACATCAATATATCTCGTTTTCATGCGTACAAGATGGATGGCGTCCAGGTTGTTGCGGACGCGCAGGAGGGGCTCAAGGCACTGGATGCCGCTCTTGAAAAAGACGGGCTGGAAGGTCAGCGCGGATTATGCGGCAGCCGTGAAGGATGCGAAGGCAAAGACCGATGCAGAGGTCGACCGCATTTATCATCTCGAATATACGGGCGAGGATTTCGTGCCCGAGGTCAATGATGCGTTTGACTTCAAGAAAGCGAGCAAGGAGTTTATCGAACTCACGGGCTCGTCACTGCTTCAGACGCGTGTGCTCGGTGTGCTTGATGAGACGATCGACAAGAACGCTATCGTCGTCTGTGCGGCGGGCAGTCTCCCCGGCGACCTGCAGCGTGCATGGCGCACGAAGGAAGTCGACGGCTATCATGTTGAGTATGGTTTCTCCTGCATGGGTTACGAGTTGAATGCATCGCTGGTGTTCGCCTCGCTGCGCCGAATCGTGAGGTCTATGCGCTCGTTGAGTGATGCAGGCTACATGATGCTCAACTCCGAACTTGCCACAGCGATTGCGGAGGGAATCAAGGTCAACATTATCCTCTTTGACAACATGACGAACGGCTGCATCAACAACCTCGAAATAGGGTCATGGACAAGGCAGCTACGGTACGGAGCTCCCGCTTCCGCAACCCAAAAGACCGGGCAGCTTTGATGGCGGCTTCGTCCCCGTGGACTTTGCGATGAACGCGGCGTCCTTCGGCCTGAAGACCTACAAGGTAAAAACGGCGGAGGAGCTGAAGGCAGCACTCGAAGATGCGAAGAAGCAGACGGTCTCGACGCTCATTGACTGCAGAGTTCTCCCCAAGTCCATGGTACATGGATACGGCAACTGGTGGCGTGTCGGTACGGCAGAGGTCAGCACGATGGAAGAGGTCAACCGCATTCATCGCGGAGCGTATGATTCCGCATCTTGACGCTGCACGTAAGTATTAAGAGAAGTGGACGGAGGAAAAAAACGATGGCAAAGATTCGTTTGGGATTGCTCCCATTGCGTGGACCAATGACGATATGCCGGATCTCGGCAAGGAAAACACCTTTGAGCAGTGTGTCAGTGAGATGGCACTCGCTGGATTCACGGGATGTGAGGTCGGAGGAAAGTATCCGAAGGATACGACCGTGTTGAAGAAGGCTCTTGACCTGCGCGGCATGAGCATTGCCAGTGCATGGTTCAGTTCCTTCCTCCTCACGCAGCCAGTATGAACAGGTAGAGAAGGACTTCATTGCACTGCGAGTTCCTGAAGACGATGGCGCAGAGTTCTGCAATGTTGCAGAGCAGGGCAACAGCGTGCAGGGGAAATTGGATGTCCCTGTGTTCGACGGAAAGCCCTACAATACGGAGGAGCAGTGGAAGCTGCTCGCCGAGGACTGAACAAACTCGGTGCAGTTGCAAAGAAGATTGGTCTTACGATGACCTATCATCATCACATGGGGACGGGGTTCAGACGACGAGGAAATCGATCGCCTGATGGAGATGACGGATCCGACGCTCGTGTGGCTGCTTTATGACACGGGACATCTTGTTTGCTCGGTGAGGATCACATTGCCATTCTGAAAAAGTATCTGCCGCGTATCCGTCACATTCATCTCAAGGATGTTCGTACCGACATGCTAAAAGAAGGTCAAGGCGGAAAAATGAGCTTCCTGGATGGTGTGCGCGCCGGAATGTTCACTGTCCCGGGAGATGGCGACGTGGATTTTGCCCCTGTCTTTGACATTGTCAATGCGTCGAACTATGACGGCTGGTATATTGTCGAAGCAGAGCAGGATCCCGCGAAGGCGAATCCGCTTGAGTATGCCATTAAGGCACGCAAGTACATCAAGGAAAAGGCGCATATCTGACATACGCCAGTACTGCCGGACATCAAGCTGCTGCAGAGGCTTGCAGCAGCCTTCTTTATGAACGAATGAAAGGGAGAATGGCATGGAACTCTCCATGATCTTCATCAGTCTCATCCTGCTCATGGTCTTCGCCTACCGCTGGCTACTCCATCATCTTCATCGCGCCGATCTTCGCCGTCGTCGCCGCCCTCGGCAGCGGACATTCTCTCATGCCGGTCTGCAGCGAGATCTACATGACCAAGGCGGCAGAGTACATCAAGACCTACTATCCCGTTTTTCTCCTCGGTGCAGTCTTTGCGAAGATCATGGAACAGGGCGGTCTTGCCGCTGTCGCGGATAAGATCGTGAAGACGCTCGGGCAGGACAAGGCTGTTCTCGCCGTCCTTATCGGCTGCGGCGTATTGACGTATGGCGGATCTCTGTATTTGTGGTGGCGTTCGTTATGTATCCGTTTGCGGCAATCCTCTTCCGGCAGGCGAACATTCCGAAAAACTTCTGCTAGGACTGCTCTGGATGGGCATTTTACCTACAGCATGGTGGCCATCCCCGGCACGCCGCAGATCCAGAACATCATCCCGACTTCCTTCTTCGGCACAACCACATGGTCGGGGCCGGTACTCGGCATCGTCGGCGCCGTTCTCTACTTCCTCATCGCGTGGGGATGGATCGGCTATCGGCAGCGGACGCTCAACGCCGCAGGGCGAAGGCTATGGACAGCATGTCCTCAACGAGCCGGAGGAATCGACGGAGGCTCTGCCCGACTGGCGTCTTTCCGCGCTCCCGCTCGTCATGGTCATCGTCCTCAACCTCGTCATCAGCAATCCGTTTCACTGGGCGTGGGCGTACGCGTGGGCAGCGGATAGCCTAGAAGTCTGCTCCCGATGAAACTCAGTCTGATGGCGAGTGGCATTGACAAAAGGTACAGGCCATCTGGTCGATCAATGTCGCCCTCCTCCTCTCGACCGTCGCCGCCGCCATCATCGGACGCAAGCGTCTGCAGCTCAGGGCGGTCTGTCGAATCCCTGTCAACACAGGGGCGGTCGGCTCGACCACTGCCGTCCTCAACGTCGCCTCCGGCTACGCATACGGCTGCGTCATTGCTGCGTTGCCCGCCTTTGCCATCATCAAGGAGGCACTGCTCGGATTCTCCATCGGCGACAGCCCCCTGATGAGCGCGATCATCACCACGAACATCATGACGGGCGTCACGGGATCGTCCTCGGGCGGCACGACCATTGCCCTTGGTATGCTCGGCTCGGAATGGCTCGCGTGGGCGCAGCAGGTCGGCATCAGCGCCGATGTTCTCCACCGCATCATCTGTCTCGCCTCGGAGTGCATCGATACGGGGCCGCAGTCGGGCGCCCTCGTCACCCTCATGGCCGTGTGCGGGCTGACGCACAAGGAGTCCTATTATGATGTCATCGTCCTCACCCTGCTGAAGTCCGCCGTCGTCTTTATCTGCCTTGGGCATGTTCCTCCTGACAGGGCTTGCGTGAGGGGATTCAAAAAGCCTCCCCGCAGCAGTGGAGGAAGCCGATATGCCGCAGCTATCCTAAGCCTCCCCGTGCGGCACGGGGAGGGGACCATGCGGAGCATGGTGGAAGGGGCGCCTTGGACACATGAGGCATTTCTATCGTTCAAGAGTCACACACGCCACCGGCGCCCCTATCGCCTCGCTGCGCTCGGCACTTCCCCGCTTCGGCGGGGAAGCTGAAATGAGAAAGGAGGTATCGCATGGAAGACACAGCGGCAAAAGCGCAGGATGTATCTCCTGCTCGCCCTCACGGCGGTGATCTGGGGCATTCAACCGCTGTGCATCAAGTGGCTCGTTGCGGAATGGTCGCCCGTGACCATTTCCGCCATGCGGTACATCTTCATCTCTGCTGCACTCCTCGTAATTGCCGTGCGGCGCGGTGAGACACTCCTGCCGCCGCGTCATACCGTGCCGGCGCTCATGACAATGGGAATGACCGGCATCCTGATGAACGGCTGTATGCAGTTCACAGGGCTTCAGTACTCAACGGTGACCAACTGCACGCTGATTGCTGCCGCATCGCCTGCGATCACTGCGTTCTTTGCTGCTGTTTGTCTGCGTGAGCGCCTGAATATCATCGCGTGGTTCGGCATAGCGGTTTCGCTTCCTAGGGCGCTCGCTGTTGTAAGCCATGGTTCATGCGGGTGCTCGTTGGATTTTTCGTTCAATTACGGCGATATCCTCTTTCTTCTTGCACAGGTTGCGTGGACGGTGTACTCGATCCTCGCTGTGCGTGTTATGCGTCATATCTCCGCTGCACTGTGCACGGGGTGGGCAGGCGCATTCGGTGCGTGGCGACCATCCTCTACGGCATCCTCACGGACAATTTTCATCCGACAGTGCTGCCTTTTTCCCCTTCTTGCTGCCTTCCTCTACACGGTTATCTTTGGCGGCGTCATGGCCATGCTCTTTTGGAACCTCGGCGTGCGCTGCGTCGGACCTTCCGTTACCTCCATTTTTCAAAAATGTCACTCCGGTTGTCAGCATGATCGGCGGGTACTTCTCTTTGACTGAGGTAATCGGTACGCTTCAGATTTTTGGCGCTGCGTCATATTCGGTGGGGTTTATCTCACCACGCACGTCAATTTTAGAAAACAAAAAGCAACAAAATTGGGTTTGTAATTCGCATTAAAAACAAAAATTCAGAGAATATAAAAATCAGAGCCTTGGTATAATGATCTTGTAATCACTGCCGTGGCTCTGATTTTATTCTTTTCAGAGGGGCGCATTATCTCAAATTGCCGTATTTAGTAGGAGTAGTAAAGGTAGGTGCAGTAAGATGTTGAAATGGTTTTTGACGAATCCGGACAAACCACGTATTGAGGATCCGAATACCGTCAAAATGTATCGCTCTGCTCGCGTGCAGGCGGTAACAGCGATGATCATTGGCTATGGTATGTACTATGTGATGCGCATGACGCTCGGTGTTGCCAAAAAGCCAATGATTGAAGCAGGGGTTCACTCCGACGGAACTTGGTGCGATGGGCGCGGCAATGATGGTCGCTATCGCCATTGGAAAGTGCGCGAATGGCTTTGTGCAGACCACTGCAACATTAAGAAAATTGTTCTGATCGGCCTTCTGGGCGCCGCAATCGTCAACGTAATTCTCGGCTTTAGTGATGCCTATTGGGTATTCCTTGTCCTGTGGGGGATCAATGGTGTTTCCAGAGTATGGGGGCGGCACCTTGTATTGTTTCCCTTTCCCAGTGGTTTTCAAAGAGCAAACTCGCGACCTACTACGGTGTTTTCAGTATTGCACACTATCTTGGTGAAGGTGCGACCTATCTTGGTACGGCAATGATTATCGTTGCCTTTGGCTGGCATGCGGCGTTCTTCTTGCCGGGCGTTGCCTGTATCGTACTCGCATTCATTATGTATCGCTTTATGCGTGATCGTCCCGAGACCTATGGGCTCCCCTCTGCCAATGAGTTTGAGGGCGAGGTCGCGCAGGAGAAGAAGGAGCAGACGGTTTTCCACGAAGGAAGCCCAGCTCATGGTTGTCCGCAACCCCTACGTCTGGCTTCTTGCAGTTGCGGCCATCTGCCTTGGTATTTCACGCTACTCGATCAGCAGCTGGGGTGTGATCTTCCTGCAGGAAGCAAAGGGGATGGATCTCGTCACGGCAGGCAGTATCATGTCGCTGTCACCGATTCTTGGCGGCGTCGGGTCATTCTTCTCCGGCATGATTTCCGATAAAGTCTTTAAGTCACGTCACTCGCTGACGACGATTGTCTTGGCATTGTCATGCTTGCCGGCATCATAGGGCGTATGCTTTGTTCCCGCAGGCTCTCTCGCGTTGACCACCGCCTGCATCTCTGTGTTTGGGTTTGGCCTAGGGGTTATTCTCTGCTTTGTCGGTGGACTACTCGCGGTTGATCTTTGCCCACGCAAGGCGACAGGGGGCTGCCATGGGCGTTATCGGACTGCTTGCCTATGGCGGTGCGGCGGCGCAGGATATTGTCAACGGACTTCTCATGGATCACGCGAAAGTCGTTGTGGATGGTGTGACCACGTATCATTTTGAGACGATCATGGCGTTCTGGATTGGCAGCGTTGCCCTGATGACACTGCTTATTGTCCCGACGCTGTGGGCAAAGAGCCAGGAAGAAGAGGAAGGGTAAGCAATGGCGAGCGGAAGAATTTGCAATGGCCCATACCTGCTGTCTCCCGGCCCGCGGCAGATGACTGTCGCGTGGGGAGGCAACGGCGTCCGTTGCTTCCGCGTTGTATGTACTGCGCCGGATGGACGTGTGTGCCGGCAGGAGGCGATGGAGACCCGTGAGCTCTCCTGTCCGGAGCATCCTGAAGGTGCCTTGATCTATACAGCGGACTTCGCGGATCTCTTGCCGGGACGGAATACCGCTATGAAATCTATACCGGCGATGAGCTCTGTGCCTCGGCGTCGTTTCAGACACTGACAGAACAACCGGAAAAAGCTTCATCTCATGACTCTGTCAGACTCCCATTTGTTTCACGCAGCAGAAGCATTTCAGCGTGCAGCAGAGCGCATTCAACCGGACTTCCTCCTGCACACAGGAGATATCTCCTTTGGTACGGGCTATCAGCATGATCAGTATCCGGACAATTGGTTTCGAAAAATCCGGAACTCCTCGCTCGACTGCCTGTAATTTATGCACGGAAATCACGATGACGGACCATTCTTCGATGCGTTTATCGGCAAACCGCAGATGAAGGGGTTGTCGGGCATGAAGAGCGGCGAGCCTTCTCGCTTGACGATGGAATGGCCCATTTTACGTTCGTGGACAGCAATCCGTGGGCACTGCTTGAGATGAATGGCGTCAATGCCGGCATCGCGGCAGATGCTCGTCTGCGTGCGCGGATTGAGGCGATTCTTGCGTGGGCAGAAGAAGATCTCATGGGAGAGCCGGCACGGCGGGCGACATGGCGGATTCTCGTCGCACACCACCTTATACGGACGCGTTCAACAACCGCTATCTTATACCGGTTGCGGAACGCTGCGGCGTCGATCTCGTCCTCGGTGGACATCTGCACTACTATATCAAAGCAATTTCCGCACAGCCGAATATTGGCGCGCGTACGATGTATATCTGCCAGGGCAGTGCACAGGACCCCGCAGCGGACTACGAGGGGCAGACGGCACACACCGTCTGCTGACCGAGTTTCCGGAAGTGGCGGCGACGGGAAACAACAACTATGGCGTGCTTGATATTACGGCAGATGCGATAGACTATCGCATCTGCGGGTTTTTAGCGGACGGTACGGAAAAGGAGATTGATGCCGTCCACATGACGAAGGATGTTCCTCGTATTTGCTTCCGGAATGTCACGGTGCAGACCATTGATGCGGATGGGCAAATCGAAGTATGCGGCGTGGCAGAGAATGCCGGAACCGGTGTTGCATCAGTCGCTTTGCCGCTCGTTGATAACGGTGAGGCACCTCCTCAACCTGTTTGGCAAAGGGGCAGATACGCAGGTCATTCTGCTGAATCCGGGGGAGACGCGAGCGTTTGCCGCATACTATCGTGCGGAAGGTGTTGGCGCACACAGGATCTGCGTAGCAGGGGTGACACACACCCTTGAGACGCGGATGCCGGAGGCGCTTTCTTACGAACATCTCTTCCTGCGCATTGGCACCCGAGAGAATGTTGACTGCCTCTTTGCAAGTGCTGAGGTGACGAATCATCTGGATCGGGCGGCGGATATCGAGATATCTCTTATGGTAGATGGAACATCCACAGCGGTTCAGCACTTCAGCTTTGCCGCGCATGAACGGCGCTCCGTGACCTTCTGTCATCGCTTTGAGCGCGCCGGCACCTACTGGGTCGGCATCGCCGATCTCCCTCCGAAGGAAGTGACCATCGAAGGCGCCGTTCGCATCGTTCCGCGCATCTATGACAAGTCTGGAAAGGGCCATACGGTACTGCTTCATGGAACGCCGAAGGTCTTTGAAAAAGAACGGCCGGATGGAAGTGGAACTGGCGGAGTACGGCGATTACATCGAGATTCTGCCTCGTGCAGATCTCGCGACACCACATGGACTCACGGGCATAGTGACGGCAAATATGTATCGTTTTGCGCGCGCGGACGAGATGGGGCACTAGCCCCCTCGTGATCCGTGGCAAGTCCATCGGCTGGGGGCAGGCTACGCACTGCGCATGGCGAGTCGAGCGCAACGGTGCCATCAAATGGGGCATTTGTCACGGCGTTGAGAATACTTCTGGCAGGGTGGCTCGGCGAAGTCGATGTATCGCATCAGTATGCCATGACCTTTGATAAAGTACGCGGCGGGCCTCCTTTATCGACGGCGAGCGAGCGAGGCCGCATCGGAGGAATTGACCCATCAAGCGAACTTCGCCCGGTGGGCAGATCAACCGATCTTTGTCAGCTACTCCTATATCGGTCACGTGATCCCCGAACTCGAAACCAAAAGTACTTCACGCATTTGCCTGCAAACGTGGCACAGGTGCGCTTCTATACAGAGGGGCTGACAGAGGAGGAGATGCGCGCCGTCTGAGAATCGATGCACTTGGACCACGAAGTGACGCGCTTGGTGTCTGGCTGACTTCCGCCGCATCGAGAGCACGGGCACGCATACGACGGAATGGCGTCATCCTGCTGTCTATGCACCTGCATACCTCGCAGAAAAGATTCGCTGGACGTTCCAGACATTCGAGGCGGAGGTGCACATTCCCGCGCATACTGCCATCCGCAGCGTGGTCGAAGTCTCGGACGATGGGGTTTCCATCAAGGACCGGAAAGAAATTGCCCTGCAGGACGGAAGAAATATCATTGACCTTACGGAGCTTGCTCCTGCACAGTATCTGCGCATCGAGACGAAACTGCAGGGAGAGGTCGGTGCAGCGGGCACCTTTGTCCCAGAACTTTGTTCTTACGAAGTCTCTGCTGCGTATGGTACGCTGCGTGCAAACCTTGTCTGGTCGACGCGTGCCCAGTGGGAGCGCGGGACGTTCACCGGTGCTGCGGATTTCCCGCCCGTGGATCGCCTGCGTGACTATCCCGAGTATACGGATATCATTCATGGATGATGTTCTTGTTCACACGGTCTCTGTATGGGCAACAGGGCAAAGGAGGTATGGATGAGCTGCCCCATCATCGTGATGTCGATCCTGGTGATATCCCCGAAGATGGCTGCGAGTTCTACGAATACGTTCAACAGAACCATGCCAACAACTATGTTACGCCGTGGGTGTGTGGCTGAAGAACCACAAGTGAAAAACGCCTCTGAAGACGCATTCACGGTTCTCCTCTGTGTTACGAGAAGAACCGTGAAGTCTGCAACTTTTGGAGGCGTTTTCTATTTTCAGATTCATGAGGTTCTAGGGATCCTGTTTCCACATCTTCCGATATTTTCCCGGCGTCATACCGACGATGTTCTTGAAGACAGACTGGAAGTAGTTGGAGTTGTTGTGCCGCACTCGATGGCGATGGCGGTGATGGTCAGATTCGTTGTCAACAGGAGACTCTGAGCCTCATCGATGCGGCGCCGGATGATATAGGACATGGGGAAACCCCGGTCAGTGCCTTGAACGTGTGAGAAAGATAATATGGATTGATGTGGAGTGCTGCGGCAATATCAGGGAGCTTCAAATCCTCAGGTAGTGGGCGTCAATGTGATCATAATGCAGTACTCATGCCTTCCGTGGCGTTTTTGGGCAGGGTTGGCATCGGTGCTCCTCTAGGGCAGAAGCCAGCATAAGGGTCAGTGAATGTGCCAGACCTGAGCCGATCTCAGAGCGATATTTGCGTTCCTGGTCGAGTGCGAGCAGCAATGCTCTGTAGGGAGTGTAAAGAGCATTCCTTTGACTGTGGCAGAGTCCGGCACGAACAGGACAGGATCCTCGGCGGGGGAAAGCTGTGCCGGCGGCAGTCCCCGCAGATGTACGTTGCCCATGCGGATGATGAGCGCATTTAGGTCTTTTTTGTCCTTCCATCGGTGAAGCATGCCGCTGCCAATCAGAACAAGGCTGTCCTTTCGCAGAGGGTGCACGGCCTCGTCTTTTGTGATCAGTCGACAGGTGCCCTTTTCAATGAGGATAACCTCGACAACCCCGTAATGTATATTTTGTGTATCAGGATGACTCGTATCTGTCAGGTGTTCTACTGATTCCAGATAAGGGGAACTGCCGGGCTCTAAGACAGATTGATCAGGGGCGCCGAATGGAAACGAGGACACAGGAAAAACCCCCTTCCGAAGATTACTTGTAAAAGAATGGAAAAGACAACATACTATAGTTTTTCCTTGTGGTGGAACAAGAAAAATGGAGAATGCTCCAAACACATTCTTATATAATAATATTCAGAAAGGCGGCTAAATACTGGCTCAATAAATTCTTCTTGCCGAGAAAATACGTCATATCGCCATTATACAGGCAAAAGGAGATAAAATCCAGTGTTTCACAAATGAGAGGAGAGCAAATATTATGAAAAGTTTCTTAGCGAAGTATGGATTTTTCGGAGGCGGCTTTTTCAGCTGATCCTCATTACGATCAATGCTCAGTTGATCTATGCGTTCTGGGATATTCGCAACAGTGTGCCGGGCGGATTTCCCGCGGCGCTCGGGGTGACCGATCAGGAGGCCGGCTATTTGTATTCGATGCAGGGGCTGGTCATTCTCTTGGGGACGATCGCTCTGGGCTGGGTTGGTGATCGCTTTTTCCATTCGTGCCATTATGATGCTGTCCACCATTGGTGTGGGCGGTATTTCGCTGTTCCTGACATTAAATTCGCAGGACTGAGCATGCCGGTTCTGCTCACCTGTTTTTCTCTATGCTGTTCTTCAGTGAGGTCTTGTTCAAACCAGCGAACTTCAAGGCGCTTGGCTTTCAACGACAAAAAGGATCATCAGGGGCTGCCTTTGGACTCTTCGAGTTTGGGCGCGGCGTCCTTGCCTTCCTCGTCTCGATGCTCTGGACGGCGATGCTCTACTTTGAGGCGGGTCCGCGCACAATGATGGCGACGGCCTGCGCCATTATCATCATCGCGGGAATTGCGGTATTCTTCGCTGTCCCCAAAGGGGCGAAGGTGGGCGATGACGATACGCAGACCAAGACGAATGCAGAGGCGATTAAGGGCATCAGCAAGGTTGCACGTCTGCCTGTCGTCTGGATTGCAGGGATCAATGTGTTCTGTATTTACGGTGCATTTGTTGCTGCCGGAACCTATTTCGCGCGCTTTCTACAGGGCGGCTATGGTACGAGTGCCGTGGCAGCAGCAGTGTTTGCGACGGTGGTCATTGGGCTTCGTATGCTGCCTCTCGTATCGACGGTCCTTGTGGAAAAAGGTGTTTCCGTCGACGGCGCATTTCATGCGTACGATGGAGTGCGTGCTCGTTGTTCTGCTGACGGTAATCGGCGGTATCTTTCTTCTTCAATCATCCCGATGTCACTCTGTACGCAGCGGGCTATGCGCCCGGCGAGACACCGGAAGGGCTGATCTCTTCTTCCACATTCTATCTCCTTCTCATTCTTCTTCTTGCTGCATCGGCCTGTGTCTTTTATGGTACGCGGCGTCTACTATGCGCCCATCGGTGAGGCAAATGTTCCCAAAAAGCATTCCTCTGCGGCGATGTCCTTTGCGATTACCATTGGATACCTGCCGGCACTGATTGCGCCGATTGTCCTGGGCGGCTTGGTGCGGTCACCGGAAAAAGGATGCGGCGGGGCAGATTGTGCGTTCCTATCTGACCGATACCCATGTCCTGGCCGCGGCGTTCTGGGGACTGGCCGCGCTCGCGCTCGTTGCGGTCGTTATGTCGCACTGCCTGATTCGCCTGCGGGAGAATCAGCCAGACCATGCAGCTGAGGAGGAATGATGATGAATGCGGTTCAAGGCGCGTCGTGGATGTCGTGTTGCGCCCCGAGACGTTGATCACTAGCTTCTCCTGCCGGGAACCCACGATACGATGACAGCGTCCTGCCCCCGAGCGGTACTATCGTACGCAGATCATGAGCCTGGAGGAACAGCTGATGGCTGGGGTTCGGTTTCTCGATTTGCGGCTGCGGCGGGAGATGAAGGCGGCACATCGGGAGTGGATCAGTGATATTGATGCGATCAGATCTTTTCGGCCTGTGCGGGTTCCTATCCCGTTACCCGAGAGAGATGCTGCTTGTGCGCATCCAGAATGCCAATGAGAAAAAGGATGATTACGAGGGCGTATGGTGCCGCACTGATTGAATCATGGGAGGAACTGTTTTTACCATTGGGCGGATGAAGCACCTGCATGGATGTCCTTGGGGGCATGTGCCGGTAAGATCGTGGCCATCGAGTGCTCTCCTCCTGTGATGGCGTTTGGTCGACACCATGGACGCAAATGGGCAGAGAACTGGCATGAGAACGAAGCGGTCTCTCTTCAGGATCTCTGGGACGGACCGACGATTGCGGAGAAGCAGGCGGCCATCCGCGCGCAGATGGATACCGCATGCCGTCTGCCGGAGACCGTTCTCTCGTTGAGCCATATCAGTGCAACCAATGGGGAGCCGGGGTTTCCAGATGCATTTGCCGATGCATTAAACCCGTATAGCCTTGCGCTTCTTGACGAATACCCGAAGACGCGCGGTGTGCTGATCTATGATTTTATCACACCTGAGATTTGCAGGGAGGTTTTCGCCAAGAACCAAATGGAAGGATAGAGCGATGACAAGAAAAAGGCCGCTCAGCAATGGGCCCTATTTGCTCAGTCCGGCAGCGGATGCGATCACTATCGCATGGGAGATGTCAGAAGAGCTGGATGCCATTGTGCGCTGCGGAACGGAGGCCTTATGCTACACGGCTGCGGCGAAGCGGCAGTGCGTGAACCGCGAGATACAGCGATGGCTCTATACCGTACGTCTGACAGCGCTGACGGAGGGAACCGTGTATCGTTATGCCGTCTGTGTCGGAGGAGAGACTCTATGAGGGCTCGTTTCGGACACTCGCAGCGGCACCGGAGCGGCTTCACCTGGTGACGGTATCGGATACAGCTCTTTCACCTGAGCGATCGTTTTTGCTGCAATGGCTGCACAGGAGCAGCCGGACTTCATTCTGCACGGCGGAGATATTTCCTTTGGCACAGGCTATCGCACTGAGCAGTATGAAGCGAATTGGTTCCAGCGGATTCCGGAGGTGCTCGCCGCGGCACCTGTGTTCTATGCACGAGCAACCACGATGATGGTCCGTTCTTTGAGACGTTGTTTTTACGGCCACAGGCGAAGCATCTGAATGCAGCGCCGGACGGGCACAGTTTTTCCATGGACTACGGCATTGCGCATATTGTCATGGTGGACAGCAGCCGTGGGGAGCTCTTCGAAATGAATGCGGAAAATGCCGGTGGCACGCTGGATGCAGAAAATCGGCAGCGGATACGGGGAGACGCTTGCTTGGGTGGAGGCAGATCTGATGAGTGCCTCATCTCAGAAAGCGCGGTGGCGGATTCTCATGATGCACCATCCCTATACGGATGTGTTCAACAACCGTCATATTGTCCCCATTGCTGAACGATGCGGTGTAGATCTTGTTCTCGGCGGACATCTCCATCGTTATGTCAGGCGGTATCGGTCAATCCGGACATCGGTGCGCGAACCGTCTACGTTATGCAGGGCAGTCTGCAGGATCCCGCCGAGGGGATACGATGAGGGGGTGCCAGAGTGCCGCCTGCTGGAGGAGTTCCCCGAGGTCATTGCCATGGGCAGGAACAACTACGGCATTTTGGATATTTCAGCAGATGCACTGGACTGTCGATTCTTCGGCTTTTCGCTCCGACGGCTCGCGTACGCTCGTCGATACAGTTCATCTCGAGCATGGCGAGCCACAGCTCGTCTTTGAAAATATTCATCTGCGCCGCCTCGATAACGATGGTCATGTTGAGATCCGGGCAGACGCATCAAATACTGGGACGGTGCTTGCAGCCGTTGTCATGGAACTCTCGGACAATGGATGCAAAAAGCTGAATCTTTTCGGCGAGCCGCGGCAGAGTCGGATCGTCCTGCTGTCTCCCGGAGAGCAGCGAAATGTGTCCGCTGTGTATCAGGCACGGACACCAGGGCGCACCGCATCGAGTGCGGTGATGCAGAGGAAGAGATTTTTCGTCTTTGAACCGAAAAGAACTCTCTTTTTCCCATATGCGAATTGTTCCGCTGCAGGGGGACAAGGCGGACTCGTATCTATGCAGCGATTGGGGGCCGTCAACAATCTCGATCGAGAGATCTATACGACGGTACCTCTCTACATCGATCAGCGTATTGCAGCCACGCAGAGCTGTTTCTTCCGTGCACACGAGCGGCGGCTGCTCCATTTTTGTCATGCCTTTTCGCCGGGGGCAGCTATCAGATCAGCATCGCCGATCAACTGCCTGAGGAGATCTGCATCGAGGGAAGTATCCGCATCATTCCCCGCGTACTGGATAAATCCGGGAACGGGCATTATGCGCTGCTGCAGGGATCCCCTAAGGTCGTAGAGGTGAACGGGCAGCGTGAAGTACGTTTGGAATCCTATGGGGACTATATCGAGATCCCACCCTTCCCAGGGCTTGTTGCTCCACAGGGGTTCACCGGCATTGTCAGGGCCTGTGTCGACCGTCTTGCCCATGAGGATGAGATGGGGCATAACCCTCTCATGATGCAGGGGTATCTCTGTCGGATGGGGAGCAGCCTATATGCTGCGCATGGTCGTGGATCGCAGCGGCAGTCTCAAGTGGGGGACGTGCTATGATGTGACTGAGTATCAGTGGCAGGGTGGGGCAGCCAACGTCGGAACATGGGCAGACTATGCCATCTCATTCGACAAGCGGCGTGGCGGCACCTCCTACTGTGATGGGACGGTCGCAGCGCATGTGCCGGGCATTCCCGCAAAAGCAGAGATTCGCCAGTGGGAGGATCAGCCGATCTTTATCGGGTATTCCCATATCGGTCATGTGATTCCGGGCTGGGGAAACCCAAAGTATTTCACGCATCTGCCGGGACGCGTGGCACATGCGCTTCTACCGCAAAAGGGTTGACGGGAGAGTCACTGCGTGCCGTGCTCGATGCACCGGAGGAAGGGGCCGGATCATGGGCATCTTGCCGTATGGCTTGATTTTCGTCATATTTTGACCGTCGGTACACATACGACGGAGTGGCGCCACCCAGCGATATACGATCCAGCCTTCAAGACACAGAAAAAATATTGGCGGTTCTGTCAGCTTCGAGCAAAGACGAGTTGCCTCCACAGGCAGCGCTTCGGGCAGAGTGTGAGGTGTCGGATGATAAGATCTCTGTCAAGGCATATATGAAAATTGTACTGAAGGACGGGACGAACTATATCGAACTTTCCCAACTCCCGGAGGCCCAGTATCTGCGCATTGTCACAGATTTTTCGGCGTCCGTCGGAGAGCGGGGGACATTCGTGCCCGTACTCTATGAGTATCAGATTACAGCAGAGAATGAAGTCGATTCTGCAGATATGCTGTGGGCAACGCGTCCTGACTGGGAGCGTGGCACCTTTAACGGAGCCGTAGGCTTTTGCTCCGGTGGATCGTCTGCGTGACTATCCCTGCCTATACGGACATCATTCATGGCTGAGATACAAAAACGAGGAAGCGTATACGATACGTTTCCTCGTTTTTGAGAGATAATTATGTGCCATCCTGCAGCTTCGGATAGAGCCGCTCTGCGTTCTCTGTCGTATAGCGTGCGACGTCCTCGATGGTCTCGCCGCGGATCTCGGCGATCTTGGCGGCGATATGCGTGACGTAAAGCGGGCTCATTGCGCTTGCCGCGCAGGGGACAGGGAGCGAGGTAGGGGCAGTCCGTCTCGACGAGGAGTTTGTCTGCCGGAGCCTCGCGGACGATGTCGGGCAGCTTCGCCCGCGTTCTTGTACGTGAGCGGTCCGTCGATGCCAATGCAGAAGCCCATCTTCCACAGTTCGCGCGCCATCTCGAGACTGCCCGAGTAGCAGTGGAGGACGCCCGTGAGCTCCGCACCCTCGGCGCGCAGCATGGCGAGCGTGTCACCGTGCGCCTCGCGGTCATCGGATGCAGACGGGAAGCCCGCCTCGCGTGCGAGGTCAAGCTGCGCTGCAAAGAGGTCACGCTGCAGGGCGCGGCGTGATGCGTCCTTTTTCCCAGTAGTAGTCGAGTCCGATCTCGCCGATGGCGACGACCTTCGGATGCTGGGCCCATGTGAGGAGCTGACGGCGCATCTCGTCCGTCAGCACACACGCGCTCTCGGGGTGGATGCTGACGGCGGCATAGAGTGCGGGATGTTCCTCCGCATCCTGCACCACCTGTGCGGATGCTGCCATCGTGTCGCCCATGCTGATGATCTTCGCTACGCCTGCCTCACGCGCGCGTGCGATCACGTCGATGCGGTCATCGTCGAATTTTTCATCGTAGAGGTGGGCGTGCGTGTCGATGAGCGTCATGCCTTCTCGACCTCGATGCGTGGGAAGAGCTGCTCTGCTGTGCCGACCGTATGCCCGTCAGGGTGTCGTGCCCCATGCGGCGATGTCCGCCAGCTGTACGGCGTCAAAGTCTGACGCAAAGCCGAGTTGCTCGTGGATGCGGCGTGCCGTCGTCGGCATGAACGGCGTGATGAGGACGCTGACGATGTGCAGCGTCTCGACGAGGTGATAGAGCACAGAGTCCAGCTCTGTCGCCTTCGCCTCGTCCTTGGCGAGCGTCCACGGGGCGGTCTCGTCGATGTACTTGTTCGTGCGCGAGATCAGCGCCCAGACGGTCTTTACTGCGGCGGAGAGCTCCATCGCGTCCATCTGCTCCGTATAGTCGCGCACCGTCGCCGTCGCCATCGTTTCGAGTGGCGCGTCGAAGTCCGTATGTCCTGCGCCCTTCGTGATAACGCCCTTCCGATATTTTCGCCATGGAGAGCGTACGGTGAAGCAGGTTGCCGAGATCGTTCGCGAGATCGGAGTTGATGCGCCCGATGAGCGCGTCGCGCGAGATGTTGCCGTCCTGTCCGAGTGCGATCTCGCGCAGGAGGAAAGTAGCGGATGGCGTCCGCGCCGAACTCCTCGATGAGGGCGACGGGGTCGACGACGTTGCCGACCGACTTCGACATCTTTGCACCGTTGACGATGAGCCAGCCGTGCCCGTAGACTTTCTTCGGCAGATCAAGTCCGAGCGCCATGAGCATACAGCCCCAGATGATCGTGTGAAAGCGCACGATTTCCTTGCCGACGAGATGCACGTCCGCCGGCCAATATTTATGGAACATTTCCTTGTCGTGGAGGTAGCCGATCGGCGTGAGGTAGTTCGTGAGTGCGTCGAACCAGACGTGAGACGACGTGCTTCGGGTCGAACGGCACGGGGATGCCCCAGTCGAACGAGGTGCGCGAGACGCACAGATCCTCCAGTCCCTGCTCGATGAAGGCGATCATCTCGTTGCGGCGCGAGACGGGCTGGATGAAGTCAGGATGCTCGTTGATGTAGGCGAGCAGACGATCCGCATACTTGCTCATGCGGAAGAAGTACGCCTCGGAGGACCTCCTGCACGGGGCGGTGGCAGTCAGGGGCAGCAGCCGTTCTCGTCGAGCTGCAGCTTCGTCCAGTAGCTCTCGCACGGCGTGCAGTAGAGCCCCGTGTACGCACCCTTGTAGATGTCGCCCTGATCGTAGATGCGCTGGAAGATGTCCTGCACGAGCTCATGGTGGCGCGGCTGGGTCGTACGGATGAAGTCATCGTAGGGAGATGCCGAGCAGACGCCACAGCTCCTGAAAGCTCGCAACGATGCGGTCAACGTACTGGATGGGCGTGATGCCCTCCTTCTCCGCCTGCTGGATCTTCTGCCCGTGCTCATCCGAGCCGGTCAGAAAGAACACATCGAAGCCCGCGAGCCGCTTGTAACGCGCAATGGTATCCGCAACCGTCGTGCAGTAGGCGTGACCGATATGCAGCTTCGCACTCGGGTAGTAGATGGGGGTGGTGATGTAAAATGGAGTCTTTTCGCTCATAAATCATGCCTCGTTTCGATATAATTTTCTATATATAGTAGCACAGAGTGTGCGGGGTGACAACTGCGGCGGCATTCTAATCTACAAGTCCTCTCCGGACACGAGGCACACATTCTCCTGTGCAGCGGCATCACGCAGTCGCTCGGTGAAACCATAGAAGGAAAAGATCATATAGTGATCGTTTCCCGGGTATTTCTCTTGCGGCCATTTGCCTTGCAGCTGCCGGAGTACGTCAAGATCAGCGGGTGTATGGCGAAATTTACATTCCGCGAGCAGAAAGTTCCGCTCCGCGCGATCTGCGGCGACAATGTCGATCTCCTCCGACACGGTGCGCCTTTTCCCATCGGCGGTATGCGTGACCTTCTCCCACCAGCGGCCGATCTTAACAAAGTGAAACGGCAGGTCATTTGCACGATTGCGGCTGCGCAGATATTCGATGCAGATTTGTTCGTAGGCACGAGAGGTGAATTCGTGCAGCTGGGGGAAAATGAGATGCTCCCATACGCCCGCCGCGTCGCCCGCCTCAAGCTCTGAGTGGCTGCCGTAGAGAAATGCGTACCAGAAACGGAAGTATGCGTCCGTTAGCTGATACAGTCCACGTCCGCTGCCCGCCCGCTCCTTTACCGTGGAGAGCACAGAAAACTCCCGCGTGACGATGCCGATCTCCATGAGGTTCTTTAGGTAGACACTGATTTTTCGTCTTTTCGATCTGCGTCTTGCTGTGGATGAGGGCGAGCGTATTGTTGCCGAGCGCCACCGCCTCAATGATGGCGTTGTAGACGCTCGTCTCGCGCAGCTCCTGCCGCAGCAGGAACTCCACCTCGCTGTAGAGGACACAGCCCTTTTGCAGGATGTTCGTGCAGATATTTTTCTTCGAGGGATTTCTGGGGTTGAAACTGTATTAAATAGTAGGGAATACCACCGAGAATCGCATAGACTGCGACCTGATCCTCCACGCTGTACTGTGGGAAAAACTCCCGCACGTTTACAAAGGGCAGCGGCGGCAGCTTGTAGATGCCCGTCGCCCTGCCATACAGCGGATTGCGCTCGGCGAGCAGCTCGTTCTCGATAAAGCTCATCGCACTGCCGCAGAGGATGAGCATGACGTTTGCCTGCGAGAGCTCATGATCCCAGAGATTTTGCAGGATGGACGGCAGCGCTGGATGGCTCGCGCACATATAGGGGAACTCGTCGATGATGAGCAGTTTCTTCCCCTCAGATGGGACATCCTGTATGCTCCTGAGCGCTGTCTCCCAATCCGAAAACGAGGTCAGAAAATGCGCCGCAGGGATGCCCGTCTGCAGGATACGCTTTGAAAAGCGGGCAAGCTGCTCCTGATCGGTACACTCCGTACAGGCGTAGAATACGGCAGACTTATCCCGTGCGAACTGTTGCAGCAGCTCTGTCTTTCCAATGCGTCGCCGTCCATAGAGCACGATGAGCTCGGCGCGTTCCGAGTCATAGCGCTCCTGTAAAAAATCCAGCTCACGTTCACGACCGATAAACACAGTACCACCATCTTTCTAATCACGATTATTATAATCGTGATTGAAAAAGATCTCTAACAGCACTGAGAAAACAGCAGGAAACGCGGATAAAATAGTCCTTCAGATGGGGGCGGACCTTTTATCCTCCTCCGCCAGCACGGCCTGATACACATCCCGCCGTGAGATGCCGCGTTCCTGTGCGGTGCGGCGCATGGCTTCCTTCTTGTCGAGGCCTGCGGCGATATGTGCTGCATAGTGCTCTATGAGGAGATCTCCTCCCCGTCATCCGCCGCAGCATTCTCGTCCGCGCCCGCGACGACGATCACGAATTCGCCGCGCGGCTCGTTCTCCCGGTAGTAGTCTAAGAGCTCGCCGAGCGGCGCACGGCGGAACTCCTCGAACTTCTTCGTCAGTTCGCGTGCGGCGCATGCCTGCCGCTCTTTTCCAAGGCTCTCTGCGAGAGCGTCGAGCGTCTCGCGTAGACGGTGCGGCGCCTCGTAGAAGATGAGCGTCTCGGGGTAGGCGGCGACGCGTGCCAGCAGTTCGCGCCGCTTCTTTTCCTTGCGCGGGAGGAAGCCGACGAAGGTGAATCCCTCAAGCGGAAGTCCCGCGCAGATGAGTGCGGAGAGTGCGGCGTTCGCGCCCGGCAGCGGGGTGACGGGGATGCCTATGGCGATGGCGCGGCGCGCGAGATCCCCGCCGGGATCGGCGATGCCGGGGAGCCCCGCGTCACTGACGCAGACGATGGTCTCACCTGCCTGCATCCGTGCAATGAGTTCGGGTCCCTTACTGTCCTTGTTGTGCTCATGGTAGCTAGTCATGGGGGTATGGATGTCATAGTGTGCGAGGAGCCCGCGCGTATGGCGCGTGTCCTCGGCCGCGATGAGATCCGCCGTGCGCAGCATCTCAACGGCGCGGTAGGTGATGTCGCCGAGGTTGCCGATGGGCGTTGCACAGAGATAGAGGCGTCCGTTTTCGTTCACTGCTGTTCCTCCCTTTTATCATTCCTACCCTGTTTTTATACGGGACGGACGCCCTGTTGTCAAGGAAAAACGGAAGAAAACCGTCAAGTCTTTAAAATTTCGATTATATTTTACTTTTTCGCTTTTAATTCTTCCTGCATTCATATATAGTATAGGCATTAAGGAATCGCTGATAAATTCGGCACAGCCATCTTGACGCATCTTTTTCGCCCGCACTTCGGCGGAAAATCCTCCACAGAGCACCACTCTGCGTCCGGTTTTCCACCTTGTTCGGACAAAAAATCTACGCCAATCTGGCAGACCTCATTTTATCAACGATTCCTTAAAGACATCAATCAGGAAATGATGTGAGGTGTTTCAGATGGAGAGAAGACACATGTCCTCATCGTGGAGGATGAAACGCGAATTGCTCGTTTTTTGCAGATGGAATTGGAGCACGAGGGCTTTACGGCCGAGATCGAGGGGAACGGTACGCGTGCCTATGAGCGCATCATTCAGGAGAATTTCGACATTATCCTGCTCGATGTGATGCTGCCCGGCATGGACGGGATCGAGATCTGCCGCCGTGTGCGCACGGTCTCAAACGTGCCCATCATCATGCTGACGGCGCGCGATGCGGTGGAGGACAGGGTCGAGGGCTTGACATCGGCGCAGACGACTACATCACGAAGCCGTTTGCCGTGCCTGAGCTGATCGCACGCATCCGCAACGCACTCCGCCGCCGCGACATCTCGACGGACGATGCATCCGACCGTCTGACGGTGAAAAATCTCATCATGTTCCTCTCGCGCTACGAGGTACAGGTGGACAGGGGAGACGGTCGCGCTCACGAAGCGCGAGTATGACCTCTGGAGTACCTCCTGCGCAACAAGCGTACGGTGCTTACACGCGATCAAATTCTGCAGGAGGTATGGGGCTTCGACTACACGGGCGAGACCAATGTCGTCGATGTCTACATCCGCTATCTGCGCGCCAAGCTGGACGACCGCTTCCATAAGAAATACATTTATACGGTGCGGGGCGTCGGCTATGTGGTGCGCGATTAGGAGACGTCTGTCGGACTGGGCTGACCGCTGTCTCTATATCCGCATCTCAACCAAGATCACGTTGATGTATGCCGCCATCCTCTTTTTCGTGCTTATTCTTTCGACAACGATTCTGGGGATGGGCGCATACATCTTTATCGGCAGGCAGAGGGTTGATCTCGACCGCAGTATCCGTCATGTGATGAACAACATCGAGAGCGGAAATGCAGCTGAGGCAAAGTTCTGGTTCGAGGGTCCCGTAATCCCCGGCGTGATCGTGCGGATCACGGATGATACAGGGCGGGTTGTTCTCGATACGGATCCGCACTTCCCATCGAATGCGGCGATTGAGCAGGGGCGCGTGCAGACGCCGTTCTGGGCAAATCCGAGATGGAGGTCTCCGAGTTCCACAACGGCTCGGTCTATCATGCCCAGCGTACGCTCGAGTACAGCGGTGCCACCTATCGGATTCATTTTTCCGCACGATTACAACGGAAAAGGATTTTTCTACTCGCTGCAGCGCCTCCTCTTCTATACCGTTGCGATCTGCTTTGTGCTCGCGCTCATCGCGGGGCATTTCATCAACCGGCGCATCCTGACACCGATTCGCGCGATCATGCGAACGGTGAGGCAGCATCGAGGTGGAGCGCCTCCGGACAGCGTCTCACGATCCCGCGTGCGCGTGACGAGCTCTCGGAGCTGGCGCGTACGTTCAACCGCATGCTCGAGCGTCTGCAGGAGGGCTTTTGTCCAGCAGCAGAGGTTTTGTCTCGGATGCCTCCCATGAGCTGCGCACGCCGCTGACGGTCATCCTCGGATACTCCGACATGCTCTCGCGCTGGGGGCGTGAGGACAAGGACATCTCGCGGAGGGCATCATGGCGATCCGCTCTGAGGCGGAGATATGCAGCAGCTCATCGAAAAAAACTGCTCTTCCTCGCGCGTGCCGACCAGAAGCGGCAGGCGGTGCACAGGAGGCGGTGCTTCTCACGGAGATTCTCGCCGACACGATGGAAAAGATGCAGATGGTGACGAGTTCGCATGAGGTAGTTCTGGACAGAAACGACGAGGCTGTGGTCAGTGCCGATCCCGTCCTCTTGCGCCAGCTCTTCCGCGTATTTCTCGAAAAACAGCCGGAGTACACGCCGGCCGGAGGCCACATCCGTGCGTCGTCCATCCTGGCAGAGGACGGCAAAACCGTCACGGTGACGCTCTCGGACGACGGCATCGGTATCGCGCCGGAGCATCAGGCGCATATCTTCGAGCGGTTCTACCGCGTGGACTCCCTCGCGTACAAAGGGAGACGGGCGGCTCCGGGCTGGGGCTCTCGATCGCACGCTGGATCGCCGAGCAGCATGGCATCCGCATCGCGGTGAAGAGCGCAGAGGGGCCGGGGACAGCCATCTCTCTTGTTATGCCGACCCTTAGATCATAGTGTAGTGTATACTGAAAAGGCGTCGCCCATGGGCGGCGCCTTTGTGATCTAATAGAGCAAAAGAAATCACGGATAATACGCATGGAAAAGAAAGGACGGATTGCGATGAAAATCCTCATCACGGGAGCGACAGGGGCAGCTCGGCTATGACTGCGTGAAGGAGTTTCGTGCGCGTGGGCACGAGGTACACGGCGTCTCCTCGGAGCTCTTTCCGCTGTCGGACGAGAACGTCATGCGTGCCGTTATCGAGGCGACCGAGCCGGATGCTATCCTCCATGCGGCCGCATACACCGCCGTGGACAAGGCAGAGGACGAGCCTGCCCGCTGCCGTCTCATCAATGCGGCGGGAACGGAGATCCTCGCACGTCTTGCCGCGGGCGCGGGATCAGGCTCCTCTACATCAGTACAGACTACGTTTTTCCCCGGGACAGGCACGACGCCGTATGGAGACGGATGATATGACGGGACCGCGCAACGTCTACGGTGCGTCGAAGCTCATGGGCGAGGAGGCGGTCATGGCGCATCTCTCCCAGTACTTCATCGTCCGCATTTCATGGGTGTTCGGCATCCACGGCAAGAACTTCGTCAAGACCATGCTGGATCTCGCGCAGGAACACAAGAGTCTCTCCGTCGTCGGCGATCAGGTCGGCTCGCCGACCTACACACATGACCTTGCCCCGCTGCTCGCCGAGATGATCACATCGGAGAAGTACGGCATCTATCACGCAACCAACGAGGGCTTCTGCTCGTGGGCGCAGTTTGCCACCGAGATTTTCCGCGCGGCAGGGAAGACGGTGCGTGTCACCTCCGTGCCCACGCACAGCTATCCGACGAAGGCGGTGCGCCCGCTGAACTCGCGCCTCAGTAAACAGAGTCTCGATGCGGCGGGATTTCGCCGCCTGCCCCCGTGGCAAGATGCCGTGGCGCGGTACATCGAGGAACTGCGGCAGGAGGAGGGGGAGGAGCCCCGTCCATAATGCGCCATGTACAGGCTCAATGAGAATACAGGAGGTCTGACGTTGACAGGGGCGTGACAAGACACGCCCCTTCTGCTATAATAATGGATGTTTTTACATCCCATCATCGATTCTCTAAGGAGGAGATTTTTTTGCTCAAGTATCAGCCGCAAGTACCGTGAGACGGCGCTCATCAAGCTCATCGCGGTCGGACTCATCATCGGTATCCTCATCGCGCTCTATGCGCCTGCCGCGATTCCGCTCGTCGCCGTGCTCGGCGACGTGTTCGTGCGTGCCCTGAAGGGCGTCGCACCGATCCTCGTCTTTGTGCTCGTCATGAATGCCATGGCGCAGCGCACGGTCGGTGCGGGATCAGCGCTCAAGCCCATCGTGCGCCTCTACGTTATCGCGACGTTCCTTGCGTCCATCGTCGCCGTAGCGTTCTCGTTTGCATTTCCTCGTCTCTCCACCTCGTCGTGGCAGAGGCGTCGGTTACACCGCCGAGCGGCATCGTCGAGGTTGTTCTGCAATCTGATCCTCAACGTCGTTGACAATCCACTCCACGCCATTGCAAACGCGAACTACATCGGCATCCTGCGTGGAGTATTCTTGCAGGCGTCGCCCTGCAGAAGGCAAATGCAACGACAAAAGAATACCGTGCGCGACTTTGCCGTCGTCATGACGCAGATCGTCCTCTGGGTCATCCGCTTTTGCCCCGTTCGGTATCATGGGACTCGTGGCGGACGCGGTCGGCACGAAATGGCACGGATGCGATTGTCAGCTATCTGCATCTGCTCGCCGTCCTCCTCAGGGGCATTCTTCTCTGTTGCGCTTATCATGAACCCGATCATCGTCTGGCTGCACATTCGCCGCAACCCGTTCCCCCTTAGTTATCACAACGCTGCGCGAGAGTGGCATTTACGCGTCTTTACGCGCAGCTCGGCGGCGAATATCTCCCGTCACTATGCAGCTGTGCAAGCGTCTCGGACTGAACCCGGATGTCTACTCCATCTCCATCCCGCTCGGCGCGACGATCAACATGAGCGGCGCGGCGATCACGATGCCGTCCTTTCCCTCGCAGCAGCATAGCCGCTGAACATCGCGGTCGATCTGCCGACGGCACTCCTGCTCTGCCTTGTCGCCACCGTCGGCGCGTGCGGCGCATCGGGCGTTGCGGGCGGATCGCTGCTCCTCATCCCCGTTGCCTGCTCCTCGTTCGGCATCAACAACGACATTGCGATGCAGGTCGTCGGCGTCAGCTTTATCATCGGCGTTCTGCAGGATTCCTGTGAGACGGCGCTCAACAGTTCGACCGACGTGCTCTTTACCGCGACGGCAGAGTTTGCCGACCGTGCGCGTGCGGGCACACTCAAGGATGAGGACATGGTACCGAAAGACGAGACCCTGATCCTCCCGGTAAGACAAGAACCCGCCATAGATTTTATGACCTATGGCAGGTTCTTTTTGTCTGTATCTTTTTAGAAATAGCGAAGCCGCCGATTAAGTGTCACGCCGAGTGCTGCTGCGGCGACTGCCTTGATGAGATCGCCCGGGATGAACTGGACGAGCGCCATAAAGGCGGCGCTAATGCCGACGAATTTATCGCCGAAAAGGATGGTCAGCCACAGCGTGGCAAAGAGATACGATGACGGGGACACTGATGAGCGCACCGACGAGGGCGTAGCGCGGAAAGGAGGGGTATGCCCCTGAGGAGGCTCATCAGCGTATAGGCGACAAGAAAGCCGATGAAAAACCGCCGCGCGGCCCCATGATGATGCCGAGTCCGCCGACACCGCCCGCAAAGACGGGCAGAGCCAATCGCGCCGATCGGTGTGTAGCCGATGAGCACAACTGCCGTCTGGCGCGGGTCAGGACGAGAGCCGCGAGGCACATGACGAAGGTTTGCATCGTCAGCGGTGCCATGAAGGGGACAGGAATGGCGATATAGGCACTCACGCAGATCAGTGCGATGCAGAGAGCCATCCGCGTGGTATTCCGAACGGAGAAAAACGATCATCGTACGATGTCATAACAATAATGCCTTCTTTCTTATATAAAGAAATTATTTGCGCACGGGCGGATGATGATGTCCTCGAGCAGTTCGTCGCCCGCCTGTCCCGTCTTCAGCAGGTAGTCGGCATCGGCGAGGGCGAGAACGGCATCCCACAGCGTGGACTCCCGAAAGCGCGCGCGTGCCCGCCGAGCTTTTCGGCGATAAAGGGTGCAGCCCCATGATCTTGCCGAGCCCCGTGTGCGGTGTCCCGCTCGCGAGAAGCCGTCGTGCCTGCCAGAGCTGGCGGACGTGCCGTGTGAGGAGGGCGAGCAGCACGGTGAAGTGCACGCCGTCCGCACGGCAGCGGGCGAGGAGATCCATGGCACGGCGCACGTCGCGCGCACTGACGGCATCCATGAGCGCAAAGACGGGACCTCAGGGCATCTCCGAGAACGCCGCGCGCAGATCCGTCTCCGTGAACTGTTTGTTGTCGGTGTAGAGCGTGAGCTTTTTCCAGCTGACGATCGAGAAACTCCAGTGAGATCGTCTGCATCATGCCGACGACATTCAGAAAGAATGTACGTGCCTCGCGCTGCATGGAGCGCCCCATCTCGGCGCAGACGCTCGTTCAGCCATCCTCGACGTTTCCACGGTCGCACGGCCTCGCTCTCGAGGATGCGCCCCGCCTTCTGCACTGCCTGATAGAGTTTTGCGCCGCTTGTCGGGCTTTGCATTGAGGTAAATACGACATAGGGTCGTCGGCAGGGAGGTTCGTCAGGAGGGCGAGCAGACGCTCCGCCCTGCACCGTCCTTCGGCGCAGGGGCGTCGCCCTCCGCCGCCTTTTTCCCCGCGCGAAAGATGGCGGCGTCATGGACGAGGACGACGATCTTGTCCGTGAAAGGGCGCGGTCTCCAGTGACTCGGCCAGCGCGTCGATGGAGGCATCTCTCATAGCGGATGAGCGCGTCTGCACGCGCGGCGGCATCGGGCGGAGACGGCGCAGGATCGCCTCCTCGGCGCGGCGGATGTAGTACGGTTCCTCCCCGGCGAGGAGGTAGATCTGCGACGGCGTGCCCTGTGCGAGCGACGCCATAAACTCATGAGCGTTCATCGGCGATAGCGTGCCAGCTCATCGCCGACCGTCGTCGGCTCCGTATGCCCCCGAGTAGAGCACGGTATCGGGCGGCAGGGTAAAGATCTGCGTCCGAATGCTCTCCCAGAGTGCCGCCGTGTCTCCGCCGGGAAGTCCAGTGCGCCCGACGCTCGCGAAAAAGATCGTGTCGCCGACGAACGCGATGCCGTCGTGTGCGCTGTAAAAGATGCAGGAGTCCGTCGTATGCCCCGGCGTGCAGCGCACCTCAAGTGACAGCGCAGGATTTGCTGCAGTGTGATGTGCGCTGTCGGCGAACGTCTCCACATCGGCGAGTGTCATGGGCGCACCGCCCCATGTGAGAAGATTCAGTTCGGGTCGCTGCAGTAGCGCGGGCTCTCTGCGGCGGCACAGACGGGACAGGGGATGCGTGCACGGAAGTCGTCTACGCCGCCGATATGGTCGAAGTGACAGTGCGTGAGGAGCAGCCGCTCGATCGTCCAGCCGCGCTCTGCGGCGTGTGCAGCAGGCGATCGCCCTCTGCTCCTGCGTCGATGAAAGCCGTGCTTTGACGCGTCGTCGATGTAGAAATAGGAATGTGTCGGATCATATCGCCGACGGTGACGCATTCGATCATGGGTGAGACTCCTTTATCCATTCATAGGCGCGACGCGGCGCCGTCCAGCGACATAGATCGTGCCGCAGAAGACGAATCCGGCCGCGCACAGCAGATGCTGCATGGGCTGGTGTCCTCGTGTGTATCGGCACGCAGATGGCTGTACTGTGTGCGTGCAAAGTCCAATATGGCGCGGAATGTGCCGCGGTGGGAGCCGTCGCTGCCCACGCGGTGGGCGTGGCGTACGGCGTATCGTCGCGCCACGCTCCATTCTCGATGTGCGCATAGGTCGGATCGTCGCCCGCGATGAGGACAAAGACAGCGTGGGGCGCAGCGTCCACATCGTGGAGCACATAGCTACACCGCGCGCGATGTCCGCGCGCAGGAGCTCCTCTGTGGGATAGCCGCCGCTCCACTGCGTCGGGTTGCCAGCTGCGCGCATCGCTGCGCGTGCCGCGTCGATGAATGCGCAGCATCTCTGGGATGTCCTGCACCGTTGCCTGTCGTATCATGAAAATGCCCTCCCCAATAGTTCTCCTATTCTACACGATTGGGAGGGATTTTTGAAAAAGGGGAAGGCTTGCTGCCTTGATCGGGTGAAATTCACTTGATCGACGATGCCGAAAAACCGCTACACAAAAGAACCCCACATGCCGAGCTTGTGCATGCGGGGAATTTTTATGCCTCTTTTTTCGCGGATTTTTCTGCGGCGCGTGCTGAGCAGTCGGCGATCTTGCCCGTATGCGCCACGGGCACCCAGACGCCCGCCTTCGGCTTCCACATATCGTCGCTCTTCTTGCGCCGGAACGGCGTGATGGCGGTGTACTGCCGTCCACGCGAGCGGATGATCGAGACGCGGATCGCCTGTGTTGCCGAGAGCTCGAGCATCCCGATCTCCGTGGTCGCGTCGATGTTCAGTGCAAAAATCCTGCGCCTTTTTCAGGTTCTGTGCCCGTGTTGTCGCTGCCATGATGCATTCCTCCCATACATTCTCTTCTATTTATCATACCAAGTTTTGAAGGAATGCAATATTTTTGAGGAAACGCCCGGTATGGGAGCGTGTTGCTCTCATGCCGGGCGTTTTGTCTTATTCCTCTGTGTACCGCAGGGTCAGCTGTCCTGTCGCACGCGTTGCGGCGAGGTCGATGACGCGTTGGTTGCGCGAGCCGCGAAAATGGAGGGTGAGGTCGCCTCCTCCTCGCGGTAGTCGCCGTCGACGAGGACGTCGAGCTCGTCGAGGAGGGCGTCCACGGCGGGACTCTTCGTGCACGCAGCTCCTCGAAAGGGTAGCCTGTGTAGCTCCAGACATCGAGGCCGCGTTCGTGCGCTGCACGTGCGAGCGGGAGCAGTGCCGCTGGCTGCAGAAAGGCTCACCGCCGCTGAGGGTGAGCCCTGTGAGAAGTGGATTGGCGTCGAGGTCTTGGAGCACCGCGCCGACGGTCGTGACCCGTCCGCCGTCCGTCGGCTGCGTGTCAGGATTGTGACAGCCGACAGCGGCGCGGGCATCCTGAGTAAAGACGGTCAGCCGTATCCCTCGCCATCGACGATGGAGTCGCGCGCAATCCCTGCGATACGGATCTCAGTGGAGTCCGTGCTTGACACGCCTCATGTTCTTCTGCCTGCTTTTGCGTTGTTCCAGCGATCCGTCGTGCCGACGAGGTAGCCCGTGATGCGGCGGATGCGCTCGAACTTCGGCTGACGCATCTCGTAGCCGAGGGTGACGCGGCCGTCATCCGCTCCCGTGATGGAGAGGCGGTCGAGCTTCTCGTTGGTCTGTCCCTCGATGTAGGCGATGTAGTTTTCAACCTCGTGCGGGTGATGTCCGAAAGTCCGTTGACGGTGACGTTGATGTCGTTGACGATCATGCTTCATTCTCCTTTTTCAGCGCGGCGGCGGGTCTTTTAGTTAGCGTTTGCGGCTCTGTGCCGCTGCGAGTAGAATTATACAACATCTTGTGTGTGAACGTCAATAGGAATCTATATAGTTGTTTGTGCACAAAGTTATCCACAAGGATTTTTCGGAAAAAGCATGGGACTTTCGTGAAAAACCCTGCTGTCATGCGACTTGAGAGGCATGACAACGGGTTAGAAGTTATCCACAGTTTCCCTAGGGAAAAACCTGTGCATTCTGTGGATAAAAAGTGGACGGAGCTGTGACGTTTTCGGCAGATACTATGCACAACTGCTTCGTATGGACAGCGCATTATTCGCCCCTGTGCCTTTGTCGGGGCTGGTGCCTCTGCGGGCGCATCCTCCTGCTCCTGTATAACCGTGCGGATGGGGTAGGGGATGTCGATGCCCTCGACGCGGTAGCGGTCGGTGAGTGCCTTGATGAAATCGTGGATGATGAGCCCTGCTGATCGAACTGGCTCGACGGGAGGATTACGGCGAAGTCGATGGAGGAGTCATTGAATTTCGTATAGCGCACGAGCGGCTCGGCGTTAGGGTTGTTGTCGACGCGTGCGACACTTCCTTTGCCGTCTCGATGGTGACGCGCTCGACCAATGCCAGGTCACTGTCATAGGCGACGCCGACGGGGACGCTGATGTTGAGGGTTGCGTGTGGGCATGCTGAAGTTTGTGATGTTCCGCACCTGCGATGGTCTTGTTCGGAACGACGATGGTATTGCTTTTGCACCGAGCGGGACGATGGTGGTGAAACGCCATGCGATGTCGGTGACGCGTCCTCCTCGCCCGTGCCGAGGCGGATGTAGTCGCCGATGCGGATCTGCTTTGAAAGGATGAGTGCAGCCCTGCGAAGATGTTCGCGAGCGTCTCCTGCAGAGCGAGGGCGACCGCCATACCGCCGACGCCAGCGGCCGTGAGGATGGGCGCGATGGAGATGCTGTAGTACTGGAGGATGACGAGGACGCCCATGACGTAGATGACGCCGATGAGGGATGTTGTTGAGCAGGGTGGTCTTCGGGAGATCCTTATTCGACCGCTCAAAGTACATGGTGACGACGCCGTCCACCGTACGCGCAAGGACGCGCTGATGGTGATGACGTTGCTCGTGAAGAGCAGATAGGACAGCAGCTTCGTCAGGGTCGGCGAGATCTCGACGGCCTCGATCGCCCAGTAGAGGCCGATGATGAAAGCTGAAGAAGATCGGTACGCCGTGCATGGAGCGGATAAAGACGTATTTTCCAGTGCTCTCATCGACCGCGAGATGGTGGTTGATGTGGCGGCGGATGGGACGATCGGCGATGATGCCGACGGTGAGTGCGCCGAGGACGATGCACGTCGGGACGAGAAGGAGCTCGACGATCGCCTCGATGTCAAGGGACTGCAGAAATGTAAACAAGAGGGTCCCCTTTCGTGAGGAGACAAAAACAATAATTATGGAAGAAATTCTTCGCGCGATGCTGCCAGAGCTGCATCGTACCGGATGGACATGCGATGGGAAAGTGTGAAAAGAGGCGCAGTGGGCATAGCGCTGCCGAGCATAGCGCGGCGGGTCGATGATGGAGACGGCAGAGCCGTAAAGCGCGCATCTGTGAGGAGAAATGTCCGTTGATGACGCTGAACAGTTCGCAGGCGGCACGACGGCGAGGTCGCCCATGCCGCTGAGGGAGATGCCGCTGTACCCCGAGGCGAGCGCGTAAATGTCGTCGGGCGAGGCGCCGAGTCCAACGATGAGCGGCTGCCGTCCATCGTGAGATGCTGCGGATATGAGATGATAGGGGCGGATCTTCCGCCGCCTGCTCTGCCGTCGCCAGGATGTGGGCATAGGGCGGACAGCCCCGCGAAAGCTCTCCGTATCACGTTGCACGCAGCTCGCTCATACGTCCTCCAGGCGCCGCCGCATCTTGCCGATGGCTGCGGTGATCTCGCTGTCCGCGTAGGGCTTTTCGGATAAAGAGGACGCCGCACCTCTGCGGCGGCGATGTTCTCCTCCGTGGCGGCGGTGGAGGACGGTGACAGCAGCTGCGGACGCGCTGCGTGCAGGCGGCGCAGGACGCTGATGCCGTCGAGTTTCGGCAGGATGAGGTCGAGGAATACCGCATCGGGTGCGTCGGCATCGACGCGCGCGAGTGCCTCCTCCGTCCTCCGCGCCTCGACGACGCTGTAGCCGCGGTCACGCAGAGCCCGCCTCGAGCTTCATGCGCACGAGGCGCGAATCGTCAACGATGAGAAATTTCATCGTGCTCCTCCTTTGCAGGCAGTCGCCGCACCGAAGGCGCAGGGCAATAGCTCGGCCGGGTCATGACGCACCGCACCCGCCGTGTTTGCAAGCAGGATGCGGCGGATGGGGAACTCATAAGCATCGCCGGCACATGCCGCAGGGGCACAGACGTCAGGACTGTCACGGATGACGGCAGGTGCCGCAAAAACGCCGTTCACCATGGCTGATCGCCGCCGCGAGGGCAGCGCGCTCGGCACAGATGCCGACGGGCAGGGAGGCGTTCTCAACGTTGACGCCCTCGTAGACGCTGCCGCTCTCGGTGAGGAGTGCCGCACCGACGGCAAAGCCGGAGTACGGAGCGTAGGCGCGTGCGCGTGCGGCAGCGGCGCGCGCGATAAGTTCATCGTCCGTCATGAGGCTGCCCTCCTTCCAGCTCAAGCCCCGCACGCTGCGCGCGGCATACTCGCAGTCGAGGATGCCGAGAATGACGAGGTTCTCGTAGGCATTTCGGTAGAGAATGGTCTCGCGGATGAGTGCCTCGCGTACCATGCCTCGCTCCATAGGAGGTGGAGAGCACGCGCGTTGTAGTCCTGCACAGTCGAGCCAGCGCGGTGTGCGCCCATGTCCTCAAACGCCCATGCCTTGAGGAGCTTCATCGTTTTCGTGCCCGTAGCCGAGCCCTTCTTTGCTGATGACAACGTGTGTCCACTCCTGCTCCTGGACGGGAGCAGCAGCCCACCGACGTGCAGGTAGCCGACGCGCTCGCCGCTGCCGCGCTCCTCGACGATGATGTCGATGGCGGCCTTTGCCTGTGTGACGATGATCGTGTGCTCTCGCGCGTGAACGGGACGATGTAGTCCCTGTTGTCCGCATCCTCCTGCAGGGCGCAGATATAGTCGATGTCCTCCTCGGCGGCGCGGCGCAGGATGAGGCGCAGCCCCTCTCTTAGCAGTTCAGCCATAGTATATCCTCCCACTCGTGACAATAATGTTCCTCTATTTTACATGGAAGGGAGGAAAATGCAAATCTTTCCTCATGAGCAGGAATGATGTTGACGATACGGAATGAAAAACATATAATGAAGATTGCAGCTTAGGGAATGTAAATAAATAGAAGGAGGGCAACCATGGAGGAGCAGAAGAAACTGTCGGTACGCGATGTGCTGTGGCGCAAGAAACGCGCGGGACAAGGTGCTCGATGCCGTGGAAATTGTGCGAAGAGCGTGGGCTGTGGTAGAGGCTCGCCAATGACCCGCGCATCGTCGGCGAAGGACGCCGCGCAAGGGAACGGGCGGGGCTGCGGCTGCGCGCTCGGCTATCTCATCGAGGGCGAGCACTACATCGACCGCATTGCCTTTGAACTGCGCAGCAAGGAGGTTTATCTCAAGACAAACGAGGTCTCGCAGGCGTATGTCGCGGAGATGGTCGTCTCCTTTTTGGATACGATCATTGCCTATGTCACGCAGAGTACATGGGACGACAGGGATCTGCGCGGCCCATACACGGATGCACTCAAGCAGTCGCTGAATGCGATCCGCCAGTCGCTGGTTCCGGAAGAAGAAAAGCAGGACGATTCTAATTAGGGGATTTCCACGCATGTTCGGTATGTCACTGGACATAGGAATTGATCTGGGGACGGCAAATGTGCTCGTCATGTGTGAAGCGGAAGGGGTTGTCCTGAGGGAGCCGTCGGTCGTGGCGGTGAACCGTGATACGAATCAGGTGCTCGCCATCGGCGAGGAGGCACGGCAGATGATCGGACGCACGCCCGGCAATCATCGCTCATCCGCCCGCTGCGCGACGGGGTGATTGCGGACTACGACATCACTGGGAGAGCATGCTGCGCTTCTTCATCGACAAGGTAGTTGGACGCAGCATTGTCTTCCGTCCGCGCATCATGATCTGCATCCCCTCGGGGGTGACGATGGTGGAGCAGCGCGCCGTACAGGAAGCCGCCGAGCAGGCGGGCGCACGCCACATCCAGCTCATCGAGGAGCCGCTTGCAGCGGCGATGGGCGCGGGACTCGACATCGTGGAGGCGCAGGGCTCGATGGTCGTCGACATCGGCGGCGGCACCTCGGACATCGCCGTCATCAGTCTCGGTGGCGTTGCTGACGAGCGCAAGCATCCGCGTCGCGGGCGATACCTTCGATGAGGACATCATCGACTATGTCAAGCGCGAGTTCAACCTGCTCATCGGCGAGCGCACGGCAGAGGAAATCAAGATCCGCGTCGGCGCGGCATATACGGCGGCGCGGCGCGAGCAGATGGAGATCCGCGGCCGCGACCTCCTCTCGGGGCTGCCGAAGAACACTGATCTCCACGGCGCAGGCGTCGTCCGCCATCGAGACCTCGGTCATGCGCATTAGTGGACTGCGTGAAAAAGGTGCTCGAGGAGACACCGCCGGAGCTCGCCGCCGATATCATGGATCGCGGCATCGTTCTGACGGGCGGCGGTGCCCTGCTCTACGGCATGGCGGAGCTCATCCTGCGCGAGACGGGGACGCCGACCGTTGTCGCCGATGACCCCATGTCCTGCGTTGCCCTCGGCTGTGCAGGCACTCGATATTTTCGATAAATTTGACGGCAAGGCGACGAACACATCGTTTGGACGTAGAAATAAATAAATAGAGGAAAAACGAAATTTACAGCGAAATTAACATAGGAGTATATTTCGTTCGGGAAAAGAGGGAAACGCTATGTGGAGAGGACTCTATATCGCCGCCTCCGGCATGATTACAGAGACGAAACACACGGATATGATCGCGAACAACCTCGCCAACGCCGCGACGACGGGCTACAAGCGCGATGATATGGCGGTGCGTGAAAGTTCAGCCGATGCTGCTGCGCCGCATCAATGACCACGCAGCAGACACGGATGCGACGAGCTTTTAAGGGTTCCGCATCCGCTCGGGTGCACCGATCGTCGGCACGCTCGGCCTTGGCTCCGCCGTGGACGAGATCGCGACCGACCACATTCAGGGCGCGCTCCAGACGACGGGAAACACCTACGACTTCGGCATCTCGGGGCAGGGGTATTTCATCATTGATACGCCGCAGGGACAGCGCTATACGCGCGACGGCAGCTTCTATCGCTCCTCCACGGGACAGCTTCAGAACGTGCGCGGACAGGCCGTGCCTCGCCGCAGGGGACAGCCGATCACGATTCCTGCCGATGCGCGAAACGTGACGGTGTCGAGCGACGGGCGCATCTATGCGAGACGGCAGACAGATCGCGCAGCTCGGCTTCGTCCAGTTCGACGAGAAAAGGCGGTCATCAGAGGAGGGCGACAACCTCTATAAACCTCAGCCTGGGGCAGCCGCAGCAGGCGACGGGCGTCATCGAGCAGGGATGCTCGAGATGTCGAACACGAGCGTCGTCACGGAGATGAGTCAGGCTCATCAACAACTACCGCGTTTTGTGAGGCGGGGTCAAAGGCTGTGCAGACGCAGGATGCCCCTGCTCGACAAGGCGAGTCAACGATGTCGGACGTACGAGGTCAAAAATACTTAAGAATATCGTCAAAGATTTCTGATATAAAAAGTGAGTAAACTGTCATCCAAAGAATTCTTGGAGGACATCGACTATGATGCGAGCACTTTCGGTCTGCGGCGTCCGGCATGAAGGCGCAGCAGTCCCAGATGGATGTCGTCGCGCACAATATGTGCCAACGTCAACACCTACGGCGGCAGAAGGTACGCGCCGAGTTCCAGGATCTTGTCTACCAGACGCTCCGTGAGGCGGGTGCACGGAACAGCGCGGATTCTGGCAGTACCCAACGGCAGCAGATCGGACTTGGCACGCGCCTGGCGGCGACCCAGCGCGTCTTTACGCAGGGCGCTCTTCAGACGACGGACAGCCCGACCCGACATTGGCATCCAGGGCGAGGATTCTTCCGCGTCACGATGCCTGACGGGACGACTGCGTACACGCGTGACGGCATGGAAGCTCGACAGCGACCGCCGCATGGTCACGACGGACGGCTACCTGCTCGCCGACGGTATTACGATCGGTCAGGAATGCACCGCTGGACTCATCACGATCTCCGGCGATGGACGTGTCTCCTACCGCGAGGCAGGGCAGAACCAGCAGCAGGAGGCGGGACAGATCACGCTTGCCCGCTTTGTCAACCCCGCAGGGCTGAGCGTCCGTCGGCAAGAATCTCTTCGTCGTCTCCGATGCATCGGGCGAGGCGATTGAGTCGAACCCGTGAGGACGGTGCAGGGGACGCTGACGCAGGGCACGCTCGAGATGAGCAACGTGCAGATCGTGGAGGAAATGGTCAACATGATCGTCTCCCAGCGTGCGTACGAGTCCAACTCCAAGGCGATCACGACCTCCGATTCGATGTTGGAGATCGCGAACCAGCTGAAGCGTTGATTCGGTACAGAATTTTTACAGCCATTCTATTCCTATGGAGTGGCTTATTCGCTTTTTTGTGGACGGGTACGGTACTTGCTGCCTCCTATGGGGACTGGGCAGGGACGTCCGCTTCCGAACGTCCTCTCCGCCGCACAGCTTGCGAGAGCTCAGCGCAGAATGATCGAGCAGCATCGTCGCGGTCGGCGAGACGCGCCGCCATGGTGCATCTCCAGCACCGGGCGGGGACGATGCGTCTGCCGGCAGGCGAGGTGACGGCCGTTGTCGCCTTCCCGCGCGGTGTTCCCTATGGGAGGAGTTCCCCGCCGCCATTACCGTCTATGTGGACGGTGTGCTGCAGCGGCGCGCCGCGTGCTACTATCAGGTCACGGTCTATGACCATGTGCTCGTCGCAATGCACGGACATTCGCATGGACGAGGCGATCACGCCCGCCAATGCGCACGTCGAGGAGAGCGCGGTGGATACCTGCCTGAGACGACGGTCACGGACTTTGACCGTCTCGCGGGACGTGTCGCGGGACGCTACATCCGCGAGGGGCACGGTCATCACGCCGACCCTCCTCGCGATGCCGCGCGTCCTGACTGCAGGGCAGTCCCGTGACGCTCGTCGCGTGAGGCGGCGGCATCACTGATCCGCGCGAGAGGCGTAGCACTGGAGGCAGGACGCATCGGCTATGTGATCCGCGTGCGCAACGCACGATCGGGGAAGATCATGCGCGGGCGTGTGATCGACGAGAAGACGGTTCAGATTATTGCATGATCTGCAGCAGGATAGAGAGAGTTCCATAAGGAGTTCATCATGCGTAAAGAAAAATGGCTAGCGGGCGTGCTCGCCGCAACGCTGGCGGCGGCGAGTTTTGCACCGACCGCAGCGGCGGAATCCCTGTGGAAAAACGCCAATGGCTACACGACGAAGTCCGTGTTCACCGACCACCGGGCATCGAACGTCGGCGACATCGTGACCATCGTCATCAGCGAGTCAACGACGACCTCGGCGACGCGCAACAGCTCGAACGAGAAGAGCGGCTCAGTGAAGCTCGGCGGCGGCATCGGCATTTTCCGATTTTCTCCAGGCGGCATCGGCGAGCGGCTCAGATAAGTTCACCGCAAAGGGATCCGCCTCGGCGACGAATCGCGTCGCGGGCAATGTCACCGTCACGATCTCAGAGATCACGCCGGCGGGCAACTTCGTCCTCGAGGGAACACAGTCAATATGGCAGAACCGCAACGAGCATAAGATCACGTTCCGCGGCGTCTGCCGCCCGAAGACATCTCCGCATCAGAATACGGTGCCTCGACGCGTGTCGCGGATGCCACCGTGCGCTTTGACGGCAAGGGACCGCTCAACGCGAAGCAGCGGCGAGGGTATCCTCACGCAGATCTTCAATCATTCTCTTCTGACGGAGGCGCTCTTTATGAAGAAAAATATCCGTCCTTCTGCTCCTCCTGCGCTCCTCATCGGGGCTCTGCCGGGCGTTGCCGCGGCGGATTCCGCCTGACGCGCATCAAGGACATCCTGAAAGTGCAGGGCGTGCGCAGCGACCAGCTCATGGGCTATGGTCTTGTCGTCGGACTTGAGGACGGGCGACGGCTCGAGCTCGGGCGAGACGGTGCGATCCATCGCCAATATGCTTGTCAGCTACGGCATCAGTGTCAATGCGTCGTCCATCAGCTGAAGAACGTGGCTGCCGTCATGGTGACGGCGACTTCCGCCGTTCGTACGCGAGGGCGACAGCCTCGATGTGACGGTCTCCTCCATCGGTGACGCGAAGGCCTGCGCGGCGGAACGCTCCTCCAGACACCGCTGCGGGCGGGCAACGGCGAGGTCTACGTCGTGGCACGAGGGCGCAGTCTCTACGGGTGGCTTCTCCGCATCGAGCGGCGGCAGCTTAGCCGACGAAGGCATTCCCGACGGTTGGTATCGCCGTGAATGCGGGTATCGTCGAGCGCACGGTGGAGATGACATCGGCACGGATGGGCATATCGCGCTCTCCATCGCAAAGTCGGACTTCACGACGGCGGCACGCGTTGCAGGTGCCATCAATGCGCAGTACGGGAACATTGCCCAGGCGACGAACCCGGGGCGTGTGGATGTTGCCGTGCCTCGTACTATCGCGGCAACGTGGTCGGCTGTCGCCTCGATCGAGGATCTGCCGGTACGTCCCGACAACATCGCGCGCGTTGTGGTCAACGAGCGTACGGGACGATCATCATGGGCGGCGATGTCTCCGTCGATGCGTGTGCGATCACGCAGGGCGGGCTGACCATCCGTATCCAGGAAATCCCGATGTCTCGCAGCCGGGACCGTTCAGCTACGGCAATACCGTCGTGACAGACGGTCCCGATGTTCGGGCATCGGAGACAAAGGGGAATACGATTGTTCTGCCGGCGACGACAAACGTCAGCGACATCGTCGGCGCACTCAACACGGTCGGTGCGACGCCGCGCGACACAATTTCGATTTTACAGGCGATGAAGGCGGCAGGGTGCACTGCACGCCGAGCTGGATATTGTATAAAGGGAGACAGTGATATGACCATACAGCCAATTGGGGATGGTTCACTGCTCGGCAACGCGGCACAGACCTCCTATGATGCGGCGCGCATGAGCGCCGAGGGGAAGTCGTTCAAGGCAACGCTCGATGAGCTGCAGCGCAAGGCAGATGCTGTGCAGAGCCGCACGAGGCGAGACCGCGCAGACGGGCTACGTGCCAAAGAATCCCATGACGGCGGACGAGCTGCAGCAGAAGAAGCTGCGCGAGGCGTGCGAAAGGGTTCGAGGCGATGTTCCTCAGCATGATGTATAAGCAGATGCGCGCGACCGTACCCGAGGCGATCTCTTTGGGAAGAAGTCAAACGCGATCAAGATTTTTGAGGATATGCGCGACACGGGCTGATGAATCAGGCCGCAAAGAGCGGCGGCATTGGTCTTGCAGACATGATGATGAAACAGCTGTCGCCGACCATCCGCAAGAGATGAGAGAGGAATAAAAGGAGCTGGAACAGCATCCCCTTTTCTGTTGTATTCATTGGAATGAATGTGGAGCGATCAATGAAAAATTTTTAAGAAAGTCTCTGTCCTCGCCGTCGTCGTCCTCGTGGCGCTGTCCTCCTATGTGGCGGCAGCAGCATCCCTGACAGGACTGCGTTCCTCGAGCACAGCGGCGCGTGACCGCATCGTCTTCGATCTCTCGGAGATGCCGCTCTATCAGGCGCGTCCCTCCGACGACGGACGTTCCCTCACCCTCGATTTTTGCCGATGTGGATACGGCACTCTTCAAGCGTATCGCTGTGCGGACATCCCGCATTGAGGCGATTTCCTACGAGCGGCATCCTGGGCATTTCTATGTGACCGTTGCACTGGCGAAGGGGATGGATTATTCCATTGGGAATCTGACGAATCCATTCCGTATCTTCGTCGATGTTGCACCGAAGGGGGCAGCGGCTGCGCAGCGGCATGCGAGCGTGCCGCGTCCGTCCGTACCGTCTACGGATGCGGATGCGCCCGCAAAGGCAGAGCTGCCCCGCATGGAGGAGAAGCAGCTCGCCGCGGGGCTGACGCAGCGAGAGTATGTCTATGCCGATGAGGATGGGCAGGTGACGGCGTACTTTATCGAGGCGGATCCCGCACGCTATCGCGTGCGCCCTCGCTTGCCCGCGGCGTTATCCCGGGCGGCAGACGGTGAGCGGCATCGCGCAGGACACGAATGCGGCGGCGGCGATCAACGCCTCCTATTTTGCACTGAGCGGAGAGCTCATCGGCATCCTGAAGATCGATGGGACGGTCGTGAGCAGTACGTATTTTGACCGCAGTGCCTTCGGTGTGATGCCCGATAATTCCTTTGTGTTTGGTACGGTGTCCTATAACGGCACGGTGAAGCTCGATCAGGCAAGCCTGACCATCTCGGGCGTCAACGCCGAGCGCGGCGAGGACAACCTCATCATCTACAACCGCGCCTATGGTCGATCGACGGGGACGAATCCGTATGGCCTTGAGTATGTCGTTCGCAATGGGCGCGTGGCGGAGATCCATACGAATGATTCGCTGATCCCGTCCGATGGCTATGTCGTCTCGGTGCACGGCACGTCGATGGATGCGTTCGCTGCAGCAGGCGTGCGCGTGGGTGATCCCGCCGTGCTGACGGAGGATCTGGGGAGCCGTGGAATCAGTGCCGTGCAGGTGCTCGGTGCGGGGCCACGCCTTGTCGAGAATGGCAGTGTCCACGTGACGGCGGGCGAGGAGCAGTTCCCGGGCGACATCCGCTACGGTCGTGCACCGCGTACGGCGGTCGGTGTGACGCAGAAGGGAACATCCTCTTTGCCGTCGTCGATGGGCGGCAGTCCGCACAGTCATGGGCTGACGTGACGGAGTTCGCCGATCTACTCGTGCAATTCGGCGTGCGCGACGCGATCAATCTGGACGGTGGCGGCTCCTCGGAGATCTATGCGGATGGGGATGTGCTGAACTCCCCTCGGACGGGTCGGAGCGCGCTGTGGGAGTGCGCTGATATTGCAGAAGAAGTAAATGATAGAAAGGACCGCACACTCACGCAAACACCTCGTTGCGCAGTGATCGTGTGCTCGTTCGCCTAGATACCAGCGTACTTCTTAAACGCGCTTCGCTTGAACGACAGAAGTACGCTGGGGGCGAGTCGCACACTTTACTCACTTGCTCCACTAAGGTTTGCTTAGGGAGTATTGCGGTCTCTATAGTTCAACAACAAACAGAGGCTGTGTACAAGGTGTTCCGTCTTGTACAATAGCCTCTTATCTTCCCAATACGGCGTTTAAGGAAGCACTGATAAATTCAGCACCGCCATCTTGCAGCATCTTTTTTGTCCGCTTTTTGTCGGCAAATCCTCCACATAGCTTTGGCTATGCGTCCGGTTTGCCTCCTCAATCGGACGAAAAATCTACGCCAATCTGACGGACTTCATTTTATCAGCGATTCCTTAATTCATCACATAGAGTGCCCTTATATGGATTGCTGCTGCTCGAGAACGATCTTCGTGAAACCCTCCTCCATGACCACGTTCTTGTCGTAGCTGAAGATCGTGCAGAACTCCGTCAACCGCTCGTCGATTGCGGCGATGTCCTCTGCGTCCGCCCGTGACACCTCAACGCTCTGAGGAAGCGGATCGCGTCGCAGCTGCCGCGCAGGAACATCGTCCCGCCGTGCATCCCCGTGCAGGGGAAATTGCTGACGATAGGCCTTTCCTGTGCCGTCAGTCCGAGGACGATGATCGTGCCGCCCGCCTGATACTCGCCGAGGAAGCTGCCGCACGTACCGCCGATGATCATGGTCGGCGACTTGTCCTCATACGCCTTGATGTGGATGCCCGCGCGGTAGCCCGCGTTCCCCTTGACGTAGATTTTCCCGCCGCGCATGGCGTAGCCCGCCGCGTCACCGATGCTGCCGTGGACGATGATCGTGCCGTCGTTCATCGTGTCGCCGACGGCGTCCTGCGCGTTGCCGTGCACGACGATCTTGCCGCCGTTCAGGTAGGCACCCAGCGCGTTGCCGGGCACGCCCGTGATCGAGAGGGAGACGGGGCCATGCCCGCCGCGATGAACCGTTGTCCGCAGCAGTTCGTCAGCTGAATCAGACCTTGATGCCGCGCAGGCGGTCGTTTGAGTGCCCTGTGATCCAGATGATCTGCATCAACAGAAATCATATCGTTCTCCTCCGCTCATTCGCCTGCGTGCGCAACGCCGAGAATCTCAGTTCCTTCTCCGTGAGACCGATGCCGCGCAGCGTAGAGACGGTTGCCGCGCAGTGCCTCGATGGAGTTGATGCCCATGCCGCCGAGCATCTCCTTGATCTCGTGCCGCCATGCGGTCATGAGGTTCACGAGACGCTGACTGCCTTCGTCGGGGTTTAGACGCTTGACGAGCGCAGGATCCTGTGTGCGATACCCCAGTTGCAGCGGCCGATCTGGCAGCTGCGGCAGGAAGTGACAGCCGAGTGCCATGAGCGCCGCCGTGGCGACATAGCAGGCGTCAGCGCCGAGCGCAATCGCCTTGATGACATCGGCCGCCGAGCGGATGCTTCCGCCGACGACGAGGGAGACGTCGTTGCGGATGCCCTCCTCGCGCAGACGCTTGTCGCACGCCGCGAGGGCAAGCTCGATGGGGATGCCGACATTGTCGCGGATGCGTGTCGGCGCAGCCCCGTGCCGCCGCGGGAACCCGTCGATGGCAATGATGTCCGCGCCGCTGCGCGCGATGCCGCTCGTGATGGCGGCAATGTTGTGCACCGCTGCGACCTTGACGATGATCGGCACGGTGTAGTTGGTTGCCTCCTTCAGGGAGTAGACGAGCTGGCGCAGGTCCTCGATCGAGTAGAATATCGTGATGCGGTGCGGGCGAGATCGCGTCCGAGCCCTCGGGGATCATGCGTGTGCGCGATACGTCGCCGATGCTCTTTGTGCCGGGCAGGTGCCCGCCGATGCCTGGTTTTGCCCCCTGTCCCATCTTGACCTCAATGGCGGCCCCCGCGTTGAGGTAGCGCTCATGCGCACGCCAAGCGTCCCGACGCGACCTGTACGATCGTGTTGTCGCCGTACGCGTAGAAATCCTCGTGCAGACCGCCCTCGCCCGTGTTGTAGTAGATGCCGAGCCGCTGCGCCGCCATCGCAAGGCTCTTGTGCGCGTTGTAGCTGATAGCACCGTAGCTCATCGCCGCAAACATGATGGGCATGGACAGCTCAAGCTGCGGGGCGAGGTTCGACGTGTCGATGCGCCCCGCGGCGTCGCGGATGATGGCGTTCGGCTTTTTCCCGAGGAACACGCGCGTTTCCATCGGCTCGCGCAGCGGGTCGATGGGGGGATTCGTCACCTGCGAGGCGTTGATGAGAAGGCGATCCCAGTAGATCGGCATGCGCTTCGGGCTGCCCATGGAGGACAGCAGGATGCCGCCGCTCTCTGCCTGCTTGTAGATCTCCTTGATGGTCTGGTTCGTCCAGTTGTCATCGTCGCGGTAGGTGCAGTTGGTGCGCGCAATCTTGGAGTGCTTTGACGGGGCAGATCGAGACGCAGCGATGGCAGTTCACATTTCTCGTCGTCGGCGACCATGACCTTTAGTGTCGCGTCGTAGTGGTCACCTTGTTGGAGCACTCCTTTTCGCAGAGCGGCACTTCGTGCAGCGGGTGACGCAGCACTTCAAACTCGGGGTACAGATAGTTCAGACTCATTTAGAAACACCCCTCTTTTACGTTGACGATAAACGGCTCGCCGCCGGCGCGCGCGTAGATATTCTCGGCATCCGGCTCCACTGGCACGGATGGCGGCTCCTCACTCGCGATGCAGACGCAGTCATCCTGCTGCCGGTCACCATCGAGCGCAGCTTCAGGCGGTCGTTCAGCGCCATCATGCCGCCCGTGTAGCCGAGGATGATGGAGAAGGGGCCCGTGATGAGCAGCCCGCAAAAGACTGTGCGCAGATACGTGTGGATCTTCTGCGCTGCCGGGTCTTTGCGCGCGATCGTATCCCAGAACGGCGCGGCGATGACAGCCGCGAGCTCATGGAGTGAGAGCTTCTGGCGGCGGAGTAGGAAGTCGGCGATGTAGGTGATGACCTCCGTGTCCGTCTGCAGGGTGCATTTGTAGCCGTACATCTCAATAAAGCGGCGGTTGGCATCGCAGGACGAGATCTCGCCGTGCACGATCGTGCGGTCGAGAAGGCCAAAGGATGCGCGCCGCCCCACCAGCCCGGCGTATTGGTCGGATATCTGCCGTGCGCCGTCCAGGAGTAGGCCTCGTACGTATCGAGGCGGTAGAACGTGCCGACATCCTCGGGGAAGCCGACCGCCTTGAAGATGCCCATGTTCTTCCCGCAGGAAAAGACGTAGCAGCCCGAAAGCTCCGCGTTGAGCTTCGTGACCGTGCGCACCATGTATTCCTCCTCGTCCTGCTGCGCAGCGGCGAGGCACCGAGCCAGGGGGAGACGAAAGTACCGCCAGATCATCGGCTCGATCCGTAATGGCAGGAATCTTGCGCGTGGAATGCGCTCTGCGCGAACGACCTCAAAAGCTCTCGCGCAGAATCCCTCGCAGACGCTGCGGCGATCCCTTGCTGTCAAAAGAAGATGTGCAGGGCATACTGATCCCGATGCTCGGATAGATGCCGTATGCCGCGAACCCGCCGCCGAGCCCGTTGGAGCGGTCGCGCATCGTCGCGATTCCGCGGATGATGACATCGCCTGGGATCGTCGCGCCCTCCTGGAGATGAGTGCGGCAATCGCACAGCCTGCGGGATCCTGACCGATCCTTCCCGTTCCATATCCAACAACCCTTTTCTGACGATTCCTATTATATAGGAGTAATGTCCTGTACTAATGGACGTGGGGCATAGACTATCATAGATGAAGTAAGAAGTCAATTTGCACACCTGTATACATGCGGAGGTGATAATTCTGTGACAAAAGTTATGGACGAATCCTCGCGCTTGTGTGATGGTGTCGTGTCACAGCATTTCCATGAAGCAGGTTGACACTTGCACAACGGGGAAAAAGCGAGTAGAATCGGTACGCATGGAAAAACTATGGAAAGAGGGATAGCATGACACCGAATATGAATTGCAGCAAGTTGAAGGACTCCCTACCCTGTTCTACAACATTGCGCAGAAGACCAAGGCGTATCTCGCCGAACATCCCGGCACGCATCTCTACCGCATGGGCATCGGCGATGTGTCCCTGCCGCTCTGCCGCACGGTCATCGACGCACTGCATCACGCCGTGGACGATCAGGCGGTGCAGGAGAGCTTTCACGGCTATATGCCCGAGTGCGGCGCACCGGAGCTGCGCGCGACAATCGCGGCGTACTATGCGCGGCGCGGCGTGCAGCTGGCGCCCGAGGATGTATTCGTCTCGAGCGGCGCCAGCGATGAGGCTGGGCGACATCCTTGACATCCTCGGCAGAGATCAGCGCGTTCTCATCATGGAGCCAGCATATCCCTGCCTACGTCGATGCGAACATCATTGCGGAAACGAGATCATCCATGTCGCATCGAGCCGTGAGGATGAAAGCTCTTAGCGCCGCCCGATCCGTCTGTGCATGCCGACATCATCTATATCTGCTCGCCGAACAATCCGACGGGCGCAGTTTTTCTCACGTACGCATCTGAAAGCATGGGTGGATTACGCAAACAAAACCGATGCGATCATCCTCTTTGATGCCGCCTACGAGGCGTTCATTGAAGATGAGGAGATCCCGCACAGTATTTTTGAGATCGAGGGCGCAAAGACCTGTGCCATTGAGATCTGCTCCCTCTCAAGACGGCGGGCTTTACGGGGACACGCTTCGGCTATACGGTCATCCCGCAGGAACTCATGCGCGGCGGCCTCTCGCTGAATGCGATGTGGGTGCGCAACCGCACGACCAAGACGAACGGTGTCTCTACATCTTTGCAAAAGAGCGCGGCGGCGGTCTTTACGGAGAAGGCCAGCGCGAGATCCACGAGAATATCTCGCGTCTACAAAAAGAAAGCGCAGCGCATCTGATGGCGGCGCTCGATACGCTCGGGATATGGTACTGCGGCGGCAAGAATGCACCCTACATCTGGATGCAGTGCCCGAAGAACATGGGGAGCTGGGCATTCTTTGACTGTCTTCTCCACGAGATACAAGTGATCGGCACGCCGGGTGAGGGCTTCGGCAGCGCAGGCGAGGGGTATTTCCGATTCTCGACCTTCGGCTCGCCCGAGGACACCGAGGAGCAGCGCGGCGTCTGGTCGCCCTGCTGAGAAGTAAAAAGAACGGATTGTTTTATCATTATCTAAAGGACTGTTGCATGAAGCTATAAACTTCGTACCAAAGTCCTTTTTCTTTGTGACTCCTTTCCTACAATAACAGCATAATAGCTTCCCCGTTGCTGACCTGTCGAAAAAAGCAAGCCCCAAGGGGCGTAGCTGATTCGGAAACAGGTCGCATGGGAAAAACGTCCCAAGAACACGAGCGTCAGCGATGTGTGATTGGTTGACGTTGACCGCTAACGGGGAAGTGGCGAGCACAACGAGCCGATGGGGAGATATATGCAACTGCGCCTTTTTCACGGCAGAAAATAATTTTGACGCTATAGATGCAATATGTTAAAATGTGAGGAGATTTGTCTGTGTCACAATGGATGGAAAGCGACGCTCTGTGCGGCGTCGAATGTGAGGTGGTAGAACGTTGAAAAAGCGACATGTTTGATGTCATACAGGAGGATCTCGCAGCGCTGAGCCTGCGCTGGAGGAGGCGATTGTCTCCGAGACGCCGCTCATCACTGGATGTTGGGATGCACCTTGTCTCCTCGGGCGGCAAGCGACTGCGTCCCGCCCTCTTCCTGCTGGCAGCACACGGCGGAGCGTCGTTTGACCGTGCGCGTGCGATGCCCGTGGCCGTGGCGCTCGAGCTCATCCACACGGCATCCCTCGTACACGACGATGTGATCGACGAGGCGGATACGCGGCGCGGTGCTGAGACGACGAATGCGAAGTGGGGCAACCAGATTGCCATCCTGAGCGGAGACTATATCTTTGCGCGCGCGTTCAAGCTCGTCGCGGAGGAGGGCCATGACTCATCCGTCTATGTCAAGCTGGCGCATCTGGTCTGCACGCTGAGCGAGGGCGAGATCCTGCAGGATCATACGGCCTATCAGATCCCCACGGGGAGGATGCCTACTAGAGCGCATCCGCAAGAAAACAGCGGACTTCGCTTGAGATCTGCTGTGAGCTCGGCGGCTTTCATCGGCGGGATGAGCCCCTGCTGATACGGCACAGATGGCGGAGTACGGCCGTGATATCGGCATGGCGTTCCAGATACGGACGATCTGCTCGACTTCCGCCGCAGCTCCGAGGACATCGGAAAACCCGCGGGACATGACCTCGCACAGGGCTATGTGACGCTGCCCGTCATCCGATGCACTCTCCGTGCTTGGCGCGGGGAGCGGGAGGAGCTCGCGGCACTCATTACGAATCCGAAGAAACCCGTGGAGGAGGTCGCGTGCGCTTGCGCTCGTGCGTGCCTCGGATGGGCTGGACTATGCGCAGGAACAGGCGGATGCCTATCTGGTGCGTGCTAAGGCGGCACTGCCTGCGAGCCTTGACCCGCGGATTCGTGAGACCTGCCTCATGGCGGCGGATTTTATCGGTCGGAGAGAGTTTTAAGGAATCGCTGATAAAATGAAGTCTCGCCAGATTGGCGTAGATTTTTCGTCCGAACAAGGAGGCAAACCGGACGCATAGCAAGGGCTATGTGGAGGATTTGCCGACAGTGCTGAGCAAAAAGATGCGTCAAGATGGTAGATGCTGAATTTATCAGTGCTTTCATGGAAGTTCTGACAGCGTTAGGGGTTCCATAACGCGTACCTCGATGTACGCATACAGGAGGATGTATTATGTTCGGCATCGGTGCACCGGAGCTGGTATTGATCTTGATCGTGGGGCTGATTGTCTTCGGCCCGGAAAGCTGCCCGAGATGGGGCGGACGCTGGGCAAGGGACTGCGCGAGTTCCGCAAGGCGTCAAATGCGTTGACGACGGCGATCACACACCTGATCCGCCGCCCTGCACCGCCCACACAGAATACGGCGGCACAGCCGCAGCCTGCCGCAGCGCCGACGGCGCAGCAGGCTGCACCAGTGGCAGCAGAGCAGGCTGCACCGGCGGCAGCACAGCAGAGTGCTCCCGCGCCGGCGGCGACCTCGCCGACGGCGGAGACCGCAGCTGCTGCGGTCGAGGCACACCGCGCCGAGCAGAAGGCCGCGGAGACGGAGGCAGTCCTAAGGAATCACTGAGCTTCCCTGAGGAATCGCTGAGCTTCCCTAACACGGCTGCACAGAACATCACGATGATATTGTGCCGAACGGCATGGTTTAGGAGGATATTATGTTTTGGATTGGGCGTTCTCGAACTCGTACTTATTTTGATCATCGGACTCGTTGTCTTTGGCTCGGCCGTCTCCCCTGACATCGGGAAGGCACTTGGCAAGAGCATCAAGGAGTTTAAGTCGGCAAATAGTGCAAAGGACGAGCCGCCGGCGGAGATCAATGTGACGCATGAGACGAAGCAGCTGCCTGAGAATGCAAAAAGAGGAAAAGATCTGATCCATGGCAGAGAAATGAAAGCGGACGGCGCGGGGACGCCCCCGGCCGAAGAGACGTCGGTGCCTGCGGTGCAGGGAAACGAGGGTCAAGCCGCTGCCGCCGGAGGATGCAGGCGCGCCGCAGGATGATGACGGCAGCATGTCGCTCATCGCGCATCTGACCGAGCTGCGTTCGCGGCTCATCAAGTGCCTGCTCGCCGTCGCTGTCGGCTCGGCGGTCGGCTACTACTTCATCGGCGACATCATGCACTATCTGACCCTGCCGGTCGGAAAACTCTACTATATGCAGCCCGCCGAGGCGTTTTTACCCTACATCAAGATCGCGCGTCGTCGTGGGCTTTCCTTCGCGCTGCCCGTGATCTTCTATCACGTCTGGCGCTTTTTCTGCCCGCGCTCACACCGTCAGAACGCATGGTGCTCGCCATCGTTGTTCCCGTCTCGGTGGTGCTCTTCTTCCTCGGGCTGGCATTCTCGTTCTTCCTTGTATTTCCGGCGGCGATCATGTTCTTCAAGGGATTCGGCAACGATGAACTCGAGGCGCTCTTTTCCGTCAATCGGTATTTTGAGTTCGTCATCATGTTCGTCCTGCCGTTCGGCTTTGTCTTTGAGCTGCCGCTCGTCATTACGATTCTTGGGAAACTGGGCTTTATCACGTCAAAATTCCTGAGCAAGTACGCGCATCGTCATCTTTCTCTCGTTCGTCATCGCGGCTGTGATCTCACCGACACCCGATGTCTTCACGCAGTCGATGATCGCTGTGCCGATGATTGCGCTCTACGGCGTGGGGTATTTGATCGTCCGCTTTATCCTCCGAAAATAGGAGATTGGCGGACACGTTACGCAGAAGAAATACGATATATTAGGAGGGGATACCTTGGCATATAAGGATCTGCGCGAGTACATCGCGGCACTTGAGGAGCGCGGGCTGCTCCGCCGCATTACGGCGGAGGTTGACCCGGAGCTCGAGATCACGGAGATCACGGACCGCATCTCGAAGCGTGAGGGCGCGGAGAACGTCGCCCTGCTCTTTGAGAATGTAAAGGGCTCAAAGATGCCCGTCCTCATGAACGCGTTCGGCAGCTACGAGCGCATGGCACTCGCCTTCGGCGTGGAGAAGCTCGACGACGTGGCCGATGAGCGACGGAGATCCCTAAAGATCCCGCACATCTCCCTGCAGAACAAGATGAACCTCATGACGCTCATCCCGATGGCGCGCAAGGCGATCAATTTCCCGAAGTACGTGAAAATGCACCATGTCAGGAAGTCATCGAGACGGAGAACCCGAATCTTGACGAGATCCCCATTCTGAAGTGCTGGCCGGATGACGGCGGCCCCTTTGTGACACTGCCGCTCGTCTTTACGAAGAATCCCGAGACGGGCAAGCGCAACGTCGGTATGTATCGCCTGCAGAAGTACGACAGCCGCACGACAGGGATGCACTGGCATATCCACAAGAACGGAGCGGAGAACTTCCGCGCAATGAAGGCGCAGGGCGGCAAACGCATCGAGGCGGCAGTCGCCATCGGCACGGATCCCGTCGTGACCTATGCGGCGACGGTACCGCTGCCGCGCGACATCGACGAGATGGTCTTTGCGGGGTTCCTCCGGCACAAATCGGTCGAACTCGTGAAGTGCGTTACGGTCGATCTTGAGGTGCCCGCGACGGCGGAGATCATCCTCGAGGGCTATGTCGATACGGACGAGATGCGCCGCGAGGGGCCATTCGGCGACCACACGGGCTACTACTCCCTCGCGGACGACTATCCCGTCTTTCACATCACGGCGATCACGCACCGTGAGGATCCCATCTACGCCGCGACGGTCGTCGGACGCCCGCCGATGGAGGACTGCTTCCTCGCGAAGGCGACGGAACGCATCTTCCTGCCGCTCTTGAAGCAGATGCTGCCCGAGGTCGTCGATGTCAACATGCCGCTCGAGGGCGTGTTCCACGACTGCATCGTCGTCTCCATCAAGAAACAGTTCCCGATGCATGCGCGCAAGGTCATGCACGCGCTCTGGGGCATGGGACAGATGATGAACGTGAAGATGATCATCGTTGTGGACGCCCACGTCAATGTGCAGGACATGAAGGAAGTCTGGTGGCGTGTCTTTAACAACATCGATGCGAAATATGACCTCGAGATCGTGCAGGGACCGCTCGATGTGCTCGACCACTCCTCGCCCATGGCAAAGTGGGGGTCGAAGCTCGGCATCGACGCGACGAAGACGTGGCCGGAGGAAGGCCATGCGCGTGAGTGGCCGGATGAGATCACGATGTCGAAGGAGATCACGGAGCGCGTGACGGCGCGGTGGAAGGAGTTCGGTCTGGATTGAGCTGGTGGATGGAGCGCCTGCGGGCGCATATGAACAACACAGCGTTTCACCATACCGTGTCTCTCTGCCGTTTGCCCTCATGGGGCACTCCTCGCCGCAGGCGGCGATCCGCCGCTCAGGGACGCTCGGCTGGTCGTGCTCGCCATCACGGCGGCACGGTCGGCGGCACTCGCCCTCGACAACCTCGCCGATCTAAAGTATGACAAGCAGCAGCCCCGCCTCGCCTACCGTGCGATGGTGCAGGGGGCGCGTCACGAAGAAGGAGGCGCTCGTCTTTATCGGCGTGTGCCTCCTTGTGCTTATCTTCGCCGTACTGCAGGTGCATCCGGTCTGCATCCGTCTCCTGCCGTTCGCTGCTGTGCCCTTCCTCATCTACCCGTACATGAAGCGCGTGACAGGATGGGTACATCTCTTCCTCGGCATCGCCATTGGCATGGCGCCAGCGGGCGGCTGGGTTGCGGTCAGCGGGAAAATCGAGCTGCCGATGCTCGTGCTCTTTCTCGCGGTCGCCCTCTGGATCGCTGCGTTCGACGCGATGTACGGGGCGCAGGACGAGGCGTTTGACCGCAGTCAAGGACTCCACTCCCTCGCGGTGTCGTTCGGTGCACACGGCGCCTTCCAGATCGCGCGGGCAATGCACGTTCTCTCGATCCTGCTCTTTATCGCCCTCGGCGCGATGATGCATCTGCACTGGCCGTATTTCATCGGCGTTGCGATTGCAGCAGCGACCCTCGTCTACCAGCACCGCATCGCAGGGCCGACGGACTTCTCACGCGTGACGCAGGTGTACTTCATGCGCAACGCATCGTCTCGATTACGATTTTCGTCTTTACGTGGATCAGCTATATGGTATAAAGGAGACATGATGGCACGGATTCTCTCGGGCAAGGAATTTGCCGCACGGATAAAGGAAGATGCCGCACGCGGCGTCGCAGAGATGAAGGCGGCGGGGGTCTTGCCGCGCCTTGCCGTCATCATCGTCGGCAGCGACCCCGCCTCCGAGGTCTACGTCCGCAACAAGCAGCGGACGTGCGAGGAGCTCGGCATTCGTTCCGACCACATCGCCCTCCCCGCCGAGACGACGAAGGAGGAGCTCCTCGCGTGCATCGAGGAACTGAACGTCGATCCGAGGTACACGGATCCTCGTGCAGCTGCCGCTGCCCGCGCAGATCGCGGAGGACGAGGAGGAGATCCTCTCCCATATCGACCCGCGCAGGACGTGGACGGCTTCCATCCCGTCAACGTCGGACATCTGGTGCTCGGCGCACCGGGACTGCGCCCCTGCACACCGGCGGGCTGCATCCGTATGCTCGACTACGCGGGCATCCCCATCGAGGGGGCGCACGCCGTCATCATTGGCCGCAGCAACATCGTCGGAAAACCCATGGCGCATCTCCTTCTCGAACGCAACGCAACCGTGACGATCTGTCACTCGCGCACGCAGAACCTTGCCGCGATCGCGCACGGCGGACATCCTCGTCGCTGCGGTCGGGCGGCCGCGCTTTGTCACGGCGGACATGGTGAAGGAGGGCGCGACGGTGATCGACGTCGGCATCAACCGCATCGCGCCGAAGAAGCTCGTCGGCGACGTCGGGACTTTGACGCCGCAGCGGCTGTCGCGGGGCGATCACGCCCGTGCCGGGCGGTGTCGGACTCTCACCGTCGCCATGCTGATGGAGAATGTAGTACAGGCAGCCAAAGCGCAGAACGCATAAGGAGGATACGTCATGAAATCCGATGTCGAAATCGCGCGCGAAGCCAAACTTCGCCCCATTACAGAAATTGCGGCCGCACTGGGCATTGATGCGGATACGATCGAGCCGTACGGCAGGTACAAAGGCCAAGCTGACGCGCGAAGACCCTTTGCGGGCGCCCATGGAAAAACAGGGAAAGCTCATCCTCGTCACGGCGATCAACCCGACCCCCGCGGGTGAGGGCAAGACGACGACGAGCGTCGGGCTTGCTGATGCCCTTCATCGACAGGGCAAAAGACCATCGTTGCCCTGCGCGAGCCGTCGCTCGGCCCTTGCTTCGGCATGAAGGGCGGCGCGGCGGGGGGCGGCTATGCAGGTCGTCCCCATGGAGGACATCAACCTCCACTTTACGGGAGACTTTCACGCCATCCTGACGGCGCACAACCTTCTCGCCGCACTCATCGACAACCACATCTTTCAGGGCAACGCACTCGATCTCGACGTGAACCGCATCGTGTGGAAGCGCGTCCTCGACATCAACGACCGCGCCCTGCGCCACGTCGTCACGGGGCTCGGCGGGCGCGTCCACGGCGTGCCGCGGAGTCCGGCTTTGACATCACCGTCGCCTCGGAGATGATGGCAATTCTCTGTCTGGCGGAGGATCTCGCCGACATGAAGCGGCGCCTCGGGCGCATCCTCATCGGCTATACGCGCGGCGGACGCCCTGTGCACGCGGAGGAGCTCGGTGCGACGGGGGCCTTGACCCCTGCTCTTTAAGGATGCCGTGAAGCCCAACCTCGTGCAGACCATCGAGGGGACGCCCGCCCTCATCCACGGCGGCCCTTTCGCGAACATCGCCCATGGGTGCAGCAGCGTCGCAGCGACCAAGGCGGCACTGTCCTGTGCGGACTACGTCGTCACGGAGGCGGGCTTCGGTGCGGATCTCGGCGCGGAGAAATTCTTCGACATCAAATGCCGCCTGGCGGGAGCTTGCTCCCGATGCCGTCGTCATCGTCGCCACCGTGCGTGCGCTCAAGATGAACGGCGGCGCGGCAAAGAGCGACCTCGGCACGGAGAATCTGGACGCCCTGCGACGCGGCGCGGCGAACCTCGAAAAGCACATCGAGAACATCGGAAAGTTCGGCGTGCCCGCCGTCGTCGCTGTCAACGTATTCCCGACGGACACCGAGGCGGAGCTCGCTCTCCTCGAGGAGCTCTGTGCGCGCCTTGGTGCACCTGCCGTGCGCTCGGAGGTCTGGGCAAAGGGCGGTGAGGGCGGACTTGCCCTGGCGGATGCGGTGGACGCAGCACTCCGGCAGCCCGCGCATTTTCTCCCCCTCTACGACGCGGCAAAGCCCATCGTGGAGAAGATCGAGACCATCGCGCGGGAGATCTACGGTGCAGACGGCGTGGACTTTACCGATGCGGCGAAGAAGCAGCTCGCGGAGATGGACGCGCTCGGCATGACGGAGACGCCCGTCTGCATGGCCAAGACACAGTACTCCTTCTCCGACAACCCCGCACTCCTCGGACGCCCGTCGGGCTTCCGCATCACTGTGCGCGAGCTGCGCGCCTCCTGCGGAGCGGGCTTCGTCGTCGCCCTCACGGGCAATGTCCTCACCATGCCGGGACTGCCGAAAGTGCCCGCCGCGATGGGCATGGACATCACGGCGGATGGTGTGATCACGGGACTGTTCTGAGATTGCACAGCGATTATGGGGAGAGATAGGGGGCACGGCAGAGATGGACATCGCGGAGCGACTGGAGGAGCTGACGGCGCGCGGCGCATACGGGGAACTTTGTGCGGAGGCACGGGCATATCTTGCACGCAGCACAGAGGAACAGGACGAGGATACGGCCTATATGGTGCGTGTGCGCCTCGGTGAGACCTTGCTCGCACTGTCGGCAGAGGCCTTCGACGCCGAAGGCTATGCGGAGGGCGTGCGCCTTTTGATGACGGCGTACAATGAGCGCGGCAATACGGGCCTCTTTGACCTGCTCTCTGCCGTTGTCTATCAGCCCAATGAGGCGGCGCTGCGGGAGAACTACGCCGAAAATTGCCGTGCATTTGCCCTGCTGCGCCCCGATGCAGCTTTGCCGGACTACGATCATCTTCCTGTGCTTTGCTTTCCCATATCCAATACAAACGCGGTGCTCTTTACAAAGGAGCATCGGCGTTTTCTTATGGGGGAACGGGAAGACGGCTGGCAGATGCTCGATCATGCGCTGCTCTTCTCATGATGATGCGGACGAACTGACGCGGGCGGCAGAACGCTTTTCACGTGCTGTACGCGATGCGCGTGTGCAGGAATGCGCCGCACAGCTCAAGGATGCGGTACAGCGGAATGACTTTGGTGCGGCGATGCAGCACTGTGCCGAGGAGTATCATCGGCTCTGTCCCGAGGGAGAGGAATATGAACTCTTCCGTGGGGAGGAAGCACTATGGCGGCAGGATACGGATGCGGCCATTGCCTATGGAGAAGCCGCATACGAAAAGCGGAAGATGAGTGCGCGTGCATGTGATTTTCTGTCTCGTGCCTATCATGCTGCGGGGGAGTTTGCGCAGGCAGTAAAATATCAGGTGCTCTCCGCAGAGAAGACTGGAACTGAGACTCCCACGCGATTCTGCGAAAATGTCTGCCTGTTTACACGCCATTACCATCGCTGACTCGGATGCACGCTATGCACCGTTTGTGCATCGTGCGTCTTTTGTTGGCGGGCAGATACAGTCTGCCTTCATTGTGCCCCTTGCCGAAGAGGTGCTGCGTTTTTCGGACGATCTTCCTCGTTACTGGGCGGGGATCTATAATCCCTACGGGCAGATGCACGTCAGGGCGAGACTGCTGTCCGTTATGAATGCAGCGATGGAGGCGGATAGAACGAGTCTTTTTTGTGACATGACCTTTGATCTTATCAAGGCGGAGGAAAAAGCAAAGACGGTCATTGCACCACAGGGAGGGGAACCACTTCTCGTTCCGATTGCTGCGAAAAAGGAAAAACAGAGAGTAGACTTCCTGGAGCCCGATGGCGAGCACTCCATGATCCTGAGCAGAGGGGAGTTCTCGTTCTATCGTATTGAGCAGCCCACGCAAATCCAATCCGATGCGCCGTTTGCTGTGGGGGCACCCATTGTGCTCCATCATGCCGCGCAGCGGAAGAAGGTTGTGCTGAACCTCCTGACGGATGGATTCGCGTGGCAAGAGATGAGGCGGGACAATTTTCGGCTCGTGCCCAACCTGATGAGATTCTTTCAGCGCGGTGTCATCTTTGACAATAACTTCTCTGCATCTGAGTATACCTATCCCTCGCTTGCTTCCATCGAAACGGGGCTGTATCAACACCACACGCAGATTGCAGAGCCCGGCAGGCCGTTTGTGCTTTCTCCGTCCTATGTCACTGTGTCGGAACAGATGAAACAGCTCGGCTATTACTGTGCCAATCTGATGGGAGAAAGTTCCTTTATTTATAACAGGGGCTTCGCGCGGTTATGACCGATTGATCATCAATCCTTGATTATGCGCGCTGTGGACGGTGTAGAACGAACGATTCGCCATCTGGATGCGTTTGATGAATGTGACACTTTTGTTTTTTTCTCCACGTTGGGGAGTTCACATCCCAATAACTGCGATATTCCATCTCCGGCAAAAGCGCAGACGCATCTGCCGCTCAAAGATGCACTGCAGGAGCAGGATCCGAGTGCTTCGGTATTTCTCAAGCCAAACCCGCTCAGCCAATATGTCAATCGCTATGAGGTGCAGGCGATGGACCGCTTGCTCGGCTATCTTTTTGATTACATTACCGCGCATTATGACGACGATGAGTACATTGTCCTGCTCTATTCCGATCACGGTGCATCTGTTTATGCACGCAGTCCGTATCTCCTCAGTGAGGAACAGACGGGCGCGGCGCTGATGATGCGTGGCGCGGGGTACCGGCGTGCGGGCGCGTGGACGAGCTGACGAGTACGGTGGACATCTACAAGATCCTCGGAAAACTCGCGGGCTATCCGATTGATGCGCCGTATCTGACGGCAATCTGCCCGCGGCGTTCGGCGGACAGCGGCTGCCCTATACGGTCAGCAACTCCATCTATCCCGGACAGACGTATAAGATTTGCGTGCGCACGGAGCAACATGCGTTTCATCTCGAGACGACGGAATTTACGCGTGAGGATGGGACGGTATCGTTGAATTCATATACCTACCATATTCACGAGCGAAATGACGACTATCGTGAGATATTTGACGATACACTGGCGCGGCAGTTCCTTGACATTGTGTGGGACTATACTAAGAGCTTTCGTCGGTAAATCATCGGAAAAACGCCGTACCTAGGTCTGCATCTTGCAAAAACGCGGTTTTGTGCTACTCTAACGAGTGCAATTCATAGATGAGCGGACGCCTTCGTCCCCTGCGGGACGAGGGCGTTTCTTTCGGGAGGAATAGATCGATGAGTCAGGAATCCGGTGCCAATATTCCAAAGACGTACGACCCGCAGAGTTTTGAGCGGAAATGGTATGACTACTGGGAGCAGCATAAGCTCTTTCATGACGAGGCAGACGAGAGCCGTACGCCGTACAGCGTGGTGATCCCGCCGCCGAACGTGACGGGCAGCTCCATGGGACACGCCCTCGACAATACGCTGCAGGACATCCTCGTGCGCTATCAGCGGATGCGCGGCAAGAATGTGGTCTGGATCCCAGGCTGCGACCATGCGGGCATCGCAACGCAGGCAAAGGTGGAGGCAGCACTGCGCGAGGAGGGCACGACGCGCTTTGACCTCGGCGAGAGAAGTTCCTCACGCGTGTCTGGGACTGGAAAGCAGCAGTACGGCGACCGCATCATGTATCAGCTGCGGATGCTCGGCGCATCCTGCGACTGGGACCGCGAGCGGTTCACGATGGACGAGGGCTGTTCCCGCGCCGTGCGCGAGGTCTTTGTCAGTCTCTATGAGCAGGGCCTGATCTATCAGGAACGCGCATCACGAACTGGTGCCCTCCCTGCATGACGGCGATCTCGGACATCGAGGTCGAGCATGAGACGGAGGCGGGACACCTCTGGCATCTGCGCTATCAGATTGAGGGCACGGACGACTATGTGGAGATCGCGACGACGCGCCCCGAGACGATGTTCGGCGATACGGGTGTCGCGGTACACCCCGATGATGAGCGGTACAAGGCGCTTGTCGGCAAGACGCTGATCCTGCCTGTGGTGGGACGCCGCATCCCGCTCTTTGCCGATGCCTACGTCGATCCTGCCTTCGGAACGGGCGCAGTCAAGGTGACGCCCGCGCACGATCCGAACGACTTTGAAATGGGACAGCGGCACGATCTTGAGCAGATCATCGTCATCAATGCCGACGGCACGATGAACGAGAACGCGGGACGCTATGCGGGGATGGACCGCTATGCGTGCCGTAAGGCACTCGTGAAGGAGCTCGAGGAGACGGGCGCCCTCGTGCGCACGGAACAGCATGAGCACGCCGTCGGACACTGCTCGCGCTGCAAGACAACGATCGAGCCGCTCGTATCAAAGCAGTGGTTCGTCCGCATGGAGGGCCTCGCGAAGCCAGCGATTGAGGCGGTGCGTGACGGCAGGATCCGCTTTGTCCCCGAGCGCTTTCACGAAAATCTACGAAAACTGGCTTGAAAAATATTCGCGACTGGTGCATCTCGCGCCAGCTCTGGTGGGGACACCGCATCCTCGCGTGGCACTGTGCGCACTGCGGCGAGACCTCCGTGTCGCGCGACGACCTCACGGCGTGCCCGCACTGCGGCAGCACGTGACATCCACCAAGATGAGGACGTGCTCGATACGTGGTTCAGCTCCGGCCTCTGGCCGTTCGAGACGCTCGGTTGGCCGGAGCAGACGGTCGATCTGCGCCATTTCTACCCGACGTCGGTGCTCGTGACGGGCTATGACATCATCTTCTTCTGGGTGGCGCGCATGGTCATGATGGGGCTGCGCTTCGGCGGCGATGTGCCGTTCCGCGATGTCTTTATCCACGGACTCGTGCGCGACAGCGAGGGACGCAAGATGTCAAAAATCCTCGGCAACGGCATCGACCCCGTGGAGGTCATTGAAAAGTACGGTGCGGATACGCTCCGCTTCATGCTCATCACGGGCAATACGCCCGGCAACGACATGCGCTTCTACTGGGAGCGCGTCGAGGCGCGCGCACTGCAAACAAGATCTGGAATGCCTCGCGCTACATGCTGATGAATCTCGAGGATCGGACGCATCGTTCGTGCCGACGGCGGAGGACTATACGCTTGCCGACCGCTGGATCCTCTCGCGCGTGGAGGAGACGACGCGCGACGTGACGGCAAACCTCGAGCACTACGAGCTCGGTGAGGCGGGACGCACGATCTACGAGTTCCTGTGAGCGAGTTCTGCGACTGGTACATCGAGCTGACGAAGGCACGCCTCTATGACAAGGAGAATGTCCGCGCGAAGAATACGGCGCTCTATGTCCTGCGTACCGTACTCGAGCGTACGATGCGCCTCCTGCATCCCTTCATGCCCTTCCTCACAGAGGAGATCTGGCAGAAGCTGCCGCATGAGGGCGAGAGCATCATCGTGCGCCGTGGCCCGGAGGTCACGGAATCCGCCATCGACACGGCGGCGGAGCAGGCGATGACCGCGATCATGGAGGTCATTAAGACGACGCGCAATCTGCAGTGCGGAGCTCGGCACGCCGCCGAGCAAGAAGAGCACGCTCATTCTGCGCGTGCGCGACGCGGCACTCGCTGATGTGTTTGCCGCGCATGAGGACTACTTCTTTGCCCTCGCATCCGCTGGAGGTCTCCTTCCTCGCGGCGGATGCTCCCTGATCCGGAAAAATGTCGTGACGGGGGCATCTCGCGGGCGCGGCGGTCCACCTGCCGCCTCGCGGGGCTGATTGATGTGAGAAGGAGACGGCGCGCCTGACGAAGGAGCGTGCAAATCTGAGAAGGAGATCGCGCGCCTGACAGGCAAACTCTCGAACGAGGGCTTTACATCGAAGGCTCCTGCCGCCGTCGTCGCCGCAGAGCGCGAGAAACTGGCGGGCTACGAGGAGAAGATCGCCCCTCATACGGACGCGTCTCACGGATCTTGAGAAGCTCTGAGGTGATTCGATGAACTACGAGGAGTCACTGCACTATCTGGATGAACTGAATACCTCGGCATCCGCCTCGGCCTCACGCGCATGGAGGAGCTGTGCGCGGCTCGGACATCCCTGAGCGCAGCTATCGCGTCATTCATATCGCAGGGACAAACGGCAAGGGTTCCGTCACGCAGATGATGGACGCCGTATGTCGTGCGTCCGGCATCCGCTCGGGCGGTACCCTCGCCGCATCTCATCTCCCTATACGGAGCGCATGAGCGTCGGGGGAGAGGAGATCAGCGCGAGCAGTTTGCGGCGCTTCTCACGCGCTGCGTGCGGCGGCGGATGCCATGACGGCGGAGGGACATGAACATCCCACGCAGTTTGAGGCACTGACGGCACTCGCCTTCCTCTATTTTTGCCGAGGAAAAGGTAGAGGTCGCCGTGGTTGAAACAGGCCTCGGCGGACTGCTCGACTCGACGAACGTCGTCCCTACCCGAGCTGACGATCATCACCAATGTGGCGATGGATCATGCCGACCGCTGCGGCGGCACGCTCGCAGGGATCGCGGAGCACAAGGCGGGCATCATCGCGAGGGCGTACCCGTCATCACGGCGGCGGCAGGCGAGCCGCTTGAGATCATCGCGGCGCATGCGGAGGAGCTGGGGCCGACCTCTTTGTTTTCGGCGAGGACTTTTCCGCACAGATGCTGCGCGCGGAGAGCGGCGGGCAGTACGTCGCCTTTCCACCCGTCGTCTCCCGTGAGCCGGCACCGTTTGAGATGGCACTGCGGGACCCTATCAGGCGGAGAACGCCGCACTCGCCATCATGGCGGCAGAGCTCATGGCGCGCGAGGACGCACGCGTCACGGAGGACGCCGTACGCACGGCGCTGCGCACGGTGCATCATCCTGCGCGTTTTGAGATCCTCTCCTGCGGGGGCAGACCGTCGTCGTGGACGGTGCGCATAACCCTCGCCGGGATGCAGGCACTGCGCGCGGGGCTCGATGCCTATTTCCCCGCGCAGCCGCGCGTCTTTCTGCTCGGCATCCTGAAGGACAAGGACATCGACCACATGCTTGCGATCCTCCTGCGCCCCGGCGATCAGGTCGTGACCGTGCGCCCCAACTCGGAGCGCGCGGCGGGCGCAGATCTCGTCGCCGCTGTGGCGGCGGGCATGGGGGCGGTCACACATGCGGCAGGGGATCCTGCGGCGGGGCTCGCAGAGGCTCGCGTGCGCGCACGTGCGGCGGATGCGCTGCTCGCTGCGGCGGGCCTGCCTCTATCTCGTGGGCGGCATCCGCGCCATGCTCACGGCAAGGAGGTGAGGCGTATGACAGAGGATATCCAGGAACGCCGCCGCAGGCACCGCCGGCAGCGTTGGGGGGCGCGTCTGGGACGCTGCATGATGTATGCCGTCATCGCCGAGGCGTTCCTTATCCCGCTCCCTGCCGCTTGCGGCTCATGCGGCACTGGGGATTGGCTGTGTTGCGATTCTTCTGCGCCCTGTGTATTGATCGAGATTTCCATCTGTGCCGGATGCCGTACGATGCGCCGGCGCTGCTCTTCTTGTCATCAGCTTTCTGTCAGTGTTTATTGCGCCGGATGTTTCGTTCAGTCTTTATAATTTCTCCCACCTCGTTCCCATCTACGTCTCGACCTATTTGCTTGTCGGTCAAACGGTATGCACATCCCGTGAGGTACAGCGCGTTGTGATTGCGATGGCTCTGTCTGCTACGCTAGTCATTCTCTACGGCTTCTATCAGTTCATCTTCGGCATCGACATCTCGGCGATGAAATGGGTGGACGGCGCGGCATTTCCGGAACCGTCGAAGCGCGTTTTCTCGACGTGGGAAAATCCGAACATCCTCGCGGGCTACCTTGACATCGTCGTCTGCCTGGCACTCGGGCTGGCGGTCGGCCTCTCGGGCTGGCGGCGCGGCCTGGCGCTCACGATCCTCGTCCTCGCGCTCGCGTGCCTTGGCATGACCTACGCGCGCGGCGCGTGCCTCGTGATCGCCGTCATCTTGGCAGGCTATGGCATCCTGCGCGACTGGCGCGTGCTCCTCGGCGTCGTCGTCATTGGCGCGGGCATCCTCTTCTTTGACCCCGTGCTCTCGGATCGTCTGCTCCATCTTTACGCGGATCGACACCTCCTCGGAGATGCGAGTCGCCTTCTGGGAGAGCACCGTGGCGATGATTATGGATCATCCCTTTCTCGGCATCGGCTGGGGATGTACTTCATGGTCTCATCCCTGAGTACGACTTCTATCTACAGGGCGCACCCGTGCAGATCGTTCATGCGCACAATATGTATCTGAACTATGCGGCGGAGATCGGCATCCCGGGAGCACTCGCCTTCTTCTGGTTCTTCTTCGGCTCGCTGCTGCTCGCCTTCCGCCTGCCGCGCAAAACCCCGCCGTGGGCGGACGTGCTCGCGGCACACGAACACGAGTGGCACGCCGTCGCCGATGTGCGTGAGGCACTCATGGCATGGCGCAGTAAAAATTTGTGGAGGGCCTTGCCCTCGGCATCGGGCTCGCCATGCTCTCCGTTGCCCTGAACGGGATCACGGATCATCTTCTCTTTAATATACCGTCCTCTATGCTGCTCTGGATGCTCGCCGCGATGGCTGCGGCCGTGCACACGATGGCGGGGGAGATGAAGGAAGGATAACTATGCAGGAACATCCATCGATATCCAAGGCAACTGTCGATCGCCTGCCGCGCCACTACCGCCGTCTGCGGCAGCTCAGTGATGAGGGGCGTCAGCATCGCCTCCTCCGAGGAACTCGGCCGCCGCTCTCGATCAATCCTGAGCAGATCCGCAAGGATCTCACCGCCTTCGGGCAGTTCGGTAAAAGGGCGTCGGTTACTACGTCGCAGAGCTCAAGGAGAGCATCGGCGGCATCCTCGGCCTCGACCAGCACCTCAGTCTCGCCATCGTCGGCATGGGCATCTGGGCGCGGCGCTTGCAAACCATCAGGGCATCGAGCGTCTCGGTTTCGCCTTGCGGCGATCTTTGACAGCAACCCCGTCGTCATTGGTACGCGCGTCGGGGAGCGGCGTGTGGAGGACATCGCCTATCTCGCGGAGATCGTCGCCGAGCGCAGCATCCAGATCGGCGTGATCGCCGTCCCCGCTGCACACGCCCAGCATGTGGCGGATCAGCTCGTCGCGGCGGGCATCAGCGGGATCTGGAACTTTGCCCCCGTGAAGCTGCACGTGCCGCCGTCCGTCCCTTCGTCAGCGAGGATCTCGGTGGGACTGAGCGCGCTCTCCTACTACCTGACGCATCGCAGCACGGAAAATGACGTGTTGTCTGGATAAAGGAAGAATAAATACTTTTTCCTCTTTTTCACTAATTACAGAAAATGCCGTCAATGTAATCTTGACGGCATCGTGATATTCTAGGAAAGATATAATTGGCGTAGAGAGGTACGATAATCTACAGTTATTTCGGATACCCCATACAGCCCCTGTTTACGGGGGATTTACGAGAAAACAGAGGGATTCAAGATTGCTGTCAAAATTATATGCCGACTGCGTCAGGAGAGTATTCATGGGTGACGGCGGTAAGGAAAAACATGAAATAAAGGAAGACTGATAATTCAGCACCATCATCTTGACGCATCTTTTTGCCCGTACTTTCGGCGGAAAAATCCTCCACAGAGCACCACTCTGCGTCCGGTTTTCCACCTTGTTCGGACGAAAAAATCTACGCCAATCTGACGGGCTTCATTTTATCAGTGATTCCTAAAAATCACAGTCATGAGACATGTGCTGTGATGATTCGTGTGTTCCGTGTGCTGCCCGCTGTATCTGAGGGAGGTTATTCTATGATCGATATTTCCGATCGCGTGCCGAAGTCCCTGACGGATCGTATTGTAAGTGCGGAGACGGCGGCAGAGTACTTTGCCGACGGCATGACCATCGGTGCGAGCGGCTTTTACCCCGTCCGGCTATCCGAAGGCAGTTCCGCTTGCCATCGCCGAGCGCATGAAGAAGAATCCGTTCAAGGTCAACATCTGGACGGGTGCCTCGACGGGTCCTGAGCTGGACGGTGCGCTTGCCGAGGCGGAGGGCATCAAACAGCGTCTCCCGTATCAGACGAGCACACCGCTGCGCAACGCCATCAACTCCGGCAAGGTCAACTACATCGACATGCACCCTCTGAGGTGGCACAGCAGTCGCGCGAGGGCTTCCTCGGCAAGATCGACGTCGCTCTCGTGGAGGCAGTCGCCATCACGGAGGAGGGCATCATCCTCGACCTCGGTCGGCAACACGCCGTCGTTCGTCCAGAGTGCAGACGTGGTCATCGTTGAGGTGAACACGAGCCAGCCGATGGAGCTCGTCGGGATGCACGACATCTACATCCCGCTCGATCCGCCGAACCGTCTCCCTGATCCCCATCACGAAGGCAGGCGATCGCATCGGCACTGACATTCATCCCGTGCCCGCTCGAAAAGATCAAATACATCGTCTCGCGACATCACGGACAAGACTCTGCGCCTCGCGCCGGTCGATGACATTGCGCGTAAAATGGTGCGTTCACGGTCGACTTCCTCAAGAAGGAAATCGCCGAGGGTCGTATGCCGAAGGGACTGCTTCCGCTGCAGTCGGGCGTCGGCAACGTGGCGAACGCCGTTATCGCGGGCTTTGTGAACTCCGACTTCACCGACCTTGAGGTCTACACCGAGGTCATCCAGGACGGCATGTTCGACCTTGCCGATGCGGGCAAGCTGAAGTTTGCCTCCGGCACAGCATCTCGCCGTCGCCTGAGGGGCTCCAGCGCTTCTGCAAGGACATCGACAAGCACAAGAAGATCGTGATGCTCCGTCCGCAGGAGATCTCGAACAACCCCGAGGTCGTCCGCCGTCTCGGCGTCATTGCGATGAACACGGCGATCGAAGTAGACATCTACGGCAACGTCAACTCGACCCACGTCACGGGCTCGAAGATGATGAACGGCGTCGGCGGCAGCGGCGACTTCGCACGCAACGCCTACATCACGATCTTCTACACGCAGTCCGAGGCAAAGGGCGGCAAGATCTCGTCCATCGTTCCGTTCTGCTCGCACATTGACCACAGTGCACACGATGTAGACGTCGTCATCACGGAGCAGGGCGTTGCCGACCTGCGCGGCAAAATGCCCGCGTGAGCGTGCCCTCGAGATCATCAACAACTGCGCGCATCCCGACTATCGCCCGATCCTGCTCGACTACTACGAGCGTGCTCTTGCGGCGACGAAGGGCGCACAGACACCGCATCTGCTGGACGAGGCGCTGTCCTTCCATCAGCGCTTCCCTGGCCACAGGATCGATGCAGAAGTAATCCGACGTATCCATCGGTACTTTCGGGAGTGAGCACTCGCTGCGCTGCTCGTCCATAGTATATAACCCAATGAGAACTGTAAAAGGTAAAGGAGAAGACTTTCATGAGCAATGAAAAAGATCCAGGCGGAGCTTGACAAGCATAATGCTGCCGTAGAAAAAGCCACGGCAAGTTCCCGGCACGTCCGCACATCCCCGAGCAGGGACTCTACACCCCGCTCGATATCCAGGAGACGGACTATGCAGAGGACATCAGTTTCCCGGCGTCTATCCTCACACGCGCGGCGTGCAGCCGACGATGTACCGCGGACGCTTCTGGACGATGCGCATGTACGCAGGATTCTCCACGGCGGAAGAGTCCAACAAGCGCTATCGTTACCTCATCGAGAGCGGTGCAACGGGACTCTCCTGCGCATTTGATCTCCCGACGCAGATCGGCTACGACCCACGGATCCGATCTCCGAGGGCGAGGTCGGCAAGGTCGGCGTTGCGATCGACTCCCTTGCTGGGATATGGGAGATCCTCTTTGACCAGATCGATCTCGGCAAGGTCTCCACGTCCATGACGATCAACGCGCCTGCGTCCGTCCTCCTTGCGATGTACATCGCAGTGGCGGAGAAGCAGGGCGTCTCGGCGGACAAGCTCAAGGGCACCATCCAGAATGACATTCTGAAGGAGTATGCAGCACGCGGTACGTACATCTTTCCGCCGCGTCCGTCCATGCGCCCTCATCACGAACATCTTTGAATATTGCTCCAAGAACGTCCCTGAACTGGAACACCATCTCCATCTCGGCTACCACATCCGCGAGGCCGGCTCCACGGCATCGCAGGAGATTGCATTCACCATTGCAGACGGCATCGCCTACGTCGAGGCTGCGATCAAGGCAGGCCTCAGCGTCGATGCGTTCGCAGGCCGTCTCCTCCTTCTGGAACGCACACAACAACGTTCTCGAAGAGGTCGCGAAGTTCCGTGCCTCCCGCCGCATCTGGGCGAAAGGTCATGAAGGAGCGCTTCCATGCAGAGAAGCCGAAATCCATGATGCTCCGCGTCCATACGCAGACGGCAGGCTCGATGCTCACCGCACAGCAGCCGAACAACAACATCGTCCGCGTCGCACTCCAGACCGCAGCAGCAGTCATGGGCGGTACGCAGTCGCTCCATACGAACTCCCGCGACGAGGCGCTCGCGCTTCCGACGGAGGAGTCGGTCATGGTCGCCCTCCGTACGCAGCAGATCGTCGCGTACGAGAGCGGACTTGCCGATGTGGTTGATCCGCTCGCAGGCTCTTACTACGTCGAGGCGATGACGAACCGCATCGAGAAAGAGGCGTGGGAGTACATCAAGAAGATCGACGATCTCGGCGGTGCGGTTGCAGCGATTGAGAAGGGCTACATCCAGAAAGAGATCCAGGACAGCGCGTACAAGTGGCAGATGGACGTCGAGTCCGGTGCACGCGTCATCGTCGGCGTCAACAAGTTCCAGGTGGAGGAGGAAGCTCGAAGAACCTCCTCAGGTGGACGCTTCCGTCGGCGAGAAGCAGAAGGCAAAGGTCGAGGCCATGAAGGCAAAGCGCGACAACGCCGCCGTTCAGGCAGCCCTTGCCGAGCTCAAGAAGGCCTGCGCCGACGAGCATGAGAACCTCGCGCCGCATATCCTCGCAGCAGTCAAGACCTACGCGACACTCGGCGAAATCTGCGGTGTCATGCGTGAGGTGTCTCGGCGAGTACGAGGCACACGTCAATCTCTAAGCGGTACGCGCGAACGGATGTTGGATGAATGCACAGGGACGCCGCACGAGGAGTGCGGCGGCCCGTTCAGGAGGAATAGAAAAATGGCAGAAAAAAATCAGAGTGCTCGTTGCAAAAACCGGGTCTGGATGGTCGTGATCGCGGCGCGAAGGTCGTCGCACGCGCCCTGCGCGACGCTGGCTTCGAGGTCGTCCCACACGGGACTTCGCCAGACGCCGGAGGAGATCGCCGAGGCTGCTCTGCAGGAAGACGTCAACGTCGTTGCGCTGAGCATCCTCTCGGGTGCTCATCCGCATCTTTTTCCCGAAGGTCGTCGAGCTCATTCGCGGCAAGGGAATGGACGACGTCCTCGTCATCGGCGGCGGCGTCATCCCCGAGGGCGACATCCCTGCGCTGAAGGCAGCGGGCATTGCCGAGGTATTCACCCCAGGCACACCGACCGGCGACGTTGTGAATTTCATCAAGGAACATGTGAAGGCGTAAGCGTCTGATTTGCTTTGAGACACTGCTTCTGCGGTGCTCTTCCTGAAAGGATGGATGACAGGCAATCCGATTGTCCCGTCATCCATTCCCTAGTGTTCTGCGAAATCACAGCGCGAAGGAGGTGGGCGTACGGATATTGCAGCCGAGGTGCTGAAAGGCATCGCCTCGCGCTCTCGCGCGCCATCACGGCGATCGAGAACGAGAGGGCGGATGCCACCGACATCATGAAGGCGCTCTATCCGCATACCGGTCATGCTTTCACGTCCTGGCATCACGGGTCCGCCCGGTGCCGGCAAGAGCACGATGACGGACAAGCTTGCCAAGGAGTACAGAAAGCGCGGAAAGACCGTCGGCATCATTGCCGTCGACCCCACAAGCCCCCTTTTTTCCGGCGGAGCCATCCTGGGCGACCGCATCCGTATGAATGATCTGACGCTCGACGAGGGCGTTTTCATCCGCAGCATGGGGACACGCGGCAGCCTTGGCGGCCTCTCCCACAAGACAGCGGATGCGGTCAAGGCAATGGATGCGTTCGGCAAAGATGTCATCTTTTGTCGAAACCGTCGGTGTCGGGCAGTCCGAGGTGGATATTGTGCGGGCGGCGGACACGACGATGGTCGTGCTGATTCCCGGGCATGGGCGATGACATTCAGGCGATCAAGGCGGGCATCTTTGGAGATCGGCGACGTGTTCGCGATCAACAAGTCCGATCTCGACGGAGCAGACAAGCTCGTCCGCGAGATCAACATGATGCTCGATCTGGACGATCACATGTCTGACTGGCGTCCGCCCATCCGCAAGGTCGTTGCGAACCGCGGCGAAGGCATCGCAGAGCTCGTCGATACGCTCGAGGAGCACCGCAGCCACATCGAGGGGAACGGCGTACTTGCCGAACGGCGCACGCGCCGCACGCGCGATGAGATGCTCGACATCCTCCATGCGGGTGTACGGCGGAGCATCGAGAGCCGCATCGTCGATACGGGACGACTGGACGACTATGTGGCACGAATCAAGGCGCATGAGACCGACCCATACACCGTGGTGGGCGGGGTCATGAGCGAAATGTTAACGAAGTGAGCGAGTGCAGCAAGACGCACTCCTCCGAGGAGGAAGTTTGACATGTTCAAAATTCTTGGCGTAGATCACATCGGCGTTGCCGTACAGGATCTCGAAGAAGGAAAGAAACTCTGGTCGGACATCATTGGCATTCCCTGCACGAATCAGGAAACCGTTGCAGAGCAGAAGGTCACGACGACCTTCCATCCGACGCCGAACGGCAGCGAGATTGAGCTGCTGATCGGCACGGCGCCCTGACAGCCCGATCACGAAATACATCGAGAAGAAGGGCGAGGGCATCCAGCACGTTGCCCTGCGCGTCGACAACATCGAGAACGCGATTGCCGACCTCATGGCAAAGGGCGTCCGCATGATCGACGAGAAGCCGCGCATCGGTGCGGGCGGCGCAAAGATCGCCTTCCTTCATCCGAAGGCGACGAAGGGCGTTCTCCTCGAAATCTGTGAGCATCCGGATCGCTGAGCAGCGCACTGCCGCAGTTGATCTCCCTCGGGATGTCGGTTCTTTGCGCATCTTTGTGAGACAAGTGCGGTGCATTCCCCAAAGCGAACCTTAGTGAAGCAAGCGAGTAAAGCGTGCAGCTTTCGCCCCTGCGGACTTCTGTCGTTCAAGCGCAGCGCGTTTAAGAAGCCCGCAGGTATTTAGGCGAATAAGCGCGTGATCACTTGCGCAACGAAGCGTTCGCGTGGGGATGCGCTATCAACATTCACATTTATGGAATGAATCGAAATCTCGAGGATTTGACAGATATACAGGAGGGATAGAATGTCCACAGTCCAGGAAAAAATTGAGCTGATGCTGGCGAAAAAAGAGCATCTCATGCAGGGCGGTGGTGAAAAGAGCATCGCAAAGCAGCACAGCAAGGGCAAACTCACCGCGCGTGAGCGCCTGAACCTGCTGTTTGATGAGGACACCTTCGTCGAGCTCGACATGTTCGTGCGCCATCGCTGCACCAATTTTGGACAGGAGAAAAAGGAACTGCCCGGCGAGGGCGTTGTGACGGGCTACGGCACGATTGACGGTCGTCTCGTCTACGCATTCGCACAGGACTTCACGGTCGAGGGCGGCTCACTCGGCGAAAAGCACGCACATAAGATCTGGAAGGTCATGGACCTCGCCATGAAGATGGGCGCACCCTGCATCGGCATCAACGATTCGGGCGGCGCACGCATCCAGGAGGCAGTCGATGCACCTCGGGCTACGGCGGTATCTTCTACCGCAACACGAAGGCATCAGGGCGTCATTCCGCAGATCTCCGTCATCATGGGACCCTGCGCGGGCGGTGCGGTCTACAGCCCGGCGCTCACGGACTTCATCTACATGGTGAAGAACACGAGCCAGATGTTCATCACGGGTCCTGCCGTCATCAAGTCCGTCACGGCGGAGGAGGTCACGGCGGAGGAGCTCGGCGGTGCGATGACGCACAACTCCCTGCCCGGCGTCGCACACTTTGCGGCGGAGAACGATGAGGACTGCATCGAGCAGATCCGCTACCCTGCCTCCTTCCTCCCGAGCAACAACATGGAGGAGACGCCGCGTGGAGACGGGCGACGATCCGAACCGTCAGGACGAGAGCCTCAACACGGTCGTGCCGGACAACCCGAACGCACCGTACGACATGAAGGATGTCATCCGCAGCCTCGTCGACAACGGCGAGTTCTACGAGGTACATCAGCACTTCGCAACGAACATCATCTGCTGCTTCGCACGCTTTGACGGACGCGCTGTCGGCATCATTGCGAACGAGCCGAACGTCATGGCAGGCTGCCTCGATGTCGACGCATCGAACAAGTCCTCGCGCTTCATCCGTTTCTGCGATGCGTTCAACATCCCGCTCGTCAACCTCGTCGATGTTCCCGGGCTTCTGCCGGGCGTCGATCAGAGTACAGCGGCATCATCCGCCACGGCGCGAAGATGCTCTACGCATACAGCGAAGCAACCGTGCCCAAGATCACGGTCATCACGCGCAAGGCATACGGCGGTTCCTACATCGCCATGTGCAACCGTGAGCTGGGTGCCGATCAGGTCGTGGCATGGCCGACCTCTGAGATCGCCGTCATGGGACCCTGCAGGCGCGGCAAACATCATCTTCCGCAAGGATCCCGACAAGGACGCGCGCACGGCAGAGTACATCGAGGAGTTCGCGACCCCGTACAAGGCGGCAGAGCGCGGCTACATCGACATGGTCATCACGCCGAGTGAGACGCGCCCCTACATCATCACGGCACTCAACGCGCTTTCGAGCAAGCGTGAGGACAACCCCGCGAAGAAGCACGGGAACATTCCGCTTTGATTCAGCAGGAGGGATAGAATGGCTGCAAACAACGTGGCGCCCGAGGTCATCGCCGCCATCACCGCCGCCGTCCAGGCGACGACGGGCAACAAAGTCGTTGCTGTAAGCGTCAAACCCGCCGAGGTCTGGACGCTTGTTAACCGCAGCAGACGCTGAGCGTCCTGCGAGATACAAATCTGTCATCAATTTTAATGTTGGAGGAATCACATGAAAAAGTTCAACATCACGGTCAACGGCACTGCTTACGAAGTCGAGGTTGAGGAAGTACGCGCAGCAGCTGCTGCTGCCCCTGCTGCACCGAAGGCCGCCGCTCCGGCAGCTGCGCCGAAGGCTGCTGCTCCGGCTGCTCCCGCTGCTGCACCGAAGGCTGCTGCCGCCGGTGAGCGCTCGGTGGATGCACCGATGCCGGGCAAGATTGTTGAGGTCAAAGGTCTCGGTCGGTCAGACGGTCAAGGCAGGCGACACGCTCCTCATCCTTGAGGCGATGAAGATGCAGAACGAGATCGCTGCGGATGCAGACGGCACGGTCAAGGCGATCAACGTCACGGCAGGCCAGTCGGTCAAGGTACGCGACTCGCTCGTGATCCTCGGCTAAGCTCTTTTATCAAAAACATTGGGAGTCCCGCAAAGGGGCCTTTTGATGCTTATGTTGACCGGAGGAAGGGATTATCTATAATGAGAGCAGAAGATACAAAATGAAAGGAGGGGCACATGGAAAAGGAATGGGAACGTGAGGCACTGAAAGCATGGAACAAGCTTTCCATTCGGGATAATTTTATCTTTCAGCGCGTCATGCAGAACGAGAAGCTCTGTAAATGGCTGTTGGAGCGCATTTTGAATGTAAGGATTCGCGATATCCACTATCCTGATACGGAGAAAAGTATCGATCTGCGTCTTGATAGCAAGGCCGTGCGTCTCGACGTCTACATTGAAGATGACGCGGGAACCGTCTATAACATTGAGATGCAGACGACAAAGGGGCGGGATGGAGAACTGCCGCGACGGACACGTTACTATCAGGGCATGATCGATATGGATCTCCTCGACAAAGGAGTCTATTACGATGATTTGCGTCAGACATATATCATCTTTATCTGCACCTTTGATCTCTTTTGGCCGGGACGAGCGAATCTATACGTTTCGTCATCGGTGTATAGAGCTGCCTGAACTCGAACTTGGAGACGGCGCAACGAAGATCTTTTTGAACGCAAAAGGGCTGAGAGGAAGAGTGGACAGAGATCTGGAGGACTTCCTGAAATTCGTTGATGGACAGAAGGCACAGAGCAAACTCGCACAGGAAATGGAGCAGGAAGTTGAACGTGTCAAACGACAGGACGAAATGAGGCGGGAATACATGACACTCTATATGGAATACCAGAAACAACACCGTGCTGGCATCGAAGAGGGAATGCGGCGCGGGCGAGCCGAGGGGCGAGCCGAGGGGCGAGCCGAGGGGCGAGCCGAAGGGCGAGCTGAGGGGCGTCAGGCTGGCACGCTTCATACTGCGTTGCGCTTTATGCGGGCAGGCACACCACTCCATACAGCAGCTCAAATCGCAGAGGTGCCGGAGGATGAACTGCGCGCGTTTGCCCAGGAAAACGGCATGGTTTTCTCCTGATGATCAGGACGAAATCAGATAAGTCGCGTGATGTCCCTGTATATCGTGTTGTACGGAAGAAAGTATGAAAATAAAATAATAGTACATTCTTAAGTTGTCCCTTTCTTTCGTCGATAAAAATATTAGGACGGCGGATTCCGTCTATTTATGCAATCATAGAATGGCATGGACGAACCATAGATAACAGTCAGGGAGGCAGTCTTTATGGCGATGGTGGTCAAAAACAATATGTCGGCGGTGAATACGCTCAACACGTTGAACAAGAATCAGAGCGCGCTGTCACAGAGCCTGCAAAAGGTCTCTTCGGGCATGAAGATCAACAGTGCCGGCGACGATGCCTCGGGGATGGCGATCTCCGAGCGGATGCGCGTCAGGTGCGCTCGCTCGATCAGGACGACAAGAATACAAAGAACGGCACGGCGCTCCTGCGTACGGCAGAGGGTGCGGTCCAGTCCACGGTGGAAGTTCTGAAGACGCTGAAGGAAAAGGCGATCAACGCCGCAAACGATACGAATACGGACGAGGACCGCCGACTCATCCAGAAAGAGGTCGATAGACTGATCGACCAGATCGATGAGAATGCGCTGACGACATATAACGGAAAGTATCTCATCGACGGCTCGCGCAACGGCTTCGTCGAGCGGCCCGGGGGCAGGGGACGTTTACCTGTTTTACGAATATGAGTCTGTCTACGGATACGACAGGCTTGACCTTCCTGACGGAGCTGAAGCGCCGCGATGGGAAATGATCTCGGCATCCTCCCGTCCGATACGCTCACGGCGTCGTGGGTAAAGGACGGCGTCACCTACAGCGCTCGGTCAGCCCCATTGGGGACACGATGGATCATTGCTGCGCGATTCGCCTTGTGACAGAGGATCACGCAGGTCTCGGGTCAACGAACGAACTGATCGGTACGGATGCGTACGGACGTCCGGTCTATACGCCGGACAACAAGCCCGGCATTACGGTGCAGGCAAATAAGCCGGGCGTCGATGGACAGATTGCGGGCCTTACCTTCTGTGTGACGGACAGAGAGGGAAGATGCGCAACGATGTCAACGCCACCCTCGATGCATTCAAGGAGACGATCCGCGGGCAGAACCCGTCCGAGGACAATTCCCTGGTTCTCCAGACGGGAACGCGTGCGAATCAGGAGATCAAGGTCGGCTTTACCGATATGCGTTCCGCGGCACTCGGACTTCAGTCCCAGAGCGGAAACGGTTGGGATCATCAGCCCCTCCCGCCTCCGCTGACCCCGCTGCCGCCGAACTTTACGGATACGCAGGTTGTCGGTATGGGGACCGAAGGTTCAGGTGACGACGCGTGAGGCGGCAAATGCGGCGATCAACGTATTTGAAAACGCACTGATCAAGGCGACGGATGAGGCGGTCAATATCGGTGCGGTGCAGAACCGTCTCCAGTATACGAGCAATAACCTGATCGTTGCATCGGAGAATGTGCAGGCGTCGGAGTCAACCATTCGCGATGCGGATATGGCGAAGGAAATGACGGCGTATACAAAGAATAACGTCCTCACGCAGGCAGCACAGGCGATGCTTGCGCAGGCAAACCAGAACTCGAGCACAGTGCTCAGCCTGTTAAAGTAAAAATATCATGGGCTTGTGCTACTACCGCTAGCGGTTCACCTCCCCGCAAAAAGTGGGGGAGGTTTTTGATGTTTGATATACTAAGTTCCGCTGCCAATTGAAAACGGAGAATATTAGCTCCCCCGCCACAGCGGGGGAAGTGGCGAGCATAGTGAGCCGATAGGGGCGCCAGGAACAATGAAATAGAATGATCCGATTGAGTGTTCCATTACAGCCAATGCAATAACCAATTCTTTAGTAAAAGAGATATTTTTGATGAGCACATCACAGATCAATCCCGTCGAATTGTCCTAGGACTATTCGACGGGATTTCTTGGTCGCCGAATAGGCATGATAAAAACCCCCAGTTCAACTGGGGGTAGAGAAAAAATCTTATAGAAAAGGAATGCGCCTCCTATGCTAAACTAGAAGTGGCCTGACAACCACAGATGAAGAATAGCATAGGAGGCGCTTGTCAATGAATGACGTAAAAAGTTTATCACACAGTAAATGGAGATGTAAATATCATATCGTGTTTGCCCCGAAATATCGACGGCAAGTAATCTACAACCAAATTAAGGTCGACATCGGAAAGATCCTACGAGATCTGTGTGAACGCAAAGGTGTAGAAATCTTGGAGGCAGAGTGTTGCCCGGACCATATCCATATGCTGGTAACCATACCGCCGCATATGAGTGTATCTGGGTTTATGGGCTACTTGAAAAAGTAAAAGCAGCTTGATGGTGTTTGATCGACACGCGAACCTGAAGTACAAATACGGAAATCGACATTTTTGGTGTCGCGGATATTATGTCGATACCGTTGGGAAATATGAAAATGCAATCAAGGATTATATCAAGAATCAGTTACAGGAGGATATTATGGCAGACCAACTAAGTCTGAAAAGAGTTTGTTGACCCGTTTACGGGTAGCAGGAGTGAGAAAGGCAATAAAAATGCCCCTGAGTAGGGGGCTGCCCGTGATAATAGTGTGGTTGTCAGAACTCGTTCGATGCACCTTTAAGTGCTACCATAGCATTTGGCCCTTTATAGGGTTTGTTCAAACCACCAGTTCAACTGGTGGTTTTTGATTGTCTTCGCGCATCTATGCTATTATGAAATGAGCTAGTAAATTTCGATAAATATAGATAAGAAATATTGTACCAGATGGGAGATCGGAGTCATGGGGAAGTATCGGACACGGGAATTGACACAGCGTGTGTGCTATGCGCTGGCGGCAGGACTGGCAGGAGCCTTCCTGATTCCACAGATGGCATCCGCCGCGCCGATGGGCGAGCACGATATGACCGCAGGGGTCACGTTGACGTCCCGAAATGCGGTGACGACGAGCATCACCGGCACCACACTGAACAACGTCATCAAATGGAACTACTATCCGTCAAGGCCGGTGAGACGGTCAATTATGATGGAAGGAATTACCTGAACATCGTGACGGGCGGCAGTTCCTCCGCCATCAACGGTACGATCAACAACGCCGGCGGCGATATCTATCTTGTCAACCCGAACGGCGTACTCATGGGCAAGACGGCATCCGTGAACGTCGGCAATCTCTACGTCTCCACGCAGGAGACGTCGACGGTTGGTGCGGGAGCCTTCGAGACGAGCGGCACCGCTCCGCTCAGCACCACGGCAGTCGGCAAGGCGGATGTCGTCAATATGGACAGTGTGTCGGCGAACAAGATCGAGGTCTACGGCAAGAACATCCGTATTCTTGACGCAGGCACGGTCAGTGCGGCGACACGCCCTGTCGTCCTCCACACCGATGCGGCAAACGACGGCTATGCGCATATCGGCTACCAGACAGCGACGCCCCCGCGGCATCCGCCTATACGGTGAACGGCACGGCGGCAACGGCGGCGGACAACTACTATAAGCTTGTTCACAATACAAACCGAGTTTCAGAACATCAGCAGCAATCTCGCGGGCAACTATATGCTCGCGAATGACATCGACTTTACCGACCCTGTGACTCTTGCACCGAAATCGGTGACGCCGCTCGGCGGCAACGGCGCGGCTCCCTTTACGGGGAAGATCGACGGCAACTTCTATAAGGTAAAAAAACTATACCGTTTCCCACCGCAACCGGACGGACGGAACATGGCCTTTTCGGACGTGCGAGCGGCGCGCGCTTTGACAACATCGGGATCAAAGGTGTAAATATTGCGCTGCCAACAGGTCAGACGATCTATGGAGGAGCACTTGTCGGGTATACGACAGGCAATACGGTACTGCGCGGTGTGTCCGTGACGGACTCTACTGTGACAGGAAGATCCGGATATGCCGGCGGCATCATTGGGGGGCAGACCATACCACAGTCTCGGAGTCGTACAGCAAGGTGACGACCAACAGCGGCGGTATTCTTGGCGGTGCATTTGGCAACGGCACTGTGTTTAATGACGTATATGGCGATGTCACGGCGACGTCTGGTGCGAATGTTGCAGGATTGGCTTTACTTTATCCAGAATCCGTCCGTGTTCGCACCGGGCTTTATTGTGAACAGGGCCTATTCGACAGCAGCACCGTTTGTCTCCTCGTCAACGGCTCCGCCGATCATAATACCCTATACGATCAATAAGAGTACAGGAGAGGCGACGCTTTACGGCCTCGACGACGCCTCCTCCGGCAGCTAAGGCAAAGACCTCTGCCACCCTATGCAGGCTGGGACATCAATAACGACGGTGCGCCCGGGGCAAAGTGGCGCATCTACGAGGGCCGTACGCTTCCCATGCTGACGGCGTTTATGGACGGCACGGCGACAGCGACGTACAACTACCGCTACTTTTAAGGCGGACGGAACGCCCTCTGCCGCGACAGGGAATACGGTCAAGACGAACGGCGAGCTGGATGCGTCCGGCAATATTAAACCACAGCAGGGGCAGACATCAGCCCGGAATACAACAGCTACTACCTGAAGATTGTCGACAAGACTGCGCCGAATGCCGTCGGCGGGTGTCCAATGTGACCTTCAGCGGGAATGTTGATCCCGCGAAGGTAAAGGGCTACGTGAGCGGGCAGGATCTGAATACGACGGACGGCATCCGCAACGCGGGGACGAAGGCGATCCTCTGGACGGACGATCAGGAGGGGCCGAATCTGCGCGGGGTCAACGTCACCGTGAAGCCGCGCGTGGTGAGCCTCACCAACGGGACGATCAACCCGAACCGCATGTATAACGGCAAGAGCGACGTCACGGATGCGTTTATCACTGCACTCACGAGCGGAAGCGTCACCTCCTCGGGCTTTACCGCGGAGGATATTGCAGCGGGTACGGTCAGCCTTGATTTCACCACGGGCGGCTTCAAGGGCACAGATGGTGTACAATCCGGCACTCGCTGCCACAGGGGCGAATCTCGACAAGAACGTCGGCACGAACAAGCCTGTCAAGTTCAGCGGATCGATCGGTTTTACCGGCCCAGATGCGGTAAACTACACCTTCGACAACACGTCGCTCAGCAACCTGACGGGCAGTGCGACCATCACCAAGGCACCGGTCTATCTCCATATCAATAAGTATAAGGCGGATGACAAGATCTACAACGGCGAATCAAATGTGCTCGATGCCGCAATGAAGCAGACGGGTGCTACGCCGAATGTCACACTCGACAAGACATATACGGCACCGCCGTCTTCGGCGACATCTCCCGTCCACCATGATGGTGAGATCATGCTCAATGACAACAATGCGGTCGACGATATTGATCTCACGTCTGTCACCGATCCGAAGTACACTGATACGTCGGGCAATGAGCAGGTTCATGTCGGCAGCCATAAGCTGGAATATACCAACGTTGGCTTGACGGGTGCTGATGCGGGGAACTATGAGCTGTTCTACAAACTTCCTTTGAGCGGGACAAAGACCGCTGTGACAAACAGCAAGCTCTATCTCGACGGCGATATTGTCCGGCGTGAGATCACGCGCGACAGCTTCAAGGTCTACAACCGCGTGACAGGGCTTGAGGTCAGTGCGGAGAAGGTCTACGACGGGAACGTGTTCTATACCCCGGATCCCAATACCTATCTCTCGGTCAATGCTCCGGCGAGCAGCACGACGGGCATCGTTGCGCGCGATCATGGGCATATCACGTTTCGCCCTGACGGGCGGACGGGGACGGTTCCAGGACGGCAGCGGAAATGATACGAAGAACGTTGCCGAAGCGACGAAGCTCGCCTACAATGTCCATGGTGTAGCAGATACCCATACGGATGCGTACGGCGGACACGAGCTGTCCGATTACTATGTCCTTGGGACAGATGGTGTGACGAAGCATTCGCTCAGCAGTGCGTTTGACGCAACGGGCGACGGCAAGATCACGCCGAAGGTTCTCACGGCGACTGTCGTGAACAGCAATATTACGAAGGTCTACGATGCCATGCGCGAGCAGACCGACGGCAACCGCCATATCATCAAGGGGGATCCGCTGGTCACCTCTCGGGTTTTGTGACGGGCGAGTCGCGTACGAATACGTCGACGGCGATGTATGCGACCAAGAATGTTGTCCTGGACGCATTTGGCAGCCCCACGACACAAGCGGTGGACTACACCGCATCCTTCGTGCGCCCTGCGGGGGCGGAGTCGGATAACTATACGCTCGATCCGACGGGGACGACGGTGTCAAACAGCGCGGCAATCGCGGGGAGCTATACGGGCGTCATCACCCCGCGCAGCCTCACGATGACGTTTACCCCCGTGACGAAGATCTATGACGGCACGGATACCAATACGGACAAGGAACTCGCTACGCTGAACGACGGTGCCGGCGGCGCTGTCGTCACAGCGGACGGGATCACCACGACGAACTTCAATATGACGGGCGTGACCAGCCGCTATGGCAGCGGTACGGGGCATCGTTTGCCTCGAACGTCAATGCAGGCAGCCGCACGGTGGAGTATACGGGGCTTGCGGGGACACTGTCGAACAATAACTATAAAATTGTTGATACACAGTACGGAACGGGGACGATCACACGCCGCCGCATCGATCCGTCGGGCTTTCAGGTCCATAACTCGGACGGAACAGTGGCCAATGCGACGAAGGTCTACGACGGCAATGACCGCTATACCCTCCCTTCGGGGGCCTATCTGACGACGCCCTGTGGCACTCGACGGCAACGACGGGTCTTGTCACGCGCGACTACGGGAAGATCACCTTTGATCTGAAGAGCGGATCGGCGGGGCATTTCGCAGGCGACCCGGATGGGAACAACCTCACCTCGCATGTCTCCGAGGCACAGTACGTTGCCTATGATGTCATCGCCCGCACGAGCAACGCGGCGACCAATCCGCTGTCCAACTACACGTTTGGCTCAGCAGCGGCAGAGGCCGCCGGGACGCTGAAGAATCTCGAGAATATCACGAATGCAACCCCGCCCACGTCACGGCGTCGGGGACCATTACCCTCTGCCGATCTGACGATGACGACGCACAATATCACGAAGGTCTACGATGCTATGGCCGAGCACACGGACGGCAATCGCAGCATCGTCAAGGGAGATACGCTTGTCACCTTTGCAGGCTGGAAGAACAACGACGCAGGCCGACAGGAAAAGCGCACAAACAGTTCGACGGCAGAGTATCTGGGCGGCTACAGTGTCTACGGCAAGGATGTTGCCTACGATGTGCTCACGGGAGCCGTCAGGACAAAGGATGTCAACCATACGGCACAGCTCTCAGGGCAGTATGCGGATGACTATCAGATCGTCGACGCGGCGGGCGCCGTCATCAGCTCGAAGACGGGCACAGGAGCAGGAACCACCGTGACGCTGAATGCGCCGCTGACCGTTGCCGATGCCGGCAAGATCACGCCGCGTGCGCTGAAGGTCAAGATGGCAGACGTATCGAAGACCTATGACGGGGATACGAGCAATACGTCCGCGACCGTAGCGGAGATCACCGATACGGTGAACAGCTCCGTAATCGGTGCCATCCTGGGCGACGACAATGTGACGGCATCGTACCTCACGACCCGCTACAACACGATGATGGGGGGCGGCACCGGGCAGCTATCACAGCGACTACGGCCGCCTCACGGGGACGACGTTCACCCCGAATCCCAATGCAAGCAACGGCACGCCGCACGATGTTCAGTATACGAACATGAAGAAGGCGTTCAATGCGGAGTTCGGCACATACTCGGCAGGCAACTACACCATGGATGCAGATGCCTACGGCAAGGGAACCATCAACCGCCGCGACCTCAATCCGAATAATTTCCATGTCGTCGACGGCATGGGAGCCGTGGCGACTGCGACGAAGGAGTACGATGGGACAAACGTCTATAACGTTCCGTCAGGCTGGTCGATTCGGCCGAGCGGCGGCCCCGGGACGGGCGTCGCTGCGGGCGACAATGTGACGTTCAGCCTTACGAGCGGCGGCGCAAAGTTCACCACGGCGGCGAAAACCCGACGGCAAATGCATTCGAAGCGGCGAAGGTCATGTACAACGTCCAGGCCGGCGGAGACCCAATCAAGATCAAGAACTATACCCTCGGCGGGCAGAAACTCGAAGAGGGCCGCGGGAAGGTTTACGGCGACGGCACGATCACGCGCCGCACGATCGACCTCGCTCTCGTACAGAACACGGGCATCGACAAGGTCTATGACGGACAGACGGGACTCATCGATACGGCGTCGAAGCACTGGAACGCGTTTACGAAGACGGATGCACGCGGCAATGTGAAGTACGCAGCGGGGTCGAAGGAACTCGTCAACGACGGCTCGTCCTTCCATATTGAGTCAAACTACCGCAACAGCGGGAACACAGCGAATGACAAGAATGTCGCGAAGACTGCAGGCGCGGTGGTCGACAAAGATATACAGTATGATATCCACATCGCGGGGACGGGCGATGCGCGCAACTATGCGTTTGCCAACGGCACGTCCACGCCGACGAATGCGGAGAACGGACTTACACTTTCGGCGACAGGCAAGATTACGCCGAAGGATCTTTCGAATTCGTTCAAAAAGGTCACAAAGGAATATGACGGCACGACGAATGTCGATCCGCTCGCTGTTGACTTCCAGCCCGGCGCCGTGCTGACGGGGGATAACGTCAGCCTCGCATCGCATACGGAGGCATTCCAGAGCCCGAATGTGCGCGGTGACGGGACGACGCGGGTGATCGGCGGTGCGGCACAGAAAAACTGGATCAACTATTCAGGGCTCTCGCTCGGCGGTGCGGATGCGGACAACTATACCATCAATACGACGGCAGTGGGGCTGGGTGAGATCACGCCGGTTCAGCTGAACCCCTCGACAGTGACACTCCTGACGACGGGACCTGCGACGAAGGTCTGCGACGGCACGAGGACGGTCAAGTGGACGAATGGGTCGGCAGCCGTCAATGATGTCAAGAATTATATCACCGATGCCCAGGTGACGGTGGGCGGCACGACACTGAGTGTCCTCAATGATGTCAGTCTGCAGTCGGCAGAGTACGACACGAAGAATGTGGCGGGTGGTGCGTCGGTTGGCCGCGTGACCTATCATATGCGCTATACGGGAACGAGCGGGAACTTTGCGCTTGCTCCCGGCGCATCGACATTTGACGCATTGGGTGACGGCACCATCACGCCGAAGGATGTCAAGGCGGCGATTCAGGGACCGATGACGAAGGTCTATGATGGAACGACCGATGTGATCGGTGCGGCGCGCAACTCGCTCGGGACGATACGCACGGCGAACGACATGGTTTCCCTCACGGGACTCATCGCAGGAGACGGCGCGACGAATCAGTCGACGGCGACGTATGACGACAAGAATGTCGGTGCAGGCAATAAGTCCATCACCTATGACGTAAAGCTCGATTCGATGAATGCGGGCAACTATCGCCTCGTCGATGCGATGGGGGCACCCATCACAGCACCGATTACAACAACGAACAATACGATCACGGCACGCAGGGTGAACGTCACCTTCGGCAATGTCAGCAAGAGCTATGACGGAACATCGACGAATACGACGATTGATCCGTCTGTTTCGGCTGCCGATGCAGCAGTGCTGAACCGCGACAGCGCGGGACTCGTCAACGGCTCGAACAAGCTGACCAATCTGGGCGGCATCGTCAGCGACTATGGACGGCGGACGGGCGGCACGTTTACCCCCGATGCAAATGCGGGCACGAACAAGGATGTACAGTACGCAGGCCTCGCCGCAGCGATGGGGACAACCCTCGGCAGTGATGCGGCGAACTACGTCTTTGATACGGACGGCTACGGCAAGGGCTCGATCGGCAAGGCAACCATCAATGCAAGCGATGTGACCTTTACGGCAAGCAATGCATCGAAGGTCTATGACGGTACGCGTGCCGTAAAGTACAACGGCTCTGCGGCATCGAATGATGTGAAAAACTATATTACAAGCATTGGTGTTACGCTGAACAGCAACTGGGTGGATCTCAGCAGCGATGTCGTGATGGATCTTGGGGGAACGCGTTACTCCAGCCCCAATGCGACGAACGGCACGCCCGATACGGTGACGTACAAGTTCCATCTGAATAACAATAATATCACGGTCAATGGAACGAATGACTTTACCAAGGCTGCACAGGGGCACGATTGACCGCCGTGTGCTGAATGTGGGGCTTGCACAGAATTCGGGCATCGACAAGATCTACGATGCAAATGCGACGCTCATCGACACGAATACGCGCCACTATGACAAATTCATCGACGACGACGCGAATGGTAACGTCATCTATGCAGCGGGAACAACGAACGACAGCAAGCTCGTGCGGACGTCGAACGGTGCGGCGGTGAACGACGGCGCAAAGATGACGATCACGGCAAACTATGTTAATAATCTCGTGAGCCGCACGGCAGACAAAAACGTCGCGCGAGACGGCGGCGGCAATGTGACAGCGAAGGATATTGCCTATAACGTCAAGATCGACGCCGCGAATGGCGGACGCAACTATCGGCTCTCGGACGGAATCAATCCGGCAGTGGATGCCGAGAATGGCCTCAATCTGGACGCTGCGGGCACGATTTCCCGCGCAAGATCACACTCGGGTTTGCCAATGTGTCGAAGCCGTATGATACGACCGCAGTCAACGATACGAAGAACATTGCCTCCGTGACGGCGGGCAACAGCGACGGACGCGGTGCGGCAGCGCTTGCGGCGGACGGCATCACAAGCGCGTCGTTCAATACGGCGGGTGTTCAGAGTTTCTACGGTGCGGTCAATACCGACAGAACGTTCGTGCAGAATCCCAACGTTGTGACGGATGCAAACGGAAACGTCATCACGAACGGAAAGGATGTGCAGTACTCGAATCTCGCCAATACCCTTGCGGCTCGGCCGTATGCGGGCAACTATGAAGTGACAGATACCGCCTACGGCAGGGGACAATCCGCAAGCGTACGGTCACCGCGAACGACTTCAGCTTCAGTATCGACCCCTGCTAGGAAGATGTACGACGGCACACGAGATGTCGTATGGACAGACCCTGTAACCCGCAAGTCCTACAAGGATATGGCTCGTGTCAAGAAGCATTTCCAAACCAGTACCTTGGATCTTGGCGGCGGGAATAGGGTGCCGATCAACCTTGACGATATCAGCCTGAACAGTGCGCAGTACAACGATGCGAACGTGGCGCTTGCGAACAGCGTTGACTACAACGTGACCATCAACACGACGAATTTCGATTTCTCGGGAACGCGCAACAAGAACATCCATCACACGGGCGACACCATCACCAGACGTGACCTTGCGACACTGCTTCCGCAGCATCTCATCAAGGAGTACGACGGCACGACGACGTTTGATCAGACGAACCGCGACTTTGTCAATGCAATGGCAAAGGATAACCTGACGCATATTGTCGAGCGGGATAAGAATAAGATTCAGCTTGCCGTTACGGGCACATACAGCACAAGAATGCCTCGGCAGAGACCAAGGCGGAGGCAGAGGCACGCACGCCTGCACAGGCACAGCGCACGGTTGACTACACGATGACCCTTTCGGGTGATGCAGCGACGCTGCCAACTACACGATTGGTGGGCATCCGACGACGAATACGGTGACGGGGCGTGCGGCGGATATCTATAAGAAGACGCTCTCGGTCGATGTCGCGCGCAAGGAAAAAGATTACGACGGCACGGCGGCAGTGACCGGGCTGACGGCGGGAGATATTGTCTTCGGCGGTGTTGCGGCGGGGATACGCTTGCTCTTGATTCGACAGCGCTCTCGCTGGTCAACGGGAAGTATCTCGACGCGGCAGGAAATGCAGACCCGACGGTCAGCCGCGATGCGAACCGCAACGTGGCGGATAAGGCGGTCAGCTACACGGGGCTGGATGCCGCTCTCGCGGATCTTGCGACGCGCAATACGACTGCCGCGAACTATCGTGTGGACGGCGGAACCAAGAACTATACCGCTGCCGCTGGGAAGGGCCGCATCAATCCGCTGACGATTACGCCGGGGAATATCAATACGATATTTGACACGGCGGGTGCCAGGAAAAATCTACGATGGTACGCGTGCGGTCAAGTACAACGGGAAGAACACCTCTGATGCGCTCAGGAACTATCTCACGAGCGCGACAGTTCAAGTCGAGCTCGCAGACGGTCAATATCAAGGGACGATCTTGCCATTGACCCGAATGCTTCGCACTATGACAATAAGAATGCAGGGACGCTCAAGACTGTCACCTGCGGTTGAAGTACACGGGCAATAACTTCAACATTACCGACTTTACCAAGGATGGCGTCGGTGAGATTACACCGAAGGATGTCCGTGTCGCCGGACTTGGTCAGCTTGTCAAGACGTATGACGGGACGTCCTACGTCTATCGATGCGGCGCAGCCTGAGATTGTGACGAAGCGTCGCGGGACGCAGGTCACGAACGGGGACAGCGTCGTTGAGCTGGAGAACGGCGGCCTGATTACGGGCGACAACGTGCAGAACGCGTCGACGGCAAAATATGCTGATAAGAATGCGGGCACGGGCAAGACCGTGATCTACAATCCGCAGCTTACCGGGGCAGATGCCGCGAACTACCGTCTGGTGGATGCGCTTTGGGAATGTCATTCCTGCGGGCACGCTGCGCACCAATGACAATACAATTAGAAGCGTCTGCTGGATATCAAATTCGATGATGTCTCGAAGACCTACGATACAGATTCAAGGAATATCGATGTCACGGCACGCGTCGATGCCGCTGCGGGACGCACGCTCCTGAACGATGGCGTCGGTGTGATCAACGGGCGCATTACGACCCTCACGACCACGAATGTCGACAGTGACTACGGGTACAACAGCACGGATGCGACCTTTAGAGCAGATGCGAACGCAGGCGAGAAAGATGTGCAGTACCGCAATGTCGGCGCGGCGCCCGCGCGCGGCTCGGCACGAATGCGGGCAACTACGACGTTAAGGAGAACTACTACGGAAAGGGGACGATCGATAAGGCGAATGTGACGGCGGCCAACTTCGATCTTCACTTTGGCTTGGCGAAGAAGGAGTATGACGGCACGACAGCCGTGGACAATCCGAAGGGCAATCTCCCGCCCGCCAGCACCGTTACCATCGGCAGAGTCATACACACACCGCCTGATGAGAATGTTGCGTCGGTGACGGGCACGTATCGTGATAAGAATGCCGGCAATCCGCGTGTGGACTATCGGGTGAAGATCGACAACCGGAACTTTAACTTTGGCGCATGGAACGGCATCGTGGACAAGGACGGTGCAGGACAGATCACAAAGCGCAGGTTGATCGCCGATCCATCGAACTATCTGACAAAGGAGTACGACGGGACTTCAGACATTATCGGCAAGGCACGCAACGCACAGGGCACACTCATCACAGGGCGCGGCGACAATCTCGTCAAGTTCCATCACTATAGCGGAACACCGACGCATCCCGATGATGGGGAGGATACCGTGTTCTACAGGAAGTGAATGCGGGAACCGTGTCAAACAATACCACTGCAGACTATGTGGACAAGAATGTCGAATGGCAGGGCGGTGTCTGGAATCAGGGGCGCGGCGTGGTCGGCGATAAGAATGTTAAATATAAGGTTGATCTCACCGGCGATGCCGCCAACTGCGAGATTGTCCATGCGAACGGTACTGCTGTGACACCGCTGAATCCGTATGTCATCGGCAAGGGCAAGATCACGCCGAAGGAGATCGTGCTGAAGGCTGACCCGCAGAGCCGCTGGATCAATGAGGGACTGCCCACCAGCTACACGGGAACGCCACAGGGAACAAACCTTAGTCATAATGAGGTTCCGGAGATTGTACCGGACGAAAAGCTTCCGGGCACGATTGACTATAGTTCGCCGAATGCGCGTCTGCGCGTCGGACACTATGCCGTGAACGGTATGTACCATGCGCCGAACGGTGCAAAAGACGGCGACGCGGTGTCGCGGAACTACCGCTTTGTGCAGGATCCCGCGAATGCGACGGCACTCTATATCGGACCCTATATCCCCGACTATGAGTACTATAAGACGATGACGCAGGTGAGCAAGATGACGCCGGACGAGTACGCGTATGAGAATGCGTCGCTCGACCGCACGAATCACTACAGCCGTAAGCCGTCGGCACAGGTTGATCCCGTTCCGCCCGCCATCAACGTGGTGAAGGACGGTGGACATCCGTCAGAACGACATCAACGTCCTCGACGACACGGTCTACACCATCGTTGACGAGGTATTCGGTTGAGATTTTACAAAACACAAAAGAAAGAGCGCCCCATTGACGATACTGTGTCGATGGGGCGTTCTTTTGCCAGGGAGTCGCTGATAAAATGAAGTGTTTATCAGTGCTTCCCTAAAGTCGTTCTTGTCAAATAACTCGGTGTGCTATATAATATAGGAAAAGGGTGAGCCGACACCTGAAAAACTCTACATTAAGACTCAGACATAAGGGCTGAGAAGTCGGAGAGCGACGGTAAAACTCTACAGAAGACCTAGACATGAGGGCTAGGAAGCCGGGGAGCGGCGGTAAAATCGGTATAGTTAGGGGGCATTCGTTTGGATGTCCCCACTATAGTCAGGTGGTTTCGCAAAGATGAAGAAATTTACCCGCGACGAAACAGTAAAAATTCTACATGAGTCGAGTATCGCTTATCGTGAGAAACTCACGGGACGAGTGTTTGCTGTCATTTATCAAGATTCTTCTGCAGGAGCGGGGGACGGAATGGAAAACAGATTGTTTTTTTCGAGAGTAATTTTGCGCATTTGACGGGAGTTCGCTATGCAGAGCAGGTGACGCCGAAGGTGTTCTTTCAGATGTGCTGAGGAAGGTCTATGCAGTATATTCTAAGCGCGCTGGAACAAAAAGAAGCGTAGGCATGCGTATACGTTGATGAGAAGATTGTGCATGAAATCAATCAAGATAGCTTCCCGCAGGATATACGGGATGCGATGAAATGAATACGATAAAGAGCGCCCCATCGACGATACTGTGTCGATGGGCGCCTTTTGCTAGGGAATCGCTGATAAAAATCAGGTGTTTATCAGGACTTCTAGTTCCGCGAGCAGTGCGCGGCATCCTGCATCCACGTCGCGGTAGGTCACGTCAAAGTTCCCTGTGTACCACGGGTCGGCGACGTCACGGTTTTCGCCAATGTAGGGAGAGGAGGCGGTGAACTTGCCGTCGGGATCGCCGCCCGTGAGGCGGGCGAGGTCGCGCATATTTTCCTCGTCCATTCCGATGATGATGTCGTATGTGTCGTAGTCGGCGCGTGTCATGAGCGCCGCACTGCGTTTCTCGTATGGGATGGTGTGTGCGTCCAGCACGGCACGCGTGCCATGGTGGGTGTCGCTGCCGATTTCATCCGTATGGAGCGCCTTGGATGCGACACGGATGCGATCCGCCAGTCCCGCTTCGCGAACGAGATGTTTCATCACGAACTCCGCCATCGGCGAGCGGCAGATGTTGCCGTGGCAGACGAATAGAATGTTTCCCTGTATTTCATTTTTGTGTCATGGAGATTTTCCTCGTGCCAGTGACTCAACCTCGTGTAGGGGGAATATCCAGCAGATCAGCGATCTCTGCTGTTGATTTTCCTTTGGACAGCATGCGTAGGATATTATGCCGACGCTCCTCCGTGCGCCCTTTACTAAGTCCCTCCTGACGACCTCTTGCCATCAGTTCTTCCATGATTTCACACACAGAGCTTACCCCCTTTTCCCTGTTCTTTTGAAAAAATGATGTCCGATCAGCGAGTTCTTTGTAATTCATCTCTGCCGGGTTCGGGCAGAAGATATTCCCATACGTATTATAGCAAATTATGGCTTATGAAGCACTGATAATTCAGCACTCACTATCTTGACGCATCTTTTTCGCCCGCACTTCGGCGGAAAATCCTCCACATAGCCTTTGCTATGCGTCCGGTTTTCCTCCCTTGTTCGGACAAAAATCTACGCCAATCTGGCAGACTTCATTTTATCAGCGATTCCTTAATTCCCAAGTTTTACCGTGAACATGTTAAGCTTTCGTATATTATTGACGAATCCTGTATTGAATCGGGACTGCGAAAGTTGAAATGTTTTTATGAAGGTGTTAGAATACAAATGGATTTTGTGTCTAGTACAATGGCACCTCAGATGAGGAAGAGTGTCTCGACAGCATCATGTAGGAGTTGAGTTCGATCGTGCATAGTGGAATGTATCATTGCAGATGGAAGAAGGCGCATAGGGCGCAGCGGCGCTGCTCTGCACGGCGGTGTTCTGTGCGGGATCGGCGGCAGATGCCGCGCCGTCGCTTGCACGGCCCGAGGCGGATATTGCGGGTGAGCTGCTGACGCCGGAGATCGGCGTGGAGGATCGGACGCCGACGTATCAGCAGGATCACTATGATGCGACGTTTACGGTGGAGAACTTCATTCTGGAGGCGCCCGATCTGAATCTAGACAAGGCGCCGCTTGTCACGCTCCTGCAGGAGGGGATGGGCAAGGGCAAGACGATTGCCGATCTGCGCCGTACGGTGGATGCGCTGACGACATACTGCCGTACCCACGGCTATCCCGCCGCGGCGGCGTACCTTCCGCCGCAGGACAGTCCGGACGGGACGGTCGTCCTGCGCATCATCCCGGGACGCTATGATGAGATCACGATTGACAATCGCAGCCGCCTCAAGACGCCTGTGGCACAGCGTATCATTGCGGCGCTGAAGGCGGATGACATCATCACGACGGATAAGCTCGAGACGGCGCTCTACTCGGTGTCGGATGCGACAGGCGCGCGCGCGGTCGGTGTGCTGAGCCCCGGCAGGGAGTTCGGCACGAGCAAGCTGACGGTGCGCATCGAGGACTCGAAGGAGTCCAATACGATTTTCTACGTGGAGAACTACGGCAGCCCCTCGACGGGACGCTACCGCTACGGTCTGCAGGAGACGCTCTACGATCCGTCGGGCACGGGCGACAAGGTGAATGTCGGTGGGCTGATCTCCAATGGGAGTCTCGCGCAATTTCTACGCGAACTATGAGACGGTGGTCGGACGCGGCGGCTCGACGCTCGGTGTGGGCATTTCGCGCATGAACTACGAGGTCGGCGGACAGCTCGCAAAAATCGGCGCAGAGGGCAAGTCGACGACGGTGACGATCTTTGGACGCGTGCCGATTTTCCATCAGACGGACCGCAGTCTCGCTCTGCGTTATGGGTACAACTACCGCGATCTGGAGGACGACATTACGGCGTTTGACCTCGAGGGAAAGAAGCATACGCACAGCATCTATGCGGGGCTGGTCGGTTCGCAGCAGTCGGGCGGGCTGAGTCTTGACTACAGCACGAATGTGACGCTTGGCACGTTGAGCTATGATTCGTTCTACAGCACGGTGCTCGGCATGGTCAACAATGTCGACGAGGGGACGTATGCGAAACTCGAGGCTGACCTGACGGCCGTGCAGAAGATTGGGCACGCGACGGATTTCCTCGTGAAGGTGTCGGGGCAGAAGGCGAGCCGCAATCTCGACAGCTCGGAGGAGTTCTACCTGGCGGCCCGAATGGCGTGCGTGCCTACGCACAGGGCGAGGGCTCGGGCGATGAGGGCGTGCTCGGCACGGCGGAGCTGCGCTACCATACGCCTGTGCGCGGATTGACGCTCAGCACGTTCTACGATACGGGCGCGTGCGCGTGAGCAAGAGCCCGGTGGGCGAGGGAGACAACCACGTGTCGCTGCGCGGCTGGGGAATCGGGGCAGCATACAGCGCACCGGGCGACTGGTTTGCACGTCTCGACTATGCACGGCGCATCGGTTCGGATTCGTCGGTCGCACCGAAGAATAACGCACGCGGCCGCGTCTGGTTCCAGCTGGGCAAGATATGGTAAGCAACGATTGATGCGATGCGCCCCTCTGCGCGCTTGCTGCGCTGACGGGGCGCGTTATTCATACGGAGCGGGATGGGGATATGAGACTGAGGAGAAAGCCGTGGATTGACGCGGCGATTTTGGACTATGCGGCGTTTGTCACGCCGCTCGGCGGGGACTGGACGGGCTCAGCCGGGCACTGGGCGGAGCAGTTCGGACGCAGTGCGCCCCTTCACGTGGAGATCGGTGTCGGCAAGGGGATTTTCTGACGGAGCTTGCGGCACGCCATCCCGAGGTGAATTACGTCGGGCTCGAGGCGCAGCAGGGCGTGCTTTACTTCGCGGCACGCAAGGCCGCAGAGCGGGAGCTGACGAATGTCCGCCTGCTCGTCTTCGACGCGGCGCGTCTGACGGAGCTTTTTGCCCCGCATGAGGTCGATCGCATCTATCTGAACTTCTCCGATCCGTGGCCGAAGGCGCGGCATGCGAAACGCCGCCTGACGAGCGAGGTGTTCTCGCGCGTTACCGCACGGTGCTCAGGGAGGGCGGCGAGATTCGTTTCAAAACGGATAATACGGGGCTCTTTGCCTACTCGCTTGAGACCATGGAGCGTGAGGGGTGGCGTCTGACGGATGTGACGCACGACCTTCATGCACTCGGCGAGGCGGACAATATCATGACGGAGTATGAGCGAAAGTTCAGCGCACGCGGCGCAAAGATCGGGCGGCTCGTGGCACATCGCCCCGCAGGGGATATGTGATGCACACGCGGTATACGCTCTTAAGAGCGAGACGGAGCCAATCGTCATTGTTATGGTGATTCTCCTCGTGACAGGAACGATCAACGTGTTCAGTTCGAGCTATGTGCTGGCGGCGATGAACTTCGAGAATCCGTATTATTTTCTGCAGCGGCATCTCCAATGGCTCTTGCTCGGCACGATTGCCTGCTGGCTCTGCCGGCGGATGAACTATCAGCGACTGCGCGGGCTCATGTTCATCGGGCTGGGGATCAATCTCTTCCTGCTCGTGGCGGTGCTCTTTGTGGGGACGACGATTAACGGCGCGCAGCGATGGATCGCCCTGGCCCCTTGAGCTTTCAGCCGGCGGAGTTTGCCAAGCTCATGGGCGTGCTCATGGGCTCGTTCTCGATCTCGGCGGTGCTCGCAAAGGAGCGGTTCCGCATGGACCGCGACTGGCCGCGTGTTGCAATTCCGTTCGGCGCAATTCTCCTCATGGCGTTTCTCGTCTATCGTGAGCCGGACTTTGGGACGGCGTGCATCGTGTTCGGTGTGCCGCTTTTTATGGCACTCGTCCTGCTCGTTCCGCCGCGTCGCTGGGTGCTGATCCTGATCCCTGTCGCATTGGCGGCACTTGCGATCGGGACGCTGCAGCCCCTATCGCATGAAGCGCATGGAGGTGTGGCTCGATCCGTGGTCGGATGCACGGAAACGCGGCTATCAGATGGTGCAGTCCCTCTCGACGATCGGCTCGGGCGGTATTTTTCGGCATGGGGTTCGGCGATGGCGTGAGTAAATATGAGTACCTTCCTGAGGCACATACGGATTTCGCCTTTGCAATTTTCAGTCAGGAGCATGGCTTTTTTTCGGTGTGTTGCTGATCTTCCTCCTGTTTGCCGTTCTGTTGGTCGCGAGCATTCGCGTAGCGACGCGGGCAAAGGATACGTTCGGACAGGTGCTCGCCCTTGGCATCATCTTCCTTGTCGTCGGACAGGCACTCGCCAATCTCGCAATGGTCGCGGGACTGCTCCCTCGTTGTGGGTGTGCCGCTGCCGTTCATCAGCTACGGCGGTTCGTCGCTGATCGTGACGATGGCGGGATGGGGATGCTGCTCGGCATCGCGGACCGCAGCAAGGATGCACCGCCCGTGAAAAAAAAGAAGCATGAGCCGCCGGAGGTGCGGCGAAGCAGGATACACGTGGTGCAATAGGAAAGTATGCAGCTGGTGCATAAGGGGGCGCCCTTCATGCAGCATTTTTCGAGGAGATGCGATGTTCAGTAGTTTTGTTCTGGGGATGCAGCAGGATGTGAAGATGTTCCTCCTGCCGCCGCTGCTCTGCGCTGTATTCCGACTGATTTTTATCATGGTCTATCGTCCGAAGAAGTCACCGTGCGGCGAGTGGAGGAAATGGCTGACATGCTTCCGCTACGGTTTCTGGTGGGGATGGATGTCAACGCATATCTCTATCTCGCCCTCCTGCTCCTCGTCTCTGCCGGGAGCGTTTCTTCCCTGCGTACTTTGCCGTTGGGGATACCGTGCGGCTGGCGGTATTCTCCTCTACGCCGCTGTCCTTTATACGGCGTTTCTCGGGAAGATGATTTTCTATTCACATTTTTCACGATACGTTCAATCCAATTCTCCTGCTTGGACGCAACGCCGACAAAGCGAAATCTGGCGGATATTTTCTTCATCAGAACCACGGCGCGTGGCTGCTGCTGGAGCTATCTGCCCTATCTGGCGTTCTGCTATGCCGCAGGGAATGTCCTTTTGGCACTGCCGCCGTTTGCGTATCCGACACTGGCGGATGGGACGGGGCAGTATGCAGCGAACGCATGTATTCGTACTGTCGATTGTGTTTTTACTGGCTGCGCTATGGAGGGACGCTGCGTCACCGAAAAAAGCCGGAGTGGGACGAGGTGCCGGTCACGGTCAAGGAGGATGTGTTCCTCGGCAAGGCGACGATGGATGACCTCATTGCACTGAAACTGCTGCGGCGGCGCACTGTTCATGCGGCGATGCGGCACACGGATGCGGATACGGCGGCGATCCTGCCTGCCATTATTTCCTCTGATGCACCGCTTCTGCCCGATCCTCTGTGCGCATTTGCGCGGACGGCACGTGGCGCAGTCATCACACCGCCGCGCCGCATTTTCTTTCTGCTCGCAGAGAGCTACGGACAGGTGCATTTTGATGCACCGTACGCGGCGCTGGGGCTGATGGAGGCAGGGGCGCGATTCCGTGCGGAGGAGCATACCGTCTGCATCGACAATTTTCTCTCGGGCGGCATGATCTCACAGCCGTCGCTCACGAGTCTGCTTGCCGGTGTCTACGATGCGGACTTGGAGCTGAACGAAAATGTGCTCTTCTGGGAGCGCACGCTGCCGACAGCTCTGCCGCTCATCCCTCAAGCGTCTCGGCTATCGCACGTCTTTCTGGTATGGCGGGGGTTGAACTGGGGAGCTTTGACGCATTTCATCCCGGCGCTTGGCTTTCGATGCGGCGTACGGCGGCCCCTGATATATGCCCGCCAGGTGCACCACGCACATGGCTCGGGGTCTACGACCATCTTTTTCCTCGCGGAGGTGGGGGCGGCGGATACGCGCGGAGGACGATGTCCCATCGTTTCACTTCATCTATACGACGTCGAATCATGGCCCGTATCTGCTCCCGTTTGAGGAGTATGGATTCGACGCGAGGCGACTGACAGACCGCGGCGTGCGGAAGGACTCACTGAAGTATCGCGGTCTTGCCTGTGCATGGTATGCCGATCAGGCACTCTGCCGTTTTATTGACGAAATGCGGGCGGTTTATCCCGACAGCCTCTTCATCGTGACGGGTGACTCGTGGGCGGAGAGTTCCCGTTGATTCCGGGGGTGACAGAACGCAGAGAGCTGTGCTGCGCGAGCGGCTGCTGACCTCGTTCTCGATGCATCATCCGCAGCTGACGAAAGTGGATTTTGAGGAGAACATGATCGGCGGGCACATGAACATTCTGCCGACACTGACCGAACTGATTGCGCCGCAGGGGTTCTCCTACTACGCCATTGAAAAACCGCTGACGGAGCGTCTCGACCATGTCGTTACGCCATACGCATGGCTGACGCAGGAGGAGGTCGGGCGCTATCAAGATCGTACGGCACAGGCACCGACGGTGACGGCAGGAACGCTGCCGTGGCAGATCGATACGGCGCGATTTACGGAGGAGCGCGATGCGTACGTCGAACTGACAGCGTACTATGTGCGGCATCCGGAGCTGCTGATCAGGAAAGAGGATCTTTGATTTTTTT